>LWDU01039402.1_pt2 | contig 225099 bp, 204 predicted proteins | sample 727161 | NCBI WGS metagenome assembly LWDU01 (sample SAMN04566230, study PRJNA314399) | hydrothermal vent metagenome | isolation source: deep sea hydrothermal plume seawater | place: Mexico: Gulf of California, Guaymas Basin | collected 2004-07-11 | reverse complement strand
TTCGGCGGAGATCTCAACATCCTCAATGGCGAGTTGGCGCTCGAAAGTGCGCTTGGAAGCGTTGCCATGTCGAACATTGTCGATGTGACCGTGAGCGGCGGAGCCACGCTTTCGGGAAGCACGGGCGGTGAGATTAGCGGTGGGGTTACCGTTGAATCGGGCGGCACCCTCAAGCTTGATCCGGGTACCACAATGACGGCCAACACGGCGACCCTTGCGAACCGGAGTACGATCGATGTCACGGTCTCTGCTGCGCCGGCCACGGGGAAGTTGAAATTGACGAATACGATGACTCCGGTGTCTCTCGGAGCGGGCGCGGTCAAAGTCGATTTTGACACGGATTGGGTAACTGACGTCATTAACGGCACCCTCGATCCGGTCACGTCGTATACCATCATCGACTCGGATATTGCGGTCGGTGTTGATGAAATACTCACCGGCGGACCGGCAGGGGACGGCATCGCATTCAAATGGGCCATCTTCGACCTCGCGCTAAGCTACGACGACGGCCTAGCGTGCACGGACACCGGGCCCGGCAACGTCTGCCTGACGACAACCCTCGCCCCCACCCTCGAAGACGACGCCGAAACGGGGAATCAGCAAGAGCTCGCGCGAGCAATCGACCAAGCGTACCTCTGCGCGCAGAGTCCAACCCTGCCCGAATGTCAGCTCGACCCGGACACGGCCGACGACTTCAACGAAGTGTTCGTAAACTTCGCGGTCCCGGCCACCGAAATCCCGGATATTCTCGATCAAATTGCGGGCGAGGAATACGCCGCACTGGTCGACGTGCGTTCCGCCGCCTCGACTCGGTACAACCGCAGTATTTCGCGTCGATTCGACCTTGAGTCTCCCATCACCAAGCAAGGGGAAAAACAGGCTTCAGCCGTGCCGACTGTTTCCGCGCAACGAAGTCCGATCGCCGCCCTTCTGCGCAGTGCGTCTCCCCCCAGCGGCTTCGCGGGGATTGCATTTGCGACAAGTGAGCCCAACCGCGGTGGCTACCGCGACTACCGTCGAAACCGCCTCGCCTCGCGGCGCGGCAAACGGGAAGAACCGATGTCGATGGGGCGTCATGTCGGCAAGGGCGGCATCACGAGTTGGCTCGACATTCACGGCGTCATGGGCGAACTCGGCGGGAGCAAGAACGCCGAAGACGTCGACTACCGAATTTACGGCCCGCTCTACGGGATGGACTACGCGTTTACCGATCACGTAACCGCCGGGGTTACCCTTGGCTATTCGCGCACCGAAATGAAGACCCCACATTCGGTCTCAAAGACGACCGGGAACACGTACCAAGGCGGCGTGTATGTGGGCGTGGTCTACGACTCCTTTCACGTCACCGGTTCCACCCGGTTCGCACACAGCGACTTGAAGAGCCGCCGGAGCGTGCGCTTTAACGCCATCGACCGCACGGCGAGTTCAGACACCGACGCAAACGACGTGTCTGCCTTTTTCGAAGCCGCCTACCACGTGCCGATGCAGCAGAACGTGCTCGTGCAACCGATGGTGTCGGTCAGCTACGACCACCTGGACCAAGACTCGTTTTCGGAGCGTGGACTCAACAGTCTCGATCTCGACATCGACGGCGACGAAGTGGACACGCTTCAGACCAACTTCGGTGTGCGCGTCGCACTGTTTGGCCGCGACGACGACGGTCGCTACATGCTCCCGCAGTTGCGCCTCGCATACGAGCGAGAATGGCTCGACCCCAGTCGCGCGATCACGGGCAACTTGAACAGCGCGGGTTCGAACGGTGAGTTCAAGGTTAACGGCCTGTCTCTTCCGCAAGACCGCGGTGTCATCGGCGTCAGTTCCGAAATCGGCCTTTCCAACAGTTTGAATTTGTTCGCCGACTACGACCTGCGCGCCGCCAAGGACTTGCTCGAACATTCGCTTTCGTTCGGGCTGCGCGCGATTTGGTAGTTTGTGGGTTGTCGTCCAAACCGATGACCCACTTTCCAACACACCTCTCGCGCCGCATCGCCCACCAGGGCTCGGCGGGTACACTTTCGCAATTGCGGTTACGCTGTCAAAGCAGCGCAAGAAGAAGCGAAGCGAACAGGTCATCGTGCATCAACGGGGTCTGTTCCTAATCACGCTCGGTGCGGACCGCCGTGTTCGCGCGGAGATCGATGGCGTCGTACTCGAGTCGCAACCGATCAACGACGAAGAGTGCCATTCGATCGTATTCACTGCCGACTTCAATCGCAGCCTGTCGCCAAGTGCGGCGCTGCCCTCTCGGGTCTCGGTCCTCAAGTGATTCGTCGACAATGACTACGTCGACCTCGATTCGAGCAGCCAACCCTTGCCGAAGGACACCGACCTGGGCGCTCCGACTTACATCGGAAGCAACAGTCAAGGTCAACGACGTTTTCACCGCACGCTTGACCGGGTCGTGATTCTCAACCAGACCTTGACAGAAGTCGTCTCCGATCGCGCGGCAAATGTGGGCAACCGCCACGCTCAGATGGGCCCCGCTGCGGCGGACGCGTCGAAGTAGAACTCGCGCCCACATGTTGTGCGGGTCGGCTACCCTAGCGCGGCCACACCAACCCTATTGCACTGCAGCTGCACTACAGCACCACCGCGAGGAGTTGTCACAACACAATGCTCTTCCTCGATCCATGGTTCTGGCGCTTTGCTCTGGTTGCCGTCGTTGGTTTTTGGCTCGTTCCTAAGCCGGCGAAGCTCGTCTGGCTCATTGTGACGAGCGCCTTCTTTCATTTTCACTTCGCCGGTCCGGCGGGCATGGCGCCGATCATCGCCCTCGGTGTCTTCACCTACTATGCGGGGCTTCGGATCTCGCGCGATAACGAGTCCAGGCTCTTCGTCGTGGGCATGGTCATGCTGGCGGGTGCGCTGGGCTTTTATAAGTACACGGCATTCCTGCTAAACGGCCTGACCGACGCGATCGGCGGCATCGCGGGCAAGGAATCCGTCGCTTGGCTAGCGGACTGGGAAAACCCCGTCGCCCCGCTCGCGATCTCGTTCTTCACCTTCGAGTTCGTCCACTATCTCTACGAAGTGCGGAAGCACGGACGCGAACCGATCCGCAACCCGCTTCACTTCACGCTGTTCGCCATCTTCTTCCCCACCCTCGCCTCTGGCCCGATCAAGCGATACGCCGACTTCGTCCCTCAGCTTGAGCAACTCAAGAACCCTTCGGTGGCTCGCGCATGGGGGGGGGCACAGCGCGTTGTCCTCGGCTTGTTCAAGAAGATTTGCATTGCCGATCTCACCGTTGAGATCATTCAAGTCCTCGACCGCACGCCCACTCACACGCCTCACCTCGTCGCGACCCTCGCCGTGCTGCAAGGCTTTCGCATCTACTTCGACTTTGCGGGTTATTCCGACATGGCGATCGGCCTCGCCGAAATGTTGGGCCTTAAAGTCCCCGAAAATTTCGACCGGCCTTACCAGTCCACCAGCCTGCAAGACTTTTGGCGACGTTGGCACATGAGCCTCAGTTCTTGGATCCGCGACTACGTCTACATCCCCCTCGGTGGTAACCAGGGCCAACGACATCTCCACATCCTCACCGCGATGGCGCTCTGTGGTTTGTGGCACGGTGCGGCTTGGAACTTCGTTGCGTGGGGGGCCTATCACGGACTCGGGCTCGGCTTGGAGTCGATGGTACGCACACGCGCGCCCGGGCTCTTTGGCGACAGCCGCGGCCTGCGCTTCGCGCGTTGGTTCGTGTGCTACTCGTTCGTCAGTTATGGCTGGCTGCTCTTCTTTTATCCGATGTCGACTGTGATACAGATGAATCGAGAGGCGTTTCGATGGCTCTTCGCAGGTTAAAAGTCGCGGCGGGCATCGTGCTCACCCTCATTCAACTCGTGATCGTGCTCGCACTGTGGAGCAACGATGCGCCGCATTTCATCTACGTGGCGTTCTAGGCATGCGCGGCTCTAGGATGCACCGCATTCTCGTCACGCTATTACTCGCCGCCGCCCTCACTAGCTGCAGCACCGATGAGAACAATAACTGCCTTCCCTCATTGTTCGAGAACGGCACGCGCCTCCACGATCGAAACGGCCCAAACCTTTTCGCGCTCGACTTCATCTTTCGGCAGCACGAGATCTGCCGACATCACGCCGATGAATCTCTGAAACACCGAGTCGCCCTGCTCGGCAACAGCGCAATATTCGGCCTCGACGCTCCAACCGCCGACACCGTGGCGGGCCTCGTCAACCAACGGTGGCGCAACGAAGGACAGCCTCTACATCTGTACAACTTGGGTTTCGTAACGAGTTACCTCCTGAAGGACGTATTGATCGCACGCAAAGCGATTGACCATTCCCCGGACCTCATCGTGTTCGGCGTTTCCCTCTCGGACTTCATCCACATGGCGCCGATCCCGTGGCCCGAAGTCTTGCCCGCGTTTTTCGCCGCCAATGAAGATCAACTCGACCGCGTGAACGACGAGGGTGCGTCGGGGCTCGAAGAGCTCATCCGCACTTACCGCGAACGAGAAGAACGTGCGTCTTGGCTCGGCCAACGATTGGTGAACCTTCGCGAGGCCGGAAGCTACTTGAGGTTGATCTTCCGCCACCGCACGCCCGCCTTCGCCAATCGATGGCTTCTCAGTCCGAACGACGGCCAAGTTGCCGAAGTCCCGGCGCCAACGGAATCGTTCCCAACCCGCGGTCCAAACTACCGGTGCGAGAAAGTGATTGCCGAGCACGAGAAGAAATTTGGGGCGAACGGGTCGGCGTGGAACGTCTTCGCGTACCTAGAACAACTCGAGCAGATACACGGCGTTGAGATCGCGGTATTAGACCTCCCGATTCAGCATGATCCGAAAGGCGACTGTTACAACGCACGCTTTCCGAAACGCGCTGACCGCCAATACCGCGACTGGGTGCGGGGCGAGACGACGCGTCGCGGAATCACGCTCTGGGACTTTCACGACTTACTTCCGAAGTCGAGGTTCGAAGACACGATCCATCCCACCCTCGAAGGAAACCGCGAGATCGCCACCGCGTTGGCGAACAAGATCGCGGCCAGCCTCGCCGTGACCGAGCGCGGCGCCGCAAAGCGCGAGTAACTCATGGGCAATCGTTGCACTTGAGTCACCTCGAATGCCCATCGGATAGTCAAGCCAGCGCGAGGCCCTGCTGCCCCACCCCCGCTACATCCGAAACTGATGTAATGTCGGCTGCTCACTTGGCGAATTCGCCGGAGGTCACAATGCTCGTGTCATTCTTGTCTAAGAAGATCCTTCCGGTCCTCGGCGCCGTTGCGTTGGCAGCGATGGTTGCTGGATGCAGCGACGCGCAACCTCCTGCCAGCGACCCTGCGCCGAGCAAGGCAGCGGCACCTCCGCCAGAGACGGAGCTGAACGGGCTTACGGCGCAAGAATTAAAAGACATCGCGATCTTCGAACAAGCCAATGGTGACTCTCATGGACTCACGCCGAAGCAAGTCGCAACCACGCAGGCGAACATGCGGAAGGACCCGATCTTCAGAAATCGGTTCCTCGGTGTTTGGACAGTTCAGAACCCGAGCGACGCATGGATCGTGATGGAAATCCTGTACGAAGTGAAGCCCGACCTCCTGGTGGAAGCAGGCACGTTTCACGGCGGCAGTGCCAACCTGTGGGCGATTATTCTCGAGCACATCAATCCGAACAGCGAAGTGATCACCATCGACATCGAAGACAAGCGTGAGCCCCGAGCCAAGGAGCTTCCGATCGCAAAGGAGCGTGTCACTTTCCTGCTTGGAAGCTCGACGGATCCGAAGATCGTCGCTGAGGTTCATCGCCGAGCCAAGGGCAAGAAGGTCATCGTGCTCCTCGACTCCCTTCATTCGAAGGAACATGTCGCGGCAGAAATCGAAGCGTACAAGTCCATCGTTGGCGTTGGCAGCTACATCATTGTTCAGGACACGCCGCTCGGCCCGAAGGCCGCCATCGATGAGTTCTTGGCAGGCACCGACACGTTTGTGGCCGACCGAAAACGCGAACGCTATTCGGACACCAACTCGGTTCGCGGCTACCTGAAACGCGTGAAGTGATCGTTTTTTCGCCAAGGTTTCAACAGCGCAAATCGTTGCACCTCTAACTGCGAACCCAGGCTCTTACCCCCGATATGCCCACGCCGCCCACCTCGAAGAGCGCCAAAGGCGCAAGACATGCCCTTCGAGTGGTTGCCCTTGGTTTCGCGTGTATCGCGGCTTGCGCCTTTGGCGTCGTTTCCTGTGCAGAAGAGCCGGCGCCCAAGAGTGCCGACCGGATCATCTTGATCGTCGTGGACACGCTCCGCCGCGACCACGTGTCGGCGTATCCGAATGCTAAGGCAAAGACACCCAGCATCGACCACATCGCGTCCACGGGTCAGACGTTCACAAATGCAGTCTCTGCTTTTCATGCCACGACGATGTCGATGGCATCTCTTTTCACTGGGCTCACACCGAGCATCGAAGCAGGGAGCAATCGCCAATCGGTAAAGTGGAACACATTCGTCGCGTGTGGGATGAGCCGATTTTCCGAAGACGGCGGCAAAAAGATCTGCATTCCGAGTTCAGTGCCGACACTCGCCGAGGACATGAAGCGTGCGGGGTATTGGACACTAGGGGTCGTTGCCAATGAACTTCTTTATCGCCCCAGCGGTTACGACCGCGGCTTCGACGAGTGGGTGGAGATCGGACTTCCGGGACCAGGCGAAGAGCGCAACATATTTGAATCGTCACCGATGCGAACGGCGAAGCATGTAAACCATGATCTCGAACAGGCTCTCGCCTCTCGTCCATCCGACCATTTTTTTCTGTATGCCCACTATCTCGACGTGCATGACTACGATTTATTCGAGCGAGACTATGCAAAGAGCGTAGAACAGTTTGATCGTTGGCTCGGCAAGATGTTTGATATGTTGGATGCGAACGGTCTCCTCGACCGCGCAACCGTCATCATCACTTCCGACCACGGAGAACTACTCGCCGAAACGTATCCAAACCAAAATACGGGTAAGCACTTCGGCAACCCGTCGTTTCAGCCAGTGCTGGACATCCCGCTCATCGTGAGTCCCGCCACCAACCGCCCTTCGGATCAGTTCACGCGGTCGCAAGATATTCGTGGCATGATTCAAGAGATGGCAGGGCTTCCTCAAGCGGTTCCGAAAGAACTGGGACCGGACGAGCTATTTATTTCCGAGATGTTCTTTCAGACCTACCGAGACGGACGCTGGAAGAGCCAGTGGCCCCGGACTCAAGGGGCTCCCCACCTGTACGATCTTGTGACCGACCCCGGTGAAAAGTCGGATCTCGCACGCGAACCCAGCCAAGAACACGCGGCGACATTGCGCGCACATCGCATCCGCATCGACGAGCTGAGTCGCCAGCTCGCAACACACGCGTCGCAGGCTCCCGCCCTCAGCGACGAAGACAAGGAACGTTTGCGCGCGCTCGGCTACATCGAAACGACCGACGATGCATTTGGAATGAAGTCCGGATCGAAAAGCTCCGATGCAAAGTCCCGCGAGTGATTGCGCGCAAGCAGCATTGTTCTGGAGTATCTAAAAAGCCGTGAGCCAAAATCGTTACAGCATTCCCTGGGGTCCTCTCGCAAGCCTCGTGCTTCTTGCGGTCCTGCCCTTCTTGCTCGCAGAGTTCATTGCCGAGTCCCGGATCACCCCCTACTGGATCGGACTTAATTTCAACGAGTGGCTCGGGATGCTGTGGACCGGGCTCGCTTATTATGCGACTGCCTTATTCGCCACCGTCGTCATTCACGCGGCCCTCGCAACACAGCCGCAAACCGCCAAGGACAGTGAGCGCATTCGCGAGGGGGGGCTGACTCTTTTTCACCTACTCGCGACGCTCGCGACTTCCACGCTCATCTACTACTTCTTGCAAGGTGACGTGCTCCCGAAACTCCAGGGCGACCTCGACCTGGCGCATCGCACTAGCCTCGTCATTGTCGCGATCGTGTGGGCGCTTCAGCGCTTCGACGCGTTTTCGTTTTCCGCAACCGTGATCGGCTCACTCGGCGCGGTCGTGGGCAGCGCCCTCTTGATGCAGGTTTATGCATTAACCCTGGGTGTCCGTACCTTCGGCTTTGAGACGGCGCTCGATTCGACGTTGCAATTTTTGGCGATCATTTTCGGCTTATCCGTTGCTGCGTCCGTCGTCGGATCCCGAAAGCCATCGTGGGGAACGAGAGCCGGAGTCGCACTGTGTTGGATTGCGATTGCTTACCCGGTCTACAAGCAAACGGACGCGGACCACAGGAGTTCTCAGCGCGAAATCGCCGGCCCCAACGTGCTGATGATTACGGCGGACACGATGCGAGCCGACTACTTGTCGGTCTATGGCGGCGACGTCGAGACTCCGGTGCTCGAGGGCCTCGCCGCAAAGGGTGCAAAGTTCCAGAAGGCGATCAGCCTCGCTCCGTGGACCGTGCCTGCATTTGACGGAATGTTCTCGTCGAAGTTCCCGCCGAGCGTCGACCCGAACTTGCCGCTAGAAGTCCGAGACAAGCAACTCACACTGTACGGCCAGATCGGGTCGTATTGGCTGGGGCAGGACAAAAAATCGATCGTGCGACGCATGCGCGACAAGGGCTACGACGCAAACGCGATCATCGGCAACTTCGCGATGCGCAAAGAAAAGTGGCTACTCGATGACTTCAACACCTATTACGTCCTGCTCCCGCTTCTTGAGACCTACCACGGCCCTTTCCAGCGCAGCCCGTTTCTATCGACTGCCCTGCGAGGCTTAAGCCCTTCCCTTTACCTTGCGCGTCCATTCGACAACACACGCGCCGTCACCGAATACGCGATGTCGCTCTTGCGCTACCGCGATTCAGAACGCTTCTTCTTTTGGGTTCACTACTTCGACCCCCACACGCCATACGATCCGCCGCCCGAATATCGGACACGATCCGGGCCGTTCGAATTTTTGGGGATTCGATCCAAAGCTGGCGAACTCAGCGAACACGATTACGTGCGCAGCCTTTACTCTGGCGAAATTCGCTATGTCGACCATGAGGTCGGACGCGTGCTCGAGACCTTGAAAGAGACAGGCCTAGAAGAGAACACCTATGTCATTTTCGCTTCGGACCATGGTGAAGAATTTTGGGACCACGGGGCCTTTGGACATGGGCATTCGGTCTACAACGAACTCCTGCACGTCCCGTTGATCATGACGGGTCCTGGAATCCCGGTACAGACCGTGAGCAAGCCGGTGTCGATGATCGACTTTACCCCCACCCTTGCAGAATGGATCGATGTTCCGGCGGACGCAGAGTGGCGCGGAAAGAGTTGGGCGAGCAGTCTTCGCGCGGCAAAGTTTGACATGAAGATCGAACCCATCTTTTCGCAAGCCACCGGGCGTTTGCCGCCCCCCCCCGAACCCCTGCAGTCTGTCATCATTGGAAGCACCAAGATGGTTTACGGGATGGAGAGCAGGAGCTATCGCATGTTCAATCTTTTCAAAGACCCCGGTGAACAAAAGGACATTACGAGCGGCCGAAAGCACATGAACAGTAAATTGCGTCGGGCTCTGGATGATTGGTCCGCTTCGTTCCCCGTCACGTTCGGCGTCTTTGTAAATCAAGGCGAAACGCTCGAACCCGACCTCGAGACCCTCGAAAACTTGAAGGCACTTGGGTATCTGCCGGAAGACACGCCGTGAGCTCAAAGGGTCTGTTCGCGACGCTCGCGCAGCCCCGCATTTTCGGGTGGCTTCTGTTTGCCCTCGCTGCGACGCAATCGTGGTGGTACGCCTTGTACGGCTTTGGCGGGAGTGACGAAGGCCAGATCCTGGTGTCGGCGAGCCGAATCTTACGCGGCGCAGTCTTCTATCAAGATATCGACGCGTACCCGTTTCCCGGCTCCAATTATTTACTCGCCCTCGCGATGGCGATCTTCGGCGAACACATGACAGTGGCACGATCTCTCGCCGGGATGGTGTACGTCGGCATCGTAGTCACGCTCTACTTCACTTCGCTGCGGCTGCTCGACGAAAAACGCGCAGCGATCTTCGGTGTATCACTGCTTGGCTGCAAGATGCTCGCTTGGCCTGCGTATACCTCGTACTTCTACTGGGATGTTTCTTTACTCGCGGCGAGCGTGGCCGCCCTCCTGCTCCTCGGCCTGCTCGACCCGAAGATCACCCGTGCCGGGTCAAGTGAACGCGCGCGGTTGCTCGGCATGGGGGCTGCGACGGGTTTCGCTTTCATCTCCAAGCAGAGCATCGGGATCTACCTCGGCATGGCGATCACCGCGGTGCTGGTGCTTCGTCATATTGCTGAACCCCGCGACGCTAAGAACGAAGACGCCGATGAGCCTTCGGGACTGCGCGCAATTGTCGCTCCCTTTGGACCTTTGATTCTGGGGTTCAGTGCCGTCGTCGTCCCCATGCTGCTCTACTTCGCAGCCAAGGGACTTCTCGGACAGATGATCTACAGCGGGTTGATCCGTCCCTTTACCGACTACGCGGACACCAGTGGGATTTCATTTAGCAAGCCGCTGCGTTGGTGGGAGTTCGGCGAGCTGCAAGGCAAGAAGCTCTTCTTCTACTACCCGGTCGTCTATTGGCGCGTGCTGAGCAAGCAGCTGATCCCGGGAAGTCCCGAAGCCTTCACGACCTACTGGGCGATCGGCGAAGTCTTTATCCGCTGGGTGTACACGTCTCTTCCGCTGATCTTTGGCGCCGCCGCGTTCATTTGTGCGCGCAGCGGGTCAAAACTCTCGGATCGCACGAACTTACGCTTCGTAGCGGTGACGTTGATCGCAGCGGCCATCACCGCTTCTGCGTTTCCGCGTGCTGACTTCACGCACATCATTGGCATCTACTCGATTGTCTTGCTGCTGATGTTCGCGTGCCTCGGGCGTCTCGCCGGCCTCGATGGCGAGTCGACGTCCAAGACCCGCTTCTATCGCAAGTTCGAACTCGCGGTCGCGACCGTGTTCGCGTTGACCTTCTTCGGCTTTAGCTACGCGCACCACACCGCCATGACGACCCACATCGTACTGCCGACGGCAGACCTCATGGTCCTTCCCCAAGACGGCTACTACGCGTCTGTGGTCAAGTATGTGCGCGACGAGATCCCTGAAGACACGCCGTTCTTTATCTATGGCCACGAAGCGCATTACTACTTCCTGACCCAGCGTTTCTCGTCCTGGAAGTTTTCACAGCTGTACCCCGGGCAAGACGGTGGGGACGACGGACAAGCCCTGACCGACATGCTCAAGAAGGCGCCGCCCAAGGTCATCATCCAAGGCTTCTTAAACTTCCCGGGTCTTCCAAATTTACAGAACTACACGCCGATCTTGAACGACTACTTGCGCGCAAACTACGAACTGGATGAGCGCGTCTTTGAACGCTACCCCCCAGTAACTGGCGGCCATCCGAGCCCGTACTGGATTCAAATGAAACGACTCAAAACCAGTGACGCACTGCAATGAGTGCGGCGGCAACTCAAACGACCGAAGCGACTCACACCCTGCGCGACCCGCAGTCGCGACTGCACCTCTTGATCATTCTGGTCGTGAGCTGCAGCTACGAAGCGCTCTTCACCCAGTTCGGCATCAACCCCCTCGATGATTCATGGCCCATCTACGCAATTTGGAACATGGACAAAGGCGGGGCGCTGTTTCACGACGTGCTTTGGGTTTTCCCGCCTGGCCATTTGATCCCCGCTTGGATCGGTTACCACCTCGCGCCACCGGGACTTGTCGGTGCTCGGATCATCTACGCGATCTTCGCCGTCGCCGTGTCGTTGGGGATCTACGTTCTTGGACGACGACTCATGCCGGCGCGCTTCGCGCTGCTCGCCGCCCTGATGACATCGGTCGCCGCTCCTGATTCGCATTTGATGCACTTGGTCTTTGGTTACCGGTACATGATCTTCAGCATCCTGGGGCTCTTGGCTTTCGCGCGGTACATCGACACGCGCAACCGTCGCTTATTGTTCATTGCCGGACTGTGGCTCGCAGGCGGGGCGTTCTTTCGTCTGGGTCCGCAGTTTGCGGCGGGTTGCGGCATCGGTGTCGCCATCATGGCCATGCACCGGGACCCGCGTGAATGGCTGCTCGATTGGCGCGCCCTTGGCGGCGGCGTACTGGCGGTCTTCGTGCCGCTTCTCGTTTGGGCTGCCGCTTCAGTGGGTCTCGAAACGTTGTGGCGTGAACTTGTCACACGCCCCGCCACCATGCTGTTGCTTCAGTCGCTTCCGTTTCCCCCAATCGAATTCCCGGAAGAATGGAACCGGGTGGACATCCGTAAATGGTTCGTGGCTTCACAGTTCCGAGTGATCTGGGTGTTGTACGGCGGGTACCTTGCTGCCTTGTTCATTCGCTGGCTGCGTGCGTTTCGGAGTCGAGAACCGTTTGGACATCCCCTGCTCGTCGCCGTCTGGCTGTGGGGTCTTGCCTTTTTTCTTCGCTCGCTCACGCGCTCCGATGAACCTCATCTCGACTCGGTCATCCCACCGGTCCTACTCCTCGCAAGCCACGGCGTTTACATGGTGGTTCGGCGCGTAGCACCGCTGACGGAGACCGGCGCTGGGAAACGCGCTTGGATTGATCGAGGCGTCATCCTTGCCGCTGTCGCCTTGTGGATCGTGTTGCTAGGCGTCGACACTTACGTCCCACATGCACGGCGCGGTGGAAACGTGGTGCACGCGGTCAAAGATCGCATTGAAGTGGGGCAAAAAAGTCAGGCGCTACTCACCGACCTGATCGTGCGTCGAATGAAACTGACGCCTCCGAACGCAAGGATCCTCGACCTTACCGTTTCGCCCATCTATCTCGTACTCGCCGACAGGCGCGGATACAACGCTCCGGACATCGTGATGCCCGGTACGTTTCTGTCGCCCGAAGAAGAGCAAGACTTCATCAACCGAGTCAAGCGAAACCCACCGGCTCTCGTGATTTGGTCGAAGAAGCCATTCGACCGCAACCCTGAAAAGGCTGTCGAGCTGACGTCGCCCAAGCTCGCTGCCTGGGTGAAGGCGAACTACACGATGTGGGGACTCGAACGCAAACACTTTCTGATGGGCCGGAAGGGAACGCACCCGCCGGCTGGCTGGTAGCGCACGGCTACGCGACGGCTTCAACCGACGGCACTCGCTGTCGCCTGCCCAACGTCGATTAGAAGTACTTCAAAATGCGGTCGAGCATTTTGTCTTGAAGACCGCCACGACGGCGAAGCATCGAGTAGAGCCGAACCGCGAACGTGTCGAGCCCGATCAACCATCGCTTCACTCGCGAGTCCGACGGGGTATAGCGATACGTCGTCGGGTTAAGATCAAGCTTTTCCGCGCTCTTCTGAAAGTAGTAGAGCGCAATTGAATTGCGGGACGTGCCCTCGGGACAGGTCAGCAAGTGCGGATGTCCATGGAACGAAATCTCGCTCGTCTGAAAGAACACGCCGCGGTTGAAGATCGGGGCAATGCTTTGGGCGCGGTTCTTCACGTCCTTGTCCCAAAATTCGAGGTTCCCCATCCACTCTTCCTGCCAACCCGGATTGAAATAGATCAAGAGGTTTACCCGCCGACTCCAGTCGTCGTGCTTGGGGTGGGACAGAAAGTCGGTGTGCATGTTGAGGTGCCCACCGGGCAAAGTCTTGTGCATGCCAGCACCATCGAGATGGGGGTCCGCAAACAAGCCTTCTAAGCCGGTGATCTGTTCGACGATGCGAACAAACTCGTCCGACTGAAGGGCTTCGACCAAGCGACGGTTGTTGGGCCCCATGCCATCGAGATGCGTAATCGCCAACTTGCGTTGGTTGTAATGGTGATAGTGATCCCAAGCCGACTGGCCTTCGCGAAATTCGGCGACGACTGATTCCGCGATCTCAATCGGTAGAAAATCGTCGATCGCGATGTGGGGAAATGGATCGGCCGATTCGAAATCGGGGCGGCATCGCTGCGCGACTTCGGAGAGACGGTCGAGATCCAGAATCGATCGGGACACTTTCGATTTTCCTTTGCCCGAACTGCGACGGATCGACCGAAGAACAGGAGCTAATTTTTTGAGCAGAAACTGATCGTCGCCGCTTTCGACGACGCATCTGACGATCGGCGATTACCTTTCTTCGCGAATCTGCGCGAACCGAAACTTCGGCCCCGCGAATGCTGCCCCGTAATCATATGGGTTGACAGGGCCCCAAGTAAAGCCGGGGAGCCGCAAATTCGGATTTACTCGACCGGTTGCACCGGGGTTGCCTGCTGGTGATCGAGACGGTTTGATGCAGCGATTTCACTGTCGGTGGAACGCCCAGCAGTTCGACGAGCAGCGGTTTAAGAACCCTGACCGCCCCTGGCACGGTCAGGATTCTTAAACGGGCTGCTAACATCCGACGGCGAACGGAAACATGGACGACGCCCCCTTTCGACGGGGGATTCAACTCGGAGAAGATCAGTCTCTTGAACGCTGCGTTGGCGACCGATGCAACCTCGACCATGCGAGATTCTACGCGCTGGCATATCCCCGGGCTGATCGTGCTCAGCACCATCTGGGAGTCCCTCTTCCTGTTCAAGGGCAGCAACCTGCTCGACGAGGGCTGGGCTCTTTATGCCGGCATGCAGCTGGCCATGGGTCGGCAACTCTACGCCGACATTTCTTGGGTCTTCCCGCCCGGACACGCGCTACCCGCTTGGCTCGGTTATGTCCTCGACCCAGCCGGCGTGCTCATCCCGCGACTCATCTACGCCTTTTTCGCTGTGATTCTGGTCGTGGCGCTTTACCAACTCGGTCGCAAGGTCATGCCGGCTCACTATGCCCTGTTGGGGGCAGCCATCCTCGCAATCGCCGCGCCGCGATCGCACATGATGCACCTGCTCTATGGCTACCGGTACATGGTGTTGGCCGTGTGGGTGCTGCTGCTCTATTCCAGCTATCTCGAAACGGGCCGTCTCAAGCAGATGTTTCTGGCCGGCATGGTGGGTGGGGTCTGCCTTTACTTTCGCGTCACCCCGGCTCTGGCGGTAAGTCTCGCGATCGCGATTGCCGTTCTCACGCACCCCGGCGGCCCCCGAGCTTGGTTCCCAGCGTGGTTACTCTACGCCGCAGGGCTGCTGCTCGTGATCGTGCCGGTCCTGATCTACTTCGCGAACACGGTTGGACTCGCCCGGGTCTTCGACGAAGTGATTCTGCACCCGATGGGCATGCTGCAACCGCTGCCCGTTCCCGTGATGTTCTGGCCCGACTGGTCGAGTCGAGAATCGATCGCCGAGGCATGGCGAGTTTTGTCGCTACGACTGTTCGTTTTTCTTTACGCGGGGTACGCGATCAAGCTCACCCTCGAGTTCATTCGATCGCGTCGGAACGGCACGCCCTACGAATCGACCCTGCTCGTTGCCATTGTGGTCTGGGGTGCCGTCTTCTTCTTGCGATCCTTTGGTCGCGCTGACGAAGCCCACATGGACACCACGCTTCCCCCCATCTGTCTACTTGTGGCCCACGCTACGAGCCGCGGCTTTGCAAGGCTCGCGCCCCACGTGAAAGCACTTCGCGAATCCAGCATGGCATCCCCGCTGACCGCTGCCGCTGTCTTCGTCGCATGGGTGCTCTTGATCGCGAGCGACACGTATCCGCTCCCCCATCGTTTCGCACGCACCGGGCTGCCCTACAAGGTGACGTCCGGGGTCGACTTGATCCAAGCCAACACCAAGCCCGGCGACATCGTGCTCGATCTGTCGAGCGCGCCGATGTTCCACTCTCTATCTGGACGCCCGGGGCCCGGTCGCGCGGACATCTTGATGCCCGGCACCTTTGTGGACGAAGCAGACGAGTGGGACTTCATCGCGCGACTCGAAGCCGCGCCGCCGACCGCAATCCTCTGGCCCTTGCATCCTTTCGACCATATGGAGAGTCGGTCGATCCGGGACATTGCCCCACTGGTCGTCGCGTGGGTGGAAGCGCGCTATCGGCCCGACCAAGAAACGGCGAAGTTCAGGCTGTGGCTTCCCCGGCGCACATTGTGAGCCAACGCGACGCGCATGCCGCGATAGCGCCAACACCGTCCACGCCGCGCGAGCCGGGTGCAATGGAACGTGACGACTGGCGCAACGTCGGCTTTATGCTGCTCGCGCTTTACGCGACGCGCCTCGCATGGCTGGCCTACAACCCCGACTCGACGCTGTATTGGGAAGAAGACTATCGCTGGGTTGCCGCCCGAGAGATCCTTTCGGGGGTTCGTCAGCCTGTCTTCGACTACCAGGCGGACAACTACCAAGGTGGGTCCCTGGTTCAGATCGCCATGATCACGGGTGCGTTTGCTCTTTTTGGCGAGTCCCTCGCGAGTTTGAAGCTTGCCACCCTCGCCTTCCCGGCGGCGACCTTGGTCGTCCTCTATGCAATCGCGCGCATGGGGTTCGGCCGTCTCGCCGCCGTGTTGGTTGGCACCGGCTACCTCATCGGTCCACCACTGCTTGCGTTTTCGGCGTTGATTCCGATGGGAAGCCATGGGGAGTCGGCGCTGTTCAGCCTCGTTCAGATCGGGATCTTCCTGGGGCTGTTGTCCGGTCGGTGGAACACACCGTCCGGGTGGGCGGCCTTCGGCGCCGTAACCGGCCTCGGCCTGTGGTTCTGTTACACGTCCGGCATCAGTCTCGCAGCCTGTGGTCTCGCGTGGCTCGTGCTCGAAGGTGTTCCCAAGTTTCAATTCTTGATCGCCGCGGTCGGTGGCACCCTCGCCGGACTCACGCCGTGGTTCATCTACAACGTGCAGAGCGACTTCTCTGGTTTCGTCCGACTCCTCGAAATATTCGGAGCCGGCAATCCCATCGACGCCTGGGCACCTCAAACTCCGACTGAAAAGCTCTTTGCATTCTTTACTCGCGACCTGCCCACTGGGCTCGTGGACCCGTTCTTAGATCTCGGCTCAGCGGGATGGACTCTCATGCTGGAGGTTTCACTCTACCTCCCCGTGACGATCGCCCTTGGCGCAGGGTTTCTAGGTGTCCTGCGCATGCTCGCCAGCGGCCCGCGCTCAAAAGACCTTCCGGATGACTTAGAGAGAAACCGCGCGCGACTCGAGTTCGTCTTTTACTTGTACGGCTTCGTCTTCGTCGCTGCGTACCTCGCGACTAGCTTTACCGTCGAGCCTTCGAAGGGCGCGCATGCCTATCGCTTGTTCCTGCCGGTCGTCACGTTGATGTTCATTCCGGTCGCCGTATCCTTGGCTCGCTTTATCGAGTCAGGGCGACTCCCTCGCAACGCTGCCGCCGCTGGCGTTGCAGCGGTCTATCTCTCGTGCGCAGTCGGAACTGCCGGGGCCGTCGTGCGCGTCCCGGACGAGCGTCTACTCGGCGCAGACGTGATGGAACACGTGTATCGCGGCTGCCTCGTTCGAGGCGTCCTGCTTCACCGCAAGTTCGAACTCGACCTCGAAGAAGCGTTCCACCAAGCGCGTCGGGTTCCCCGCCTAAAAGAACGCTTCCGAGTCTTCCAGGGGATCGGCTGGGGAATCGAATATCGCTTCGAAGGAAACGGACAACTGCAACCGTTCCTCGGCCAAGTAGACGAACTCGTGCTCGGCGAACGCGTCGCCGTGCTTTCCGGCATTCGCTGGACGACAAGCAACCGGGTCAACGCCCTGCGCGAAATCGTGGACAAAGGCGAAGCCACCGACCGGGATCTCACCCAAAAGCGACGGCTAGAAAAACTAAAGGCCCACCTCGACCGTCGCTGGGACAAAGTGCCGCTCCAGCATCAGATCGTCGACCGGATCATTTACTGATCGGGGGGACCCCGCCGCCTACTCGTCTTGTTCTGGCGAATCTAGTGGCGAATCGGTCGCTTGGTGGTCGAGGGTTTCGATCTCGGCCTGCAGGATGAACTGGTAGGCGAACATCTCCGGCCACTTCTGCGCCATCCAGTGATACAACCCGGTGAGGCGCTGCACCCAGATACTGCGCCCCGTAGACTCGAACACCACTTCGAAGGGAAGGCTCGTGACCTTCTCGTCGAGAATATGAAACCCTGCGCGTTCGACTTCGCGGCGGAAGGTGTCGCGCGTGTAGAGGTGGACGTGGGTGCGGTCGAGAATGCCGCGGGGACCATATTCGAAGCGGCCCACGAGCAGAGACAAACGGTAAAACCAAAGCGCGATATTCCCCGTCGAAATGATCAGGCGCCCGCCCTCTTTCAAATAACGTCGCGCGCTTCGGATCAACTGCTGGCGGTTTTTCACGTGCTCGATCACGTCGGCCACAACGACGTAGTCGAACACACGCCCGACCGGAAGTTCGCAGGGTTCTTCGAGATCGCGCTGAAAGTATTCAGTCAATTCGGTTGCGAGGTTGCCGCCCGGTTCGACGTCGACCCCAGTTACGCGAACGGACTTTGCGGCCAAGGGTCGCGCGAGCAAGCCTTGTGAACATCCGAGGTCTAGGACTTGAGTATCCGAGGTGATCGCGTCGACGATCTGCATGTGGGAACCGCTGGCGCTGTGCTTGAGCGTGTACTGGATCCCGTGATCGATCATGTACTTGCCACGCCGAGTCGCATGTAGCTGGTGCAACCGATACCCGAACGCGGCCATTGCACTCTGTCGAACGCCCGTGCGACGCTCTCCCGCGTCATCCCATTCGTTCCACGCCCGAGTCAGCGGGACTTCGCGCACCCCAACGCCAAGCCCCCGGCACTGGATCAACAACTCGGTGTCGAACCTTCGGTCGTCCTCATTCAGTTGATAGGGAAGCGAATCAAGGGCCGCGGTCGGATAGATGCGATAGCTGGACTGATAGTCCGTCATCCCCAACTTCAAAATTCGCTCGTGCAGCCTCGTGCCCATGCGCCGGTCCTGGGCGGTGGCGTCTGGCGCTGTACCTGAATCGCCGGAAGCACCCGAGCGCGGCCTGGCTGCGATGATCAAGTCCCGGGGATAGGCGTCTCGCACGTCGAGCAAGTCGCCGAGCAATTCGACCGGATGCCGCTTCCCCGCCCGCAGGCACACCACGTGAGAGAAGCCTTGGGCGAGAACGTATTCGAAGGCCGCCTTGCGCGCGTCGCCGTAGTCATAGTCACGTGGATTGCGATGGAATTTGATGGGGACCGAGGACGCGTTCGCGAGAGCTGACTCTTGATCGCCCGGCCAAGCCACGGCGCTTTCGTGGACGACCAGCACTTCCGAAAGGCGCGCCGAAACCGAGAGCGAAAGGCCCTCGATCATGGCAGCAACGGAGTCGGGGCAATCACAGTCGAAGAGGCACAGAACCGTGGAGCCCGACGCACCGTCTACTTCGTAACTCTGATCGCTCACATTCACGGCGTCTCTCGCACTCATTTTGGGAACCAGGGTGTCCAGTGTTCTCCCCTCCGCGCGCGAGAGTACCCGACCGAATCGTTCGATACGAGCAACGTTTCAGGCTAGCATGCGGGCCACGAGCCACGTCTGCGGTAAGTCATAAGCAGCTCCACCCAATACTTCAATCCAAGGCACGCAAGTTCAGGCAGCTCGCTCGACATCGCAAGACAAAGACAACTGCAAGTAACGGCACGAGCCCCGCTGGAGAGCATCAATCGTCATGTGGCAGACGCGTTTGTCGAGCAAGACCCCGACAGTCATTTTTTCTCGAGTATCCGTTCGTTGGCGAGCCGGACTTCTTCTGTGCACCGCACTGTTTGGCTTCGCCGGACTCCCCGGCTGCGAAAAAAGTGCTGTGCCGAACGGCGCGCCGGAACGCATCATCTTGATCCTGGTCGACACGCTGCGGCGCGACCACGTTTCGCTCTACTCCGACAAGGTCCCGACACCCAACATCGAACGAATTGCAGCGAGGGGGCAGGTCTACACGAACGCAAGCTCCGCGTTTCACTCGACGACCATGTCGATGGCAGCACTGTTTTCAGGCCACACCCCAAGCATCGAATTCGGTAACGCGCGGGCGGCCCTTGACTGGAACACCTTCGCGTCGTGCGGCATGTCGCGGTTTTCTCCCGGCGAACACGACAATGCGTGCGTCCCGAACGCGGTACAGACGCTTGCCGAAGACTTAAAGGACCAGGGCTACTGGACCGCAGGTGTCGTCTCGAACAAGCTGCTCTTTCGCCCATACGGATATGACCAAGGCTTCGACACCTGGCTTGAAGTCGGGCGGCCGCCGGCCGGCCAACACCTCGACGCCCGTCAGTCGGCCCGCCTTCGCACCGCCAAGGACGTCAATAAACTCGCAATTGACACGATCAAGAACCGCCCCACCGATAATTTCTTTTTGTATGTGCATTACATCGACGTCCACGACTGGATCTTGTTTGACATCTCCTACGAGGAAAGTGTCCGACGCTTCGACAAAGCGCTGGGCGACTTGCTCGACGTGCTTGAAAGCGAAGACCTTCTCGAAGGGGCCGCGGTCGTGTTCACGTCGGACCACGGCGAGATGTTGAAGGCCAAACACCTCGACTTCGAGATCTCCCGCCACTACGGCAACCCTTCTTTCGAGCCTCTGTTGCAAGTCCCACTGATCGTGACACCCGGCCTCGACCGCCCCACGGACGCGTTCATTCGCGGTCAAGACATCCGTGGTCTCGTCAAAAGCGCCGCGGGGCTCGATGGCGAAACCGCTTCCGCGCTCGGCACGAACGAGCTGCTTGTCACCGAGCGCTACTACCAGACCTTCCGCAAGGACAACTGGAAGAGCATGTGGAAGCGCGATGGCGAAAGGTTAATGTTGTTCGACCTCGCCGCGGATCCGACCGAGTCAATCGACTTGTCGAAGAAACGACCGGACATCTTGGAAGTCCACCGCAAGCGCGTCGACGATATCGTGGCCAAGATTTCGACGACCGACTCCAACGCTCAAAACTTGAGTGACGAAGACATCGATCGGCTTCGTGCTTTGGGTTACCTCGAGTAAGCACCGGCGGCACGCAGCACGTCAGACCCACGCCCGTTCGAAAAGTTCTCGGCGCGATGCAATTGTTCCTGCTCTTCTTCGACTTGACCGCCCTACTTCCAGCAGCCAAACGGTTTATGCGACCGCCCCACCGCACGGCAGGCTCCCAACACGGCGCGCAGATGACATGACGCGACCCCGCTATGGCTTTCGCATCCGCCGACGCTTGAGGGTTAGACCGACCAACCCCAACATGGCGAGGAAACCGCTGCCTGGCTCCGGCACCGCGAGCAATGTCACGCTGCCCGGTGTTGGTGCCGAGAGCACAGCGAAGTCGATGGCGTTGTCATTCTGGTCCAGGTCCGCAAACAAACGAGCCAGGCTCGAACCTGCGGGAACGTCCGACGCACTCGAACCCTCTCCAGCGAAAATTTCACCGATGCCAAACACACCGTATCCCACAGCGTCGAGGATCGTTGCCCCGTCCATCAACGTGATCGAGTCGGGGCCGTTCTGAAAGTCGAAGTTCACGAGCAGATCAGCATTCGCGACCATTGTGGCACCGCCTGCGTCGGTATCGGCGACGACAAACACCCCGTCTACCGGAATCACGCCACTCAAAGCGACGATGGGCCCCACCGCGCCGTTCGCTCCGTTAATCCCTTCGAGGGTAAGCCCGTCGAGCACAGTGCCTGACACGCCATAGATTTCGACAAACGACTGGCCGTTGTCGCTCCCGACCGCGTCGTACAGCACTTCTGAAATAACCGGCGTTGCGAAAGCACTAGGCGCAATGAACTGCGCCATGAATCCAAATGCGAGTACGGTCATTTGCTTTCCCACACAATGACGCCAGCTCGGCAACAGCGATCTACCACCGCACTGCTTCGCATGTTCTTCATTCAACTCATTCAACGCTCCACTCAAATTCACTGGGTTCATCTAGCATCCATTCGACTCGGGGTCGTTCACTGGGACACGCGTGCAACAATTCATTGGGCCTGTGGTGACTTCGCGGTGGCGGCGCGGTGAAATAGACCGCACATTCAGTCGCGCGGTATGGCTGTATTCTCAAGCTGCTGGCTCCACCATCCCCCCGTCCACGCATCGAGCGCCGCGTCGAGCTGACCGCGCCGTAGTTCAAGCCTGAACCGATCGACCTGGGCTTCGTTCTCGTCGCCGCCCGAACCGCGGCGAGCTGGCGTCGCCAACTGCGCGTCGACAGACAGGCGTTCGAAGTAGATCTGATTGACTTCGTCGAGTACGTCGTCCCGCAGACCAATGACGAGCCGCGCTTCGCGCGAAAGATCGATCTGCTCGGGCTCGTATGCGGTGTCGCGGAAGTCCCAGGTCATGGTGATGGATGCACCCAGATCGCGACTCCGATCGCGATCGCTGTCGCGCAGTTCGTGATACTCACCCGAAACGAAGACCTCGTCCAAATCGCTGCCACGGCCGCGGTCTCGGTCGGCATCGAGCCGTAGCCCCAACACAGGGAGCCATGCGCGCCTGCGAACTCCGCGCCATGCATCGCGAATCACCCGGGCTTGGAGCCCTTGTTCACGCAGTGCCTTGCGGTGCACGACTGACACGGACGGAACCGTGGACGAAAAGACTTGCTCGCGAGCCGCTCTGCCGCCACGAGTGCGGTCGGCAACCAACAAGCCTCCCGCACTCGCGACGTAGAAGCGCGCTCCGAGGGCCGCCATGGCATGAGCCGCGGCGCGGCCGGCCGGCGGCCCAGCGCGGCGCCAAGGGCCAACCACGGACTGAGAAGAGACAAGCCCGCGGTCGGTTGCCAACCAGTATTGACCCACGCCAAAACCAAAACGTTCGATCACGGCACCGGGTGGGACAATCGGGCGATAAAGCCGCCACTGAAATTTCCTTGTCACCGTATTTCGCGCACGAAGATGAATCGCCGCGGGATAGACGAGCGCGACCGCACCCCCGGGCAAACCCGTCACAAGGTCGACCGGCGCATCCGCATGCACTCGCTCCGGAACGGCCTCTTCAAACACATCCATCGGTTCGTGCGGTTCTGCGTACCCCGCACGCCAAAGCGCATTGCCCACAACCGCCCACACCTCGACCCGTCCGTCTTCTTCGTGGATCCCGATCGCGCGCACCGGGCCTGCGGGAAAGTTTGCCTTCAGCTGCCGCCATTCAAGGTGCGCGCCATCGGTCGGCTCATGCCCAAGCACCCGCGCAACGTATGCCCCAGCATCGGTTGCAACCGCGATCAAACCGTGGCCCGTTGCTACCCGACGCGCCGCGCGAGCGAGTTCGCCATTCGCGGGTGTCGCCTCAAAGGGCTGCGTGGCGAAGCCATCGCCCTGCCGCGGCAAGACCCAAAGCCCCTGCATTGTTGCGACGTACAACTCACCCGAGGCCCCGAAGCTGAGATCGTGAACTGCAGGAAGCGAAACCCTCAGCGGGGCGGCGCCGTCTCCCGGCAGGGTAACGAGCAGCCCTTGATCACCCCCTACCGCGATCCATCCATGTCGTGGGTCGGTCGCAACCGCGAGGGCTGACGCACCTCTTCGTCCATCGAACAGATCGCTTCGTTTCCAGACAAAAGCCGCAAGGTCATGAATAGGCGCCGAAGGCACCGCAACGGATGTGGTCAATGGACCCGGCTGCGCCAACGCGAATGCCGCGGACGAGAAGCCGGCGACGATGACAATAACGATGATCGACAGCACGGCGGTCTCGAAGGTTGCGAACACGGCACGCAAACGAGTGGCCCCGTTGATCGGGCTTTGTTTGCGCGATGTGCGAATCGAGTTTTTCTGGATTGCATTGCTCACGGCCTTGGGCTCCTCGGCTGAGTCGTGACCGCGCATTGAAACTGGCGGCGCGATCAACATGGGTCTCTTGCTACAGCAAGACGCATGCCGAGCGAGTAGCGTCACGAAACAACGCGCCATCTCCGCGTCAAGACTCGCGTTTCGCTTCAGGGGAGTCGCCCGAGTCCCAACCGCCGGTGAAAGTGCGGACCCAGCCCCGCCAACCCGCGAACACAATTGCGAGCACAATTTCCGGCACAATTCCCTGCACGGTTCCCATCACAACAAAGTGCTTCGCCCGCCCGCGCTTGACTCTCGACGAGGCGTCGAGAAAACTCGGACCCGATGACCCTCAATCACACCAAAGCCACGTCTGCCCTGCTCGTCGCAGTTTCCCTGCTCGCGTTTGTCGTGGGCCCAGTCGCATGTGCACTTTTGAACTCGACCGAGCCGACGAAATCTGGCGAGTGGCCCGCTACAATTCCAGCACTTCGCGACGCCATCAAAATCGAGCGCGCGAGGCTCAAAGACTTCGTGAGCCAACCCGCAGAAGGTTCTGCCAGGATGCCACTCACCTCCGACGATCTCGTCGCGATTGCAGACCGACTTACACGCTTGCAAGCTTCGCTCGAAACGCTCGAAGCCAAAGAGCCAGCAACAAGCGAACCCGCCTCCCCTTAATCAGGATCCTTTTGCCTCCCGGAAACAACCCCGACTCGTCGCGTCCCTTACCCGAAACGCCCAAGTTCAACGGCCCTGTGGTTGCGCTCGCGGGGGGTGTCGGTGCGTCTCGTTTGTTGCGCGGCCTCGTCCACGCAACCGACCCGTCAAACTTGACCGCGATCGTAAATACCGGAGACGATCGCGAGTTCTACGGCGCTTACGTTTGCCCCGACCTCGACATCGTGACCTACACCCTGGCCGAGGTTGTCGACTTGGCGAAAGGCTTCGGCCTCAAAGGGGACACGTACGGGCTAATGGATGCGCTCGGGAGCTTTGGCCACGAAACGTGGTTCCGACTCGGAGACCGAGACTTCGCTTACTGCCTCCACCGCACCCTGCGCCTGCGCGAAGGAATATCTCTCGCGACGCTCTGCGACCAACACCGACGCGCGCACGACTTGCCTTGCCGCATCCTGCCGATGACCGAAGACAAGGCGCCCACGCGGGTTGAACTCGACGACGGACGCAGTCTCCACTTTGAAGAATATCTCGTGCGCGAGAAGTCACCGGCTAACGTTCGTTCGGTTGATCTCACTGCCGCGGAGCGCGCGACTCCTGCGGAAGGTGTGATCGAGGCGATCGACGACGCCGAGATCATCATTGTTTGTCCTAGCAACCCCGTCGTATCCGTTGCACCGATCCTTGCTGTGCAGGGTGTCCGCGACGCCATCGAACGAAGCAACGCCCCTGTCGTCGCGATTTCGCCGATCATTGGCGGCGCGCCGGTGAAGGGCCCCGCGGATCATCTGCTTCGCGCAATCGGATGCGACGTCTCGGCCCGGGGCGTAGCCGACCTGTACCACGATTGGGCGCAGGGCTTTGTATTCGACGAAGTCGACCGAGACCAGCTTTCGGAGATCGAAGCCATGGGTTTGCGAGCGATCGCGACACCCTCGCTCATGCGCGACGTCGAAGCGTCGACGCGACTCGCAACGGTGGCGGTCGAATTGGCGATGAGCCTGCGATGACGATCGCGATCGTTCCGGTAAAACATTTGTCCAAGGGAAAGACACGACTCGCTTCGCGACTCGATCGCACCCAGCTCGAAACGCTTTCGATCGCGATGTTGAAAGACATCGTTGACGCGCTCCAGCAGACACCATCAATCGATCGCATCGCAGTCGTCACTCCCGATATTTCTGTGGCGGAGTGCGCGAACCACGCCGGCGCGATTGGTTTGTTACGCGACGACCCGGGCCTCAACGCGTCGATCGACGCGGCCCAACGCGAACTCGCGGCCGACGGCGAAAGCAGCTTGGTGATACTTGGAGACGTCGCGGGCGCCCTCGCCACTGAACTCGAACAACTCTTCGGAGCTCTGGACCCCGACGCGACCGGCGCACAAATCGCTCTCGCCCCCTCGCGCGACGGAGGGACGGCAGCGCTATTGCGCGCGCCCGCGTTCGCGATCCCCTCGCGGTTTGGACCCGACAGCGGCTCGGTCCATCGCAAGCTCGCGGAAGAAGCCAGCCTTCCCTTTCACGAAGTCACCTTGCCGTCACTTTCGATCGACCTCGATATCCCCGATGATGTCGACGAATTCGTGGCGGGCACAGCTGGCGGCAAAGAAACACGGCGCATCCTCGAAGCGCTGGGCTGGACGGTCGGTTCTTAGATGGCAATTTTTTGATGACGATTCTCGGATGACAATTTCAAGATGACTGAGAAAGCGACGATGGGTTGCGAGTTGAGCGCGGACGGTTTGCGCTTTCGCCCGCTCAAGGGCATTGGCGAAATTTCACCGGGCGACGACCTCGCCGAAATCATCGCGCGAAGCGCAGCGGAATCGGGCATCGACCTAAGCCGCGGCGTCCTCGTGCTGTGCCAAAAAATCATTTCGAAAGCGGAAGGTCGTTTGATCGCTCTCGCCGACGTCGTTCCGAGCGAGCAGGCGCAGACGATCGCGAAAGAGCACGAAAAAGATCCGCGCCATATCGAAGTTATCCTCGGCGAAACGGCGCGCATTGTTCGTCGTGCCCACGGCGTCTTGATCTGCCAAACCCATCATGGCTTCGTCTGTGCGAATGCCGGGGTCGATCTGTCCAACGCACCCGGCGAGGACGTGGCGATTCTCCTTCCCGTCGACTGCGACGCTTCGGCGAAAGCGCTGCACGCGGGTCTCGTAGCCCTGGGCAGCAAACAACTTGGCGTGGTCATGAGCGATACCTTCGGCAGGCCGTGGCGCGAAGGACTTGTCGACATGGCGCTCGGAAGCGCGGGCATCGAGCCCATCACAGACCATCGCGGCTCACGCGATCGCGCAGGACGCGAACTCGTTGTCACCGCAATGGCCACGATCGATCAACTCGCGGCGGGCGCCGGTATTTTGATGGTGAAAGACGCGGGCGTTCCCGCGGTGTTCGTTGAAGGTCTTGTTCCTGCGGCAGACAGCCGGGGCACAACTCAGGACGTCTTGCGAAACGCTGCGGAAGATCTCTTTCGCTAGCACGTTGGACTCCTTCAGATAGCTCCATGCTAGCCATCCAGGTGTCCACGGTTTTAGGGGAAGTCCATTGCGTCCTCTTCTACACTAATGCAGTACTAATAAAGAAGAACGCTCTCATCAACTTGCCTCCGTGAAGTCATTCGATGTACCCGAGCGCACGTAACTCGTCGATCGTGCTCGGGTCGAGTTCCTCTCGCTTCACCGAGACTGCGCCGGTGTCCGCCTGCGAGTACGCGTCCATCAAGACCTGAGAGCGTTCAATAAGCTGCTGGCTCTGACTTGTCGGGATCGGCTGGACTTCTTCCGCGTCATTCGCGATGTCGTAGATCTTCACCTCACCCGCCTTGCGAATGACTTTGTGGTGACCGTCGTAGACGGCCAAATCCGCAGGGCCCAACGCGGCTTCTTCGTCGGCACCCTCTCGCTTGACTTCAGACACATACACCCGCTCTTCGATCTCCTCCCCGAAGATCGCGCGAGCAATCGAGCGCCCCTGCAGGCCAGCGGGAATGTTCTGGCCACCGAGATCGATCAACGTTGGGGCAATGTCGGCGATCCCGACCCGTTCGTCGGCTGTAAGCCCGGGGCGCGCTGTCGGGTGGCGAATGATCAGGGGGATTCGCAGGGCTTGTTCCCACAGCTTGCCGCCGTGGAGCAGCTCGCGATGCTCACCGAGAAGCTGGCCATGGTCTGACGTCAGAATCACGATCGTGTCTTCGAGTATGGGGTCGCCGGGGCATTCGTCGAGCAGGTTGCCTATTTGACGATCGACGCCGAGGACCGCGCCGTCATAAAGTGCGTTGAGCATGCGCATGTCTTCGGGGGAAGATGCGATCTCTTGGCTGTTCGCGAGCAGGGTTTTCCCGGTCGCACCCTCGGCAAGCACGCCCGCGTAATCGCCTCGCTGTTCTTTTGCGAAGTCGTTGAGTTCGTACGGAGAGTGGACGTCGTTATAGTGCACCCACGCGAAAAAAGGTTTCCGCGGCTCGCCGCAGATCCAGTCGCGCGCCATCGCGGTAATTTCTTCGCCACTGCGATTGAGCGGTGCCCTGCCGTTACGCGGATCACTCAAGATCGAAAAGCCTTGATGAAAGCCCGCCTGGGTCAACAACCTTGTTTTGCTGACAAACGCGGCCGTCTCGTAACCCGCGTCGCGAAGGATTTCGACGGCGGTCAGATTCGAATCGGCGAGTTCGTCGCCATTCCAGCGAACCCCGTGTCGGTTGGGCGCCAGGCCGGTGAACATAGACGCGTGAGCGGGCATCGTCGTGGCGATCGTGGTGACCGCGCGATTGAAAACCGTGGCCTCGCTCGCGAACGCGTCCATCTTTGGCGTCAAGCCGCGACCGAGGCGGTCTGCTCGAAACGTATCGATCACGATCACCAAGATGTTGTGGGGCTTGGGCCCAGCGTGATCGATGGCCTGGACCGGGACGCCGGTGGGGGTGGGACGCGCGTCCTCGACTTCGTCGGGTGTACAGGCCACGCTCGAGAATGCGAGAGTTCCAAGCATCAGCAGTGACATCTGCAACGGCATCGACCGGGGAAACGCAAGCGGCGGAGCAACCCTGCTCGTCCATCGGAAGCTCTTCAACGACTCAACTCCTTCGAAAGCACAGCATTGCGCAGCGGCCGTCTTCAGCCGCTGGCTCAGGATCTGGATCGTACTCAGACACCGCCCCCTGCGATACTCCTGCGCGGGAGAAATTGATCGGGGCCCGATTTGCTCAATCGGGGGTGGCTCGGACAACTTTCCGAAAATCGCGCGAGATGGTTTATCCTCTCGGCATGATTCGAATGTCGGACTCGGGCGCGTTGCCGAAGACTTACGTGCGGACGGCCTGATGTCTCACGATACAGGCGCGCCATTGCAACCCTCGGCGCAAACGCCTTGGTCGCAACTCGAAAAGGCTGTGCTCGCGCTATTCGCGCTGGCGCTTCTCGCCAGCCTTGTGGTCCTTACGCACCCCTGGAACGCGTTGGTGCGCGACGCGTCGACGTATCTCGTCGTTGCCAAGTCGCTGGTGGCGGGCGAAGGCTACAACTACCTCGAGGTCCCCTTCACGCTGCGCCCTCCTGGCACGCCGCTGCTACTCGCGCCTGTCGTCGCGACGGCGGGCGTTGACTTCTTTGCGCTTAATTTGCTGACCAGTTTCGTTGGCGCTGTCGGCGTGATCCTGTTTTTTGTTTATCTGCGGGATTCGCTCGGCTGGGGAGTCGCACTATTGGCTTCGACCGCGGTCTGGTTGAACCCCGCGTTTCGTGACTTGAGCAATCAGGCGATGTCCGATATCCCGTCGCTCACGCTGGTGGTCGCGAGTCTGCTCGTCGAGCGAAGATGTCACGATGGCAGCGGAAAGCAGAACGCGCTGCTGGGTCTTTTGCTCGGGCTAGGTGTTCTCGTGCGTTCCGCGAACTTGTTGCTTGTCGCTGCGATCGTGACGTCACGTGTGCTGCAACGATGGCGGGCGCCCGAAGGCAACCGCGAAACCAGCGCGTGGGCAAAGACCTCTCTTTTGACTCCGGTGATCGTCGCCGTGCTCGTCGTTTCGCCGTGGTCCCTATTCACCCAGATGAATCCCAGTCCCGACGTCGACGACCAAATCGGCATTCACTCCTACGCGACAGCGATGCTTCACACCGATTGGGGCAACCCCAACTCCACCACAATCGGGGCCAGCGAAATATTCGAACGCGTGTCATTGCGCAGCGGCCAGATCGCGACGGTGCTGGGCAGTCGCTTAACGGTGGATCGTTTCGGGAACCGCGATGCGGACAGACCCGCGAGCGCGGTCGAGATCGTGGTGACCGCAACGCTCATCGCATGTTTGCTCATCGCGCTCTGGCGCCGCGGCGAACCCGTCGAACTCTTGTGTCTCGCGATCTTGCCCGTGACCCTCGTCTACTTCGGCTTTCGCAGTCGGTTGATGCTCCCGGTCTTTGTCCTCGCCCTGCCCTGCTTGCTGTGGGTCATCCGCGACATCGCTGCAAAGCGAGGGTTTGCGCAGTATGGCGTTGGTGCTGCTCTTGCGGTCGTGGTGGCGATGCTCGTCGTCGACTTCAACCCGCGCGCGGGTTGGGGAGAAACCGAGCAGGCCCATGCCCAATGGGCGCAGTCGTGCTCGGCGCTGGAAAGCGCTCTCGAACCAGACGCGAGAGTGGCAACGAGGCTTGGCACCCACCTCGCAGTGTGTCTCAAACAACCGATCTATTCCGTCGAGTTCGCCACGCGTCGCAACGGCGACACCCAAGGGATCGCGCAGATCGTTGAGACCTATGACATCGACACGGTCGTGCTCGAAACGAAGGGCCCTCTGGCCGAGGCCGCGACTACGCTCTATGGAGCGGGACAACCTGTCGGCCCGATGTCGATATGGCACCTCGACCGGGGCGCTTGAACCGAAGAGATCCATGCGTCACACGCGTGACACCCCCGAGATTTCATCAGTTTGCTTCCCGGCTAGGCACAGCGGGAATGTTCTGGCCTTCGGCGCGACCGTCCCATTTGGAATTGAATACCGGGAAAAATCTGAAAATTTCACACATTTCCGAACTAGGGGAGGGAAAGGAGGGAGGCCTTCGCCGCGTGGAGCCGACTCGACGCCTAGATCATCGCGTGGATCTGCTTCCAGAGCAGATCGATCCCGTCCCCGGATTGCGACGAAGTGGGCACGACCGCGTGGGTCGGTGCCGTGATGGACTTCTTGAGCATGCCGATCTGGTTCTTGCGCTTCATCGGCTTGAGTTTGTCGGCCTTCGTCACCACCACCATCGAAGGCACGCTGCGCTCTGCGAGCCACTCGAGCAGGAGGATCTCGTCTTCAGAAATCTTCCGTCGCAGGTCCTGCAACAACATGGCCGCGCGCAATTGCGGACGCCCTTCTAGATAGGACTCGATCAGCCGCTGCCAACTGTCCCGTTCCTTTTTCGAGACCTTCGCCCAACCGTAGCCGGGTAAATCCACGAGCATCAGTTCGGTCTTGCCAATTTCCACGCGGAAGAAATGGATCAAGCGCGTCTTGCCCGGAGTCGAACTTGTACGCGCCAACTTCTTGCGCTGCACCAGCGCGTTGAGGAGGCTCGACTTGCCGACGTTCGATCGCCCGAGAAACGCAACTTCTGAAAGCCCGGTTTCGGGAAACTGCGATGGACTCGAACACGAGATCACAAGTTCGGCACTGCGGATCTTCACGTCCTACTCCCAGCGGTTTCAAGAGCGCCCGCGGCTTCGGCTTCGAGTTGGGGAAGAACGCGCTCGAGTTGGTCGAGCGCTGTTTCGAGGGTCGACTCGGAGACGGCGTAACAAAAGCGCAGCTTCCCCTCCCCCGCCCGGCCAAAGTCGATGCCGGGACAGACGCCGACATGCGCTCGTTCCAGGATCTCGCTCGCGAGTTGCTTGGAGTCGGCACCGAAGCGCGACGCGTCCGCAAACAGGTAGAAAGCGCCCTCCGGCAGCGTCGGGAGCCCAAAGCCGAGTCTCCGCAGACCCGCTGCCAAGAAGTCGCGGCGGCCTTGGTAGACCGTGCGCATGTTGGCGACGTCTGCAGCGCCGGATTCGAGCGCGGCGATGCCCGCGTGCTGAACGAAGCGACTCGCCGAAATGAAGAGGTTCTGCTGCATGGTCTGGATCCGGCGCATCGCTCGCTGTGGCGCGATCACCCAGCCCAAGCGGAAGCCCGTCATCGCGTAGCGTTTTGAAAACCCGTCTAGGACGTAGGCTTCCGCGTCGAATTCGAGGGCCGAGGTGACCGCCGCATCGCCGTACACGAGCCCGTCGTAGATCTCGTCCGAGATCAGAGGCAGACCCAGCTCACTCAGCGCCTCGACAACCTTTCGGGGCTGGATGGCACCGGTCGGGTTCGCCGGGGAACCAATCAAGATCGCCCGGGTGCGCGGGGTGATCGCACGCCGAACGGCTTCGGGATCGAGCAGGTAGGCGTCTTCGGCCGCAGTCTCGACGAAAACGGGTACGCCTCCGCAGTAGCGGATGAAGTTGGGATAGCAGGGGTAGCAAGGCGCACCGAGGACGATCTCATCTCCTTGCTCGATCAGCAGCGAAAACACCAGCAGCATGGCGGGAGATGTGCCGCTCGTCACCATCACGCGATCCGGATCTATCGATACTTGAAAACGCGTTTCGACGTCGTTTGCGATGGCGGTGCGCAATTCGATCAAACCGCGGCTGTCGCTGTAGTGCGTTTCGCCGTCGCGCAGGGCCTGAGCGCATGCCGACACGGCGGCTTCCGGCGCTGCGAAATCCGGCTCTCCAACTTCGAGATGAGACACGGAAATACCCGCTTGCTCCATCGCAAACGCACGCTCCATCACCTCCATCGCGAGAAACGGTTCGAGCACGTCGGTGCGGCTCGCGAATGGATGTGGGGCGGGGTCGGCCATGGGGGCGAGTTAACGGAGTTGGCTTCGCGCTGTCAAGGCGAAATCTCTCGCAACATGCTGAAATTGAATAACAATTCTAATCGAGTTCCTTTGACACCCCCAACCCCTAATGATACGCTCCGCGGCTAACGGACCTGCTTGCCAAGGGGCATTCAAACCATCCCTTGAACGCGGGTTCGAAGCATTGTTCGAAGGCTTATCTCGAAGCAAGCCAAGCACGATTCGCTGCTTCGTTGACCCAGAAGATCTCGACAGATCGAAACAGTTCGCACGATTTAGCGCGCCCATCAGAAACGAAAGAAACACGAGAAACTACGATGACCAAAGGCGTTCAACTCGCACTCGGCGCGACCCTCATCTTCAGCCTGCTGGGCTGGTACGGCTATACGAATCTCGAAGTCCCGAGCACATTCCAATACTTTCAGACCCTCGACGAATTCCTCGCGTCTTCCTCCGACTCGCAAGCCATGTCGGGAAAGTCTCTCCGGGTGCACGGCTACGTCGCAACTGGCAGCATCGACCGCAACCTTCAAGCCAAACACGTGACGTTCAAGGTGCAGAACGACCCTCCCCACAAGAGCGGCGCAGCGGCGTCCACCCTGTTCGTTAAATTCCAGGGGCTCGAAACACCGGACCTGTTTCAAGACGGTGCGGACGTCGTGGTTGAGGGCACGCTCTCAAGCAGCGGCTCCGACCAAGTCTTCCTGGCCGACAACGTTCTCGCGAAGTGTCCTTCAAAGTTCGAAGCCAACGCCGAAGTCACAGCAAGCATTCCACAAGGGGATGCGACGAGTCTTTAGACCCCGTCACGCGCAACCCGGGTCCCTTGCAACAGCCGCGCTTCGGCACGCGTCGGATGGGCCTTGCACCTCGACAGCCGCAATCGTTTCCGCTTGATGCGGCCAGATAGACGCCAACCTTTCCTGGCAACACCCCCTGGAGCCCCACATGGCAGACATCGGCCAACAAGCGCTCACCTTTGCCTGGCTGATCGCGATCATCGGCACCGGGATGAGCGCAGCTGCCGGGATCAACCGCAAGGACGCATGGACCCAGGTCGCCGAACGGTCCCTCTACGTCGTCTTCTTTGCGATCACCGTTTCGATGGCCGCGCTCTTTTACGCACTTGCGAACCACGACTTCAGTCTTTCCTACGTCGCAGCGCACTCGTCTCGGGCGATGACCTTGCCCTCTCGGCTCGCTGCACTGTGGGGCGGACAAGCGGGTTCTCTCTTGCTTTGGGGCTGGATGGTTTCGGCGTACGGTGCCGCCGCGGTCTTCCTCAATCGCAACAGCAACCGAACGCTCATGCCCTGGGTTGTGATGTGTGTGCTCATCAACCTGCTCTTCTTCACGAGCCTGTGCAACTTTGTATCGCTGCCGTTCGAGCGGCTTGGGCCTCTCGATGTTCGGTCAGACGGCAACGGCCTTAACCCGCTGCTCCAACACCCACTCATGACCATTCATCCTGTGGTCCTTTACGCGGGCTTCACGGGCTTCATCGTTCCGTACGCGTTTGCTTTCGCGAACCTCGTCACGGGCGAACTCGGGACCCATTGGTTCCAAACCACACGACGCTGGACCCTGTTTGCTTGGACGTGTCTCGGTGGGGGCCTGATCCTCGGTGGACGTTGGGCGTATGAGATCCTCGGGTGGGGCGGGTACTGGGGCTGGGACCCGGTTGAAAACGCAGCGCTGATGCCCTGGATCGCCGGGACCGCGTACTTGCATTCGGTGATGATCCAAGAAAAGCGCGACATGTTGAAGACCTGGAACCTCGTGCTGATCGGGCTCACCTATCTGCTTTGTGTGTTCGGCACCTTCCTGACGCGGAGTGGTGTTGTGCAGTCCGTGCACGCCTTCACGAACAACGGACTCTTTACACCGATCTTTTTTAGCTTTGTCGTGGTCACTGCCGTGCTCTACTTCGGGATGCTTCTGTACCGCCTCCCCCAGCTCAAGAGCAGCAACAAGCTCGAGTCGATGGTGTCCCGAGAAGCGGGCTTTTTGATGAACAACTGGGCCTTCATGGCGATCTTGGTCGTTGTGTTTTGGGGCACGCTCCTTCCGGTCGTTTCGGAAGCCTTGAGCGGACAACGCACAACGGTTGGCCCGGCCTTCTTCAATTCCCTCGAAGGTTGGCTGACGCTCTTTCTCTTGTTTTTGACCGGGGTCGGCCCCCTGATCGCGTGGCGCCGTGCAACCATTGCAAGCGTGCGAAGGCAGTTCATTGGCCCCGCGGCTTTCGGCGTTGTCGTGGGTGTGGCACTTGGCGCAACCTTCTGGGAAGGCGCGACGGTTTGGGCGCTTGGCTGTTGGACGCTTTCCGCGTTCGTCATCGCGACGATCTTTCAGGAGTACTACCGCGCGATTGGCGCGCGCGTGCGCAAGCGCGGCGAGTCGGTGCCCGTTGCGTTCTACACCCTGCTGCGACGCAATCAACGTCGCTACGGCGGTTACATCGTGCACCTCGGCATCGTGCTGATGTTCATCGCCATTTCGGGTGCTGCGTTCAATGAAGAGCGCCTCGAAAACTTGAAACCCGGCGAATCGGTGACGGTCAACAAGTTTGAGCTTCGCTACTTGACCGCAACCGCCAACCCCGAACAGAACTACGGCGGAGCCACCGCTCGGGTCGCGCTCTACAAAGACGGCGAACCGGTCGCAACGATGTTGCCGCAGAAGCGTTTGTACTGGCTCGAACAGCAGCCGTCTTCGATCCCGGCCATCTACTCGACGTGGCTCGAAGATCTTTATCTCGTGCTCAACGAAGTCGAACCGGACGGCTCGGCGACGTTCAAGGTCCACCGGAACCCACTCGTCAATTGGTTGTGGATCGGCGCCGCCATCGCGATCTTGGGGTCGATCTCAATCATGTGGCCGCATCCCGAACGCGGCCCACAAGGCAAGCAGGCTTGAGCGTGACCGGACGCCGACGACACAGCAATACACGCGCGCGCCCCCCTTGGGTCCTGTTGGGCCTCGTCACGACGATGCTCTTCGTGGGCAGCACGGCCTTCGCGCAGAACCCGCACGAAGGCCTGGGCGCAGAGCAGAGCATGCCCGACGTTCAACCCGGTGCCGCCGCGATCTACGGACAACTTCGCCACCCCGCCGGGCCGGACAAAACCGAAGGCTCAACTGTGATCCTGTACTCACTAGCCGCCGACGGCAGCCCCGGTGTGCGCACAACCGCAGCGGACGGGAACGGTGGGTTCGCCTTCGAAGCACTCTCGGGTGCGGCGGGCATCACGTATCTCGTCGGTGCGAGTTATCAGTCGATCCCGTATGGCAAGCGGGTGGTGTTCGAGCCCGGGCAAACAGAGCTGACGTTGATCCTTGAAGTGGACGATCCGGTTTCGGACAGATCGCGCATCCACGTTGGCGACTCGTCGCTGCGTCTTGAATGGATCGGCGCGAGCTTGGGCATCGAAGAAGTCCATCAGCTGAGCAATAGCGGTGAAGAAGTTGTGTTCGTTCCGCCTGAGATGCGCGAAGCCACGGGCCCAATGTTTCGTACGCGTTTGCCCAAGGGAGCCACGCAGATCGACACGTCGCTCAGTGGGATCGCCGAAGGCTATGTGGTCGAAGATGAAGAGCTCAAATTCTATGGCCCGGTCTACGCCGGCGGCCTCGAGCTCAGATTTCGCTACGTGGTCCCCATCCAGCGCGAAGAAAACACGGCCGGCAAGGACGAGATGTCGCTGACTTGGCAACTCGATTCCGGCAGTACCCGGGCAACATTGCTTTACCCCGCTACGGGCCCCCTGCTTTCGGTGGCGGGCTTGTCGCGTGGCAAGGACATCGTCCTCGAAGAGCGCCCGTATCACAGGATCGACGCCGGCAAAGCCGCACCGGGCACTGCAATCCAAGCCTCGGTCGCCCTGCCCGCGATGTCGGACGATCGCAGCGCCATTTCCATTCCCCGCACCGACTACTGGCTCGACGCGGACGACACGTTCTTGCAGGTCAACGTCGAAATGAGCTTGGTCATCGCGCCCGGCGCCCAGCTGGCGGGCACCCGCGAAGACCCGCTGCTGACCTTCGAACTGCCCGATGGATCCGAATTTCTCGGCTACGCCCAGCAGGCCCAGAGTATCGGCTTGTTTCGGACGGCCGACGGTGACCTGGGTATGACCGGTCCGCTTTCACCCGGCAACGTCAACATCAGCTTTCGCTATCGCATGGCCGTTGCCAACGAAAAACCAGAGATCGACCTTCACTTCCCGGTGGCCGTAGACGTGCTCAACGTGTTGATCGCAGACACAGGCGTCGCAATCGAAACCGACCGACTTCATCGCCGGCGTCCGTTCCGCGAAGGCCGGCGCATCTATCTTCATCGCGAGGCATTTTCGGTAGAGCCCGGAGAAGTGATTTCGATCGGGCTCGGTCTTCTCGACAGCGGCTCGCTCGGGCGCACCACAAACCTGTTTGCGACAAGCTTGTTCGCAGCCCTCGGTGCTTGGTTCATTGTGGCGCCCCTTGTACGAGTCCGGCGCACGTCGGTAGGCGAGTTTGAACAATCGCGAATTCGCAGCGAGCGGGAACTCGTCTATCACGCGATCCGCGACCTCGAGCACGACTACGAAACCGCCAAGATCGAAGAGGCCGAATACACAACGATGCGGACTGAATTGCGCGACCGGGGGATCGCGCTCTTGAAAGCAGCCCGTGATGTTGCCGGCCCCGTCGTCGAAACGGATGAACCGGCCGCAGCTCCGGTTGCCGCGTTGTGTACTGGATGCGGAACCCAACTCGACGCCGCCTGGCAGTTCTGCGCGAAGTGCGGGGCCCCCGCCGGCGCGGATACGAACGTCTCCAACCAAACCAGCGAAGTGGAGCCCAGCCAGTGAGCGAAGCGGCGCTCATCGCGCGTAGCTTGGTAAAGCGCTTCGGCGCAGTCGCCGCTCTGCGCGGGGTCGAGCTCACAGTCGCACAAGGCTCGATCCACGCGATCCTCGGCCCGAACGGCGCTGGCAAGTCAACGCTCCTCCGCATCCTTGCCGGCCTCTCGCATCCGACGCACGGCGAAGTCGAGATCGCCGTTGGTGACGGCACCTACGACCGTCCCAACAAAGTCCGAAAGGCGATGGGCTACGTGGGACACGCCACCCTTCTCTACCCCGAACTGAGTGCGCGAGAGAATCTCTTATTCGCCGCCAAACTTTACGGCGTCGATCGCGCAGACGAACGCGCAGATGAGTTGCTCGAAGAAGAAGGACTCACCCAGGCCGCCAACTTGCGAGCTGGCGCGTTTTCGCGCGGCATGGCGCAACGTCTCTCCATTGCCCGCGCCCGAGTTCACGACCCCAAAATTGTTCTGCTCGATGAACCCTTTACCGGGCTCGACCGCCCCTCGTCTGACCGACTCGCCGCAAGACTCGACGGGCTGCGCAGTCAAGGCTGCGCGCTTGTCCTCATTACCCACGACCTGCGCGTCGCCGCCCAGCTCGCAGACTGCGCCGAGGTGTTGATCCGCGGTCAATTCGTTCACCGAGAAGACGGCCCCAATATTTCCGTGGAACAACTTGAAGCCGCCGTCATCGAGCAGACCACCTGGGGTACGGCGCAATGAACACCGCGCTCGCGATCCTGTGGAAAGACCTGGTGACCGAATGGCGATCTCGAGACCGCGTGATCGCGATGCTGTTGTTCTCGCTCTTGGTCGTCATGGTCTTTCACTTCGCGCTGCCGACGGGAACCCAGGATGGCATCGCGGAGAATGCCGCGGGGTTGCTCTGGGTTGCGTATGTCTTTGCTTCGATCATCGGACTCAACCGCTCGTTTTCGCTCGAACTCGAAAACGACGCGCTTTCGGGGCTCGCCCTCGCCCCCGGAGAGCGCGGCTGGATCTTCGTGGGGAAGGCTCTCGCCAATTTTATCTTGATCGGGATCGTGGACACCGTGACGGCCTTCGTCTTCGCGATCGCGTTTGACATCAACCTGCTCGACATCGCGCTCAGCCTTGCCGGAGTCGTCGCGCTCGGGAATCTCGGGATCTGCACCGCCGGGACCTTGTTTTCTGCGATGAGTGTCCGCACCCGCCTGCGCGAGGTTTTATTGCCCATCCTGTTACTCCCGGCGCTGTTCCCCGTACTCGCGGGCGCGGTCGCCGGCACCCGAGACTTGATCGTCGAAGGGGCCGTGACCTTTGAAGCGATTCAGCTCCTGCTCGTGATCGATGGCATCTATCTAGTTGTCTCGTTTCTCAGCTTCGAGTACATCCTCGACGAGTGAGCATCGTCGACATCGCGATGTCACCCTTCGAAAGATCGCCCGCCGACAGAGGAACCCATGACCGAAGCTCCGACCCCATCCGGTTCAAACGCAAATAGAACAACCGAGACGATGAGCCTGCCGTCCGCCCTTGAGCAAGGGGCTGCGCGTTTGCGCGGTTGGCTCGGCATCCCGATTGTGGTGCTTCTGGTCGTCTATGCGTACATCGTCGTACAGGCACCGATCGACAACGTGCAGGGTGTCATTCAAAAGATTCTCTATGTCCATCCGCCCCTGGCGTATGGCACGTACCTCGGTTTCATCGTGACCGCGGTAGGCGGCGCACTCTATCTTTGGACGGAGCGCGAAGACTTTGACCGCATGGCGATCGCGGGTTGTGAAGTCGGCGTGATCTTCTGCACGCTGATGCTCATCACCGGCCCCATCTGGGCCAAGGGCACCTGGGGCAAGTGGTGGAGCTGGGACCCGCGTCTGACGGTCACTGTGCTGCTGTGGTTCATCTATCTCGCCTACATGCTGCTGCGCAGCTTCAGCGAAGGCGGCACCCGCGCCGCGCGCTTCGCGGCCATCTACGGAATTGTAGGGCTCGTCCTGATTCCATTGAATTACTACATCATTGAAATTTTCAACAATCGCTCGATCCACCCCGCCAACTTGTCTAGCGGGAGCCTCGGCGACGGGATGGGTCTCCCCTTCCTGATGGGCAACCTCGCGCTTTTCTTCGTGTTTGCGTACCTGGTCCTGCTGCGCTGGGAGGTCGAGAGCTTACGCACGCGGGCGGCGCTCGAGGAGGCCGAGCAGTTTTCGGCCCAATATTCGGGCTCAGGTGGCACCCCATGAACTACGTAATCGCCGCCTATAGTGTGACCATCGTGGCGCTCGTCGTCTACGGAGTGGGCCTCTTTCGGGAACGCAAGTCCCTCTCGAAACATCGAAAATCAAATAGCGGTTGACAGCTTTAGGTTGATGCAGGTATAAGCTCTAAGAAGCCTAGTTCCGGAGGTAACACCGGAAAGACATACCGAAGCTCAACATGTCACTCAGAGTGACGCATATTCCCCAGACCTTTCCTAGGTCGGTCTCCCTTCAGCCATGTGCATATTTGCGATGGGGAACGGGAAGCGGCCGCCGGAAGGTGAGCGGATGTCTCGCAGCCATTGAGCGCGACCGAACGTCGGGCAAGTACCATCTGCCCAAGCGACTTCGAAGACCGAGACGACGGTTCCCTGGGGCAATACCGCGATCAAAAGATCGCGCGCAATTTGGCACCAGTGCCGTGATCGGTCCACGCAGTGTGATGTGGACTGCGCAGCAACCAGGGGGGGAAATAGATCAGTTCACAATTGTGCTGGCATCACGAGTTCGCTCGTCGCTCCTGCAATGCAACTCTCGTGTATCTCTCTTGCAGAAATGCTTGCAACCCAGCGCATCCAAACACATGGCAAACAGATCGGTTCAATCGATCGAGGCTTGGCACATGACTTGCTCTATTATCCATCCAACTGCCCGGGACGGAATGAACGGCGAGTCGAACTTAGGTCACCCCGAACGAGCACGAGATCCAAAGTGTGACGAGACCCGCAAGTGAAGCAAGAAGAGCAAGACCCATAACCCCAGGGCCAGGAGAGGCCAGCACAGGATGGCGAGTATGAAACGCGGTGTAGGCTATTGCGAGAACACAGACTGCGAAGACTACGCAAAGGGAGTCTTCCTTCTCAATCATGGCGACACGTTCTACTGCCCCCGCTGCCGCCAACTCGGCAAGGTCGAGAAAGAGCGCGGCTTCTATACGGGGAATTCGGACATCTTCAAAGAGGTTCGTGTCGAGTACAACTTCGACCCCATCAACGGGGTGTATCGCGAAATTGCCATTGTTCGGGATGAAAGTCTCTGGGGCCGGAACAACGTCTATACGTTGCAGTCGCCGCTGATCAAGACGGAAAAGCGCGCATTGAAAGTTGCCGAGGCCATTCTCGCCAACCTCAACCGCTACCGCGGGCTGCTCAATGGTGACGACATCCCCCGAACCACCGAGATTATCTTGTCCTTCGACGACAGTTTCGATGAGTTCTCCCGGAAGCTTGCTCAGCTGAGCAAGGAATGGGAGGCCAGCGGGCTGCGAGAGCAGCGGCGCTAACGAACGAAAACCCCGAGCTCCGCTCCGAATTCCCAAGGAACGCGGCGATCGTCCCCAAGAAACGATTCGCCAGAGCAACGGACACAGTGAAGCCCCTCTCGGGAACGGCCCCGATTGGGGCTTTTCTATTGCGCGAACGCCGGGGACAAGCGCAGAATGTCTAGGTCGCTGGCCCGCGCACTCCGCGCTCGTAGCAGCCGACCGGAGGAATTCGCCATGCCCCGCCCCCTCGAAGGGATCCGTGTCATCGACTGGACAATTTGGCAACAGGGTCCTGTCTCTTCCATGATGCTCGCCGACCTCGGCGCGAACGTGATCAAGATCGAGGAGCGGGAGAAGGGAGACCCGGGACGCGGCGTCGCCCGGGCTTCGGGGCAAGACGTTTCGAGCATGCCCAACTTCTACTTCGAAGCGCATAACCGGGGCAAGCGAAGCGTGACGCTTGACTTGAAGAAACCCGAAGCGCGGGAAGTCATATACAAGCTTGTCGCCACCAGCGACGTTTTCATTCAGAACTTCCGCCCCGGCGCAGCCAAGCGGGCGGGCCTCGACTACGAAACGCTGCGCACCCACAACCCAAAGTTGATTTATGCGAGCGGCAGTGGCTTCGGAAAGAATGGACCCGACGCCGAACGTCCGTGCATGGACTATCTCGGTCTTGCGCGCAGCGGCATCATGAACGCAGTTGGGGGCCCAGACGATCCGCCGATGGCCGTGCAAGGTGCGATCGCCGATCAGATGGCGGGGACGATGTTGTCCTACGGCGTGATGACCGCGCTGCTTCATCGCGAACGTCATGGCGAAGGCCAAGAGGTCGACGTCTCGCTCTTGAGCGCGATGGCGTGGTTGCAAGGACTTAGCGTCGCGGCGCGACTCATGATCGGAAACGAACTCCCACGATCAAAGCGCGACTCGACCTTCAACCCGCTTTGGAATCACTACCGCTGCGCGGACGGGCGGTGGATGGCGTTCGCGATGGCGCAAGCCGACCGCTGGTGGTCAGACTTTGCCAAAACCGTCGGCATCCCCGAACTAATCGACGACGAGCGGTTCAGCACGATGATGAACCGGGGCGTCAATGCTGCTGCATTGATCGAGATCCTCGACGAGGCCTTCGCAAAGCGATCTTCAGAGCAGTGGTGCAAGGACCTTGATGCCGGAGGCGACTTTATCTTTACCCTCGTCAATTCCGTGACTGACCTGCCCGACGACCCTCAGGTCCGCGCGAACAATGTCATCGCACAGGTCGAACATCCCAACCTTGGCCCGCTCGAGATGCTCAATCTACCCGTGACGTTTTCACAGTCGCCAAGCGAGATCACCTCAACCGCGCCTGAGTTTGGGCAACACACCGAGGAAGTTCTCGTCGAAGAGCTTGGCTACACATGGGATGAAGTCGCCGCACTTCGCGAGAAGCAAGTAATCTAGAGATCCACTTTAGCAGCACCTTCTTACACAGCCGGGTCGGGAGCTTCACCAGTTGCAATTCGCACTATCGGTCGCGTTCGCATGCGGCATCTTCTTGCTGATTGGAAGCGCGCTCCTGCGGCCTTTCCACGCGCGCCCGGCGACCGCACTGCCATTTACGTCAATCTACTTCGCGCAGATGTTGCTTTGGTTCTCGAGTTATCTCTTCCTCCCGGCCGTAAACGCGATTTTGATCCCCATCACCGGCATGTCGGGATCGATTCGCAGCGTTGTCATCGCAATCGCGGTGGCCGTACTCCTGAACAAGAGCTTGCGCTCAGCTGATCAAAACCGCCCAACGACGAACTCTGGATTTCACTTCGGGCATCTCATTACGATTGCTGGCACAGCGGCGATTTTGAAAGTCGCGCTCGCGTATTCGTCGCAGTCTCACATCGGCGCGCTTGGTCTCGACACGCATCAGCATCTTTATTGGATCCGTCAGATCCTCGACGCGCAGTATGTTCCCCTGGTCGAGCGGGGCACGGAAGTCCTTTCGCTTTACCCGAAAGCGTTTCATCTCCTAACGGCGATCTGGACCACCACGGGCTTCATGGACCAACCGGGTTCATGGTTGAAACTCATGCCGTTTCTTCAAGCATTCTTGCCGTGCATCGCAGTTGCTGAACTCGTCTTGGCGCGAGCAGCACGGGACAACGGCAGCGACGCGACGCGACCTCTTCCCGCAGTCGGCTTTGCGAGCGCCCTGCTCCTAATCGCCTTCGCGATGAGCCGCATGGTGTATCCGAACTACGATCTTGGTGGGACGCCCCGCTTCGCGTCGAGCGGTGCCTTGTTCTTCCCTTACGTCTTGTTCCTCGCCGGGTCGATTTTCGAGCACCGCCTTCTTCGAAGACTCGGCTGGATTCTTTTGCCAGCGACCGGCGTTCTCTTGCTCGCAATGAACGCCATCCTCGTCGTTCAGCTGATCGTCCTTGTGATCCCGCTCATGCTTGTCTCCCAGCAATTGATGCCGACCGAGGGCTTCGACGAAGGCGGCGGCGTTCGACGGTGGATTTATGCATGTATTGCGCTCCTTCCGTTTGCGATTGCGGTCTCCGACCCTTGGATCGTCGCGCAGTGGACCCAACCGCTCGGAAGCGCTGGGGACGCGTGGCTAAACTTGTTCGGCGTGCTTAGCCCCGAACGCGCTGCGGCATTGGGTTTGATTGCGACAGACGAACTTGTGGCCGAGACGACGGATGCCGTTGTGCACGCGGGTGTGCTGGGCATTGCAAAGTTGTTCGTCACTTCGACGCTTGCCGGCATCGTCGGGTTGTTTGGAACCGGCTGGCGGTTTCCCTTCTTGACCGACCTCATGACCGACACCGGACGCGTTGCAATTCGCGTGGCGTTCATTGGCTGCGCGGCCGGGGCGATTTACTGGACGCGCCGTCAACGAACTGATGTCGCAAAACGTGACGCTGGCTTTGCATCTCGACTCACGGCGGCTCTGACCGCTGGATTCGTGATCGGCGGCGCCGCACAGATCGCGACATTCGAGTTCGCGAACGGCCTTTCGATTGGACGCAGCTACACGTTCGAGCTTTTGCGGAACTACTGCGAGATTGCGCCGAGTCACGTTGGGTTGGTCGCCGGAAGCTTCGCGCTAATCGCAGTGATTTATTGGGCGTCCGATTCGGCTCCGCCGATTCCCCGCCTGTCCAAGGTCTTCGTTCATCCCGCTAGCATCGTCACCTTCTTGGCTCTCGCAGCGGCGGCGCCGTTTACGCTCTATGGCACGACCGACGTCGTCGAGCCCGACAAGAGTTTCTGGGCTCCCGTCACCGACAAAGACCTCTTGAGCCTGCGACAAATCGAAAACCACATCCCCAATGAAGACCGTGTGATGGCGCCCGCCAATACATGGGGCATCGGAGTCGAAAACTGGATTATTCCACAGGGCCCCACCGCCGGCGTCCTCCCCTTCTCGACCAAGCAGTTTGTTTTCAATAGTCGCTTGGGCACCAGCGTTTTTTTCAACTGGAAGGACCTCGCGAACTTCTGCCGCGGAACCAAAGAACATCGCGCCGAGTTTTTGTCTCGCAACAACGTGCGCTGGTTTTTACTGAAGGGCATCGGATCGGATCAGGAAGCGTTCTATCGAAAGATGAAGATGTGCAAGCTCAGCCTGCCCGCGATGGGGGTCACCTTTCCTGCTGCATTTACGGCCGGAGAATTGGCGCTTTACCCGATCGACCCGAGCACGGTGAAGGCATCGTTTCGCGAACGCACTCGAACCGCACCCGGCAGTTGATCTCGGCTGTCCGCGACGTTCAACTCGTATTAACCGACACCGTTGTTCGTCATACGCATTGCGAGATCGATTCGGATGGCCTCAAAGATGGTCGCGATCCCTTGGTCGTTCTGCTTCGACACTGGCAATCGCGATTGATCACCAAAGGCGTCGGCGAGGGGCTCATGGAACCACGGAAAAAGCGTGTCGGGCATGGCGTCTAGAGAAAACCAACGCAGGTCCAGGGTTTCCCAGTTGGTCGAAAGTTTCCCACCCGTCTGGCGGCACAAAAAGACCTTGGCGGTGTGGGGACGAAATCCGGTTCGCACGTAGTCGCCAATGAAGCGATCGACTTCGACTTCGATCCCGGTCTCTTCCCAGACTTCGCGGCACACAGCGGCTTCCGGGGTTTCCCCTTCTTCGACACTGCCGCCAGAAAGTTCCCAACCGCGCAGGTCGCTACGAACTGCGAGCAGGATTCCTTCTTCGCCCTGCACGATCGCCTGGACAACGACGAGATTCTTTCGCACTCGGGGCATCACTAGCCCCCACCACCCGATCTTCGCGTAGGTGAACACTGCGCCGATGAGGCTCAATGTTTTTCGGATCACCGCGCTAACCGACGATCTTGTTGAGTGGGGACTCGACGATGCCGCGCGCCCCAGCTTCGACTAACCGCGGGAGAAGTTCGCGTACAAGTTTTTCTTCGATCACCGTGCTGACGTCGACCCAGTCCTGATCGGCAAGGGTCGATATTGTCGGCGTATTGAGCGCAGGCAAGAGTGTAAGTACCGCTTCGAGATTGGAACGCGGCACGTTCATCGCGAGTGACACGCGCGACGCCGCAGCAATTGCACCTTTCAGTAGTAGGACAAGACGATCAATCTTCGCCCGAACCCATTCGTCTTCAAGCGAAGCCTTGTTGGCAACCAGCCGAGGCGTGCTCACGAGGATCGTGTCGATCACCTTCAGGTTGTTCGCGCGCAAGCTCGAACCGGTTTCGGTGACGTCGACGATCGCGTCCGCGAGAATCGGAGGCTTAACCTCGGTTGCGCCCCACGAGAACTCGACGTTGGCTTCGATTTTCTTTTCTTCGAGATAGCGGTTCGTCATCCCGACGACTTCCGCTGCGATTCTTCCGCCTTGCAGGTCTTCGGGCTTTTCGAACTTCGAGCCTTCCTTCACCGCGAGGATCCAGCGCACGGGTACGTAGTTCGGCCATGGTGCTTCGAGATTCGCCATTTCTTCAACGTCCGCACCAGATTCGATCACCCAGTCGCGACCCGTGATCGCGCAGTCCATCACGCCCTGCTCGACGTAGCGCGCCATTTCTTGGGGACGAATCAAGATGCATTCGATTTCGGGGTCGTCGATGTCCGGGTAATAGGACCGACTCGCAATGCGCACCGTGAAGCCCGCGAGGGCAAACAACTTGATGGTGGTTTCTTGCAAGCTGCCCTTGGGCAAACCCAGTCGCAGTTTCCGGGTGCTGCGGTCGCCGAACGACTTGTCGCTCATTTCTTGTAGACCTCGTCCGGGTCAAATACCTTCACGCCGACGTCGATGTACGCGTCACCGTCCACTTTGCGAAAGAAGCAGTTGCGACGGCCGGTGTGACACGCGGCGCCGCCGATCTGTTCAACTTGCATCAGCACAGCGTCACCATCGCAGTCGATGTACAACGACTTGACCTTTTGCACGTTGCCGCTCTCTTCGCCTTTGCGCCAAAGCTTCTTACGGCTTCGGCTCCAGTAGACGACCGAGCCGGTCTCAAGGGTGAGGCGCAAGGACTCTTCATTGAGGAAGGCCACCATCAGGATCTCACCGGTACTGTGATCCTGGGCAATCCCCGTTACGAGGCCGTCGTTTTTTGTGAAGTCAATTTCGTCAAGCAAGCTCATTGGGCGCCGAGCCTACCTGTAACGCGGCCTGATCGCTACCAGCTCACCCCGGCTTCGACCGCCGCGAGTAGCCCCCCAATGCTACGCTGCGCGCCATGTCGAACGAGCTGAACAGCCTCGATGCCACGGCACAAGCCGCCCTGGTTGCAAGTGGAGAAGTCACGGCAAACGAACTGGTCGCCGCCGCGATCGACGCGACGAAGCGACTGAACCCGCAACTCAACGCGGTGATTCACACGAAGTTCGACAGTGCGCAAAGCGATGCGGCGGGAACCCTACCTGCAGGTCCTTTCCGCGGTGTCCCGTTTTTGGTGAAGGACGCCGTCTGCCATACCGCCGGCGATCCGTACCACGTCGGAATGCAGTTTCTGAAAGACCGCGGCTACGTGGCAAAAACGGACACCGAACTCGCGCGACGATTCCGCGCCGCGGGGTTTGTCTTTGTTGGCAAAACAAACACGCCCGAACTTGCGCTGTCCGTCACGACCGAACCTCTTGCTTACGGTGCGACCAAGAACCCATGGAACCTCGAGCACTCGACGGGCGGATCGAGTGGTGGCTCTGCCGCGGCGGTTGCCGCAGGACTCGTCCCCGCAGCCCATGCGAACGACATGGGAGGGTCCATCCGCATCCCTGCTTCCCATTGCGGCTTGGTGGGCCTCAAGCCAACCCGTGCCCGCGGCACTCTTGCGCCGCATTTTGGCGAATATTGGGGGCCGCTCACCCACGAACATGTCGTAACGCGCAGCGTGCGCGACAGTGCGGCCATCCTGGATGCCATCGCGGGACCTGCCCCCGGCGATCCCTACAGTGCGGCGCCTCCGGTGCGACCGTGGCGCGTGGAAGTCGACCATGATCCGAGCCCGCTACGCGTAGGGCTGCTCGACATCCCGTCCGACGTTGAAGTGGACGACGACTGTCACGAAGCCGCTGCAGCGACCGCCAAGCTACTCGAAGCGCTCGGGCACGAAGTCGAGTTGATGTCGCTGCCCTGTCTGGATCAGCCCGAGTTTGGCCCCTGGATTCAAGCCGGCGCAGCCCGCGATCTCGATCGCTGGTCCGCGATCCTTGGCGAACCGATCGGCCAATACGATGTCGAACCTTTGAACTGGGTCTTTGCCGAAGCGGGTCGCAGCCAATCGGTGCCCGACTACATCGCCGCCATCGAGCGCGCGCACTCGTTTGCGCGCCAACTTTGTGAGCCCTGGGCGAACGGGCTGGATCTGCTCGTTACGCCGACGGCGACCACGCCGCCCGCCAAGCTCGGCTGGCTCGCCCCCGACGTCAGCCTCCCGGATCTCATGTCCCGCCTCGGCGGCGTGACTCGATTCTCGATGCCCTTTGATGTCACCGGACAACCGGCGATCTCACTGCCTCTACACTGGAACGCGGACGGCCTCCCGATCGGCGTGCAGTTGGTCGCCGCAACGGGTCGCGAAGACATCTTGTTCCAGGTCTCAGCGCAACTCGAACGCGCACAACCTTGGAACGCGAAACGCCCGTCGGTGTTCGCGTAAACACCGACCGGTTTTCGATCGCTTCACGTTTGCGCACAGCGTGGAGCGACACTCACCAGACGAAGAACAGAGGACGAAACATGTTGACGGCACTCGACCGCATCATCATCGCGACTGGCGACCTCCCTCGCGCACAACGCGAAATGATTCACGTGCTGGGGCGTAGCCCGTCGTGGGTAGGGGGCTATCCCGGCGATCAAACCGAAAGCGTCCTCTGGAAGCTCGACAACCTTTGCATCGAACTTCTCGCACCCGTCGGCGACACCGCGGTATGTCAGCAGCTACGGGAGCGCATCGATTCCGCTGGCGGCGGAGTCTACGCCGTGGTCCTCGCCTGCGAAGACATCGCGGCGACGACCCAAGAAATACGAGAGAACGGGCTGCATCCAACCGAACCCACCGAAGGTCTCACGAAGGACGAACCTTCGGGTGCATATCGACGCTTCTTACAGAGCGAACTCGATCCGAGCGAAACAGCTGGCATTCGAATTTTGATCGCTGAGCACTTGTCCGAACCCGGCGAGTTGTCGCCATCGCTTTCGGTCGAGGGAGACGACGCTGCCGTTTTCGCTGGGGATCACGTCGTCATCATGACCGCCGCGCCCGAACGCGCACTCGCGCTGTTCGCAGATATGCTTGGCATCCGACTTGCCCTCGACAAAACATTCGAAGGGAGAAAGACCCGCCTCATTTTCTTTCGACTCGGCGGTTTCACGATCGAGATTGGTGCACCGCTCAAAGACCCAAGCGACGAGCCCCCGGCGAATGATCGCCTCTGGGGCATCGCGTACAAGGTGAACAACATCGAAGCCACGGCTGATCGAATCACGCGTGCGGGCCTCGAGACCACGAAGATCCGGGACGGCAACAAGTCGGGGACTCGGGTCTTTACGGTGAAGAACGAACCCGCAGGTGTGCCGACACTGGTGATCAAGCACGACTGAGATTGAAACGGAATCAAAGGCAACTAGGCGCCGAACGAACCTCGGAGCGGGCCCGACACGGCGAGTTCTTCCTGCAGTTCCTCGAGCGGCCTACGATCGAGCACCACTTCGAGTACCCGCTCTTGCCCTTTGGGTTTGCCTTTCTTGTCGAATAGGTCGGTCTGGTGCTGGATCAAAACGCCGCGACTCACGAGTAGGTCCGTGGCGTTCGCGTAGGTGGTCGGATTCGCGGCTTCGGCTCGATTTACGTCGCCGAGAATGCCTGCGCTTTCCACCGCGGCCGAAACCTGGTCGAAAAAATCTTTTCGCGGCACGACGTCCGACAGTGACCCCGCGACTTTGCATACCAATGTGTAAACGTCGATCACACTACGTGTTTGTTCCGCGAGATTTTCAAAAACCGAGCGGCCGGTGCGCGTTGGCACCCAGATGCCGTCTTCGGACGTCATCCAACCTTGTGCGGCAAAGTGACTCAAAAACGCTTCGCAGTTGGCGGCCGACACGCCGCCCTTGGGCGAATAAAATTCGTGGTAGTAGAGCTCTTGCCAAGTGGCCAGATCGCGTCTCAGCGTATCGCCATCCACGCCCGACAAGATCCGCCGCGCCAGAAAGCTCGGTGCCGCGAGAAAGTGCGCGATGGCGTTTCGGTAGATGTCGAGGGCGGGACGTCGCGACTCTTCGAAATACAGAATTTCGCCGGCGTCATCTTCGCGGCTCTTCACGAGATCGTTCTTCAGCAGAAACGAAATGGATTCATCCAGCGAGCTGAGATCCGCAATGAGCGCCTTCGTGATCCGTGTCTTTTGAGCCTGGAGCAACCCGACCATGTCTCGAATGCGCGTGGTCAGTTCTTCGCGGCGAATGCCGCGGGAGGACGCGCCCATCAGCACACTCGCCGCCACCGACGTTGCATTTGCAACGAACGACCAATTAATCTGTTCGACGATCTGCCAGCCGAGGTCACGAACCAGTTCACGCTTTTCCGTTTCGACCTCGATGTCATCTGCATGGGCCTCGCGAAACTTGGTGCGGCGATCACCCAGAACATCAGCCAGCGAAATGGCATCCCCGAAGTTGACGTGGGCGCTCCCGAACCGGCTCTGCAAATACTTTCGAGCACGAACCAGGTTCAACATACTCTCTTCGGTTTTTTCCGCGCCCGACAGTTCTTCGAGAAACGAACTCTCTTCTACGAGACGCTCGTACGTGATCGCAACGGGGATAAAAACCAAGTCTCGCTGGTGGCTTTCGATGAAGGCGTCGACGTCCCAGGTGAGCATCCCGAGCCGCGGCGACATGGTCTTGCCCGTACGCGAGCGGCCGCCCTCGATAAAAAATTCCTGGGTAAAGCCTTCGCGCACGAGGTACGCGACGTACGAACGGAAGACTTCTTTGTAGAGCGGGTCGTCGAAGGTCTTGCGCAAAAAGAACGCGCCGCTGCGTCTAAAGATGAAACCGAACGGACCAAACGCCATATTCTCGCGCGCGGCGATATGCGGGGGCGTCATGAAGTTTCCGTACAGCAACACGGACAAAATCAAGAAATCGAAATAGGAGCGATGGCTCGGTACCAGGATGACGGGCCGTTTTTTGACGTTCTCCACCACTTTGTCAAGACCGTCGATTTCAATCGATGAAAACAAACGGCGAAACAACCAAGTCAGGAGCGAGTTCATGATCGCGAGGAACGTAGAGTTCATCGATGCGGCGATTTCGCCGAAGATCTTCTCTGCCTCGGCTCGGGCGCGATCGTCCGTCCAGCCGAGTTTGCCCGCGCGACTTCTCATTGCGTCGACAACGCCAGAATCGGAGAGGACTTCCCGTTGCACGCGAAAGCGCGGCCGCAAGGTCGGTCCCTCTACGACCTTTTCTTCTCGGTACAAGTAGATGAGGATCGACCGCCGGATCTTCCGCGCGACACGCCCTGCCCCCTCGTCGCGGTGGCTCGCGATAAAGTGTTGCATGTCGATCGCATTGCCAACCTTGACCGACAGGCTTCGATACGTCGCCAGAAAGGAACTCACCTTGGCGATGTCGGACGGCCGGAAGAGCGCGCCATAGCTCAGGTTCAAGAAGCGGCTTTCGTTGCGTGGCCCCTTGCGCCAAAAAAGCGTCACGGGCACGACAAACACCGGTCGATCTGTGTCCCACACGGCCTCAACCACTTCTTGCAATAGATCGAGTTCGTCCGAGCGCTGGACGCCCTTGCGTCCCTTCAAGAAATTCTTGACGCGCTGGGTGCGCAAAAAAAGAAACTGGGATTGGCCGCCCAGAGACAAGCAGCGCGCGTACTCCCGGTCGGATTCTCTCTGCTCCGTTGCGGTCCGGCTTCCGGATCCACCCAATGACAATCGCAATGCATTGAGCAACTTGCCGAAGTATTGATAGTGGATGCCATTCGCAAACGACGAAAGGCGAAGCCCCTGCCGGGCAAGCAATGTGTTGAGCAAGAAGTAATCGAGACGGCTCGAATAACGCATCACGTAAACAACCGCGCCGCGGCTTTCCATGTCGCGCAGGTTCTTCACCGTTTCTTCGTCTAAACCGAAGTGCCGGAAGTAACTACGCGCGAACCAACGCACGAACACATTGAACGCAGGCACCATTGCCGTAAGCGGGTCACGGCTCGACGATCGCTCGACGGTTGGGTCCAGCATCTTCGGTACGGGTTCAGGCTCGGGGGTTTTTTTGATTTCTTCGACCATTTTTTCTCGTCGGTTCGTGTGGATACAACTCTACCTTGCGCGCGACAACGGGAAAACAAGCCTCGCGGTTACACGGAACTCCATTGAGCCTTGGGCGCGAATCCGAGCGCTCCGTCGAGGGGCTTAGTCTGGAAGGAGTATTTCCCCCGCCTGCATCTGGGCAGCGATCTGATCCGCAGTCCAAAGGCCGTCGTCGACCTTCTTTGTGATCCCGGTGTGCGTCACGACGCGCATTTCGGCAATGCGGCCACCCCCTGCAAGGAAGGTCTTGCCCGTCATATCGCCGGACAGACTGCTCGCGAGATAGACGAGCAACGGCGACACCGCGGCGGGGTTCATCGCCTCTTTGATCTTATCACTGCTGAAACCGCCGAGATCTTCGGTCAAACGCGTCAGCGCAACCGGCGCGAGGATGAATGCGCGAATTCCGTACTTCTTGCCCTCGATCGCGAGGCAGCGGGTGAAGCCCGCAATGCCGGCCTTGGCTGCGCCGTAGTTGCACTGGCCAAAGTTGCCGTTGAGCCCGGACGTCGACGATGTATTGATAATCACACCCCCCGCAGCGCGCTCCTTCATATGAAGAAACACCGGACGCGTCACGCAGTAGGTTCCCTTCAGGTGAACCGCGATGACGGAGTCCCAGAGATCTTCGGTGGTGTTCGAAAAAGATCGATCCCGCAAGATCCCCGCATTGTTGACGAGAATGTCGACGTGATCGAACGCATCGAGAGCAGTCTTGAGAATGGCTTCGCCGCCTTCGACAGTTGCGACGTTGTCGTAGTTCGCCACGGCTTCTCCGCCGAGCGCCTTGATTTCGTCGACGACGTCGTCGGCCATTGCGCTGCTGCTGCCCTCACCGTCCCGGGCACCCCCGAGATCATTGACCACGATTGCCGCGCCTTCCTTCGCCATCGCGAGCGCGTGCTCGCGGCCAATGCCTCCACCCGCGCCTGTAATGATTGCCACCTTGCCGTCGAGAAGACCCATCGATTGATTTCCTTTGCTCTAGATTGAGAATGAAGTTTGTTGCGAATCGCGTCGGCGCAAAATGTGCGACGCGGAGAGACTGAGTTCGATTCGAGTTCTGTGTAATTTCGTGTGCGTGGCCGGGACGACGACAACCGGAGGCCGGCGACTGTCAGCCAACCCAGCAGAGCAGCCAATTTCGTTCGAGTTTGCCGGACTTCGCAGCGAGGTTGATGCTACCCCGCGATGCTCCTCGCCGAACCGACAAAAAGCAATGTTCGCAGACGCGCAAACGAGCGAAACCCGAGGCCACGATACAGATTCAATCCCGGTTCGTTCCCCTCGACCACCGCTAACTGCACATGATCGCCACCGGCGTCAAAGGCTTCTTGCACGATTCCCGTCATCGCGGCTGCTGCGAGTCCCTTTCGGCGCATTTGGGGCCAAGTAAAAACACCTTGGATCAGCCAGCCATCGGGACGGCGAACGTCCGCGTACCCGACGAAACCAAGTTTTCCGCCAACTTCGATGACCCGGGCTCGCGGGATCCGCCCGCGCACCCAGCGTGCGAACCCGACCGAGTCGCGCTCGGCGGGGTCCGGCCGCTTTTCTTCGCGCAGACTTGCCCGCGCGGCGTAGACGAGCTCGTCGAGATCTCCCGCCTGGGCAACGCGCAACGTTGCTCCTTCGGGAATAGTCGTCGGAATCAATTCACCAGGCCGAATCGAAAACGCCGATTCGAAACGATCGATAAGTGACCGCCTTCCGGTTTGTTCGAGCCGCTGCCAAAGGTCGCTGACAACCGTGTCGAGGCTTTTCAGCAGCCCGGACTCGATGCTGTTGAGATAGGGCAGGAACGCTTCAAGCGCATCGGGCTTGAGGTGCGCGTCGAACAGCAGGCTCGGGCGCAAGGACGCGACGCCGACAACTTCTCCGGCTTCCCACGCAATCAGCACCACCGGTTCCGACTCGAACGACGTGCGCTCTTCGCGGTCGATCAGGTCGAGCAACTGCAAGTTGAGCGATGGGTCCGAACACAAATATCGCAGGACCTGGTTTCGGTCCTTCGATGTCAAAAAGGCCGCGCTTGGGCCCTGTTGCCGTGAGCCCGAGTTTGTGGCCGATTTGCGAGAAAACAAAAAATCGCTCAGTCGAGGACGGCGAGAATGTCGCCTTCCTCCACGTTGTCTCCTTCGCTGACGCGAATTTCCCTGACACAGCCGGCATTGGGCGCTTCGACCGGGATCTCCATCTTCATGGATTCGAGAACTAGAATCGTGTCTTCGATCGCGACGAGGTCGCCGGCGTTCTTCTCGACTCGCACGACGCGGCCCGTAACTTGCGCCTCTACAGACACTCCCATCGATCCCTCTCCTCCCGTACCCGCGCGACGACTGTGTGTCGAAGCAGTGTTTGTGCTGACGGTCGCTAGCAATCATGCACGGCCGGCCCGCCCGAGGCAAGCGGGGCCTGCTAAAGTCCTCGTCCCGGAGGAATAGAGTGCTCGAAACCGTTACTGAAGGATTCAAGAACGCAACCGAACGGCTGCGCGGAATCCAAGAACTCACCGAAGACAACATCGCCGATTCGATCGCGGATGTGCGCCGCTCTTTGCTCGAAGCCGACGTCGACTTCAAGGTTGCCAAAGACTTCTTGATCACCGTCAGCGAACGGGCACTGGGCGAAAAGGTCAAGACTACCGCTCGCGAACGCGGCGGGCGCAAGGTCAAGGTTTCGACCGGCCAGCACTTCATCAGCATTTGCGAGCAAGAACTCGTCAACTTGATGGGACCGGTCGACACCGAACTCGTCCGCAAGGACGGTGCAACGTCGATCATGCTCGTTGGGTTGCAGGGTGTGGGTAAGACGACCATCGCCGCGAAGCTCGCAAAGTACCTCGAAGACAAGGGCCGCAAGCCACTCCTCGTCGCAGCGGATATTTACCGCCCTGCCGCTGTCGAGCAGCTGATTACGCTCGGCGGTAAGATCAACGTTCCGGTGCATCGCGGAAGCGACGGTCAGCTCCCCCCTGAGATCTGCAGGGATGCTCGAGATCGCGCTCGCAAAGAAGGTCGCAACGCCATCATCTATGACACCGCCGGCCGGCTCGCGGTCGACGACGAACTGATGGCTGAACTCCAGCAGATCGATGCCGCGGTTTCGCCCGCGAACACACTTTTGGTCTGTGACTCCCTCATGGGCCGCGACGCTGTGAGCCACGCCGAAGCCTTCAGCGAAAAGCTCACCATCGACGGCATCTGCATGACCAAGCTCGACGGCGACGCCCGCGGTGGTGCGGCGCTGTCGGTGAAGGCCGTGACGGGCGTTCCGATCAAGTTCCTCGGCACCGGGGAAACCGTCGACCGGTTGGAAGAATTTCGACCCGAGGGCCTCGCCTCACGCATCCTTGGCATGGGCGACATCGTCGGCCTGGTCAAAGACTTCGAAGAGGTTGTCGACGAAGAACAGGCCGAAGCCGATGCCGAGCGCATCCTCAAGGGTCAGTTCACCCTCGAAGATCTGATCACCCAGCTTCAAACCATCCAAAAGATGGGCCCAATCAAAGAGATCTTTGCCCGCATGCCAGGCATGAGCGGTCTCGCCGACCAGGTGGACGAAGGCGAACTCGTCAAAGTCAAAGCCATGGTGGGTTCGATGACCAAGGGCGAACGACAAGTTCCGTCCGTCATCAACAAGAGCCGTGCCACCCGCATCGCGACGGGCAGTGGACGCAAACCGAAAGAAGTCACCGAGCTCGTCAAACGCTTCGATCAGATGAAGGGCATGATGAGCGCGCTGGGTCAGCAGAGTGGCCTGATGGGAAAGCTCCCCGGCATGGGCAAACTGTCTGGCGGTATGCCGGGCATGGGCGACATGTCTGCCATGATGGGCGGCGGCGGAATGCCGGGCATGGATCCCATGGCGATGCTCGGCGGCGGAGGCGAAGGTGGCGGCAAGACGAAGCGTCGGGTGTCGTCCGTGGACCGGAAGAAGAAACAGAAGCAAGCCAAGAAATCTCGTCGAAAGGGCCGAAAGAAGTAGACTTTCGACGCGCCACCGTGAACCGCACCGCGCACCGGGTTTTCAGAAACAGAGCCCCGCTCCGCTGGATCCAACTCAAGATCGCCCCCCCCTCCCCCCCCGGGATCAACTCTGCCGTTGTTTGTTCATTTTCTGCCAGAAGTTGCCGATTGGTGAGGGACCGATGACCCCTTTAAAACGCCCAGTTCACATACTCGCGCGCATCCTCCTTGCGACCACTTGTCTCGTGGGTCTCGCGCCACTCGCCAACGCTGAAGTCGACGGGACCGGCCGCCTTCCGCGACCGGCTGCCCTCGCTCATGACGTCGACTTCTGGGTGCAGATCTATTCAGAGGTGACGACCCGCGGCGGGTTGATCCACGACTCTCGCCACCTCGAAGTGATCTACGAACAGGTGACCGTTCCAAGCGGTGCCCGGGGCAAAGCCAGAGAACGTTTCACCGACAAGATCAAGGCGAAGTACCGCAAGGTCCTGACCAAGCTCGCGACGGGCAAGCGCACTGGACTCACCGCCGAAGAGGCGCGGATTCTCGCGCTGTGGCCCGAGGATGTCACGAATTCCGATTTGAGAAAGGCCAAGAGTCGCCTTCGCTTTCAGCTCGGCCAGGCCGACAAATTCAAAGCCGGCGTCGTTAGGTCCGGACGCTGGAAGCAGCACATCGAAAAAGTGTTCGCCGAACACGGGCTCCCGAAAGAACTCACCGCCCTGCCCCATGTAGAGAGTTCGTTTACACCATGGGCCTACTCGCGCGTTGGCGCTGCGGGGCTTTGGCAGTTCACGCGATCGACCGGCCGTCGTTTCTTACGCGTTGACAACGTGATCGACGAACGACTCGATCCACATCGGGCAACGGTCGCGGCGGCAAGATTGCTTTCGCAAAACCGGGAAGTCACCGGCACGTGGCCGCTGGCGATTACGGCCTACAACCACGGCGCCTCGGGCATGCGACGTGCGGCGCGGAAGCTCGGCACCAAAGACATCGTGACGATCAACCGCAAGTACAAGAGCCGAACCTTTGGCTTTGCATCGCGTAACTTCTATGTCGAGCTCCTGGCCGCTTCCGAAGTCAGCACAAATTACGAAAAGTACTTCGGACACCTCATCCTCGACGCTCCCGAAGACATCTTGACCTTCGAGGTTCCTTTTTACACAAAGCCGGGCACACTCGCGAAAGCCCTTGGAATCGACAAGAAGACGTTTAAAGAAGCCAATCCGTCGCTGCGGCCTTCGGTCTTTAGTGGCGCGAAATACATTCCGAGACGTTTCCCGTTGCACGTCAAGCGGGGAGATCTCGAACGACCGATCGCGGATGCGATCAACCAGATTCCGGCATCCCAACGCTACGCCGCACAAACCCGAGACGTCAACTATCGGGTCGCGCGGGGGGACACGCTTTCTAAGATTGCTCGCCGGTTTAAGGTCAGCATGAGTGAACTCGTGGCGATCAACGGCTTGCGAAGCCGTCACAAGATCCGCGTGGGACAGCGCTTGAAGTTGCCGAGTGATGGCCGAACGCACCGTCCCCGCACAATCACCGTCACGCAAGCCGACATTCCGAACTCGGGGCAATACACCGTGCGACGCGGCGACACCGTCACGCGCATTGCGAAACGCTTCGGCATCGAAGAGGCGCAGATCTTGGAAGTCAATAATCTGCGCAACCGGAACCGCATCTATGTCGGCCAGTCGCTCACTCTTCTGGCAGACGACACCGTTCCTGCGTCTCCGAAGCTGGCTACGACGAAGGGCGCTTCTGTGAGCAAATCGAAAGCAGCAGCGCCGAAGGCTCCGAGTAAGAGCAAGACCAGCCCTCACCCGGATGCGGTCGCAACCCTTTCGAATCCACCGGAGCGCCCCGCCGAAAGTCATGAGCCCGTTCATTCGACGAGCCTGACCGAGACAGACGTCGAAGGTCTTGATGTCGATACTCCCGCGGTCGCCATGCTCGACGGCGATCACCTGCAAAACTTACTCGCCGACCCCAGTGACTACGGCGTCGGAAGCAACAGCACGATCGAAGTGCAAGGCGCCGAAACCCTCGGGCACTATGCCGAGTGGCTCGACATCCGCGCGAGTCGCCTGCGCACAGTCAATCGCCTGCCTTACAACCGCATGATCGCCATCGGCCAGCGCGTCAAGCTCGACTTCAGCGAAGTCGACGCCACGGTGTTCGAAGCCCGACGGCAGCAATACCACCGCATGATCCAGGAAGCCTTCTTCGAGCGCTATGAGATCGAAGGCACCGTGACCCATGTGGCCCGCCGAGGCGACTCGGTATGGAGCCTGTCCGAAAAGAAGTACCACGTGCCGCTCTGGCTGCTTCGCCAGTACAACCCCGACCTCGACTTCGCCTCTCTTCAGAGGGGCACGCCGATCAAGATTCCGGCATTGAAGGAACGCGAGAATTGGGTGTCGCAGCAAGTCGAAAGCCGCACGAGCTAGAGCGCCGCGGGGACACGCCGTCAAAGGCGATGCCGTAGCGTTCAGCGATCGCGAGATCCCTTGGGCAAACCACTTCGACCCCGCGCGTCGTCACGGATCAAGCGCTCAGACTTGAAAGAGCGTCTCGTCGGGTAGCCGCAGTGCCGTGAGCGGACCCCCATAAACCGCACCGGTGTCGATACCGACGCTGAACGGCAGGTTCCAACGAACCTCGAAGTTTTCCGCGGGCGTGTGTCCGTAGACTACGGTGACCGGCATGTTGTGCGGGAGATCGCAGGTCGAGCGCGTCCACAGCAGGTCTTCGACCTTGGCTTTGTGGAGCACGTAGCCGACGTCGCTCTCCCCGCGCAGGGATCGATTGATGCCAGCATGGACGAACAGGTAGTCGCCCTCGCGATGATAGAGCTTCAAGCTCAAGAGGAAGTCTTCGTGCGTCTTGGGGAGGACGTAGTTCTTCTTGTCGGATTGTTTGAGCAAGCCGTAGCTTTCGAGGGTGCGGTCGCCGCCGTTCATCAAGAACGCGTCGCCCCCGAAATAGGCTTTGTCGGTCCAGCCTAAGAAGTCGAGGAACATCGATTCGTGGTTGCCGAGTAGGAAGACGCTCGGCCAATTTTTCTGCAGCTCAACGAGGCGCTCGATCGTGCCGAACGCGTCGCGCCCTCGGTCGACATAGTCGCCGAGAAAGATCAGCCGATCGCCCTCGCGCAGCGGCAACTCATCCAACAATTCTTCGAGTTTGTCCAATTCGGCATGAATGTCGCCGATCGCATACAGCATGAATTGCGCTGTCTCCCCGGCAACTCATCGGCGGAGATAATGTCCGACTTGAAGCAGTTGCGTCCGAAATGCAATGACACGGGGGGACACGTTCAGATTGAACTGTTCCGTCCTTACGCAGGTAGGACACCAATTTGGGGCGCTATATGGGGATTTCGACGGAAGTGCCCGCTGTCGTCTCGGTGTTGGCCAGCTGGCCGCACGCGGCGGCGATGTCGGCGCCCCGGCTGCGGCGTAGAGTGACCCGCATCCCGCCGTTGTAAACGGTCTCGGCAAAGCGGTCCATGACGTCCTGAGCGGGTGCCTGATATCGACCACCCGGGTGGGAGTTCGCCGGGATCAGGTTCATCTTGCACGGGATGTCCCGGAGGAGCCCGGGCAGACGCTTGGCGTCATCGATCGAGTCGTTGACGCCTTCGAGGAGCGTGTACTCGAAGAAAACCGGGCGTTTGCGGGTGACGTTTTCGTCGCTGCGCAAGAGGCCCAACAGGACTTCAAGCGGAAACTTCTTGTTGATGGGCACGAGGATATCGCGCACGGCGTTCGTCGCGGCGTGGAGTGAAACGGCGAGGTTGATCGGCGCCATCGCGATCAGTTCGGAGATTTTGGGGACAACACCGGCCGTCGACACCGTGATCCGGCGCGGGGCCAAGCCCATCGCGCGCGGGTCGATCATGATCCGAATCGACTCTTTGACCGCCGCCAGATTCAACAGCGGCTCGCCCATCCCCATGAACACGACATTGCTAATGGTTTCGTCTTCGCCGACCCGCTCTTTCGCGCGACATACTTGGTCGACAATTTCAGCGGTCGTCAGGTTTCGCGTGAAGCCCATGGTGCCCGTAGCGCAGAAGTCGCAGGCGAGCGCACAACCCACTTGGGTCGAGATGCACAGGGTGTTCCGCTTGGCCTCTGGGATGATGACCGCCTCGATCAGCCGTTCGTCTTTCGTGGCGAGCGCGAGTTTTTGAGTGCCATCCACTGAACGCTCGGCTTTGCGAACGTCGACGGCTCGGGTCTCCCAAACGCTCGCGAGCTGTTCGCGCAGGGCAACCGACAAGTCGGTCATCTGATGGATGTCCTCGGTCCCGCGCTTGTACAGCCAGTTCATAATCTGCGCTGCGCGATACGCGGGCACACCTTCGCTGACGAAGCGTTCGCGCAGGGACTCGAGGCTGTGGTCTTTGAGGTTCGCGGGATGCTTCATGATTCGGACGCTGCGCCGGCGGCCTTTCGTGGCACGTTTTGGGGAACGTTTTGGGGAACGTAGTCGAAGAAATGGATCGTGCGCCCTTCGGTGCGCCAGTCTTGTTCGTACGACGTTTCGATGCGTGCCGGATCTTCGCCAATGCATGGCGCCGGCGCATGGACATTGTGCAGGAGCGGTTCGCCGGACAAGACTTCGTCGATCTGCACTGCGTAAATTGGATCGTCCGTCGCGATCTTCAGCACGCCGGCAGGTTCGAGCACTTGTGCCGCGCGATGAATGAACGGCGGCTGGAAAATACGGCGATGCGCATGCGCGGCCTTCGGCCATGGGTCCGAAAAGTTCACCCAGATTTCCTGCACGCTTTGCTCGGGCAGACAATCTTGCAGGATCGCTTCGCCGCGTCCCGCCACGAGGCGAACGTTTCCGAGTTCCGCCCTGGCGACCTTGCGCGCCATCTTCAGCACGCGCTTCCAAGACACTTCGACGCCGAAGAACGCAACGTCGGGGGACTTGGCCGCCAACTCCAATAAGAACTCACCCCGCCCAAAACCAATTTCGACAACGAGCGGAAAAGGTGCCGTGTAGTCGGGTTCAAATAGCGAGTGGATGCCGAACTCGTAGGCGTCCGCCATGCTGCGACGCCAGTCGACGCCGGGGATGTCGTATTTCAAGCTGCGGGACATGTTGGGTGCGCTTTCTTTGGATTCGAGCGAGGCGCGTTCAGCGCTGACGCCGACGTTGCGAAACGTAGTCGACCATCATGAACGACCCGAGCTGGCTCGGCGCAGTATAAAACGCCCTGCCATGATTGATCTGGGTCATTCGCTCTACGAAGCCGACCAGTTCAGGGGCGTCGTCGAGCATAAACGTATTGATGGTGATGCCACGCCGGGTGACCCGGCGCACTTGGTTTAGCGTTTCTGCGACCGCATGGGGAGAGACGCCACCCATGCCGTTGGGCCATTCGACGCGCAACTCGCCCTCGTCCAAGTAGGCCGTAGGCTGGCCGTCGGTGATCACCAGGATCTGCGGGGAAGAACACGGCTTCTTGCGGATCAAGTCTTCGGCAACCATGAGCCCCTGCTGGAGGTTCGTGAAGGGGTCGCCCATGTCCCAGCAGACTTCCGGGAGTTCGCCGATCGGGATCTCGCGTGCCGTCGTCGAGAAACCCACCACGGCAAAATGGTCCCGGGGATATCGTGTCCGAATCAGATGATCGAGGGCCATCGCCACGCGCTTTGCTGCCGGGAAGCGGCCCGCCCAAGACATCGACCAGCTCAGGTCGAGCAGCAAGATGGTTGTGGTTTGGGTGATGCAGTCCGTCTCGCGAACTTCGAAGTCGTCAACGGAAAGGGAAACCCTGGACTGCGCCGTGGCACCGCCCTCTTTCGCGCGTCGTTTTACGCCGTTCATCACGGTCTTCACGATGTCGATGTCGAGGGAGTCGCCGTATTCCCAAGGGCGGGTCTCGTCGGGACGCGGGAGCGCGATGCCTCGGTCTTTCGAATCGTGTTCGCCAGCGTGGTCGCGCTTCAACATGCCGTACACGTCGGCCAATGCGCTCGCGCCCATCTGCCGAATCGCCCGCGGCGTGAGTTCGAGGTCGTCCCCCTCCCCTCTCATTAAACCGGCATCGCGCATTTGCGATTCGAGGCCACGAATCATGATGAAGGACTCGGCGGCGTTGTCGCCCAGAAGTTCCGCCAGCTCCTCGCCCGAGATTCCTTCTAGGTCTCCCGATTCCAGTTGCTGCATCATTTTTTCCAGGGCTTGGATCTGTTCGCGGAGTTCTTGGGCTTCGTCGTAGTCCGCAGATTCGGTCCCACGGAAGCGTTCGCCCCGCTCTTCCATGAAGTCTTCGAGTTGCTTGAGCGCGTCGAGTTCGGCCAAGAGTTCCGCGAAGTCCCGAGCGGCTTGCTCGTCTTCAAAACCATAGTCCCGAAAGCGTTCGATGCGATCACTTCGCTTTGTGGCTTCGTCGTGCCGGCGGTCCATGAAGCCGTTCATCGCGGCGGACTCGAAGCCGTGTCGATCTTGAAGCGTTTGCTGTTCGCGATTCAAGATCTCTTCAAAGCGCGCTTCCATTTCGGGGAGCGCTTCATCGAGGGAATATTGGTTATACAGACCGCGCAGTGTCTCGCGGAGCTCGTGCATGAGTTCGTCGAGACCCATCACACGCATGTTGAGACCTGCGAGTTCGAACCCCATGCGCTGCATCCATTCCAGCGCTTCTTGCGCACTCAGCCCTTCCATCATGAGTTCGCTCAACGCATCGAGCGCACTCTTGGTGTCGAGACTGAACTCCTTGCGGGTTCCGTCCCAGCGGCTGTAGCGAAACGACTTCAAGCTGCGGACCGCAATTTGCCGTAGCGCGTGGCGCCCTCGATCTCGTCCTTGTTGAGTCGATTTGCGAGGTGGAGACCTTCGAGGACAAACTCGATCGCAGAAGCCAACTGCGCGTCCGATTTGCCGCCAGATAGTTTTACGGCCAAATCGCGAAGGCCGGTAATCTCATCCAAGCCGTCGAGGTAGCCACTCGAGGGCAGTGACGCCGCGACTTCGACCTGCCAACCCTGATCAAAAGCTTCGACGACACTCTTCACGTCTTCTTCGCCCACCTGCTCTTCGTAAACCACGCGCACGGCGCGCTGAATTAAGTCGTGGATGACTTCGTCTTCGGTGCGTTCCGCGCCGGCGTATTCGAGTTCGATTTTGCCGCGGCTGGATGCCAAGAGTGCCGGCAGGTCAGTAATGCGCGGGACGGCTTCGCTCTCGTTTAGCGCCAGCGCTCGGCGTTGCGCGTTTGCGACGAGGGTTTCGAAGTTGGCGATCGTCATGCGCACCGACACCCCCGAAGCTTGGCTGATGTCTGCACTGCTGCGCGCCTGAAAGGTCAGCTCGGCGACGATCTCCTGCATGTATTCCGGGACATACACCGTCGTGCCTTCGAGCGTTGGAAGCTTGGCCTCTTGATTCGCGACTTCAATTTCGAGGTCGCGATAGCGCGGATAATGCGTGCGAATCTGCGCCGCGTAGCGATCCTTCAGCGGCGTAATAATTCGGCCGCGACTCGTGTAGTCCTCGGGATTCGCGCTCGCAACGACGAGCACGTCGATGGGCAATCGAACCCGATACCCCTTTACCTGAATGTCGCGTTCTTCCATAACGTTGAACAAACCGACTTGCACCTTTTCGGTGAGGTCCGGCAGTTCGTTGATGCAGAAGATCCCACGATGCGTCCGCGGCAAGAGACCAAAGTGCAGCGTGTACTCGTCGCTGAGGTGATGCCCTTCGGCGACCTTGATCGGATCCACGTCACCGATCAAGTCAGCGATCGCGGTGTCTGGCGTCGCCAACTTTTCGCCATAGCGATCTTCGCGGTGCAACCAGTTGATTTCCGTGTCATCTCCATCGCGCGCGAAAACTTCGCGGCCGAAGGCGGAAACCGGGTCGAAGGGATCGTCGTGGATCTCGCTTCCTGCGATCTCGGGGATCCATTCATCTAACAGCCCGATGATCGAACGAATCATCCGCGTCTTGGCCTGACCGCGTTCGCCCAAGAAGATCATGTCGTGGCCACACAGCAGCGCATTTTCGAGCGCCGGGATCACCGTTTCTTCGTAGCCCACGATGCCAGAAAAAATCGGACGACCTTCACGCATAAAACTTTCGAGGTTCGCTCGAAGTTCTTCGCGCAGGGTCCGCTGGCCGTAACCGGCGTCGCGGAGCGCGCCCAACCGCGTGATGGTGGGGGGCGTACTTTCGGACATGGGGGATTCTCCGAGGCAGAAGGTGCGAGACGCTCACCCCGGACGGAGTGGCGCTAAAGCTGGTCGACCTCGGCGAAGTTACCGGACTTGCGCAGTGTTTCCACGACGTGACGGATCACGAGCATGACCGATGTATCGATCGTCACGTTGTCCACAATCGGGATGTCGTAGTGGTCGGCGAGTTCGAGAAACTGCTCCTGGATTTTCAGAATACCGTCCAGATTCTCGACGTAGCGGCTCGCATTTCGGTGTAGCTGACGCTTACCGCGCGCAATGAAGTGGTTGCGAAAGCTGTCTTCGTCGAGGCGCGCCACGACGAGATAGATGACATGAGCGTCTTCGGCGAAGGCGTTCAGGTCGATCAAGCCGGGAACCAGCGAAACGCCGTCGAGGACCATGCTCGTACTCTCTTCGATCGCCCTTTCGATCATGGCGCGAACGCCGACCGAAACCAGCGAGGCCTGGTTCATGAAGCCGTCGACGACGTCGCTCTCCGCTGCTTCAGTTTGCCCGGTCGCGTTGGCAATGGATCGGTGGGCCTCGAAGGACGAAGTGTGGATCGAGGGCATGAGTTCGGGAGAAAGTGTCAGGCGCATGACCTGCCGAATGGAGTCCGTTGAGAGCACGCGGCTGATGCCGAGGCGTCGAGCGACTTCGAGGGCCAAGGATGTTTTGCCAACGCCACTGCTTCCGCCGAGCAAGATGATGACTGGTTTTTCTGGCTCCTGAAATTCGCGCCAGATCAGATATCGCGAAGCAGTCCGGTCCCCAAAACGACCCAACATCTTTTCGTACGCAGCGCGGCGAAGTTCTTGGCGCCCAACGCGGCGGCGACCTTGCCGAAGCAGGTCGATCTCAATCTCACGCGCCACATCGAACGCGTCGCTGGGGTCAACGGACGCAGCCAGCAATGACTGGGCGAGCTGACCCTTCGAAAACGGATTCGTTTCGTCGGCCCCACCCACGGTGACACCGGCAGGCAGAGGAATGGGCGGCTGATGCTCGCTGAGTACGTCGCTCGAAAGGATTTCACTGATCCACTTCGCCAATTCGGTACGCGGCACGACGCCCCGCGCCTGGGCGCGCTCCTTGACGATGTTCGCTGTCCCAAAGGCTTCGTCGAAACTGACACCGCGCGCCATCAGGGAATGAACCATGATTCCGCGCATGAACGGTCGACGGCCGCTGTCATCTTCGACCCAAATGCGGTCTCCCTGGGCGTCCCCCGGGGAAATGATTTTGTAGTCGCTCTCTGTCATGGGTGCGCACGCTACCTCAAACCGCTCACCACTTCTCTGTGTTGATTTTCCCGGCCCCTTCTCCACTTTTCAACCCATGTTTTGCGCCTTTCTGAGTACAATGCGGGAGTCGTTCCAGGGGAGGATCCGCACAAAAGAATTCGAAGTTAAACCGGCAACGACTGGTGAAAAAACCTGAAATTGATCGCTTGGTTTCCCGCAACCGCTACATTTCGCATAATAAATGGGTTGGCTTCGAACTGCACTCGGCTTTCGCGGGTAGCCAACTTTGTATTTGAGTTCGAGAACACGGTTTCTACGGCGCAAATCGGAAAGCAGAAACCGACTCATCGGACGAAACAAACGACATTTGAAATTCCTTGGCTGCATCGCAGGTTTTTTATTCGACGACGCAGCGGCGACAACGAAACAAACGATCAACAGAACGCGCAACACACAACTGAGTCAGCCAAAGATCGACCCGAAAATTACGAGAGAAGAACCGACAGGGCTTGGACTCCTTTTATCAACACAAGCCAGCACAAGCAGACTGCAAGACAACCAAGCTGAAAACTGAAACGAATCAGTGACAGAGGAAAACTTGATGGACAACCCCAACGCCCAAACCACCCCCCTAGTGACCACAACCAACGCCGCAACGGACAAAAGTCCCGCCCCGGCAAACGATCTGTTTCGCACAAAAGAAGTGGTCCAGATTCTTGGCATCTCGCGGCGGCAGCTCCAGTATTGGGCGCAGACCAACCTCGTGATTCCGTCCGTGAAGACCGTCGGCGGACACCACCGATACACCTTCGAAGACTTGGTCGCGCTAAAAGCCACCAAGCGCTTGATCGACGCCGGTGTCTCGGTTCAACGCATTCGATCGAGTATTCGCGCCCTTCGCGACATCCTGCCGAATATCAAGCGCCCGCTATCCGAACTCGTCCTCGTTGCGACCGGCGAGGTCGTCCTTGTATTCCTCGAAAACACCGCGTTTGAGGCCGTTTCGGGCCAAGAATGGATCTTCGAAGTTTCCCAGTTCAAGCGCGAAGTCGACAACTGGAAGACCGAAACCCGCGTTCAACCCACTCGCCGCGCCCGTCCTGCACGGCCTGCTACGAGTTGGACCAAGACAGCGTAAAGCGAGACGACGAAGTCCCTAGAGCGGCTGATGCCATCAGCGCAGCCGACGAGGGGCCAAAACTGAATAGCGAGAACCAGTCTCCAACGTCCCGACATACGGGGATGCGCGAGACTGAAGGAGCCGAGGCCAACGAGGTGCGTACCGCATCCGCCAGTCTCAGTTCAGAGCGTGGTATCAGTCGGCGAATGAAGGTGTCGCCGCACCGGGGGGTAACGCCATGCGCGTCATTGCGATCGTCAATCAGAAGGGTGGTTGCGGGAAAACTACGAGCACCGTCAACTTGGGCGGTGCACTCGCGGCAGATGGCTCTAGTGTTTTGGTCGTCGACCTCGACCCACAAGCCCACGCAACACTCGCGTTGGGGATCGACCCGGAAGAACTCGATCAGAACCTCTACGAAATTCTCGTAGAACCTCCCGGCGCGAGACGAATTGAAGATGTCATCCTCAACGTTTCTTCAAACCTCGACCTCGCTCCATCCAGCATCGTTCTTTCCGCGCTCGAACAAAAACTCGCGAGCGAGCGGCATGAAGAACGAACCGAACGCCTCGCAGCCGCACTGGATGGCCTGACCTCGCACTACGACTACGTGCTGATCGATTGTCCCCCGAACGTCGGCCTGCTCACATTTAACGCCCTGCGCGCTGCGAGCGAGGTCGTGATCCCCCTCGAGATGAGTTTCTTCGCCGTCGACGGCGTGCAAAAACTACTGGAGACTGTGGCCCTTCTCTCGGACCGTATCGGCCACGACCTCTCCGTACGTATCCTCCCCACGCTCTACGACGGACGCACCCGCTACGCCCGTCGGACCCTCGGCGAGGTGCGGGAGCTGTTCAAGGACCTCTGTTTCGACAGTGTGATTCGGCTCAACGTCAAACTTCGCGAGGCCGCACACAGCGGAGTGCCCATTTCGAAGTATGCGCCTTCGGCGAATGGAGCCCGCGACTACGCGGCGTTCGCAATTGAGTTGGATGCCAGCCCGCCTACGACGCTTCGCAACGACATCCCGAACGCAAAAACGCAGCAGATCTCCGCACGCGAAGTCGTCGTCCGCTACCGCGATGCCGAGGCGGGCGAAGTTCGTATCGCAGGCGATTTCAACGGCTGGATCCCGGACAAGGGCGTGCGATCGATCATCGAGTCCGAGGGCGAAACCCGCATCTGGACCAAGATTCTGCAGCTGCCGCCCGGCACCTATCACTACCGCTACGTGGTGGACGGTGAATGGTCGCGCGATCCCAACAACGCTGACTGGGTCCCTACTTCGACCGGCCAAGAGAATTCGGTGCTGGTCGTTCGATAGACCGGCTGGGAGGTCAACAAGCACCGTGCCTCGCGACCTAGCTGACGTGCTTCACTACTTCATGCCGGAACTCACCCCGGACGCCGCCGACACCCCGGCGTCAGTCCTTAGGCCGACCTCCGCCGAAGTCGATGCGTCCCGCACTCACCGCGTGTCGGAAGCACGACCGAACGCGCTTCCCATCGTTGCGGTTCCGATTTCGGATCAACAGATCGTTTGCGCGTCCCTTGTTTCGGGCATAGCCGATCACATCGCCTCGCTAGGTGGCGACGCCACCATCCTGACCCCGTCGACCCCCAACTCGAAGCGCCTCTTTCTGTGTTCCTCTGTTCCGTCCCAAGGTGCGCGGGTGCAGACTTCCCGAGCGGACAGCCTTTCGTCCCTATTTAGCGCCGCGGTCGAGCTGTCGGAGACCCGCGCTGACGACGCTGACGGTGGAGGTGTGGTTCTCGTGCGGGTCCCGCCGGCATGGCTGCGCGGCGCAGAAGACGCCAGTGAGCTCCTCGATTGGGTTCTGCTTTTTAGCGCCACCGATTCCCGCAGCCTCGCCGATACCTATGCCCTGGCGGCATGGGTCTTGGGTGAAAACCCCGGAGGCGAAATCGGCGTCACGATCTACGGCGCCTCCGGTCAACGGGAGGCCGAGGAGGCCTTTGGGGCCCTGGCCCAGAGTGTGGAACAGCGACTCGGGCTCAGCGTGGCGAGCTACGGCCTCATTATCGAGGACCTCGACGTCTACCGGGCGATCCTCACCGGCCGGGCACTCGGCCAGGCCAACCCCCAGTCGCTTGCGGCGGGCGGGGTTCGCGAAGCGGCAAAACTCGTCTTCGAACGGGCCCGCAAAGCCGAAGTCAGCTGAATCCAGCGAGATTCATCTAGCCACGACTCGCATGCGCTGCGGTAGCAAATTCACTGCTATCCCTTTGTAGAACAACAGGTTTTCCCTGCGCCAAGTCCAGCCCACAGCTCGCGCGGTGACTTTCTGGTGACAAATTTCGTCCCCGCTGACATTTTTTGACACCAACAAAAGTTTTCGGCCACTCCTTAGTAGGGGGTTACTCCGAGCCGCCCCTAGTCATGATGTACAGGCTGGGTCTGGGAAAAAGGGGAGACTGTGGCCGCTCCTGATCTGAATGATGTGCCCCTGTTGACCGACGAGCGCCTAGTCGAAATGATCGCGAGTGGCGATCACGACGCTTTTTCAAATCTATATGACCGCTACTTCAAGCGGGTTTACCACTTTGTAAACCGCCGCCTGAACAACACGGCAGACGTAGAAGAGACGGTTCAAGAAGTCTTTATCAACGTTTTTTCGTCGATCGATTCGTATCGTCGCGAAGCGCCCTTCGGAGCGTGGATCTTCGGTGTGACGCGTCGGACGATCGCTTCGCGATTTAAAAAGAAGCGGCACCCGACCGTTCCTCTGGGCGACGGCGATTCTGACAAAATTTTTTCCGATCAAGGCGCTTCGCCTGTGGCGCCGTCGGCGATCGAGACGATCGAATTCAAAGAACGTGTCCGCACGATCAAGCGTCTTATGAACAATCTCTTGACGCCCGAGCAGCGGGTTCTCTTTGACATGCACCACGTGCAGGATCGGCCGATCCAGGAGATCGCGCAGACCCTGAATCGCAGCGAAAACGCCATCAAGTCGAACCTGTACCGCGCACGGAAGATCCTGCTCGCATACTGAGCGGAGCGGGGCGAATTGCGAAGATCGGCCGAGTCGGTTTGCGTGGTTCGGGCTAAGCTCGCCACCACGATGACGACTCCTACGATTCGCAGCGCAAGCGGCATGCCGTTCGACTTTTCCGCGACCCTTCCCGATGAACCTTTGGGGCTGAGCCTTGCCGCGCGTGCGCTCTCGGCGTCGTTCGAGGGTGCGACCGCCCATCGCTTTGAAGTTTCCAGCCGTGGGGATCGCGTGCCCGGCAGACTCGTCCTGCCCGCCCCGCGCTCCGGTCCCTGTCCGGTGATTCTCGCGTTCGGGGCCGCCGACGGCTGCCTTTCTACCGATTTCGATTTCTTGGCGGGCCTCATCGGCGACGATTTCGCCGTCGCGACCATCGACCTTCCACTTTACGGTGAAAGGCGAAGCGCGAAATTCAGCGAGCGACTGGTCAGCGCAATCTCGCGCGCAGGGAGCGCAAGCGAACTCGACCCGAATGCGATCGCGCTGCTGACGGAATTCACGCGGCAAGCCGTTCGTGACGTCACGCGCACGGTCGAAGCCCTGTCGACACTATCCGCAGTCGATGAAAGCCGCATCGCGATCCTTGGCCTTGGCGATGGCGCATCGGTTGCGACGATCGCGGCAAGCATCGACTCGCACGTCAATGCAGCCGTTTCAGCCTTTGCACAGCCGATGGACATCGACGAGCTTGATGCTCGGGCGTTTGCGAATGCAATCGCACCGCGTCCAATTCTCGCGATCGAGGCGGCGAACGGACCCTCGATCTTCGACGCCTGTGCAGAGCCCAAAGTGCGTCACAACGCTACCGGCGCGGGGCCAGCCCTCGACGACGAATCGGTGAAAGTCACCCTCGACTTTCTCCGGCAACACGTCGCGCGGAGTTAATCGCTTACGGCTGCGCTCAGTCCGGTACCGGATACCGGATCGCGAGAAGCGTTCCCGCCACTACGAGCGCTGGGAGTAGCAGCAGGTTGAGTCCGGGTACGAGAGCCGTCGCCATCGCGGTTCCACCGAAGCCGAGCATCGTGGATAGGTGCTTCTGCAACCAATCTCGTCGTGCGCGAAATGAGACTTGGCGCCGGTCCAAGTGGTAGCCCGCGTAGTCGAGCGGTAAGAACGCCGCGGTAAACAGGACCAACAGCGGAGGCGCGACCAGCTGCGCGCCGGGGATCAAGATCCCGCCAAGCGAGATCGCGCCCCATACCGCGACAAAGAACGCAATGCGCTGCAGTTCGCCTGCCATCGTTCGGCGTACTTCGGCAGCGATCGCAGCAAGCCCCGACTCCCCCGAGCCGACCACACCCCCTAGGACGTTCTGCTCGACGCGCTGTGAAAGTAGATCGAGAAAAGGCGCAGAAGCCAGATTGGCGATCAGCAGCGCAACGAGTACGGATAGCCCGCTTACGACAGCAAATATTGCCGCGCCAAGTGCGCCGACGGCGAGCTTCGCCGGCCCGAGCCAAAGCCACTGATACCAGGCCGTGACTTCCAAGATGGGAAGCCAGCTCGTCAACGCCGCATACAGGTCGGCGGCGTTGAAGTAGACCAACGAACCCGCGACACCGAGGGCGAGGGTGCAAAATACGACCGGGACCGCGGCCAAAGACCACAGGCTGCGGTCCCGGATCAGGACTCGGCTGCCCTCGAGCACGAGCCCTACCCCGGTGCCGATGCCCGTCGTGACCGACGCGGTCGCTTGGTAGGACGCAGATTCCGGTTCGAATGCAGTCAGGGTGTCATGGCTCCTGCGGGCGCGTTGCGAAGAATCTTAGCGACGAGTCTGGGCGCGAATCCGCAGCGCGCAAGAGGAGCCCCAGCGGAGCCGCTACGCGATCACAGCCGGGTGTGGCGTACTTCCGACTCGAGGATTGCGACGCAACCCACCTCTTCGAGACGGTCGAGAATAGAATGGATTTCGCTGCGTTCGACGAGCACGCGGACCGCCAACCAGTTGGTGTCGACAAGGGGCTGCACCGTGGGCGAACTGAAACCCGGCGTGATCTGTGTCGCCTCTTCGAGCTTGTCTGCGGGGCAGTTGTATTCCAGAAGCGAATAGCGTCGGGCGGCGAGTACCCCTTCGACTCGGCGCAGAAAGCGGTCGCGCCCGGCCGTGTCTCGGGGAGTCGTGTTCCCGATCAACACCGCCTCGGCAGTTTGCACAGGCCACAATTCAACCAGATCATTTTCGAGCAAGCTGTTCCCGGTTTCGACGATCTCCACGATGGCGTCAACCAGGCCGAGCAGCACCATCACCTCGACGGCGCCTTCGATCGAAATGATGTGGACATCTTCAATGCCTTTGTCTCGAAAATAGTCGGCAGCGAGGTTCGCGAAGCTCGACCCGACGACCTTGCCGCTCAAATCTTCGGGCTTGCGAATCGGGCTGTCCTTATGGGCAGCCACCGAGACACGGCATTTACCAAAACCGAGTTTCTGGTGCTCGATGACGTCGACGCGCTTTTCGAGGACTTGATCGCTGCCCGTAATGCCGAGATCGACGACGCCTTCGGCGACGAGCACGGGGATGTCCTGCACGTTTGAAAAAATGATGCGGGTGTCCGTGTCCCTGCAGATGGAAAAAAGGCGTCGCCCCGAAAGCCGAAAGCGCAACCCCGCGCCTCGCAAGATCTCAACCGAACGATCGCGCAGCCTCCCCTTCGACGGCACCGCGATACGCAATTGGTCAGTTCCCAACATCAGTCTTTCTCCTGCTTCGCTTCACGCGACGCTTTTTCTTCGAGCCCAGAGACGCCGAAACGTTCCCCCAGAACTTCGAGCACTTTTTCGAACGACACGTCGGCGTGACTCAGCAACACACACACGTGAAACAACAGATCCGCAGCTTCGTGCGCCGTGTGGTCGGCGTCTTTCTTACCCGCAGCCTCGATCAATTCGAGTGCTTCTTCGCGCACCTTGGCACCGATGGCGTCCACACCCCCGTCGAGCAAGTTCACGACATAGCTGTCGGCGGGTCGAAGTCGCTTTCGCTCATCAATCAAATCGACCAAGCGAGAAAGGACGTCTTCTCTGCGCATCGAATCACTCCTCGACGGCACGAAACGCGTGCCGTACGACGCGAGCGCATCCGATTCAGGGCGAACCGGAGCGCAATCACCCGGACCTTTTAGCCCTTTTCACGGGGAATTTCACGTTCGCTGCGAAACCGATTGCTTGGAGTGCATGGAGCCTAGAAGAGTGGCCGACAAATGGCCGTTTGGGGGGACGGGGGTTCGACGGCGCGGATAGCGGCGGACTGGCTCTCAATTTTCGTCCCCATTTTTGCGAGCGCCGGGATTCCCCGGCCGCTCTTCTAGTTGCCGCCGGAGAACCGATCCGCGCCCTGAGCGATGCTGTCCTGCACGCGCCCCTTCACGCTGTCCAGGCGATTTTTCGCCTCAAAAATCTTCTTGCCGCCCTTGTCCGCGGCGTCTTTCGCTCCGTCCACGACGCGGTCGCGCACTTCGGGAAGGTTGTCCGTCATTTCGTGCAGCGCTGCGACGTCGCTCTTGAGCGCCTCGGGTTCGTCGAGGTAGTAGGTGACGCCGAAGTAAGCTGCGAGGGCGATAAGCGCGGTGCGAACAATGCTGAACATGGTTTGAGGTCTCCTCGAAGACTTATCGGTAGAGGGGCGGACAGAATAAAGCCTCGCGGCTGTGCACACATCCTGCGCATTCGATGCGCCAAGCGGAAGTCGCGTCACTGTCGGCTGTACTTTCAAGTGTGCAGACGGTCCGCCATCGCCGACCGGCCTTGACTAGTACCGTCTGTTCGTCGGGTCTGCGGCCCATTTTTGCATCACGGAAACGGCGTCGTCGTTTTCAAGCCGCGTAATCGATAGCGATCGCGCTTCAATGGGCTTTGCGACTTCGTCGTAGAGTTCACTGTCGTCGAAACCGATGCCTGCCGCGTCGGCGCGGGTGTTCGCGTAATAGACGTGGTCGACCCGGCTCCAGTATGCGGCCGACAAACACATTGGACACGGCTCGCACGAGGTGTACAAGATGCAGCCGGACAGGTCGTGCGTCCCAAGCGACTGCGCAGCCTCGCGGATCGCCACGACCTCCGCATGGGCGGTCGGATCGTTCTGGGACGTCACGCGGTTCCAGCCGTCGGCAACCACCTCTCCCGCGCGCGCGATGACCGCACCAAAGGGCCCCCCGGCCCGGATTTCGATCCCATGTTTCGACATGGCGACCGCACGCGCCATGAGTTCTTCGTGATCCATGGCGCATCTTTGCACGAGGCATTCGCGAAATCAAATCGAGCAACCTTGCTGCCACCCATTCCTGCATCGCTGCATGGCAGGCCAGTCCCTGCGATAGGAACGCGCATAGGGTAGCTTTCGTGGAAGGGGTGAATCCGTGTCGCAAAAGTTCCAACATTCAAGCTCGATATTGATTGTCAGCGCGATGCTCGCGATGACGCTGGCCTGCGCCAGCCGGGGAACTGCGCCAACCCAGCCTCAGTCCCCAGTCGAACCCGGTCCCGTAATCGCAAAAATCGACGGGGAAGCGATTCACTTAAGCGCCGTCGACCAGTGGTTAAAGGACGACTGGATGAGCGGTATCGCAAAGGACCCGGCTCAGCTCTACCAATTGCGCCGCGCCGGAATCGACGGCGTCATTGACGACCTGCTGGTCGACCGCGCTGCGGCGCAAGACGGCTTGTCGTCCGATGCCTACTTGGACAAGAAAACCGCCGCGCTTGGGCCGGTGAGAGACACTGAAGTCGGCGAATTTTACGAGCGCAACAAAGACCGGCTTCGCCCTTCCGAATCCATCGACAAGCTCCGATACAAAATTCGCGCTTTTCTCGAAGGTGACCGATCAGCCCGGGTGATCAACGAACTTCGCGAAGCCGCCAAGATCGACATTTTGATAACCCGGCCCGCGAACCCGCCCGCAAAAAGACAACGCGTTCCAGCCGGTGGTGCCGCGCGAGGCCCGGTTGATGCGCCGATCACAATCGTCGAATTCAGCGACTATCAATGCCCCTTCTGTCGCCAAGCCGAAGACACCATTCAACAACTCGACGCGCTGTATCCGGGCAAGCTGCGGATCGAATATCGACACCTGCCGCTCGATTTCCACGCGAACGCCATCCCCGCCGCGAAGGCTGCGATTTGTGCGGGGAACCAAAATCAATTCTGGGAATACCACCTTCTGTTGTTCGGGAATCAAAAGGCGCTCGGCCCAGAGAGTTTGCTCAGCTACGCGACAAAGCTCGATCTAGACAGCGCCGAGTTCAAAGCCTGCATCGCGGCGCCCGAAACCCTTGCACGCGTCAATAAAGACATCGCGCTTGCCCGATCACTGGGCGTCAGCGCGACGCCCACTTTTTTTGTGAACGGGATCACGCTGCGGGGTGCACCACCCACCAAAGCGTTTAGAGCAATCATTGATCGCGAATTGGCACAATGATCGCCTGCGCCCTAGGGGCAAGAGGCCGCTTCGGTTCGGCTCCAGCCGCGCAGTATCCGCCCCAGGCTAGAAGTCCGAAGGGCAATCTCGGAGTGCCCCCTCAACGATCGCGCTACACATCCCCGCTTGGCAACTGACTCCAGCACGTCCAAAACCACGATGGAAGGGAACACAACATGTTTGGCTTAGGACCGATGGAACTGGGAATCATCCTCGCGATTGTCGTTGTGCTTTTTGGCGCAAAACGACTGCCCGAGATTGGCTCCGGCATGGGCAAGGCAATTAAGAACTTCAAGTCCGGGATTTCGAGCAAAGACGAAATCGACGTCACGCCCGACCCCGACAAGGTCGACGAGGGCGAGTCCAAGTCCTAGAAGAGCGGCCGAAAAGTCTGAATTTCAGGGTCGCCCCAGAACCTCATTTCGTGTGCTCCCTAAATCATTGGGGGGATACGATGCAGGGCAAGCGTTCGCCGCAAGGCGATCTGTTACGAGCGGATACGATGTAGATGCCGCACGCGGGCGAGGATTCGTTTCACGGGCTGTCGGGCCGGATGGAGGCTTCGTGGTTTCACGACGAGGCTTTCAAGGGCATCGGAGTGTGCCGTAAGGCCGGCTGCTCAAGCGGACGAAGCTTCGCCGGGCGAACATGCACGATGGCGAACAAGCCAAGAAGTTGTTGGAGCGTGCGGTAGCGAACTCCGGACAGGACCTCGATCGCATCCTCGGCGATACGGCCTATGGCGACTCGGAGCCCCGGGAAGATCTGGCTTCGCTCGTTGCGAAGATCATCGTCAAGCTCCCGCGGCAGAAGACGCACCGGGGTTGCCCGGGAGCCAACGCTTTAAGACGTGAAGACCTCGGAAGCTCCGTCGCGGGTTACTCGACCACGACCTCTTCAGCCATCGCGCGACGCGTGGTCGCGTCCGAACTTAATGACTCGGGGCTTCCAGAAAGGCGGGTCGACGGTTCGCCCATCGCGACTGCCGGGGTTCAACTGCGTTCAATGCAAAGTGGGTCGCCTCATCGGGTAATCCTGTAAAGGTCGCCGTGATTGGGATTGAGTCCCCCGGTGCGATCTCGTGTATCGCCAATGCTTGCGCGGCGCTCACTTGTTTCAGTGAAATGTCGCCGGGTGCAATCATTCGTAGGGCATCGAAATTCAAGCCAGTGCCCGCGTACGCCGAGCCGGCGTCGAGCGCGTTCCCGTCTTGCCCCAACAAGGTCACGCGTACTGCGTGTTCGGGGGAAGCGGGGACGATTCCCGGATTCAGCAGGTCGCCGCTCACAACGTATACCGTGCCGACGTTTTCGGTCTCGACCCATTGGCCGCGAATATTGGCTGCTCGCAATGAGCCGATATCGACGAAGGCGGGTGTGTGGACGCCCGAGTCGAGAGATCCGATCACGCCGAGATAGATTCCGGCACCCAATGCCACGAATACGCCGACGGACAAAAGAGCTGCGGAAATCCGTACCACCGCCCCAATCGGCCCCTGACGATTATAGGCGCGCCACTCACTCTCGGCATCGAACGCAACCACTTCGGGGTTGATCTCACGGGTCTGAGCGTCGACCTCTTGGCGCTGCACCGCCGAATCCATCGTGGGATGCGCGGGAGCAGGGCCTGCGTCATCACCGAAGAAGTCCCAGCTTTCGGGATCTTCAATGTTCTCTTGGTCAGCAGAGGGCGCAGTGACTGCGGATGCGGTCACGTCGCCAGCCTGCTCATCTCCCGAGTATTCGTCCATCGAACCAAAGGCATCTTCTTCGCGTTCACCACCGAACCCTGGCCCGGGCGCATCGGCGTTGTCGTCAGGCGTCTCGTCGACCGCCGACTCTTGCCCGTGTTCTTGTGCCTCGGCTTGAGTCTCTTCCGACGGCGCGTCGTCGATGCCCTCGGCTTCGACACTCATATTCGAAGACGCAAGATCGTCGGCACCCATCTCACGTCCGTCGAGATTCATTCCTGACGACTCGTTCATCACCGTCTCGGCATCGGGGTCCGCGAGTTGGATGTTGTTCGCATCGTAGACGTCTTCGTCTAAATCGTCTGGATTGAGGTCGTCGAGATCGATGTCGCCATCGTCGTCATCGGGGAGCGGGTCTTCGTTGAATTCCCAATCTTCCTCGTCGTCGACAGCGTCATTTCCGGCTGCCACCGCAACGCTCTGCCCTGGGTCCGTCGCCCCGGCCAGGTCGTGGGTTGTCGAGGGCGATGCGAGCGATTCGTTTTCAACCGCCTGCTGAGCCACCGCGTTGACCGCACCCGCCTGACTCTGCGACGGGTGTTGAAGAAAGAATGCGTGTTTGCATCGCGAACAACGCACGCGAATGCCGTCGTCCGGAATGCGCGACGCATCGAATTGAAATCGGGTCCCGCACTTTCCGCATTCAACGACCAAGACCATCTCCAGGCTCGGGGAAAACCAAGCGGTTCACATGCACCTGTGTGCTATTTTCAAAGTTCGGACCGACGCAGTCCCACCGGGCACCGCGACGCGTATGAATCAAACTGAAACTCAGGGCTCCGAGGCGAAACCGCTGCTCTACCATGCTGTTTCGGATCGACTCGCACATCGCTTGAGCTGGGGCGGCCCTTGGTTTGGGCTAAGTAGGGTCGGCTGTAGACAAAGAGAATCGGCCGAATCGCAATTTTCCCGGCGATTTCCTGTGGTGTAGGGAGATTGAGACGAGAATCGCCGAATCAACTCGGCGAAAGTCCTAAATTCGGGGTCTCTGTTGGGCCCATCACAGCCTGCTTATAACAACGCGACCTGAACGGAAATGCGCGAACGCCCCCCGGTCGCGAAAGAGGAAATGTCCGAATCCCCCCCCAAATCCCTACTCGACTGTCGACTCGTCATTGTGACGGGCAAAGGCGGCTGCGGAAAAACAACCGTCGCCGCTGCCGTGGCCTTGGGTGCTGCCCAACGTGGGCTTCGCGTCGCCTTGGTCGAAATGGGCCGCGACGAACACCTGCATGGCCTCATTAAACCGGGCTCGGCTCCGGTCGGCTACGAGGGCCGCGAACTTTCACCATCACTCCGGGTTTTCCACATCGACCCGTTCGCCGCACTCGCGGAATACCTCGGCTTGCAGATCGGCATGCACAGCTTGGTCAAAAAGAGCCTGAACCAACCCGCCTTCAAGCAATTGCTGGCGGCGGCTCCGGGTTGGCGAGAACTGATCACCCTCGGAAAAATCGGGCATATCGAAAATTTTGGACGCGACACGGGCCGGCTGACGTACGACCTGATCGTGGTCGACGCGCCCGCGAGTGGTCACGGCCTCACGTTCTTGGACGTACCCCGTGTCGTTCAATCGGCAATCAAAACCGGCCCGCTCCAACGTCGCGCGCGCGACGTCGAGGCGTTGATTCAAGATCCCGAACGTACGCGCCTGTTGCCCGTGAGTCTGGCCGAAGAGCTGCCGGTACGAGAGACCGCGGAACTCATCGGACGAGTCCGCGATGACATCGGCACACCGCTTGATCGAGTGGTCGTCAACCGAGTCCTGCCTTGCCCCTTCCCACCCGACTTGCCCCGCAACTCGGACGGTTCCGACAACTTTGAAAGCCGGCTCGAAACACTTCCGAGGAACACGGAACTCGGCTGTCTGCCGTCGCCCCAAGTTCTGGCGACCTGCAGCGCGCGCCAGCGTGCGCGCTTCGAACTCAACGATCACTACGTTCGCGAACTCGCGAACCGCGTGGACTTGCCGCTCGTCCGCATTGGCGAGGTGCCCGGTGGCATCGAACGAAGGAGTGATCTGTTGCTGTTGGCTGAGCAATTGTTCAGCGACCCGACGGCGCACGCCCGCAACAGCGATCCGCAAGATGAGGCCTCGTCGCAATGACGTTGCTGACCCCCAAAGCCGTGCTCGAACAACACCGTGTCGTGATCTGTGTTGGAACCGGCGGTATCGGCAAAACGACGGTGTCGGCCGCAATGGCGCTGGCCGCTGCACGAGCGGGCCGTCGCACCCTTGTGTTGACGATCGATCCGGCACGAAGGCTCGCCGACGCCCTCGGCATCGATGCGCTCGACAACGAGCCACAACGCGTGTCGCTCCCGGGCCCGCAAAGCGAATCGCTCGCACTCCACGCAATGATGCTCGACCCAAAGCGCACCTTCGACGGTCTGATTGCACGCTTTGCACCGAGCACAGAGGTGCGTCGCCAGGTCCTCGAAAACCCGATCTACCAACATGTCTCCGGAGCGCTTTCGGGAAGTGGTGAGTACGCGGCGATGGAAAAGGTTCTCGAAATGGCGGAGTCCGACGACTTCGACCTCGTCGTTGTCGACACGCCCCCGGCGCAACATGTGCTCGAGTTCCTGGACTCGCCGCGGCGACTGGTAGAATTCTTGGACAGTCGCCTCGTCAAGTTGTTGGTCCACCCCGCGATGGCGGCCGGTCGATTCGGCGCCAAGCTATTTCAGCGTCCGGTGCAGATGGTTCTTCAATTGATCGAGCGCGTGACCGGCGTCGGTTTTCTCGAAGATCTTTCGGCGTTCTTGATGGCCATCGACGACATGTCCGACGGCTTCAAGCAACGCGCCGATCGAATCCGCGAAACATTGGCGGGACCCGATACTGCGTTTATTCTGATCGCCGGCCCCGGGCAAGAACCCAGCCGCAACGCCCGCATGTTTCTCGACCACTTGAGCGAGGCCCGGGCCCGGCTTCGCGGGATCGTGGTCAACCGCATGCACCTTTGGCCCGGCGAAACGCCGCCCTCCCCCGAGCTCCTGAACTCCACCGTTCCCCAGGCGGACATCGATGCACTGGCGCATGCACTCGACGACCCTGCCGCGGCTCGCGCGGCGGTAAGCGCCGCCTCCGAAATGGCCAATCAGGCCCATCGCGACTTCGTGCACACCCGCATTTTGCGCGAGCATGCGGAAGCGCGTCGCTGCTTCTTCAGCGAAATCGAAGAAGCGCCCCACGACATTCACGACTTGCAGACGCTGTCCGCAATCGCGGATGCGCTCACGGTGGAAGACGAGGTTGCGAATCGATGAGCGACGACGTTCAATCTCGGAGCGCGTCGAAATTGAATCGCGCAATGAAGGTTGGGGAGATGAAGAGATGAGCGCAAGGAACGACCCGCGCAAATCTGGCGCACGATCCTCCGGGAGTCGCAAAGACGAGACCACCAACCAGGCCCTCGAACGCGCGATTGGTCATGCATCCGTCGCATTGTCCGAAGGGGTCGCGAGTGCGCGCGCGCTACTGGACGCGGCGAGTCTCATCGTGAGTGAGTTGCCTGCGGAAGCACAACCCAACCTTGCAGAGTTGGCACGCGTACTCGATCAAGTTTCCGAAGCACTTTCGGGCAACTCGCCATCGCTACGCGCGACCGCGACCCACGCTCTCCTCGAAACGATCGACTCGGAAATTGCGCGCTGGGAAGTCAAGTCGAGAAGCGACGACGACGCGCGTTCGGTGCTTCGGGTTTTCATGAGCTTGCGTGAAGTGCTGTGGGAGATCGGCATTCGTCGCGAAGCCCCTGGTGCGCACGGTCAACAAGGGGCAAAGGGCCAGACCGGTTGGACGAGCAAGGACCTCAAGCGCGCAATGTCAAACCTCGCCGCTTCTCCTACACCCACAACCACACCCACAACCTCGCGTGCGCCAAAACCACAGGCGAAACCAACTGCAGACCGGGCTAGCCGAATCCAGCGCATCAAGATCGAGGGGTAGCGGCTGCACCCGATCCCCCGTGCTAAGTTGCAACTTCTCAAAGACGACATGGAATTTTCGATTGCGTCCCCGAACTTGCACGCGAAGGGGTCGGGTTCATTCGACAGATCGCCGTCTCGTCTCTTCACGCTCTACTCTTCACCCCGCCCTCCTAGCCCAATCGAAACGTGAGCGAGTAACTCCATGCCGATTCTGATCAAGCGCTACGCCAACCGGAAGCTCTACAACACCCAATCGAGTCGTTACATCACGCTGAAAGGGATCGCCGAACTTCTCGAACGCGGCGAAGAAGTGCGCGTGATCGACAACGAGTCGGGTGAGGACATCACGAAAGTCGCCCTTTCGCAGATCCTCGTGGACGAAAGCCGGTCGAACCACGAACCCTCGACGAGCTTGCTGACACAGATCATGGAACGCGGCGGCGACGTTCTCTACGACGTTCTGAAAAAAGGCGTCGACGACGCGACGGACAACATCGACGAGATTCAAGACCGTTTCCGCAACATTATCCAAGGTGAGAATGGCAAGCGGTCGCGGGGTAGCGAGAGCAGTCCGGAGCAGCCGGAGGGCACTGAGACCGAAGCGAATTCGCGAGACGCGCAATACGGCTCTGACCAGAGAGACAACCACAAAAACAGAGACAAAAACAAGAGAGGCGGGCGCCGTGGCCTCGGTGATTGGATCGCCTACGCCTCGCCAGACTTCGACTCGGCAATTCAAGCTGCCGTCGAACGCGTCTTCAAAGTACTCGACCTGCCACGACGCAAGGACGTCGACGCACTCAATCAGAACCTTGAGCGCGTTGCGAACGCAATCGAAGACCTGCAGCGCTCGATCCAAGATTCGGGCTCGCGCGACGATTAAGCGCTGAACGCAAGACCCTCGTCCTGAGATCAGCGCCCCGGCGGTCTACGCCCAGGTCGAAGATCGCGACTCAAGCCCGCTCTCGACCAAGGCTTGAATTCGCGCGCGGAGCACGCCGTTCAGCTCGAGCGCGGTTTCGGTTTCTGCATGCTCGACGACCGTCCGAGCCGGCACCGGTTCGCCGAGCGAAATCACCCATTTGGCCGGTAGCGGAAGCAACCCAAGCGGCCCCAACAGCGGAAACACCGGCGTGCTCGGCAGTTTCGGGATGCCGAGGTCTCGCGAGGCGAGCTTTGCGAGCATCGCCATATCACCGAGCCGAGGGGTCGCGTCTTCCGCCCCCACGATGCCAACCGGCACGACTGCGCAACCCGCCTTGGCCGCCGAAAGCACCGCACTCGTATCCACGAACGGCGTAACCTGATAGCGATCCCTGTAGGAGTGAGCCGGCCGCTCTTTGCTCTCTGGAAACGCGATGACACTACGTTGTTTCGCAAGCAGTTCATCGAGGTTCTCGCGACACGATCTCACGCCACCAATCCTGACAAGTTGCGCTTGCGCAAACGGCAGTGCGAGCACTCTGTCTTGTACGAGAAAACGGGGGCGGGCCGCGGTCGGGCGTCCGCGACCGATCGCGTGCGCGAGCATCATGGCGTCCCAAGGCAAGATGCCCGAAAGATTCGCGACAAAGACCACCGGTTTGCTCGGCTTGGGGCGCGTCGCACCGCGGAGATCGACCCGCCAGTAACGCTCGAACATAAAATCGAAGAACGGCTTCTGCTGTTCGAGGTAAGCCACCTCCATCCCGAATTCGTCGACAACGGGTTCGCGTTCGACCATGCCGAGCGTCCGCACCCGCTTGCGCAATTCGTCAAAAAGCGAATTCCAGTCGGCCCCACGCTCGTCTTCTTTGGGTGCGGTGAACGTGCGACGCTGCTGCGTGCGGATTTCTTCGCGCAGCCCCGACAGCGCTTCCCCCAGCCGGCCAAACCCGCGCGCCGAGCCCCGCGCCTCGGCCCCGGTTTTCCCTGCCTTCGGCTTTCCTTGATTGTCGGCGGAACGGTCTCGGCTCATCTCAAGTGCATCCTCAATTCAGTTTCGCGCCTGGTAGTCACGCAACCGTCGCGCTCCCACCATCGAAAGCCAAGCCTCTTGGCTCGAATATGTGCGGGGCCCGAATTCATTTTCTGCGCGCTCCCCAGAAGCGAGCCAAATGTATTTCAGATAGTCACAAAAGCCCCGACCGCTATGCGCGCCGGAAAACGGAAGCGGAGCATCGGAGACGAAGCTGAGCAGCCGTTCGGGGGTCGGTACATTCCATTTGCCCGCCAGGCGGAGGTAGCCGGATAGCGGCAGTACGCCGTCGCCGACGACGTTGAAGGTCCCGGGATGGGGCCGCAGCGCGGCCGCCTCGAGGGTGTCCAGAACGTCGTCCTCGTGCACAAACTGAAGTAGCGGGTCGTGCCCAAGCACGGTTGGAACCCAGTCCGCTTCGAAGTACCGAACAATCGCGTCGAGATACGCCGGCCCCATCACCCAGCAGTGTCGCAGAACCGTTACGTCGCACTGCGGAAATTGATCGCGAAACGTCGCAACCCTCTGCTCGATCTGCACGCGTGTCGAAACCCATCGGGTGTCTGGTTGTCCGTAAAGCCGTGCGTCTTCGCGCATATGCTGCGGATTCTCGAGCCTCGGTCCGTAACACATCGTCGACGACGGAATCACAAGCCGCCCGATCCCGGCCTTCGCGCAGGCATCGAGGAGCGCTTGCGTGCTGCTTAAGTCGCTTGCGAGACCACGTTCACTTTCGACGCCCGGTACGTCTTGCAACGACAAATGAACCACGCTCTCGACACGTTCTTCGCGAAAGCGCTCCGAAAGATCCGTCTGGCCGAGGTCGCAGTGCACAATGCGCGGTGCCGAATCCGTTCGGGACCAGCGCTCGACCAATCGTCGACCAAAAAAAGTGTCGACGCCTGTGATGGCAACGCAGCACGGCGGGCTCAAAGGAAGTTCTCCGAATCGAAACGTCGTAATAGGACGACTTGGGTCGCTCGTCGTAGGTCTGTCAGATACCATTCCACGGTATGGACGTCACCCGACGAATTGGCGTGATCGAAGATCCGCGGTTCCAAGATCACATTGAACCCACCCACCATCCCGAAGCAGCTGCCCGGCTTGTTGCCGTGGGCAAGGCCCTTGAAGCGTGGCGCCAAGACCACCCGGGTTCGCTCACCTCGCTTACCCCGAGCGAGGCCAGCGACGACGACATCCTCCTCATCCACACAGAAGATCATCTCCGCACCGTGAAAGCCGCCGCTGCGCGGGGACATGGACATCTCGATGCGGACACCTTCATCTCCCCCGCCAGCTACGATGTCGCCCGTCTCGCGGCCGGAAGCTGTGTGGATTTGGCCATGCGCATCGCCTCTGGCGAGCTGGACACGGGCTTCGCCGCCCTTCGGCCCCCGGGCCACCACGCGGAGTCCCGAGCCGCAATGGGCTTCTGTCTCTTCAACAGCGTGGCCGTCGCGGCCCGCGCACTCCAGCAACATGCTGGAATTGAAAAGATTTTGATCTTCGACTGGGACGTCCACCACGGAAACGGAAGCCAGCACTCCTTCGAGTCCGACCCCTCCATCCTCTATATGTCGACCCACCAGTTTCCCTTCTATCCAGGAACCGGTGCCGCCGGTGAATCTGGGCTGGGCATGGGACTTGGCTCCACTTTTAACGTCCCCATGCCCCAGGGCTGCGGCGACTTCGAATACCTGGGCGTGATGCAGCACCTGATCGCGCCGGTCGCCCTCGAATTCGATCCGGACTTCATCCTGGTTTCCTGCGGCTTCGACGCCCATGAAGCCGATCCGCTTGGGTCGATGAACATCACCGCAAACGGCTTCCATGCGATGACCCTGATCATGCAGGAAGTGGCGGAATCGGCCTGCGGAGGCCGTATCGCGTACGTTCTCGAAGGGGGCTACTCGGCCCAGGGACTGATCGAGGGAACGACTTCGGTGCTCGCTGCGCTGTCTGAGCCACAGCCCGAATCGCGACTCGGCTCCCCACTCGCCATCGACGCCGGGAGCAATCTCGCCGCAGTCGTGGACGCCGTCCGTGCAGTCCACAGCCAGAACTACACCTGTATCAAGTCCCGTTGAGTCGTCCTGACCAACCGATCCGCCACTAGAAGCCCGCCCACCAATCGGGCATAGCCTTCGCCTTTCGCGCACCAACTGACCCAAAAAGTCTGGTTAGTTGGTGTGTCTGGGATCGCCGACCCATGCAATTAGCGCATTTTATTAAAAATGTGGAAGAAAGTGGTTTCCTGGGGTGCAAAGTGGGTTGAAGTGGCATATGGTGGATCGAGTAGCACGGAGGTGGCGGACTGACCCATAGGAATCACAACTGATGTTTCGCGGCCGGCACGATCATACGATCGACAAAAAGGGGAGGCTCAGTATCCCCGCCGGATATCGAAACGAGATTCTTAGACGCAGCGAGCACCCTCCGATCCTGACGAACTACAAGAACTACCTGGCGCTCTATCCCTACGAGGATTGGCAAGTGATTGAGCAGAACCTGATGGCCAAGTCGAAGCTCCAACCCGACGTCCAAGCCTATACACGCTTTGTGATCTCCGGTTCCGACGAATGCCCGATCGACAGCCAGGGACGAATTCTCGTGCCCCCCGCACTTCGGGAGCACGCGCAGCTTCAAAGCAAGGTCACGATCGCTGGTGTACTCGACTGCATAGAAATTTGGGACACCACGATTTTTGAGACGACCAAGCTCGAAACAATGAGCCGGCTCGAGGAGATTCAGCTTTCGGTGGACAGTAGTCCAACGAGCTAGAAAGAACGGTGGGGACAGGAAGAGAACGTTCTTCCTGTAGAGAGGCTGGGGTGTCCTGGGACGCCAATTATGGTCCGACGTGGTTACTGGGGGGTACACGTCGGGACATAGGCAATCCAGGGCCCCCAGCACCTCTCCATCGGAACCCAACCTCTCTCATTCCCTGTGTAGGCGGGAGACGACTGGCTCTCGTGACTAAAGACTTCGATCACTGCCCTGTCCTCCTTACCGAAAGCCTGCAGCACCTCAATCTACAACCCGGTGCGCTTGTTATAGACGGAACCCTCGGCGGGGGTGGACACGCCGAAGCGATCCTCGAGCGCACGTCTCCTGATGGTGTTGTTGTCGGGATCGACCACGACCCCGAAGCACGGCGTGCGGCACGCGAACGCTTGATCCGCTATGGCGATCGGCTTCAAACGGTGCCCTCTTCCTTTCGCCACCTCGACAAGGTTCTCGAAGAGCTTGGCATCGAGTCGGTCGACGGTGTGTTGCTCGATCTCGGTGTGTCTTCTTACCAGCTCGACGAGTCGAGTCGCGGCTTCCGCTTCGGTGGAACCGACGCAGACGAGACGCCACTCGACATGCGCATGGATCCCGAAGCAAAGCTTGCTGCCGCGGATCTACTCAAGGCCGCGTCCGCCCAACAACTTCAAGACTGGTTTCAGAACTACGGCGAGCTTCCCGGCAGCAGACGTCTTGCGAAAGCGATCGTCGACACGCGCAAAGAAGCACCGATTCTCACCACTGCCGACCTGCTCCGCGTCATTCAAGAAGCAGGCATCGGTCGTGGCCGAAAGCACAACCCCGCAACACTGGTCTTCCAGGCTCTACGCATCGCAGTCAACGACGAGTTGGGTGCGCTGCGCGATGGCCTGGACGCAGCAATACGGGTCCTCCGACCTGGGGGCCGCCTGGTGGTGATCGCTTACCACTCACTCGAAGACCGCATCGTCAAGCACACCCTTCGCGCGGCAGCGAAGGGCTGCAAATGCCCGCCGGCTACACCGGTCTGCATCTGCGGTGGAACGATCACGATGCGTGTCATCACCAGGCGGCCCATCCAACCTGAGGACGAAGAAGTCAAAGCCAACCCGAGAGCGCGTTCGGGCAAGTTGCGAGCATTTGAGCGGACGGAGGCTGCAGCGTGAACATTCCGAACCCTTTGAACAGCTGGCTGCGCGATCTCCCGGGCCCGTATCACGACGACCGCGAGCCGGGCGGCCCACTCGATTTGATCGGCCTCGACATGGCGCCGAGCCGCCGTGAGATCGACAGTCAGACCTGGCTTCCCGCGATTGCGGCCGTCGTCGTTGCATCACTCCTGCTCGCCGGTCTGCGCATGCACATCGTACGTTTGCGCTACGCAGTCGCCGAAGGCGTCACCGTCGAGCAAGAACTGCTAGCCGAAAAACGCGACATGACGGTTGACCTGTTGCGCCTGCGTGAGCCCAAGCTTCTTTCGGTGCAAGCTGCGGCTCTCGGCTTTTACGCGCCCGAGCGCGTAATCAACTTTCATGCTCCGGCGGAATCAAAGCCTCCGTTTGCGGCCCAACCCGACCCTCACGTTGCGAGCGCACCAGCGCCCGTCGTCGCAGGTTCGCGCCCATGAGGTCGGAATCGCTCGCAGACGCCGGTCGTCGTATCGCGTTGCTTCGAGCGCTGTTCGTTTGTTTGTTCTTGCTACTCGCCGCCCGCGCAGCTCACCTCACAGTCGTTTCCGAACGCGGGGCGTTCCGCGGCAAGGGACAGCTTGAGGGCGTCATGATCTTGCCCGCGACGCGTGGCTTGATCGTCGACCGCAATGGTGTCGAAATGGCGCTCTCCACCCAGGCGTCGTCGGTGTACATGCTCCCGAGCGACTTCGACGGCAACGCCAAGAATCTCGACGCCCTCGCGAACGCGCTGAACATCAATCCGAAGGCGCTCAGGGAACGCCTGCGCGGGCGCAAACGCTTTACCTTCGTACGCCGATGGGTGAGCGATGAGGTGGCGACGCGCATCGAAGCGCTCGACTTGCCCGGGGTCGGAATCATTTCTGAGCCCCGCCGCGCATACCCCGCCGATGAACTCGCGAGCTCGCTATTAGGCTTCGCAAACATCGACGGCATCGGGGTTCGGGGCATCGAAGCCCAAGAAAATGAATGGCTCACCGGCACGCCGGTTCGCACGCCGGTCGAGCGAGACGCACGCGGACGCTTGCTTGCGCGTGAACTCGTTGCGCCCGTCTCGTCGAGCGGCGGCGATGTCGCACTGACGATCGACATGGCGATGCAGGCCGAAGCCGAAACCGCCCTGCGCGACGCCATCAAGAAGCGCGGAGCGCTCGGGGGTTTCGTGGTCACGATGGACCCGCGCACAGGTGAGATCCTTGCTCTCGCCGAGTCTCCGGGCTTTAACCCCAATCAGTTTCGAACGGTCGATTACAAGAAGACCGGATCACGAGCATTTCACGACGCGCTGGAACCCGGCTCGGTCATGAAGGCTTTCCTAGTCGCAGCCGCGCTCGATGCCGGGGCCATCAAGAGCAATCAGCGGTTCGACACCGGCGACGGCACGATGCAACTGCCGGGCAAGAAAATTCGCGACCACCATCCATACGGCGTGATCGATCCGTCGAAGATTCTGCAGGTGTCGAGCAACATCGGCACGGTCATGATCGCCCAAAAGCTCGGGCCCGAAGCCCATTACAACGCTCTGGTGCGCTTCGGCTTCGGACGTCATTCCGGAAGCGGCTTCCCGTCCGAATCCAACGGCCTCCTTCGCGGTTGGAAGAACTGGAAACCGATCGACCATGCGACCGTATCTTATGGCCAGGGCATCGGCGTCACAGCCGTTCAGCTGGCCGCTGCCATGTGTGCTCTCGCGAGCGACGGTCAACTCCGAACGCCGCGCCTCGTCAGCGCACGGCGCCGGGTGGGTGGCGAGTGGGAACCCACCGCCGTCGACGAACCGCGCCGAGTCGTAAAACAAGAAGTCGCGGCGAGCGTGATGAGCATGCTCGAAACCGTCGTCAGTGCCGACGGCACCGGGCGCAAAGCCGCACTCAAGGGGCTGCGGGTTGCGGGCAAGACCGGCACGGCGCAAAAGCTCGATGTGAAGCGCCGCCGCTATTCCAATACGCGCTACGGCGCGTGGTTCATGGGCGCCGCACCCGCCGAAGACCCTAAGCTCGTCATTGTCGCCATGCTCGACGAACCGAAAGGCTGGGCACACGGCGGTGGCGACGTTGCGGCCCCCCTCTTCGCCAAAGTCGCTGCCGGACAACTCGCGCATCTCGGCATCTTGACCAAGGCCGAACCGATCCCCGCATCGAAGCGACCCGAATTGCTGGCCAAAGCAAAGCCGAGCCTACAGAAGGCCAAGCCAATCAAGCTTGCCGCAGGCACAAACAAATCGGCTGAGAAAACGTCCGCGCTCAACAAACCGCGAACAAAAGCCAAGCCCACCGCGACCAACGTGAGTGCAAAGAAGACAGCGGTCACGAAGTTGCCCCATGTCGCTGCGCCCCCCGTTGCGCCCTCTTCTGCTCGCGCTTCTACGGTCCTATCGATTGTCGAAAACAACAACGAGCCTGTCTTGATACCGGACTTCCGAGGCGAGACAGTGCAGTCCGTTCGCGATATGGCGAGGCGCGAAGCCATTTCACTCGAGATTCGTGGCGAAGGGCTTGCGATCCATCAAGCACCCACGCCGGGCACGATCGTATATGGCATGAATAAGCGCGTGCGCGTTTCGTTTAGCGCCGACGGGGGGCAAGGCGGCTGATGCAGTTTTCGAGTTTGCTCGCCGCGCTCCCCAAAGAACTCGCCCCCCCGGCATCGATGCACTGCGATCTCGGAAGCGACCCTGTCATCCGCGGCATTTCCTACGACTCGCGCAAGGTTGCTCCGGGCGATCTCTTTGTCGCCCTCGTGGGAAGTGCAAGCGATGGACACGACTACCTGGAACGTGCCATCACACTTGGCGCCGTCGCGCTATTGGTTCAGACGAACTCCGAAAATACGCAGAATCTCGGCGTTGCAATCGCCCAAGTGCCCGACACGCGCCGTTCACTCGCAGCCATCGCAACCCGCTTTTACGGTGAGCCGGCGAACGAAGTCACGCTAATCGGCATTACCGGAACCAATGGCAAGACGAGCACCAGCTACTTGGTGGAGTCGATCCTCGGTCACGCGCGAAAACGCACGGGCCTCATCGGCACGGTCGAAGTTCGCTATGCGGGAAACGCAGCCCCATCGGTAAACACGACCCCCGAAAGCCTCGAACTCCAGAGCACCCTTCGCAACATGCGAACTCAGAACGTTGACCATGTCGTGATGGAAGTCTCGTCCCATGGCCTCGAGTTGGGGCGCGTATTGGGCTGCAAGTTCAACATTGCCGCTGTGACCAACGTCACCCAGGACCACCTCGATTTTCATGGAAACATGGAGGCCTACCTGGCCTCAAAGCTCTTGCTCTTTACCCAGTATCTCGATGCATCGGGTTGCGCGATCGTGAACCTCGACGATTCGTGTGCAAGCCAGTTTGTCGACGCCGCCAAAACACGCGGAGCTAGAGTGATCACGGTTACGCGGGATGCGACCACACCCGCCGATATACGCCTTGTGAGTGCAGATATCACCTTGTCCGGAAGCCGCGTTTGCATCGAACTGCCGACGGGCAACGTCGATCTCGACGTACCGCTCGTCGGCGACTTCAACCTCGAGAATCTGCTGGTCGCTTGCGGGATCTGTGTCGGCCTCGGCCTCGAACCCGAAGCCATTGCTGAAGGCGTGCGTGCTTGTCCGCAAGTTCCAGGACGCATGGAAGTCGTGGCAGACGATGCCCCCGACGCGCCGACCATCATTGTCGACTATGCCCACACGCCCGACGCTGTCGAAAAGCTCCTCGCCGCGGTGCGGGCTCTTTCGACCGGCCGGCTCATTACTGTGTTCGGTTGCGGCGGTGACCGAGACCGAAAGAAGCGGCCATTGATGGCCCAGGCTGTCGCTCAATCAAGCGACCTCGCTCTCGCGACGAGCGACAACCCCCGAACCGAAGATCCGGTAGCCATCCTCGTCGACGTCGAGGCGGGCTTGAACGACATGCAGCGCGTCGACATCGATGCGCTTGATGCCAGCGCACGGGCTTACTCCGTCGTCGTCGATCGACGTGAAGCCGTCGCACACGCGATCGCGATCGCGCGCAAAGACGACGCCGTGGTACTCGCGGGCAAAGGCCACGAGGACTACCAGATCGTCGGAACGACAAAGCTTCCCTTCGACGATCGCGATGAAGCACGCCGCGCGCTGCGACAACGGGGGGGCGAATGAGCGTCCGTTACACCGCCGCAGATGTCGCGCAGTGGTGCGGCGGCGAAGTCGTGTCGGGCTCGCCCGATACAAAACTTTTGGGTCTCGCGATCGACACACGCAAAGTCACGCCCGGTTGTTTGTTTGCCGCCATCGTCGGCCCCAACCACGACGCGCACAAGTTCCTCGCCCAAGCAAAAGACGCGGGAGCTTCGGGGTTGCTCATGCAGACCGGCAGCGATGTCGACCTGACCGCATTCGCCGACATTGCGGTAATCGCTGTCGCCGACACGACCAAAGGCATCGGCGACCTCGCCACCGGCCACCGCGGGCGCTTCGCCGGAACGGTCATCGCACTCACCGGAAGTTGCGGCAAAACGACGACCAAAGAGATGATCTCCGCGGTGCTCGAAACCGCGGGCCCGTGCCTCAAGACCCAGGGCAACCTCAACAACAACTTCGGCGTGCCGCTCACGTTGTTGTCGCGAAGGCCAGAGGATGTTCGCGCGGTGGTCGAGATGGGGATGAACCATCGCGGCGAAATCGCCGTTCTCGCAAACATTGGGCTGCCTGACATCGGGCTCGTCACCAACGTCGGAACCGCACACATCGAATACCTCGGCAGCCAAGAAGAGATTGCAGCCGAGAAAGGCGACCTCTTCGCAGCCTTGGGTGCGGGTGGCACCGCGGTGGCCAACTGGGATGACCCACATGTGCGCGCCCAGTCGGATCGCGCAGCGGGCCGCGTCACCTCGTTTGGTGTCAACCCGGACGCTGATGTGCGGGCGGAGAACACCCGCTTCGAAGAAGACGGGGCTTATCACTTCACCCTGCTCACGCCCAAGGGCGAAGCCCAAGTACGGATCAAAGCGCTGGGCGACACGACCGTGATCAATGCGCTTGCCGCGGCAGCAGTCGGCGTCGCTTGCGACCTATCAGTCGAAACGATCGCCGCGGGGCTCGGTAACTACGCGGGCATTGCGGGCAGGATGGGTCGGCACACCCTTGCTGGCGGCGTTTCTCTCATTGATGACACCTACAACGCGAACCCACAGTCGATGGGCGCCGCGATTTCAAGCTTGGCATCCCTCGCAGCCAAAGGACGCGGTATCGCGATCCTTGGTGGCATGGGCGAGCTCGGTGCCAACGCACCGCAGGCGCATCGGGACGCGGGCAAGCAAGTCTTTGAAGCCGGCGCTGCGCTCCTCGTCACCGTGGGCGACGCGGCGCAAGGCATCGCCCAGGGCGCAGGTGAAGCTGGCATGGCTGCAGCGCAGATTCATCGCTGTGACACACACGAAGAAGCGGCGAGGACCGTGCAGCCCACTCTGGCTTCTGGCGACTGGATCTTGGTCAAAGGCTCACGCGCCGCGCGTATGGAACGCGTTGTCGAAGAGCTGTTGAAAGCCAACAAGCACGAACAGAACGACGGGGTGTCCAACTAATGCTTTACCACCTCCTTTATCCGCTTAGCGAGACATACGGCGTTTTTAACGTGGTGCGGTACATCACCTTTCGCACCGCGGCCGCGACACTCACTTCCCTGTTCATCTGTCTCGTCTTGGGCCCTTGGTTAATCCGCAAGCTTTCGGCGTTGCGCATCGGCCAACCGATTCGTGAAATCGGCCCCGATCATCAAGCCAAAGAAGGCACGCCGACCATGGGTGGCCTGTTGATCCTGTTCTCGCTGCTGGTTTCGGTGTTGCTGTGGAGCGAGCTTGACCAACGCATGGTCTGGATCTTGGTCGGGCTAACGGCGGGCTACGGCGTGCTCGGCTTCACCGACGACTATAAGAAAGTCACCCAAGGCAGCAGCGCGGGCATCTCGGCGCGCACGAAGCTTGTATGGCAGGTCGTCTTCGCTTTGGGCGTCGCCATCGCGATCTACACCGACCCCGCCTTTGACAAAGAGCTTGCCGTCCCGTTCTTCAAGAACTTCACGCCGAACATTGGCATCTTCTACGTGCCCCTGGCCGCATTCATCATTGTCGCGGCGAGCAACGGCGTAAACCTCACGGACGGCCTCGATGGCTTGGCGATTGGTCCAGTGATGATTACCGCCGCGACATTCCTGTTGCTTTCCTATGCCGCCGGCCACACCGGCATCGCCGAGTATTTGAACATCAAGTACGTCCCAGGCTCCGGGCAGCTCGCGATCTTCTGCGGCGCAATGGTGGGCGGCAGCCTTGGCTTTCTGTGGTTCAACGCGTCTCCTGCCGAGCTCTTCATGGGCGATGTAGGCAGCCTCGCCCTCGGCGGCGCGCTTGGAACCATCGCGGTTTTGATTCGACAAGAAATCTTGCTGGCCGTAGTCGGCGGCATTTTCGTCGTCGAGACCGTGTCCGTGATCATTCAAGTTGCCTCTTTCAAGCTTACGGGAAAGAGAGTGTTTTTAATGGCGCCCATCCATCACCACTTTGAAAAGCTTGGTTGGGCTGAACAAAAAATCGTTGTTCGCTTCTGGATCGTTTCGATCATCCTCGCGCTCGTCGCATTGTCGTCGCTCAAGCTTCGCTGAGCGTTGGCTGCCATTGGCAGCGACGTTGCGTCACCGAATTTGATTGAAGGGGTTTGAAAGCGAGGTTCATTTGCGCGCGCTGAGGGGCACCGCATCGACATGGATGTGTCGGGCAAAAGTGTTTTGGTTTTGGGTCTCGGAATGTCGGGACGCAGTGCGGCGAACTTTTGCGCCGCGCGCGGTGCGAAGGTGACGGCCGCAGACGAAGCCCCTGCCAGCGACCTTTCTGAACTCGACTCGCTCGCTTCTGGTATCGCGGTTTCGGTGGGGTGCGAATGGCCCGACCCCGCGGATTTTGATCTAGTCGTTCCAAGCCCTGGCATTGCGGCGTCCCGCTACGAGGGCCGCGCCAAGCACGTGGCTGGGGACATCGAGCTTGCCGGTGCATTCCTTCAAATTCCGATCGTCGCTGTCACCGGGACCAACGGAAAGTCGACGACCGTAAGCCTCGTCGAAGTGATGCTCCAGCATGCGGGCCTACGCGCGAAGGCCGCGGGCAACCTCGGCACGCCGGCGCTCACACTCGTAGGTGCGCCCCTCGACGTTGCCGTGCTTGAAGTCTCTTCCTTCCAACTCGAGGCCACGCGTGACTTTGCACCCCGGGTGGCAGCGGTGCTGAACATCAGCCCAGATCACCTCGATCGACATGGAAGCTTCGAAGCCTACCGGGATGCAAAGGCAGCGATTTTCGCGAACCAGCGCCCCGACGACGTTGCGGTGCTCAACGCCGACGACGCCGAGTGTCGGGACCTCGCAGCGAGCTGTGCGGCACGCGTGATCTTCACCAGCCGACGCGGTCCCACCGAAGACGGCGCGTTTCTCGACAGCGGCGCCATCGTGGTTCGCCACGGCGCAGAGACCCAGAGACTTTCTCTCGACGGGCTCCAGCTGGCCGGCGTCCACAACCTCGAAAACGTGCTCGCCGCGGTCGCCATCGTCGACAGCCTCGGCGTCGATCCCACGGCGGCCATCGGCGCCCTGCGCGACTTCCCCGGCCTGCCCCATCGATGCGAGGTCATCGCGACTGTTTCCGACGTTCGCTTTATCAACGACTCCAAGGCCACAAACCCTGGCGCGGCGCAAAGTTCGATCGAAGGCTTTGACGAACCGGTGGTCTGGTTAGCCGGCGGTCGCGGCAAGGGACTGGCGTTTGACCGGCTGGCAGACGTTGCTGCCACACGGGTAAAAGCCGCGGTCCTGTACGGCGAGTCGGCGCCCCAGCTCGAAGATGCCCTCGCGGGCCGCGTTCCCGTCGATCGAGCAAAAGATCTCGGCGCCGCAGTGACGGCTGCTTGGCAGCGTGCCGAACCCGGCGACGTCGTGTTGCTCGCGCCAGCGTGCGCGAGCTTCGACCAATTCAAAAGCTTTACCGACCGCGGGGATCACTTTCGCGCCGCGGTGCAGGACCTCGACTCGAACCGCGCGTCCCACTCATCAACCCACCACCGTGAGAGTTGATCTGACATGAATCGACACAATTCGAACGCGTCCACGTCCCGGATCGGAACCGCACAACGCGAGTTCAGTGGGTCGAACGCAAGCATCGACAGTGGTTTGTTGTTGAGCGCGCTCGTGTTGATGGGGATGGGAGTCGTGATGAGTTACAGCACGACGGCGCCGCTCTCAATCAACCAGGCGATTCCGCCCTTGTTCATCAACCACATGAGCGCCCTCGCTGTGGGCCTAGTCGCCGCGACCGCCGCGGCGTTCGTTCCCCTTGAAGTCTGGCATCGCATCGCCCTTCCGGTCTGGTTTCTCGGCATCTTGCTTCTGTTCGCCACGTTCCTCTTCGGCGTGGAAGTCAATGGAGCGCAGCGTTGGCTCACGATCCCCGGCCTAGGCTTTCGCTTCCAACCTGTAGAGCCGGTGAAGTTTGCAACCGTGCTCGCGGTCGCAGCAGTGATCGCTCCTCAGGACGGTCGCACTGCTTTGAGTCGCGGGCGCGTCGTCATGGCTGGCGCGGTCGCGCTGCCCGCGATCCTCTTTCTGCTTCTCCAGCCCGACCTCGGCAACGCCGTGCTGCTCGCAATGCTCGTTGCGCTGCTTCTCATTGTCGCAGGCACACCGGTGCGTACCCTCGTCATTCCGGGCCTAGTCTCACTCGCGGGCATCGTCGCTTACATCTTTTTCAACCCCTACGCGATGCGGCGGGTCACGGGCTTTCGCGATCCCTGGGAAGACGCGCTCGGCAGCGGCTTTCAACTCGTGCAGTCCTTCGTCGCATTTAGCCAGGGCGGTCTGTCGGGCGTCGGGATCGGCAATGGAAAGCAAAAGCTCTTTTACCTCCCCGAAGCCCACACCGACTTCATTCTTTCGCTGGTCGCCGAAGAGTTGGGCTTGATCGGTGCGCTCTTGGTGCTCGGAGCGTTCGCGGCGCTCCTGATCTCGGGCACCCGTATCGCACGACGCGCGTCGTCGCGCTTTGCACTCTTGTTGGCGTTCGGAACCACTTCGCTGCTTACGGTCCCCGCAATTCTGAACGCTGCGGTCGTGATGGGGCTCATGCCCACCAAGGGGCTCACGCTTCCATTCCTCTCTTATGGCGGTACTTCGCTCGTGCTCTGCTGCACGATCTTGGGCGCACTGCTGGGAATTTCCAGGAACAACAATCCGAAGGTCGCACGCCCGGTTCGCATGGTGCGCGACGGAGGGTCGCGGTGAACCATTCGTTCATCATCGCCGGCGGTGGCACCGGAGGCCATGTGACCCCCGCGCTCGCGCTAGGCGAAGCGCTCAGGCGAGTGGACCAGCGCGTCTTGTTTTTGGGATCGAAGCGCGGACTTGAAACGAAACTCGTTCCCGACGCGGGTTTCGAACTCGTGGCCCTCGACAGCAGCCAGGTCATGGGGCGCGGCGTATTCGGACGCATCGGCGGAGCTCTCGCGATTTTGCGCGCGGCGTTTGGAGCGCGGCGCGCAATCAAGCAACACGGAGCGGAAGCCGTCATCTCTGTCGGTGGCTATGCCGCGATGCCCGCGATGCTTGCCGCGGTTGTATCGCGGGTCCCGATCGCACTGATCGAACCCAACGCAATCCCGGGCCGGGTCAATCGACTCAGTGCCCGCTTTGCACGCCTGGTTTTCCCCGGTTTTGAAATCGCCGCGACGCGACTCGGCGCCGAAGATCGAAGCCACCTGTTGGGTGTGCCCCTGCGCCAGGCACTGGTCGAAGCATTCGCGTCTGGCGGCGCCCGACGCACACTCGCTCCTCCATTTCGTTTGCTTGTCTTTGGCGGTAGCCAAGGCGCCCGTCAGATCAACGAAGCGATGATGGCTGCAGCACCGGGGCTCGCGTCACTCGACATCGAAGTCTTTCACGCCGCCGGAGAAGCAGACCGCGCGCGCGTCGCGGACGCCTACGAGAAGGCCGGGGTCACCGCAGAAGTCGTTGTGTTCGAACGTAACCTCCCGGCGCGATACCAATGGGCCGACATCGCGATCTGCCGATCTGGCGCACTTACGATTGCAGAACTCGCATTGGCTGGGATGCCGTCGCTGCTAGTCCCTTATCCGTTTGCCGCGGACAACCATCAAGCGGCCAACGCAGACGAACTCGAAAAAATCGGTGCCGCGCGGCGACTCGAGGGACTCGATGACGCCACGCGGGGTGGCGAGCGCATCGTCACAACACTTCGAGATATTTTTGCGGCTCCCGGTGAACTCAGCGCAATGGGAAATGCTGCGCGCAGTGTTGCCTACCCCAATGCCGCCCAAGACATCGTCATGAAGTGCATGGAACTCGTTGAAGCGGGCCCCAGCCACGCAGCTGCGGGAGGTGCGGCATCTTGAAGAACCGGATCAAGCATCTGCACTTTGTTGGAATCGGCGGCGTCGGCATGAGCGGCATCGCTGAACTGATGCACCACCGTGGATTCGAGGTCAGTGGTTCGGACCTCGCCGACAGTCGTATGATCGACAACCTGCGCGCGTCGGGCATTCAAGTCAGCATCGGACACGACGCGGCCCATCTGCAAGAAGCCGACGTCGTCGTTCGCTCTACCGCGATCGACGCTGGAAATCCGGAGATCATCGAAGCCGGGCGCCGAGGTATCCCCGTCATCTCGCGCGCGGAAATGCTCGCCGAAGCCATGCGCGGAAAACAGGGCATCGCGATTTCTGGAACCCACGGCAAAACGACCACGACTGCGCTTGTGTCGCATATCCTCGTCGAAGCGGGACGCGACCCCACTGCACTCGTTGGCGGCTGGGTACAACGCGGCGCAGGACAATCGGGCGGTGCCGTGATCGGCGAAGGCGACTGGCTGGTTACCGAAGCCGACGAGAGCGACGGCTCGTTCCTTCATCTCCACCCAAGCATTTCCGTCGTGACGAACATCGACGCCGACCACCTCGACCACTACGGCGGGATGGGCGCCCTCGAAGACGCGTTCCTCCGTTTCGCGAACAACTTGCCGTTCTGGGGTGCGGCAATTCTTTGCACAGACCATGCGCGGGTTCGCACGCTCGCCGACAAGGTCAACGGTCGGGTGGTGCGTTACGGCATCCACAGCGACGCGGACCTTCGCGCACAGAACATTCAGACGAGTGCGCTGGGAATGAAGTTTACCGTCGAGCACGAAGGCACGGAGGTCGGCTCGGTGGAGCTTCCGCTCCCGGGCACCCACAACATCGAAAACGCCCTCGCCGCAATCGCGGTCGTGCTCGAAGTCGGCGTTCCTTTCGAAGTCACCGCAGAAGCGATCGCAGGTTTTCGCGGGGTAGCGCGACGCTTCGAACTCAAGGGGAGCGAAGCCGGGGTTCGCGTCGTCGACGACTACGGACATCATCCGATCGAAGTACAGGCCACCCTCGAAGCGGCCCGAGCGCAACACACGGGCCGCATCGTCACGATCTTCCAACCCCATCGTTTCTCGCGCACCCGCGACTGCATGTCCGCGTTCAGCCTTGCGTTTTTTGCGTGCGACGTCCTGATCGTGGGCGACACCTACGCGGCAGGCGAAGCGCCGATCGAAGGTGCAAGTGCAGAAGATCTCACAACCGCCATTCAGAGCTCGGGCCACACCGATGCGCGCTATGTGGGGGCCCTGAGTGAAAACGTCGAAGCGATTGGCGGCTTGCTTCGCGACGGCGACCTCGTGCTCACCCTCGGTGCGGGCGACGTCACACGTCTCGGTCCGCAGCTGCTCGACTTTCTCGCGGGAGGGGCGCGCACGTGATCACCGACGAAGCCAAAGTCGCGCTCACGCAACTCCTTGAAGATCGCGTTCGCTTTGACGCTCCAATGTCCCGGCACACTTCACTGCGCATCGGTGGTGTAGCAGACGCCATCGCGTCACCCGCCAGCCCGCTCGAAGTCGAAGCGCTGCTCCGTGCGTGCCGGCGCTTCGGTTTGTCCCACACCGTACTTGGCAACGGCTTCAACACCCTGGTCCTCGACGGCGGTATCGAGGGCGTCGTGATTTTGACCAACAAGCTCAGACTTCTCGAAGAACGACCCAACTCAAGCCTCCGCGCACAAGCGGGCGTTTCTCATGCGAGCCTCATGCGGCTGTGTGGGGACAAAGGACTCGCCGGTCTTGAGTTTGGTGCAGGCATTCCCGGCACCGTTGGCGGTTGGGTCGCGATGAACGCGGGCATCGGCGTGCGCGAAGCAAAGGACGTCGTGTTGGGCGTAGAAGTTGTAAGCCCAACCGGGCGCAAGCGTTCGCACCTGGGACGCGACGCCCTTCACTTTTCGTATCGCTCTTTGCGCGGTCTGGCGCCCGGGTCGGTCATCGTCTCCACTCTCTTTGCAGTCGAGCTTTCGGAACCGAGCGCTGTCAAAGAAGAGGTCAAGCGCATGCTCGACAAGCGCGCCGGGACCCAGCCCCTCGACGTTCCGTCATGTGGCTCCGTATTCAAAAATCCGTCGGGCGACTACGCGGGTCGATTGATTGAAGAAGCCGGCCTCAAGGGCACGTCTCACGGCGGCGCGCAGATCTCACCCGTGCACGCAAACTTCATCGCGAACACCGGCGGTGCCACGGCATCCGACGTGCTCGCACTCATCGCCGAAGCGCAGCGCATCGTGAAACAACAAAGCGGCATTCGGTTGCAACCCGAGGTTCGGATCCTCGGAAGGGAGGCGGCATGAGCCCAAAACGTAGGGCCGGTGCACGGGGTCAGAGTTCGGTCGTAGCGCGGCTTGCGCAGAAGCGTTCCCGCAACCCGCTGACTTCTCGCCGGTGGGTTTCCGTAGATCCGGGCGGTGTTCAGCGCTTTGCCCGGTGGGTCAGCTTCCGTCAGGTCCTCGCAGCCTTGTTTCTCCTCGCACTGTTTACGGGGACAGCGATGAGCCAGTACGTGGTCGCGGAGATGCAAGGGGACGCCTCGAACGAGGCTCCCGTACGCGTTCGAGGGTTGGCAGTACAGGGTCATGAACGTTTGAGTGCGGGCCGCGTCGCCGCGGCGAGCGGTCTTGCCCCTGGCATGCTCGCGAGCGAGATCGACACCGCGAAGGTTGCCGCTGCACTGAACGCACACGAAATGATCCGCAGCGCAACGGTCGCAGCACTCCCTCACGGCAAACTTATCCTGCGCGTCGAAGAACGAGAGCCCGTCGCCATCGTGCGTGCACCCGAAGTCGAAGGCGGAGGCGATGTGCTGCGTCTCGTCGACACGACCGGCACACCGTTCGCGCGCGCTCAGGCCAACGACTGGAGTCGCTTGCCCCGACTGCGAAGCGCCACCGTTCTTCCTACGGACCAGGCCGACCCGCAGCTGTTACGCGCGCTTTGGCTTGCAGCACTTATCCGGCAGACGAATGGATCAGATCGTGAGGCGCGGGAAATCGAATTGCCGTCGCAACAGGCGGGACTGGGTTGGGTGCTTCATTCACAGGAGCTCCCGCGCACCGTGATCTTGGGTGAGGACGAACTCGAACCTCGCCTCGAAAAGTTGTCTCTGCTGCTCACCTCGAACATGCCGGCTGCACGAGCTGCAGAGGAAATCGATCTTCGCTTTGCGAACCAGGCGGTTCTGCGAAGTCGGTCACCCTCGAGATGAGGGAGACCAAAAGTGGCGGGCTCGCGTGGATTCGCGCGTTCGTCCAAAGCTGGCCGTTCGGGAAACCGCGGCCGTTCATGGGGGGTGAACAATGGCACGGAAAGACGACCTCATTGTAGGTTTGGACATTGGCACGACGAAAATCTGCGCAATTGTCGCAGAGCGGAAAGGGGACAGCGTCGACATCATCGGCACTGGAACCCACATCTCGAAGGGCTTGCGCAAGGGCGTCGTTGTCGACATCGACGCCACCGTGCAGTCAATCAAGATGGCGGTTGAAGAAGCGGAAATGATGGCCGACTGCGAAATTGCATCGGTCTACGCCGGCATCGCGGGCGGACATATTCGCGGCTTCAACTCGCACGGTGTGGTGGCGCTCAAAGATCGCGAAGTGCGACAGAGCGACATCCGACGGGTAATTGATGCGGCAAAAGCTGTCGCCATCCCAATGGACCGCGAAGTCATTCACGTCATTCCCCAAGAATTCGTGATTGATGATCAAGACGGGATCCGCGAACCGCTCGGCATGAGTGGGGTTCGACTCGAGTCGAAGATCCACATCGTGACGGCGGCGGTCACCAGCGCCCAAAACATCGTGAAGTCCTGCAACAAGGCAGGCCTTAACGTGATCGACATTGTGCTCGAGCCTTTGGCTTCGGCGCAGGCGGTGCTTTCAAGTGACGAGCGTGATCTCGGCGTGTGCATGATCGACATTGGTGGCGGAACCACGGATATCGCGGTTTTCGCCGACGGCTCGATCAAAAATACGGCCGTTCTCAGCCTAGGTGGCTACCACCTGACCAACGACATCGCGATCGGTTTACGAACACCGTTCGACGAAGCCGAGCGGATCAAAAAAACGTTCGGCGTCGCGTCCGCGCGGTACCTGGCGAGCGACGATGTGCTCACCGTGCCGTCGGTCGGTGGACGTCGGCCGCGGGAAGTTTCGCGCAAGATTCTGTGCGAAATCATCGAGCCCCGTGCGGAAGAAATCCTGTCGCTCGCGCGTCAGGAGATCGTCCGATCTGGCCTCGCCGACCGCATTCCGTCGGGTATCGTGCTCACAGGTGGCGCCTCAGCACTTGCGGGCATCTCGGAACTCGCGGAAGAGATCTTCGAAGCACCGGTGCGACTCGGTTCTCCGGAGAACGTTGGAGGACTCCTCGAGATTGTTCGCAGCCCCATGTATGCGACCGGTGTCGGCCTCGTGAACTACGGATTTTCTCAGGAGTCGAGTCGGTTCCGAGGCTTCCGGATCCGAGACGAATCGATCTTTGGCCGGGTAAAGCAGCGCATGCGCGACTGGTTCTACGCCGAATTCGCCTAGCCGCGGCTTGCGATTCGGCCCGATTTTGGTCCCGACTCGCAGTCGCAAAACCCAAAAGAAGAGATACATAAACGACAATTGGTGTTACATTCGGGGCGCCTAAGCCTTCCTGAACGCACGCGAGAGGACAACCAATGAGTAAGAAGAATCGCAACAAGAACAAAGAATCCGTCAATCTCCTGGAACTCGGACCCGAAGGGGCAGACGATTTTCTCGAATTTGAAGAGTCGGCAAGCCAGATGGCCACCATCAAAGTGATTGGCGTTGGCGGCGGCGGCGGTAACGCGCTCAACACGATGATGCGTTGCGGGCTCAAGGGGGTCGAGTTCATTGCGGCCAACACCGACGCACAAGCACTCAAACACAACCTGGCACCGACAAAGATTCAACTCGGCGCCGAGGTCACCCGCGGTCTCGGCTGCGGTGCAAACCCCGACCGCGGACGCGCGTCGGCACTCGAAGCACGCGAGCGTTTGCGCGAAGTGCTCGAAGGTGCAGACATGGTCTTCGTGACTGCCGGCATGGGAGGGGGCACGGGGACTGGCGCAGCACCCATCGTTGCTGAAGTTGCGCGAGAGATTGGCGCACTCACTGTTGGTGTTGTGACGAAGCCGTTCATGTTCGAAGGCAAGGTTCGCTCGAAGCACGGCGAGCGTGGCCTCGGCGAACTACACCAAGTCGTCGATACACTGATCACGATCCCCAACCAACGACTGCTTGCACTCGCAGGCAAGGGCACGGCGATTAAAGACGCCTTCACTCTTGCTGATGATGTGTTGCTCAACGCAGTTCGCGGCATTTCGGACTTGATCACGATCCATGGTCTCATCAACCTCGACTTCGCCGACGTTCGCACCGTGATGAACGAAGCGGGTGTCGCAATGATGGGCACCGGAGTGGGTACCGGCGATTCGCGAGCCGTCGACGCAGCACAGTCGGCAATCTCGAGTCCGCTCCTCGAAGATCTTTCGATCGAGGGTGCACGAGGCGTGCTCATCAACATCACGGGAAGCGACAGCATGACGCTGTTCGAAGTGAACGAAGCTTCGACGCTCGTGCAAGAAGCCGCGCACGAAGATGCGAACATCATCTTCGGTGCCGTCATCGACGAAACGATGGGCAAGGACGAAGTGCGGGTGACTGTGATCGCGACGGGCCTCGAAGGTCAGGAAAGTCGAACCCGACCTCCGCGCGGGCGAAAAACCTTCGAAGACGAAGTGCGCGCACCGCAACTGCCCCAAGACAACGTCACGTCGCTTCGGCGGGAAGCAGCAGCCAACGCGGCTCGCGCCGCAGCACCGGCGGCGGCAGCCGATGTTCAGCAGATCATCGACCTGGATCTCGAGCCAATCCCGGTGAGCGACGACGAGTTGGCCGACGCTACGGCGAATGCCGGTGGTTTCGCATCACCTTTCGAAGACGAACTCGACACCCCGGCGTTCTTGCGACGCCGAAACGAGGATGAAGACGAAGACACAGAGGAACCGGCGTTTCTGCGCCGCGCCCAGGACTGAGGTCACAAGACCCAGGCCCAATCGGCACTCGCAACACTTGACGCACCGGAGGGATCGCTACCCTCCGGTGCGTTTTGCTTTGCGCCCCCCAAACCTCGCCAGGAGTCCCTCGTGTCCGAAACTGCCCCGCTCATCGACGAAACCCGCGAAGACGAGGTCGTGATCCTCACCTTCAACGACCCGCCCCGGAGAAATGCCATGACGAAAGCCATGGGCGAGGCATTTCGGGACAAAATTGCTGAACTCGAGGGCGACACCCAGATGCGGGCAGTCGTACTGACCGGAAGCGGCACCGCGTTTTCTGCCGGTGGCGACCTGGACATGATCAGCGGACTCGCCGACAAGGCCCACGCGGGAAACGCTCGAGACGAAGTCCGCGACTTTATGCGGGACTTCTACGGTCTATTCCTGTCCGTACGGAACTTGCCGGTCCCAACCCTGGCCGCGATCAACGGCCATGCGATCGGCGCGGGGCTGTGCGTCGCCCTGGGTTGTGACATCCGATACATCGCCCACGAATCGAAGGTTGGGCTGAACTTCACCAAGTTGGGACTTCACCCTGGCATGGGCGCGTCGTGGACCCTCCCCCGCCTTGTCGGACCCGCTATGGCCGCAGAGCTGATGTACACCAGCCGCATCGTGGGTGGGGAAGAGGCCGCGGCCATAGGCCTCGCCAACCGCTGCCTCCCCACTGAAGAGGTGCTTCCGGCCACGATCGCCGTAGCGCGCGAAATCGCCAGTTGCTCTCCAGCAGCGACCCGGTCGCTCAAAAAGGGGCTCGCGCACTCCCCGGACGTCGATTTGTCGTCACAGCTCGACTTTGAGGCGGCGGAGCAAGCCGTCTGCTTCGAGACCGACGACATGCTCGAAGGCATTGCCGCGGCCAAAGAACGACGTGCGCCAAAGTTCGTCGGAAGCTGAGTCACCCGACCGATCGGCATCAAGCGCCGCCCCCTCAGACTCCAACACCCGGTCGCACTCCTGCGCGAATTGTCTCGTTTCATGTGACTTTACGCACATCGTCAAAAAAACTTTCGCCGATATCTAAAGAACATTGGATGAATCACGAAAGAGAGTCTAGGGTACCGCGCGCCGCAGGCACCTCTTGCGCAGCGGCGGAACCCATGAAGTGAATCAAGTCAACCAAGCTGTGGCCACCACGACCGCAGTCAACCGAAAATCTGAGGGGAAAGTCGAAGTGAGCCGCGCACTCAAGAGTCACAACTTGTGGTTGACCGTTACCTACGTAGGCCTGCTTCTGCTGATGGCCCGAGCGTACGCGTAACCGCCACTCGGCCGAGAGGCCCGCTCTATCACCCGGGCACTCAGCCACTCAGGGTTTCGCCTGGCCGAAGTTCTCCCGTTCCCGATTCCGAAAACTCACGGTTCCCAAGCGCCTGCGAATCATCGCTAGCGCGTTTGGCCCCTGCTCCGATCGCGACGTTCCGCCGGTGCCTACTTTTGCGTTGAGCCCGACAAACCGCCCCTAGCCAGAGACCCCTTCTCCTGCGTAGACATCATCGCCGCCGCACCGGCACTCCGCAGACACAACGAAAAAGGGCGAACCAGACTGATGTCCAGTTCGCCCTTCGTTTTTCGCAGCGCCTGAAGCGTTAAAGCGCTTCGGTCGGTGCCTGGATTTCCGTTGCGTTGAAGAAGTACGCGATTTCGAGTGCGGCGGTTTCCGGGGCGTCCGAACCGTGGGATGCATTGCGCTCGATGCCGCTGCCGAAGTCACCGCGGATGGTGCCGGCGGGCGCTTCGTCGGAGTTGGTCGGCCCCATCAGGTCGCGCCAGCGTTGGATCGCGTTGTCGCCTTCCATTACGACCGCGACGATCGGGCCTTCAGTCATGAACGTGACGAGTTCACCGAAGAACGGGCGCTCTTTGTGTACGGCGTAGAAGCCCTTGGCCTGAGCTTCGCTCAGGTGCATGAGCTTCATCGCGATGATCTTGAGTCCGTTCTCTTCGATGCGGGCCAGAATCTTGCCCGCGTTGCCTGCGGCAGTCGCGTCGGGCTTTACGATTCCGAAAGTTCGTTGTGTCGTTGCCATTCGTTTTCTTGCTCCAAGTTTTGAGGTCGCCCAAGTTTCGGGGGCCGGTAACGTAGCGGATTGAACCCTCGCCGCTGCGAGTTATGCGCGGTGTTCAGGCCGTCCGAATTGCAGCGGACTTGAGAATCAGCGGACGGACAAGACGACCTTGCCGAAGTGCTCGCTCGCCTTGATCAAGCGATGTGCGTCCCCGGCATCCGCCAGCGACATGACGCGATCGACAATGGGGCCGATCGTGCCCGCTTCGAGCGCCGCCCCAAACTGTTCGAGCAGCCCCGTTACGATCGCAGCTTTTTCAGCGTCGGGACGTGCGCGAAGGGTGGAGCCGAGCACCTGCAATCGCTTCGCGAGCACCATACCAAGGGGAATTTCGGCTTTGGCGCCGCCCATCAAACCGATCAGCACGAGCCGTCCACCGATCGCGAGGGCATCGAGATTTTGCGCGAGGTATGAGCCTCCGATCGAATCGAGGATCACGTCGACGCCGGCTCCTCCAGTGGCGGCCTTGGCCTCGGCCACGAAGTCGCCCTCTCGATAGTTCACCGCGACGTCGGCGCCCAGTTCAAGGCAGCGCTTACACTTCTCTTCGCTGCCGGCCGTGATGATGCACCTTGCGCCGGCTTCTTTGACGAGCTGAATAAACGCGGTGCCGATCCCGCTGCCGCCGCCATGAACCAGTGCAGTGTCGCCTGCCTGGAGTCCCGCGAGTTGAAACACATTCAAGAAAACCGTCAGGAACACTTCGGGGACGGCAGCGGCTTGTTCGTAACTGAGACGTTCGGGAACCTTCATCGCGCTGCCGGCAGAGACAACCACGTCTTCTGAATATCCACCGCCCGCGAGAAGGGCCATCGCACGGTCTCCGACTGCAAAGTTCGTCACGTCGCTCGCAACCTCAACCACTTCCCCGGCACACTCGAGCCCGAGGATTTCAGAAGCACCGGGGGGTGGCGGATAAAATCCCTGGCGCTGCAACAAGTCGGCGCGGTTGACCGCGCAGGCCGCGACGTGAATGCGAATCGCACCTGGGCGCATGTCGGGAGATGCAGCTTCTCCGAGCTTCATGCACGACTCGTCACCCGGCTGTTCGATTACGATGGCTTTCACGGCAGATTCCCCTCGGCGCGGTTGTGATTCAGGGCCGGAAGACTAGCGGGAAATTCGCATATGCCAGCGGTGTGTATTGTTCTCCGCGCATTCCGCCATTACATCGGGACCGTGAACGCGACATTGACGACAACGTTCGAAGACCTCGCAAGCACCGGCGAGGAGTCGATCATCAAATTCCTCGTTCGATTTCAACAGCGTGAATTCCTCGATCCCGAACTGATCATGGCCGAGTACGAGTTGATTTTGTACGCGGCGCGCAATGAAGAGTTGGGCCGCGAGTACCGAGCGCGGTCACATCGCCTGATCGAACAGTTCGCACCGGTGCTGGAAACCGCCGGTGCAGACGAGCCCGTCGAGACCGCAAAACTCGTTCTTAGAATCTTTCGCGCATTCGAAGCACTGCGGACGCGTCTCGAGTTGGTCCTACCCGCTCTACTCGACTCGTAATCGCGATGAAGTACACAAAATAATGAAGGCCGCCGGATCTACATCCGACGGCCCTCTTGTGTTCTATTTGCCCAGCGTCGGGCGAACCCGGCTCTAGTTCAGATCGGCACGTGTGTAGTCGAGCAAACCCCGCGCGATGATGAGACGCTGAATCTCACCCGTACCTTCGTAGATGTCGGTGATCCGGCAGTCACGCATCCACTTCTCGATCAAGTGGTCGCGTGAGATCCCGATCGGACCGAGGATCTCGATGCAGCCCTGGGTGATGCGTCGCACCGCACTACCCGCATGCGCCTTACACACGGACGACTCCATGTTGTTCGGCAGTGCGGCCCCGGCGAGCCAGCAGGCCCTCAGTGTCGTGAGCATGGACGCTTCGTACAGCGCTTCAAGCTGTTTGAATTTTGTGGCGGCGCCAGTTTCGCTCGAAGGCATCGCACCGTAGTCGACCTCAATATCCGCTTCGTTCAAGTGCTCTCGGGTAAAGTCGAGCGCAGCTTCGGCGATGCCGAGACCGAACGCGGCTGTCATCGGACGCGTCATGTTGAACGTCTTCATGACGCCACGGAAACCACCCGAGCCCCCGCCTTTCGGGATCTCTTCGTTCCCACCGAGCAAGTTGCCGCGCGGAATGCGGCAGTCCTTGAAGACGTAGACCGCGGTGTCGTCTGCGCGGATGCCGAGCTTCTTTTCTTTGTGTGGTACTTCGAAGCCGGGCGTTTCCTTTTCGACGAGGAACGACTTAATGCCCGCGCGACCGGCGGACCGATCAAGCGTCGCCCAGATCACAACACCCTTCGCTCGGATGCCAGTGGTCACAAAGATCTTCTCTCCGTTGATCACCCATTCGTCACCGTCGAGTTCGGCAGTCGTCTGCACCCGCGACGGATCAGAGCCACAACCCGGCTCGGTGATCGCCATCGAGAGAATCAGCTTTTGCCACTTCTCGTTTTGCTCGGGCGTACCCGCGGCAGCCAGTGCTGCATTGCCAAGCCCTGCGGTCGAGGTCCGGCGCATGCGCACCGAGTAGTCGCCCCAGTTCTGACCCGCTTGCGTGAGCGCTCCCATGACCGGAGCTCCCGAGTCGCCAAGTCCCTCGGCCGGAATCGGCGCCGCGTTTGCGTAGAACTCTTCGGCTTCGGGGAGTTCGTCAGGCGGGAAGTCGCCTTCGTTTTCGTCGTAAAAGCGCGCGTAGGTGCGACAAATTTCGGATTCTGCGCGGGTGCGCGCGAGAACCAACTTATCTCGTTCGGACAGTCGAAAATCAACCATGGTGTTTCCTCTTATTTTGAATCGTCACTCGGTGACGGAAAAGTTTGCGTGGCGTCCGTGCGTTATGCGGAAATCGTTCCTTCGAGCACGCTGATCGTGCGCGCGTGTCGGAACCACATTTCGACGGGATGCTCGCGGATGAAGCCGTGGCCCCCGAGGATCTGGATGCCGTTGTCGGCGATCCACATGCTCTTTTCGGCTGCGTAACTGAACGCGAACGAAGCGGAGCGCGTCGCGTCGAGGCCCTGCTCGATTTCACTCGCCGCCTTCCAGGTGAGCCAGCGCATCGACTCGATCTCGATATGCATTTCGGACATGCGGAAAGCGATGCTCTGCTTCTTACTGATCGGCTCGTCAAAGGCGACACGATCCTTCGTGTAAGGGACACAGAACTCGAGCACTGTTCGCGAAAGCCCGAGCATCGTGGCTGCAAGTGCGACGCGTGAGCTGTCGAGGATGCGTCGAATATCGCAGCCCGCGTCACCGCCGAGACGGTTTGCCGCCGGAATTTCAACTTGCTCAAGGTCGAGGGTCGAAGTTGTCAGCCCCTTCATCCCCATGTTCAGCTCGGGGTCAGAAATCGTCAGTCCCTTCGCGTCTCGCGGGACAATGAAGGCATCCACACCGCCGCCGTTTCGTGCAACAACGAGGAAGTGCGTGGCGCGATCGCCAAACAAGACAAAGCTCTTGCGGCCCGAGATGACGAAGGTTTCGCCCTTCTCTTCCGCAACGGCGCGCGGTTTGGCCGGATCTCCAAGGGCTACGGGCTCGATGCAAGCGAGCGACGCGGTGGTGAACGTGTCACCGCAAAACGCCGGCAGGTACTCGGCCTTCTGTTCTTCGGTGCCTTGATCCACAATGGCGTTCACAAATGCTGAAGGAGCGAGCGCCGCAACCGCGAGCGCTGCGTCACCCGCTGCGAGTTCTTCGAGCAAGATCGCGTTCGTGATCGGTGAGCGCTCACCAGCGCCGCCAAATTCTTCGGGGACCTGGGTAAACGCCAGACCGAGATCCCATGCACTGGCAAGGAAGTCTTCGGGGATGCTTGAATTCTCGTCGCAATCACGAGCAATGGGCGCCATCGCTTGCTGGCCGAATTCGCGCATGGCTTCGCGAACGACCTCTTGTTCTTCTGTCAGTTGAAATGAAATCACTTGGTTCTCCTTTTCTTTGTCTCTGTTCTGTCGCCGAGCGTTCATGGCGACCCGAGATTGTGTTGCCTACTCCGACCCGCCGTCTTGTGGTCGGTAGAGTTGGTGGAAGTACTGATCCATCGCCTGTGGACCGCCTTCTTTGATCATGTCACCGTCCTTCACGGCCTGCCGAGCGTCTGCGACACCCAGCGCCACACCGCACCAGAGTTTTGCGTCCGCGGTGTAACGGACGTCTGCACCCTCGGCGAAGCCCGGGATGACGTCGCAGTGTTCGCCCTCGATCTTGACCGCCCAGACGCCACCGCCCTCTCCGGTCAAGCGAATTTCGAACATCACCGAATCGTTTTTGCCCGCGCGGTCGCGCAACAAGAAGGGCAACGATTCGAGGATCGATTGCGGTGAAGTTTCGGTGAACCGTTCGGGCTCGATCGCGAGCCGTTCGATGGGCTGCCTTGTCCACCACACCGCGATCGAAGCAATGATCGGCTCCAGCGAGCGACCGCGGTCGGTGAGCTGATACTGCGCGCGAGTTTTTTCGCCCTCGCGTTCGACGAATTCTTCACTGGCGAGTTGCCGCAGCCGGCTGGACAGGACTCGGGGCGTGATCCCCGTGCGCATGCGCAATTCCTGAAAGCCCTTGCTGCCCGCCAAAAGCTGACGCACCAGGACCAATGTCCAGCGGTCCCCGATGATTTCGAGGGCACGGGCGACGGGATCGAAGATTTTCCCGGGCTCGGGAATGCTCGGCCGCTCCTTCTTGGCCGACCGTTTCGATGCAACGCTCTTGAATGCTGGGATCGTGCTCACCATAACGGGGTGAGTACCTAACGAACGCTAAATGAGTATTCAATAGATACTCAGATGAATCTCCTAAGGAATTTCGGGGTTTCACACTCGCGAGACACAAAGCTCCTCGTGCTGCTGCGCAGCGCGCACAGGCATGCGTTAAGGTCCGGGCCGTTGGAGGTGGATGGAGGATCGCCGGCGGACACAAACCGTCCGCGGGAGGAAAGTCCGGGCTCCGTAGGGTTGGGAAGTCGCTAACAGCGACCCGAGGTGACTCGAGGGAAAGCGCAACAGAAATCACACCGCCGATGGTGTCGAGGCGAGCTTGAAAAAGACCGCGTCGGGGAGCTGCAAACTCGAAAGAATGTTCAGCTCAGGTTGGCGCCTAGCGCCAGCCCACACAGGTAAGGTTGAAATCGTGGGGTAAGAGCCCACGCGCGACAGCCGGGTGACCGGCGGCGAGGCAAGCCCTTCCCGGAGCAAGCTCGAATAGGGATACCGCACAGGACGACCCGTCCGATTGATCTGGCTCGCCAGGTCGGGGTATCCGGGTGAGAGTGCTTGAACGACACGGCAACGTGTCGTCTAGAGGAATGATCCTCACTGCGCGGGCGAGAGCCCAAAGCAGAACAGAACCCGGCTTACAGTCCACATCGGAGTACGGTTCGAAAGAACTGAACAACCGAGCCTCGGGGAAGAAGCTTCGGCCACACCCCGGGGCGCTCCCACACTTGGTTCGTGCTGCGAACGATGCAGCGTGCGACTAGTCGAGATCAATCTTTAGACAGCGCACCGACTTCATGCGGTCCTCGCGGTAGTCAATCCACTTATTCAGCGGAACTTCGTCGGGCGAAACCACGCGAAAGCCAGAGTTCTTGAAGAAGGCTTCGACGCGTTCAAGGGTTGTGCACGCGAACACGTACCGCATGCCAAGCGCGCGGCCGCGCTCGACAGCGAACTTGATCAGGTGTTTTCCAACGCCCTCCCCCACAAAGCGAGTCAGTGCGTAGAGCGAGGCGATTTCTCCGGCCTCGTCTTGAGGATGCGGCAACAACGCGCCAATGCCCGCCAAATAGCGTCCCTCGACAAAGGCACCGAAGCCATGGGCCAAGGTGATTTCCAATGCCGCCTGCGACCGCGCAAGGAGAAAGCCTTCTTCTACGCCTCTGGCCATCAAGTTTTCAGCGGCGTCGAATTCGTCGAGGGCAAGCGACCTGACTTTGATGTGACCTTCGGGCGAATAGAATGTTCCCGATCCCGCATACGTGAACAGCTCGTCTGAAAGGCCCTCGGGCATACAGGCGCTAACCGACGCGACGCCACCGCGCACCATCTTTTCGATTTCGCGCAGCAGGGATGCAATCTCTTTGCCTTCGCCTCCGCCCACATTGCGCTCGGCTTCTTCCGCTCGCGCCGCGAGTCCCGCAAGATGCACGAGCGACTGGCGTCGTTTGTCGGACAACCACAACACGCCGCGGCTTCCGATCCAGACCAACTTCGCGAGCCTGAGTTCGAGGGCCACTCTTGAGCAGAGCGTCGGAAGCGTCTCACCGGTCGAGGTCGCAACACCGATCAACGGTTGACTTTGCAGCCGCCGCCATGCGCTTCCAACCCAGCCGGGTCCAACAGCTTCGAGAGTCGGAGATGAAGTCAGACTTGCCAAAAGATCGGAATCTTCGCCGAGCAAGATTACGCGCGTTCCGTTGTCTGCCAGATCGCGGAGCACGTTGGTCACCACCGCGCTCGACCGTTCGTCGAGGGCGGGCTGCTGTGACATCGCCATCGCGAGGGTACGCCCGTGGAATTCGGCGAGATAAAAGTCTCGTTCCGAGAAGGGGGCTCGATTTTTGGGGCGCTCCGGCATGGCGCGCATTGTGGCGGATTCGGCGAGAGCTGCACGGTCTCAATGAGTTCGTATCCCATCCACCCGCGGGGGTCTAGTTTGAGAACCCTGCCCGTCGGAGGATGAATTGACTTTCTGGATCCTTTTCTCGTCACCAGGAACGGTGTCGAGGCCACGTACTTAGGAGACGGGAAGCAACCTGAGACGTTTCCCAGTCAATCCAGGGGGTTGACAAACGCGACGAAGATTTCCTCGTGCTTAGACAGCAACCACCCGAAGAAGCGACCGTGTCTAAATAGACACAGCTCACTTCACACACCGGAGCGAGAGAGCCCCAGTATCAGAAACAATGAATACGAATGGAGAATCGAATAGTTAGAACGTGACTTGCAGGATCGACAGCGCCTTGGGTATAAAAGCAATCTACGTAGGAGCGTCTGCCCACTCAAATCTGACAAACCCGAGCGATCCAAAGCCGCTCTTGCCGTCAAATCGGCAACGAAGAGCCGCGATCGACCGGACCGTTGAGCACCCCAGCCAGACGCTGGGTGACATCGAAGTGAAGTCAGCCCCATTTCGGCGAATTTTGTCCTAGCAAAATGGGGAAAAAACCTTCAGTATATTGGGTCGCTTGATGCGCCCCAAGCGAAGGTGGGCAAGGCCGACGGAGGCATCGAAGATACGGTTCGTAATACGGAAACTGAGACCACTCTTTCTATCTACACAGACAATTTGATCGGTGGGTACATAGATAGGGTAGATAAAACCAAATAGAACTCAGCCCGTTACACAGACCTGCGGAAGGAAAGACAGTTCAGGATCCGTTCACAAACAAGAATTGGTCACCGGCAACCTAAGCCAACGACTTCAATCAAACACGCTGAACCGAGACCCTGCTCCACATGCGTTGCAAAAATGCGAACGCACCTTCGGCATCTGAAATAAATCGGCAGTACGCGAAAAGCAGCACCTTCGACGCCCAATAGACGATTCGCAATTAGAACGCCAAGATCCAAGTCATCGTTCGACACATTGAATCTACGAATCGACAGCCATCGCTACAAGTACAGCGCACTCAAGCAACACCACAAAACCAAGCACACAACTTTGGACCATGAACCGGCTCCAACCGCACGGTATCCGACTTGAATAGAAGACCAGACTCCAAAAGCCACAACCCAAAAAGAGAGCAGCTCGTGCTAGCGCGCGCGAAGGGTTTGGCCTCTAAGAGCAGTTCAAAGGTCGACTCGAAAGTCGGAAGTGCACCGAACAGCCGAAAGGGTGAGAAATTGAAGGCCGAAAAGAAAGTTGAGGCAACCGAAAAGATAGAGACCGGCGAAAACGTGCTGGGCGCGACACCTGTCGTTGCTGCCGAAGAGCTCGATCCCGGTCGCGAACGTCGACCGCTCGAGTCGTACTTCCAAGAAATTGGCGGCACGCGGACACTGAAGCGCGAAGAAGAGGTTTACCTCGCAAAGGATCTCGAATCAGCCACTGCCGCACTGCGCGACGTTTTGTACGCCGTACCGAGTTCAGCTCGACACGTTGTGGCGCGCTGGGATGCATTGCGCGCCCTCTCACACACGGGTGCAAAGCTTTCTGAATCCGTGGGCGACGAAGAGACGGGTGAAATCGCAGCGCGCGTAGAAACCGCAGTCAAGCGACTTCGCACCCTGCTCGTGAGCCGCGACGAGGAATACGAAAAAGCAGAGGGCGACTACACCGCCGAGCTCAAGAAGCTCGACATAAAGGTCGCGAAAGAAATGCACAACGCGCGCTTGTCGTTGGTGCTTCTCGTCGAACTGCGCGAAAACGCGCTGTCGATTGGCCGCGAACTGCGCAAGACGCGACGCCGGACCAAGCGACTCGCCGAACTCGAGCGTGAATCAGGCGTGCAGAAATCCCGCATGCTCAAGCTCGCCGAAGAAGTCGAGGACGCGCACGAGCGCATGACCGCGGTGAAGAACCGCTTCATCGAGCACAACCTGAAGCTGGTTGTCGCAATCGCGAAGGACTATCGCAACCTCGGTCTTTCGTTCCCCGACCTCATTCAGGAAGGTAACCTTGGCTTGATCCGCGCCGTTGAGAAGTTCGATCATCGACGTGGCTTCAAATTTTCGACCTACGCGGTTTGGTGGATTCGCCAGGCATTGGTTCGCGCCATTCAGAATCACTCGCGCACGATCCGACTTCCCTCGCACGTACACGACCGGCTGCAGCGCAGCCAGCGTGTCCGCGCAGAGTTGACCGGCAAGCTCGGCCGCGAACCCACCCCGGCGGAACTCGCACCGGCATTGGGTACTGACACCGAAGCACTCGAAGCACTCGACCGACTGTCGCGCGAAGCCATTTCGCTCGAATCGAACGTGTCGGGCACCGAGAAGCGCCTCGAAGACTTTGTTCCGGACCAGGGTTCGGAACAGCCGGACGGTGGCATGGACAACGATCGCATGCGCACGGGCGTTGGATCTTTGATCGGATCTCTCACGCCCCGTGAGCAGCTGATTCTGCGCTTGCGCTATGGCCTCGCCGGTGAAGAGGAGCACACCCTCGAGCAGATCGGACAAACGCTCGGCCTAAGCCGCGAACGCGTTCGACAGCTCGAAGCCAGGGCACTCAAGCGGTTGCGGGAAACCCAGCCGGCTCTGCGGCTCCACCCGATCCTCGAGCCCTAGTCGACAAGACAAAGTCTCGATCGAGCACAGATCAAGTACGACCCGAAGCGACGCCTTGGCGTCGCTTCGGGTCGTTTGGGGGACGCGCAAATCTCTTCGCCGTGCCCTAGAGCGCATCCGGGATAAAGAGCACTTCCCCGTTGACCCGAAAGTCACCAATTGCAGCCTGCCCTGCTTTCGACAAAAGCCAGTCGATGAAGGCCTGCCCTTCTTTGGCTTTGACGTGCGGGTGTTGTTCGGGGTTGACCAGGATCACGCTGTACGGATTCTGAAGCCGTGGGTCGCCGGTCACCAGCAGTTCGAGATCGACGCGGTTTTTGAACGCGAGCCAGGTGCCGCGATCGACAAACGCGTATGCGCCCATCGCTGCTGCGGTGTTGAGGGTCGCGCCCATGCCCGACCCCGTTTCGCGGTACCACTTGCCCGACGATGTGCGCGGGTCTCGCTCCGCCAATTCCCACATGCGGAGTTCAGCCTTGTGGGTACCTGAATCGTCGCCGCGGGATGCAAAGGGCTGCTCCCGGTCGGCGACGGCAGCGAGCGCATTTCCAACGTTGTTCATCCCACGAAGATTCGCGGGGTCATCCTTCGGGCCCACGATAATGAAGTCGTTGTGCATCAACGCGTGACGCTCGACGCCGAAGCCGTCGGCCACGAAGCGCTCCTCGGATTCGCGGTCATGCACCATCAGCACGTCTGCGTCACCGCTGCGCGCCAGACGGATCGCCTGCCCGGTCCCCACCGCAACGACGCGAACGTCGGCGCCACTGGCAGCCCTGAACTTCGGAAGAATTTCGTCCAGGAGGCCTGAATTGTCCGTCGACGTTGTCGAAGCAACCGTAATAAACGGCGCGCCCGCTTCTGCGGTCGCGGACAGTCCGGCCATCAAGGCGAGGAGGACAGCGAATCGCCTCACCGCACCGATGAGCGTTCTGTGCAAGGGAACGATCACCACAACAACTCTCCCTTTATAAATGCTCGCGCTTCCTCGGTTCGCGGCGAATCGAAAAATGATTTGGCGGATGCACTTTCGACGAGCACCCCCTTGTTCAAAAAATGGACTCCACTCGCAAGACGCCGCGCTTGCCCCATGTCGTGGGTCGTCATGATGATCTTGGTGCCGCCGTCCGAGATGGCCTCGATGACTTCTTCGACGATGCGAGTCGCCGAAGGATCCAACGCTGCCGTCGGTTCGTCGAGAAACATGACCTCGGGCTCGATCGCCCAGGCGCGCGCCAGGGCGAGGCGCTGACGCTCGCCGGAAGAAAGCACTCGGGCGTCGCGTTGTGCCAGACCTTGCAAGCCAGTGCGTTCGAGGGCCGCATTCGCCTTGTCGCCCACCAAGCCCCGTTCGAAGCCACGCTGAACAAGCGCGTACTCCACGTTGGCCCGGACGGTTCGTCGCAACAAAACCGGGCGTTCAAACACCATCGCTTGTTTTCTCGCGCATTCGCGCCCGGTAGATCCGTTCCAAACGACGCGTCCGGAGGTCGGAGTCAGAAGTCCGTGCGCAATGCGCAACAGCAAGCTCTTGCCCGCTCCGTTTGGACCCAGAACAAAGCAGCGTCCGGGCCCTTCGAACCGAATGGAAATGTCGTCAAGGAGCTTCTTGTTGTCCGCCTCGAAGCCGATTCCTTCGAGTGCCATCGGCAGGATCGACGTCACTGGACCGGTGCACCCTGTGTACTGCGTCCAGACAAAGCCGCCGCAGTGTTTACGAGCAGGCTGATCAACAGCAGCACGATGCCCAGCCCCAACGCCAGTGCGAGATCGCCCTTGCTGGTTTCAAGGGCAATGGCGGTTGTCATGACTCTCGTGACGTGCGCGATGTTGCCGCCCACAATGATCACAGCTCCGACTTCCGCAATGGCGCGGCCATAGCCAGCGAGCAGTGTAGTGAGCAAGCGATAACGGCCGTCCCAAATGAGTGTGGCCACCATCGCCCCAAGCCGGACGTCAAGCGAACGCAGAAGTTCGTGATACTCCTCCCAAAGATCCTGAATCGCCTGGCGCGACAGCGCCGCAACCAATGGCGTGATCAGAGCGAACTGCGCAACCACCATTGCCGTTGGCGTAAAGAGCCAGCCCAAGAAACCAAGGGGCCCGGATCGCGAAAGCATGAGATAGACAACCAGACCGACAACCACGGGTGGCAACCCCATGAGTGCGTTCAACAATGCGATCACGGCCCCCCGGCCGGGGAAGCGTGCAATCGCGACGAACGCCCCAAATGGAAGCCCCACCAAAGCAGCGAGCATGACTGCCGAAAAAGACACGGAGAGCGACAGCACGACGATCTCAACCATGTCGGCGTCGAAGGTCACGAGCAGCATCAATGCAGTCGAAAATGCGTCGGCGATTTTTTCCATGCGCCGGGAAGTTGCCGCCTGACCATCCGAACCGCAAGCGGGCCAGCCGGTGCCTACAGCGCCGCGTCAGCCGTAAATCCCAGGGTCAAGGTCTACACCAACCGGACAGTGATCAGAGCCCTTGACGTCTTTTAAGATGAATCCGTTTTTCACGAACTTCATCGCGGACGGGCTGGCCATCACATAGTCGAGACGCCACCCGATATTTTTTTCGCGCACACCAAAGCGCTGGCTCCACCAGCTGTAGTGGTCGGGACCTTCCTCGAAGGCGCGAAACGTGTCCACCCAACCCGCTTCCACCCAGCGATCGATTTCAGCTCGCTCTTCCGGACAAAAGCCACTGGTCTTTGCGTTGGCCTTCGGGCGCGCCAGGTCGATTTCGCGATGCGCCGTATTGAAGTCGCCAATCACCAGCACCCGGTATCCGCCTTTGCGAAGTCGCTGCACCTTGTCGAAGAGTGCCCGATACCAGTCGAGTTTGTAAGGAATGCGGCTGTTATCGCGGTTCTTCCCGTTGCCATTGGGAAAATAACCATTGGCCACCACCAACTTGCCAAAGCGCGCAATTTGAATTCGGCCTTCGCTGTCAAACCGACCTTCGCCAAGGCTCGTTTCGACGGAGTCGGGCTTACGCTTCGAGATCAACCCCACACCGCTGTACCCCTTGCGTTCGGGTTCGGTGTAATGCTGGTGGAGTTTCGGGAGCGAAGTCACTTCGTCCGGCATGTCTTGGGGCCACGCGCGAACTTCTTGCAAGCCGATGATCTCGGGACTGGTTTTCTTCAGCCAGTCGACCATCCCCTTCTTGGTCGCAGCGCGGATCCCATTCACGTTCCAAGAAATCAATTGGATTTTTTTTGCGGCCACGATGTTTTCCTCTTATTCAGCATATTTCGAAGCGAAGCGGGTGAGTCGCCAGTCTTACGCGAGCCAGACGTAGAGGCCGAATGCCAGCCCCAACGTCACCGTGTAGTAGGCGAACTGGTGAAACGATTCCCGTCGGAGCACGAAAACGAAAAGCCAGATCGCAACGATGCCCGACACCAATGCCGATAGTGAGCCCAGCGCAATCGACGTCAACGCTTCGGGCGACGCGGCGCCCAGGTCGGGGATCATCAGGATCGCTGCACTGCTAATGGCAATGATGCCCATCAAAAACGAAAACTGCGCCGCAGCCGCGGGAGCGACACCCATCGCCATAGCGACCGCCACCGTCGAGCCACTACGCGAGATGCCGGGCAAGATTGCGAAAGCCTGGGCGACGCCGATATAGAGGGCAGCCTTCCAAGTCGGTTCATTGTTCTTCGCGGCCGGAAGCGTGGTTCGTGTCGTCCACAAGACGGCGCCCGTGACGATCAAACCGCCGGCGGCGACCGCGGGGTTTGAAAGAACCTCTTCGAGAAACTGGCTCGACGCAATGACGGCGACGATCGTGGGCAGGGTCGCGACCGCGAGCTTTCCTACGTAGCGGGTCGAGGCCTGCTCCCGCGTGAAAACACCTTTGATGAGTCGGCCAATCTTGTCGCGATAGTAAATCATGATCGCGAAGAGCGTCGCAACGTGAACCGCGACTTCGAACAGCAACCCACCTCCTGTGTCGACGCCGAGGAGGGTCGAATACACGACAAGGTGCCCCGAACTCGAGACCGGAAGAAATTCGGTGAGCCCCTGCACGAGACCGAGAAGAAGCGCCTCGTAGTCGCTCACGACTCACCTTCGGTGTGTGCAATGGGTTGCACGGGTACGGTGGTTTGGGCGTCGACCGGCCCCCCGACAAAGCGCGAACGCATGCGCTCCATGGTGATGTACGTGGCGGGAACAACAAAGAATGTAAGCAAGGTCGAAAACACCATGCCGGACACGACCGCGACACCGAGCGGCGCGCGAGACTCGCCGCCTGCACCGAGTCCTGCGGCGATCGGCAGGATGCCCATGACCGTCGCCAGCGCCGTCATCAGAATCGGTCGAAAGCGGAAGCGCGCCGAATCGACCGTCGCCTTCACCAAGCTCTCGCCGCGCCCACGCAGCTGGTTTGCAAACTCGACGATCAAGATCGAGTTCTTCGTCACGAGCCCCACGAGCATGACAATGCCGATCTGACTGAACAGATTGATCGTCATCCCCGGCACACCGAACATATCCATCAACGAAAGCCCCACGAGCGCGCCGGTAAAAGAAAGAAACACAGCGACCAGAATGGTTAGCGGATGTAAGAAACTTTCGAACTGCGCACAGAGCACTAAATACACAACCACGATGGCCAGTAGGTAGGCAAAAACGATCGCGTTCGCCGACTCGAAGAACTTCTCGCCCTCGCCGCTAAATCGAGCGCGATAGCCACTGTCCGCCGGGATCACGTCTTCGGCGATCTCCATGAACTGCTCGAGGCCCGCGCCCTGCGAATAACCGTCCGCGAGGTAAGCACTCACCGTCACCGATCGTTGCCGGTCGAAGTGCGGCACTTCGCGGGGGGCAATCGTTTCCTTCGCCGTCACCACGGCGGCCAATGGGATCAGGCCCGAACGACCGTGGATGAAGATTTCGAGCAAGTCGGCGGGCCGCGTGCGTTCGTCCTTCTTGAGCTGGGCCATCACGTCGTAGGTTTCGCCGTCGACCTTGAACGTTGAAATCGCCTGGCCGCCCAACATCACGCGCAAGGTCGTCGCGATGTTCTCCATCGACATCCCCAGATCGCCTGACCGCTCGCGATCAACACTGATTTCGAGCTGGGGTTTGTTGAGCACGAGGTCGGTCTGTACGCGGTTGAAGTTCCCGGTTTCTCCCGCGCGCCGTTCGATTTCGTCGGCGATACGCGCGAGTTCGGTGAGTTCATGCCCCACAACTGTAATTTCGACGGGCGCGGAGCTGAATTCCCCAAGCGCCGTCGGGCTATACGCGAAGGCCTTGATGCCGGGAATCGTTGCGAGCGAACCGTACAAATCAGCGACCACCGCTTTCAGATCCCGCTCTCGATCGTCATAAAGCTGCGCAAAGATAATGCCGCGCGTCACAACACCTGGAGCTCCGATCCCCAGAGACACCACCGACAAGCTTCGATGGTGTTCGGGAAGCGCGCGAACCATCTCATCGCCTTCGTCGTGATAGCGCGCCATGTAGTCAATGGTCGCGCCTTCGGGACCAATGGTGATGACGTAGAACAAGCCGCGGTCGGAGTCCGCCATGAGTTCTTTCTTCATGCCGCCGTAAAGCAACCCACCGCCTGCAACCCACACCACGCCAAGAAGCACGAGGGCCAAGGTCCGGCTCGGCTTTGCGACGCAGAATTCGAGCATCCGAACATAGGCAGACGTCACAGCGTCGATGCCGCGACCAAAGGCCAGCTTCACGGGTCCCTCGGGCTTACTTCGCCCCAGGATGCGAGCGCATAGCATGGGGACGAGGGTCAGCGCGACGAAACCAGAAATCGCGACCGCCGAGGCCACGGTCACGGCGAGTTCTCGGAAAAGGCGCCCAGTCGTGTCCGTCAAGAAGACCAGGGGGAGGAAAACCGAAACCGCACTGATCGTCGCCGCGACAACGGCAAATGAAATCTCACTCATGCCGCGGCGCGCGGCCTCCATCGGTGGCGTTCCGTTTTCGACCCAACGGGTGATGTTTTCGAGCACCACGATCGCGTCGTCGACGACGAGGCCGATCGCGAGTGTGATGCCCATCAACGTGATCGTGTTAATCGAGTAGCCAACGAAGTAAAGAACACCGAGGCTGCCAATGACTGAGACCGGGATCGCAACCGCCGGGATGATCGTGGCGCGAAAGCTCCGTAAGAAAACGTAAATCACCAGAACGACGAGAAGCGCCGCGACAGCAATTGTGAGCTGAACATCGCGAATCGATTCGCTGATGAAGATCGACGTATCAAACGAGACGTCGAACCCGACGTCTTCCGGGAGGTCACGCCGAATTTCAACGATGGTTTTTTTGACCGCATCAACCACGGAGAGGGTATTGGCCTTGGACTGCTTGACGATGCCGATCCCGATCGCGGGGCGGCCGTCGAACTTGACGATCTTTCGATCGTCTTCTGCCCCTTCGACAACGTCCGCTACATCTCCAAGGCGAACTTGCTTTGCGTTGTCTGAGCTGATGACAAGCTGCCGATACTCTTCGGCGGTCCGCATCTCGCCGAGGCTGCGAACGGTCAGCTCCGAATCTCGGCCCTCGATTCGCCCAGAGGGGATATCCACGTTTTCCCGGCGCAGCGCCGCAATCACGTCCGAGATCGCAAACTGCTGTGCTCCGAGTTTGCGATTATGAATCCAGATCCGCATCGCGAGACGACGGTCCCCACCCAGCACGATCGAGGCGACACCCGGCAGCTTTTCGAGTCGATCTTTTACGACATCGTCCGCGATCCGCGTCAACGCGATCGGGTCATAGCTTTCGCCGTGCAACGCCAGCCACAAGATGGGCTGGGCATCGGCGTCCGACTTTGCGACCACCGGCTCTTCGACGTCCATCGGCAGCCGGCCACGAACCCGCGCGATCCGGTCGCGGACGTCGTTCGCGGCGGCCTCGATATCCCGATCCAATTCGAATTCGATCGTGATCCGCGAAGACTCTTCCTGGCTCGTCGACGTCATGTGCTTGACGCCTTCGATCCCGTTGACCGCACCTTCGATGATCTGCGTCACCGAGGTTTCGACAACCTCTGCCGCAGCACCGTGATACACGGTGACGATCGAAACTTCTGGCGCATCGACATCGGGCACTTCGCGGTTCTGCAACCGCGGGGCCGCGATCAAGCCGACCAGAATAATCAAGAGCGACATCACCGTCGTAAAGACGGGCCGCTCGATGCAGATCTGGGAGAGCCTCACGCTCCGACCTCGACCTCTTTGTTGGGCGCGGCAGCGTCTCGGTCGAACTGCAGCTTCACACCTGACATCGCTTTATTCGTGCCGGCGGTCACCACCCAGTCCCCCGCTGCAACACCGGACAAAATTTCAACACGACCATCTTGTCGTTGACCGATCGTAACAGGAACCTTGACCGCGAGATCGTCTTCCCCTGCCTTCCATATATAGATACCGTGGCGGTCGTAGACCATGGCGGAGTCCGGCAGGAGAAACGTGTTCTTTCGCGCAGGCAAGCCAATGTCGACGTTGGCAAACATGCCCGGTTTCAGTCGGTGATCGCCGTTCGACACCCAAGCCTTCATCACGAGACGCCGCGTTGCGGGGTCGATCGTTGGAGAAACAAAGAAGATCATCCCCGGGAACCTTTCGTTGGGAAACGCTGCAACCCGAGCGTGAATCGTTGCGCCCGTGCGAGCGAGGGCTGCAGCAAACTCAACCGTTGTAAAGATCAGCTGTAGCCGATCAATCGCATCGATCGAGATGAGCCCTTCGTCTTCGCGCAGTCGCGTTCCTGGCGAGACCATTCGAATGCCCAACACGCCATCGAATGGCGCATGAATTCGGGTTCGCTCAAGCTCAATCTTGGCGAGGGCGACCTTGGCTTTTGCAACGTCTAGCCTGGCGAGGGACTCGGCTTCGCGCGCGACCGAAGAAACGTCGCTGCGCGAAAGCTGTTGGGTGCGGTCGTAGACATCCGTTGCGAGTCGCATCTCGGCCTGCGCCTCGTCCAGCCGTGCGCGCTGCTCTCCGGCACGAAGGCGAAAGAGCGTTTCGCCCTTCTTGACTGGCTGCCCCTCGGTTCCAAAGATCTCTTCGACGACGCCTTCGATTTCAGGCTTCAAGACAACAGAATGTTCTGCTTCGAGCTGGCCGGTGAGCGCCACCTTGTAGACAAAGTCTTCGGCGAACACTTGTGTGGCCTCCACCGTGACGGCCGGCATCTCCGGAGGGCTAGAACTTTCCTCCGGAGCACCCGAAGAACAGGACCCAAGGACGACTGCCGTAACGAGCGCGGTGCAACATGAGGCCGTGCGAGTTACGAAAACCTCGCGGAGGTGTCTAATAACGGGGTGCATTTTCGTATCCTACCGAATGGCCCATATCCCTGCTCGAAACGCGACTCGGTGAATGGGCGCCCACGAGCCCTCGACACACCACCCCCGGCTGCGCGAGACTCCCGCCGCATTTGAACCGCCGAGCGAACCCAGCACGACCCGAGGAGAAGAAAGTGGAGCTTGCGTGTCTAGATCTCGAAGGTGTGTTGATCCCTGAAATTTGGATCAACTTCGCAGAACGCACCGGCATTGATGAACTACGCGCGACGACTCGTGACATCCCCGACTACGACGTCCTGATGAAGCAGCGACTCGGCATCCTCAAACAGCACAAGCTCGGCCTCGCAGACATCCAAGATGTGATCAGCGGTCTGTCGCCGCTCCCCGGAGCCAAAGACTGCCTCGATTGGCTCCGCAATCACTTTCAGGTCGTGATCCTTTCGGACACGTTTTACGAGTTTGCCGAACCGCTGATGCGACAACTCGGCTTCCCGACCCTCTTCTGTCACAAGCTCGAAATGAACGACGCCGGTATGATCGTTGACTACCACTTGCGGCAGGCCGATCCGAAGCGAAAGGCCGTGCAAGCGTTTCACGGGCTGAACTTTCGCATCATCGCAACGGGCGACTCCTACAACGACACGACGATGCTCGGAGAAGCCGATGCGGGCATTTTGTTTTGCCCACCGCAGAACGTGATCGACGAGTTCCCGCAATTCCCAGTTGCCAAGAGCTACGCGGAGTTGCAGGCAGAGTTCGCCAAGGCGTCGGAGCGAGACATCCCCGCCAGCTAGCCGCAGCCTGCTAGACCGCGCGCTTGCGCGAACTGCGTGAAAGCGACCTCTTGCGCAAGCGCAGGTTTTCAGGGGTCACTTCGAGCAGCTCGTCGTCTTCGATCCATTCGAGTGCGGATTCGATCGTCATTTTGCGAGCGGGCGTAATAACAGGCGTGTCGTCTTTGCCCGAGGCGCGCATATTGTCGAGTTTCTTGGCACGGCAGATGTTTACTTGCATGTCGCCTGGCCTTCGGTTTTCGCCAACCACTTGTCCCTCGTAGACCTGAACCCCCGGATCCACGAACAGCGCGACACGCTCCTGAATCTTTACAATCGCAAACGGAGTCGTTTGACCTTGATCGGTCGACACGATGGCACCAACGGGGCGCTGATCCATGTCCCCCACCCAAGGTTCATAACCCCTGAGCGTTGCGCACATGACTCCCTCACCCCGGGTGTCGGTTAGAAACTCACTTCGGTAACCGAACAGACCGCGACTCGGAACGATGAACGAAAACGAAACGCGTCCCGATTCCTGGTTCATGTTGACCATGCGGCCTTTGCGTGTGGCCAGTTTTTCCATCACGGAGCCCGCGGCCCATTCTGGCGCGTCGATCACAACGTCTTCGACCGGCTCAGACTTCTTGCCGTCAATCTCGCGAGGAATGATCTCGGGGCGCGAGACCGCGAACTCAAACCCCTCGCGGCGCATGGTTTCGACCAGCACGGCAATTTGCAGCTCACCGCGGCCGGACACCTGGAATGAATCTTGTCGGTCGGTTTCGGCGATCGCGACGGAGATATTGGTTAGACCTTCGCGGCGCAGTCGATCCCCAATCTGGCGACTGGTCACGTACTTGCCTTCGCGTCCGGCGAAGGGAGACGTGTTGACCTGCAGGTAAACGCTGATGGTCGGCGGGTCGATTGCGATGCGGGGCAATGCTTCGGGGAATGACGGGTCGCAGATCGTGTCGCCGATCTCGATCGAGTCGATCCCGGCAAGGATCGCGATGTCTCCAGCACGCGCTTCTTCCATTTCAACGCGATCAATCCCCCGGGTCCCGAAGAGCTTGGTGACCCTGAAGGAACTCTTTTTGCCTTCCTTGTTGACGCAGACGACGTTGCTCCCGCGCTTGAGAACGCCGCGGTTCACACGACCAATGACGAGACGGCCTACGTAAGCGTCATAGGAAAACGTCACCGCCTGGAACTGCATCGGACCTTCGAGGTCTACCATCGGAGCCTCGGTGCATTCGAGTATCGCCTCCATGAGCGGGCGAAGATCAGCAGGCTCGTCCGCCATGTCGCGGGTGGCTAGGCCGGCTTTCGCCGAAGCAAAGACCGTGTGGAAATCGAGCTGTTCGTCGTCGGCGCCCAGCTCAACCAGAAGGTCAAACACTTCGTCGATGATTTCTTCGGAACGTTGTTCCGGGCGATCAATTTTGTTGACCACAAGGATCGGTTTGAGACCGCGTTCCAAGGCCTTGCGGAGAACGAAGCGCGTCTGGGGCATCACGCCTTCGACTGCGTCTACGAGCAACAGCACCGCGTCAACCATGCCGAGGACACGTTCCACTTCACCGCCGAAATCGGCGTGTCCAGGTGTGTCGACAAGCTGAATCCGTGCGCCCTCGAATTCGATCGATGTGCTCTTCGATGAAATCGTGATGCCGCGCTCTTTTTCGAGATCGTCGGAATCCATCACCCGCTCTTCAATCACTTGGTTTTCGCGAAACGAGCCCGCGAAGCGCAACATGGCGTCAACGAGGGTTGTCTTGCCGTGATCGACGTGGGCGATGATGGCGAGGTTTCGAAGGTCGGATCTAGGAGCGGCGTTAGACACGGTGATACTTTCGCTTTCTGTCCCGCGGTACGAGCCACGCGAGACTGTTGTCAGATGTAGGATTCAGCGGTTGAATTCAAGATCGGGGTTTAGATTGGGAGTTGACGTCACTTCGCCAATTCCAGCACGCCTCTTTACAGTGTTTTGTTGATTCAAGGCCCGCATCTAGAGCATGCGCGTCGCTCGCCGATCTGGTGATGCGTGCCGCGGTTGGAACTACGGGACTCTTCTGATGAGAACTGGCCGAAGCCAAGTGTCGGCACCTGCTAGACAGGCTGGGCCGATAAGTGGATCGGTACCAAGACCGAAAATTAAGGAGGGATTCCCGGACCGGGGGGCGTCTAGGCGCGCGCAGGCTAGCAGAACGAGGGAGGTTTCACACCAGCTGACGCGCCCAGAAGCAGCGCGAGGAGCCGTGGTAGAAACCGCGATGGAAGCCGTGATAGAGGTGGCGGTTGCGGTGGCGATAGAAGCCGCCTCAGGAATCAACCGCGGGGGGCGGCAAGTTCCGTGCGGTTTAGCCCGCCAACACGGCGCACTTCGAAGCGCGCGCCTCGTTTATCGAGGATGTAATGTGTAACTGCACTTTCGAGGGCCCGCCCTCGCAGGCTCGCCTTCCACCACGACAAGTGCTCGGCATCTTCCGGCGCTTCGTCCTCGATCGCAAAGACCACTTCCTTTTCGCGAGAAGTGACCTCGATGCGAATTTGACCGCGCTCGCCGAGCTCCTCCATCGCCTCCATCGCCCCGTATGCGTGGCACAGCATCAGGTAGTGGAACAATTCGGGTTCGGCGGTTACGTCGGGCAGATCGGGCTCGATGTTGAAAGTGATTTCGAAACCGCGTCCACCGTATTCCGACAAAGCGCGCTCGATTCCCTGCGCAATCACCCCGGCACTCACTGGCGGAATAGATTCGGGAGCGGGGCTCATCATGGGTCGCACCATTGCGAGCAGCGACGCAGTCCGCGCCGTCAGGTCGTCGATATCGAGTGAAGCCACGGCGAGACCACGCGCGTCGAGATCTTCATCAAGTAAATGCGCTTGCAGTCGAATCGCCGCGACGAGATTCGAAATTTCGTGGCACACGGCAAACAACAATTGTGATGGATCATTTGCCTGATTGGAAAACGCCTCGGTAGGCATCGACCCCCTTCTCTTTCTCGTCTGGCTTGTCTGACTGGTGACAACGATCAACGCATCAGACTCATCATCCCAGTCCTACATTGCCAATTGTGGCTCAGAATTACTTCGATTACCCGCACATAGGGCGCTGATCCAAGAAACTCCTAGTTGTCCGCACCGTCTCGCATGATAGATTTGGTTGTGTGAATCTGGACAAGCAACTCTCGCGCATGTCAAAGCGCCTCGAACTCGAGTCGATTGAGCGACATATCTTTCTATGCGTCGGTGGAACCTGCGCCGAAACGGCTACTCAAGCGGAGTCCTGGGCCTTTCTAAAAGCGAGACTCAAGGAGTTGGGGCTCGTCGACGTAGAACGCGGCGTGTTCCGCTCCAAAGCCGAATGTCTGCGCGTCTGTATCGACGGCCCGATCGCCCTCGTGTACCCGGAAGGGACTTGGTACCGACAGTGCACTCAGGAAAACTTGGAACGCATCATTCAAGAACACCTCATCGGCGGCGTTCCTGTCGAAGACCTGTCGTTCAGCCGCACAACGCTCCGTTTCGATGATGTCGCTGAGGGTCGCCCCGACAATGACGATGTAGACGCTCCTAGCGCTTCGGCACCCCACGTCGACGATGCAGATCGCGAGTAAGCGGGCATGCGATCGGCACTCCTTGCGGGTCGCGATCACGCAACGCTGGGCGCCATTGAAGTCGTGGCGGAGGGCGCCTGTGCAGTTGCGCTGTCCCGAGGCGGCGCGGCCAAAACCTATTCTCATACTGAACCGAACGAAGATGCATGCCTGTTTGCCGTCGGTCCCGGTGGCGCCGTGCTCGCGGTCGCGGACGGGCATCACGGCGCGATCGGTGCAGAGATCGCGATGCGTCACCTACTCGAGCACAACGCGGAGCATTGGACTGCGCCGTCGGCGGGCTCGCCGGACGAACTCGAACGCGAAGTCTCCGCCGCGGTGAGCGCAGCCAACCTCGCGATCCTCGACGAAGCCGAGCGCTCTAGCTTGCCCCCCTCCCCCACGACGCTGTGCCTAGTCGTCATCCGTCCTGAAGACGACATCCTCGTCCACGCTTCGGCTGGAGACAGCCATATTTTCTGGACCCGGGACGCCGCCCCCGTTGACATTGGATGGGTCGCACAGTCTCCGGAGCGGCCCGCTTACCTCGGCTATCCGCCCAGTGCTGAGCGTGAAGCCAAGCGCGGCATCGGAACCTTTCCCCTCGCAGGCACCCGTTCGGTTGTGTTGGTTACCGACGGCTTTTCGGAACACGGCATTGGACACGACAACCCAGAAACCGAGTTGCACGCCATTCAATCACAGAGTTTGAGCTGTGCCGCAGATCTGCGCCCGATCGAAACCTGTCGCGGCGTGGCCCAGAGCGCGAACCAAATTCAGCGCAAACATCGCGCGGGAGACAACCTCGGCTGCGCGGTTTGGATCGCGGACTAATCGGCGCTCTTAGCGCGCGTCGAGCAGGCCCACGACGCGCTCGGCGATCGCCCCACTCGCCGTAAGCCCCGGAGACTCGATCCCAACACAGCTCACGAGGCCAGGCAGCCCCTTGTCGCTTTCTTCGCCGACGACGAAGTCTCGAAAGCCACTGCCTTCCGCCGCGAGCTTGCTGCGAATGCCTGCGAAGTCAGGAGTCAGCCATTCTGCACGCATCGCGGGCAAGTAGCGCGCGGCCGCATCGGCAAATGCAGACGCCTTCGTGCCGTCCACCTGGTAGTCGATGTCCGACACGTAGTGGGCGTCCGGGCCAAAACGAACGCGTCCCGCAAGGTCGAGTGTCGCGTGAACCCCCAACCCGGCACCTGACGCACTGCCAACCGGATAGACCAGCTGTTTCAGCTTCACATCGGCACCGGGGGCAAGCGCGAAATAATCCCCTTTGCACAGATAGATGCGATAACCCGCCGCGTCGATGTCGACGCCCGCTCGCTTTGCGACTTGGTCCGCCTCAAGCCCCGCGGCATTCACGACTTCGTGGCAACGAAGTGTCTGCTCATCACCCTCGCCGGCGCGGGTTCGAACGACAACTCGCCAGTGGTCTGGTTCGCGATTGAGCACCGTCACCTTGTGATCGACAAGCAGCGTACCGCCGTGCTCTTCCATTTCTGCGAGATACGAAAGACAAAGACCGTGAGCATCGACGATCCCCGTTGCCCGCGAATGCAGCGCGGCAACGCCTGCGACATCAGGTTCTAGACGCGCGATTTCAGCCGCGTCGATCATCGAGATGTCGGGAACGTCGTTCTCACGGGCAGCGCTCAACAACGCTTCGAGTTTCGGAATCTCTTCGTCGCAAGTCGCCACGATCAGTTTTCCGATGCGCTTGTGCCCGACGCGACGTGCTTCGCACCGCGCGTACAAGAGGTCGGAACCGCGACGGCACAACGTGGCCTTCAAGCTTTGTTTCGGATAATAGATACCGGCGTGGATCACTTCGCTGTTACGACTTGTTCCGATCTGAGCGATCCCATCGCGCGTCTCAAAGACAACCACCGATCGACCCGTGGCTGCGAGAGCTGCCCCAGCGGCAACCCCCACGACGCCAGCGCCGACCACCGCGGTGTCGAAGTCTAACGACGCCGGGATCATTCGCCCGCGGTGCGAGACGCGCCACCTGTATTCGACAAGTCGGCTTCGCTACCGCGCGCGAGTGCGAAGAAAGCGCGGCGACGATCCGGGCCACTAAAAGCAAGCACGCCTACCGAAGCGACGAGATACATCACGGTGAACCCCATGCGCACACTCCCGCTCGTAAAGAAGAGTTGTCCCACAAAGAGCGCGGCGAGCCAGACCGCGTGGGTACGCGTCACCTTCAACGTCGAGAGCAAGATCACCGCAAACATCGACTGTGCCGACGTCAAGTACAGCTCCTCGGTTTGTCGCTCGTCGAGAGGGAGGCCGACAAAGGCGCCGGAAGAAATCGCAAACGCAATCGGAAGTGCGCCGACCAAGAGAGTCCATTGATTGACCTTGGACGAAACAAGCGCACCAATCCCGATCGACCCGCGCAAGCGCATGGCGAACATGATGGCGACAATGAACTCGGGTGACTCCGACGCAAGCGGCGCGACCCACTGCACCAACAAGAACTCGTCTATGTCGTAGCGACGGCCCATGGAGACAAGGCTTTCCGCGAAAGGCTCCGCGGACACCCAGATCGCATACGCGGCAAATATAAAAAGTACGACCGCCCAAACCCTTCGCCCGAGATCGTTGAATTCCCGATCGATCAGCGCCGCTGGGCCTTCAAGGTCGACTTCCGGCGACTCACCGCCCATCGCCGCGCGTACGTAACAGCCAAACAGGATCAGCAGAACAGCAGAATCGAACAGGCTGATCTCGCCACCGAGCGGAATGAGGAACGAATAGAGCGTCGCCCAGATCAGAAAGCGCAGTTCGAGGTTCTGTCTCGGATGGATCACCAGGTACTTCGCACCGCTGCTGTGACAGGCGACCAACACCACGGCGGCCCAGCCAAAGCCAATTAAGATTCGGTTGGCGCCGGTCATGTTGGCCGTCGCGTAGGCGGCGTAACTCGGGTCGACGCCAGCCCGCCAAGCGAAGTGCAAGTCGATCGCGTACTCGGGCAACACACCCACAAGCGCCAACACGAGCAGCGCGAGCGACTGCGGAATATCGCGTTCGGCGACCTCACAAGACCAAGCAAGCATGAACGCGGCGCCGAGAATCGCGAGCCCGGCAAGCAAAGCAACCACTTCGGCCGGAATCCCGAGGCCATGAAGTGCTTCGGCAAGCACCCAAGGCAGCGGCAGGGCGAGACCCAGTACAAACCAGAGCAGGTCTCGTCTACGCGCAAGCGGGCGGTTGGCTTGGGGCATTAAAAACCTTCGCCGTACACTTTTTGGTAAGCGGCCTTAAAACCCGCAGTGTCGAGTTCAAGCCCCTGAGGTCCGGCGACGCGAACCTTGAGCGAGCCAATCAGGCTGCCAATGCGGGCGCCCGTTTCGAGCGGGATGTCTTTCGCCAGCGCGTACAGGATCCCCGAGCGATAGGCGTCGCCGCACCCCGTCGGATCCACGATTTCATCCGCCGCGATCACGGGAACGTCAGTCTGGTCGTTTTCGATGTTGACCGTGGCCGCGCCACTTCCCTTGCGCAGCCTTGAACCTTCACCACCGCGAGTCACGACGATCGCGCCAACGCGAGCGGCAATCTCGTCTTCCGAAAGGCCGGTCTTTTCAAGGGTCATCGACCATTCGTAGTCGTTCACGATGTAGACCGACGCGCCGTCGAGCAGCGCCGTCAGTTCTTCACCATCAAAGATGCCCATGGCTTGACCCGGATCGATCACGCACTTCTTGCCCGCCGCCTTGAGGGCCGCGGCGTAGTCGATCATGCCCTGCTTGCCGTTGGGGGACACGATGCCGACTGAAAAGTCTTCATCCACGCTCGCGAGCGTGGCTTCGTGCGATCGTTCCATCGCGCCCGGGTAGAACGAGTTGATCTGATTGTGATCGAGGTCCGTCGTGATAAAGCACTGGGACGTATAGACGTCATCGAAGGTCTTGATCCAGTTGCGACGGATCCCGTGGTCGTCCATCCATTGGGCATAGGTCCCGAAATCACTGCCCACTGTGGCGAGCAGGATCGGGTCGATGCCGAGAATCTTGACGTGGTAGGCAATGTTCGCACCCGTGCCGCCGTAACGCTTTTCCAAGCTGGGCACGTAAAACGAAACGTTCACCGAGTCAATTTTTTCGGGCAGGATGTGGTTTTTGAAATGGTCGGGAAAGACCATGATCTGATCGATTGCAATCGATCCTGTGCACAATATCGACATGTTTGGGCCTCCGGGCCGAGCAGTCTCGCGACCCCACCCCCAAGCGTCAATGGTGTGCAGCCGTCCGGACGTGTAAAATACGCGCGATGAAGATCAGCAAACGCTTCCAAACCGGTAAACCAGTAATTTCTTTCGAGTTCTTTCCTCCCAAAACCGACGCCGGCTTCGCGCCGTTGTTTCGATCGATCGCCGAACTTCAGGCCCTCGACCCGGGCTTCGTTTCGGTGACGATGGGCGCGGGGGGCTCAACTCGAAGCAAGACCGTCGACCTCGTCATCCGCATTCAGCGAGAGACGGGACTCACCGCGATGGCCCACCTGCCCTGCGCGGGTTTCGAGCGAGAGCAAGTCGGCACGATCTTGACCCAGCTGGCCGAGGGCGGCGTCGAAAATGTGCTCGCACTGCGCGGCGACCCGCCCGCCGACAATGCCGACTTTGTGCAACCACAGAACGGCTTCGGATTCGCAAACGACCTCATCGACTATACGCGTAAACAAAACCCCGAACTGTGCATCGTCGCGGCTTGCTACCCAGAAACCCATCCCGAAGCGCGCAGTGCGCAAGACGACCTCGACCACGCCAAGCGCAAGGTCGACGCCGGCGCCGACGTTTTGATCACACAGCTGTTCTTCGAGAACGCGAGATTCTTTTCATTCATGGATCGCATCCGCGCGGCCGGCATTACTGTGCCCGTCGTTCCGGGCATCATGCCGATCGTGAGTCGCGCGGGCGTGAAGCGCATGACGTCCATGTGTGGGTGCGAGATCCCGTCGGAACTCAACGCACAACTTGAAGCAGTCGGCGACGATGAAGCCGCAACCCAGGAACTCGGCGTTCGCTGGGGCACGATGCAGTGTCGCGAATTGCTCGACAGCGGTGCCCCCGGTCTGCACTTCTACACCCTGAACAAAAGTTCGGCGACGCGCCAGATCTACGAGAACCTCTTCCCAAAGGACTGAGCCGAGTCGTGTCAATAGATCACACTAAAACCGAGAGCGTGCGCCCGCTGCGAATTGCAGTTTTGCTTTCGGGCAACGGGTCCAGCCTCGAAAACTTGCTCGACCACATCGACGCGGGACTTCCCGCGCAGGTCACGGTGGTGATTTCGTCCAAGCGCTCGGCGTACGGCCTCGCGCGCGCACGTAAGCGCGGCATTCCCGCGATCGCAGTCCCGCGCAAAGACATGCCAGACGTGGGCACGTTCAATGACGCGATCCACGCCGAACTCGCAAAGCACGACGTCGACCTCGTCGCTCTGCTCGGCTTCCTTTCGTTGTTCGAGCTGCGGGGCAAGTACGAAGGCCGCACCCTCAACGTTCATCCCGCGCTGATTCCGTCGTTCGCGGGCCACGGTTTTTACGGTGAGCGGGTGCATCGCGCGGTGCTTGAGTCGGGGGTGAAGGTATCGGGCGCGACGGTTCACTTCGTCGACGACGAATACGACAAAGGCCCGATCATCCTGCAAGAGGCGGTGCCGGTTCTTGAAGGGGACACGGCCGACCGTCTGGCGGCGCGCGTGATCGCGGCGGAACGCCGCCTGGTCCCCGAAGCGGTGCGACTGATCGCCGAGAGTCGCGTCGAAATCAAAGGGCAGCGCACCGAAATATCGCGCTGATCTAATTGCCCTCGCCTTCACCGATTTCGGCCTGACACCGGGCAATAAACTCTCGAAGAATCGGCAGCGTCTCATCCGGGCAGTCGCGATAGGCGCCGTGCCCGCACTCTTTGAAACGATGAAACGTGACGAGGTTGGCCGGAACTGCCGGGGCAATATCGGATTGGTCTTCGATCGGCGTGGTCGGGTCGTCTTCGCCGCCGAGCCCCCGCGTCGGACATGCAATGTTCTTGAGCCCGGGAAGCAAATTGCAGTCGCGGTATTCGTTGGCAAAGAAGTGCAGCAACACCTCGACGTTTACGATGCTGCGACTCATCCCGTCTGGGTGACGATTCTCCTGAGCAGATTGAGCCATTGGGGGGATCGGCAGGGTCGATGTGGAGCGAGGTGACCCGAGTCACCCCATGCGAAGCTCTCCTCCGTTTTCAGTTCGGGAGTGAAATTTTTTGTTGACCCGAGGCGAAAGAAAGACGAAAGTGTAAAAATGCCTTCTGCATCGTCCCCCTACCCCGCACAAAATCGAGTTGAAGCCCTGCTCAACGAGCTTCACCAGGAACTCGGCCCCGAACTCCTCAGAACGGTCCGGCCTACTCATTTCTCCCAGAGCCACTCCAAGTACCCCGAGCCCTCTCCCTCGAACAACATGGAAACCCCTTCGCGTCCGGGTTCAGACCTAAAACCCGGCGCACCATCAATCAAACCCGGCGCGCCATCAATCAAACCCGGCGCGCCGCTCAAACCCGGCGCGCCGTCAATCCAACCCGGTGCACCGCTGGACAGCGCTCGGCAACAGCCTCACGGCACGCGTCATGCCACCGGGCTCAAAGAGGTCGACGCCGTACTTGGAGGTGGCTTCCCGGCGGGTTGTTTGAGCGAGGTCTCAGGCCCGCTTTCTTCGGGACGCACCAGCGTGGCCTTTGGCCTGCTCGCCGAACTGACCCGCGCCGGCGCCTATGTGGCCTGGGTGGATCTCGCCGACGCATTCGACCCGCCTTCGGCCGAGGCCGCGGGGGTGGTGCTCGACCGCGTGCTTTGGGCGCGCGCCCCCAAGACCCTCGCCGCCCTGCGCTGTACCGAGCGCATTCTCGAAACCGAAGGCTTCGCCCTCGCGGTGTTGGACCTCACGGGGCAGACCCAGTCGGGGGTGGGTAAGCGAAACAAAACCAAGCCAGAAACCATTTCCCACGCAGTCTGGCTGCGACTCACAAGGCTCGTCGCCGCAAAGCAGAACACTCTCTTGTTGCTTTCAGGCGAACGGCTCGCCGGCTCGCGGGCCGCGTTGGCGCTCGAAATGCAACCCGCACTCGCACACTTCACCGGAACCCCCGTCCTGCTCGAAGGGCTTGAAACACGTCCCATGCTCACCCGACGACGGGCAGAGCCTGGTCCGTCTGTTCAGTCCAACCCCCCCGCGGCCAGCACGGGAATAAAAGTGAAGTTGAAGGTGACTTCGAACGCGGCATAGCGCCGACCTCAAGACACGAACACCAAGACAAAGACCAAGACCAAGACACACCCCCCAACCCCTAACTCGTCCCGGCGTCCCCCCATGCGCATTGCTTGTCTCCTCATCCCCAACCTGCCCTTGTGTGCCGAACTCCGAGCGCGTCCCGATCTTTTGGGCAAGCCGGTCGCGATTGCCACAGGCCCCGACGCCCGCGCAGAAATTCTTGCGTGCTCCCCGGAAGCCGCGGCCCTAGGCCTTCGCCCCCCCTGCAGCGTGAGCCACGCCCGCAGCCTGTCTTCCCAGTTGATCGTCCGTGTGGCCTCCCCTGTGCTCGAACGCACCACGCGGGACGCGTTGCTCGATGTCGCGCTGTCTCTTTCGCCGCGCGCCGCTTTGGCGCCTCGTTCTCCCGGCATTTTCATTTGCGAGGCGGCGGTATTCCTTGACGCCACGGGGGTCGATTCCCTGTACCGCTCCGAATCGGGCTTTGCAGCGGCCCTTGCGGCACGGGCCGAACGGGCGGGGCTTCCGGGAAGCATCGCAATCGCTTCGTCGCGCAGCATTGCAAAGATCGTCGCGCGCAAGTTGGCGGTCCCGAAACTCGCACGCGCGGCCATCAAACCTCCCCGCGAAAGCACGGGTCGCGCCACGGAAGAACACGGTGGCGAACCCGAATGCTGCATCCTCTCTCCGGACGAAGAAGCAAAAACCCTCGCCCCACTCCCCATTGATCTACTCGACCCCGGCGACGACCTCGCTCAAAAGCTCACCCGCTTTGGCGTCCACAACGTGCGCGACTTGCTCGCACTCCCTCGGCGCGCGCTGGCCGAACGCTTGGGCGTCGACGTCTTGCAACTCGTCGCTCGCGCCGAAGGCCGCGAAGTGGAAACGCCCTTACCCGAACCCCGAGACGCGAGCCTTCGCGAAGCGATCGACCTCGACTACCCGATCCAATTGCTCGAACCGCTCGCCTTCGTGTTGCGCGGCATGCTTTCGCGACTCACCGAACGCTTGACACTGCGCGGGCTCGCGAGTGGCCCTATCGATCTCAGCTTGAACCTTTGCGAAGGCGGACGTGACCATCGGCGCATTGGCATCGCGGCGCCTACCCGCGACCCCCGAGTGCTGTTGCGCCTCGTGGTTCAAACGCTCGAAGCAACACCTCCCGAAGCGCCGGTCGAAGGCATTGCCTTGAGCACCTTGGGCACCTGCCCTCGTCGCGATCAACTCGACTTGTTCATTACGCCCGGGCCCGACCCGGCCGAGACGGACCGCACCCTCGCCGAACTCGAATCTCTTTGCGGCCCAGGTCAGGTCGGCTCACCCGCGGTGCTCAACGACAATCATCCATGTGCGTTCGAACTCAAACCGTTTTCGAGTGACACGTCTGCCGCTCCAAAGAGTTCGCAGCCAAGCAGCACGCTCGGGCCGAAGTCAGCCGGGGACGTAGGCCTTGGCGGGTCTCCACTCGTGGTTCGGGCACTACGCCCCCCGGTGCATGCCGAAGTGAAACTTCACCACGGCCACCCTTCCAACATCCGCAGTGCAGTGGCTTGTGGGCACATCGTCAACGTGGCTGGGCCATGGCGCACCACCGGACGATGGTGGTCTCAAGAAGGACGCTTTGCCCTCGACCATTTCGACGTCCAAGTCAGCGACGGCACGATCCTTCGCCTTTGCTTTGACTGGACCCAGCGAAATTGGCAGGTCGACGCTATTTATGACTGACTTCGCATCTCATGTGACTCAAAGCCGGATGGTATCCGCGGCTACCCGAGGCACTTACAAAACCCAAAAAGTTCCTCAAGCGAAGCATTAACGACCCGCATCGGTCTAGGCCGAACTGCTCAACATGACACCGATGCGTGTCTATCCATGGGACAAGGGCTAGGCGCGGTGCCTAGTCGTCATAGTCCTCGTCGTGGGCCTCGATCTCTTCGGAGTTGTCTTCAGGGTTGTCTTCAGGATTGTCTTCGGGACTGTCTTCGGGACTTCCTTCAAAGCCGTCGTCGTCGTTCGGCCTTTCCTCGTCGAGCTTTTCGCCGCGTTTGATCTGCATCGAAAGGCCCGCGCGTTCGGCGCTCCCCTGGCTCGCCCGGTGGAGTGCCGCGTTTCCGAAGCGATCGGAAATCTCGTCGAGGGCGCGATTCAGATCGGTTCGTCGTTTCTTTTCGGGCGGTGCGTCGAACAACGACAGCTGCGGCGCTTCACGGCTTTCAAGCCCTTCGGCTCCGACACCCATCAAACGCACGGCCTCTTGAAGTCGGGCCTTGGCCAGAAGCTTGCGCGCCTCGCGGGCCAGGGTGTCACCGTCGTCGGTCGCTTCGGTGAGCGTAATGCGGCGCGAACGAGCGGGGTAGCCCCGAGGTCCAGGCACCTGGCGTTCCGAAGGTCTCCATTTCAGGACGACGACGCGCGCCTTGAGCTTGTCCCGTCGCAGCCGTCGGGCCACCGACTCTGCGTGGGTCAAGATCGTGGCTTCGAGGGTTTCGCGATCGAGCACATCGCCAGCAAACGTATTTTCTTCGCTGTATGACTTGGGCTCTCGGTATGCCTCGACCTCGCGTATGTCTTCACCTCCCGCGAGACGCGCGATGTCGACGCCCCAGTCGCCCACTGCGCGACGCAGGGTCTCGGTATCACATGCCGCCAATTGACCCAGGGTTTCGAACCCCGCCGCGCGCAAGCGTTCGCCGCCGACCGGCCCAACGCCCCAAACCGCCCGAACGGGTAGCGGCGCGAGGAACGCACCGACTTCATCGTGCGCGACTTCCAACAGGCCATCGGGCTTTGACGCCGCGCTTGCGATCTTCGCCACCATCTTGACCGGGCCGATGCCCACCGAAACCGCGAGGCCCGAAGCCTCACGCACACGCTTGCGCAAACGCGCTGCGACGTCTCGGGCTGGGCCCATCAACCGCTCGCTACCGGTCAAGTCGAGAAACGCTTCGTCGAGGGACAGGCCTTCGACCCGCGGAGAAAACTCGTCGAAGATTTCAAAAATGCGTCGTGATTCCCGAGCGTACAACGCCATGTTGCCGCGCACGAACACCAAGTCGGGACAAAGTCTTCGCGCTTCGAACGACGGCATGGCGGAGCGCACTCCAAACTTGCGCGCCTCATAGCTCGCGGCCGCAACAACCCCGCGCGAACCCTCGCCTCCCACCACAACGGGCTTGCCGCGCAGTTCCGGCCGATCGCGCTGCTCGACCGACGCGTAGAATGCGTCCATATCCGCGTGCAAGATCACCTGGGGAAACTCTCTCTCGTCGGATTCGGAGCGAAAAGGAGGTATTTCGGGAGGGTGGCTTCGGTCTGACATAGCGAGCTTCGAGTTTAACCGGTCGGCGACGCGACTGCGCGGGTTAGGCGAGACCGTGCGCGATTTGTGACGCGGCTCGCATGCCACTCGTCAGTGCGGCCTCGGCGCCATTGCCCACCAAGTAGTCTCCGCAGAAGGCGAGCCGCGGCGTTCGGTCGAGACGTCCATTGAAGCGAGCGAGCCTTGCGAGATAGCTCGGGTAGAAGACCGGAGCGATTGCACTGTGACGGTTTACGAGGGTCCGCGAGGACGCAACGTGGCCAATCGGGGTAATCGACAAATCGTCACGAACCAGAGTTTCGATTTCCGCGTCACTGGCCTGCCATGCGCGTTCGGTCGTCGCTTCGCCGAGCGTTGCCCGCAACATCCCCGCGTCGACAGGCACTGCCCCAGACTTTACGTCCGCAACCTGAACGCCATAGAGCCCAAGACCTCGACGCCTCGGAAAACAAATACTTCGATACGGGATGTTGGTCGGTTCGCGCAGCATGAGGTGTACGTCGATGGAACGGGCATACCGAACGTCTTCAAAAAACCCGCGTTCACTCGGGGTGATCTTCGGGCAAATGTCGGCGACTCGGGTGCCAGGAAGGGCGACCACGACGCTGTCCGCAACGACACTGCCCTCGCGATCGCCGACGCGATAACGCACGCGGGCACCATCGCTTTGGGTTTCAAGGCTGGTCACTTCGCAGCACGTCCGCACGGGCAGCTGCGCGGCAAGTCGGGTCGTCACTTGGTCGAGCCCTCCGGCCAGATATTGCGGGCGGGCGCCTGCGACGCGGTTGATCAAGACGAGTAAGTACGCCGCGGAAATCTTTTCAGCGTCGAGGCCGAGCGCGTGACTGACCAGTGGAGCGACAATTTTTTTTCGTAGCGCAGTCCCAATGATCTGATCGAGATAACTCGACAGGCTTTGGGCTTCGAGCCGTGCATAACCGTTGGAAGTCTGCGCTTGGCTCCCCGCGCCCACTGGGCCATGAACGGGTGCAAAGGCGAGTTCCTTGCGCCACCGCATCCATTCGATCCGAAGCCTTAGCAAGCGCACCACATCAACGGCTGACAACGATTGAGATCGAAACAGCAGCGGGTCATCAACAGGCCGCAATGCGGCGATGGTGCCGGCATGGGTTACCGCGTCGGGAAAACGCGACACCGAACGCACCTTCGATGCAAGTTCCACATGATTGACAACCGAGTGAAGGCTGCGGTCGTGGCTGGTAAATGAAGCGATGCCAGGTTCGACCAAGAAGCCACCGACCCGCTGAGTTCGAAGTCGTCCGCCTACGTGCGGAGCCGCCTCGAGAACCTCGACATCAAAGCCTGCACGCTGCAGTCGCCACGCGCAGCAAAGCCCTGCGAGTCCCGCTCCGACCACGACGACAGACGGCACGCCGTTATCTTCCCTGTGCTGTCGCACATCGCGCGAATCGTTTGAAGTCAAGCCGCATTACATCACCGTCTCGCCGCCAGACCCTGTACAACCAACTCGAGCAATGACGTTGGCAAAAACGGCTTACGGAGAAACACGCCCCCGTGCAACTTAATCTTTTCTGCCAGGGCGTACTCTGGCTCGTCTCCACTCACGAAAACCACCACCAGACCCGGACACGCGGCCATCATGTGATCGAGCACTTCTTCGACGCCGTTCGGTGGAATCACGATGTCGAGGATCACGCCGTCGATTTCGTCGAGATGTTCGTCGAACGTCACGATCGCTTCGTCGCCCGTCTTTGCGGACAAGGTCGTGTAGCCCTCCCTTTCGAGCACCCGGGTGACGAGGCGCAAGAGCGCCGGTTCGTCATCGACGATAAGGATCGTGGCTGCGGAAGCAGTTGCGTTCATTGAGGTTCAGCATAGTCCGAATAGGATCCAGCAATCCAGCAAAGCGTCATTTAGACAACACTACGATTGTGGGTTGAGGTTCGAAGCTGGCCAACGACTCTTCGCCGATGACCGCGACACCCCCCAAACCAACGCCGTTTCGTCGCGCGACGAGCACCTTCAAGCGATCGCCCGCGACGGCTACACCATTCTCGAAAACGTGGTCGATCCCGCGTGGATGGACGCGATCACCGATGCGATCGCATCCGTTGGCCGAGCCGAGAAGATCGCCCCCGCGACCAATGAGTTCGAAGGCGTAGAAACCCTATGTCTCTACAACCGACTCGCCCACGGTGATCCCTTCGCGCAGATCCCCGCCTTCGAGCCGCTGCTGGAGGGGGTTGAAGGCGTGCTCGACCGTGGGTGTCTGGTGTCGACATTGTCTCGATCGACATCGGGCCGTGAAACAGAAAGCGCAGACCGAGGATACGGCTTTCAGGGTGTAGGTTTGGGAGTGATCGGATCAACTCCAGGCGGTCATGCAGCGCATTTCGCGTCCCCCCTCGGTCCCGGCGAAAAGTGTTGCTTGACCAGACGCGAAAACAAAGCGAAAGTCGCGCCATGCCCCCCAGCATGCCCAAGCACAGCCGCGTCCCACGTACCCGAAACCGTCTGCGAAGCGACATGCCCGCAGACATGGCCCAGCAATACGTCGAACTGCGCGCCCGCAGCGCGTTCTGCTTCCTCGAAGGCGTGTCGCTCCCCGAAGCGCTCGCCGAACGCGCGGCCGAACTCGAATACCCCGCTCTTGCCCTCGCCGATCGTGACGGCGTCTATGCAAGCCCTCGTTTCCATCGCGCCTGCGCGGCCAACGGAGTGCGGGCAATTCATGGCGCCGAAGTTCGCTTGCGCGCCACCGGTGAATCAACGCCGATCCTTGGCGAACTCTTGCTCCTCGTCGAGTCGCCCAAAGGTTGGCGCAATCTTTCTAGGCTTTTGACGATCGGGCAAAAGAGAAGACGTCGAGACAAACCAAACATTGCCCGAGCACTGACCGCGCCCTTCGTCACGTTCGATGAACTCGAAGAATATGCCGAGGGGCTCACCGCCATTGCGCGGGGAGACGCGAGCCTCGACCCCACGTTTCTCGACCGAAGTCTTTCGGTCTTTGCTTCGGGAACAAACGCAGCCCAAAGAGCGCGGAAAGAAAACACGCGCTTGTGGGTCGACGTTTCGCGTTTTCTCGACCGCGACCACGAGCGCGCCACGCGCCGCGCCGTCGCAATGGCCGAAAGCCAGGGCGTCCCCATCGTGGCAACGGGGGATGTCCGCGCGGCTCGGGCCCAAGAACGAAACCTGCTCGACGCATTGACATGTCTCTACGCGAAAACCTCCCTCGACTACGCGGGCACAAAGCTGCTCCGCAATGGCGAGCGTTATTTGAAAGCACGGCACGAAGTGGCGAAGCGCTTTGCCGACCGCCCCGACTGGATCTACGCAAGCCGCATGATCGCCGAGCGCTGCTCATTCGGGATGGACGTGCTCGAATACCACTTCCCCACCTATCCCCTTCAAGTCGGCGAAAGCCAAGACGACGCCCTTCGCAGGCTCAGCTACGAAGGCGCCCGCAGCCGTTACGGCTCGCCCCTGCCCGGCAACGTGCGCAAACAACTCGAACACGAGCTTGGCATCATCGCGAACCTTGGGCTCGCGGGTTACTTCCTGATCGTCCACGACATCAGCTGTTTTGCGAAAAGCCAGAACATCCTGGTGCAAGGCCGGGGTTCTGCTGCGAACAGTGCCGTCTGTTATTCCCTCGCCATCACTGCCGTCGACCCCATTGGGATGAAGCTCTTGTTCGAGCGCTTCCTTTCGGAAGAGCGCGGCGAATGGCCGGACATCGACCTCGACTTGCCCTCCGGCGACAAGCGCGAAGCCGTCATTCAGTACGTCTTCAATAAGTACGGCGAACGCGGTGCGGCGATGACGGCCAACGTCATCACTTACCGCTCGAGGCTTGCGGTGCGGGAGATGGGCAAGGTCTTGGGCATGGGGCCCGACACGATCGACCGCCTCGCCAAGTTGATCGCGAGCCTCGACCACAGAGACGAACACGACCCACTCGAAACCACGCTCAAGCAAGCCGGCGTCGATCCGACTGCACCGCGCATTCAAAAGTTGCTCGGTCTCGTTGAACAGATTCGCGGGTTACCTCGACACCTCGGGCAGCACAGTGGTGGCGTTGTGATCGCGGCTGGACACCTCGACGAAGTGGTTCCGATTGAGCCCGCGTCGATGGAAAACCGTCACATCGTGCAGTGGGACAAAGACGACTGCGCGGAGATGGGCATCATCAAGATCGACCTGCTCGGGCTCGGCATGTTGGCCGCGCTTGAAATCACCACTGACCTGATCGAAAAGCACGAAGGCAAAGTGGTCGACCTCGCGCAGCTCCCCCCGGACGACCCCGACACCTACGCGATGATGTGCGCGGCAGACACCATCGGGGTGTTCCAGATCGAAAGTCGCGCTCAGATGGCGACGCTCCCACGCTTGAAGCCCCGCTGCTTCTACGACCTCGTCGTCGAGATCGCGCTGATTCGCCCCGGCCCCATCGTGGGCCAGATGGTGAACCCCTACCTCGAACGCCGGGCGGGTCGGCAACCTGTCACTTACCCCCATCCATCACTCGTGCCCGTCCTCGAACGCACCCTCGGCGTGCCTCTGTTTCAAGAACAGATCCTTCGTATCGCGATGATCGCGGCGGGTTTCAGCGGCGGGGAAGCCGAAGAGCTGCGCCGCGCGATGGGGTTCAAGCGCTCGGAAGAAAAGATGGTGCAAATCGAAGCGCGCTTGCGCTCCGGCATGGCCGAGCGTGGGGTCAGCGCCGAAGCCCGAGACGAGATCGTGCATCAGATCTCGGCCTTTGCGCTTTACGGGTTTCCCGAATCCCATTCGGCTTCGTTTGCGTTGATTGCTTATGCGTCGGCTTACTTGAAACGGCATCACCCGGCAGCGTTCCTCGCCGGGCTTTTGAACAGTTACCCGCTTGGCTTCTACAACCCCGCCACGTTGGTCAAAGATGCCCAACGACATGGGGTCGAAGTGCGCGACTTGGACGTCGCTGCTTCTGAATGGTTGTGCACGATGGAGCCCGGAGTCGAGGCGAACGGATACACCGGCCCCGCGGTGCGCGTCGGCTTGCGTTACGTCGGTGGCCTTTCGAAGAAAGCAGGGGAAGCGATCGCACTCGAACGATCGGTCGCCCCCTTCCACGGCATGCCCGACCTCACCAAACGAGTCATACTCAAACAAGACGAAGTCACCGCACTCGCCGAGCTCGGTGCCCTTGCAAACTTGCCGGGCGCACCGGGGGCCGAAGAACGCCGTGCCGCACTCTGGCAAGTGGCGGCCCTTGAACGCGACCCGCGCTCGCTCTTTGCCGGCCTCCCTCCGGAAGCGCGCGGACAAAGCGGTCGCGGAAAGCGCGCGATGCGCAAACGCACTTCGTCCCCTCTGCCCGAGATGTCCCCCATCGAACGCACCCTTGCCGACTACCGTCTTTCGGGCCTCACCACCGGCCCCCAACTGCTCGCCTATTTGCGCGAAGGCTTGCGCAAGCGCGGTGTGCTTTCGGCGGTGGAACTGCGCAAGGTGCCCGACGGACGTTTTGTCCGCACGGCGGGACATGTGATCGTGCGCCAGCACCCGAGCACGGCAAAGGGCTTCACCTTCTTAACCTTGGAAGACGAAACCGGCACCTCGAACGCAATCTTGACCCCGGACATGTTCCGCCGCTTCCGTGTGCCTCTCTCTGCAAGTGCGATCATCGAAATTTCGGGGCCGCTGCAAAACGCGCAGGGGGTGATCCACGTGAAGGCCAACCACGTTGCTGCGCTGACATCGAAAGCCGCCCATGAAACCGAGCAACGCACGGCGCTTACGCGTGGACAATTGCCTCCCGGTCGACATTTTCGCTAGCCGGTTTATGCGAATCCCGAGTTTGACGCGTCCGCACACATTGCGGATCATTCGCCCGCTCCCCCACTACGCGCAACCGCGATGAGGACTGCATGAAAATTCGCCTCGACCCTGAACGCTGCACCGGCCACGGACGTTGTTACGTACTCGCGCCTGAAGTCTTCGACGAAGACGACGCAGGCCGCTGTGTTTTGAAGCACGCAGCTGTGCCGAGTGAACTGCACGAGCAAGCACGAAAGGGTGTCGAGAGTTGTCCCGAGCACGCGCTTGTGATCGAAGAGACAGGAGCGGTCACAAGCTAAATGTCCGATGCCAGCTACCGCACCGCCCCGGACGCCACCTCAAAGATGCCCGGCGGCATCCCGTACATCATCGGGAACGAAGCCGCGGAACGTTTCAGTTACTACGGCATGCGCGCGATCTTGGTCGTCTACATGACCCAGTACCTGCGCGACGCCAACGGCGAGCTTGAGTTACTGAGCGAAACCGACGCGACCACGTACTACCATCTGTTTACAGCCGCGGTCTACTTCACGCCGCTTGCGGGCGCGCTGCTCGCGGACGTCTTCTTGGGCAAGTATCGAACGATCGTGACCCTTTCGATCGTTTATTGCCTGGGACACGTCGCCTTGGCGATGGACGACACTTTTTATGGCTTGACCCTAGGCCTCGGGCTGATCTCCGTGGGTTCGGGCGGGATCAAGCCGTGCGTGTCGGCACACGTCGGCGACCAGTTCGGTGACGAAAACTCGAACCTGCTCTCCCGGGTCTATTCGTATTTCTATTTTTCGATCAACCTCGGCGCGTTCATCTCGACGCTCGCGACACCGCTCTTGCTGGAACACTACGGCCCGCACTTCGCGTTTGGTTTACCGGGCGCGCTGATGATCATTGCAACCTGGGTCTTCTGGCTGGGCCGGCAACGCTTCATCCACATCCCGCCCGGCGGCAAGGCGTTCTTGAAGGAACTCTTTAGTGCGGAGGCCGTGTCGGCGCTGCTTCGTTTGGGCGTCATTTACGTTTTCATTTCGATCTTCTGGTCGCTCTTTGACCAGACGGGGTCAACGTGGGTCCATCAAGCAGGTCGTATGGACCGCAACTTCCTCGGACATGAGTGGCTTCCTTCCCAGGTCCAGGCCTTGAACCCGCTTCTGATCCTGGCCTTTATCCCGCTTTACCTGAAAGTGATTTACCCCGCAGTCGAGCGGATCGTGCCGCTGACCCCGCTACGCAAGATCGGCGCGGGGCTCTTCATGACGAGCAGTTCATTCTTAATCAGTGCGTTGATCGAAACTTGGATCGCCGCGGGCCAGACGCCGAACATCGGCTGGCAGATCGTCGCTTACGCGATCCTGACTGCCGCCGAAGTGCTCGTCTCTGTGACCGCCCTGGAGTTTTCGTACACCCAGGCGCCCCTCAAGATTAAGTCGTTCGTGATGTCCTTGTATTTGATGAGTGTGTCGCTGGGCAACCTCGTGACGGCGGGCGTCAACATGGTCATCGAAAACCCGGACGGCACCATATCTCTTGAGGGCTCAAGCTACTTCCTGTTCTTCGCGGGCTTGATGTTCGCAACCGCTGTCATCTACGTCCCGTTTGCGATGCGCTTCAAAGAACGCACCTACATCCAAGAAAGTGTTGCGGCGAGAACTGAAGAAACAAGATGAAGAAGGTCTTGGCGGGGCTCGGCCTCGTTCTCCTCGCCGCATTGATCGCCGCCTTCGTCTACCGCGACACGATCAACCAGCTCTACCAGCTCGCGTACCTGTTCGACGAAGAGAGCATCGTCCACAACTTTCAGAACATGGACGAGATCTTCCCGACGAGCCCCATCGAGGGGGGCGGCAAGGTGATCGCGTTCGAACGCGGGTCTTACACTCTACCCACTCGCTTCGAGTTCAACGGCAAGACGTTCGACAGCGAGCAGTACCTCGCCGACACCATGGCGACCGGGCTCTTGATCCTGCACAAAGACAAGATCATCTACGAAGAGTATTGGCATGGTCATTCTGCCGAGGGGACTCACATCGCCTGGTCGGTGAGCAAGTCCTTCTTGTCGGCGCTCTTTGGCATCGCGGTGGCCGAAGGTCACATCAAAGACATCATGCAACCGGTGACCGACTACGTACCCGAACTCGCGGGCTCGGGTTATGACGGCGTGCCGATCAAGCACGTGCTTCAGATGTCTTCAGGGGTCGGCTTCAACGAAGACTACGGCGACCCCGATTCGGACATCAACCGCATGGGCGAGCGCATGGCGATGGGGGACAGCCTTCTCGAATTTTCAGCGACTCTCAAACGAGCTCGACCGCCAGGTACGCTGCAGCATTACGTCAGCATCGACAGCCAGGTCCTCGGCACCGTGCTTGTGCGTGCCACCGGCAAAGACCTGTCGGACTACACGTCCGAAAAACTCTGGAAGCCTCTCGGCATGGAATCCAAGGCTTACTGGATGGTCGACGGCAGCGGCATGGGGATGGCTTTCGGGGGGCTCAACGTAAGCCTGCGAGACTTCATGCGCCTGGGTCGCTTGTATCTCCACAAAGGCAACTGGTTTGGCGAACAGATCGTTCGTGAAGACTGGGTCCACGACTCCGTCACCCCAGACGCCCCCCACCTGATGCCCGGCAAAAAACCGGGTTCCGACAATCCTCTGGGTTACGGCTACCAGTGGTGGCTGCCGCAAGACTGGACCGGCGACTACATGGCGCTCGGTGTCTACGACCAAATGATTTACGTCGACCCGAACCGCGACCTGGTCATTGCGCGCCACGCGGCGAACCGCGACTTCCAACGCAATAACTTCGAGCCGACCGACGAAAACGTCGCGCTCTTTCGCGCGATCGCCGAAGACCTTTCCACCAACGCGGCGCCCCAGCCCTAAAGGAGCAGGTCGTCGTCAAGCTCCCGCGCGAGCACAAGGTTCGCGCGCTCTTCGTCTCGGTCGAAGACAATGCGCACGTCCCCCGACTCGAGCTGCTTGACCACGATGGCGACCTTCTGTTCAAGGGTCTTTTCGCTCGCCCCGTAGTCGGTGCCGTCTCGACTCGCGAACTCTTCCACCAAGCCACGTAGGGCCTTCGCGCTCAGCTGTTCGGCTTCGAGCACGAGGTACCGTGGGTCGTCATCGTTGTCCGCAGTGCTGTCGTCGGTCCTGTCGAAATTGTCGGACATGGCCGCCCCCGGCGTTACTTCCCGAGGTGAGTGCGAATGCGTGCGGTCAGCTTGTCGGGCGTGAAGCCAAAGTGCTCCGCCAAAGTACCGGCCGGGCCCGAAGCGCCGAAGCCCTCCATGCCGCACACAAGCCCTCGCCTGCCGACCAAGCCCCCCAAGCCCATCGCGGTACCCGCTTCAACTGCAACCGCCGGCGTGTTTTCAGGCAGCAGCGCATCGATGTAACTCGCGGGCTGTTCTTTCAGAAGTTCGAGACACGGAACCGAAACGACCCGCGCCTTGATGCCGTCCGCGTCGAGCTTGGCCGCGGTGTCGCAGGCAAGCGCCACTTCGGAACCACTCGCAACCACGACCACGTCGGGTTCGCCCTCGGTCGGCCGCACGATGTAGCCACCCTTGTAGATCTCTTCGCGGTCAAAGTCTGCGGGCCGCTCAAGCGGACGCAAGTTTTGCCGCGTAAGCGATAGCGTCGCCGGGCCTTCGGCCTTTTCCAGAATCCACGCGTAAGACATCGCAGTTTCTATCCCGTCGGCCGGTCGGAAGACCGTGAGCCCCGGGATCAAGTGAAGCGAGTCGACTTGTTCGACCGGCTGATGGGTCGGACCGTCTTCGCCGACGTAGAACGAGTCGTGCGTAAAGACGAAGATCGATCGCAGCTTCATGAGCGCGGCGAGTCGAATCGCCGGCCGCAGGTAGTCGCTGAAGATCATGAACGTGCCCGAGTACGGGATGAAGGTCCCGTCGAGCGCCATGCCGTTGGTGATCGCGCCCATCGCGTGTTCGCGAACACCGAAGTGGATGTTGCGGCCCCCGAAGCGTCCGTTGCCTTCGTCGATCCCGACGATGCCAACACCCTTGATGATCGGCGGTGCCGCAGAGCCTGCGAGATCCGCCGAGCCACCGGCCATGTAAGGAACAAGTTCAGACAGCTTCTGCAAAACGGTGCCAGAGTGCTTTCGCGTTGCGGCCTCGCCGTCCATACCGTCGCAGAGCTGATCCGCGAGATTGGAAGGCAAGCTTCGCGCCCGTGCTGCATCCCATGCCGAAGCACGTTCCGGTTCTGCTGCGCGCCACGCCGCCATATCGGCATCGAGCGAACTGCGTTCGCTGCGCTTGGCCTGGCTGCGTTCTGCGAAGAACGCCTTCACTTCGTCGGGCACCAAGAATTCGGGCTCGGTCGGCCAACCCATGTTGGCTTTGGCGAGCGGGATCTCAACGTTGCCGAGCGGGTTGCCGTGGGCCTTGCTCGTGCCTTCGATGGCCTTGCTGCCGAGGCCGATCACCGTGCTCACGATGATCATCGTGGGGCGGTCGGTTTCAGCCTTGCCGCGTTCGAGAGCCGCGCGAACGCCAGCGGAGTCGCGGCCGTCAATGCCGTCGATCACGTGCCAGCCGTAGGCCTCGTATCGCATCTTTACGTTTTCGGTAAAGGCGATTTCGGTCTTGCCGTCGATGGTGATCTTGTTGTCGTCGTACATGAAGACGAGGTTGCCGACGCCAAGGTGCCCGGCCAGCGAACTCGCTTCGCCCGATATGCCTTCCATCAAGTCGCCGTCGCCCACCACGCCGTAAATCATGTGGCTGCCAGGAGCGCCTTCGTCGTCGCCACGGGTCGAGCCAAACTGGGCTGCGGTCATGCGACCCGCGAGCGCCATGCCGACTGCGTGCGAGATGCCCTGCCCGAGCGGACCCGTCGTAATTTCAACGCCCGGGGTTTCGCCGTATTCAGGATGCCCCGGTGTCTTCGAACCGAGCTGTCTGAAGTTGACGATGTCTTCGTGCGAAACTTCGTAACCCCACAAGTGGAGTAGCGAGTACAAAAGCATAGAAGCGTGGCCGTTCGAAAGAACGAAGCGGTCGCGCAGTGGCCAGTCGGGGTCTCCGGGATCGAAGCGCATCTGCGAGTTCCACAGTTCGAACACCGGGCCAGCGAGCGCCATGGGTGCACCGGGGTGCCCGCTGTTCGCCTTCTGCACTGCATCAACCGATAGAAAGCGGATTGTGTTTTCGATTTGCTCGCGGAGCTGGGGAGTGAGATCGATCGGCATGGATCCTCGCGAAGCGTCGTCGACGATGGGGACGCGGGCGTGTGGGGGCGCAAGCGGCGACTGTCTTTGACGTATCAGGCAGTGCGCAAACGGAACATGGGGTGAAGCGAGTGCGCGGTTGGTTTGGGGGGGCCCAATTCACGTTGACCTTACTACAGAAATGTCGCGATTGGAGGCGCCGCGCGGAGCCCAGGCCAATGGAACACGGCGGTTGGAATTTGAGACGGGGGGCGCTGCCAAGACGAACGGCGTCGCAGCCGCGGGGCCAAGTGCGAGACCACTTGGTCGGGGTGGAGGGATTCGAACCCCCGACTTCGAACTCCCAAAGCTCGCGCTCTACCAACCTGAGCTACACCCCGAGGCGGCGAATCCTAACACGCGATTTTGCGCCCGCGACTGCCTTTGTGTTGCCCCCCAATTCACCCGCGGGTACCACAACGCTGTTTCGCAAAATGCCCCGCGCGATGCCGCACGGCCCCTCGCGTGCTATCAAGCCCCCCGTTCATCAGCCCTCTACTCAAGCCGCATTCGAGATCGCGGCAGTGCAATGGGGGGTGATTCTGGACCTTAGGCGCGTCAGCACGCGACGCACGGGTCCGGGCACCCAGGTTTCGATCTGCCCCCTGGCTCTGCACACAAAGACACATCGAATGACATCGACACGAAGCCCCGATCTACACCTCGATCTACACCTCGAACTGCGGGCCCGAGTAGCCCCGGAGAAATCGCGATGAGCGACAGCAAAACACCGAAGACCCTTTACCAGAAAGTCTGGGACGCCCACACCGTGCGCGAGCTGACGACGGGCCAGACCCAGCTCTTCATTGGCACACACCTCATTCACGAGGTCACGAGCCCGCAAGCCTTCGCGATGATTCGCGAGCTGGGCCTGGGCGTGCGCTTCCCGAAGCGAACTTTTGCGACCGTGGACCACATCATCCCGACCGACACCCGCATTCGCCCGCTTTCTGACCCCATGGCCGAAGCCATGATGAGCGAGCTCGAAAACAACTGCCGCGACTACGATATCGAGTTGTTCGACGTAGCGAGCGGCCAGCAAGGCATCGTGCACGTGATCGGCCCCGAGCAGGGTTTGACCCAGCCCGGCATGACGATCGCCTGCGGCGACAGCCACACTTCGACTCACGGTGCGTTTGGCGCGATCGCATTTGGCATCGGCACCAGCCAGGTGCGCGACGTCCTCGCCACCCAGACCCTTGCGATGGCGAGCTTGAAGGTTCGCCGCGTGAACGTGACGGGCAAGCTTGGCCCGGGGGTCTACGCAAAAGACGTCACGCTCGCGATCATTCGTGAGCTCGGCGTCAACGGCGGCGTCGGCTACGCGTACGAATACGCGGGCCCGGTGATCGACGCCATGTCGATGGAAGAACGCATGACGCTCTGCAACATGGCGATCGAAGGCGGCGCACGCTGCGGCTACGTGAACCCCGACCCAATCACTTTCGAATACTTGCGCGGCCGCCCTCGCTCGCCCCAAGGCGAAGCCTTCGACCGCGCAGTCGTGCAATGGAGCGCCATGGCGAGCGACGCCGACGCCGTGTTTGACGACGCGTTCGAACTCGACGGCTCCTCCATCGAACCCACGGTGACCTGGGGCATCAACCCTTCCCAGAACCTCGGTGTCAACGACCGTATCCCGAGCGCGGCCGACGTGCCGGACGAAGAACGCGCCAGCATCTCCGAAGCCCTCGACTACATGGACTTGACCCCGGGCAAGCGCTTGGCGGGCACGCCCATTGACGTGGCGTTCATTGGCTCTTGCACCAACGGCCGCATTTCCGACATGCGCGAAGCCGCCCGAGTCGCAAAGACGGGCAAGGTAAAAGAAGGCGTCCGCGCACTCGTGGTCCCTGGCTCGCACGAAGTTGCCAAGATGGCCGAAGACGAAGGCCTCGACGAAATCTTTCGCGCAGCCGGCTTCCAGTGGCGTGAACCCGGCTGTTCCATGTGCCTGGCCATGAACCCCGACAAACTGCAGGGTCGCGAGATCTGCGCATCTTCAAGCAACCGCAACTTCCAAGGCAGACAAGGTTCGCCCACCGGACGCACCCTGCTCATGTCCCCCGCCATGGTCGCCGCCGCCGCCATTGCGGGCAAAGTCGTCGACGTAAGGGAGGTCCTCTAAACATGGCCGCACGAAAAATCGAAAACGTAAAAGGCCGCGCCTGTGTATCGCGCGGCGATGACGTAGACACCGACCGCATCATCCCCGCCCGCTTCATGAAAGAAGTGACCTTCGACACCATGGGCGAGCATCTCTTTGAAGACGCCCGCAAAGCGGCCAAGGGAAACCACGCGCTCGACAACGAAGCCTATGTAGGCGCGCAGATCTTGATCGTGGGCAAAAACTTCGGTTGTGGTTCATCCCGCGAGCACGCTCCGCAGGCGCTTATGCGTTACGGCTTCAACGGTTTCATCGGGGGTTCATTCGCGGAGATCTTCGCGGGCAACTGCACCGCAATGGGGCTTATTTGCGTGACGCTTCCCGATGGCGATCTGACCAAGTTGATGGATAGTGTTGAGCTTGATCCGACGCAGGAAGTGACGATCGACATTGATGCAAGGACGATCACGTATCGCGATGGGACGCTAACGGCAGGGATCGCGGATGGAACCCGGGTTCAGTTGTTGGAAGGAACTTGGGACGCGATGGGGTTGTTGTTGGATGCGGGTGATGGGATTGAGGCAACGGGGAATGCGTTGCCTTATGTGTCGGGGTATTGAGGGGGAAGCGGCTTCGTTTCAAAGGCTAGTCCGCTGTGATTCGTTCGGCCTCCATCACGGCGGCTTGCACGTGTCAAATTACGAATCGCCCCGGATGTAGATTTCTATCGTCGCGTCTCGCCTAGATACTGATCACCATTTGCGTGTAGACGTAGTTGAAGTCGCCGGGGCGGCTGGAATTTGGCGCGTCCTGAATGAACTCGCCATCAAAGACATGTGCGTAGCCCGCCTCGAACTTGAGGTTGCCCGGAAGGATGTTCCATCGCAGCCGCATCTCGAACTGAGAGCCCAGATAATCCCCTGAATTTCCGTCTGCGTCTCGAACGCCCGACTTCACCCATGTGTCTTTGCTTTCCGCGAGGAAGAAGGACCGAAACGACAAAAACGACGTGACTGTTTTTGAGGGCTTCAGCTGCAGGCGAATCCCAGGCGTGTTGAGGTTGTTGCGTGCGAACGGGCCATAGATGCCAGTCGGGCCAAAGTCGAACCGCCGCGCGCCGTAGAGCGTGTCGAAGCGGCCGCTGTCGCCGTCGGACGGGCTCTGGTCTCCCATCGCATAGTCGTATTGGAAGGCGACTCGCGGCGACCAACGCACATCAAACGTGTAGCCGAATTCTAGATGGTGGAAGTGGGCAAAATGATCAGAGCGCGGATCCGTTCCTTTGGACTCGCGGGCCCTTCCGAACTGCAACGCAGTTTCAAACACGTAGTCGAATTGGCTAGGCGCTGGCTTTTCAAACACTCGAAAGCCGGGTGTGTAGATATCGCGTTTTTTCGTGGGGGCACCACCCAGTTCGCCGTTTTCGTGAAGGCCGAAAAAGAAGAACTCGCCGCGGCCGACCCGCGGGAGATCCAGGCCTGCAAAGAGACCCCAGAACTGAAGATCGATGTCCTCGTCATCAAACTTCACTTTGTTGTCTTTGAGTTCTTCGGGGCGATCGTTACCCGGCTTGCGAATAACCGGGAGCGTCCAAAACCCGCGCAGCTCGGTTCCGCCTTCGCCCTTCCATTGAACATCGATCCCGGTGAACCCGTTGATCGTATTTCGATAGCGGTTCCGTGCAACGAACCGTCGGCTGCCGACGTCCATGGTGATCCGTCCGCCCTGTGCCGTGACCGTGCCGCCCATGACGTCTTGGTGGGTGTATTCGACGTAAGCGCGCAAGAGTTCGGCGGCGTTTACGATTGACGTGTCGAGCAACGTGTCGTCGTTGACTTCGGCCCGAGAATCTTCGAACTCGGCGCCGAGCCAGAGGCCCTCTGCAACCTTGACGCGTCCATTGATGAGGGTCCGCAGAACCAGGATCTCACGGTCGCCCCTCTCGTCACTCGCGACTTCGCGAAACTCGTCGTCGAGGTATTCATAGCGGGTTCGATGCTCGGCGGTGAGCGACACCCAGCCGGGCAGGTGATCGTTAATCTTCCGGGCTTTCCAACCTTCTGCGTCGGCTTCGGTTCCGGCGAGTGCGATCGAGGAGTAGATCAAAAGAGACAAGGGAAACATGCACGCGACTGCGCACTGAGATCGAAATCGAATCAATTGGGTTCCCTTTTTACGTGGTGATGACATGCCCGTCCATGACGGGAGGCCACCTAAAGCTAGCGTTCGACTGCTACAAGATCACCGAGATCTGTCGCAACGAGCATTGCGAACCGGACCCTCCCAGTTGTCTTGCGTTCGCACGCAGGCGTGCCGCCCCGGTGCTTCCGCGAGAATCGAGTTCTATGTTTTCGGTGGGAACTCGCCGAGGATCGACCGACCTTCATCATGCCTCCAGGGCTTGGGTCCGGCGAGTGGCGATTCGGTACAGCGCCCGATCAGCCTGTGCCCTTAGGTGGTGGCCTGCTCCCTCTGTCAAGAAACGTCTGGCGCGATGCGACCATCGTCGACGTGAGCGGCGGCGTGAGCGGCGGCTTGTACCGCGTCTTCGGCTCGGTCAAATATGTGGGAGCCGGGAATGTTGCCAGGTGCAACGCCCAGCTGGGCAAGACATTCGCGGGGCTCGTCATGCAGTTCGGCAATGTAGATCTCGGTGCCGCCCCCCTGCATGTCTTCGATGAGATCGGCGAGCGCGTACACACCAGATTGATCCAGGTAACGCACGTCCCCCATATGCAGCACGATGGCTCGCGCGTTTTGGATGCCGCCAAGTTTTCGTTGCAGCGGACCCGCGTTCCCGAAGAACAAGGATCCATGGATCTCAACCAGGTAGACGCTCGAGAGCACCTCTTCGGACGCTTCGAGAGCCGGAATCCAAGGCCGACGTGCCGCAATGTCGATCAAGGGGGAATGGGTTGCCGGGTCGATGTCGCTCAGGCGCTTGAGCAGGATCATGCTCGCCATGACCATGCCCACCGCGACGGCCCACATCAGGTCGACAAATACTGTGAGCCCAAACACGGTGACCATCACCGCCGCATCTCCACGAGGGGCTCGGCGGACGTGATTCAAACCCTTTGTGTCCACGATGCCGATCCCAACGGTGATCAAGATGCCGGCCAAGACGGACATCGGAATCAACGACGCGAGTGGGCCGAGGGCAAGCAAGATGGCCAGCAGCAATATCGAGTGAATCACGCCAGAAAGATGTGTCCTGCCGCCAGACCGGACGTTGACGACCGTCCGCATGGTGGCGCCCGCTCCCGGTAGCCCACCGAAGAGACCTGCGACAATGTTTCCGATCCCCTGCCCTGTGAGTTCGCGTTCGCTGTCGTGTCGGGTCTTGGTCACCGAGTCCGCAACCAACGAGGTCAGCAAGGAGTCGATGCTTCCGACCAGGGCGAGCATCACTGCGGGCACCAGGATGAGTTGAAATTTTGCGAAGTCCCAATCGGGGATGCTCGGGGTGGGGAGCCCGCGAGGAATTTCGCCGATACGCGGGACATCAACGCCGAGCATGACGGAGCCTGCGGTTACGACCAAGAGCGCGATCAGTGTGCCGGGAACAACCTTCGTAAAACGAGGCGAGGCGTAGACGATTGCGATCGTGCAAAGGCCCAGCAAGAGCGCTGACGGGTTGATGTTCTGGAAGTCGCTGGGGATGCTTTGCAGTGCCGCAACGGTGCCGCTTGCCGGGTCGTGCCCGACTAACTGCGCGAGCTGAAGAACGATCACGATGGCCCCGATGCCGCTCATAAAGCCGGAGATCACGGGGTAGGGAACGTAATGGATGTAGTGGCCGACGCGCAGGATCCCCAGCACAACCTGGATAACGCCAGACAGCGCGACCAGCGCAAAGATCCAAGCCACGTCGCCCGTCAGGGAACCCACGATGCCGGCGACGACCACGGTCATCGGTCCGGTGGGGCCCGAGATCTGGGACGGAGTGCCGCCGAACAGAGCGGCAAAGAGACCGACCGCGATCGCGCCGTAGAGCCCAGCAGCAGCGCCATTTTCCAAGCCGGAGGCAACACCAAAGCCGAGTGCCAGCGGCAGCGCCACAATGCCGGCGGTCACACCGCCGAACAAATCACCTTGTAGATTTCCTGCAAAACGCCTTCTGATCCAATCCATTAACGCATCATTTCAATAATAAGTAGAGGGTGATGGGTGCTGCCACGGAAAGTCCTGGCAGCCGGGTCTCGCAAGCTCGTGACTCCGTTTCGATCGAGGCGAGTGCCACGACCGACGTGGGACATGGGTTCGTAGCTGCAGCGCGGTTCGAAGCGAAGACGTGTCCCCTGTAGTCGTCTGTTGTCCCCTGTTGTCGTGTCTTCACGTGCACGATCACGAAGGATCGTCCAGAAACGCTACGGAGCCATCGTACATCGCCCCTACGATGTTGATGGTGCCAGAGGCTTGCATCCCCATCAACACGTCGCTTCGTTCAGACATCGCGTTCACCGCTTGGCCAACATTCTCATGGGAAACGGCCTCGACGAACTCCGCGTTGCCGGAGGTTCGCGCAGCAGCGTTGATTTCCTTCTTTCAAGATCTGGAGTGCATCCACGGGCGACAGCGACTCCTGGGATTCCTTCGTATGGGTGACCAAGAAGCCGAACTCGCAGATCTGCGCTCCCACGGAGGGCAGTATACTGGGCGGCCTGATGACGACGAACGAACGCGACGGGGATGCGGCGGCCTACACGGAAGAACTCGCGTGCGCGCTCGATGTTGCGCGGGGCGCCGGCGAATTGATCGCGCGGTATTACCGCGAAGGCGTCGAGACTTGGGAGAAGAGCAAGGACAACCCGGTTACCCAGGCAGACCTTGATGCCGATGCGTTCATTCGGAACGCGCTTCGCGATGCTTACCCCGGCGACGGGCTTCTTACCGAAGAGTCCGAAGACGATCTTTCGCGGCTCAAATGCTCGCGGGTTTGGATCATCGACCCGATTGATGGCACGCGGGAGTTTACAAAGAAGATTCCGGAGTTCGCGGTTTCGATTGGCCTCGCGGTCGACGGCGAGCCGGTACTCGGTGTTGTTCACAACCCGATCGAGAACGTCACCGTGGCGGGACGTCTTGGCGCCGGCGTTACAAAGAACGGTGAGCCCACCAGCCTTGCAACGTGTTCGTCTTTAGGCAGTGCCCGCGTCGCTGCCTCACGCAGCGAAGAGCGCGACGGCAAACTCGAACCCTACGACGCGCTATTCGGCGAGCTCGTCCCAACAGGCTCCATCGCATGGAAGCTAGCGCTAGTCGCCTGCGGCGAGTTTGACTTCAACCTTTCGGTAAAACCCAAGAACGAATGGGACGTGTGCGCCGGCGACTTCCTCGTGCACGAAGCGGGCGGCGCCTACGTCGACTTCGAAGGCAAGCGACTCGGCTACAACGGACGTGACCCAATGCGCCGGCAGTCGATGGCCGCCGGTTCAAAGGCGCTACTCAAAGAGTTCTTCGACAAGCGACCCAAGCCCGAACCGCGCGACGACTAACGTCGCATCTAGAGCGGCACGCCTAAATTTCGATCAGCTTCCACTTGTCTTGGCGGAAGCGCCACGCGAGTAGCGATGCCTTGACGATATAGTCGACGATCAATGCCGCGTAGATCCATTCGACACTCAGCCCGAGGTAGGCCCCCAACGCAGCCACGCTGCCGCGTACGAGTATGAGTCCCGTTAGTGTTGCGATCATGGGGAACCGCGTGTCACCCGCGCCGCGCAAGGCTCCGCCCAGTGCAAACTCCATCGCCATCAGCGGCTGTACTGCGCCGAGGATGTAAATAAAGACAACCGTGAGACGGATGACTTCGGGGTCGTCGATCATCATGGCCGCGGTGGTTTCTGCGGTGGCGATGATGATGGCGCCGATCACCGTCATGGCGCCGACGGAAAGCCACATGGCGCGCCAGCCACTGCGGGCGGCGCCTTCGGGATCGAGGGCACCGAGCTTTTGTCCAACTAAGGTCGAAGCCGCGATCGCGAAGCCAAAGCCGATCACGAACGAAAGTGAGAGCAGCTGCACGCCAATGCCGTACGCCGCGTAAGGTGCGGTGCCGTAGAACGCAACGATGTAAAGGAAGGCCACGAAGCCTACCTGCAAGACAAATTGTTCTGCGCCAGCGGGGAGACCAATGCGGATGAGTTGGCGAAAGCGCTTCTTCGTAAGAGCGGGGCCCGTACCCACGCCGATGATCAGCCAACCCTTCATCCACATGACGAGCGAAATCACTGCACCCACTGCGAACGCGATGCCACTGGCGAGTGCTGCACCCCGAACCCCAAGCTCGGGGAAGCCGTAGCGGCCGTACACCATGCCATAGAGCAAGAACACGTTGACCACGTTGGTTACGGCGCCAATCCACAGAGGCGTAATGGTGTCGCCGGCTGCGCGCACCGCACTGCCGATCACCATGGTGAGGGCAAAGCCAATGTTAAAGACGCTGATCCAGCGGATAAACGTGGCCGCACTTTCGAGGGTCTCCGGGTCAAGTTTGAAGATCCCGACCAAGCCATCAGCGAACACAATGCAGGGGATCGCGAGTCCTACGGCAAGCCCGACACCAATGACGACCGACGCACGGACAATCCTGCCCGCTTCGTCTTCGTCCCCAGCCCCCCAGGCCCGAGCGACCATGGCGGTGGTGCCGGCGGTAAGCGCCATCAACACGCCTTGCGAAATGAAGAAGATGCGGTGTCCGGTTGTCACGGCGGCAACGGCTTCGGTACCGAGCACGCCCACAACCTTGATGCCCACAATGCCAACGATGCTCATCAGCAAGTTGCCTAGCACCGCGGGCCATGCGAGCTGCAAGATGCCGGGCGCCTGGCCGAGGCTACCGGGTGTTGCGATTACGGCTTCGGCTTCGGCCGCGAGTTCTTCGTCCGTCGCCTCTCGATTTACCACGCCATCCAGCACGTCATGCACTTCGGCCGGTTCTTCTATTATGTTCACGGCCTCACGGGTAGACACGGGCTTCCTCGGCGCACTCAGCGCTGCGACGCAGCGAGGCATCACACGGACGTGCGGGGTTTGATGTTATGGGGCGCTGGGTTTGGGAAGGCCGGATCTTAACGCAGTGGTGGGAAAGCGAAATGGTTTGCGGCCGGCGTGCGACAAGCGCGGGCAGCGCGTACTCGTTCATTTGACGTCGTCGTGCGGGGTCCCAGGTTCCTTCGGTAAAGCCCTCTGGGCCCAGCGCGAGAAACCCCACGAACGCTCGGCTGGCTCCGCCGCTCAAGCGCCGCTGAGTTCGCGCGAATGCTGTCCGCTACGGCGATCGCAAAGAGCACCAACAATGATGCCGGGAGCAGACGCCGCAGTCGCCTACCCCAAAACGCAGCCAGGCTTATGCCCTGGGTCTCGTTCCATTCACGAACGAGTAGCCCCGTAATGAGGAACCCCGAAAGCGTGAAGAACGTGGACACCGCGGCAGGCCGTGTGACCTGTGATCCAAACCCATTACGCGAAGATCCGCGCATGCCGACGCCCCGCGAGTCCGACTAGACCGGCTGCGATCATGCCCCCCGTCCCGGGTTCTGGAATCGGAGTCTGCGTCACAAGGATACTTCCCGTCGCAGAAAAGTTGAGCTCACCAACGTCCGTGCCAAACCAGGTTACGTGGAATGGATCGCCGGTGAATCGCGGGAGGTCTGATGCAAAGGCCCGCAGAGGCTCAATGTATCGGCAACGTTGATCGACGTGATATTGATTTCAAGTGTCTCTAACGCGCTCAATCGAAGAGCCGTTGCGACAATTTCGCCAGACGGGACATGCAATACGAGATCACCGTCTACGTTGATCGTGAGCCCTTCGCCCCCCACTTCGAAGACAAGCCCGTCGACTCCCTGCGTCGCCAAGTCACTCAGATCGGTCAGCTCAACCAGATCATGAATTGGACCACCGGGCACAGCCCCACCGAAGTCACTGCAAGGGCTGATGCATGCCGTGAACGCGTGGGCGGGCGAGACGAGCAGGAAGCTTCCCGCCATCAGGGCCACAAATCGCGCCGCAGGTTTTCTCTTCATGCCATAGGAGTGGCATCTCGGAGCCATTTGTGGCGGAACAGCCGGCCCACTGGGGGCGGCCATACAGCAGCCCGCGCAACCGAAACAGCACGGGACACCCGCCTCTCGGCCGACTCTCCCGTCGATTTCAGAAGAAGTCCCCGAGGAACCCGGGTTGCTTGGCTTTGTGGATGTGGCTTTGTGGATGCCGCTTGCGTGACTTAATAGTTGCGCACGGCCTCAGCCAACGACACGACGACCTTTTTGGCATCGCCAAAGATCATCATCGTATTGTCCTTGAAGAACAACGGGTTCTGAATGCCTGCGAAGCCGGGGTTCATGCTGCGCTTGATCACGAAGACGTGTTCGGCCGAATCGACGTTGAGGATCGGCATGCCGTAGATCGGGCTGCTCTTCTCTTCCCGCGCCGAAGGGTTCACGACGTCGTTGGCGCCGATGACGATCGCGACGTCGGTTTCCGGGAACTCGGGGTTGATCTCGTCCATCTCGACCAAGCGCTCGTAAGGGACGTCTGCTTCCGCGAGCAACACGTTCATGTGACCCGGCATGCGGCCTGCAACAGGATGGATCGCGAACTTCACCGAGATGCCCTTCTCGACCAGCGTGTCGGCGAGATCGCGCACTGCGTGCTGCGCCTGCGCAACCGCCATGCCGTAACCCGGCACCACGATGACCGACTGGGCGTTCGAGAAGATCACCGCTGCATCTTGCGGCGTGTAGGCAACCACGTTGCCCTGATCCTGAGCGCCGGCTTCCCCGGTGCTTCCCTCACTCACGGCTGCGGCACCAAAGGCACCGAACAACACGTTGCCGAGAGACCGGTTCATCGCCACACACATGATCTGTGTGAGGATCAAACCCGAAGCGCCGACCAACGAACCACTGATCACGAGCGTGCTGTTGTCGAGCACGAAGCCCGTCGCACAAGCCGCGAGGCCGGAGTACGAGTTAAGCAGCGAGATCACAACCGGCATGTCCGCGCCGCCGATCGGAATCACGAGCAGCACACCGAGTAGAAGCGACAAGCCGATGACGCCGTAGAAGGCACCGAAGTTGCCGGTGTCCATCATGACGACGCCGCCGAGAACCAAGAGGGCAATGCCGAGAGCACCGTTTACGAACTGCTGTCCGGGGTACGTCAACGCACCACTGCCGACCAGCTCCTGGAGCTTCGCGAAGGCAACGGCACTACCGGTCATCGTAACCGAACCGATCAAGACCGAAGCGACGATGGCGAAGGGGACGATGCCGTCGTGCACCGCGCCGGTTTCCGGCTGGCTCAAGAGCTCAGCGGAAGCCACGAGTGCAGAAGCAGCACCACCGAAACCGTTTAGCAATGCGACCATCTGTGGCATCGCGGTCATTTCGATGCGAAGCGCGAGAAGTGCGCCAAGCGCAGAACCCACAACAATGCCGCCGATGATCACGCCATAGCTAACCACGTTGGCGTCGAGCAGCGTCGCGACAATGGCGATGAACATGCCGATGGCGGCTTGGATGTTGCCGCGAACCGCAGTTTTGGGAGACGAAAGGTTGCGCAGGCCAAGAATGAACATGACCGCCGCAACGAGATACGCCGACTGAATAAAGTTTGCTGACTGTAGGAAGGATTCGCTCATGATTGACTCGGCTTCTTCGGCTTGAACATCGCAAGCATGCGGTTGGTCACCAGGAACCCGCCGACCACGTTGACGGTCGCCATCACGATCGCGATGAAGCCCAACACGGTAGACAACATGCCGGCATCGCTACCGGCGGCGAGGATCGCGCCAACGATCGTAATGCCGGAAATCGCGTTACTTCCGCTCATGAGCGGCGTGTGAAGCAACGGCGGTACCTTCGTAATAATTTCGACGCCGACGAACAGCGCGAGGACCAGGATGGTCAGCGATGCAATGGCGGGGGCTTCGAGCATGAACCTTCTCCTTCCCGAATTCCTGTGCCCACATCGCTGCGGCGCACTGGACTGGGTACCTAAAACTGGATTCTCAAAAATCGACGGCGTATCCGTTGCCTAGCCGTTTCCTTCCAGGCGCTGCCGGATCATTTCGTTGGTGACTTCACCCTCGTAGGCAGTCAACGTGCCTGCGGTGATCTCATCTTCGCGGTCAATGACAAGTTTGCCGTCGGCGATCAGATGGTCGAGGAAGGTCGTGAGGTTCTTGGAAAACATCTGGCTCGCATGCGCGGGAACGTGCGCGGGCAAGTTCGTGTCACCAATGATCGTCACGCCGTTCACCATGATGGTCTTGTCCGGTTCGGTGAGTTCGCAGTTGCCGCCCTTTTCTGCGGCGAGATCTACAATCACGGAGCCGGGTCGCATCTTGCGCACTGCGTCGGCAGTAATAAGAAGCGGTGCGTCGCGACCGGGAACCAGAGCCGTCGTAATGACGACGTCAGCGAGGGCCACGTGCTTGCCGAGTTCTTCGCGCTGCTTGATGTAGAACTCTTCGGTCTCGGCCTTCGCGTAACCGCCCTTGTCTTCGCTGTCGCCCGTGTCGAGGTCGAGTTCGATGAACTTGGCACCGACACTCTGGACTTGTTCGCGAACCGCGACGCGGGTGTCATACGCGGAAGTGACCGCGCCAATGCGCTTGGCACTGCCGAGCGCTTGCAAGCCCGCAACGCCTGCACCAATCACGAAGGCCTTGGCGGGGCGCAGCGTACCGGCCGCCGTCACCATCATCGGGAACACCCGAGGTAGCGCCATCGCGGCCATGAGCACCGCGCGATAACCCGCGATCGTGCTCTGAGACGAAAGAACGTCCATCGACTGAGCGCGCGTAATACGCGGCATCAGCTCCGTCGAAAACGCGGTGACCTTGCGTGCCGCAAGTTGGGCAGCCAACTCGGGGAGATCCAAGGGCTTCATTAGCGAGATGACCGCCGACCCTTCACGCAGGGCTTCGATCTCGTTGCCCGTCGGGCCCCCCACCTGCGGCGGCGCGATCTTGATCACGATGTCAGCGCTGTTAAAAACCTCAGCTGCCGACGACGCGATCTTGGCGTCTTCATCTGTGTAGCTTTGGTCCGTAAATCCGGCTTCTACGCCTGCGCCCGTTTCGATAAGTACGTCGACTCCGAGTTTCTTCAGGGCCTTTACGCCTTCGGGCACCAGGGCCACGCGGCGTTCGCCAGTGGCGATTTCCTTTGGGACTCCGATGATCACTTCATCACTCCAGTTGCCACAACCGTGGCCTACGACCGAAATATTTGACCGCCTTTGCGAAGGCTGATTGGACCTGCCCGGGGAATCCCAGACGGATTCCCCCTTCGCGGCGGACCGTATGTTTAGGTGATTTTTGATCTATTGGTAGGGTTTCGATGCGTCACAATTCCAGCAACAGCCAAATGAAGCCAAAAAGCCACGATCACACGCGGGCTTGCTAATGTCCCGGCCCTCTGAACAAGGAGCGGCAATGAGTACGAACCTGCGCATCATCCACAAGAAGACCGGCAATTTCCTTGAAGATTTTGGTCCTGGTCAAATCCTGAAACATCGCGGCGGCAAAACCGTGACCGAGGGCTTGCTCGCAACCTTCGGCGACTTTTCTTTCACCACGCACCCGTTTTCAAAAAACCGACGCTACGCGCAGGCCCATGGCTACCGCGATCTCGTCTGCCCGCCCGGCTTGGTCATGCTGGTCGCGTTCAGTCAGACCGTCGGCGACATTTCTGAAAACGCGCGCGCGAATCTCGAATACATCAACATGCGATTCGGAGCACCGGTTTATCCCGGCGACACCATCGAAGTTGAAACCAAGATCCTTGGCGTTCGAACTTCGTCGAGTCGCCCTAACCTCGGCATCGTTCACGTGCAGTCGACTGCGCGCAAAAACATCGGCAGTGCCGATGAAGCGATCGTGTTGACCTTCGAACGCAAAGTACAAGTCTTCAAAGGTGATGACGACGCGGTCGTCGAAGGTTTTGATGTCGAGCCCGACGATATTGAATGCGACTTGTGGCTCCCGAAGTATGGCGCCAAGTCCGACTACGAAGGCATCGCTCATCTCGGCGGTGACGACGGTTACTTCGAAGACTTCGAAGTCGGCACGTTGCTCGCGCATTCGCGTGGGCGCACGGTGACAAACGAACACATTCACCTGACGGGCATTCTCGACAACACGTCACAGGTGCATTGCAACCAGCACATGATCGACTTGAACCCGAGTCGCTATCTCGGCGGGCAGCTTGTTGTGTACGGTGGCATTCCGTTTTCGCTTTGCTTGGGCATTTCGGGTCCGGACATCGGCGACAACAGCTTTGGCGACAGCATCTATACGACCGGTCGTCACACGGCACCGCTCGCCGGCGGCGAAACGGTCTTTGCTTCGACTGAGATCCTCGCGAAGCGCGACCACCCCACCCGGGAAGACCTCGGCATCGTCGAGACCCGTTTGTACGGTCACAAGTTCGACGCTGAAGAAGGGGCAACCCACGACGACGCACCCGAGGGCTATAAGAAGACGAAGATCTTCGAGCTCGACCGGCAAGTCGTCGTCAAGCGGCGGTCGCACTACACGGCGTAAGTCGGGGTAGGGGTCCGCGATGTCGGCCCGTTGGAACACGATGCCATCTTCTGGCTGACAATCGTGTCGCGGTGGGCCGGGACGAGGCTCGACGCCTGCGCGTTCGAGTGCGGCGAGGTTGTCGTTGCGTTCGGCGACCAACCTGCGTTGGTCCAAAGCAAACGGCGCTTGATCGACTCGGAACTGATGGAGCAACGTGGCAAACAGCCTTCTCCAATTGCCCCCTTTTCATCAACCAAAGCTTCGCCGATGAAGACCTTCGCCTCGCGCTGAGCGGCAACGCGTTTAGCGAGTTGCTCTCGAACCATGCGGATCGCACCGGCATCGTCATTTGCCGTTGCGACGACTTCGACGCCGTCGCTCTGATTCATCTCCTGTAAGCATTTGGCCGATCATTGAATCCGGTTTAGAGATCACCCCGACACTGAACCCTGTCATTCTGCTACACATTCTCGCACGTCTTGCTTGAAGGGAATGGACGTCATAAAGTACGCGCCGAATCAGGAGAACCCCCTATGAGAAGCGCCAAAGATTTCTTTCAGCCCCTCGCCCTCGGTGCCCCTGCGCCCCTTCGCGAGATTCCGTTGCGCCCTTCGCGCATGATCCACTTCTTCGACCCGAGTAATCCCAAGATGGTCGACAAGGTCCCGCAGATCGCGACAAAATGTGACGTGCTGCTCGGCAACCTCGAAGACGCTATTCAATTTGAAAAGAAAGAAGCTGCGCGCGAAGGCCTGATCAAGATTGCCAAAGGCACCGACTTCGGAAACTGCCAGCTCTGGACACGTATCAACAGCCTGGACTCACCATGGATGCTCGACGACGTAACGCGTCTCGTGCTCGAAGTCGGTGACAAGCTTGACGTCATCATGGTTCCCAAGGTCGAAGGCGCTTGGGACATCCACTATATGGATCGCCTGCTCGCGCAGCTCGAAGCCAAAGCAGGGTTGTCAAAGCCTATTCAGCTACACGCCATCCTCGAAACTGCACTCGGAATGACGAACGTTGAAGAAATTTGTGCCGCGTCGCCCCGCATGCAGGGCTTGTCTCTTGGCCCCGCCGACCTCGCCGCGAGTCGCCGCATGAAGACGACCCGCGTTGGCGGGGGGCACCCGGGTTACCTTGTGCGCACCGATCCGGAGGAAGGACAGCCGGACTCTTCGCGCATCAGTGCCCAGCAGGACCTGTGGCATTACACGATGGCGCGGATGGTCGACGCTTGCGCGGCCAACGGCATCTATCCCTACTACGGCCCGTTCGGTGATATCAAAGACGAACTCGCCTGCGAAGATCAGTTCCGCAATTCGTTCTTGATGGGCTGCGTTGGAGCATGGAGTCTCCACCCGGCGCAGATCGCGATCGCAAAGCGTGTTTTCAGCCCGCCGCCCGAAGAAGTATTGTGGGCCAAGCAGGTTGTCGAGGCCATGGGCGACGGATCCGGCACCGCCATGATCGACGGCAAGATGCAGGACGACGCCACGGTGAAGCAGTGCAAGGTCATGATCGACCTCGCGCAAATGTTGGCCGAGGGCGACGCGGAACTCAAGGCGGCGTACGAGTTCTAGCGGCGGGTTCCGCATAACGCCGCCCGCAAAAGCGCAGGTTGAAAGGAGCGGCTGGGAACTCGACGACAGCCTCGAAGCCCGTAACGTTCAGCGCGACGACCCAGCGCGAATGACTCGACGTGCTACGTGAACGCGGCTGGCTTCCAGAGGTCGACCCTGCCCACGGCGGTTTCGACCGCACCGCCCGCTTAAGACAGCGAGAGCATGCGCTCGATCGGAACCAGCGCTTTCGCACGAATAGGCTCCTTGACTTCGACTTGCGGCGAAAGGTCGCGCAAGGCGAGGTAGAGCTTCTCGAGCGTATTCAACCGCATGTACGGGCATTGGTTGCACGCGCAGCTCTCGTCCATCCCCGGCGCTTGATAGAGCACCTTGCCGGGAACCTGCTTCAAGATCGAGTGAAACACGCCGTCCTCGGTTGCGATAATCGAAACGCGTTCCGGCGTTTCCACTGCGCGCTTGATGATACCGGTCGTCGACGCAATGAAGTCCGCTTGATCGAGCACCGCTTGATCGCATTCGGGGTGGGCGAGAACTTCCGCGTCGGGGTGTTGGATTCGAAGCTTCGCGAGCCCCTTCGCGCTGAACAGTTCGTGCACCACGCACGCGCCTTGCCAGACGATCAGATCTGAACGGTTCGCTTCCTTGCCCACAAAGCGCGCAAGATGTCGGTCCGGCGCGAAGATAATGTCTTCACCCTTGAAGTGGTTGACCATCTTCACCGCGTTGGCCGAGGTGCAGATCAAGTCACTCATGGCCTTCACTTCAGCCGACGCATTGATGTAGGTCAACACCTTGGCGCCAGGGTGCTGATCGACGAAGTCCCGAAACTCATCGGCCGGGCAACCGTCTGCCAAAGAACACCCCGCGTCCATGTCCGGGACGACGACCGGTTTGTCGGGGTTCAAGATCTTTGCGGTTTCGGCCATGAAGTGAACACCGCAAAAGGCGATCACATCGCAGTCCGCGTTCTGCGCCGCTTGCGCGAGGGCGAGCGAGTCACCGACGAAGTCCGCGATGTCCTGGACTTCTGATTCCTGGTAAAAATGGGCGAGGATGATCGCGCGACGCTCTTCTTTGAGTTCGCGGATCGCAGCTTCGATGTCGGTCGGGATCGCCTGCTGTGTCAGGTCGGTGTGTCGTTCGGACATGAATTTGAAGATCCCTTCGGCCGGTGCGGGCGCATCGGAGAGCGCGGACTCTAGCAGCCCGTTGGAGGATCCTGACCGACTCCGGTGCGGTCGATCGGCCCGTTATCAAGGCGCGGAAACGCCGCGGCACGATAGGTACAGCAAGTTTCCGCAACGCAGAGATCGGGTCGAACGGCCGTGCATGGCGAACGAAGGGTTTTCCAACGGGCTGCTAGCCACGTCCCGGCCCGCAGATCAAAGATCCCAGAAGAAATCCTTGTTTGTCAATTTGTCCTCGGGTTCTTCTTCGCCCGTCGGGCCGCCCTCGCCCTCCTCGTAGAGAGCTGCGCCCGAAACGATCAGGTCGAGTTGCTCTTCGAGGTCCGCGGTTTCGGTCTGCCAGTACTGCTCGGTGCCGAAATGGGGGAACGCATCGGGAAAAGCGGGGTCATCCCAACGCTTTGCGATCCAGCCTGCGTAAAAGATGAAGCGAAACGCGCGCAAGGGTTCAATCAACGCAAGGCTGCGTGGGTCGAATGCGCGGAACTGTTCGTAAGCCGCGATCAAGCGCTGACGCTGGCGATGGGCATGAATGTCACGCCCTGGAATCAACATCCAAACGTCGTGGACAGCTGGCCCGACAGCCATATCGTCAAAATCGAGAAATGACCAACCCTCGTCGTTGCGCAGCAGGTTGCCACGATGACAGTCTCCGTGAATGGGAATCTGTTCGATCCCCCGTGCGCGCTCATCGAACACATCGACGATCTCTTCGACCACGTTGCGGTATGCGTTCGCACAACTCGAAGGCAAGAAGCCACGGTCTTCGATCAACTCGAGCGACGCCAATGGGTAGGTTACAGAATCGAGGGTTGGGCGATGTTCGATCTTCATTGCGGCCCCGGTGTTGTGAATGCGCGCAAGCAAGCGCCCCAACACGTCGACTTCGTCGTCCAACAATTCGTCGGGGGAACGTCCTCCCGTGCGGGGCCAGATCGCATAGAAGATGTCTTCGATCTCGTGCACCGTCTTGCCGTCTTCGAAGACCAGCGGCGCACACACCGGGATCTCGGCGTCGCGCAGCGCGAACAACATGCGGTGTTCATCCAGAATCGCTTCGAGTGGCCAACGCCCCGGGCGGTAGAACTTGATCACCACCGGGTTTGCGTCTTCGAGCCGCACGTCGTAGACCCGGTTTTCGAGAGCGTTGAGCGCCATGCAGTGGCCGGTGGTTTCGAAGCCCTCGGAGTCCACGGCTTCGAGCACGCGGTCGGGGCTAATGCGAAAGAAGAACTCCGACGGCATCACGGCCTAGTACTCCGCGAGTTCTTTCTCCAGCTGGCGTTCGAGCTCTGCGTCAGTGTGGCTTGGTGGTTCGCTCTGTGTGGGCGAGCTCGCGGACTCGATCCCTTGAGCTGGAATGGGCTCGCCGCTGCCCTTCGAAGCCAGCCGACGGATGATCAAGAACACGACAGGCCCCCCCAACACAAAGAACACAATCGGGATCACGTACGCGGATAGCCCCCAGCCTTCGGCTCGAGGCGCTGCGAGCAGTACGTCTCCATAGCGAGACTCAAGCATCGCGCGCACTTCGTCTTCCGAAGCGCCGGCCGCCGCCTGCATCAAGATTTCGAATCGCAACGTCGTGGCCTGAGGGCTCGGACATTCTGCCAGAGTGCGTCCCGGGCAGTACGGGCTCATCAAGTCATGCGCCATTGCGTATGCCCAAGGCGGCGCATTTTCGATCGCCGCCGCCTCATTCGAATTCGTCAGCACAAAACCGACAGACGAAATTGCAAGCACCGCGCACAAGGCGCGGATCGCCAGCTGCCGGCTCCATCGTTTTCGCATTGCGTGCACTAGATGTCCCACTTCAGCTGTTCCGCCAAGGCGGGGTCTTCGCCGCGCACCGCTTGATGAGGCGGTTCGGCGACGACGTGAGAACCGGGTGGGATCGAATCGGTGATCCAGACGTTACCGCCGATGACGCTGCCCTTTCCGATCACGGTGTCGCCACCCAGGATCGTGGCGCCCGCGTAGATCGTCACATCGTCTTCAACGGTTGGGTGTCGCTTGCGGCCGCGCAGGGAGGGGCCATCGCGAAGCGAAGCCGCACCGAGCGTCACGCCTTGGTAGAGCCGAACGCCGTAACCAATTTCTGCCGTCTCGCCGATCACCACACCTGTGCCGTGATCGATAAAGAAACGCAGGCCGATCTGGGCACCGGGATGTATGTCGATGCCCGTCGTGCTGTGCGCGTATTCACTCATGATGCGCGGCAACGTGGGTACGCCAAGCAATTCGAGGCGATGTGCGACGCGGTGAATGGTGAGCGCCTGAAGCGATGGGTAGGCGACCGCGATCTCGGCAAAGCTCTGGGCAGCCGGGTCGCCCTGATAGGCCGCTTCGACATCGAGAGCCAGCACCCTGCGCACTTCGGCGAGCGAGCGCATAAATTCGTGTGCGAGGACTTCCGGCACGGTTCCCTCGGGCAGCTCAACTTCGGATAGCAGCCGAATCAATCCCTCGGCGAGTTCCGGAATTTCGGTTTGGAGAAGGTCCCGGTCTCGCTGATACAGGATCAAGCGCTTGGCGAATTCGGTCCACAAAATCACTTCGGCCGGATCGATGATGCCACCGCAGGCCGCCTGAGACAGCGCGTCTTCCGCACAAGCGGTGAGCGACTCGACCACATCGCTGTAGTCCGCGCTGGCCTTGGCCCCGCGATTGGCCCCCTCCGCCGCCGGGTCTGAGACGATCGACGGGCCACTGCGGGCTTCTGCATTTTTTTGACTCATCGCGAGCTCCCCTATGCGAATCCACGTTTCGTTTCAGGTTCACGACGTGGAACCACTTGTCTCGGCGCACGGCGCGAGCGTAGCAGGCTCGTCCTTAGATCGGCACAATCGCTCTTGTAGTGGAGCCTTGCGAGTGGAGCCAGGCCAAGCCCGTGGCAGCGCAAATTTGAATCGAGTACCCCTCCCACAACGTCGGCCGCAACGTGCGGCAGGCAGACAACACATGCCGGCAATTCATGCCCGCACCCAGGAGCGCAGGTCGCAACTTCGATGACGGTTTACAGCCATTCACGGATCGCCAGCTTCGAGAAGTGCCCCAAGCAGTTTCACTACCGCTACGTGCTGAAGATCCCAGCCGAGCGTGAAGGCATCGAAGCCTTCATGGGCAAGCGCGTGCACGAGGTTCTCGAAAGGCTGTACGAGTTTGCGGTCCGCGGTCAGATCCCGAGCCTCGAACAAGTCATCTTTCGCTATCACGCGTTTTGGGACGAGCACTACGACGACAAGCGCGTCTCGATCGTAAAGAGCGGAACCCCGCCGTCGTTCTACCGCGACTTGGGTGTGCGGTGCATTGAATACTACTACCGACGCTTTCACCCGTTTGATCAAACTGAAACCCTCGGTGTCGAAGAAGAGGTGCAGTTCACCCTCGACGACGAAGGCAAGTACGCCATGCGGGGCGTCATCGATCGCGTGGTTCGCGGACAAGACGGCGCGATCGAAGTACACGACTACAAAACAGGCCGCTACATCCCGGCGCAAAAGGAACTGAATCAGGATCGGCAGCTCGCGCTTTACCAAATTGGCCTGCGCGACCGGTACGGAGACGATCAGCCTTATCGCTTGGTGTGGCACTACTTGCAGCGCAAAGAGCAGCGCACATCGAACCGCACGCCGGAACAACTCGTGACGCTGCGCAAAGACACGATGGCCGTCATCGATCAAATCGAAACCGCTGAAGACTATCCTGTGCAGCGCAACCGGCTGTGCGACTGGTGCGAGTACAAGGACCGCTGTTTTGCCGAACATCCCTGACGGCGCACACACCAGCACCCTCGAGCATCGCGTGAGTTTCTTCGAAACCGACGCCATGCAGATCGTCCACCATTCGAACTACATCCGTTACTTCGAACTCGCCCGTGTCATATGGCTCGACGAATGGGATGAACCCTATCGCCACTACTTCGAAGGCGACATCCACCTCGCGACCACCGCGATCCATGCCGACTACAAAATGAGTGCCCGCTTTGACGACATCATTCATGTCACGACATGGCTCGAATGGGTGCGTGGGGCGTCTCTCCGCATGGCTTATTCAATCGATCGCGGCGACGAGCAACTGGTGACCGGCTGGAGTGAACATGCGTCGGTCTCAGGGAAAGGAAAGGTACGCCGCATCCCAAAGGCCAACCGCGAGCGACTTTCGAAGGCAATGATCGGTCTCAACGACTAACTCTCTCTGACAATCACGTTCCTGCCCCAAGAGAAACGAATGACGAGCTCAACCCCATCGCAAGTCAAACCCGATGTCTGGTTATTCGGACCCGTTCCAGATGTTCTGTTTGGATGCGGCCTCGGATACATCATCGTGCTTGGCCTTTTCATTGGGTGGGGACCTTCTGCTCAGGCGTGGCTCCCGACTGGGGTCCTTGCTCTCGTGTTGTTGTTCACGAGTGTCCCTCACTATGGCGCGACGCTAATGCGCGTTTACGACAATCGCGAGACTCGCCAAAAGTACTTCATATTCTCTGTCGCAATCAGCGTGGCTCTGCTGGTTGCTTTTGCAGTGGCGTGTCACTCCCAATCACTAGGCTCTGGACTCGTCACTGTCTATTTCAATTGGAGCCCGTGGCATTACGCCGGACAAAACTTTGGCATTGCCCTCATGTTGCTTCACCGACGCGATGTAACGATCACGTCTGAAGCAAAGAGATGGCTCTATGCGTCGTTCGTTTTCGCGTTCTTGATGTCGTTCATCAACTTGAATGGAATCGAACAACAAGCTGGCTACGTATTTGAATCCGCAAAGAGTGCCGGTGGAGCCGCCAGCTCGATCTACCCCCTCATTCGCCTGGGCATTCCTGAAGGGATCCAAAAGAGCCTACTTGTCGTCGGACTCCTGCTCTATCTGACCACGACAACTCGAGCTTTAAGCCTGTTGCGTCGAGGGTCCAACTTACGGGATCTCATTCCAGCAGGGCTGGTCATGCTCAGCCAATCGTTGTGGTTCGTCGTCCCTGTGATGATGCGAAAGTGGAGCGTTCTTCCTGATTCCATACCGTTCTCCGAGCGGGATCATCAGTACGCGTTTTTGTTGATCGCCATTAGTCATGCGGTTCAATACCTGTGGATCACGACGTATTACGCGCGTCGCGAAAAGGCGATGACGAACATTCCGAGTTATCTGGCTTGGTGTGTTCTTGCGGGTAGTTTCATCTGGTATTTGCCAGAGAGCGTGTTTTCGTCGTCGCGATTTGGGAACGCAGAATTGGCCGGCGGTCTCACCGTGCTGATCGCCGCGACCGTAAACATTCATCACTTCATTCTCGACGGTGCAATCTGGAAACTTCGCGACGGTCGCGTAGCCAGCGTTCTATTGCGGAAAAAAGTTGAATCCGCAGGGGCGCCTCGCGAGAGTCAAAGGAAGCGCTGGATCCGCGGACCGATCTGGCTCATTGGCCTTCTTCTCTTTGCGACCACATTCGTCGGCGACTGGGAGAGAGAGTTTGGCGTTCGGCGTGCAGCAGCCCGAGGCGACATAGGTCGAGTCCAAGATGCCGTTGCTCGACTCGACCTCATTGGCCAAGACGACGCAGAAGTTCGTCGCCGCCTCGGCATGATTGCGGTGAGGCAAGATCGTTCGGAACTGGCGCTCGCTGAATTCGAGCGAAGTATCGAACTCAAACCGCACCCCAAGGCGTACTTTGAGATTGGGAAAATCTACGATTCGCGTGCGCAATGGAGCCAGGCCGCAATCGCATACGAGTCCGCGTATAAATTGGACTCGCATCCAAGGAAGTTGATCGGACGTTTTGCGCAGTCGCTCATCCGATCGAATCAACTCGACCGTGCATTAGAAGTGCTGCGGGTAGGCGTCGGGCGGCATCCTCAAGCCCCCGCGCTTCGCAGCGTGTTGCGCGACGCCGAGGACAGAGCCCTCAACGCACCAAACTGAAACGAACGGCGCCGGTTCGTCGTGTGCCGAATTCGAACCGCCCTTCATGCTGTGCCACACCGCAAAGTTGACGCGCCATCGCGAGTTCGTCCTGGGATCGATGGACCGCCGGTTTCGCTTTAAAACAAGCCACGGACCGCGGTGGGAAGCCGCTCCGTTAGTTGCGTGTCAACCCAAGTCGTCACGCGAGTGATCGCGTCGAGTGCATCGCCCTGCCCGGACCAGTGTTCGCGCACGATGTCGGGATGCACACTCTTCATCAAGCGGGAGAGTGCAGTGGCAACGACGAAGAAGTCATCGATGAGCCCGATCGGCCCGAGCAGGAAATCTGGCAGCAGGTCGATGGGCGAAAGGATGTAGGCGATGGCAAAACCGGCGATCACCTTGGCACCCACCGGAACCCGCGAATCTTTGACTAGGCGAAACAGCAAGACCGTAAGGTCGGGCAGCAACATGAGCAAGTCGCGAATCCCACTCCCAACCGCGTGCTCCTTTTCGATCACGATCGCGCGCAGGCGATCGTAAACGCGGATCTCGCGCGGATTTAACTCAATTTCGACCCGAAGGCTGCGATCATTTGAGCTCATTGAAAGACTCCCAGCCTTAACTGCAACACTCGAACATTGCCGCCACAGAAGCTGTGGCCCGGACGCTGTTATTTGGATCACGCGTTCGATCGACATGTTCGCGCATACTGGGAAATAATCTCGTTCATTCCGTGCTATATGATGTTTCCCCAGAGGGGCTACGTGGTCGGACAAACAGCGCAATTCAAAGAATTTCAGATCCCGCTCGCCGATACGATTCACGGCCCGGAATCGGTAACGGCCATCATGGGGATCCCCGAGTGGTGGCCGACGTGCCAGCGTATCGCAATCGTGATGGCGCACGACGCCGATTCCGACTTGCATCATCCGTTGCTTGAGCATCTCCAAACAAAGCTCACCGAAGAAAAATTTCTCACGCTGCGCTTCAACTTTCCCTTCGCGGAAACCAACGAAGACGCCAGCACGGACACCGGCGAAACTCTGCTGCGCACCTTTCGCACAGCGATTGCGGCCCTACACCGAGACCCGACATCGGCACCCGCCCATGTCTTTATCGGTGGGCATGGTCTCGGCGCCCGCGTCGCAGCGCAGATCGCGACGAGCCAGATTCGGATCGAGGGCACCTTCTTAATCGGCTTTCCGCTGCACGCCGCGGGCGACCCGGCGACGATCAGTGCTGAGCAGCTCTACCGCATCACGTCACCGACGCTGTTCGTGCAAGGGAGCCGTGACGACCAGTGCGACCTCAAGACGCTGAGCAGCACTGTGCGACGCATGGGCACCACGACCGAAATCCGTTGCGTCAAAGATGCCGATGACAACTTCGCGGTGCCCGGCGAATCTCTGCGAAGCAGCGACGAGATCTACGACGAAGTCTTCGACTACATGCTGAAGTGGAGCGCCAAGCACTACGTCGCGACTTAGTTCTGCTTTAGTCCTGCTTTTAGTCGCTGACGGTTCGTGGTCTAACCGCGACTTGATTTAAGCCTTCGCGCCGCTCCCACCCGCACTTGCATATGAATCAGATCGATCGATCCGGCCTGGGCTCGGTGCTGGCCACAGGTGCCCCGGACTCGCGCTCAACTTTGCTCACATGACGGGTTTTGTGCAGGATTTTGCCCTGGAATTGACGTTTATGGCGCCAGGCCAAGCCGTTGAAAAGCAGCGGTCCCCGCGTTAGGGTTCCGGCGCTTTTCAGGGCACAGGCGACGAACCCGTCGCCCCACCCAAACCGGGTCCCCGAGCCTTCCCGGCTCGAACCCGCAAACTCGCACGTTTCTCGGCACCAATTTCAACAATTCGAAAACACCAGTACAACAATTATCCGGAGGTTCCCCCCATGAAGGTCATGGTGTGTCTTAAGCAGGTCCCGCACCAAGATTCGCGTCTCGACGTCAACGCTGACGGCACGTGGATTCAGGACAGCAACATCAAGTTCGAAATCAACAGTTATGACACCTACGCGTTGGAAGAAGCGCTCAAGATCAAGGACGCTGGCGACGCCGAAGTGGTTGTAGTTTCGATTGGCCCCGATCGCGTCACCCAGGCTTTGCGCACGTCGCTCGGCATGGGCGCTGACCGCGCCGTCCACGTGAAAGACGAAGACGCGGACGCATCCGACGCACTGGGTTGCGCCAAGATCTTGGCCGCCATCGCGAAGGAAGAAAGCCCGGACGTGATCTTTGCTGGTTTCATGTCGGACGACGGCAACTTTTCTGCCGTACCCGCCATGCTCGCCGAACTACTCGACGTTCCGTCGGCAACCGGCGTGCTCGGCATCGAAGTGGGCGACACGCTCAAGGTCGAGCGCGAGCTCGAAGGTGGCGCGCTCGAAGTGGTTGAACTTCCGAAGCCTTGCCTCGTCGCAGTGCAGTCGGGTGCCAACCAGGTTCGTTACGCATCGCTCAAGGGCATCATGCAGGCGAAGAAGAAGCCCGTCGCGGTGAAGACCCTCGCGGATCTCGGCGTCAGCGACGCCGGCGCAGCCAACGTCAAGGCCAAGATCGACAAGGTCTATGTCCCGCAAAAGGGCGACACGGCGCAGATCCTTACTGGGTCCACGGACGAAATCGTTGGACAACTCATCACCAAGATCAAAGAGCTCGGACTTCTTTAAACCGGGACATCCAAGCGAAAGAGAGAATTAATCATGAGTAGCGTTCTCGTTGTAACAGAAATCAATAACGGAAAGATTCGTGACGCCGGTTACGAACTTGTCGCCATTGCGCGCAAGGTCGCCGAATCGAGCGGTCGCGAAGTCAAGAGCCTCGTAATCGGCAGCGGTGTCGAAGGCCTCGCCAGCGAATTCGCAGGCAAGGGCGGCGGTGAGACCTACGTCGTCGACGCAGCCGAAGTCGCGGACTACAGCGTGGAGGCCTACAAGAAGGCCATTCTCGCTGCAGCCAGCGCAGCGGGTGCCGACCTCGTTCTCATCAGCAGCACGCCTTCGGGCTGGGACGTGGCACCTCGCATTGCAGCCGCACTCGACTGTGCGTTCGTCAGCGACTGCACAGACATCGAAGGCAGCGGTTCGAGCCTGACCTTCACCCGCCGGGTATTCAACGGCAAGCTCAACGCACAGCTGAGCGTTGAGGGTGCAGCGGTCGCTTCGGTACAGCCCGGCGCGACAGAGCCCTTCGAAGGCTCGTCCGACGGTGCAGCCACGAAGCTCGACGCCGACCTTTCGGGTAGCAAGGCCAAGTTCATCGAAGTAAAGATGAGCGCGAACACAGGCATCGACCTCACGAAGGCCGACGTTGTGGTTTCTGGCGGTCGTGGTGTTGGAGATCCCGAAAAGTTCCCCGAGATCATCCAGCCCCTCGCCGACGCCCTCGGTGGCGCCATGGGCGCTTCTCGCCCCGTCGTCGACGCAGGCTGGTTGCCCCACGCGCACCAGGTCGGTTCTTCGGGCCAGGTTGTGACGCCGAAGCTCTACGTCGCGGCAGGCATCAGTGGTGCGATCCAGCATCTGGTCGGCATGAAGGGTTCGAACTTCATTGTCGCCATCAACAAGGATGCCGACGCTCCGATCTTCGAAGTCGCCGACGTTGGCGTTGTGGGCGATCTGTTCGAAATCGTTCCGGCGCTTACGGCAGCTGCCCTGGCAGCGAAGGGATAGCGCCCCGCGCAAGCAAGCCATTGTGAAAGGGCCCGCCGACTTCTGGTCTGCGGGCCCTCTTCCTTTGCTGATATTCTGTTACAGCACCCGCGGAAAATGCACCTCAGAACGCCCTCCGCTATGCTGCGCGTCCCTCCTCATACACTGCTCGGTCAAAGAAACCGGCAGCAAATTGCGAAGAGTATTCAAGCAACCCAACCCAGTGGTTCCGGCGCGTCCGGAGCCAGGGCGAAACGAGCGGACGGAACATGGCAGTCAGTACTTCAGACTTTAAGAACGGCCTCAAGATCAACATCGACGGTTCGCCCTATGTCATCATCTACTTCCAGCACGTGAAGCCGGGCAAGGGAGGTGCGTTCGTCCGCACCAAGATCAAGAACCTCCTCAACGGCAAGACGGTCGACAAGACCTTCCGCGCTGGTGAGAAAGTCACCGAAGCCGAAATCGAAGAGCGCGTCATGCAGTACCTCTACAACGACGGTAGCGACTGCATCTTCATGGACAGCAAGAACTTCGACCAGATCCCGATCACGGACGAAGTCATTGGAGACAACAGCAAATTCTTGCTCGAAAATGCGGAAGTGGGTGTCCTCTTTTACAAGGGAAACCCGGTCAACATCGATCTTCCGTCTTTCGTCGAACTCGTAATCAGCCAATCTGACCCCGGTGTGAAAGGTGACACCAGCTCCGGGGCCACCAAGCCCGCGACGCTCGAAACTGGCGCAGTGATCCAGGTCCCGCTCTTCTTGAAAGAAGGAGAAAAGGTCCGAGTCGACACGCGCACCGGCGAGTACGTCGAGCGCGTCAACTAAGGGCCCTTGACCGCGCAATCGGGACAGCCGAAGATCAAACGCGCCATCGTCCTCGCGGGCGGCGGCGCGCGCGGCGCGTACGAAGCCGGGGTGCTGTCCTATTTGCTCGAAGACCTGCCCAAGCGTTTGGGGCGCCCGATTGATTTCGACATTGTGTGCGGCACAAGTGTCGGCGCGATCCACGCCGCCTTCCTGGCTGCGACCTGCGACGTTGAAAACCACCGCGGCGAAATGCTCCGACAGATCTGGGAAAACCTTCGGGTCAACGAAATTTTTCATTTCAGCACAAGAGACATTCTCCGGCTCCCGTCACGCGTGATGGGGGTGAGGCGCGTGGCCCGACAGATGAGGGAGGGTCAAAGACCCGACCGTCTCTACGGACTCCTCGACACCCGCCCCCTCGAACGACTCGTGCTCAATTCGATCCCCTGGCGAGGCATTCGGCGAAACCTGCGCGCAGACCGACTCGATGCCGTCTGCATTGCCACCACGCAGATCGCCACCGGACACGCCGTCGTGTTCGTCGAACGCAAAGAACGCGCGCTCCCAGAATGGGCCAGCCAGGACAGTGTCCGCATGCAGCCCATTCGTCTGTCGCCCATTCACGCGCTGGCGTCCGCGTCGATCCCGATGCTCTTCCCGGCCGTGCGTATTGGCTCGCGCTACTACGCCGACGGCGGGCTCCGCCTCAATACGCCGCTTGCACCCGCTGTCCGACTCGGCGCCAACCGCGTGTTGGTGATCGGCGTCGGTCGCCGGGTCACCGGCGGGGTGACCGAAGAGCTGGCCCAACAACGGACTGAAGGCTTCGGAAACCCGATGTTTCTGGCGGGCAAGGTTTTGAACGCGTTGATGCTGAGCCCGGTCGACACCGACTTGGCGCGTTTGCGTTTGATCAACCGCTTTATCGACAACGCATCCGAAACCTATGGTGACGACTTCCTCGAAAGAGTGAACCAAACCGCGAGCCGCACCGATGACGCCCGCCCAATGCAGAAAATCCACGACACCGTCGTGAGGCCTTCTGAAGACCTCGGCATTATGGCGGGTCAACTACTCGCCAATTCGCGGGAAGATTTTTCGCTGTCTCCCTTTCTGCGCATCGTCATGAAGATGCTGGGCACGGGCGCCGAAGCCCGGGAATCGGACCTGCTTTCGTACCTCTTGTTCGACAGCGCGTACACACGGCCACTCATCGAACTAGGCTACAAGGACGCGGCCGCCCAGGAAGACGAACTCGCCGCGTTCTTCAGCGACGACCCGATGTAGACAACCCGATGTAGTTGGCGCCCTGCCTTCGTTAGACTCCGGTGATTCGGAGGGGTGGGCATGCGCGGCGATCAGCTCGCGAGACAGTGGCAATTGATTCAGCACTTGGCGAAGAGCCGTGCGGGAATTGGTCTCGACGAGTTGGCAAGGGAGCTCGACTGCGTAAAACGCACGGTCTACCGCGACCTTGATGCGTTGATGTACGCAGGGTTCCCAGTCAAAAGCGAAAAGCGCGACGGCCGAGCCTTCTACAGCTTCCTCGATTCGTACCGCCTCGGCGATGTTCCCTTCACGCCCGATGAACTGCTCGCCCTCGCCTTCTCGGAAGATCTGCTACGCGTGCTCGAAGGCACTGTCTTTCACGACTCCATCGCGTCGGCGCTTGCCAAAATTCGAGCGGGACTCGGCCCCGAGCTCACAAATTATTTGAGCCGCATGACCGACACGTTTCGAGTTATCCCGGGCCCCCACAAACGCTACGCGCAATTCGCCGACACGATTCGCATGTTGAACGATGCGGTGCTGAGCCAGCAAACGGTCGCAATGAAGTACCGCACCGGGCGAAGCGGCGCCGAAAGTGAACGTGGTCTCGACCCTTATCGTGTGTGGTACCGCAGCGGTGGGCTGTACGTGATCGGTCACGACCATCAGTCGGGCGAGATCCGCACGTTCGCGATTGACCGGATCGTAGAAATCGAAGCAACGGACAAAAGCTTTGAAGTCGCCCCCAGCTTCGACTTCGACACATTTGTTTCGAGCGCGTTCGGCGTTATTTCCGAAACGCCAGTGGCGGTGCGAATTCGTTTCGATTCAGACTGGAAGAACCACGTCATGGAACACACCTGGCATCCCAGCCAAAAGATCGCCGAGCTTCCAGACGGCGACCTTGAACTGACGATGGAAGTCGGCGGAACAACCGAGGTGCGTAACTGGGTGATGTCGTTTGGCGCGGGCGCCGAAGTCATTGAGCCGAGCGAGTTGCGCGCAGATGTCATTACCGAACTCGAACGCGTTACTGCACGTTACAGCCCTAGCTAGCGCTTGGTTCGGGCCTCTTTTCGGGGTCGGTGATCAACACCCGACGTAACCCCGGCTACCACTCGACGACTTCAACCGGGCCGAAGGGCGCGAGTTCGGGAAGCAGTGCTTCGGCGGGGCCGACGACCACGATCGCCGCGCGGTCGGGGTGGAGCAAGTCCTTGGCGAGCGCAGCCACTTCTGGCTGGGTCACCGCGCCGATGCGCGCGCGATAGCTGTCGAGAGAATCTTCGGGGAGTCCGTAAACATCGAGGTTCACGAGGCTCGCCATGACCGATTGTGAGGTTTCGAGACCCAACGCAAAGTGTCCGACGCTAAATGCCTTTGCGTTGCGCAGTTCGAGCGCGTCGGGAGGACGCGGACCTCGAATCGCTTCGATCTCACTCAGGAGCAATTCGATCGCGGGTCGCATTTGTTTGGCGCGCGTAAACGTCGTGACGCCAAAGCGCCCCGCCCGGCGACGCAGCGCAAAGCCGGACCGCACGCTGTAAGTAAGGCCTGCGTTGGACCGCAGCTGCACCATCAAGCGCGAAGAAAAGCCGCTGCCGCCGAGCACGTTATTCAGGAGCGAAGCCGGGATGCGACGTGGATCAATACGTCGGAGTCCTTCGTGGGCGACGGCGATTTGGACCTGACTCATCTCCGGCCGATCCAACACCACGATCTTTCGCTCGACCGGCACCTGAGCGGGAGGCGCCGCAACCGACTGAGGAACCGGTCCCGGATGCCAGTCGCCGAAGGCGCTCTCAAGCTTTGCGATCAACGCATCGCTGTCGAAATCACCGCTTGCATAGAAGACGGCATTATTGGGTTGGAAGATGAGGCTGTGGAAATCGCGAACGTCGTCGGGCGTAATGGCTGCGACCGTTCCCGGAAGGCCCGAGACGGGCGCGCCGTAGCGATGTTCACCGTAAAGAGTCCGTTCGAGCTGCCAGCCCAAGAGCGTCTTCGGATTGTCGAGGCTCGACGAAAGCCCGGCCAGTTGCTCACTGCGCGCTTTCTCGATTTCGGCCTCGTCGAACCGGGGTTTGCGCGCCATGTCCCGAACGAACTCAAGCAAGGTGTCGCCGTCACGCGCGAGCCCCGAGGTCGAAATGCGAACCGAATCAAAGTTGATGTTGACGCCGACGCTTGCACCGAGCGCATCGGCGGCATCTGCCATGGCCAAGGCATCGCGATCGCCAGCGCCCCGTTGCATGACTTCGGTGCAGAGCGCTCCCACCCCGGCTTTTTCAACAGGTTCGATCGCGGCGCCCCGACGGACCGCCAAGCCCATCGAGACCATCGGCCGCGAATGGTCTGCGAGCAACATCACCCGCAACCCGTTCGGCAATGTCCGCTTGATCAGGGCACCTTCGGCCACGATCGCGTTCGCGTGCACAGGGGGCGGCGGGAGTTCCCACGCGGGCTTCGTGCCCGCACACCCAAGCGCGAGGCTCGACAGCGTCAGACACAGTAAAATGGAGCGTAGGTTGAGCGTTCGACACGGTTTCGAATGACGCATCAAGGTGAGTCCTCTTCGGGAGTTGGGACCACCCAAACCACACTTCGTTGATTCGCGCGCAAGTACTTCTTCAACACGCGCTGGACATCTTCTTTCGTCACGCTCTGTATTTGATCAAGACGGGACTGCAGGGACCGTACTTTGCCAAAGAACGAAATTTCGAGACCGATCCGGTTCGCCAGAGAATGGGTCGTGCCAAGGCGCTCGACGAGAGACACTTCGAGCTGTCTCTTTGCCTTTGCGACTTCTTCGTCGCTCACCCCTTCGTCGGCGGCCCTTTGCAGCTCAGCGAACATACGCGTTTCGACCTCTTGTGCCGACTCGCCGGGGCGCACTGCCGCGTGTGCGTAATAGAGACCGGCGTGCATGTACTCTGCGTAATACGCCTGCGCATAGGAGGCGATCTGGGCCTCGTACACCAGCGATCGGTAGAGCCGGCTCGAACGTCCGCCCGAAAATATCTGTCCAGAAACATCGAGGGCCGCGCCGTCTTCATGCCCCGTCGCGGGCGCATGCCAAGCCGCCATCACAAGCGGCGCTTGGACCTCGAACTCGACGACCGCGCGGCGCTCGCCATCTTGTTCGGGCTCAATCGTTGGCGCGCGCAAAACTGCTTCGCCGCGGGGAAGCGAACCGAATGCGCGACGAATGTGGGCCAAGGTCTCTTCGGCTTCGAAATCACCCGCGATCACAATGAAGAAGTTGTTCGGGGCGTAATAGGTATCGAAAAACTCGCGACAAGCCTCGACGGTGACCGCCGCGACATCGCTGCGCCAACCGATCACCGGAGTCCGGTAAGGATGTGCCTTCCAAGCGAGCGCCGACAGGGCTTCGAACGCCCTTCCGTTTGCGCGATCTTCATATTTGAGCCGGCGTTCTTCGAGCACCACTTCGCGCTCACTGGTGAGCGTCTTTTCGCTGATGTCGAGATTGCCAAAGCGTTCTGCTTCGAGATCGATCACAAGCGGAAGCGATTCACTTGTGACGTCTTCGTGATAGACGGTGACGTCGCGGTTGGTAAACGCATTGATGCGACCCCCGCGCGAGCCGACGAGTTGAGCGTGGCGCTCGGGGCCGAGGTTCTTTGACCCCTTAAACATCATGTGCTCAAACAAGTGAGCGAGGCCGGTGTACCGGGTCTCATCCTTGGAGCCGACCTGCACCCAGACCTGAAACGAAACCACCGGGGTGCGATGATCTTCAAGGGTGTAGACCCGAAGCCCGTTGTCGAGGGTAATTTCGCGGAGCCCTTCAATCGGATCTTCGAATTGCTGCGCACTGCTGGTTTCGGCGATGCCGAGCCCGGCGAACAAATAGCTCGCCAGGATCAGCCCACACAACGAAGCAGCCGGGACACCCGACCGCAGGTAGGAGATGCGACTCGTCATCGATTGGTGAAAGTTCCTTGCCTTGTTGAAATTGCTCAAAATCCGGTGCTGCGTACAACCCATGGCGCGTTACCGTATCGACCGGGTTGACCAGTGTCGACTGGCGCCCCGAAAAAACAATCGCAAGCCCCCGCGACGCGACGCCACAAGCTGGCCTCTCCTCGCTGAAATGTCACTCCAAATTCGTACCCAGGACGGCGAACCCAAATGGCCGATGAAGATCAGCAGCTGCGTGAGATCCTTCTCGATTCGAAACCCATCGCAGTGGTTGGAATCAAAGACGACGAGTCTCAAGACACGTTCCGAGTGCCAAAGTATTTGCAGGAGAACGGGGTCGACTTTGACCCGGTGAACCCAAAGGTCGACAACATCCTGGGCGAAAGATCGTTTGCCCGACTCGCAGACGTCGACCTCGTGAACCGGTTCCGCGCGCCGGAGAATATCCCCGGGCACGTGAGCGAGGCTTTGGCCGTGGGAAAACCCTCCAAGGCCGTGTGGATGCGGCTGGGGATCTATCACGGGCAAGCGGCGAATGGGCTTCGCGCCGCGGGGATTGCCGTAATTCGAGATCCCTACATCATGGTTGACCCCCGGCATTTGACCGGCGCGACCAAAGCGACCAACTAGGGCCGTCGCAAAGTCTATGACGACACGACGCAACGACTCAGGCCTTGTTTATTCCAGCGAGCACGGGCGCATGTGCGCACACTGCGGCCTCGCCACGAGCAAGTGCGTGTGTCGTAAGAATCCGCGCAAGCAGACTGCTGTTTACGACGGTGACGGCGTTGTGCGAGTGCGTCGCGAAAAGAAGGGCCGCAAAGGCAAGACGGTGACGACTCTTACGGGCATCGACCTCCCCAAAGACGAGCTCAAAGACCTCGCCAAAGATTTGAAGCGAAAGTGCGGCGGCGGCGGCGCGGTGAAGGACGGCGTGATCGAGATTCAAGGCGACCACTGCGACGTGCTTGTCGCCGAACTCGAAGCGCGCGACTTCAAAGTCAAACGCGCAGGCGGCTGATGCAAACTTACGAGACCGAACGCGTGCGACTACGAGATTGGCTCAAGGCGGATCTGGTTCCGTTCGCAGCGATGAATGCCGACCCGGAAGTCACCGAGTTTCTTCCGGGTCCGATGACTCGCGCCGAAAGTGATGGCTTCGTCGATCGAATTCGCACGCAGTTCCAAGAACGTGGGTTCGGAGTCTTCGCGGCGGAAGAGCGCGAGTCTGGCGAGTTCATGGGATTTGTCGGCTTGGCCGTCCCAAGCTTTGAAGCCAGCTTCACGCCATGCGTCGAAGTCGGCTGGCGCCTGGCGCGTGCCCATTGGGGCAAAGGCTACGCCACTGAAGCCGCGCGAGAAGTGCTCCGGATAGGCTTTGCCATCCACGGCCTCAGCGAAATCGTTTCGTTCACGGTGCCGCAGAACGTTCGCTCGCAGGCCGTCATGCAGAAGCTCGGCATGAGACACGATCCGGCGGATGACTTCGAACATCCGCGCCTACCCAAAGGTCACCGTCTTCGCAGCCACGTCCTTTACCGCATGTCGAACGACGGCGGGGCGGCTAACGCTTGATCCCATAACGGAGGAAGCGGCGCTGCATCCAGCACACGGCGGCGAGATCGAACAAGCCCACAAACAGCCGATTGGCGACGCCATACTTTGATTCGCCGTAACGACGCGCTCGGTGCGTCACGTCTACTTCGACAAGTCGCGCCCCTTCCATGGCGAGAAGCGTGGGAAGAAATCGGTGCATGCCGCGGTACAGCTTGATCTTTCGCAAGTACGACGTGCGCATCACGCGAAGCGAGCAGCCCACATCGCTCACCGAAGCCCCCGTCGCCCAATTGCGCACACCATTGGCGATCTTCGATGACACGCGCTTGGTCAACGAATCGCAACGAGAAGCTCGCACGCCGTTCACAACGTCCGCATGCGCGAGCAGTGGAAGCAACTTCGATAGATCCGCCGGATCGTTCTGAAGATCTGCGTCGAGGGTGGCGGTGTACGCTCCGCGGGCGGCTCGAAACCCAGCGTCGAACGCAGTGCTCTGACCGTGATTCGCGTCCAGCCGGATGACACGAACCCGCGTGTCTTTGATCTCGAATGCGTGCAACAGCGCCACGCTGCTGTCCTCGCTTCCGTCGTCAACGAAGATGATCTCGCAGCTCATGTTGATGTCGTCGAGCGCGCCGATCAATTCGCCGTAAAGAAGGTCGAGGGATGCCTCTTCGTTAAAAACGGGGATCACGATCGAGAGCACGGGGTCGCGCAGCGATTCACGCGCGATGGCGTTCAAGCGGTCTTCCGCAAAGGCCTCTTCTTCAAGTTCAGACGCAATCGCAGGTTCACGCCTCTCTGCATAGGACAAACCAGTTCCCCGTATCCTTTCCGTCGCGTGACGCCGAACCGATGGTGACGTGTTCGGAGACGCGCCTCAGCGTGTCGACCATGAAGCCATAAACAAGGCGACCGAGTCCACGTTCGTTTGAACGAATTTCGGGCCAACCTTCTGGATGGCAATCGGGCACACGCCGATAGTCCACCAACACCTCGCCTCTCTTTTCGTCTTCGGTCGCAACGTAATAGCCTGGACCCGTGATCGGAGACATCGTCTGAAAATTGAAGCCCATCAGTTCAACCGGTGCGCTCGGATCTTGCCCCGGCGCGCGAGAAAACCGCTTCTCAAATTGAGAGAAAAACGGCAGCGAGTTTTTCCCGTAGTGACGAACCACGCCGAGGTCTGGAACATCGCCTGCAACCATCTCGATCAAGCGAACCGGCGCGAAACCTTCGGCCGCATCGTAAAGCCTGCGCTGTTCCTTGGCGCCGATCGCGCGAATCGCAGTGACCCGGTCTTCGTGCGAAAGGCCATCGAGAAACTGGGCAACGTCGACGTTCTTGATCGTGCTCTCTCGCAGTCGGCCTACAAGTTCGGAACCGGCGTTTTCGTTCTTCGTGCTGGACATGAGGCACCTCCCGGGGAATCAGGGTACCGTGATCGGACTGAAATTGAAGCGCCGCTTTCGCGCATTTCAGCGACGATTCTAATTCTCGCGCTTCTCCATCGACAGCCACTCGGGACGCGTTCAATTGGACGAAACCACCGCTACAACGTTACCCCGCGCGGCCATCCACCCCGCCCTGCTGTGGCTGATGGCCGCGTCGGCACTTATCTTCTTCGTGCGCCTCGACGCGACGGGCCTGTGGGCGCCTGACGAACCGCGCTTCGCCCAGGTGGCCGAGGAGATGCGCACACTACCGAGCGGCGCAGTCGACCTCGTGGTGCTGCGGCTCAACGGCGAGCCCTATACCCAAAAGCCGCCGCTTTACTATTGGCTCGCGGCGGCGTTCGGCTCTGCCAGCGGACATGTTGGGGAAGTCGCCGCACGCCTTCCCTCCGTGCTCGCAGGCCTCGCGTGTGTCTGGCTCACTTTTCAGTTTGCTTTACGACTGACTCGACGTCCCGCCGCCGCTGTACTCAGCGCCGCCATGCTCGTCACGGTATTTCGGTTCGTGCACCTTACCCGGCGCGCAGGTTTAGACGTGCTGCTGACGTGTTTCATCTTGGTCGCGCTGCTCGCGCTCTACGAGTTGCGGGACGCCAAGCGCGACCGCAGTCGTTGGTTCTACGCCCTTCACGTTTCACTCGGCCTCGCGGTCCTGACCAAAGGGCCGGTCGGGCTGCTCCCGATCCCAGCCTTCGCAGTCTTTCTATTTTGGCAGGGAAACCTGCGCGGCTTTCGCAATGTGTTTCCCTGGTGGAGCTTCGCGCTTTCGATCGGTCCGGCGCTGGCTTGGATCGCGACCGCCGTCGCGCTAACGCCCACAGGCTTCTTCGAAGCGGCGGTCGTTGACAACCTCTTCGGTCGCTTCTTTACGGGGACGTCTCACATCCGACCGTGGACCTACTACTTCGTTCACTTCCCGCTTGAATTCCTTCCGTGGACGCTCGTGTGGCCCCTGGCCGGGATCCACTACGTCCGCACCAATAGAGAACGCCCAGAATCCGACCAACATACAGGCACACGTTTGCTCGTGGTGTGGATCGCGTTCTGCTTTGTGTTCTTCACGATCTCTGCCGGCAAGCGCGGCCTTTACTTGTTGCCCACATATCCCGCGCTCGCGATCCTATGTGGAACGGCGCTCGAGGCGTGGCTACGCGAACGAAAGAGTTTTCCCCAAGGCGTCTGGTCAGTGCTCGCCGTCGCCGCTTGTGCGATCGCCGGGCTCGGCGCCGCCATCGTTGTAGGAGATGGCTTGTCACTTCGCGCGTATCCGGGGTTCGAGTTGCCCATCTTGATGGGGGCGAGTTTGATCGCGATCGCGGTTGGAAGCGGCGCCGCGATCCACTTTCTCAGAAGCAGACGCGCTCCCCTCATTCAGCAATTCATCGTGCCGTTGGTCGCAGTTTACCTCGTAGAAGGCACCGTGTTCGCGATCGCGTATCCGGCCTTCGACCCAGAGAAATCTCCTGCTCCGATCGCTCGTGCGGCCGCCGAGCACACAACCCGCGGCGCACCGATCGGCATATTTGATCACCCCGCTATGGCGGGTGGCGTCGCGTATTATTCTGGCCACCGAGTTGTGAACGTTCGCGATCAAGACAGCTTGGACGCATTCTTTGCGGCGGGTGGGCGCAACATCATCGTCAAGGAATCAAAACTCAGACAGGTACCCCGAGCGAAGATGTTTTCGATTCTCGACGGCAGCCGCAGTGGTTCGCGACGACTTCTCATCATCGCGCCAAAGGCTTCGAACGGTCCCGCTCAGAGAACATGAATTCGTGGGGTAGAGCCCGAGAATTCATTCAATTCTTCAATATCTACACAAACTTTGAAGCACGACCTCGCGTGCGGTCGACCTGTCGGGCAAAGGCGATTTCAGCTAACCTGATGCGTCGAGATCCGGCGGAGATCGACGCGATCCTTCCAGCAGCCACACTCAGCGTCGGGCCAAAACTAGGCCCATACTGGGTCGCGCAGGAAGCAGCCGGTGGCTCGGATGACCCGGGACGATGGCCAAGCCAACGTCTCCGGGCGAATCAAACGTTGAAACGGACATTGAAATACGTTGCCGAAGCTGCGGGACCGAAACGGGGCCACTTCGAGGCTTCGAAAACATGCGTAGGTCCGACATCAGAAAAGCACCGGCGCCCTATTCGCGGGCGATCGGCGGCGACTCAACTAAGCGGCGAACGAAATTGGAGAGAGGGAAACAAGATGGGTGAAACAGCAACACTGACATTCGGCGACCAGACGATCGAGCTGCCCATAATCGTCGGCTCCGAGGGAGAACAAGCAGTCGACATCACGCAACTTCGGTCGACGACGGGCCTCATCACCCTCGACCCCGGCTACGCGAACACCGGCTCGACGAAGAGCGACATTACATTCATCGACGGCGACAAAGGCATTTTGCGCTACCGCGGCGTTCCGATTGAACAACTCGCTGCGCAGAGTACGTTTCTCGAAGTCTCCTACCTGCTCGTCGAAGGCCACCTGCCCAATGCCGCTGAACTCGCGGTATTCGAGTCGGCGATTCAACAACACACCATGCTCCACGAAGACATGAAACGGTTCTACGGCGCATTCCCCAAAGACGCACACCCAATGGCGGCTTGCTCGGCTTCGGTGGGCGCACTTTCAACCTTTTACCCCGACTCTCTCGACCCGCGTGACCCCCGGCAAGTCGAAGTCTCGATCCAACGTCTCCTCGCCAAGATGCCGACCCTGGCCGCGTACGCGTACAAGCATTCGATCGGCCAGCCGTTCATGTACCCGCGCAACGACCTGAGCTACGTCGGCAACTTCATGCACATGATGTTTGGCAACCCGTGTGAAGACTACGAGCCCGACCCGGTGATCGAAAAAGCCCTCGACCTACTTTTGATCTTGCATGCCGACCACGAGCAGAACTGTTCAACGAGCTGCGTGAGGCTTGTTGGGTCTTCGATGGTCAATCTCTTTGGGGCGATCGCAGCAGGCATCAACGCGCTTTGGGGCCCACTCCACGGCGGCGCCAACCAAGCCGTGATCGAAATGCTCGCGGAGATTCGCGACGAAGGCATGTCGGCCCGCGATTTTGTCGAGCGCGCCAAGAGTCAAGACGACACGTCGCGCCTGATGGGCTTCGGCCACCGCGTTTACAAGAACTTCGATCCGCGCGCGAGAATCATCAAGACCGCATGCTTTGAAGTGCTCGAAAGCATGGGCGTCCACAGCAAGCTGCTTGAAATTGCGGTCGATCTGGAAGAAATCGCACTGAAGGACCCCTACTTCGTTGAGCGCAGGCTCTACCCGAACGTCGACTTCTACTCGGGGGTGATCTACAACGCGATCGGGACCCCGTCGAACATGTTTACGGCACTGTTCGCAATGGGACGTTTGCCCGGATGGATCGCGCAGTGGCAAGAGCTCCACGAATCGCCCGACTTCAAGATCGCCCGCCCGCGGCAGATCTACACGGGCGAGATCGAGCGCGCATACGTTCCGATCGAAAAGCGATAGAGCGCCAGCACGATGACGCGAACCCCGTCGCGTCACGGCTTGGCTCGATGACGGCCCAGTGGCTCGACGGTCGCTTGGTCGACGAATCGGATGCTGTGGTTGGGGCTCCGCTCGAAGCGCTGCGATCGTCGGTGCCTACCTGCATCACTACCGCACGCGTCACTGCGGGAGAGGCCCTGCACGCGCACCACCATGTCCGCAGGCTCGCGCGTGACAGCGCCGCCTTGGGGCTCGGGGCATTTGATGAGAGCCTCGTCATCGACGCCTTCAAACAGCTGGGCGAAGCCGTCTTCGGCATTGGAACCGGCGTTGTACGCATCGAAGCATTGCCCTCGCATTCGGGCGACGGCGTCCAGCTGCACGCCACGACGCGTCCCCTTGGCGATGAATCAAACTGTTGGGCTGCACGAACCGCGCCCATGCTGCATCCAGGGCCGCAGGCGTTCCCGGGCGCGAAGCTTGGCCACTGCACGGTGTACGAAGACGCCCGCGCCTACAAGCGAAGCACAGGAATGAACGAAGTGCTGTTGTTCAATTCGGCCGGACGACTCGTTGAGGGTTCTGTCTCGAACATTCTTGTTGTTCGCCAAGACGGGTCACTCACTACGCCCGACATTGCATTGGGCGCGGTCGCGGGGATTGCGCTCAAAATCATTCAGGACCGCACATCTGAACTTTTCGTATCCGCGATCGATCGCGGGGACGTTGAAAGCGCCGACGAGATCATCGTGGTCAATGCGGTACGAGGGGCTCGTCCGGTTGTACACCTTGACGACAAGCAAGTTGGATCCGGTGCGGCGGGGCCATGGGCACGACGACTCGATGCGCTGCTGCTTACTTCAGCGGGAAGGTAGTGCTGGCGAGTTCGCGAGCTGCGGACGAATCGGCGTGGCGAAGCCCTGCCCCCAAACAAAGTTCACCGTGTAGGTGTAGTTGAGTTCGTCGTCCGTCCACTGACCGAGAATCCCGGTTTCAATCCCGAGTCCGCGCAGCGGACGAAACACCAAGCTTCCACCCAGTTGAATGTAGTCGTCGATACGATAAAGCGGGTCGCCTCTTTCGGCTTCGAGGCCGTGCCCGGAAAAGTACGACGCATGAATTCGCGCCGTCTTTGTCTCACCAATGGGGATCGTGGTCGACGCAGCAACTTCCCAACCGCTCCCGGTGTTCCGTTCGATCCCCCGCCCCGACTCGATGCTGTAGAGATAACGCGCGGACAAGCGTGCTTCTTCAATCGGGATCAGCGCGAAACTGGGGCCGCACCCAAGCGACGCCCCTACGAGAAAACCAATGCTGTGCTCAAGGCGGTCGTCGAGCGAGATTTGCCCACCCGCGTGAGACCAGATCCCCTGAGCGTCGAGCCAAAGTGTGTCGTCGAGCAACCGCAGTTGGTTCGCCAACGCGATCTCAAACTCTTCCGCGCGCACGCGCTCCTCGCGAATGCGCCAGTTGACCCATACGTCCTGCTTGAAGAGTGCGCGGTCGACACGCAGCTGCACGCCTTGCTCTGCGCGTCCGCGAAGTTTGTTGGTGTCGTCCACAAGCGCGTCGTGGATCCATGCGTCGGATGGATGGTTCCTGCGACGACGTAGACCTCAGGACTGGGCGAATAGGTAAGTCGCACCAACGGTTCGGTCACGTTGACACGTTTGCTGTCCCCGTAGTCGGCGCCGAGGATCGCCCCCAATTCAAATTGGAGTCGGGCGTCCGCGCGATATTGAAAGCGCAGTGGGAGCAGTACACCGAAGAGCGTTTCGCCCTCGACTTCGTCCAAGCCAAAGAGTTCCATGTTCTTGAAGTAGAAGCCAGCTTCGGTGATGAAGTCTCCGGATGCATTCGAAGATCAAAGAGTCAAACGCGAAAAGTAGCGCGGGCAGTTCCGCGCAGCGCGGGGCAAACCATGGAGTCGGACTCGAAAGCGTCGATCGAGGGCTGTGAGATTTGCGCGAAGACGTCTCGAGAAAACGGGAATTAGAAGTCATCTCATAAACCCTGCCCGAGTCAGGTGCCCGAATTCAGTCCGAGTTCAAGGCGAGAAAGCGCAGCTGTAGCCGTAGCTACGGCGAGATTTCGCAACGCTGAGATCGGACCCAATGCGGGTCGCTGGCGACCGAAGGGTCTACGTGGTGGATTCTAGTGGTGCACGCGGCTGGGGAAGATTTCCGCCAGCACGAACTTGCTTTTCAGGTTCTCACTGCCACCCGGGATCAAAATGGAATTGATCGCGAAGTTCGGTGCTTTGGCTGCGGGAAACTCTTCGATGAACTCGTCGAGCAGGCGATTGAAAACCGACTGCCAACCATCCATGTCGACATCGGCGAGATGGATGACCGCACGTTCGCGGGTCATTCGATAGATCCCGTCTTCGACGCGCAATGCACTGCGGAGAAACTCCACGAACTCGGGAAACAGGCGATCCCCCGTCTCGCTCGACATTCCAACAACCACCGAACTGATGTTGTGGGACTGCGCGAGCTCCGCCACGCGGGCGATGAGCGAGCTGAGTTTCCGAGGGTCGTCTACGGTCGAGTTTGACATAGCTTGTGAGATCATTGTACTGGGCATATCGACCCCGAGCCCCCCGTTCTGAAGGATTGCGAGAGGAGTTCTCGCACGGATTGATGAAAATTCGCGTCCACGCCCACGGGGGATTGTTGCGCGACCCCATCACGAAATCCCCAAGGGGACCGGGCGCTTACGCCGGCAGCGCCGCCTAGGCCGGGGTGCTACTTAGTCGCACTTTCCAACACCGATCTCAGCAAAATCAATCAAGGGGCACCACGAATGCGGGCGTACCAGATCTTCGGAGCGATGAGTGCCGAGCACGCGGAGGCCTTCTTTCGCGAGATCGCCGAAAAATCGCCGGGAAGTTTTACCCAGGCTGTGTACGCCGCCGCGGCGGCGTTCAAGAGTCGACCGAAATTTGTGATCAAGCAGCCCTTCGCCAGCCGCGCATCCCTGGTCCGGCGCGCAATGTCTCGCACCGGGGCGAACGACGTCGCCGAAGAAATGCTCGCGATCTACTTCCTCGAATGCAAAAGAGACATGCTCGTGGAATGGCTAGATACCCTTGGAGTGCAGCACGAAGAAGGCAGTCTCAAAGAAGAAAATCCGACCGAGCCCGACGCTGAAAAATTGCAGCTCACGATCAAAGAGTTCTGTGGCAAAGACGACGACCTCGACCGCGCGCTTCTACTCAAGGGCTTTGCCGCTCAGGACGCCATCAACTGGCCGCTGCTCGACGCCCACATCGAGTCGCTCTGAATTTGATCCGGCGTGCACGACTTAAAATTAAAACGGCCCGACCCCGCGGATGCGAAGTCGGGCCGTAGTCGTTTCTAAGATCGAATAACCGCTTAGGGCTAGGCGCGGAGCATCACCGCACAGTTCGAAATGATTTTGGCGTCGCGTTCCTTCGACTTCGCTTGCACGAGGACCTTGTCGCCTTCTTTCCAGTAGTCGATTACGTAGGTCTCGCCCGGGAAACCCACGCCTGCGAAACGCGCCGCGTAGCCCGCAACCTTCGTGGTGTCGCCGTCGAGAACGTTGTCCACAATGGCTTTGCACACGATGCCGTACGAGCACAGGCCGTGGATGATCGGCGTGTCGAAACCCGCCATCTTGGCGATGTCCGGATCGGCGTGCAGAGGGTTTTTGTCGCCAGATAGACGATACAAGAGAGCCTGCTGCGGGAGCGTGGGCACTTCGATGGTTCCATCGGGTGCACGGTCCGGCGCGGCGTTGCCCGCTTTGGGACCCGGTTCACCGCCGAAGCCACCCTCCCCGCGCAAAAAGAGCGAAAAGCGGTTGGTGAAGAGCGGCTCGCCGTTTTCGTCCTTCGTGTCGACTTCGAGCACGCAGAGGCAAGCCTTGCCCTTATCCCAAAGTTCGGCGACGCGGCCGCGGCTCGTCACTTTCGCAGCCACCGGCAGCGGCTTGTGGAGGATGATCTCCTGCTCGCCGTGCAAGAGCATCGCGAAGTTGAAATCGAGCCCCTCGACACCACCGATGCCCATCATCGAACCAAAGGTCGGGATCACTGCGAAGCTCGGGGTGGCCTTCAGGTTCTTTTCATAGGTGTATTCGAGCTCACCCGGGTCGGTCGGCGGGTTGCCCGCGCCAATACCGAGGTTGTAGAGAATGACATCGTCAGCTTCCCAGCTGGCGGTGCCCGCACCCAACTCTGCGCCGAGTGCTTTTGAGGGATCGATCGGCATGTTCTGCTCCTTGGGTTGATCTTGGCTCTTGTTACAGAGTTAGTCTTGGAAGGATTTCGCGACGGCCTGCATTTCGCCCGCGATGCTCGTGGGGATCGTGTAGCCGTCGGTGTCGTTGATGGACGTCATGTTGTCGCGGATCTCTTCGGGGCTGGGCTTGGCCCCCTTGCCGAACGCCGTGCCTTCGCACAGGCCGACGAAAATGCGTGCGTAGCGACCTCCGCCTACGTCGTAGATCTCATGCGTCTCTTCGCAGGCTTCCGATGCGAGGTACGCCACGAGAGGTGTTACGCATTCGGGATCGAGGTATTCGGCGAGCGGGCCGAGCAAATCCTCGGTGAGTCGCGTTCGGGCAATGGGAGCGATTACGTTGGACTTGATGTTGTACTTCGCACCTTCCACTGCGAGTACGTTCGAAAGGCCGACGAGTCCCATCTTCGCCGCGCCATAGTTGCTCTGACCGAAGTTGCCAAAGATGCCTGCGCCGGATGCGGTGAAGACAAAGCGGCCGTACTGGTTTTCTTTCATGCTGCGAAACGCCGGCTGGGAAACGAAGAACGCGCCCTTGAGGTGAACGTCGATCACAACTTCGAGATCTTGGGGCGTGAGCTTCGCGAAGGTCTTGTCACGCAAGATGCCGGCATTGTTAATCACGATGTCGACCTTGCCGAAGTTGTCGAGCGCGGTCTGAACAATCGCCTCGCCGCCTTCGGGCGTCGCGACGGAGTCATGGTTCGCCACGGCTTTGCCGCCGGCTTCGGTGATCAGCTTCACAACTTCATCGGCCGGGGTTGAACCCGCGCCAGTTCCGTCGGCAGAGCCGCCCAGATCGTTCACCACCACCATGGCGCCGCGCTTCGCGAACTCCAGAGCGTAGGTCTTACCGAGGCCGCCACCGGCGCCGGTCACGATCGCGACGCGATCGTTGTAGTTGATGTCAGTCATGATGAAATCCCTATCGGTTTGGGGGAATAAGACGAATCGCGGGCGGATGCCTGCGATTCGGTTTCGAACGGTCGCAATTGTGATGCGCGCCGATTCGCGCGCGCGACTATAGCGAAGGGGTGCCCGTTCGAGGGTTAAAATCCCACGGGGGTTCGCGCGCGTGGCCCGGTATGAGCCGCGTAGAAAACATCGATTGGTCTATTATCGCGACCCAAGCGGGTAACCCAAATATGCACGCGGTCGTACAGCTTGATGAGCGACAAACCATCCAGTGTTGCAGGCAAGCTCAGTCGTGGATGGCGAGCTTTCGTGACTCGCAAACAGTCCCCGGACTTCACCAACCGAACAAGGAATCTTCATCAACATGTCGACGACACCGCAGAACCCAAGCAGTGAGCAAGCCACCTCGGAACGATACAGCGCCGCCGCCAACGCGCGCGAAGCCGCGCTGTGTTGCCCCGTCGACTACGACCCTCAGTACTTGAAGATCATCCCCGAGGAAGTGCTCGAACGAGACTACGGCTGCGGCGACCCATCGCGCTATGTGAGCGAAGGGGATCGCGTGCTCGACCTTGGAAGTGGCGGTGGCAAGATCTGTTTCATCGCTTCGCAGATCGTCGGTGCATCGGGCAGTGTCACCGGTGTCGACATGAACCACGACATGCTGCGGCTTGCGCGCGGCGCCGCCCCTGCCATCGCCAAGTCGAACGGTTACGAAAATGTCGAACTGCGACGCGGCAAGATTCAGGACTTGAAGCTCGACGTCGACGCCCTCGACCGTTGGCTCGTCGACAACCCTGTATCAAGTGCCGACTCACTCGACGCTCTCGAAGAACGAAAAGATCAAATGCGCCAGGACACTCCGATGATCGCCGACAATTCGATCGACATTGTGGTTTCCAATTGCGTGCTCAACCTCGTGCGCGAAGAAGACAAGCAGCAGTTGATCGAGGAAATCTTTCGCGTCCTCGACGTCGGCGGGCGCATCGCAATTTCCGACATCGTCAGTGACGAAGAAGTCCCCGAAGGCATGAAGACCGACCCGGTTCTCTGGAGCGGGTGCATTTCGGGGGCGTTCTACGAAAAGGACCTCCTCGAAAAGCTCGAACGCGTGGGCTTCTACGGCATCGAGATCGACAAGTGGGAAGAAGAACCCTTCGCAGTCATTGACGGCATTGAGTTTCGCTCCGTCACCGTCACTGCGATCAAGGGCAAAGAAGGCCCGTGCCTCGAAGCCAATGAAGCGGTGATCTACAAGGGGCCCTGGAAGCAGGTCGTCGACGACGATGGCCACACGTTGGTTCGCGGTGAGCGCACTGCGGTCTGCGCCAAGACCTACAAAATTTACAATCAGGCTCCGTATAAGGATCAGATGATTCCAATTCCATCGCGCGTTGAAGTCCCCGAAGAAGGCCGCGCCGAGTTCGACTGCTGCAGACCCCACACCCGCGACCCGCGCGAGACGAAGGGCGCCGACTACAACGAAACAAAAGAACCGACCGATTCTGGGAGTTCGTGCTGTTGAGCAACGAACTTCCATCTGCGCCTGCTGATTTGAACGCAAAGCCAGCGAGCTTCGCTCACTACGTCAGCGAGGCGCTCGCTACGCCGGGCGAGGCACTGCAGAGCGGACTGCGCCGCACCGCATGCACGACCCTGCAACTCAACGTGACGACACGGTGCAACCTCGCGTGTCACCACTGTCACGTCGAGTCCGGCCCCAAGCGCACAGAAGCGATGGACGCGCGGGTCATCGCGCGGGTCATCGAGGTGCTCGCAAAAAACCCGCAGCTCACGACTCTCGACCTCACCGGCGGCGCACCAGAAATGAGCGAGCATTTTCGCGAACTCGTAACCGAAGCGCGCAAGCTCGGACGTCGGGTGATCGATCGCTGCAATCTCACGATCTTGTTCGAGCCCAGCCAGCAAGACACGGCCCAGTTTCTTGCTGACCAGGGCGTCGAAATCATTGCCTCGCTGCCCTGCTACACCGCGGAGAACGTCGAGAACCAACGCGGGCGCGGCGTCTTTAACAAGAGCATCGAAGGGCTTCACATGCTTTGCGCGCTGGGCTATGGCAAACCGGGCAACGGTCTAAAACTCGACCTCGTCTACAACCCCGGCGGACCGTTCCTGCCGCCCTCCCAAGCCGAACTCGAGCTTGAGTACCGCGACGAACTCAGCACTCGTTTCGACATCACCTTCAACAACCTGTTCACCATCACCAACATGCCGATCAAGCGCTTCGCCCACGATCTTGAACGCACGGGTCAGGTATCCGAATACATGTCCCTGCTCGTCAATCACTTCAACCCGCAAACCGTCGAAGCGTTGATGTGTCGTGAGACTCTTTCGGTCGCCTACGACGGATCGCTGTTCGACTGCGACTTCAACCAGGCGCTCGCCATTCCCATCGGCGCGAACATCAAGAGCATCTTCGATCTCGACACGGTCGACGGACTCGAAGGACAAATCGTCGCAACCGACGAGCATTGCTTCGGCTGCACGGCCGGTGCGGGTTCGAGCTGTGGTGGTGCATTGAAGGAGAACGGTTAGATGAGTGAAGATCAAGACGAAGCGCCCGCAAGTGGCCGCGCTTTAAAGATCGTCGGAATCATCGCCGCGGTCGTCGTCTTCTACTTTCTGACGCGCCAGCTCGGCGGCTACATCCCCGAGCTTCAAGCGCAGATCAAAGACCTCGGCCCCCTCGGCCCCGTTGTGTTCATTGTGTCCTATGCGGTCGGGGTTCTCGCGTTTCTGCCCGGCGCCGCGCTTACCCTCACCGGCGGCGCGCTCTTTGATTTAGTTGAAGGCACGATCTACGTCTTCACGGCTGCTGTCATTGGGTCCGGGCTCGCATTCCTCGCGGCGCGCTACCTGGCACGCAGCTTCATCGAAGAGAAGCTGCGCGATCATCCGCGCTTTGCCGCCCTCGACGCTGCAGTCGCAGACCAAGGACTCAAGATCGTGTTCCTGCTTCGCCTCTCGCCCGCGTTCCCGTTCAACTTCATGAACTACGCGCTTGGGCTCACCCGGGTCAGCTTTCGCGACTACATGCTCGCATCAATCGGCATGCTTCCCGGAACACTCTTGTACGTCTACTACGGAAAAGTCGCTGGCGACGCAGCAGTGTTGGCTGCGGGAGCCGCGGTCGACAAAGACGGCGCCTACTACGTTGTCCTCGGACTCGGCTTGCTGGCCACGTTGGGCGTCACAGCCATTGTGACGCGACTCGCTCGCACGGCGCTGGCCGAAACAACCGGGGAAACATCGGACGAAGCGGCGGAAGCCTAGTCGGCACCCTCGATCACGACTGCACTTTACACTTCGATCCTCGCTCCTTGTTCCTCGTAACAGGCCTAAACAAAGGACACCCATGCCATGACGACACCCTCACCCGTTGACGCCGTTGAAATCGAACCGATGGACATCCACAACAAGGCACTGATCGCGAATGTTCATCCCAGCGAATGGGTGAACCCCGAACCCGCACCGAGCTACAACCTCGTCGTAATCGGCGGCGGGACAGCGGGCCTTGTTGCAGCGGCGGGGGCCGCAGGCGTTGGCGCAAAGGTCGCGATGATCGAGCGATCGCTTCTCGGCGGAGACTGCCTCAACTCCGGCTGCGTCCCTTCGAAAGCACTCCTTCGCTCCGCCCACGCAATCAGCGACCTTCGAGCGGCTGCAGCCGTTGGCGTAAACGTGGCGGACGGCGCCGTCGCGGTCGACTTCCCCGCCATCATGGAAAGGCTTCGTGAAATTCGAAGTCGCATCAGCAAGAACGATTCGGCGTATCGTTTTAGAGACGAACTCGGCGTCGACGTATTTATTGGCCAGGGCAAGTTCGCGTCTCCCGGCACGATTGAAGTCGCGGGTGCAACGCTCAAGTTCAGCAAGGCCGTCATTGCGACCGGGGCCCGGCCCTTCGTCCCACCCGTTCCGGGTCTGGAAGAGGCTGGGTTCTACACGAACGAAACCATCTTCTCGCTCACCGAGTTACCCGAACGGATCGCAATCATTGGCGGCGGCCCAATCGGCTGCGAACTCGCGCAGTCGTTCGCGAGCTTTGGCAGCCGAGTCACGTTGATCGAGCAGGGGCCGCAGTTTCTGATCCGTGAAGACCCCGATGCGGCGGCACTACTGCACACATCTCTTGAAGCGGACGGGGTCGACGTCGCGCTCAACACAGTGGTTCATTCCGTCGAAACCGCGAACGGCGCGAAGCGACTCACACTTTCTCGCGACGGTAAAGACGAAACCATTGACGTTGACGCCATCTTGGTCGGCGCGGGTCGCATTCCAAATGTAGAGGGGCTGGATCTCGAAGTTGCAGGCGTTGAGTACGACCGCCGCGGCGTCACGATCGACGACAGCTTCAAGACCACCAATAGGAATGTCTACGCGTCGGGCGACATCTGCATGTCGACCATGTTCACCCACGCCGCAGACTTCGCCTCGCGGGCCATCATCCAAAACGCGCTCTTCTTCGGCAGCAAGAAGTTTTCCGCGCTGACGATCCCGTGGTGCACCTTCACACGTCCCGAAATTGCCCACGTCGGTCTCTACGAACGTGATGCGAAGGAGAAAGGCATCGAGGTCGACACCTACTTGCGCCCGTTCTCCGATGTCGATCGCGCGATCGCCGAAGGCGACGAAGATGGCTTCGTCAAGATTCACACCGAGAAGGGAAGCGACAAGATCGTAGGCGCCACCATTGTGGCAAAGCACGCCGGTGAAATGATCAGTGAAATCAGCGTCGCGATGGCCGGGGGCTTGGGGCTTTCCAAGATCGCTTCGGTGATTCACCCCTACCCGACGCAAGCAGAGGCGATCCGCCAACTTGGCGACGCGTTCAACCGCACGAAGCTCACACCCTTGGTCGCCAAACTTTTCCGGTCCTTTCTTTCGCTTAGGCGCTGAGTACACGCTTACGCCGTTGATTGCTACGTGAGCGATTCGCCATACTGCACGCCATGATTGGTGTTGATTTTGGCGGGACGCGTATCAAGATTGCGAACGTCGAAGACGGCCAGGTCGTCGATTCTTGTTCGATCCCCACAGACAAAACGAAAGAACCCATAGCGCTGCTGCAAGACATCGCAGACGCGATCCGAGAACTCGATCCCCAGCCCGAGTCGGTTGGCTTCGCGATCCCAGGTGAGGTCGACCCGACCGGACGTTGCTGGCGCTTGCCAAACGTTCCCGGTTTCGAAGGCGTGCCTATGCGAAGCGAGTTGAGTTCGATCTTGGGGTGCCCGGTGTCGGTCGAAAACGACGGCACAGCGGCGGCGCTTGCCGAGTTTCGTTTTGGACACGGACAAAATTACCCCAACTTCTTGATCTTGACCTTAGGAACCGGCATTGGCGGCGGGGTGGTCCTCGACGGGATTCCGCGACGAGGTGCGAACGGCTTCGCCGGCGAGCTTGGACACATTGCGATTCATCACCCAGACAGTTGGCCTTGTGTCTGCGGCCAGACGGGATGCCTCGAAACTTATATTGGCACCGCCGGCCTCAAGCGAAAGTTCGAAGAATTGGGCGGCAAGGCGAGCGAAGTTCGCGACATCGCGGACAGTGCCCGGGCAGGTGAAGCCGCGGGTCTCGCGGTTTTCGAAATGATGGGCGAAGTGCTTGCCCTGGGTCTGTGCTCTCTGCAGAACATCCTCGACGTCGACGCCTTCGTCTTCACGGGCGGCATCTCGCCAGCATTCGACTTGATCGAGCCCAGCTGTCGCAAGGCGCTGCACGAAAAATCGTTCGCAAAGCCGCTAGCAGAAGTGCCACTCCTGGTGAGCGAACTGGGCGATAGCGCGGGCGTTGTCGGTGCGGCGTACCTGCCCTCGCAGTTTGCAGCCGAGGCCTAGCGACACACGACGAACGAAGCTCAGCCCTCCAACGAACGGATCTTGCGCGCCGGATTTCCAGCATAGACACCCGGCTCCGAGATGTCTTTGGTGACCACCGCCCCCGCGCCAACCACGACGTCGTCGCAGATTCGAACGGGCAACAACGTCACGTTGCTGCCGATCGAAACCCGGTTTCCGATATGGGTCGCCGCCCAGTCTTCGCGCGCGGATGACGGACCGCCATCTTTGAACCGGTCATTGATCGTCATCACCCCGTGGCCGATAAAACAGTCTTCACCGACGGTCACCATCTCGCACAGAAAGCTATGGGACTGGATGCGGGTGCGCGCACCCACCACGGTGTCTCGTTGTATTTCCACGAATGGACCGATAAAACAACCGTCGCCGATCGTGCAACCGTATAGGTTCACCGGCTTCACGACGCGAACGCCTTCGCCGAAACTCACGTCGGTCACCATGGCCTCAAGATATTCAACGTCGGGCATGCCGCGATCATTCCTCATTCAAGGCGTGCGCAGTCTAGTCGCATGTCGCACGCGGCGAGCAGGATAACGCACCCTCGAACCCCAGGGAGGCCGCGTTCCGTTCCCTCGCCCTAGCCCGTCCGCTATGGTCGGCGCCCAGTCCCGAGCACGCACAGCCCACTTTTAAAGTTTTCCCGATACCTCCAGATGACCATGACGAACAAGCCCAGCGTCTCCATCGCCATGACGACCTACAACGCGGGGCCGTGGCTCGCGCCGCAGCTCGAAAGCTTCGTGCTGCAGTCGATGCGCCCGGACGAACTTGTGGTGTGCGACGATGGGTCGACCGACGGCACAATCGAAGCCCTCCACGCCTTCGCCGAGACTGCGCCCTTCGAAGTACACGTCGGGTGCAACCCGACGACGCTCAGGACGACACGCAATTTCGAAAAGTCGGTGTCGCGATGCCAGGGAGAGTTTGTCTTCCTCGCCGACCAGGACGACGTCTGGCTTCCCCATAAGATCGAGACCCTTGTTGGTAAGTTGGAAGCAAATCCAAACGCGGGTGCGGTGTTCAGCAACGGACGGGTCGTCGACGAAGCGTTGAAACCACTCGGCTACAACCTTTGGGACTCGCTCTGGTTCACTCCAAACGAGCAAAAACTCGTTCGTGAGGGGCGCGGCGCCGAAGTCTTCGTCAAGCATGTGGTTGCTGCGGGAACGACCCTGGCGTTTCGATCGAAGTACCGCGACGTCTACCTCCCCTTCCCTGATCTGCACGACTGCCACGATGCGTGGTTGACGTTCAGCATCGCAGGCGTCTCCGACGTTTTAATCCACGAAGAAAGCTTGATCGAGTACCGCCTCCACGGCGCAAATCAGTTCGGCCTCCAGCGTTTCAACCTGCGAGAACAGTTCGCGAAGGCGCGAGAGCAGCTGGCCATTGGCGCGTTTCACCACAACGTGGTGTTTTTCTCGACGGCACGGGATCGGTTCAACACCGTGGCCGGAAGCGGCGTCACGCCTCACGAAAGCGTCGTCGCACTCACGGATGGAAAGATTCGTCACGCAATTTTGCGCGATGCCATGTCGTCGAATTTTTTCGCCCGGCTTCCGACTGTATTGGGAGAAGTTCTGAACCGCGGTTATTGGCGCTTCGGCTACGGCGCAAAGAGCCTCGCTCAAGATCTGTTCCTGAGATAACCGAACCCACGCCCAGCCAGGAGCCTGCCCCAAGAGTCTGGCGGCTGCATCGCCGATGACAACGTTGCCCTCGTTCACCCTCGAGAGGCTAGGAGCCTGAGCGATAGAAGGCGCAGACGCCTAGGGCTCAGTCGGGCGCCTTGTCATCGACGCGCATCGGCGCTCGGGCCGTTGCGTGAAAGTCTTGGGTTAGGCTCCCAGTTGCGCGGCTTGCACCCCACTGCGACAAACTCGTTGTGCAGGAATAGTCGACCGACGAATCGCGGAAACGGAAATGAGTAGCTTCGCTCCACGATGGCCCCGGCGTCGGTCAGGATGGCTTCGAGACGCGCAGAGTCCATAAACTCAACATGGGTCTCATCGCTCCGGTACCCCGCTTCTTGCGGCGCAATCAAAACGACTTGTCCGCCAGCGCGAATATATTTGAGTTGCTCGGTCACAAGCATGCTGGCTTCCATCGCCGTCATGTGTTCGACCACATGCGCGAGCAACAGCGAATCAAAGCGACCCTCGCGCGCATACTCTGATGACGCAAAATCTTCGGGCGTGAAGGCCGTGCAGCCTCGTGAGTTCGCTTCAGCGACGGACGTCGCGTTGTGATCCACCCCGACACCGTGCCCTTCGAGGTGCAGGAGGTTGCGTCCGATCCCACAACCGACGTCCAACGTAAACCCGAGTTCGAGCCGGCGTATGTTCCAGCGGTAGGGAGCCTGCACATCGAAGAACCGCTTCCAAGACGAATCGCCTAGGGTCGTAAGACGCTCGGTGTAGGCGTCGTCCCGGGTGTCGTTCTTAATGTCTCTCTCGGTGTCGTGCGGCTCGCTCATTCGGACTCCTGGGCGGCCTGTTTGCGATCTTGCGCTTCGGCTGCAGCCTTTGTCGCAAGTTCATAGTGCCGACTCGGGTCGACCTTTGGCCAGAAAAAACCGGGCCCTTCGCGCTTCTCGAAAACCAGGTTCACGGTAAACGCCAGCGCCGACCCCGACAACAGCACAATCAATGGAATCGCGACGGCTACTTGGGCCAGTCGGGCGCTGCGCATCCAGCTGCACAAGACCTCGGTCGAATACGCCGCGAACGGCACCGCGATCCCCACCATGTAGCTGGCCTTCAACGTCGCGTACCAAGGATTTTGCCAGGTAAACAACACATACCCCGCGACCGTGAGCGCAATGATCGTAAGGAACAAAGTGTCGGGGCCTCCGGGTTCGTGCACCGCGCGACGGAGCCCTCGTCCGCAGCCCACGATGAACGCCAGCGTCGGCAACAGCCCAAGCACCAACAACCAAGAGCCAAAGTTTGAAACGTACAGATCAATGCGCGGCAAGATCACACGGTGCCCGTCAAACCAGAGCGTGGTGTACGTGGTCCCCCAAACCGAGTGCAGCAAATCGGGCGCAAGCACGTTGGGCTCGAAAAACGTGGCAAGGGGAAATGTCAGGTAGTCCATCAGGCCGCGTTCACCCGGGGGCATCGTGAACATCAGCTCGTGAACCATCAAATTTTGCGGGTAGAAGTAGCCGTATTCGACGCGGTTCAACACATACGGCCAGCCGCCGATCACCCCTGCGACCAAGGCAAAAACCAACACCTTTGGAATGACGTGGGACAGGTCACGACGCCGAAGCGCATCCACCAAATACGCGAACCCCGCCGCGGCAACGACCAACAGCCCCGTCAACTTCGTCAGAAACGCAAGCCCGGCCAACACACCCAATCCAGCGGTCGCCAACAGGGAAAATCGTTGTTCGGGTTCTCGGGTCAGATCGACCGCGACTCCATAGAGAACGGCGCTGATCAACGCACCGGAGAGGATCTCTTCTCCAAGCATCGCGCTCATGTAGATGTGCGCGGGCATAAAGAGAAGTAGCGCGGCAGCCATCACGATGCGGGGCCCGTTTTCTCGGTCAATGCGCCAGACCCATGCGACTGCACACGCGACGCCCGCCATTCCAACAATGCTGCTCAGAAGGCGCACCGCGACGGTGATCGCCTGCACGCCACTTCCCCCCATCGCGCGTCCGAGCGACGCAGACAGGTAGTAGAAAAACGGTGGGTGCGCGGTCGACCAGCCTGCGTCAGGGGCCGGCAACTTCCAACTCGTCAGCAGCCGCTCGATGTATTCCCAGTTGGCGGGAGCGTCGAAGCCGAAGTGCAGCGGGTAAAAGAACGCGTTGTTGACGCGTATCGCAAGCGCGACGAGCGCGAGCAATGCCAAGGTCAATCCCCAAAACCGTCCGCTGCTGGTAGCCACCAACGCCGAGCTTAGTGCCAAACGCTGAGGGGCACAAAATTACAAAAGCGAGGGCTGCCGAGGCGAGATCCCCTTGCCCGACCCAAGCCGGTGCGAGAAACTGCGTCGCGCCCCAGGTGTCAATCCAGAAACGGCCGAGCGAGCGTCGGTCATCCGAACCGCACTAGACCCGTACTACACCCGTAGTACGCCCACACTGCGCCCGCACTACGAAGGGAGTTCAACCATGTCCTTACTGAAACGATTATTAGGGATCGACTCGGGTGGCGACGGCGACGAAAGCGACTCCCCCACGATCGCACGCATCGCCCAAGCCCTCGACGGCATGCCGAAGGAACGCGCCCACTACATTGCCGCGTTCGCGTACGTCCTTGCGCGGGCAGCCCATGCAGACCTGCGTATCGAAGACAGTGAAGTGGAAGCGATGAACCGTGCGACCGCTTCCCTCGGCGACCTCAGCGACGACGAAGCCAAACTCGCGGTTGAAATCGCGTTGTCGCAGACGCGCGAGGAAGGCGGCACCGCGAACTACTTGGTAACGCGGAAGTTTCGAGACATGTCGACCCGCGAGCAGCGCTTCGGACTCGTCGAATGTCTCTATGCGATCTCAGCTGCGGACGGCAGTATCTCCACCACCGAGAGCGCCGAGGTGTTGAAGATCGCGGAAGAGCTGGGACTCACACGCCAAGAAACGAACGGACTCAAATCCGGCTGGAAGGAACACCTCGCCGAGTTTCAGGGGCTTCCGAAGAAGTAAACCGCGCGAACGCTTGAACTATGCGTTCAGTCGTTCGCGAAACACTTCGAGCACGCGATGCAGCGCCACCTGCGTGGGGTGTCCTTCTTCGTCGACCAGATCGGTCGTCACCACCGAATGCGCCATCTTCTGGATACCGTGCGAGTTGCCTTCACTCGAGTCGATTTCAATCGCCTCGAAGCCCTCGCCGAGCTCGCGTCGCATGGTTTCAAATCGCTCGCTGGGACACATCGGGTCGCCGGTAAAGCGAAGTGCCAAGACACCACAACCTTCGCTCGCCCGCTTGCGCACGATCGCGAGGTCGTTTTCAGAAAGATGCATCGCCGCGCGGTGGTCCGCACTGACGCCGAACGGCAGCGATGGCTGACTCAGCACTGGCGCCATCACGCTTTCGTCCACCATCAACGACAGCGCAAAGTTGCCCGTCAAACACATGCCGATCGCCCCGACTCCGGGGCCGCCGCATTCGGAGTGGGCATGGCGGCAAAGCGCCCTCAGCCAATCGGTGATGGGGCTCGATTCGTGTTTGGCGAACACGCTGAATTCCCGACTGACACAGGCGCGCAAGAGTTGCCCAACAATGTAAGGCACGCTCAGCGGTTTATTGGGTGTGCCGAACAGGTGCGGCAAGTAGACGGTAAAGCCTTCGTCTGCGACCCGGCGGGCAAAGCCCGCGACTTCGGGCGTGATCCCTGGAATTTCATGCATCACCACCACCCCAGGACCTGCCCCGCGCTTGTATACACGGCGCGTCGCCCCGTCGTGCTCGAACTCGAAGTCGTCAAATCCATCAAGCGACATGTCATGCATCCTTTATTCTGGTCATGCATCGTGAGCGCAAAACTCTCGCACGCTTGCAGGTAACGTCTCCAATTAGCCTAGCCGACACTTGGAACCAGGCTGTGCTGTTGGGATGCTGGTGTAATTGTTGTGAATCGGCGGTTGGAGCTTTCGATCCCGACCGGGTATCGTGACGAGCGATGGAATCACTGGATTGGCAGGGCTGGCTGACGCTCGGGGTGGTACTCCTCGTTCTGATCGCCATGATGCGCGGATTGGCGCCACCCGACCTCATCATGCTCGCCGGCTTGATCGTGCTCGGTGCCACCGGTGTCCTGACCCCGGAAGAGACGTTCAGCGGTTTCGCCAACCCGGCGATGGCCACCGTCGCCGCATTGTTTGTTCTCTCGGCCGCGATGCGGGAAACCGGCGCCCTCGAACTCACCCTCGGTAGACTCTTTGGCAAGGCAAAAACCGAATTCGGCGGCATGGTGCGCACGCTCCCCGTGCTTGCGGGACTCTCGGGTTTTCTCAACAACGCACCGATCGTCGCGATGATGACGCCGCTCGTGATCGACTGGTGCCGACGGCACAACATCGCACCGAGTCGGATGCTGATCCCGCTTTCTTACTCGACGATTCTCGGCAGCAGCATCACCGTCATCGGCACAAGCGTCACGCTCACGGTTGCCGGTCTCGTGAATCAGTCGGGAATGAAATCGCTTTCGCTTTTTGAACTTGCACCCGTTGGCATTCCCATGACGATCACGGGGCTCCTCTATCTCTTCTTCGTCGCACCCCGGATCTTGCCGTCTCGCAGCGACCCCGCCTCAACGGTTGGCGAGCGACGTCGGGAATACACCGTGTCGATGCTCGTAGAACCCGACTGCACACTCATCGACCAAAGCATTGAGGCCGCGGGCCTGCGCGCCCTCACCGGCTTGTTCTTGTTTGAAATCCGCCGCGGGGAACGCGTCATTACTTCGGTCTCGCCCGACACGATTATCCGCTCCGGAGATCATCTCGTCTTTGCCGGGGTCGTGTCGACGATCGTCGACTTGCAACGCATTCGCGGTCTCGTCCCCATCGATGACGAAGACACCCCGGCTCGCGGCACGCACGAGCATCGCTTGACCGAAGCCGTGATCTCCCGCTCGTCGCCCCTCATTGGTCGGACACTCAAAGCCGCGAGTTTTCGCGGCCAATACGACGCCGCCGTGATCGCCGTCCACCGCAACGGCGAACGCGTCCCAGGGAAACTCGGCCAGATCACCCTTAACGCCGGTGACACCCTGGTATTCCAGGCTTCATCAGATTTCGCTGCGAAACACGCCAACAGCCCCGACTTCTATTTGGTAAGCGAGGTCCCAGAATCTCACGTACCTCGCCACGACCGCGCGTGGCTCGCGATTGGCGTGTTCACCTTGATGGTCATCCTCGCCGCAACCAACGTAATTCCGATTTCGATCGGTTCATTCGTGGCCGGCGGCTTCTTAATCGCGGCGCGCTGCATTACCGGCGCGATGGCACGCAAGAGCATTCAGATGCATGTCCTCGTCGTGATCGCTTCGGGATTGGGGATCGCTGCAGCAATTGAAAAGACCGGCGCCGCGACGGCGATCGCCAATGTCCTCGTTTCGCAGTCTGAAGCCTATGGTCCAGTCGCGATCCTCGCGACCGTCTACCTCGTAACGATGCTGATGTCCGAAATGCTCCATCACAACGCCTCCGCGGCGTTGATGTTCCCGGTCGCGGTCGCGGCAGCGGGACAAGCCGGCGTGGACCCTAGAAGCTTCGTCATCGCCGTGGCGTTGGGCGCGCAATCCGCCTTCGCCTCACCGGTCGCGTATCAAACCCATCTGCTGGTATACGGCCCGGGCGGTTATCGGTTCACCGACTTTGTAAAAGTCGGGATCCCGCTCAACCTCATCTGCGCCACGATCGCCATTACGGTGATCCCTCGGATCTGGCCTTTTTAAACCACGCCCCCGGTCGCCTTCGCAAACACGGGCTGGCACCCACTCGCTCGGGGTGCCAAGCTAGTCGTCATGGATATCCACGAAGCTCTCTACACGACTCGGGCCATGCGACGGGTGAAGAAAGATCCAATCCCCGATGCCGTACAGCAACGCATTCTCGACGCCGCAGTCCGCGCACCCACCGGCGGCAACGCCCAAGGTTGGCGGTTTTTGCTCGTCGACTCGCCGGAAGTGAAGAGCCAACTTGGCCCGCTCTACCGCGATGGGCTCAACACCGTTTTCGACTCGATCTACAAGCCACAAGCGGACGCCGCCGAAGCCAACCCGGATGCGCCCGAGAGCGTCAACTTCACGAAGATGCACAAGTCGGCCATGTGGCTCGCCGACAATTTCGAAGACTACCCCCTGATGCTCTTTGCGTTCTGCAAGGGCGACACCACCGGCGCTTCGATTTACCCCGCGGTGTGGAACGCCATGCTTGCGGCCCGTGCCGAAGGCGTCGGCACCGCGATGACGAGCGTGCTGCTTTTCCATCACGAAAAGATGATGAACATCCTGGGCGTCCCGGCCGATTCGGGCTGGCAGTTTTCGTGCACCATCACGATGGGATATCCAACCGGACGCTGGGGGACCGCACCACGCCGCCCCGCGCACGAAGTCGCCTTTCGCAATCAATGGGACAACCCGGTCGGCTTTGAGATCCCCGAGCCGCTCTGGCCCGAATGAGCGTAGAGTCTGAAGCGACACCCGCGTCGCCCCCTGGCCCAGTCCAGCGCGGCACCGGTGAAGTCAGCGCCCTCAAGGAACTCCCGCGCCAGGGACTCAGCGACATCTGGTACCGGGTGGTGAATGCAAGTGCCGAACGTCGGGACATGCTTTCGGGGCTTCAACGCGCCCACGAAAAGTACGGTGATGCCGCTACGGTGCGTCTGCCGGGCATGCGCATGGTCAACTTATTTGGCCCGGATGCCAATCGACTGGTGCTGCTCGACACCGAGCGCATATTCTCGGCCCGCAAGCCGTGGATGATGATCATGGGGAAGATCTTTCCCGACGGTCTCCTGCTGTTGGACGGCGCCGAGCACAAGTGGAACCGGAAGGTGATGCACACCGCGTTCACCCGTCCCGCACTACACGGCTACACCGAGCAAATGAACGACATCGTCGAGCAAGGCATCACGGGTTGGCATAACCCAGGCGGAACTTTCGAAGCGTTCCCGGCACTCAAAGAGCTCACTCTCCAGATGGCTGCGCGCACCTTCTTCGGCATCCAGCTCGGAAAAGAAGCCGAGCAGCTCAGCCACGCGATGGAAGCGCTGGTTTCCGCGTCGATGTCACGCCTGCGACTAAACATCCCCGGACTTGAGTTTCACCGAGGCCTCAAAGCACGCGCGTTCATGATCGACTTCATCGGTGGCATGATCTCCAAGCGAAGAGAAGGGGACGCGAACGACATCTTTAGCCGTCTATGTCGCACCGAAACCGACGAAGGCGAACGCTTCACCGATCAACAAATCATCGATCACATGAGCTTCTTGATGATGGCGGCCCACGACACAACCACGAGCACGCTGACGTCGATGCTCTACGAACTTGGGCGACACCCCGAATGGCAGGATCGAATTCGCGAGGAATCTGTCGCTCTCGACACGGAGCACGTGGGCTTCGGCGATCTTGGCAAGTTCCCGAGCACGTCGCTTGTCATGAAGGAGACCCTTCGCCGCTACCCGCCCCTGCCCGTAATCCCGCGCATCGCCGAGCGCGAATTCGAGTTCAAGGGATACCGAGTACCGAAAGGCGCGATGGTCATTGTGTCCGCCCTTCATAGCCACAACCTCGCACAGTGGTGGGACGAGCCGCAGCGCTTCGACCCGGAACGCTTCACGCCCGAGCGAGCCGAAGACCAGCGACACACCCACAGCTATATCCCCTTCGGTGGCGGACAGCACATGTGTATTGGGCTGCGCTTTGCGGAAACGCAGATCAAGATCGTGATGCACCACTTGGTGCGGCGATACCGGTGGCAGACACTTCCGGGTTACGAGATGCCCGTGCAACAGGCGCCGATCTCGAAGCCCCTCGACGGTTTACCGCTGCTGCTCGAGCCGCTCGCCTAGTCGCAGCAACAAGTCTCACGGACAAAACAAAAGAGCCGACTTCCCTGAGGAAGTCGGCTCTTTTTGTCTCGCGTCTCGCTTGTGCGAAGTTTCTATTCTTCTTCGTCCGGGATCTTCGACGAGTACTTCTCTTTGAGTTCCTTCGTCACTTCGGCAGTTGCCGGGCTGTAACGATTGAACTCCATTGAGAACTCCGCCTTGCCTTGGGTCGAGGATCGGAGGTCCGTCGAGTAACCAAACATTTCGGAAAGCGGAACGTCGGCCGTCACCTGGGTAAAGCCCTCGTTGTCGACGGTGCCGATGATCTGACCGCGGCGCTGCATGATCGTCTTGAGAATGGCGCCCTGGAACTCACTCGGGCCCTCCACTTCAAGCTTCATGATCGGCTCCATGATGATCGGCCTGGCCTTTGCGAAGCCCTCGCGAAAGGCGCCACGACCTGCAGCTTGGAACGCCATTTCGGACGAGTCGACTGCGTGTGACGAACCATCGTTGATGACGACGCGAAGCCCCAAAACCGGGAAGCCGATCAAGCGGCCCTTGCCGAGACTGGCGCGGAAGCCCTTCTCGACTGCCGGGATGTATTCCGTCGGAATCGCACCCCCCTTGATCTTGCTGACAAACTGAAAGTCCTTCGGACCTTCGTCGTCCTGTTCGATGGGCTCGAGGTAGCCTGACACTTTGCCGTACTGACCCGAACCACCGGTCTGCTTCTTGTGCGTATAGGTGAACTCAGCCTTGCGCGAGATCGTCTCGCGGTACGCCACCTGGGGTGCACCGGTTTCGACTTCGCATTTGTATTCGCGAAGCATGCGCTCCACGTACACTTCGAGGTGAAGTTCGCCCATGCCGGAGATCACCGTTTCGTTGCTCTCCGGGTCCACGCCTGCGCGGAACGTCGGGTCCTCGCGGACGAAGCGACCGAGTGCCTTGCCCATGTTGTCCTGGGAGCTCTGGTCCTTCGGCTTGATCGAAAGCGAGATCACCGGGTCCGGAACATGCATTGAACTCATTGCATAATTGAGCTTGCCGTCGGTAAAGGTGTCACCGGAAGCGCAGTCGATGCCGAACAGCGCGACGATGTCGCCGCAACCGGCGTCCTCGATGTCCTGCATTTCGTTCGAGTGCATGCGCACGAGACGGCCGACTTTGTGCTTCTTACCGGTACGCGAATTAATAATCGACGAGCCCTTCCTGAGCGTGCCTTGGTAGACGCGTACGTACGTGAGCTGGCCATATCGACCATCTTCGAGCTTGAACGCCAGCGCGACGGTCGACTTTTCAAGATCGGACTCGATGATCACTTCGGCTTCATCGTTGTCGAGGTCGACGCCCGTGTTCTCGATGTCCGTCGGGGCCGGCAAGTACCTGTTGACTGCATTGAGCAGCGTCTGGACACCCTTGTTCTTGTAGGCCGAACCGAGATAAACCGGGGTCAAACTCAACGAAAGCACGCCAGCGCGCACTGCGGGGTGGATCAATTCTTCGGTCACTTTTTCTTCGAGAATGGCTTCCATGAGTTCATCGCTGAACATGGAGACCGCGTCGAGCATCTCTTCGCGAGCGGTTTCGGCTTCTGCCTGCATCGCTTCCGGGATGTCTTTTTCGACGATGTTCTCGCCATTGTCGCCTTCGTAATAGATCGCCTTCATCGTGATCAGGTCGACAACGCCGTTGAAGTCCGCCTCAAGGCCGATCGGCAGCTGCATCATGACCGCGTTGTGGCTGAGCTTCTCACGAAGCTGACCGGTAATCTTGGCCGGGTTCGCGCCCGAGCGGTCGAGCTTGTTGATGAACGCGATGCGCGGAACGTTGTACCGCTTCATCTGACGATCAACGGTCATCGACTGCGACTGAACGCCGGCGACGCCGCACAGAATCAAAACCGCGCCATCGAGCACACGCAGCGCGCGTTCAACTTCGATCGTGAAGTCAACATGGCCAGGCGTGTCAATAATGTTGATATTGTGGTCGTCCCAAACACAATGCGTCGCAGCGGATGCGATCGTAATACCGCGCTCACGCTCGAGTTCCATCGAGTCCATCACCGCGCCAACTTCGTCCTTCCCTCGGACTTCGTGAATCGCGTGAATCATTCCGGTGTAATAGAGAATGCGCTCGGTGAGCGTCGTCTTGCCGGAGTCGATGTGGGCACTGATTCCGATGTTTCTGATTGTGGACAGGTCGCTGAACATTGTCTTGCCTTCCGTTGGCTTTGATTTGTGCTGCTCGCAGCTGTTTTATGATTCGCTGATGGTGCTGTGGCGTCGTGGTCGTCTTGCTAGAACAAACTCGGCCGAACTTGAATGAACTACAACGATCTACAACGTAGATGCCACGCAAAATCGGATCTTGCTGTTGCGACGAACCGCTATTGAGTTTCCGCTGAGTGGGGAACATATTCGGCTACCGGTCGGAGCCGCTGAAACTTTCCAGTTGCATTTCGGGGAGGGTCTGAGTCGCGTCTGGAACTTAGTGGCCGCGCAATCTAGCGAGATGTCAAAGGTTTTTCCAGCAGCCCCAAATCTTTCGGCTGCGGATCTCATGCCCTACCCCACGGGGCATGTCGAGATTACGGAAGCTCGCGAAAATGAGCGGTCATGTGGTGGGCCAACACCGACGGCGAATAGCCATGCGCTTTGCCTACCGGGCACGCGAGCCGGGCATCACAGCGACTCGCGCAGCGAGAATCACTTTGACGCGTGCTCGCGCATTGGTGGCCGGCAAAGACTCCCTGTCCGACCGCATCACCGTGGCAGGCGGAAACGCACGGGGCTTCACATCCGCGACAAGGGTCGAATGCGGGATCGGGAGACGTAAGCGCGGGACTCGATTGGTCGCTGACAAGCAATGCGCGGATCGCGAACCACGGTCCAAAGTGCGCATGCAGCAGCAGACCCAGGCGACTCGATGCGCCCAACCCCGCCCCGCGAGCGATCGCGACGAAGTCCGCAAACTCTCCGCGCTCGTCGGGATGTTCTCCCAGCCGCTGCCAATAAAACAAGGCGCGGCAAGCGACACCCCGGGCTTCGAGCCCTGAAACCAACCGCGCCATCGAAGCTTCGCAGTAGTCGTCGAGGGGATGGTCGGAATCGGGACAGGCCGCAAGCGCCGCGTGGTAGAAGTCACTTCCACCGGAACCGATCACGTACACCGTGGTCGCAGTGGGGAGCAACGACGCGGTCTTCCACGGCGCAGACACAAGCGCGTCGTATGGCTCGGCGCCCATCGCAGCAGCCACATTGAGGCCTGACTTCGCGAGGACAGTGCCAAGCCCAACCGCTTCGGGCGTCATATGGGCGCCCTCGTTAAGACAGTTTGTCATCCTGCCTCAATCCAAACTCTGCGGCCGAGCGTTTCTTGCCGTCGTCTCCGCGCATTTTTGCGACGCGCACACTGCCGGCTCCGCAAGCAATCTGAACCGCGCCATCGTCAACCGCGAGGATCGACCCGGGCGTGCGACCCGATGCTTCGTCGCCCAGCGCTGCGCCAAACAAACGAACTTGTTGCCCGTTCCATTCCGCGATGGCGCCCGGCGAGGGATCGCATCCGCGAATTTTTCGGTCGATGTCGATCGCCGAGGCCGACCAATCAATGCGGGCGTCCGCGTCCCGGACAAGCCCCTGCTCGCTCACCCCGTGCGTGCTTTGTTCGGTGAATCGGGCGGTGCCAGCGGCCACCGCAGCGACCGCTTCCAACATCGCCTCAACGCCGATGGGGAAAAGCTTGTCGAAGTAGAGCGATGCCATGGTGTCGGTCGCCTCGATCGCGACGCCGCCGCGCTGCACCACCAACGGACCGGCATCGACACCATCCGTCACCTTGAAAACGCTGACACCGCTCTCGCTTGCGCCAAGCATGATCTGCCAAGCAAGCGCTGCGCCCCCTCGAAACGCCGGGAGCAGCGAAGGATGAAAACACAACGACCCATGCGCGGCCGCGTCGGTAATTTCGCTCGGCAAGATTGCCGTGGTAAACGGAAGCACGTTCAAGTCGACGTTGAGTGCGCGGTACTCGTCGACGATCTCGGGAATCGCGACGCCTTTGTTGCGAAAGCGCTTATAACGAAACAGGGCCCAGTCGTTTTCTTCGGCGAGCGTAGCGAGCGGGTCCGGGCGAGCTCCTCCTGGCGGTGCATAGACCGCAGCAATCTCGTGTCCCGCCTTTGCGAGCTTTTCGGTGACTTCTCGTCCAAAGGGCGCTTGGCCAAAGATTGCGAGACGCAAGGACATCGGGCGCTGACTCCTATTTCGGTTGGCTTTCCATGTCCAGCTTACTGTGCACCTTACATCGAGCGGACGCGGGCGATGGCCTAACGGTCGAGCCCGGTACGGTCGCCAACCTTGCCATAGAGCTTGGCCGGCACGCCAGAAACAACGGTGTGGGGTTCGACCGAACTTCGAACCAAGGAGCGGGTCCCCACCACGCTGCCCGTGCCCACGGTCACCCCACGCAATACGGTGACGTCGGCCGCGATCCACGCGTAGTCTTCTACATGGACAGGCAGCGAGACTTCCGGGTGAGCGACATCGACCGCATGTTGATCCGAATCAAAGATCCGCGTCCCCATCCCGATCAAGACGTTTCGACCCACGGTGATTTCGGTCTTTGCCGTCAGCATGCACGCGCTGAGTTGAGACTCGCGCCCGACCACGATGCGAGCACCCGGCGCCGCGCGGAGAAACACCGGTGCGATGTCGGTTCGCAGCCACGCTCCTTCTTCGACAACAACCGACGCGCCGGCGCCGATTTCGAAACGGACGCCTTCGCGAATGCGTTCCGTCACGACCCCCGGGCCGATCACAAGTTGCGCGTCTGGAGCGAGATCGAACTTCGCGGTAGCAAAGTTACTGCTCACGCTCGCGTCGATTTGCAGCCCTGGGCAATTGCGCACGCGTCGCAACAGACGCCCCCGGTCCCAAACTTGAATCAGTTTGAGAAGCAGGACGGTGATGAAATTAGGATTTGAATTCATGCCGAATTCCGCCCACCTTGATGCGCTGCGCGGGTTCACTCTCGTATTTCAGCATAGGTCCTGGCCACCGGTCCAGGCCATGGCCCCGGAGGATCGACTCAACCTACAGCCAAGGGCCATCGGTCATGGGCCAAACGTGGTGACCGAAGGGGATCGGCCAACGATGAAGAACGGGACAACAGAACCGGGAACTTGCTGGGGGCGTGCGACACGTCGCAACAGGCCCGCCTCATTTCAGCCGGGACCGGCCTGCCCTTCGCGCAAGCGAAAGGTAATGAAACCATGAGTGGGATCGTACGGCGAAAGGCCGACGGTCACGCGGTCACCTGGGATCACACGGATGCGAAATCGGCGCATTCGACCGGACAACTGAGCCGTGACTTGCTGCCCGGACTCAAGAGTAATTTGATAACGACCGCCGCCCAGAATCTTGTCGACACTGCCGGTGGCCTGAATAAGATCGTCTCGCGCCAAAAGGTCTCCCCCGCAATCGGGTATCCAGCGGATCAAATTTGAGCCGCTATTCGTGAATCGGCGAAAACCCTAGCGGATCAGAGCCCTTCTGAGTAGCCGCTCCCGCAGTCGGGCGCTCGCAGCAACCCGCAAAATTTGCGCACCGATGACGATCGTCATTCATGAATAATCTGGACTAGATGCTAGTCTCGCCGCCCGCGGAGAGGTGGCGGAGCTTGGTCGAACGTACCTGATTCGAAATCAGGCGTACCGGCAACGGTACCGTGGGTTCGAATCCCACCCTCTCCGCCACGGAGTCCGGTGTTGCGGAGACTTTGCGTGAGTGCTCGGGCAAGGCCTGGGAAAACTCCGCGATTCCGCGGGGTGTTCGCGAAGGTGGATCCGCGAAAGTACGGAGATTTCGAATCTCACTTTCACCGCCATTCGGTCACGACCCTCATTCTCAGCTACCCGCGCCAGTCCGGATGTAGGGACAACTTCAACGCGACTTTCTGAGCCTGTACGGTATTGCCGTTCCACTGTTCAGCTCCGCCCTTGTCTGCCAACCATGCAATCACCGACGCCGGAACGCTCGGCGGCGCGGGACGAAAGTGATCAGAAATCGCGGCGTCCGGATCATTGAGCCGCATCGCTTCGGTCATGACGAACCCCGGGTCGAGGTTCACAAAGCTCAGCCCACTTTCCGGATGCTCAACCGCCAGTATGCCGACCATGCGATGGAAAGCCGCTTTACTCGCCGCGTAGGCAAAGCCCCAACCGCCCGCCCCCGCAGCCGCCGGCGGGTCACTTGTACCGGAACCCGAAACCATGTTGATCACCGTCCCCGTGCCGCGCTTAAACATGCTTGGAAGCAGTTGCTGCACGACGTGGATCTGCGAAAACAAGTTGCCCTGGAACAAGGCCTGAACTTGTTCAGCCTTGAGGTCGAGCACGTGATCCATCGTGCCCGGGCCGGTATAGATCCCGTTGTTCAACAACAGATCGACGTGTCCCCACTCTGCGAGGGCTTGCGCAATCGCGGCGTCGATCGACGTGGGCTCGAGCAGATCGAGAGGAATCGCGAGCGCCTGTTGCCCTCGTTTTTGCACTTCGTCGGCAGTCGATTCGATGCTGCCCGAAAGCGGTCGCCCGTCCGCCGCGGCGCCTTCTCTTACGGTGCGCGCGGTGGCGACGATGTCCCAGCCGCACTCGGCAAGTGCGAGACAAGCCGCACGACCAATCCCACGGCTCGCGCCCGTTACAAATGCAATCTTGCGATCGGCCATGGGTTTCGCGCCTCGTCGCCTATGTGCGGGGTGAACTGTGCGGGGTGAAATGCGCGAGGTGAAATTAGTTGGCGCGGTTCGGTCGCTCAAGATGTTTTTTCACCGCGCCGCCGACACGCTCACGATCGATCAAGAAGGTGTCATGTCCAAACGGAGCGTCGAGCTCCAGATACGTCACCGAACAACCGGTCTCCGTCAAACTCTCCGCCAACTCCCGTTGCTGCCAGACCGGAAATAAAAGGTCGGATTCAACACCGATCACAAGCGAACTGACCTTGACGCGATCGAGCAATGTCGGACCGTCGACGTCACCACGTGCGCCCGCTTCGGGACCACTCATGTCAAATAGATCCATCGCTTTCGAAACGTAGAGGTAGGAGTTCGGGTCGTATTGGGTGCAGAACTTCTCGCCTTGATAGGTCAAGTAGCGCTCCACTTGAAAGTCTTCGGTCAGGGTCGGGACCACGTTCTCTTTGATGCGATCTCGACCAAAGCGCTCGAGCCATTCGGGCCCAGAGCGGTATGTGATCGTTCCCATTTCGCGTGCCACGCGCAGACCGCGATGCGGAAAGCTGGTGCCGTAGTAACGCCCCTCGTTCCAGTCCGGGTCGGCCATCACCGCTTCGCGTTGCACGAAGCGCATCGCAATCGACTGCGGATGCGAACGCAACGCCGCCGATATGCTGATGATCCGGTCAACGCGCTCAGGCACGAGTGCGGCGATCATCACCGACATCATCCCACCAAGCGATGCGCCGACCGACGCGTGAAAGCGGTCAATGCCTAAGTGGTCGAGCAAAAGAAGCTGCGCCTGCGCCATGTCGCGGACAGTGATGATCGGAAAGTCAGTCGCATAGGGCTTCTTAGTGCGAGGGTCTATCGACGACGGGCCCGTGCTCCCATAACACCCGCCCAGCAAGTTTGCGCAGACGACGAAATAGCGGTCTGTGTCGATCGCGAGACCCGGGCCGATGAACGATTCCCACCAGCCGTCGTTTTCGTTCTTGGGATGACTCTTTGCGTGGGACGAAGCCGAAAGGCCCGTGTGAAGAATGATGGCGTTGTCTCGTGCCTCGGAGAGCGAGCCCCAGGTTTCATATGCAACGTCGATTTCGGGCAGGACTCCGCCCCATTCGCATTCGAAGGGAACCGAGGAATGAAACGTTTCGTATCCCGAATCAATCCGTTGGTAGGCCGGCTCGGGGCCATCCGTAATTGTGGGGTCTGACACTCGAACTTCCTTCAGGATCTCCGCGGGGACGGTGGTAGGGGCTCGCCTCTCGGCTGTTTCGATCGGATCGATCTCTGTGCCTGTCCCGTCGGGCTCGTAATGGGTCGGCGGCGACGATTCGCGCGCGGCCTTGGCGGCGTCGGGGAAGTCTAACATGCTCTTTCGTTCAGGAAATCGTTGATTTCGCAGCCCGGTGCATGCGGGCGTTAATGCGAATGGCCCCCGAGCGGCAAACGCTGGCCGTTGCGACAAGCGTGCGAACGATTTGCATGCGAGTCACGCATCGGAGGCCGCAAATGCATCCCATGCGTATGGGCCCCCAACGTGCGCTCGATGAGGCGCGATCAACTCCGGTGGCAACCTTGAAGCCGGGCAAGCGATCCGAGCCTGGCGACGCCCGCGATTGCGACCGCGCCCTAGCGTCCCAGAAAAATCTGGGATGCCGTCACAACGCCTGCGTCAACGAACGCCAGGATCGTATGAAGACCAACCCGTTTGCCGGCAACGCGATGTTGGTAGATGGTGTAAATCGAAAGTCCGGTCTTTGCTGCGAGCTCTGCGGGATCGCTGTCTTTGGCGAGCTTGCGGATCCGTGCAGCAATCTGCTCTGACCGAGCACCCCTCGTCGAAACGCCGGCCGGAAGTTTCTTCAGCTGGTACTTGGAGATCAAAACGTTCGGGTCGCAGCGACCCTTGCGCACCACCCGCAACACCAACTTCAGGCTGGGCAAGTTGCCAGCTTTGAGGTTCTTAATGTCATCGACATGCGCACCCGTGCGTTCGGACGCCTCTTCTCGGGTTCGGCCCTTGGCTTCCTTCAAGATGCGCTGAGCGATCCGCCGAACTTGCCGGCGGCTCGTTTTGCTGCCGCGCGTCTTCGAGTCGCCACCGGGCGGGCGGCCGGGGCCGCGCTTCGCGCCGGCCTTTTTCTTGGACGTCTTTTTAGACGCCTTCTTTTTCGAGGCTTTCTTCTTGGCAGTCTTCTTACTTGATGCCTTCTTCTTGGCGGCCTTCTTCTTGGCAGCCTTCTTCTTGGCAGTCTTCTTCTTTGCAGTCTTCTTACTTGATGCCTTCTTCTTGGCCGTCTTCTTGCTTGATGCCTTCTTCTTGGCAGTCTTCTTCTTCGCAGCGGATCTGTGCGCGGTGTTACGTTTCGCCGACTTCTTGACTGCCACAACCAACCCCTTCGAGAGCAATGGTGTTCATCGATCGCCCTTCCGAACCTCAAACCGACACGGCGAGGCTACATGGGACAAATGGGGTTTAGTCATTCGGGATGACTCATTCAAGAGAAAACACACGAGTCACGAACTTCTGTCTACTTCGTAGTTTCGATCCCACACGGAATAGAATAAACGAACATGATTGGCCGCGGTGCGAACGTTTGTGCTGGAATTTGAGAACGTTTGCGTCTAAATATTGCGAATTACCCATTTTGGAGCAGGGTGTCAGTCAAATTCCGAGCGAACCAATCCCACTATTGAGATTCGTTCAAATCGAAATTCGTGGCGGATAAGGTAACTAGATTCGCCTATCGCGAAGCATCAATCGCGATGACGAGTTTTCCTTCATGAAATTTCTCAGCACCGATGATGACGAGCTGCCCGCTCTTAATTTTAAGATCGGATTGCACCAGCCCACTGATCTCGACCGAGATCAACGCGCTTTCAGCCTCCACAACCAATGGCCGAATTCGCAGGCGCCGGCGGCTGGGAAGCTTGAGGTTCCACACTTCGTCCCCAGAGAGCGTCACCTTCACGGAATCGAGGACACGGATGCCTTCGTACCGAAACTGACTCTTCAGCGCCTTGTCGAGCCGTCGCGCTTCCTTGTCGATCTTGTCCCGGTCGTTGGTGAGGTTCGCGACAAGCACCCTGATTTCGAACGTTGGGGCTTTGCCACCGGCGCTTTCTGCGCCAGATGCTCCCGGAACCAAGCAAGCCAGTACCAATGCCAACGTCGCCGCAGCAATTCGTTTCACGATGTCGCGACGCTTCATCACCCGACTACTCCGATTTCTCATCCATCGTTCTTCGTAAGCCTGCTTCGGACTCCGCATAGCCAGGTTCGTATGGCCCCCACCTGGTTTCGAACAACGTCGCAATCTCACGCTTCCTAAACTGCATCCGTCATGTCGTCCATCAACCAGATAATGGTTACATCATCCGAGTCTTGAGAGACCACGTACGAGACGCCATTTGTCTGCAAGTAGCGCAATGACCCACGATCGGATGCTGACTCAAAACCAACAGTCGAATGTTCCGCGATCGTTTGTCCGTTGTCTAGGGAATCGAGAGTCGGGGCGTCGATGGCCAAAGGATCAACGTCGACCAGGACTGCAAACAACATCATTGCGACAGCCCCCGTCGCCGCGAGCGATCCCCAATTCCATCCGCTCGAAAACCCGCCGCGCTCACCCGTTTCATTGGCTTCAATATCGACTTCAATATCGACTTCAATATCGGCGCCAAGGCTGGAAGCTGAAGTCGAGGCCACTTCGCGATCGATCTGCGACAACGCAGGACCGATTTCAGACCAAAGGTCCGGCGTTTCGGTGGGTTCCTGACCTGAATGGACGTCCGACTCGATCTCGCGCACCCACGTGGAAAGGTTTTCAAGCTCGGCCAAGTCCTGACGAAGATCAGCCGAACTTCGAAGCCTTCGCTCGAAGCGCCATCGCCTCCACCACGTAAGCTCACCGTCGTAGTAGGCCATCAGCTCTTGGGCTCTTTTGTCGCTGGCGTTCAAGAGGTTTCCTCTTCCACTTCGTCTTCCGAGCTCTGTGCGCCAAACGACGACGGCAACACACCTTGTTCCCGCAAAACTTCCTGCAAGCGCTTACGGGCATGAAACAACCGACTCATCACGGTGCCTTTCGGGATCTCGAGAAGCTCCGCAATTTCACCATAAGGCAATCCGTCGATTTCTCGCATCACCAATGTCTGACGAATCGCTTCCGGCAACGTTTCGATCGCTTTGCCCAGCTGCTCGCGCAGCTCGCCACGCTCGACTTCTTCTCCGGGACCCCGGATGGACGAAGAAAGGCTCTGACCCGAGACTTTCGATTCTTCGCTGATCGCGGTTCGCTCTTCGTCCCAATCCGCGTAGCGGCCCGACTTGTCCGCGCGCTTCATGTCGAGGCATTGGTTGTACGTCAGTCGGTACATCCAAGTGCTGAACGCGGCGCGTCCTTCGAACTTTCGGATCGACCGATACGCCTTCAGGAACGATTCCTGGACGGCATCTTGCGCCCACTCTGGGTCGTGCAAGATCCGCATCGCCAACGCATAAACACGGGACTCGTGACGTTTGACGAGGACACGGAAAGCGCTGTGGTCCCCGTCGCGTGCGCGCAGGACGACTTCTTGTTCGCTGAGCTCGTGCGCTGGCAAAACGTCTCGTCCCCCCAAACCCGCTGCGACAGTTGCAATTGTGGCTGTCGCTGTCATGGGACTCTCCACCTTTGAAGTTTGTTCTTCACATCAGACGTGGTGCGACAGCGATTCATTCACGGACTTAAACTCAAAGTCCGCAACGATGCGATTTTATGAACTTTTCCGGTCATTTTCCCGCGAGGATGCCCGGAAAAGAAATCGCGTCATCACTTTGCTCGCTTCACCAAAACGAGGCTTTACGTCTCGAAATTACGCCCGAAGCACGGAAAAACCTGCCGACCATTTTAGAGAAACGAAGCAAGCAACGGGTCATGCACGCTGTGGGACGGGTAGTTCCATCCCGACGTGTCCTCGACACTGGGCGTGCAAGTGGGACACCAGTAGCCCGCCCCCATCAACAAGTTTGGACTCGCCTCGAAACGGTGGCCGGCGCCGCATGTCCAGTTAAGTTTTTGCGTCGGGTCGGCGTACGACTGCGCAGTACAAGTGCCGCCGCGCGCTGCCGCGAACGCCATCACACCAGCCAGGTCCGTATCCTCAGGGCGCACAACCGGCGATCCCGCTGGCGCTTCGGAACCCGCGCCCTTGATAGGCGCGCCATCCCAACTCGGGATCGCTTCCCAAGCAGCGCGAGAGCCAAAGAACGCGTCGACGTATGCGTCGTCGCCTTCGTGAATCCACTGCAGAGGTTCGGCCATCCGCTTCATGTACGCCTTGATGAGAGGCTTCGGACAGATCGACCCACCGAGTCGCATCCAACGCGGAAAGGAATCGTTCAGCTGCTTGAGTTGGTCTTCAAGGCTGTCGCGGAAGTGCCCTAGATGAGAATCGAGAACGTGACTGTCCTGGTAGTAGCCACAATGAAAATTCTGCAGCGCAAACCAATTGCGATCGAACAGCTGCGTGTGGTTTCCGAGACCGAGCATGCTGAAGACCGTTTCCATGTAGTCGATGTAAGTGACGCGACAGCTCGGCCCGCCGCTCATGTTGTAAACGTTGCCCCAAAATTCTTCTGGGGCGTCGATCGTCTGCACCAGGCCGTAGCCGGCGTCCCGACTCGTAATCAACTCGATCCGCTGGTCGAGAGGCTGATGGAATAGAATGGGATCGAGCAGCGAGAGCGTGTTGGGAATCGCAATGAACGTCTGCCGCATGCTTGCCCAATACTTGAGCCCGGACTCGATGACCGCGGTTTCGGCTTCCATCTTTGTGAGCGCGTAGTAGTCGTGCACACTGGGCTTTAGGGGATCGCCGACGTTGATCCATTCATGAGGTGGCAAGCGGTCGCCGTACTGCGCGACGGACCCGACGTAGACAAGCGGAATGTTCTCGGCACCGCCGGGCTGCGCCTTAATGGCCGCAATAATGTTGAGCGTGCCCCCGACGTTGATCTTGCGCGCTGCTGCTGGGTAGCGATCTGCCTCGGGAGAAATCATCGCTGCCGGATGCAACACGACGTCTACACCTTCGACCGCGCGCTTCACATCGTTCTCGTTCGTGAGGTCGCCCCACACAATTTCCACGCCGTTCTTTCCATCGTACGGCGCGAACTGCTTCTTGTTCACCTTCGAGGGGCGCAACAACAGTCGCGTTTTCACGCTGTCCGAGCGACGTTGAAGTTCGAGGAAGGCTTCGCCCCCCATCGAACCCGACGCGCCGGTCAACAGAATTGTGCGCTTGGCCATCGCGACGTTCCTTTCTCTAGTCCGTTTCCGGATCTGGAAACGGACTCGCCCTCACATCGCCACGTGACCATGACGACCGGGCGAGTTTCGCCAGCATCTGGTTTGCAATCGAAACTGAATTTGTGGATGGGGAAAAGCCAACCCGTGAACGCGGATCAATCGAAGTTGTCGTCCTCGCAGGCCTCGAGCGCGACGGCGGTTTCGGCTTCGCAATCGCCGATATCAGGCAAAAACACGCCACCCGGATCGTCCTCATTCTTGAGCACGGGAAGCGGTTCGATTTGCCGACACGTCGTCGTTTCCGCGTTGCACTCCCAAACGTCTGAGAGCGCGTCCGCGCAATTCACAGAGACGGCTTCTACTTCGCCTGAAATCTCATTGCACAGACTGCCGCAAAAGGAACTCAACTCATTAGATCTTCTAATGAACAACGCAGTATACTCGGAAAAAAATATACAGTTGGACGGATTCAACTCTCCAAGAGGGCTATCACAATTGATCTCTCCGCAGACCTCGAGGACCGCACAGGCATCTTCGCAGAAGTCACCCGCGTCCTTTCCGCCTGCACTCTCATTACAGCCACCGACGAACGTCGCGATCACGCCAAATGCCAAAGCCAAAACAAGTGGCCCCATTGTTGACAACGTCTTCATCTTTACTCCTTGGAACTGACTCTTCTTCGTGTCATTGGCTTTGTTTGAGACACGAGCCACGTAACTGTGATCCATTGTCTGCAGCTGCGCAAACCGCGAGTTCGCTCGCACGCCCCAACGCACCGAACAGTTCGTTCCTCCGGGCTTCTCCTCGACCTATGCCAGCACCTCGAGATTCGCGATGTAGCGCGGTGTCGCGCCCGATAAGAGACTTGCGGGGTCTTTCTGCGATCATCTGAAAATAATTCGTCTCCGTGTCGTAGGTAGCGACGCCGATATGTGGCGTCAGCACGGTATTAGGGTTCTGCAAAAATGCGTGTCCTTTGGGCCCAAGTATTTTCAAGAGAACGTGGTCAATCCAGGGTTCGTAAACGACGTCCGCGATCGATTCGAGTAGGACCATGCCTTTGCCCCGAAACGGTGCGGTGACCAAAGCGCGCGGACGTTCGTGGGAAGACAGGAGACACCTTGCGAGCGATTCGCCGCTCCAAGCGTGAAAACGGAGCACCCTAAGGCGCTCCGTCCGTCAGAGCAACAATCGCAGGGACAGGGTTCAATCCTGCGTGGGCGGCCTTGTGTTAGGCGCCCGGCCCCATCAGCGTGATGTGTTCAAGAAACTGCGAAAAGCTACCGGCAATCGGTTCGAGATTTTCTGCATCGGGTTCATCGCGGGAGACGGAATAAACAGCGGCGCCATCGTCGTTTCGCAAATCGAAGAGGTAGTCCCGACCCGAGCCGTCGGTCCCAAACGCAAAAAAACCGGCTAAGGAGGCGTCGTCTCCGTAACCGGTTTGTCTATCCAGCGCTTCTTCGAGGCGCCAGATTTCGATGTACCCCGAATCGTATGGCACCGCCCCTCGGGCTCCGTCCGAGGCTTGCATGAAGTGCATGTACTTCACCGGAAGGTTGTCCGGAGCGTGTTCGAGGAAGTCACTCACTACCGTGGTTGGCGCGGGTTCCATTGTTTCCAATCGAAACCGCGGATTCTCCAAGATCTTTTGAATGTTCATTTTCCTCCTTTTCCCCGTTTCCAAGAGGGGCATGGATTGAAGTGTGAAACGCTATCGACTTCATATTCCGGTCACAACCGCGACAACTCCACGCTGTGTTGTACGTCTGTTGAGAGGATCCTGAACGGCGAACCTCTCAGTTGGGCAGCTCTGGGACCGCGTGATAGCGCTCGAACTCTCGGAGGAACGAGAGGGTCTTCGGGTCGGAGACCCGATCCACATAGAGAACGCCGTCTAGGTGGTCGCACTCATGCTGGACCACGGCCGCCGGGAAGCCTTTAAAACGCCCACGAATCGCGTTGCCTTCCCGGTCGAGCGCTTCCAATTCGATCTCAGCCACCCGAGGCACCACCCCACGAAGGTCGGGGATCGACAAGCAGCCCTCCACGACGTCGATGCGATCTTCGGTCATAAAGTGGATGCGCGGGTTGACGATCACCGTGAGTGGAACTCCGGGCGCGTCCGGGTAGCGCGGGTTGTTTGCGAGTTCCATCACCACGACGCGCTTCGAGACATGCACCTGAGGTGCGGCCAGGCCAGCCCCGTCGTATTCGTGCATCGTCGCGATCATGCTGTCGACAAAGTCCTGAAACGCAGGGGTCGCGATTTCTTCGGCGTCCAATTCGGCAGCAACTTCGCGCAGAATTGGATGCCCCATTCGCGCGACTTTCAAAATTCCCATCGACTCTCCCATGAAAGTGGAGCGGCTTTTCGATTATGGCCTGATTCAGTTTAGCGCCGCCGACCCCAGTGGATTGCCGAAACAAGACATTCGGGGTTCGGTGCAGCGCCCCGACTCGCCGCCAAGCCCGCACTCCTGTTTGACCCTACCCTTTGCCCCATGTAGATTCAGGGGTGCCTGTGGCGAGATTTGATCGCAGGGTCACGTTCGAGTTAAAGCTTCGTGAACCCGGTCAGGTCCGGAAGGAAGCAGCCGTAATGGGGATTTGGCTGCGAACGATACGGCCCTGCGGTCTTGTCTCGCGACAGGCATTTTTTTCAAGACCCACGATCTTGAGCGACTCAAGATCGTGCAATGCGGAGTCAATGATCGAATTGAACGCCCGCGCGAACTTGTTGGGCGACGATCCATCCAACCCTCATGCTTGAAGCACTGGCTTCGAGCGAACGAGAACCCCCTTTGAGTTACCAGGTCATCGCGCGCAAGTGGAGGCCGCAGAGCTTCGACGACGTGATTGGGCAAGCCCATGTGACGACGCCGTTGCGCAATGCAATCCGCAGCGACCGCATTCCCCACGCACTTTTGTTTTCGGGACCCCGCGGTGTCGGGAAGACGACGTTGGCCCGCATCCTGGCTCGCTGTCTCAATTGCGAAAAGGGCCCCACAGACGAACCGTGCGGAACTTGCGACGGCTGCACCGAAATCATTTCGGGTCGCTCGACCGATGTTCAAGAGATCGATGCCGCAAGCCGCACCGGTGTCGACGACATCCGCGAAGTGATCGAGTCCATTCGTTATGCGCCCTCGCCGGGCAAGTATCGAATCTTCGTCATCGATGAAGTCCACATGCTATCGAAGCAGGCGTTCAACGCGCTGCTCAAGACCCTTGAAGAACCGCCGCCGCGCAGCTTGTTCGTGTTCGCGACAACGAACCCGGAGAGCATTCCGTTTACGGTGCTTTCTCGATGCCAGCGTTACGACTTGCGCCGCATCTCCGCACAGGAAGTTGCGCGCTGTCTCGGCGAAATCGCCAAAGCCGAGGGCGTCAACATTTCGAAGCAGAGCCTGCTCTCGCTCGCGCGCGAAGGCGACGGTTCGATGCGCGACTCGCAAACCTTGCTCGACCAGGTGATTTCGTACGGCGGAACTGAAGTCAAAGACGAAATCGTCGGACAGGTTCTCGACCTGATCGATCGACGCGTCCTGATTGCGATCGTCCGCGCATGCGTGGAGTCAAACCCCAAAGCCGCTCTCGAAGCTTGCGCCCTCGCCGGGGAAAAAGGCAGCGATCCAAAGCGCCTCGGCGCGTCACTGATTCAGTTGTTTCGGGATCTCGTTGTATTGAGCATTGCGCCCGATGCGTCGGGCGAATTGGTCGACGGCAGCCCTGAGGACGTCGGCGAAATCATCGAGCTTGCGGGACAGAGCAACACCCAACGATTGCGACGCATGTTCCGCACACTGGTGAGCGAACAGGAAGACCTCGCCTGGGCACCGCAGCCCTTCGCGGTCCTGGAAATGGCGATCGTTCGCATCGCAAGCCTGCCCGAAGGTGGCGATGTCGCACAGTTGGTGGCGCGGCTCGACGCGCTGGACAAGAAACTGGCC
>LWDU01033255.1_pt1 | contig 226002 bp, 195 predicted proteins | sample 727161 | NCBI WGS metagenome assembly LWDU01 (sample SAMN04566230, study PRJNA314399) | hydrothermal vent metagenome | isolation source: deep sea hydrothermal plume seawater | place: Mexico: Gulf of California, Guaymas Basin | collected 2004-07-11 | reverse complement strand
GCCCCCACCCGCGAAACCGATCAGCCGGACATCTGCGCTGGCCGCGATTTGTTCTGCAATGGGCGCTAGTGCATCGCTGTCGAGGACGCGATTCCAGTGGTCCAGGTCGCGGAATAAAAACGGCATATCCATGACCGGTGCCGCCCTCGAAAAGGTTGACATGTGTGATGGCGATACCAGGGCGAAATCGACAGATAAGCCCTGGCTCATGTAAGCAAAGTAGTCTTTTTCCAGACCGAGTTCACTGTTCATGTAGATCTCGAATTCAATCGGTTTTCCGTAGTATTCCCTTACTAACGCCATGAATTTGACTAGCGTGCGGCTGTAAGCATGGTGCTCATCAAATTGTGAAGCGCCACGAAGGGTTATTGTTGAATCCTGTTTGGAGCAGGCGGTGAATAACAGCACCAGTGTAAGACAGGTACCAAGGAGGAATAATGATCGAAGCAATTGTCTTTTCAAACGGTGTCCCACGGGTGAATGAGAATTCGACTTAAGATCCAGCGTAGAAATCAGAGTATCATTTAGTTGTGGGTAGTTGTGGATAGTTGTGGATATTTCTTCCTGCAGTCGCCGTTGAAGAAACGCGGGGTTATTTTCAGGGTCATTTAAGGCCAGCAGTACTTTCGCCTTAAGATCATTTGACTATACCCTGTGGCAGAGAGTATTTTATTGACTATTTCGTCAATAGTGTTTGTCCCTTATGGTAGATCTTGAAACTTTCCGGCACGAGACCCGAGGCTGGCTCGAACAGAATTGCCCCGAGTCCATGCGTACCCGTATGGTTCCAGGTGAAGATATCGTCGGTGGTAGAAAACGCATGAGCACTAACCCAGATGCTTATGTATGGTTGCAGCGCATGGCGGAGAAAGGCTGGACGGCGCCAACCTGGCCGAAAGAGTATGGTGGTGCCGGGCTCAGGAAAGATGAGTTCCTTGTCCTGCTGGATGAACTGCAGATCATCAAAGCGAGACCACCGCTGGTTGGGATGGGCATCAGCATGATCGGGCCAACCTTACTTGAATATGGCACCGATGCGCAGAAGCTAAGGCACCTTCCTGCAATTGTTCGAGGAGACCTCGCCTGGTGCCAGGGTTACAGCGAGCCGGGAGCAGGGTCTGACCTTGCCAGTTTACAGACCAGGGCGGAGGACCAGGGTGACTACTATCTGGTTAATGGTTCTAAGATCTGGACATCCGGTGCTCTGCATGCGGACTGGATCTTCTGCCTGGTACGAACTGATATGCAGGCACCCAAACACGAGGGCATCAGTTTCCTGCTTTTTTCCATGGATTCCCCAGGCGTCAGCGTCAGGCCTATCGAGATGTTAAATGGCAGCTCACCCTTTTGTCAGACCTTTTTCGAAGACGTTGAAGTTCCCAAGATTGATCGCGTACACAAACAGAACCAGGGCTGGAGTGTTGCTAAACGACTCCTGCAGCACGAGCGATCGGGTCTTGAGTCACTGGCCAGTGCGGACAAGGCAGGACCCCTGCAACGAATTAAGCCTTCGATGCCACTGTCGGCGCTGGCAAAACATTATGCCAATGCCAGCGAGATTACGGATTTGGTGCTGCGTGATGAAATTATCAGCAATGACATGCGTAAGCGGGCATTCACTTTGACCCAGGCGCGTGCTGTTGTTGAGTCTGAGGCGAATACACCGGGTGCGACCACTTCCATCTTTAATTACATCGAAGCGGAATATGTCAAAGATCAACTGGAACTGCAGAATCGTATCCGGGGTACCCAGGCATTTGGCTGGGAAGGCGATTCGTTTACTGAAGAAGAGATCAGTATGTGCCGTTTGAATCTGGAGGCTAAGTCGATTTCCATTGCTGGCGGATCAAATGAGATTCAGCTTAATATCATTGCAAAACGCGTCCTGGGACTGCCGGATTGACCATGCTCGGGAAAGCAATTAACAGACGTCGGCGGCTTTCAAGGGATCAGCGAATTGAGGAAATTCTAGATGCGGCTTACCAGCTGGTTCAAAATGACGGCATGTCTACCCTGACCATGAATAAGATCGCCCTGCAAGCCGGCGCCAGCAAAGCCCTGCTCTACAGTTACTTTCCAAATCTGCCAGGGTTACTGCAAAAGCTCTATGAACGCGAACATAGGCAGCTACAGTCGCTCCATCTGGAGGCGCTCAACTCGCCTTATGAGTTTGAAGAAATGGTGAGACTTACAGCGAAAATCAGTCGCCAGAATTGTTTCGGACGCCTTTTGCTGCTTAACCGGCTTGAAGCGGATGCCTCATTGAGAAAGCTATTGGCTGAGACGGATCGGCAGGGTCGGTCTGATGTCGTTAATTTCCTCAGTAAGGAAATAACCGATAACTTCGATGTTCCAGGAGATATTGCGGCTGACGCGGTCAAGCTTGCACTGCACTATGGTGAAAAGAACTTGCTTAGTAGTGTGGAAGATCAGCTAAAACAGGATGAAATCTGGGCAGCCATGATGGTAGGTGCCATGCAGGAACTCGAGAAACGATATGGTAACAGGAGGAAAAAACAATGACAGAAACGATTACAGGCCCGCTATGGGCTGCGCGGAACTGGTCAATAGATGCAGGTGCTGGAAGCATTCACGACGATGAAACTGCCGCTGACCTGGGCTTTCGGGGTGGCACGGTTGCAGGTGATATCCACATGAATCAGTTCCCGCCAGTACTGGTAAATATCTTTGGTGAGCAGTGGTTTGAGCGCGGCAACCTGTCCCTTAATTTCAGAAATGCAACGGTAGATCTTGAAAAGGTACAGGTGTTTGCTGAACCCCTGAAGCCGGGTGAAAACCAGATCAGGGTTTGGATGGAGCGAGACGACGGCATGCTGGTGTGCAGTGGCACGGCGGCCTTGGGTGATCATTCCCAATCAGAACTGCGTACGCTTGATTACCGACCCTGCGACCCGGAAGCGCTGCGGATACTCAGGAAAGTAAAGCCCGGTATGAGCCTGGGTAGTTACGATGTTATAGCGACCACGGATAAACAATTTGAACGGTTTGATGAAAACCTGATTAGTGACCCGATGCCCTGGTACAGGCAATCGTCACCCTGGGGAGATCCCGTGGCGGCGCCGTGTACGATTTTGGAATTTCTCTGGGGTAATGCCATGAAAGGGTTGGGCCCGCTGGTGGAAGAGTCAACCGGATTGTTTGGTGCGATGGAGATTGGCTACACCAACGGTCCTTTCATCATGGGGCGACGTTACCGGATTGAATGCAAAGTGGTTTGTGTGAGCCAGAGCCCGAAAACCGAGATTGTCTGGTATGACGCTGATGCTTACAGTGAAAGCGATGAATTGGTGGCGACTTTGCGAATACAATCCAGGGCGATGAAAGCCTCCTCGCCCCTGTATGAATCATAGGCTGTTAGCACACAAACGCCGCGGAGATGCCAATGGCTGAGATACGGAGTCGCTGTTAAGCCAGCGGCTTTCGCACAGGGTCTCCAGCAGGCTCCCTGCGAGCCCTGTTTGATTCGTTGAATTAATACGAATATTTTCAGTACTGGGTCAGTGCTGTTACACTTCGCTCAATAGAGAAGCGAGCTAGGCCCTATGTCCGTTCAATTCGTAGCATCCTGCCAGCTACCCACTCGTTATGGGGAGTTTGTCATGCACGGCTTCGAGGATACCGATACCGGGCAGGAACATATTGCTTTAACGCTGGGTAATGTTGCGGACGCATCGGAAGTACTGTGCCGGGTTCATTCCGAGTGCCTGACCGGCGACTGCCTGTTCAGCATGCGGTGCGACTGTGGTGCGCAACTCGACGGTGCCCTGCAGAAGATCTCCGAGGAGGGTGCAGGGGTTCTACTGTACCTTCGTCAGGAAGGACGCGGTATTGGTCTTATTAATAAGATCCGGGCTTATCAGCTCCAGGATGCTGGAGCTGATACTGTCGAGGCCAATGAGAAACTGGGATTTGATGCAGACCTGCGTGATTACACGGTTTGCAGGAATATGTTTGCGCACCTGCGGGTGCAGCAGATCCGGTTGATGACCAATAATCCTGTTAAGGTCAATGCGTTAACCAAGTTAGGGATCATAATCAGCGCTAGAATTCCACTGGAAACAGGCCACAACGACCATAATGCTCGATACCTGCAGACTAAAGCGGGCAAATTGGGACATCTATTCTCCCAGAAGTAATGCTTTTTTTATGCCGTCAGGTTGGTTGAGGTAATTGAGTCGGCTGGTGATGGCATCTGAAATGCAATCTCGGTCCAGACCACAGGCTTGCAACATTTTCTTCGGATTAGCTGGCTGAATGAATTCGTCTGGGATTCCGAGGTTAAGCAGATTGGTGTTCAGTCCCGCGGCGGCAACATAGTCATTAACAGCTGAGCCCGCACCGCCCGCTATGACGTTTTCTTCGACCGTGACAAGTAATTGGTGACTTTGGCTCAGCGCGTCGATAACAGCATGATCAAGGGGTTTGACAAATCGCATGTCGATCAGCGTTGCATCGAGTTCGATGGCTGCTTCCTTGGCAGACTCCAGCATGGTACCAAAGGCAAGGATAGCCACCGCCTGTCCTGTCCTGATGGTTCTGGATTTACCGATGGGCAATTGCGTCATATCAGGCTGAGGCTGAATACCTATACCACTTCCCCTTGGGTAGCGAACCGCAGCAGGACCTTCATGCTGAAATCCGGTGTAGAGCATCTGCCGCAGCTCATTTTCGTCGGAAGGCGCCATAATAATGAGATTGGGGATGCAGCGCAGGAACGAATAATCGAATACACCAGAATGAGTTGGGCCGTCTTCGAGAAGGCTTGCACGGTCTATGGCAAACAGAACATCCAGGTTCTGGATAGCAACGTCATGAATTAACTGATCATAGGCTCGTTGCAGGAAAGTGGAGTAAATTGCCACCACCGGTTTGGCGCCAGCACAGGCGAGCCCGGCGGCGAGGGTGACCGCATGTTGCTCGGCAATGGCAACGTCAAAATAACGGCTCGGGAACTGTTCCGAAAAAGCAACCATGTCTGAGCCTTCCCTCATAGCCGGGGTAATGGCCATCAGGGTTTCATCTTTGGTTGCCATATCGCACAACCATTGACCAAATATATTTGAGTAGCTTGGTCGTTTTATGTTTGACCCGGGCGGCTTTTCCAGTTTGCTCAGGGAATGCGAGCCGATCGGTGAATCTTCAGCCGGGCCATAGCCCTTGCCTTTCTGCGTTACCAGATGTAGAAACTGTGGACCCTGCTGATCTTTAATATTATTCAGGGTGTGCACCAGATTTTTAATATCATGGCCGTGGATAGGGCCCATGTAATTGAGACCGAGTTCATCAAACAGAGTGCCTGGAACGACCATGCCCTTCATGTGTTCTTCGGTGCGCTTGGCAAATTCCAGCGCGTTAGGCATGCCACTGAGGAAACGTTTACTGCTTTCGCGCATGTTCAGGTATAACCGGCTGCTCAGGATTCGGGCGAAGTAGCTCGCTAGGCCGCCAACATTTTCTGAAATTGACATGGCGTTGTCGTTTAAAATAACCAGCAGGTTAACACCGGAATCAGCTACATGATTAAGCGCTTCGAAGGCCATTCCGGCTGTCATGGCACCGTCACCTATGATGGCGATGGTGCGACTGTTATCGCCTCTGGCCTTTTTTGCAATCGCCATACCCAGGGCAGCACCAATCGAGGTTGATGAATGGCCCACACCAAAAGTATCGTAAATGCTTTCTTCTCTTGAAGGGAAAGGCGCCAGCCCCCCCTGTTGTCGCAACGAGCCCATCTTTGCGCGCCGGCCGGTTAAAATTTTGTGCGGATAGGTCTGGTGGCCTACGTCCCAGACAAGATCATCATCGGGTGTCTGGAATACGTAATGCAGGGCAATGGTTAATTCAATCACTCCCAGTCCAGCACCAAAATGACCGCCGGTCTGGGCGACCGTATAGATAAGGAAGTGCCTTAGCTCCTCGGCCAGGGTTTCCAGATCATTTTCTTCTAATTTTCGCAGCGCAAACGGATCTGATACCTGATCCAGGAGCGGTGTTAGCGGCTGATCTTCGGGTATCGAGTGAAACATTGCTGCTTACATAGTTAGCCAGGGAACGGCAAGTTTACACGATCTGGGCCAAAAGAGCTTATGCCAGGGCTTAATACTCACGCCCTGCCACATAATGGCCAAGCAGTTTAAGGCCCTGGGCACTGCTGCCCAGAGAGTCGATTGTGCTGATCGCTTCAGTGGTGAGCTGTTCGAGCCTGGATTGTGCTGCTGAGAGACCCAGGATGGAAACAAAAGTTGATTTTTGGCGATGCCGGTCGGCGCCGGCCTGCTTGCCAAGCGTTGCTGAATCTCCGATTTCGTCGAGGATATCGTCCCGAACCTGAAAAGCCAGGCCAATGATTTCTCCGAAGCGACGCAGCTTTTCTCTGGTGTCGTTATCTACCTGGGCGATGATGCCGGCTGAGATCATACTGAACTCAATGAGGGCACCTGTCTTGCCACGATGCATGGCGATCAGCTGTTGTTCGCTGGCCTTTACCGTCTCATGGTGCATATCCAGCACCTGCCCGGCGACCATCCCTTTTCGACCCGCTGCCATAGCCAGTGCATGGATCAACTGGGTTCTGCTTGTTGAGCTCAATAATTCGTCTGCGGCGATACTCTCGAAGGCGCCGGCCTGAAGTGCATCTCCGGCTAAGATTGCCATTGCTTCTCCGTATTTCACATGAACGGTGGGCTGGCCTCTGCGCATCAGATCGTTGTCCATGGCGGGAAGGTCATCATGAATCAGGGAGTAAGCATGCATCAGTTCCACCGCCGCAGCGCTTGAATCTGCAAGGGTTAGGTCTACCTTAAGGGCCTCGCAGGTGAGATAAACAAAGGCGGCACGCAGGCGTTTACCGCCTCCGAGGACGGCATAATGCATTGTTTCCTGCAAATCCCGGGGAACACCCGTATCAGCCAAAGTGGCCGTTAGCGTGGCCTGAGCACGTTCCTGGTAGGGCTTCAGGAATTCATTCATCATCGCTGACTGTAAACTCAGTGGTCTGCAGTTGGCCGTTTTCCTGGAGCAGTAGTTGGACCTGTTGTTCTGCTTCGACAAGGGCTTTCTGACAGGACCGGGTTAACTGGATTCCTTGTTCAAATGCCTTGAGTGAATCTTCCAGCGACATGTCACCCTGTTCCATTTTTTCAACGATGGTTTCCAGCTTCTCTAGGGTCGCTTCGAAAGGAAAACTTTTCTTGTTGGTCATGCCTATACCCTGAATTGGTGCCAGTGTTGAAGATACTCATAGGACTCCTACAGGTCAATGAAACTGTGCTAAGCTCCCTAGCATCTTGTGTCTGATGGAGAATATTATGAAGGGTTTGTTGCTATTGGTGGGTTGTGTTTTTTCATTTTCAGTTGTCGCCGATGGTGAGGCTGAATATAAATATCGAGAAGGCATCATGAACTCTGCTAAAGGTCATATCTCGTCCATGGCGGCCATTTTAAAAGGTCAGGTACATCTTCAGAATTTGTCGGTGCACGCTGATGGTATGGCTGATGTTGCAGGTATCATGCCTGATGTGTTTCCAGCAGGCAGCGGCACCAGTAAATCTCATTCCCTGGCAGCGGTCTGGGAACAGCCGGATGCCTTTAGTGAGGCCATGAATAACTTCGTTAGCGCTGCCCAGGAAATGGCGGTAGCGGCGAAAAGTGGTGACATGGGGCAGATAGGGCCCGCGATACAGGCGCTGGGTGGTAGTTGCAAAGGCTGCCATGATGATTTTCGCGAGGAGCACGATCACTGAACCATAGCTTTGAAGCATAGCTTTGAATCAGAGTGCTGAACCAAAGTTCTGAATCGGTATCGCTTAATAGTTAATTAGCAGATAGACCCCCAGGGCACTGAAACACAGGACCAGGGCGGCACAGATAATCTCTCGAACAAAGGACAATGGCACATCGATATCTTTTACGGTCTTGTTCCCTGTGAGCATGGCTTTCACCAGGTTTTCCCTGAAGTAGAACTGGTGCAGGGCGATCGCCAGCAGATGGATCACGGCGCAGGCGCCAAGAAACCAGATGTTGACTCCATGAATGCCCGTTAACCAGCGGCTGGTTTCGTAACTCACTGCACTGGCCAGCGGCCCCTCTGTGAAAATATCGTCATTAGAAAAAAGGCCAGTGCCCGCCTGCACGAAGATCAATATCAGAATAACAATTATATTCAAAGCGCCCAGAGGGGTATGCCCGGCTCCCTGATAGGGGTTTTTCAGAACCGAGGTTAAATGTTTCTTGATTTGCCGGGGTCTGGGCAGGAACTCTCTGAATCGGGCGTAGTGGGTACCGGTCAGACCCCACAGGACTCTGAAAATAACCAGGGTCAGGATGCTGTAACCCGACAGCATATGATAGTCCATTTCATAAAAACCACCGGTTAATCCGGTGTAGCAGGAAATGATCAGTAAGCCGACCAGCGCCCAGTGAAAAAGCCTTGTCGGAATGTCCCAGACTCGAATCGAATTTTCCAGTGCAGTTTCTATTTCAGTTTCCTTTTCAGTTTCTTTTTCAGTAGGGTTCCCTGAAGATTGATCCTGGCTAGAGTCAGCTTTCATTTCAGGATTCCGATTTCCAGGTAAGGTCATAGCTCAGCTGGTGCTGGCCCGCCTTGAGCCGATATTGCTCGAGCGTGTCAGGCCCACAGCTGGCGCCACCAACCCCTCTCTGCATGACATCAAGGCAGAGCCAGACGCGATGATCCGGGGCGACTTCATAGGTATGGTAAGCGGCCGTCAGCATTTCCTGAGGATAGCGACTAGCCGAGCCTTCCATGGGCTGGTGGGCGTCCATGCGCAGCAGACTGTCTGGCTCTGCACGCAGTTCCAGCCAGCGCAGGTCGGTTATGTTGCCGTGTTCCTGGGGGAGAATATAGGGGATATATTGATTTGATACAGTACTGTCGTGCCTGGCGATGATGCCGGACTGTTTACGATCACAGTAGGTTTCATGGGGGCCTCTGCCAAACCAGCTGAGTTGTTCGAACTGGCCAGACAAAGGGTATCGAAGCCCAAGCCTGGGCAGGTCAGCCAGGGCGCTGGGTACTTCGAAATGATGCTCGATACGGATGCTGTTGGAGCCGTCTATGGTGTAGATACATCGGCAACGCAGGGTACCTGCCAGGGTTTTTACGCTGCTGGTCTGGGTGACGGTAACAGCGCCATCGACTGTTTCTGCGGCTTTGGCACGATTCCAGTTTTGCTCTGCTTCGAACAAGCCCTGGTTTTTCCACCGGTCAAGGGCTTTATTCTGATTACCTGCCCAACCTTTGATGCCATCGTTATCCATGGGCGCCCTGACAATGTTGACCTCAGCGGCTCCTGCCAACAACTCCTGGCCACTGTGGAGCCAGGAAGTAAAGCCATCGCTGCTAAAGGTGAGCGTTGCCTGTTGGGTTGTGACCGTCAGGTCTTGCCGGGTTGATTTAAAGCTGGCTCCGGCAGGTGCTGCTCGTTTGCGCCTTCGGCCCGTTGTCAGCTTCACCTGATCCCAGGACACAAGGTGCCCTTTGTCTGCCCAGCGGGTATTTTCAGCCAGCTCGAAGGTAATCAATAGGGATTGCTCGGCGTTGCTCTGCCTGGGCGTTGCAAGTTCCGGTAGGGCAATGGTTGCCGTTTCACCTGGGGGTATGGCGGGCACAGCCAATATGCCAGATCGTTCAGCGCTGCCATCGATCAGTTGTGACCATCGGGCGCGGTACGCTTCTAACCCGCTAAAGTGTTGTTTGTTGGTGATGACAAGATGGCCTTTGTGTTTTCTGACAGAGACCGGCTGGATTATTTTCTTATACTCAACCAGGGAGCTATGCGGTGTTCGATCGGGCCAGCACAGGCCGTCACAGACAAAATTCAAGTCGTGGATATCCTCACCAAAATCACCGCCATAAGCCCAGTATTGCTGGCCGTTTGCGGTACTTTTTATACCATGGTCGAGCCATTCCCAGATAAAGCCGCCCTGCAATCCCCGGTATTGCTCAATGGCCTGCCAGTATTCCAACAGGTTGCCGCAGCTGTTTCCCATAGCGTGGGCGTATTCGCACATGATGACCGGCCGTGGATCTTTGGAGTGCCTGGCATGCTCAATGATGTCTGCCACAGAAGGATACATGGGGCAGACAATATCACTGCCCTGGGGATTGCTGTCCCAGTGCCGGGACACGCCCTGTTCACAGATGGCATTTTCGTTATGGATGGGGCGACTGGGGTCAAATTGTCGAATCCAGCCAGCCATGGCGGTTTGATTAGGGCCAAATCCTGTCTCGTTGCCCAGGCTCCACATAATGATGCTGGGATGGTTTTTGTCTCGTTCCACCATGCGAATAGCACGGTTCAGGAAGGCGTTAGCCCAGTTCGGATCCGCGCCTAATTGGGCATAGTGGTGGTGGGCTTCGATGTTGGCCTCATCAACCACATACAGGCCGTATTCATCGCAAAGATCATAAAATAATGCATCGTTCGGGTAATGGCTGGTGCGAACTGCATTGATATTGTGCTGCTTCATTGTTTCGATGTCTTTGCGCATGAGTGCTTCGGATATGACTTTGCCCGTGGTATCACTATGGTCATGGCGGTTAACACCGCGGATAAGAACGGCCTTGCCATTGATTAGCAATTCTCTGTTTTTAATGACCAGGTGGCGGAAGCCTATTTTCAGCGATGTTGCCTCAATGGTCTGGCCCTTATCATCAATCAGGCTGACCAGTAGTTGATAAAGAGCGGGTTGCTCCGCTGACCAGGGGGTCACCGTGACAGGTTCAGTTTCAAGGGTGAGCAACGGTCCTTTACCGGTCACCGGATAAAAGTTTGATTTGTTTATGCTTGCTTTCAGGTCTTTTTTGATTGCCCGCCTGCCAGCTGGATCAAGCAGCCTGATTGAAACTGAATGGTTAAGGCTAAGGCGATGTTCTCCGCCGATTCTAATATCGACTGCAAGTTGCCCCTGCTGTTGGTCCAGCAGGTATTCAGGCCGGCAGTGGATATCTCGAATAAAAACACCCGGCGTTGAATACAAAGCCACTTCTCTGTGTATGCCAGCATGCCACCACTGATCCTGGTCTTCGATATAGCTGGCATCACTCCAGCGCATGACTTTCAGGGCGATAATATTTTCCCCTGCTTGCAGGTACTGGGTTAAATCGATCTCGGTTGGTAGTCTCGAATCCTTGCTGAAGGCGATTTCAACCCCGTTTATATAGACGAAGTAGCAGCTTTCGATGCCATTGAGCATGAGCAGGGTGCGTTGTCCCTCAGGCAATTCGGTATCATCCAGGCGATAGCGGTACAGGCCGGTTGGGTTTTCCTTTGGTACCAGTGGCGGCTCGGTTTTAAAGGGCATGCGCACATTAGTATAGATGGGCTGGTCTTCGACGCGTTCATCCATGGTCCACAGGGCGGGTAGCTCAACCGGTAGAAAATAGCTGTCATCGAAGCTGGCCGTGTTCCAGCCTTCGGGTGCTTTATCCGGGCTGCCGCAACGATGAAAGCGCCAGTGACTGCAAAGGACTTTCTTGCGTGGCTGCTGGCCTGTTTTGGCATGCTGAGTCGAGCCGAATCTCTCAAAACTGGCCCTTGCTGGCAGCCTGCCATAGCCAATTGTCTCAGGGTTCTCCCAGAACGGGTTTGCCATTTGTTATCCTATTTTCTCATTGGTTAGCGTACTGGCTTAGTCCAGGTCGCGGTAGGCTGGTACCATAAACAGCACCAATATCAGGCCTACCAGGCCAACTGCAGAAATACCCACCGCCAGTTGAGGTCCATAATAATCGGCAAGCAGGCTAATTGGGTAGATGCTAACGGCCAGGAAAGCCATTTCTAACATATAGATGCTCATCACCCTGCCGCGGAATTCATCATCAACGTAAGATTGTATCAAAACATTTGAAAGCGACATCCTGGCCGATTGACCAAAGCCAACCACGGTCAATAGTGCTACCGATAACCAGTAGTGGGTCGACAGGGCGAAAAAAAACAGCGATATACCCATTATTAAAGCACCCCAGAGGAGAACCCTGGCCCGACCTTTATTGCCATAGGATGCAATATAAAGCGAGCCCAGCAGTGAGCCAATGCCAGATATGGAAATCAGCAATCCTAATCGATCGGGTCCTGCCAGTAGTACGTCTTTGGCAAACCCGGGCAACAACATGAAATAAGTCAGGCTGAAGAAAACCATGAGGAAATTACAACCCAGCAGCATGTAAATAATTGGTGTGTTCAGGACGTAGGAAAAACCGAGTCGTAATTCTGTTAAAACAGAACCGGTGGGTAGCTCATGGCCGGGTTTGTCTTCTACCGAGATCATGATCAGGATTATCACGGCCCATAGGTATAGTGCGGACATAAGGAAGTAAACCCATTGCGCCGGCTCGATGTTACCGTTGCCGCCGCCCAGGGCCGCTACCAGGCCACCGGCGAGCCCGGGTAGCAGCAGGCGGGCTGTGTTCATACCAGAAGTACTCAGGGCAATGGCATTGGTCAGTTTATCAAGGCCGACAATATCTTTAGTGAAGGCTTGCCTGGCTGGCATCATGGCGTTCATGACGATGCCCTGTAGAATGGACGAGCCGAGGAGATGAATAAACTCAAGTTTGCCCATGGAAATGAGCACGGCTATGGCTAAGGTAATCAACGCATTGGCAATGCCGCTGATCTGCAGGACGAATTTTTTCTGTTTGACCCTGTCTGCAATGACGCCGCCCAGGGGTGCTGCGACCAGACCGACCAGGCCGCCGGCCGCGGTCATCCAGCCCAGTTTCTCGTAGGATCCGGTAATTTCATAAACCAGCCAGCCGCGTATAAACATCTGAATATTCATGGCAGCAAAGTTGCCGCACAGTGCGGCAAAGAACCATCGGTAGTTGGGTATGCTGAAGGCATCGAAGGTGCTGCGCCATCTGGACGGAGGCCGGACGGCGACTCCCTCTTGTTCGGCTGAATCGGGTGTCAAAGGTTGCTGCATTGATAACAATATAGCAATTGCTCGTGCACTTGGATATGACATTCGCGGTCGTTAGCGTCGCAGTCACCAGGATTAGCCTTGTCTGCTATGCTAGCGCGCCTATCCGGTCCGATCAGGATGAAAGATGAATTGCCCTAATTTGGGTTCCTATGGCGATGGGTATTGATGGCTCGGGTCGTATGCCTGTTTTTAATAGCTTGCCCTGGTGGCCTTTGAGATAATGCAAAGACACTGTTTTCTGGCGTGATTTACCCTGGCTTTCGATGTTGATAACAATGGACATCTGCTTTATTTCAAGCGGCGTTGAGTTAGTTACCTTCAGAATAATTTCCTGATCCCTGACCAGGGTCTGGATATCGATATAAGCCTGTGGATTTGCCGTTATGTCGAGCTTAACAAACTGTAATTTTGCCGTTTCAGCCTGGGCTCCAGATCCCTTCATGACAGCTCTGAAATACTCCTTAGCTGCTGATTTATTGCCCTGCTCCAGGCTGATCTCGCCCAGCGCATGGGTTGCCACGGCATTAGGCAGTAACTGATTACTTTTTTTAAGGTCCGATATCGCGGCTTGTTTCCGGTCCAGCTTATACAACACCAGACCCTTGCCCAGATAGTATTCATAATAGTTGGGGTCTATTTTCAGGGCCGTCTTGTAATGCGCCATGGCTCTGAGGTATTGCTTGTTTTCATAAGCAATTTCACCTTGCAGGCCGAAGAACCTGGGCTCCTTGGGCTCCTGTCTGATCGCAGTACGAATTTGCTGATCCGCAGCCGTCAGATCACCCTCGTGAACGGCTTGCCGGGCTTTGTCGAAAGCCAGATAAGCTTCGGATTTGGACGCCAGGTAAGCAAGTTTTTTCTGATAACGGTCCGCTCCGACTTCAAAATCACCTCTGATGGTTTTCTGTAACTCGAACACGGTCTGTCTGTTTCGGTTGACTCTCTCCTGTGACGGTGGGTGACTGGCAAACAGCCCTGCCAGCCAGGTCTGTTTTTGGGATTGAGATAACACAACGAAGGTTTCCTGCAGGCTGACGGCAGCGTTGGGGTCATAACCCGCGCGGGCCATGTAAACAATGCCAAAGTGATCAGCTTCGAGTTCCGCTGAACGACTGTAACTCTGGCTGATCAGTTGGGCGCCCAGTTGTGCGCCGCCCATGATCATGTTGTCGTAGCGGTCCTGGCTTTTGTCCAGGCTCATTGAGGCCGCCCTAAGGGCGCCCTGCAGGAGGGTTCCCCGTTCGATGGTTTTGGCACCATGCCGCGCTGCGGCATGAACGATTTCATGGGCCAGCACAGCAGCTAGTTCGGCCTCGCTGCTTAGCCTGAGCAGCAGGCCCCGGTTAACGGCAATTTTACCACCAGGCAGTGCCCAGGCGTTGGCAACACCGTCATTGAGTACAACGAATTCATAAGGCAGCTGTCGATCGCTGGCCTGGGCGAGTCGCTGGCCAACTTCATTGACATACTGTGACAGGCCCGCATCGACGCTGTACAGGCCACCCTGGGACTGCTGCGTTGGCAGATACTGTTTATCACCGATCCGAATCTCGCTGGCCTCCGAGACCAGCGATAGCTCGTTTTTTCCGGTTACCGGATTCACAGCACAGCCACAAACCAACAACCCTGCCAATAGCAGGAGCAATGCGCGGCCAGGAATCTGATTCCTGGAAGTAAAGTGATGATATAGCCGACTTGGACCTGACTTCATGATATAACAATCCGTTGTTGTAAAAGTTCTGCAGTGCCCTGATTAAGAAAACGGCGCTGGAACACAAACAGGTCATAAATGATCGCGTAAATTGGTCCGTTGATCCAGCCTGGTGTTATTCTAGCAGTACTTTTACTACTGAACCGGCTGGTACGGCTGTTCCTTCATTAGAATTGATTTGCCGGCTCATGGGTTTGCGATCGCAAAGGAGTTAGATGTTAGTTTTTCAGCCCGAGTACGTTCAGGATTGCCTCGCCGCACAGCCAGATCTAACTATCGATTTTAATGCCCCGGGGCGGCACGCGGCAGTTGCCATTGTGCTGGTGCCCCACCAGCAAGATACCCAGGCTCTGTTTATTCTTCGGGCCACGAAGAAGGGTGACCCCTGGTCCGGGCAGATGGCTTTCCCGGGCGGTCACTATGAGCCTGAGGATAAGGATCTGCGAGTCACTGCAGAGCGGGAAACCCTGGAGGAAGTAAGCCTTGATTTGGCCCGATCGGGGCATTATTTAGGTAGCTTTTCGCCTGTAAAGGCCAACCCTAGGGGTAATCTGGATATGCTGGTTGTGCCTCAGGTGTTTGCCTTGGAAACAAAACCTGAGGGGTTACAGGCCAACTATGAGGTTGCTGATATCCTCTGGGGCGACCTGGGCAGGATGCTGGACCGGCAGCTGTTAACGCAGAGCACCTTCCCGCAGTTCAATCGTTCAACTGTGTTTCCCGGCTATCAGGTCGGTAAAGAGGTTGTCTGGGGTTTGACCTTTCGCATGCTCAACGAATTCTTCAGTTTACTGGTTCCGGATTGGCAGGCCCCCGCAGACTAGGCTGGTTGTGATGATTCCCATAGAAAGGAAAAGTCCTCGCCCTGGCGCTGTACCTGGCCTGCGTGGCTGGGGCCAAAATGGGCGGGCATGAGTAGCGCATTTTCCGAAGCGCAGGTTTCAAGTAACTGCCGTCGCGTATCTATGGCCTGTTCGGGGAGCTCGCAAAAGGCGCTGTTCCAGTGCGGTTCGTAGACCTGGATGGGGTGATGACAGATATCTCCACAGAAATAGGCGTGTTCATGATCTGCTGACAAGCGAAGGGTAACACTGCCCGGGGTGTGCCCGGGAGTAATGGCGATAAACAGGCGGTCACCGATAAGGTCTTCATCCCTGATAATGAGCTGGCTCTGGCCCAGGATGGGTTGCACGCTGTCCTCAAAAGTCTGTTTGTTGACGCTGGCAAAGGCATCATCGGCTGCAGCATTGGCATGCTGCTCCTGCCAGAACTGGAGTTCAGCTGCTGACATGACGTATCTGGCATTGGCAAAGGTGGGGACCCATTCACCATTGACCAGGCGAGTATTCCAGCCCACATGATCAACGTGCAGGTGGGTGCACAGGACAAAATCGATATCTTCAGGTGCCACCCCTGCAGTAGTGAAATTCGCAAGCCAGGGCGTCTGCATACGATGCCAGTTCCGATACGGCATGCGCTCTTTGTCATCACCGATGCAGCCATCGACCAGAATGTTGTGGTGCGGCGTCTGGATCAGCCAGGAATGCATGCTGGCGATGATCCGTCCACTGGCTTCATCACAGTGGTTGGGATAGAGCCAGGCCCGATGTTTCTCGAAGACTTCTGCCTGGTAGTCTGGGAAGAACTGGGTCGGGTCGAATAGCGGCCCGGTGAGTTCTTCGATTCTAGTGATTCGAGTGTCGCCTATTTGCCAGGATTGATTCATGAACACGGCTCGCTGGTTGCTGTACTCTGACTATATTTTAATCCTGGTTAATGCGCTATTACCCGGGAGAGAAAATGCAGGCTGCAATTTGTTGATTGTTGATTGTTGATTGTTGATTGTTGATGAGCCAGCCTGCTTGGCGGGCAATTGTCTATGCAGAATCTTTCTGCCTGAGATAACGGCAATACAGCCAGGTGAGAAAGCGCGCTATACCCAGTTTGACGTGTTCGCTTCTGGGTGAGGCGAATAGGTCAAAGGCGTGCTGGGCGCCTTTGATTTCGGCGTAGGCAACAGGTTCATTAGAAGTCGCCTGCAATGCTGAGGCAAAATCACGGCCCATCGTGACCGGTACCAAGGAGTCTTTGTCACCGTGAATGATAAGAAAGGCAGGTGCCTGGTCGGTTATGCGATTGATGGGTGATGCGCTCAGGTATGCTTCCTGGTGATCTTCCAGCGACTTCTTCATGACCGAATTTTCCAGCATTTGCTTTAGCCCCGGATTGGGCATACGCCGCTTTGCGTCAGTGAAATCGTAGACACCATAAAACGGCACGCAACCCTGAACCTGGGTATCAACCTGCTCAAATCCGGGCTGGAATTCGGGATCATTGGCTGACAGGGTCAGCAATGAGGACAGGTGGCCGCCGGCTGAACCCCCGGTCACGACGATGAACTCGGGATCGCCGCCGTACTCAGTAATATGTTGCTTTATCCAGGCCAGAGCCGCTTTACAATCGATGATGTGTTCCGGGAAGGTCGCCTTCGGGCTGAGTCGGTAGGAGATTGCCACGCAGGCCCAGCCGCGCCTGGCCATGTGCAGCATCAGGGGAATCGCCTGCTCGTTCTTGCTGCCCTTGTTCTCGGTCCAGGCACCGCCATGAATCTGCATCAGCACCGGCGCGTTACTGCTACGGGAGGCTGGCAGGTAAAGGTCGAGCTTGAGTCCCTGATGATCGAAACTGAGATCCTTGATCACTTCAACACCCGTTCTGTCGCGCTTAAACGGTCTTAGCAGTGCCGTCCGGTCGATGCCTGCGTCGAGGCACTGGCTTTTGTATTCAGGCAGGATCTCATCCATGTAAGATGCGCCCAGGGCATGGGTTAAAGCAGTCTCCATTTTTGCCCGGGCATCGATGCCCCGGAAATGAAAGCGGGCCAGTGCCAGCCAGCACAGCACGCAGACCACCAGGCACAAGCCGTCGAGGCCACCGGTGATCTCACCAAAAATCACGAATAAAAAGGTGATACCTATTTGCCAGGCGATGTGATGCAAGGCGAGTTCACCAGTCAGCCAACCTGCGGCGAAGCTGAATATGCTCAGGCTTTTGTGCCTGTAGTTGGGGAAATACACATTGGTCGCCATTAACGCCACGATGAGGGTAAAAAAAGTGTAGCTGTTGAACATGTCGGTATCCTTTTTTCAAACTCGGGTTACTAAACCTGATCCAGTAATATTAGCAGAAGCGCAATGCTACCCGCCAAGGCCTGAAGGCCAGAGCTCAGCTTGGCTCCACAGTGGAGGTTGTCCGAGTTTCCTGGGTGCTGGCATGCCTTAGGAAATTAATATTGAAAGAGATAGCTGCTGTGAGCTTAGCTGTGCTGATTGATCAGGGTGCGGATCAGTTCAACATGATCCTGGGTGGCGTTAAGGGCTTTGATATAGCTGAATTTCTTACCGCCGGCAGCCAGGAAGATGTCACGGTTCAGGATTTTAATCTCTTCAATGGTTTCCAGGCAGTCAACGGCAAAGCCGGGGCAGATGACCAGGATATTCTTCCTGCCCTGACCCGGCAGCGCTGCTATCACGTCACTGGTATAAGGCTTAAGCCATTGGGCCGGGCCGAAACGGGATTGAAAGGAGACCCGCCACTGGTCCTTATCTAGGGCAAGGGCATGGGCTACCCGTTCAGCAGTTGCCTGGCATTGCTGTTCATAGGGATCACCTTTGTCAGCTTGTGATTCCGGGATGCCATGAAAGGAAAACAGCAGGAAGGCGCCTTCATTGATTTGCCGGTTGTAGACTTCCACTGACTTGGTCAGGGCGTGAATATAAGCGGTGTGCTGATGGTATTGGTCCAGGAAGCGGTGCAAGGGTGTGATTCGTTGGCGCAATGCCCGGGTGACCTGATCGAAAACAGCGCCGGTGGTTGCACTGCTGTATTGTGGGAAAAGCGGGATAAACAGGAAATCATTGCATCCTTCATCGCAGAGCTGGTCTACCACAGAGGTAATAGATGGATTTCCGTAGGTCATGGCCGAGGTCACCTTGATTTGCCGGTCTGGATCTTCTCTGGTTAACTGCTCATGTACCCGTAAGGCCAGCGCAGCGGTGATGTTGCGGATAGGGCCGTCATAGGTACCCCAGATCATCTTGTACTTCTGCACCAGTTTCCTGGGACGGACGTTGAGGATCGCGCCGTGCAGGATCGGCAGCCATAGAGCGCGGGGCAGGTTAACGACCCGTGGATCAGACAGAAATTCCGCCAGGTAACGTCTTATGGCAGCCGCGCTGGGTTCATCAGGCGTGCCCAGATTAACCAGAATAGCTGCAGTTTTTTTCCCGTTGGCCAAATTAATCTCCTCAGCTCTAGCCAATAATGCCTTTGCCTGGCTGTGGCCGTCCAGTGGCATCTTCGGCATCTGGATTTATGCCAGGTAATTATTGGCAGATATCCTACTCTTTTCGGCTTATACTATCGCCTCTGGGGGTGATATGGCTTCGACGCCGATTACAAAACCTAAGGTGCATGTCGAGAGGGTAGTGACTCTCGTAAAACAATCGCTGTAACTTGTTATAGTTGCCAACGACGAAAACTACGCACTAGCTGCCTAAACCTACCTTCGGGTAATTTAAGTTAGCTTACCTCGGGGCGGATGTGCCCATGTATTCAAACCGAGGGCACGACTCATGGGATCGCTGTCAGACCCCGCTTGCGGTTAAAGCAGTTAAAACTAAAGTAAGCTCGCCACTTAATCCCTGTTTATCGGGCCAGTGAGTGGTTAAATAATAGATAGACTATGCATGTAGAGCCGAAGGCGGAGAATTGACGGACGCGGGTTCAACTCCCGCCACCTCCACCATTTTATAAGGGTTTCGCCCTTATTGTTGACCATGAATTAGGCTGTATTAAGCTTATTTAAGCTTGCTTGGTCAACATTTTCCACTAAGCTGAGCTTTTTGCCAAAAGCTTAAGGATTAAGCTCGCCGAAATTTAGTTGACCGAGAATATTTGCAAATGTAGATACTAAGAAATATGAACCGGCGCGTAGAGTTTATGGAGACTTTGCCCAAAGGTTCGGAGAAGTCGTAACGGTCAATTTAGAACGGTCTCTAGCGGGTCTGACCTTCTCATCTATTTGCAATTAAGAAAAGTTAGCATAAGTTAGCGCTCACTAACGTCAGGTTTAGCTAGGTTCTGGGCTTCCTATTCAATCTCTCCTCTTGAATAGTCTCTTTCAATGAACATATCTTCTGTCTACGTTTTCTTTGGATGACTATTCATAGAAATCTAACTTCTCACTCAACAACACACTCGCCAAAGTACCGCTCTACCAACTCCCCTGCGCACTTTACTAAAACCATTCTTGGTATTAGTCTCCAGTTTACCCCGTCAGCACCATGTGGACCAATTAGCCTGATTGCCTAAGAGACACTTCTGGTTCATCGTTCGCCCGAGAGGAAATGATGATGACAGAGAAAAGAAGTGCAGAGAAGACGGTGCGAGATATTCGCAGACGAACCCGCAAAAGTCCCGCATGGCCTTCGGCTTTTTTCGTACATGGATTAAGGGAAGAGCCTCTCTCATTGATACCGTGAATGCGGATACTGCGATCGACACTGACGGGTAAGGCTGTTTGTCACAACTCCATCGTGACGCTCGAACTTGCCATCCAATGCATTCCAAGACCATTTCTGGCCTGTTGGTCCATTTCAGTACCAGCGACATCAGCCCGAGAACACGCTACTTTATCAACTGGTAAAAGAACACTGGCCTCAGTTCCAGAACATGTTAGCGGCGCAGGGCAGGGGGCTGCCAGGGTATGTTGTCAGAGAGTTTGAAGACTACCTGAAGTGCGGTCGTCTCGAGCATGGCTTTCTGCGTGTTCGATGTGAATCCTGTCACCATGAGAAACTTGTCGCGTTCAGTTGCAAGAGACGTGGTTTCTGCCCTTCGTGCGGGGCCAGGCGCATGGCAGATAGTGCTGCTCATTTAGTTGATGAGGTCTTGCCCAAGAGGCCGATCAGACAGTGGGTGCTGAGCGTGCCTTTTCCCTTACGTTATCTGTTTGCAACCAATCCGAAGGTTATGAGCCGTGTTTTGACTATCGTACATCGTGTGATCAGCACCTTTTTGATCAAACAGGCGGGGAGGACGGTGAAGTCGGGGACTCAGAGCGGTGCGGTGACACTGATACAGCGTTTCGGTTCAGCACTCAATCTAAATCTACACTTCCACATGCTGTACTTGAACGGTGTCTATGATGCCAAAGGTTATTTCTGGCCAGTGAAGCCGCCTGCACCAGGAGATCTTGACGAGATCACACATAAGATTGCCAGACGTGTTTCCCGGTATCTTGAGCAGGCAGGGTACCTGTATCGGGATGCAGAGACCGAGTATCTGGACCTTGTACCGGATGAGGATGATGCGATGAACGGTATCATGGGCGCTTCGATAACGTACAGGCTAGCTTTTGGGACAAATGCTGGAAAGAACGCGCTGGCACTGCAGGCTGTGCCGACCAGCGACAACAGAGCGAAATCGAGCGAACTGGTCAGCAAGCAATCGGGTTTTTCGATGCATGCGGGGGTATCCTGTAAGTCCAACCAGCGGAAAAAGCTTGAGCGTCTCTGCCGGTATATAACGCGTCCTGCGATCGCTGAGCAACGGTTATCATTGGCCAGCAATGGCAATGTAATCGTCGCCTTAAAGACGCCTTATGATGATGGGACCTCACATGTAGTTCTAAATCCCATGGAGTTTATGGGGCGTCTGGCGGCGTTGGTTCCGAAACCGAGAGTGAATCTCACGAGATTTCATGGTGTTTTCTCTCCTCGTAGTAAGTTGAGAGCGCATGCCGTACCAGGAAAGCCAGAGGCTGAATCGGAGCAGGTCTCACCATCCGCCATAGACAAGGCCTATGCGATGACGTGGGCGCAACGGCTCAAACGCGTCTTCGCTATAGAAATTGAGAAGTGTGAGAAGTGCGGTGGCAAGGTAAGAGTCATTGCCAGCATTGAAGGCCCGGAGGTCATTGAGAAAATTCTGAAACATCTTGAACTTGATGAAGCCTCTCAGACGAGAAACCGGTCACCTCCGGTGAGCCCTTTTTGATCACTCGCCCCAACTATTCTGACACCTGCTGAAGCTGATGGGATCTAACTCGGCTTGGCCGCCCGAACCTGCTAAGAATTCGGGTTGGGCAGAGTAGCAGGCACCGTTAGCCCGTTCAAAAATCACCAGATTTCATCGAATACTGCGCTAAACTCTGTTTTTGGCGGAGGCGTATACCTGGCTGATGAAGCAGAAATGGGAGACCCGTGGGCGAAAGCCAATCTCCCTTACTTCCAGCAGTTTCAATGAAACGCAGTGAAATAGCTATTATAAAGACCTGATCCCAGTCGGCCGCCCTGACACTGGTGAGATCCTCCTATGCACAACAGGGTATGCTACTGGATTTGATTGTGACACGCGCTCAGCTCTTTGGGCGGCATAGGTGGTCACCCATGGATCGGTTACCTGATAGCAGGAAGTGTATCTATTAAAATCAGGCAGCCCCGGCGGCTGCCTTTTTATTGCAGGTATAGAGCGATCTATGCACGTCTGCGCGGCTCAGGCACCTGAACCATAGCCCCATTAGTCAAAACCTCCCCGATACGGTAAAAGTACGGTATTGATAATCTTTTCGTATCTGGGAGAGGAAGAATGGAAGCACTGCGCATTAATTTAGAAGTTTCGAGTTGGAATGTTGGTACAAGGACGCTGGCAATCGCCACTGTCGTATCGGTTTTGCTAATCTCGATGCACATGGAAGGGCTATTTAGCTTCGGCGCCGTTCGGCCGGAAACACTTTAGTTTGCAATGCTTTCAGTTATCTTTCCTACGCTTCATGGGGTCTAAATCTCTTAACCAGCCCATCAATTTTTGTGGTCGGGGCTGTATTTTTTTGCTATTGGAAACACTCGCTAAGAAGCGCGCAAGTCAACAGCTTGGCAGTTCATCGCACTAGCAATCATCAAAGCCCCTGCGGTAGCATGATGACAACTTATTATTAAGGACATCCGGATGTTACTTACGTCACTAAAGGTTTCGAAAAACGAATTTGAAAAAGGCACGGGCTGGCAATTAAAGCCAGAGGGCGCATGCAAAGGTGATGTGTGCATTCCTATTCCGAACAGCGGAAACGACACTGTAGACATTAAAGCCACAGCTGAGGCGATGAACCTACCACTGGTAGAAGCAGCGGATGCTAAGCTTTGGGCACTCGGACCGGCATCCATTGCCGGTAAAGCACTCGTCACTGCAGAGGCCCCTGAACTGTCGCTTCCTGATGTCGATGGCAAAGTCTTTAACCTATCCAGTCTGAAAGGCAGGAAGGTACTCGTTTATGCATGGGCACCCTACTGAGGATGCTCTGCTGATCTGCCCGTGTGGCAGGCATTGCGAGAAGAACTCAAAGACCAAAATTTTGAACTTGTAACGGTTGGCCTCGACACCCTTGGTGTTGAAGGTTGTAAAGCATTTATTGATGCCGCTAACCCTCAGCACCCATCCTTAATTGATCAACATCATGTGATGGCCGATTTGTTTGCCGTGGTGAATATTCCTAGCAGCATCTGGATTGATGAAAATGGCATGATTGTTCGCCCTGCGGAAGCTGCGCCGGCGCCGCCGCAACCAGAACAAAAAGGCGTTGGTGGTACGAACATGCAAGTCCCAAGCGAGGTGCCCGAGCGACTCATGCAAATGATGAGTGAAGCCGCTAAAATCCCTAACAGCCAGGCTGAGTATCACGCAGCCTTAAGAGACTGGGTGGCAAAGGGTGCTCAAAGCGAATTTGCCATGAGCGCTGACAAGGTGGTCGACCGATCAAGACCGCGAGACGAAAACACAGCACTAGGTCACGCGCACTTTGAACTGGCATCTGAGCTAGAAATTCAAGGAAAGCACGATTTGGCGATCCAGCACTTTCGAGCCGCCCATGAACTTGTTCCTGATAGTTGGACTTTTCGTCGCCAAGCCTGGTCACTTGAAAAAGTGGGTGACGGACCATTCGCGAGATTCTGGCAAGGTCCGAATCCAGAAAACCCCGAAGACTGGCCCTATGAAGGCGGCTGGCTCGAGGATATCAAGCGCGAGGGAGCTGAAAACTATAACGACGGTTTTAAGCCGTAACCTTCAGAACGAAGCAACGCTTATTTATGATTAATTAAGCTTTTATTTGAATGTAGCGGGTGTTTTTGATGGTTGATCCTAGACCCTATTGTCGCCTCGCCAAGATACTATGTATCTTGGCATTTTCTACTATAACGAGCATAACGTTTTCAGCTGCAATAGAGAAAACGGATATTGTTTTTGTTTTGAGGGGCCAAAACGAAACGACACTTTATCCCATTAAAAATAGTTTTCAACCAGAAGCTGCTTCAGTACTTGCAGGGCTATCAAAGATCAGTTTTGGCAAGGTGTCGAGCGTTGAGATATTTGACGGTGGTATAGATTCAAATGAAACGGGCTATAAGGCTTCCCGTGAGGATATCGACCCTGCAAGCACGACCCATGATGTAGTGGTGGTCGGGGCAGGAAGTGCCGGTCTATACGCTGCAAAGACGCTTAATGAATATGGCTATGACGTAATGATTATAGAAGCCACAAACCGTATCGGAGGACGCATAAAGAGCGAGAGCTTAGGCGATATGCGGGTAGAGTTAGGTGCTGAAGAGCACTATCGTGCCACTGGGGATAATCCCGTGTGGTCTGCGGTGCGCGATGCATACGGTGAGTCTATTTACGTGAGTCCTTACTTGGGTAGCACCGCGTTGTCCATGGATGGTGGCAGTAACACCTGTTGGAGAGAGAATTTCGCTCTTCGCCCGTGCCGTGATGACAGTGATGTTGCCACATTTGATGGCTTTTACGACTGGTATTGGGAGCCCAATCAACATCTCGATGCAGACTCAAGTTTGGCCGAGGATGTGGCTAGCAAATATGGTGTTGATGTCTCACATCGCGCCTATCATCTTTATGATAATGGCTTTGCCGGAGGATCTTACGCAACTAATCTGGATCAATTGGGCGCTAGGAGTCTGGCGTTGCAGAGTAATCAGTGGGACCTGTCCAATAGTACTCAGACATTGGGGGACAAGGACCTGGGTTACTCCGATGTTCTTGAGACCCTTTGGTGGGATGACGTAGTGGCGAACAGTGACTTGTTGCTGAGTAGTCCTGTAGTGACTATCGACACCAGCGGCGATGATGTGGTTATTACGGACTCGAGTGGTGCGAGGCATGCCGCACGGCAAGTGATCGTGACAGTTTCCATTGGAGTGCTGCAGTCTGAGATGATCGATTTCATCCCTGATCTACCGGAAGCTACGATCGCGGCTTATAAGGGCATTGGCATGGATATGGGTATGAAAGTACCCATGCGATTCAGCTCGGCCTGGTGGGAGACTGAAGGTGAAGCATTGGCCTGGCTGGTGACTGAAGGATTGGCGGGAGCCTGTTGGGTTCCTAGTGACTACAAAGTGGCGAGCAGTTCACATATTCTGATGTGCTACCCCATGGGTGATAATGGTACTGCCTTGAATGATATTGCGGTTGCAGCGGGTGGGGCTGCTGCTGGTGATGCAGCCATCATCGACGCAATCTTGGCCGACCTGGACAGGACCTTTCCACAGGCTCTGGGCCTGGCATCGGCAAATTATGTGGAAGGTATTGTCCAGAACTGGGGCGCTGATCCTTATACCTTGGGCGTATATTCCTACCCCAAAATCGGAACCTATACGACGGCCAGTGACAGTAGGCGACGAGACCTCCAAGACCCTGTGGCCAACGGGCGAGTCTTCTTTGCTGGAGAAGGAACCCACACCACTCATCCATCGACGGTGCCTGGTGCACTACATGAGGGCGAACGGGCGGCTCGGGCGGTTCACGCAATAAATACCCTTTACCCGTCCTCCTGCAGCCTAGATTGCTTTAGCTTTAATATTGACGCAGATGAAGAGTTAGAGGCTGATGCATTAACTGACGGATTACTTGTCATCAGACATCTATTCGGATTCTCAGGCGATGCGCTTATAGCTAATGCCACCTCCAACGTGGCTACTCGTCAAGATGCGGCAGAGATTACCATTTACCTCAACGATGCTGAATCCGAGCTAGACATCGACGGGGATGGCGAAGCCAGAGCACTCACCGACGGCCTGTTATTGATCCGCTATTTGTTCGGGTTCTCTGGAAATTCTTTGATCTCAGGGGCAGTGTCTGAGACGGCTGCGCGCACCTCTGCTGAACAGATCGAAACCTACATCAGCGCACGTATTCCGGCCTCTTAATTGTAAGTAAAGCGCTATCTATGCACGTCTGCGGGTCTCAGGTACCTGCGGGCAGGAACCCTATGCAGAAAAGTGTTTCCTGGAGTTTAGTGTCAGTGGTGCCAAATAGGCTGACGACGTACAGCCTCCTGCTGGAGTTAAAAATAAAGCTTGGTACGAGCTTGTCGCGAGAGACTGGGGTCTAGATGAGCAGGCTTCTCAGAGCTCGCTACAATTAATGCTTCATGCACGCGAGCGTTGAATGTTGTGTGTCGTGATATACGTAATGAATCAAATGCTCCAAACAAAAGATATGACCCGTTTGGTTTTAGGAAGATGTGACGCTATTTTACTAACATCCCCTTCTTGTGTGTAAGCATCAGCTCTACTGGTATTTAACAAACGTTTTAGCCCCCGCTGCACTTGAGATAGTCTCGTAGACACCATCTATCTCGAAGGTTATAAAGAACAGTGTTTAACAGGAACGTAAGATGCTCAGAGAAAACGGGGAGAACCTGAGGAAGTTACTGGGGTTAGCGGTTTTTGTAGCCACCCTGAGCTTTGTTCTCTGGGCTTCTGGCACTTCTATATACCAGATCGAAGCTTTAGCGAGTGCTGCAGTCGCAGTGACGGTTTTTTCAGTGGCTGTTTTTCTCCGAACTATCGCGGGAGTATCTTTAGCGTTTACGATTCGTTTAATTTCAATACCACTAGGCCTTTATGTATCGCTTTTGTCGCTAATTCAGGCTGCAGAAGTAGGTTACGGTTTTATTGGTAGTTTTTTAGCGATCATCACAGCAGGATTTTTATTCCTCTCTTGCATGAATGAACGGGCCGAGGAAAAGCAGTTTTCTACGAACACAACTACATGCGTGCTTGCCATTCTTCTAATGCTATTACTGCCAGTCGCAATCTTTACATTTTTGGCTCAATTCCCTCTTTTGAACCTGTGGCAACCGTTCATTCTCGTTCTGGTTTCGGGGTCTTTCATATCTCTATACTTACTTCAAGATAGCAATAAAGCCTTCAGCGAAAGGCTAGTTTTTGCCAGTGCGTACAATGTTGTTCTTCAGGCAGTTATTGCAGTAATGTTTTTTATTATTTTGACGGGTTCGATGAACGATGGCTCGTTTGTTATCAATGTAGCTATAATCGCTTTTTCGATTATCTTTCCTTTAGCACTTTATCTTTCCACTTTAATCTACGCCATTTCAGAGAATTCAGTTGGTGATGTCTCTAAAATAGACATTAAAAATTGGCACATCGTAGAAGGTTATCTCTTTTTTATGGCTATGGTCGTCGCACCACCCAGCATCATAGAGTACATTCTTAGCCAGCAGGGATGACGCCACTGAAGTATGGGTAGCCCCAGCGGCTGCCTTTTTATTGCAGGTAAAGCGCTATCTATGCACGTCTGCGTGGCCCGGGCACCAGTGGGGAACGCACTACAGGCTACTTCTGTAAATCCCATATTGACAATGATCACTATTTTTAATTTGTTCTCTCAGGTGTTCAGGCAAAGCAGGGTGGATTTTTCCAGACTTGCTGTAGTACCTTGTGCTGATAGTTACCACGAACAAGAAATAGAGGATCAGGAGGATTTGTAATGCTGCTAGAAATTGATCGCATACAGCTCGCCGTGCCGGATGTATCCAAAGCCATGGAGGGTTGGCAAGCCATACTCGGTGCAGAGGTCTCTGGTGTCGACAAGGTGGCCTGCCTTGGTGCCGCAAGAACCAGTTTAAGGTTGGGCTCTGGTATCGTTGAACTTCTGCAGGCCGATGGTGCGGGTATTGTGGCAGATGCCGTGGCGAGCCGTGGGCCTCATATGTTTGGTGCTGGTGCTTCTTGTGCGGACGTGACGGAAGTTCGGGGCATGCTCTCGCCGCAGTTCAACAATATTGTTGAAGAAGGTAAGCAACTGTTTGTCGATGGGCATGATATTGGAATTCAAGGTCTTCGTGTTGTTGTTAGCAAACATGAAGACAGAACTGCAGTTGGTCTGACAGACTTCTTCTACGAGGCAACGCTGCTGGCTGCCAGTTCGGTTAAAGAGACCGCCAGGTTTGCCAGGGTTTTTTCACTGGATGCCCAGGAGTTTGTTGAAATCAACTCACCAGGTTTCGGCTACTCTGGAACGCTTACGCTGTTCAGAAAAGATTTATTGCATAGGTTCGAGGTCATAACGCCATTGGTACCCACAAATACCATGGGCCGCTTCTTCGATAAGATTGGCCCTTGCCTGTATATGGCATACGCTGAAACATCCGACCTGCTTGAGATTGAGAGCAGGGTTAAGGCCAGGGGTGAGGCGGTTACTATTGATCGCCCTGAAGGTCGTGGCGAAGATCAGGTTGCCGATGGTCTCTGGCTTCACCCTAAATCACTCGGTGGCATGATGCTCGGTCTTTCCAGGCCTTCTCAAGCATGGCGGTGGTCTGGTCACCCGGAAAGAGTCGAGCCAATCTGATGACGATAACTGTAGAAACCAATGGACGAGTGCAAACGTTAACCCTGAACAGGCCTAAAGCCCTGAATGCCTTCAATGATGGTATGTACAAAGCAGTCGGTGATGCGCTTTCGGCAGCAGCGACTGATGATGAAGTATCTGTTGTGATTATCACCGGTGCGGGCCGAGCTTTTTCAGCAGGCCAGGATCTTGGCGAGATGGGTGATGCGACTCGCCGTGAGAAGGGTTTTGTCGGTCAGTTCGGTTATTTCATCAAAACAGTTGCTACCTTCCCAAAACCTTTACTGGCGGCGGTCAACGGCATGGGTGTTGGCATTGGACTCACTCTGCTGCCGCATTGCGATCTGGTTTATATGTCCAATAGCGCGCGCCTTCGTGCACCATTTGCCACGCTTGGGGTGACCGTTGAAGCGGGTAATTCTTACCTCTTACCGAAAGTACTGGGCTGGGCCAATGCGGCAGATATTCTTTTTACGGCCAGGTGGATCGATGCGGCAAATGCAAAAGAAATTGGCCTTGTGTTTGCGGTCACGGAACATGATCAGTTAATGACTGATGTGTTTGCCAAGGCCAGCGAGATCGCAGCTATGCCATTAGTCTCACTTGTCACCACCAAGAAACTGATGATTGAGCATCGAGAGGACGGGTTCACCAGGGCAAGAGCATCTGAAGATAACGCTTTTGCCAGGCTGACGGGAGCGCCTGCCAATCGTGAAGCTGTTGCTGCTTTTATGGAGAAACGAGCGCCCGACTTCACAAAGTTGGCTGCTGAATAGGTTTGTCACGTCGGCAATCCAGAACAAAGGAGTAAATCTGCCGGATGGGTAGCAAGGCAACTATCAGGCAATCCCTGATTGACGTGGATGATTCGGTACTTATCGCCATTGATATACAGGATCATTTTCTTTCGAAGTATGATGCTGCGATCAGTCAACCGGTTCTTGAGAAAGTGGTATGGCTTGTAAAGCTTGCAACTTACCTGGATGTCCCAATTGTAGCGATGGGTGAGGACATTGAGGGGATTGGCACCTTGAACCAATCCCTACTTGAGGCACTGCCTGATGAGACAAAGGTGCATAACAAACTTAGCTTTGGTCTCGCCGGCCAGCCTGAAATACTGGCCAGTGTTCAAAAGACCGGACGCAGCACGGCTATATTGATTGGTATGGAAACAGATGTGTGTGTAGCACAGTCCGCACTTGGGTTAATGGAGAATGGCTATCAGGTTGTTGTAGCGAGGGATGCTGTAATCACCACGGTTGGTGGTGAGGTGGTTGGCTTGAATCGTATGCATGATGCCGGTGCCGTGATCAGTTCAGTGAAAGCCATTCACTATGAGTGGTTACGAACTGTCGAAAACACCGTTGATATGTATGAGGCGGCATCTGAACTTGGCAAGAATGTGCCAGATTCCCTCGATCTATAACATCTCTGGATATAAACCGTTTGTGATTATTCCCTGGTAAGGGATCAGCGGTTGGCGGTATCCATGGTTGAAATAAATTCCCTTATACTACTTTGTTCAATATCACCCAGATCATGTGATACGACCACCTAGCAACCCTCGGCTAAAATCAATTTGCTTGTTGTTGCATTGTGTCTGATGGAAAACAATCCTTGTGCATCAGGATCTTCTAGAAATTCTTTAGCCTTAGAGGTGGAGGGAAACTCCAGAACAACCACTCTTTCTGGAGACCAATCACCTTCCATTATTTCTGGCTGAGAACCTTGCACGATATAACGCCCACCGTGCTTTTCGATATATTCAGGGATTTTATCAATATATTCTTTGAACCTGCCAAAATCATTAATTGAAAAATCCAATATTAGGTATCCCTTCATCCGAAATATTTCTCCGATCTAAATCTCTATCTTTCCTGAGTCCTGATGGTAGCCACAAAAGCCGATACTTCAATTGACCAGATTATCCCCGGTTTTCTAACTGAAACGTAGGACTGCAAGGATAAGTATTTTAAACCCCATTTTGCCATAATCCAAAAGTATGCGGGTCAAGGAATTCTTGGGTTAAAAGTGCGGGATGTTCATTCGATGGTCAATGACCGTTATGGTGCTGATCTGCTGATCTGCTGGTTTGCACGCGGTAGGGTTGATTAGTGAAAACGACGATGCACGCAAATTCAGTCACATCTGGGCTTTGAAAGTCTTGCGCCCTGTACCAGTGAACCAAAGTGTAGGGGATCTAAAGGTTAACTATTGGAGTATCTTAATCGTTATTTAAATTTATATAAAACACCGGTTTATAGATTTTATTAAACCGATGCCATCTGCGCCATTGTCTGTTCTGCGTGTGTAAATAGGTGTTTAATTCTTCTTATCCGCATGGCTTGTTATGTATTAAATACCTGCTGATAATCTTTTAAGAATTCATCACCTGGACAGCTAGTATCTTTTACAATAAATGTTGGCACCATGTTGGCAATCAGAGGAATAATTACTGCGCCTAACATATCTGGATTTGGCTCTACAGTCAGGCAATATTTAACGTTAGGCTTCGTCTCAAGATACAGTTCTGACGCCGGGCTTGCATTAGCTTTAGCTTGAAACAGATGATTACCAGAATCGATCATGAATTTAGCATATTGATTATTTTGTAGCTCAATAAAATACCGGTTTTTTTCACCTAGATACATGCTCACAGCACCAGCTTGAAAGGCGCTCGCCCTATAAATAACAATTTCAGATTGAGTTGTGCCTTCTGAAACTAACTGAACATTCTTTGAAAGAGTTGTACAACCAGACAAAAATATTGCTATCACCATCACTAAATACTTCACGAACTATCCTTTAATACGAAACTAATACGAAACTAATACATAACGCCCAATTAAGAGGCTCTTTGTGGTTTGCTAAAATTGTGTCGCGAAGCGGAACATAGCAAACTGTTAACTGTCCCGCTTGAATAACTTGTTATGTGTATTTTACACTCGATTTTTAAATATTATTGGGGTTAATAGCATGCTTATTAAAATGATAGATGCAGTGCCAAAACCAATACTTTGAAGTGCCCCGATACCAGTAAAAATCAATACAGTTGAGACTACTAAAATAGCTAATTGTATAAAACCAATTACTCGTCTCTTGTGGAGGTTACCTACGCCACGAAAGATCCAAACTAAGCTTACCGGTTGGTAATCCAGTATTCCGAGGGAAGATCACTATCCAAACCTTTGGAGCTGTGCCAGTATTACCGGATGTATACTTCTAAGCTCCCCATACGCCAAGAGATTCAAGACACTCATGCCGCTGCTGCGGCCCACTGGGCGTCACCCGGAACCTGGTGGTCTGCGGATCAGCGCGCGGCCATCGTTGACGAGGTCCGCAAAGCCTGGGACGCAGAGCCCCTGCCGCCATGGCAAACCCCGAGTAGCACGCCAGGACTGGTAGACCCTCATCACCGCCTGCCCATTGCCGCAATCGACGTTATCTGGCGGTTGACTAACCATGTCACAACACTAACCAAAAAATGGTATGAATCCTACGTACCCAGTCAGTTGTCGCCACAACAATACGTCGAAATCGTCGGCGTCGTCGCGCAAGTTACCTTGACCGACCGGTTCGCCGACGCGCTGGAGCTTGAGCGTGTTCAGTTGCCTGAAGCTCGCCCTGGCGAACCTAGCCGAGAGCAACCTGCTGATGCTGAAGTGGTAGCGCACTGGGTACCCACAGCACCTATTGTCGATGGCTCGTGGAACCCTGCAACGCCGAGCGATGTGCCCAACGTACGCAAGGCCCTGAGCCTGGTTGCTGCGGAACGTATCATGCAGTGGGTTCTAATCGATGCGCACTATGTCCAGGGCGGGGCTTTGGCTGATGATTTCGGATCTAATCACTGGTCGCTGGAGAGAGCGCAGATCGAACTGCTTGGTACCCGAACGTCAGCAGTTAATGAGTGTTTCTACTGAACCGCCAGCCATGCAGTTCTGCTCGGTCGGAGTGGACAGATAGCCGGAATTGAAGTCTCCATGAATGTTGTCAAAGAGCTTGGTGACGACGATGGTGGTGTGGCACATGGGGCACTTCTGGCTCGGCTTTGTGATGCCGTAGCGGGTAAAGATACCGAGGTCATGGCCAACGTGCGGGAACAGGTTTTGCGGGATATGGGCCCTGATCAACTGGTTGACGCAGTCGGTGTCAGCGCGATGTTTCACATGATGAACCGGGTTGCGAACGCGACCGGAACCCCGCTGGACCCGATCATGCTTAAAGCAGGCCCAGCGATCGCAGCCTCGATCGGTGCAGACACATTTTTCAGCGCAGACGATACACCGGGTTAGATCGCGGAGTATGAGTCGGGCTGACTAACCCTAAGTTGGCGCTCTTAGCTAACCACTCAACCCTGCCAGCGAGTCAACGCAAACGCATCCAGCGAATTCGCGCGCGTACTCAATCGTGCCAGACGATTGAGCTTTGCAGCATCGATTTTGTCTTTCGCCACAATGCTAATAAAATCATAGGCCACAACGGTGTTGACGTCCGCCAGGTCGGGTGTGGTACCGCCAAAGAATGCTGCCTCGCCCAGCGTTTCGTCAAGCTCCTGCAGCCCGGCCAGCACCTGCCCCAGCACTCGTTCGCGATACGGCTCATAGAGGTATTCCTGTGGCCTTTGGGTAACCTCGTAAGCGGCCACGACACCTTTTTCCATTACACCGGTGGCTATTGCGGACTGTTTCAAGGTGATGCGTCGTGCTTCTCCTGAAGGTGGCAGAAGAGACTGCTTGCCAGCAAGTTCCAGCGCATAATCAATGATTGCCGCACTATCGATCACAACATCGTTGCCGATGATCAACGCTGGAACGCGCCCCAGGGGATTGTACTGGCGGATGAAATCGACCGCTTCGGCTGCAGCGACCTCCTCGCGAGTGTATGATAGGCCAAGCAGGTTAAGCGTCGTGGCTGTGCGCCGCACGAAGGGTGACAGATCGCGTCCGATTAGAACTATAGACAAGGTGATATCCTCTGTTTGTTATGGAAGTTAGCGTACAACAACATCTGCTTCCCGCGATAGTGGTACTGGTAATGTGTACCATCGGTATGGAACTGCGCTGGGAGCAGTTCCAAGCACTGATCCGCGCACCCAGAACGCCCATTATCGGTACGCTTATTCATACGCTCACATTTCCCATGCTCGCCATGCTGCTGGTGGTTGCCCTGCAGACCATGGACATTGCCGTATCAGATTCGACAGTGATTGGTATGCTGCTTATCGCAGCCTGTCCAAGCGGCGGCTTTTCGAACGTTCTGGCACTCATAGCCCGCGTCAACCTGCCGCTGTCGGTTACCTTGACGCTGGTGTCGTCACTGTTGTCATTCGCCACGGTGCCGCTGCTGATCGGCGGCTTTGGTTTCCTCATTGCCGATCTTGACCAGCCCGTGCAGATTCCTGTAATAGCAACGCTACTACAACTTTGCGTATTAATCCTGTTACCCATTGGAGCAGGTATGGCTATCAGGCGGTGGCAGAAAGCGTTTGTCGAATCGCATCTTGCGCGCATGCAGAACCTGGGCCAGCTAGTGTTGTACATCTGTGTTGTGCTGCTAATCGTGGAAAACTGGTCGGTAATGGTTGCCGGAGTTGTGGATGCCTTGCCCTGGTCAATTCTTTTATGTGGCGCAAACATTCTGACCTGTTACTACTTGGCTAAGTGGTCTGGATTCGTACTGGAAGATCGCATCACCCTAGCGCTGGAAGGCTCAATTCGAAATATCGCCGTGGCGCTGTTGATCGCCGCAACGGTCATGCAGCGCATGGACATTGCGGTGCTACCGACTGTCTACTTCCTAGCCGTTCTGATCGTGGCGCTATTGTTCGCGAAGACCTGGCGACTTCTGTTCAAGGCCTAGCCTCTGCCAGTGCCGGGACCTAAGTTAGTGCGTCTTGGGTGTAGCTTGCAACGGCGGCTTTCACCTTAGACCTGGGTTGGCCAACATAGTCGCTTTAAATGATGAAGCGATTGCACTGCGACAATTCACGTAGCTTTGCAGTTTTATCCAATGCAGGCCGTGTAGGACCAAGAGCAGTTACGCACTCGTGGTTGCCTAAATTGGTGATTCCCGGAGCAAGCCTTGACCTAATGTGCGAGCTATGACATTTCTATGCCTTGCAGGACGGGAAGGGGTACTTGCAGGTAAGCAAAGCCCGCTGATTCATTTTTGCTACCGATTAATTGCTTTGTATCCATAACAGTTCCATAGTTTAGGGATGGCCGTTTTAATTTATCTATATCTGGACAGGAAGTAGCAATGTTCTTCAAGTTGGTGATTGATATGCATTGGTCGATTATCACCCGAGGTCTGCTGTTGATTGTGGTGCTGCCTGGTTTTGTCTCTTCCTGTGGGGATTTCGCAGAAAAAACTGACGGGTTGAATGGTACCTCAGATATTCAGCATGAATTACCCGATTTGCTGCCGTTACAATTGCTGCTTGCTCCGGCTGAGTACCTGGCACCACAGATAAGCCCAGATGGTAACTGGATCAGTTATATTGGTCCCCTTGATGGCGTTGCCAACTTCTTCGTTGCGCCGGTGAATAAGCCACAGCAAGGAAGGCCGGTAACGCACTATACGGAACGCGGAGTACAGGCCACCGATGTCAGTGGGCAGGTGATGTATGCCTGGCACTTCGATAGTAAACAGCTCATTTATCCCAAGGATTATGATGGTGACGAGAACTGGGATATCCATATCGTTGATATCGTCAAGGGTGAAGATCGAAATCTGACACCTTCCCCAGGAGTCAAAACAAGCATAATCGCTTATCACCCCAAATATCCTGATCAAGTCATCATCCAGGCTACTGAACGACACCCGATGATGCCTGATGTTTTTCGTCTGGACCTGAAAACGGGTGATCGCGAAAGCCTTTTTATGAACCCAGGGAATGCACTGGGTTTCCTGCCGGACGGTGACCTTCAACTGCGATTGGCCATCACCGTGAATAGCTCAGGCGGGATAGAGATTAATAGATTGAATGGGGACAACGCATTTGAGCCCTTTCTGGAAATTGCTAACGAAGATCTGCCGGCATTAACCACTTCCAGTTACCAGAAAATATTCCGCGTGACCTCGGATAACGAGAAATTGTATCTCTATGATGTGGAGGGTCGAGATACAACCGCCTTCATATCACTCGATCTTGCCAGCGGCGAAAAAAAGGTTATTGCTGCAGATGACAGGGTAGATCTTTCAGGGATCCTCTATGAGCCAATAACCAATAAACCATTGGCCTATGCGGTGAATTTGACTCGAACATCCTGGCACGCCATTGATGCCTCAGTAAGTGCGGATATTGAATTCCTAAACCAGAAAGCAGCCGGGGACTGGAAGGTTGTTAGTCAGACACACGACAATGACCAGTGGATTGTCCAGGATATGTTGTCACATAAGCCGATTCGTTTTTTCATCTACAACCGATTGGAAAAAACAGTTGTCAACTTATTCACCAGCACGCCAGCGCTGGAGGGGTTGGCACTTTCCAAATTGCACCCCTATAGGGTTCGTACCAATGATGGCTTTGATCTGATCTCGTACCTGTTATTGCCGCCCTGGATGGACCCTGATGAAGATGGCAGACCCTCGCAACCACTGCCGGTTGTCGTCCTGGTACACGGTGGTCCGAGCGATGAACGTGCGCAGTTTGCCTATGGGCCCTTTCTGCACTGGCTGGCAAACCGAGGTTACGGATTGATGTATGTCAACTTCCGTGGTTCGGCTGGTTTTGGCAAGGCCTATATGAATGCCCAGATCAGAGAGTGGGGCGGAAAGATGCATCAGGACATTCTCGATCAAGTGGATTGGGCCATTGCCGAAAAAATAGCCGATCCAGATCAGATAGCCATCATGGGTGGCAGTTATGGTGGATACGAGGTTCTGGTTGCTATGACCATGACTCCCGATAAGTTTGCCTGTGGAATTGATCTGGTTGGGCCCTCTAATCTTGAAATCTTCATGCCCCATTGGGATGAGGATCGAATGGGTGAGGTACTCGGTGATCCACGGACAGAGGAAGGAAGAGCCTTTCTTAGAAGCAGATCTCCCATCACTTTCGCTGATCAGACCCTTCATCCTGTGTTGATTGGACAGGGAGCCAGAGATTCCCGGGTGCCCCAGGATCAGTCGGACATGATTGTAGATGTAATGCAGAAAAATGGTGTCGCAGTCACCTATGTGCTTTACCCTGATGAAGGTCACGGCTTGATGCGTACTGCTAATAATTTCTCCTTTTGGGCCGTGGGTGAAGTGTTCCTTGCAGAATGCCTTGGGGGTCGCAGCATGCCCATCGGCAACGCACTGCAAGGCGCCAGTATGCAGGTGCCCTTCGGTGCGGAATTTATACCAGGCCTCTCTACTGCCCTGGAACAACTCAAAAATCAACAGAGGTAAACACCAACATCCTATAAGCCCGTTAGTTACAGGCTACTTTCCCAGAATGTTCTAGTTCGCGACGTAGATTGTCTCGCAGTCCATGAAGATACCCCTGACGTACTCTCTTGTTCCTGCCATGGATGTCATTACTAGACCGGTGTAATCGCCGGTTTCGGCGAGGAATGCCTGTAGGGTAATGTCTTTAAAACCGTTGTTATGCAAAGCTGTTTCGAATTGGCCAAGGCCTTTGGCATAGGTGGCTACATCTTTGGTACGAACGAGAATATTCATATTGCTGTTGACCTGGCCGATTGTAGCGGTGCGGGTGGGAGTTGTTATAGGTTTCGCGAGAATATCGCCGGTGGTCGCAAATTAAATGCGGTACTTTTGCCGCGGGTTTATGTTTCAGTTGATGAGGCTTGGACAAACCCACGAACATCAACTATCTTGAGTATTCCACATTGCTATCTGGAACCGGGCTGATGTTGAAATGGATTTCAATTTGTTGTGTTCCACTTGCTACTGTCTTCATTGCTTTGTGCTCAGGCTTGGCACTTATTGCAGATGCCAGCCCGGCAGCACAGCGTCATAGCAATGTTCTGGCGGTCATTGGCGGCTCCCATATTGATCGCAGGCACGTGAAAAGCTTCTTCAGTGATGATGCCAAAGTGCTGGAAACTTTGGTTGTTGAGACCTCGGCAGGATCCAGTCCGCCTATCTTGAAAATGCAGCATAAGGACATTCCGTTTTACTACGTTCAGTTTCACGGATTTTCTGATGTGGCTGCTTCGGATATGACGGGTGGCAATTTTGTGCGTATGTTCGCTGCTTTTCATGAACTGGGTGTGACTCATATTATTGCGGGAGCGACCGCCGGCGGTATGCAGCCGGAGTACCGAAATGGGGATCTGATCCTTCCCAATGATTTCATCAACCTGAACTATGAGCGACCTTCCAGTGTTCTGGCTGAGGCTGGTATTCACCGGCCTGGGATACGGTCGGTGTTCAATCCACCGATTTGCCCAGATATTCATAAAGTCCTGTATGAGCTGGCGCTGGAAAATTATACCTTGGGCCGAGTGCATGCAGACGGCGTGGTGGTGCAGGATGATGCCAGTCGATATGAAACGCCCGCTGAGATACGAATGTATCGTGGCATGGGGGGAGACATCATTACCCACAATGTCGTTACCGAAATGATCTATGCACGGCAGTTAGGCATGCATCTGGCTGTGGTTAATGCCGTTTCCAATCCCGCCGTTGGGGTACGGCCGTTTACCAGGGATGAAGAAATGGGGGTTGCAGACAAGATCGCTGAAAATGTGCGACCGATAATCCTCAAAGCACTTGAGAAGCTCTACCATCACCAGCCTGAGTGTGGTGTGGTTTGCAGGGGCGAGCGATATAGCGGGCAGATCGTAGAGGAACAGGCGGGCTGATTTTTTTGAGCATCGTTCGATCCGGTGGGTAATGGGGATACGTGTTTTTCAACCGCACAAGGACGAGTAAACGAGCGTAAAAAAAGTCAAGCGGGGCCTTGGTCAGGATCCCTGATCAGTGCTGCGAAACGCCGGGATCATTTGAACTATTTGTACCTGAGGTACGGGCGCAAAGGCTGGTTAATGAATGTCGCCCTGATAATGTCGTCCTAATATAGTTCGGCCTAAAATATTCACCAATCAGGGGTCAATAGCGGTATTATTTATCAGCTTAGCGGAGGCTAGACCTTATGCATTTCAGTACCCAGGCTAGATTCTCAGTGTGTTGTTTGCTGCTCCTCCTGGTGCTGATCGCCTGCGGTCAGCCACAGCATCTGGAAGGGGTGAATGGGGGCTTTCGGCGGCCAAACTTCCTCATCATCATGACCGATGACATGGGTTATACAGACCTTGGCGCCTTTGGCGGGAATGACATTGCTACGCCGAACCTTGATCGTCTAGCCATGAATGGCATTCGCTTTTCTAATTTTCATGGACATCTGAGCTGCGCACCGTCAAGAGCCATGTTGATGTCTGGCACGGGTAATCACGAAGCTGGGCTGGGCACGCAAACCGATATCGAGCGTTTTCGCGGAGAACGCAACTACGAGCGCTATCTGGTGGATCGGGTCGCGACCCTTCCCGAGATTTTGCGAGATGCTGGTTATCGAACCTATATTGCTGGCAAGTGGGGCCTGGGTGGACCACTGGCACTGGACCCTAGCGATAGGGGATTTGCTAAGTCGTTCGCGCTGGTGCCCAGTGGTGGTGGCCATTTCCAGGCAATCTTTCATCAATCCCGCTATAGCTATAACGGCAAAGAAGTACCTGAACCCGAACAACCCACCTTCTCGACCACGCTATTTATTGATCAGCTGGTTTCTTTCTTCGAAGAAGACAAGAACAGTGATGCGCCGTTTTTCGCTTTGTTTACGCCTACCGCGCCGCACTGGCCTTTGCATTTTCCGCCAGCAATGAAGCCTTCCTTTGATGGTCACTACGCCAGCGGTTATGAACAGCTCCGCGCGCAACGCCTCGCGGGGGCCATGCAATCCGGCGTCCTGCCAGAGGCAGACGTACAGGTATACCAGGCCAAGGCTGCGGCCTGGAATACACTGGATGAAGACGAAAAGGCATTGCAGGCCCAGGTCATGGAAATTTATGCTGCCATGGTCGCTCACCTTGATCAGGAGATCGGTCGCCTGCTGAATAACCTGCAGGCGCTGGGTGCGCTGGAAAACACGTTGATTCTTTTTATTAATGATAACGGTGCGCAGGGTGGTCCGGTTTTCGGGGGCCCGCGTAGTTATTCGGAGGGCCGATCCTTTGATAATCGTCTTGAAAACCTGGGTGAAGGGAGCTCCTGGGTAAACATGGGGCAAGGCTGGGCCGATGCGGTAAATGCCCCATTTCGAGACGGTAAGGGTACGGTATACGAAGGTAGCGTGCGTGTAGCGGCATTCGCAAACTGGCCAGGAATTAAGCAGCCAGCGTCAGTTTATCGGCAATATCTTAATAATATGGATGTCCTGCCGAGTCTGCTCGAATTGGCTGGCATTGCTCATCCGGCGCCGCGTTTCAATGGCCGTGATGTTTTACCGGCGCGGGGGAAATCGTTTGCTCGTGTTCTACGCGGAGATGCCTCGCCCGTTCATCCTGACGATGAAGCGATAACCCTCTCGAGCGCAGGCAGGCATTTCATGCAGCGCGGCAGCTGGAAGTTACTCAAAGAACTGAACGCCGACTGGGAACTGTATAATCTTGCTGATGACCCCTATGAAAGGCGGAACCTTGCGGCAACCCAGCCGGCAAAACTTGACCAGATGCTGACCGAATTTCGGTTGCACGCAAAGCGCAATAATATCCTTGATCGCTGATGTGGAAAATATTTAGGATGGCTTATAACTGCTGTGACACGATATTTTGGATACGCTGATGTAGCTGGGTTGACCGATCAGGTGCCGTTATGACCTTTCAGTCAATAACTAAGGGCCAGTATGGGGGCCCTAAGGTCAAACAAGCGCCTGAGTAACTTTAAATAAGGTAAGTTAGATCTCTCTAGGGATTGTCAAACTCACGCTCACCCCAGTCGCAGGCCTGGCAGTCCGGGCTTAATTGGTAATGGGCCAGCGTGTCGACAATGAAACGATACCAGACTGGGTCCGGGACCCAGACGCTATCAAGGGCTGCCTTTGCTTGCAGTACCGGGACTTTCAGGAAGATCACGCGGTACAGGAAGGCGAAGGTGGAGGCGCGCAGATTAATCTGGCAATGCAGTAGGGTTTTAAGCTCTGGGTCCTGCTGCAGCAGCGCTGCTACCAGCTGGAAGTTCTTGACAGTCGGCCGGGAGAAGTCGACGGCAATATGCGCGTACTCCATGCCGCTGGCGAGCACCAGGTCATCTTCACCGGCAAGCGCTGTTTGATTGCTGGTCAGAGCCAGATAAATGATGCGTTGAAACCCTGCATTGGCTAGCAGCGAGATCTGCTGTTTGCTGGGTTGGCCGGAACTGGAAAATAATTCGCTGTACTGACGGTAGTTCGAAATATCTGCCAGCCCAGATGCAAGTGCCTGTGTTTGAATGCAACAGGCAAGAATGACCGCCGGCCAGGGTGGGGCTCTGAATCTCATGGTTTGTTCCTTGTGACTGTCGCGAACAAAGGCCCTGGCCGCTGCCAGCACATTCAACAGACGCTCTTGTTGTGGCGAGGTCTCAGCTTAGCCTTTCAATCCTGGAAATACTATTTGCAGTTGCTGGGTTTGCTGGACGCAGAGGTAATCCTGCCCGCTTATGATGTTAATTCAGGTTGGTGCTCTAGTTGTTTCTCATCGTTCTTCGCATTATCTGGTTGCTGCTGTGATTCCTGGAACCAGAGTTTATTTATATGATGAGCGTTTAGAAATCAGCAGGTAGAGGCGAAAGATGCGGTATTCTCTAAGACAGTGGATATAACCTGCTAATAGAAGAGGCTCATGAAGATGGCGACAGAACTTCCAACTCAGACACAGACACTCATTATTGGTGGTGGCTCCATCGGCTGTAATACCGCCTATCAGTTAACAAAGCTGGGCATGAAGGATGTCGTGGTCCTGGAGCAGGGCCAGTTGACCTCAGGAACAACCTGGCATGCGGCAGGACTGATTGTGGCCGGATTGCTGAAATCAGAATCTGAGTGCGAAATCTATACCCTGGGTCGTGATCTGTACGCCAATTTAGAGAAGGAGACCGGGATTTCAACCGGCTTTCGGGATGTGGGTTACCTGCAGATTGCCAGTAATCAGGAACGGGTGCATGAGATGCGAAGACTTGCACCCTTCATGCGGCGGCATGGCATCAATATGCATGAAATTTCGACTCAGGAGGCGCAGGATTTGTTTCCCATTGGTGACCTGAGTGATGTCCTGTCCGCCTTTTATATCCCAGAAGATGGCCGCGCGAATCCGGTTGATGTGACCATGTCACTAGCCAAGGGTGCTCGCATGGGAGGCGCGCAGTTCTTTGAAGGGGTCACGGTTGTAGAGATTATGATCAAAAATGGCGTGACTACGGGTGTGCGTCTGGCAACAGGTGAAACCATCACGGCTGAAAACGTGGTGATCTGTGCAGGTATGTGGTCTCGTCAGCTGGGCGCATCAGCGGGCATTAATCTGCCATTGCAGGCGGCTGAACACTATTACTTGATTACGGAGAATATCCAAGGGCTTTCCAGGGATCTTCCGGTTCTGGAAGATCCGTCAACCTATACCTATTATCGCGAAGAGGTAGGTGGTCTGATGCTGGGCCTGTTTGAGCCGGGAGCGGCAGCCTGGAACCTGGATGGTATTCCCGATAGTTTTTCCTTTGGTGAAATCACGCCGGACTGGGACAGAATGACCCCTCATCTTGAAAAGGCGTTCAGCCGGGTTCCATCGATTATTGATACCGGAGTAAGGAAATTCTTCTGTGGTCCTGAGAGTTTTACGCCAGATCTGGCGCCGCTTGTTGGCGAGACCCCTGAAGTACGCAATTGCTATGTTGCTGCCGGTTTGAACTCACTGGGGATTCTTAACGGTGCAGGAACAGGCTATGTACTGGCCCACTGGATCGTAAATGGTTTAGCACCCATTGATGTCACCGCTATTAATGTTAATCGTTTCACCCACTCAGAAAACACACCGGCCTTTCGCCGGGACCGGACGCCAGAGTTGCTGGGACGTCTCTTTGGGCAGCACTATCACAATGATGCCCCGCAGAGTGCACGCGATGTGAAAAGATCGGTTTTACATGATCGGCTAATGGCCGCTGGTGCATTTTTTACCGAAGGTCATGGCTGGGAGATGACCGACTGGTTCGCACCGTCGCCGGAACAGGCGAACATAGAAAAGTACAGCTGGTTCCGGCAGAACTGGTGGGCCTGGCACGCAGAAGAACATAAGGCTGCTCGAGAAGATGTAATCCTGATGGACATGTCGCTCATGTCCAAGTTTATGGTGCAGGGCCGCGATGCCTGTGCACTTTTGAGTCGGCTCAGTTGTAATCAGGTTGATGTTGAGCCAGGAAGGATAGTCTACACTCAGTGGGTGAACGAAGATGGGGGGTTTGAGGGCGATCTGACGGTGACCCGCCTTGCCCTGGATAAGTACCTGGTGATCTGCGGTGAAAATGCCCACGGCCATACTGAAATGCGCATGAATCGGTATATCAGGGAGGATGAGTTTGTCACCATTTTTGATGCCACTGCCGCTACAGCGCAGATTAACATCCATGGTCCCAAAGCCAGGGATCTATTGCAGCAAGTCAGCTTTGCTGACATGAGTAATGAGGCATTCCCCTACCTGACTGCCAGGGAAATTGATATTGGCTATGCCTGTGTTTTGGCTATCCGCGTCACCTATGTGGGCGAGCTGGGCTGGGAGCTTCACGTGCCAACGCTAAATGCGACCCAGGTTTATGATCAGCTGGTTGAAGCTGGACAGGAATTTGGTCTGCGCCACGCGGGACTGCAGACGCTCAGCTCGTTGAGGCTGGAAAAAGCCTATCGAGACTTTGGGGTGGATGTGGACAATACCGATAATCCTATCGAAGCTGGACTGGGTTTCGCCGTGAAACTGGACAAGGCGGGTGGTTTTATTGGCCGTGATGCGCTGGCAGCGATCAAGGATAAGGGCGTGCCCTGTTGCCGCATGCTGCAGTTTCTACTGCACGACCCTGAGCCGCTGCTCTATGGGAATGAGCTGATTTATCTGGACGGCCGTGAGGTCGGTTACCTGCAGGTTGGTGCCTATGGGCATACCCTGGGCGGTGCAGTTGGTATTGGCTTTGCCCGTACAGAAAGCCCCCTGACTGCAAAAATCATCAATGCGGGGCAATGGCAGGTTGAAATCGCGGGCCAGCGATATACAGCCCAAGCATCGCTGAAACCACTCTATGACCCGAATATGGAGCGCATTAAATGTTAATCCCTCTTGAATATGGGGTCAGCAGCGCAATGGGCCTGCGCCTGGTAGCTGACCCTGCCTTCCCAGCTTAACTCCAGTTTATATTAGGCGTGATTCCAGCTATTGGGATCGTCAGAATTGTTCGGTGATAAGCCGATGATATCCCCGCCTGTATGGACACCCAAGCCTAATACGGTGCGATTGGCATAATTAAAATAGGCTACTACCTGGTTAATTTCTAATATTTCACCATCGTTCCAGCCGGCTGTCCTTAGTCGTTGCGCATCAGATTCGACCATGGCGCCGGTTTGTTTTGTTAATTTGTCTGCATAAATAAGCGCAGCACACTGTTTTTCATCAAAGACCGGGTTGAGCAGGCCAGTTTCAAGCGCTGATCTGATCGCAGTTGATCTGGGTAAGTTGTCGACCAGACGAACCATGCCGGCAAAGTGATGTTCTACGCAGTAATGACACTGATTTTTCATGCTGGTGTAGACACCCAGGGCTTCTAAAAACCATTTTGGAATTTCATTACCTGAATGATGCAATACATTTTTGTATAGCGTCATATGCCCTTCCATGGAGTGGGGCCGCAGACTATGAGCCAGCATAATATTGTCAATATTATTGCCAGGGCCTTTTACCCGGTTATACAGCTTAAGAAGTTTACCTCTGGCTTGTTCGTATGGTACATGCTTAATCCAGCTCATCATTGTTCCTGTGTGCTATTTTGATTTCAGCCACATTCAAATTTTGCCGAAGTACGTATTTGTCCCCGGCAGATACTTATAAGTGTTTGCTGATTTTCTGATCTGCGGAATTACCGGGTATTCGGGGAGTGCAGACACCGTCATCCAGATGGTAATTCCTGGCCAGCAGTTTCTTTTGGCTCTTTTTATATCAGCATTAGCGCTTAGTGGGGATTCGGCCAGATTACAGTAATCCGCCTCATTTGCGAAGCTCGGACTCCTATAGGCGCTGATTAAGGCAATCTTGTTCGCCCACTGGATTGCTTGACCCGCCGGGCGCCACTGAATTGATTGATCTGCTCGAGCAGAGTTCAAGCAGGCAGTATTATGTTGGATGTTAGCCAGTCATCACGGTTGAGCCCAGGTAACCTAAAAGCCGAGTCTTTACCCGTTCAGGTGCTTTATTGACCTAAGCGGTGGACGAGTTGATTATGCCTACTATGACTAATTGACATTATATGTCTATTTTGTCACTCGGTTCAATGCTATAGTTGGCACGATCCGAAAGTGGTAGTTACGAAATAGTTATGAAACAGTTTTCAAATAAAACCATACCCCCCCTGTGACGCAGGGGTGAGTATTGGATTCGGAACTCGCCAGACAACGTTAACTGGCCAGGAGGCGCTTGCAAGCCATGGATAGGGCGACTGAGTCTGGCAAGAAAGAAGCTATTCTTGATGCGGCGGCCCAGGTCTTCGAACAGTACGGCTATCGAAAGACTTCGATGGAGGATATCTCGGCTGCGCTTGGGATCTCGCGGGCATCACTGTATTCCTACTTTGAGAATAAGGCAGCCGTGTTTCGGCAGGTCTCGATGGCACTGCATGAACGTGTCTTGGAACAAGCCGAAGCCTGGCTGAGTCAGGATACGATCAGGCTCAGGCAGCGTATTACCGAGGCATTGCTTGCACGACATCAGCCCTTCCCGGCGAGGTTAACTCGCTCAGATCAAGGCAATGAACTCCAGGACGAATATAGCCATCGTTGTGGAGACATTGTTGCAGCTTCGAATACGCGCTTCGAGCATCTTCTTGCGACAGCTCTGCAATCGGCCGATGACGCTGGTACTTTAGATTTGCAGTCGGTCCCACTATCTTCTCAAAGCGTCGCTGAAATGCTTAGTTTATGTGTGGAAGGGCTTAAAGGCGGGCCCGGGACGCCTGAGCTATTCGAGGCTCAGGTCAGGCCTTTCGTAGGCATCTTTTTAGCCGGACTGGAGCGGCGCCGCAAACTACCATAAGAGATCGAATCCGGACGGGCGTTGTCCTGGCAGAAATCACAACGCGCGTTAGACCTGTAAACCTGCATGTCGGAATCTCCCGCCGCAAAAAGAGATCATCCTTCTACCACCCAACCATATGATGTGCCGGCCACATGAAAACGCCTATCGGTGCAGATCAGATCGAAAAATGCTGTATACCTGCTGTGACCTGAGATAGGTCACGAGGGAGACGATCAGGCTGTCTGCGGTACCAGACTTACCAAAAATGTTTCATTGGTTAGAAAGATGTGGTTTATTATTTGTACAACCCCGTTGGAACGCAGACGGGAGGTAACCGGAACGATAATAATCTTATGACAACAGAACTGACCGAGAGCCAGATCACTGAATTTAAAGCCAACGGCGCAATTTTAATAAAGAATGCCGTTGACCCGGATTGGGTGGAGCGCATGAATGAAGTGGTCCAGAACCAACTGGATCATCCGAGCAGTTGGGCCAATGATGGTAGCCCAGGCAACGCGCAAGACAGGATGTTTACGGATCGGTACCTGTGGCAGCAGAATGAGGAAATCAAGGCCTATATCTACCAGTCAGGATGTGCCCAGCTTGCAGCACAGGCCATGCAGAGTTCGACAGCGCGGTTTTACTTTGATCACCTTTTAGTCAAGGAACCGGGTACCCGTGCAGTAACGCCCTGGCATCAGGATGTCCCTTACTGGCCATTTCTCGGCAAGCAGATCTGTTCTATCTGGGTCGCCTTGACCGATGCAACGGTGGCTGAAAGTTCCCTTGAATTTGTTCGCGGTTCGCATCTGACCAGCAAGTACTATATGCCGGAAGTTTTTGGCACCAAGGGCAATCCGAATGTCGCCTGGACTCAGGCAGCGAAGGGTGAGCCGGTACCGCCTATCGAGGAAAATCGATCGGCCTACGATATCATTGGCTTTGATGTCGAGCCGGGAGACGGGATTCTCTTTTCTGCATGGATATTACATTGGGCGCCTGGCAATGCGTCGCTGACTAAACGTCGGGCTGCCCTGTCTACGCGCTGGCTGGGGGACGATGCCATCTGGCATCCGCATGAGGGTGCTGATCCGACTGTGACCCAGGATCAGATTTCAGCCGCGCCTGGGACATCACTGGACAATGAGCCGGTTCTCCCCTGTATCTGGAAGGCCTAGTCTTGGGTTGCCAGATTCAATTCCAGCGAATGATAGTGGGGTAGTTACAATAGCGAGTTCACGAGTGGGTGGCGGTGATTCAAAACTGGGTTTGATAGAGATAATTAGAACTGCGATACACAGTTAAGCAGGTTCAGGTTATAGGGGTTTTTCAGACAGGTGTCGGTTATGGCAAAACAGCTAATTCAATTCTTACGGATAGCCCGTTATCACTTGCTGGCCGTTCCGCTACTGCTTTTAGTATCCTCAGGGGTATTGGCACAGGCCATTATATACGGTAATACGGCCGCGCCTGACAATGCGACTAATGTGTACGGCGTTCGGCCCATGATTGAAGAACTGGCTGGCACAGTCGATATTAAACTGGTACCTGGCTCCCAATTATTTGATTCACGGACCTCCCTGGTATCCATTGGCGCCGGTATAGTTGATGCCGGTGAAGTCATCACGTCTTATTCGCGGAGTTACTTGAAGCATGCTGTGATTATGAATGACCTTATGTATCTGGGGCGAAGCGAGCTTGTCATCAACGCCGCAGCCACCGAAACCATATTAAGGGACTGTCCCAGTTGCAGTACAGATTTTGCCAATAAGAATACTTTGTATTTATCCGGTGCAGCGGCGGGCTCCTACAGTATGTTGTGCAAAAGCAAGGTAACGGCACTGGCGCATATCAAAGGCAAGAAATTCAGGGCAATTGGTGCAAACAGGCGCTGGGTTAGGGCGCTGGGCGGGATTCCTGTCAGCCTTTCCATCAACGATATGATCGAAGGGCTATCCAGAGGGCTGGTTGACTGTATTGTCGGGCCGATTGCCTGGTTAAAATCATTACCTATTATCGACGATGTTAATTATGTCTATCGATACAATGTAGGTGCCTTTAGTTTTGCTACCATGGTGATCAATCGCGATACCTGGGATGAGCTCAGTGGCGTTCAGAAAAACCAGTTGTGGCATGCCCAGGCGGGGCTGTCAGCGCGTATAGTGATCCAGCAGTATGTTGCTGACGCCATACGGGCGACCATGCTGGCAAGACGAAATGACATTCCCATCATACTGGGTGGCAAAGATATAAACGACTTCTGGCTTGAGTTCCGTGAGCAGGAGGTTGCACAGGTGAACCAGATCTCCCGCTCACTCGGTGCCAGGCAACCAGAGAAAATTTCTGCCAGTTTGGTCGAGAATATTGAAAAGTGGCGCAAGATAATTGCGGGTTCTGGATTGCATAGGATTATGTCAGCCGACAGCCTTGACCAGGATGAGTTAACTGCTGCCGTCGAGGAATACACAGACTTACTCAATACGCATATCTATCAGAAAATTGACCCATTGACGTTGTAGCGCGTGTGGGTTCGGCAAAAATTTGCTTTGTATTGACACGGCGTAGTCGATACAACTTTGATACAGGAGCCAGGTAAATGGACACCAAGCTATACCAGGTATTTGTCAGAATAGATGGTGCTTTGAGCACAGCCCTGTGCATTCTGGCAAGCCTGTTCGTTGTTGCTATGATGCTGCATATTGTTGCCGGTATTTTTTCTCGGCACGTCCTGGGCGAGCCCCTGGGTGGCGTCACGGAAATTGTATCGGTCTATGACATGGTGGCGGTGACGTTTCTTCCACTTGCTTATGTCACCCACAGGAATGCGCATATTTCCGTGGAGCTGTTTACCCGTTCATTGTCGCCCTTATGGGCTCAATTGATTGATACTGTGGCGGTACTATTTGTGGTCTTGCTATCCGCATGGATAACAATCGAGACTGCCAATGCTGCTTTTGAAAGTTTTTACATCCGTGAAGTGTGGGAATCTGGTGACGGGTTTTTATCGGTCTGGGTCAGTCGCCTGTTTTTGCCTCTGGGAATTGGTGCCATGACGTTTACCTGGATTTTGGAGGCTGTCCGTCGAATAGATCGACTCGTCCGGCTTAACGCACCTGCGATTAGTGTTCGTTAGATGGAGTTTGCCTGTACCGTCCTTACCGCACCACTGGCCCAGTCATTCATGCTGTGCAGTTCAGGGCCTGGTATCGCGCTGATCTGCAAAGTTATTAAACGAGAATAGTAAAATGTCAGATATCTCCATTGGTTTTACCGGCATCGGTCTATTATTGCTTTTGATGGCGCTGAGAGTGCCCATCGCCTTTGCCCTGTTTGGGGTTGCGGTTATTGGCCTGGGGGTCACCGAGGGCGTTGATATTGCAATGCACCTGGTACGCATAGAACCTTTTCACTTTGCCGCGCACTGGTCGTTTTCTGCCATCCCCATGTTTATATTGATGGGTTGCATTGCCCAGCACACCCGCCTGGCCAGTGAGCTCTTTAATGCAGCAAGGTTATGGCTCGCCTGGGTACCAGGCGGGCTGGCTGTGGCAGCCAATTTTTCCTGCGCTGGTTTCGCAGCAGCTTCAGGGTCCAGTCTGGCAACGGCGGCAACAATGGGGCGTATCACCATTCCGGAAATGGTTGATGCGGGCTATGACAAAGGGCTTGCCTCCGGGGTTGTTGCCAGTGCCGGCACGGTAGGCAATATGATCCCACCCTCCATCACTTTCATCATTTTCGGTATTTTTGCCGAAGTTTCGGTTACCAAGCTTTTTATGGCTGGGATTTTCCCAGGATTACTGACTATCAGTATTTACGCCTGCATGATTATTGTGCGCTGCTGGCTCAAACCGGCTCTGGCACCCAGAACAACGCTGAGCATCAGTTGGTCAATGCGGTTTAGATCTTTGCTGCCGATCTGGCCTATCTTTATCTTGATTGTTTCTTTGCTAATTGGTTTTTATCAGGGTTACGTCACCGCCACGGAGGGCGGCGCATTTGGCGCCTTTGTGCTTTTGATTATCTCGATTCTGCAGAAAAGAATGACCCGGGATGTTTTTGTAAAAAGCATCAGCGATACGCTGCTGAGTACGACCAGCCTGCTGTGGATTGCCGTAGGTGCCATCATGTTTACGCGTTTTCTGGCTATCACCGGTACGTCGGGTGCCATTAGTGATATCGCGACGGTGTGGGTGGGTAGTCCACTGTCTGCCATTTTAGTCGCTGCTGTTATCTTCCTGGTTCTGGGTATGTTTCTCGATCCCATGGGAATTTTATTGCTGACCTTACCGATCGTCCTGCCTATGTTCAGGGAACTTGATATGAATTTAATCTGGATCGGCGTCCTGGTCGTGAAATTTATTGAAATAGGCCTGCTGACACCGCCGGTGGGTATGAATGTCTATGCCATTAAGAACGTGGTCGACGATACCATATCCTTAGGCACAATCTTCAAAGGCACATTCTGGTTTCTGGCCTGCGAAGTTGTGGTGGTGAGTTTGCTTATTTACTTTCCGCAGATATCGCTGTTCATCCCGGGATTGCTCAACTGATGATTAGCGCTGGTAGTGCCTGCCGGACAGTTTGCACCATTAATGCCAAGGGCCAATATGGATAAATCTGATACACCGTCAACTGGAGAAACGCAGGCCCAGCGCGCAGCGCTTGATATGACGGGCGACGAGTTTCGCCAGGTTGGCCATAAGCTGGTGGATGATATTGCTTCATTCCTGGACGATATCGATAATCGTAAAGTGCAATCGCCAGATGCTGTTGTAATTGCGCAACAGGTTCTGGGTGATGAGGCTTTGCCGGTTAGAGGTTCGGCCGCCAGTGATATTATCGACCAGATTTCCAGTTTACTGCTAGAAAAATCCCTGCTGACTGCGCACCCGCGTTTCTGGGCCTATATTAATGGTTCGGCCAGCCCTATTGGTGCCCTGGCAGATATGTTAGCTGCCGCCATCAATCCGAATCTTGCAACCTGGTCAGTGGGCCCGGTGGCGTCTGAAATCGAACGACAATCGGTGCAATGGATTGCTGAGTTACTGAATTACCCTCGGGATGCAGGGGGTCTTCTGGTCAGTGGCGGTACTATTGCCAATATTACTGCTCTGCTGGCCGCCAGGCGTGCGTTGCTCGGCGCGTCTATCAGACAGAATGGGTTACAAAATGGTCCAGTTCACCAATATAGATTCTATGCAACGCCAGAAACCCATGCCTGGCTGGAAGAAGCGGTGGATATCATGGGCTTTGGTGAGTCAGCCATCACCCGGGTCGAAACAGATGAATTGCTGAGAATGGATACGGCCCATCTGTCAGCCTGTATTGCCCGGGATAGACAGGCCGGATATGTTCCTCTTGTGGTTGTGGCCAGCGCCGGGACCGTGTCAACCGGTGCTATTGATCCGATCAACGCCATTGCTGAGATCTGTACGCAGGAGAAACTGTGGTTTCATATTGATGGCTGCTATGGTGCCGCCGCCGCGGTACTAACGTCTGCTCCTGATGACCTTCAGCATCTTGGCCTGGCCGATTCCATTGCCATGGACGCTCATAAATGGCTGTTTGTGCCGCTGGAGGCAGGTTGTGTTTTGGTAAAGGACAAGAATCACCTGATCGATACTTTTGCTCACCAAACCGGTTATTACCCGGTTTCTGATGAGCAGAATCCGTTACCAGTTGGCTATAGAGACCAGGGCGTGCAGACCTCGCGTGGATTCAGGGCACTCAAGGTCTGGATGTGCCTGCGCCAGGCGGGTCGTGAGGGTTATGTTGCCATGATCGGCGACAACATTGACCTTGCCCATCGCCTGGCTGGACTCATCGGCAAGACCGTAGACCTGGACCTTCGATACCACAGCCTCAGTATTGTGACCTTTCGCTTCAACCCTGGATTGGAGGTGCTCGCTGAGATGGTCGTTGCAGATCAGAGTGAGCCAGATGCTAATGGGCTGCTCAACAGAATTAATCAGAACATCCTGAAGAAATTGCAGGCGGAAGGCTGGGCTTATCCCTCCCATGCTCATATAGGCAATGAATTTCTAATCAGAGTCTGTATTACTAATTTCCGCAGCAGCACACGAGATATTGATCTGTTACCGGCAAAAGTGGTTGATATAGGTCGGTCGTTAATTTGATATTGCCTGATCCGCATTGCCTCATGGCAACGCTTGGGTCTTATTGAATTAGCGATCCTGCTGCGTTACTTTGATGTTTTCTTGATCCCGTAATGATTTGTACCGGCAATACCAGCAGGAACAGGCAGAAGACCAGATACCGGTCTTGAATCGGGCCTTAGGCATTTTCTCGATTGGAAGACGATGACTGGCCAATTACCCCTATGCCAGACTGGGGTAACCGAAACCTAAGAGGTGGTAAATGACAGATAAAGCAGTGGTGTCAATTGGTAAGATTAAGCTCAAAAACCCGCTGATCTGTGCTTCCGGTGAACACGTCATGGATAGAAATGGCATTAGAGCGGCGCTGAAATCCGGTGTAGCCGCGGTGGTTGCAAAGTCGACCAATGAGACCGTTGCGGCCCGGGAACAGATAAAGAAAGCGGATTACCTACTGCTCGATGAAAACTGGCAGGCCATAGTTGGCGATTCGGCAAGCGCTCGAGCAGCTACCTTTATCTGTCGTTCAGGCTTAACGCCGCAATCCTTTGAGGAATGGCTGGCAATGGTGGTAGAGATGGATAAGGAGGCCCGGGAATACGGTGCTTATGTCATTGCCAGCATTATTCTGGCGGACCTGGATGCGGCGGTTAGCATGAGTCAGCAGATCGAACAGGCTGGAGTCAGGATACTTGAGCTCAATGTAGGTACGCCTTACGGCGATGAAGTTGAGGATGATTTGCTACCCACCGAGCGGTCCTCAGATCGAATTGAGACTATCGTCAGTACTGTCCGCAAGGCGATCACTATTCCGCTGTGGGTGAAAATAACAGGCCAGAGTGAACACGTTGACCGACTTGTGCTGGCAGCAAGGCGGGCGGGTGCTGATTCGGTGGTTGTGCCTGGACGTTTTATGGGCATGATTCCTGATCTGGAAACACAAAGGCCATACCTTGATACTAATGTTGGTGTGGGTGGGTACTGGAACCTTCCGCTTAGCTGTTACTGGCTGGCGCAGATCCATAGCCAGTTAAAGCGCGAGCGCAAAGGTGATCAGCCAGTGTTCCCTCTGGTGGGTACCAATGGTGCTCGAAATGGAGAAGACGTATTGCGATTTCTGTTAGCAGGTGCCAGTGCTGTGGAAATGGCATCGGCGGTACTGGCTGGCGGGTTCGAGGTTTTGAGCGCTGCAATTGCGCAGATTGAAGATTATTTAAAACAGAAAGACACTCAAGCCAGTAATCTCATAGGCAAGGCAGCGGCGGTCAGGAAGTTTGCAGATATGCCGGCACGCAAACAGCCCTGGAAGCAGTTTCTCAGTGCCGGGTAAAGGGTAGCTAGGATAAATTCCGCCGATTCCCTAGCAACCCGTAACAAGCCCATGAGTTAACAAATGCATGAACTATATCAGCAGGACAAGGCCACCCGGCAGCGCGGTTAGACCTGGCTCTGAAAGGCGGCGCCAGGGGTGGCACAGATTGAATGTCAGGGCGTGATTGTAAGGGCCCTGGATGACACCCGACTGCAGTTTATCAAGGATCAATTGAAAGTAACCTGATATGGTTTATTCTGGTAAGGGGCGCTTGCGGAAATAGGCATACAGGTTCGAATTCAGGTAAGTTAAGTGAGGCTAGTTATGAATAATGAAACAAAGCAACCCGATAATGCCAGGGGGGCGAAGATCGAGGCATTACTTGAGGGCGCTATAGATCTGCATTGTCATAGTGGTCCGTCGGTCATGCCCAGAGACATTGATCATATCGAGGCTTTGCGGCAGGCATCTGAGGTTAAGATGAAAGCCATATTAATCAAGGATCATTATTACTCGGCGACGCCCATTACCGAATTATTGAATTTACATTTTGGTGACCTTGGCGTTCTGGCCTTGTCGGGTGTGCCTTTAAATAATGCCAGTGGTGGACTCAATATCTTTGCTGTTGACCATGGCATCAAACTTGGGGCTAAACTGGTCTGGATGCCCACCTTTTCGGCAGCTAATCATATAGACCATCACAAAAAAGATGATGATTTCGCTAATAAATTTCCTCAGACCGTCAAGAAGGCCCTGGAACCAGAGCCGCTGACGGTACTAGATGCCAGTGGCAGACTTCTTGACGAGGTCATACCTATCCTGGAACTCATTGCTGAACACGATGTTGTGCTGTCGAGTGGCCATTTGCATATTACCGAAATATGGCCTTTGTTCGAGGAAGCACGAAAGCGCGGGGTTAACCGTCTGCTTGTTAACCATCCTACTTTTGTTGTTGATGCCACACTTGAAGATATGGCCGTACTGGCAGATATGGGCGTGTTCATGGAACATTCATTGTGTATGTTCATGCCGGGGTCTAAATTCAAATTCTGGGACAGCGAAGACCTGGATCAATATATTAAAGCCGGCACGGTTGATAAAACGATTCTCGGCTCGGATCTGGGCCAGGAAGGAAACCCTTATCCGGTAGATGGTTTTCGTGATGTGATTGGTAAGTGCTTAGATCTTGGCTATTCAGATCAACAGATTAGGAAAATGGTATCAGGTAATGCGCAATCTCTGCTGGGCCTGGATTGAAGGCAGGTCTAAACAGTTAGCGGATTTACTAGAAGATGCCAACGATATAACGATGTAATGATATGAGGAGACACAGGTGACAGATCAGGTCATGTTTTATAACTGGGACGAGATAGAAGGGGAAGTTGTCAGGCCGGGCGTCACTCGCAAGGGCTTTCGCGGTGATGATGTCATGCTGGTGATGAATACGCTGGCCCAGGGCATGGAATTATCGCCGCATAGCCATACATTTGAACAGGTAGTTTATATCGTGCAAGGCGCTGTTAATTTTCATGTCGATGGCGAAGTGTATGAAGCCAGTGCTGGCAGTGTGATCCGCATTCCGCCGCATAAAGAACATTTTGCCGAACCCGTTGGCGATGTACCGGTCCTTAATCTCGATGTATTTGCACCCTTGCGACAGGATTACATGCACCTGGTGGAGTACCAGAATTTTGAGGGCGATTGAGATTTGAATGGGATAATTTTCTTTAATCTAATCTAATCTAATCTAATCTAATCTGATCTGAAGTACCCGGTGTTATTCAAGGCCGGCTCTGCTGAGTCCCCAGTATTAACCGTATGGGGATGCCAGCAAACACTTACAATCCAGCAGACGGTCGCTACCAGAAGACTATTTGTTTCTCAGTAAACCATGGACAACGAGTGAGCAGCCGAGAACCAGCGTAATCCCCACACTGATAAGGCCCAGGGTAACCAATTGTTCCTGCCAGATCTGACCAGAGAAGCCTTGTCCGGCAATGGGTGTGGTGTTGCTGGTGCCAAACAGGGCGGCCAGGGCAGTGAACAACCAGTTCGCATAGGTGCCATAGGTAATAAGCCAGAACGTGGTTTTATCAAGTATTGGGGTTAGCCTGATATGCGTCCAGACTGCGCCAAGGGCAATAAGAAAGGTGCCGTTCATCACTGCTTCAAGATGACTTGCCAGGCCCATTCGTGGATTCAGGAAACCAGGGATGGCAAAACCGGTCAGTAACCCCAGCAAGAATAGAATCGCACCGGCGATGATAATATTATTTTGTGTTTTGGTTTGCATAGGAAACCTGGGTTACGGTATTGCCTAATCGTAACCCATTAGTATCAGCATTTATCCCAGAGATTCGCCTCAGTTAGTTACCCGTAATAAAAGCAGGTAAGTACTTTCTCCTTGGCGCACCGAGTTGACGCTTAGTTGCTATCGGCTACCCAGTTGCCATGGAAGCCTGCTGGAACGCGAACCGGCAGTTGAATCCTGGCTGCTGGCTCACCACAGAAATTCTGGGCATCGAGTATCAATACTTCGCTTCGATCAATTTCGGGTTGATAGATATAATTGAGAACCCAGCCCTGGTCTTCATCGCTGCCCTGGGGGTCTTTAACAAACACGGCTTCGCTGGCCTGGCCTCCGTCCAGATGCCGGTATTCAGCGCTGCCATCGGTCAGGTTATATTTAACCAGGGCTTCGCCATAGGGCCCTGCAGAGGAAAAAGCGGCACAGTAGCCGTATTGGTGTTTCAGGCCAACGACGGTATCACAGACTCTGGGGAAGTCGACCATTCGGTCATCGAGCTGGGTTTCGGTAACCCGGCCGCTGTCCTGGTCAATTTCCCAGCGATACAGCATGGGTGGAGAATTGGAATCGGGTTTCATGGTGTCGTTCATGCGGCAGACATCAATAATGATTTTGTTGCCTTGCTCATAGGCGTTAAGTGGGTGGAAGACATAACAGGGATCGATATCATACCAGGTCATGTCTTTGTTGCTGCCATTGCGCGGCATGACGCCAAGCCGTGCGCCATAGCTCTCGTCCCAGAGAATGGGCAACCCTGTGGTGGACATGCCCTCAAAGTTCCAGACAGCGGGTAGATCCATAAAAATCACATGATTTCGGGTGATATTAAAGTCGTGGATCATGGTTGCCCCGGGAACCGTGATCGGTTCGTTTTGCAACAACTCACCTGCTGGGGAAATTCTCAGATAGGTCAGGTAAGGTTCAGTCATGCCATAAGAAAATGCCAGCAGTTCACCGGTTTCGGGGCAGATCTTTGGATGCGCCGTCATGGGCCCCGCCAGCTTACCGTTATAGTCATTGGGGCCAACGGTTTCCAGCTCATTGGAGACGATAAAAGGCCAGTGACCCTCTTCCAGCGCCATAATCTTTCCGGCATGTTGAATTACGTGGGTATTGGCGGCAGACATGGATAAGTCACCCAGCCCATCCATGATATCGGCGTCGGGTTTGAGATAGAGTGGCGTTTTTACATAGCGGTTGCGGTACCAGTTAGCCTTACCTTCTCGCAGTTCAACACCATGAAGCATGCCGTTACCCAGAAACCAATGGGCGGAAGTACCGGACTGTGGGTTCGAGCCATTGCGCAATAATCGTCCATTTAACGCTTCGGGGATTTTGCCGGTGACGGTTAGCTCTGTTTCCGTTCGCTCCTCAAAAACCGGCGCGAAGTTATCCTCGAGCCAGAATGGGGGTTTGTCCTGTAATGCTTCACTCATCTCCGCTACTCCTTTGCTAATTTTAGCGCTTCCATTCTGCGCGTTTGATTATTGGGCTCGGGCCTTAATGCCTGCTGGTAGAAATCCCCTGCCTGTTTGCTGTCTGGTAGATCAGGGCCGTTGTTCTGTTGAGTGTATGCTAATTGATCCTGTTCTAAATTGCGTTAAAGACCTCTGCCCAATCCTCTATTGCTGTCTCGTGATCATGCACCAGTTGTATCGTAACCTGATCATAACCAGCGGACTCAAGCGCCCTCAGGCGGTCAACTAATTCGTTGTGGGTTCCGCTCATGGTGGTGCTCTGCACCAGCTCAGGGGTCACGTGTTTTTCTTCCGGCCGGACAAACATTAAATGGCCGCGATGATTGCTAAGGTATTTTGCGTCAGAGGGTTCATAGTGCTGATGTTCTTTCAGGTACTCAGCGACAAGGTTGCTCAGCGGGCCCTGGGGTAGATTAGCCCCGGCCATGGCGCCAACTTCATCGGCAAGGTTATGAAACATCACGGCGGTAAGTGGTGCAGCCTGGGCCATCAGTTTGTATTCATCTGTTTCAGCCTCACCGGTGAGAACCGCGCCAAGGAAGAAAAGATTTGCTTTGAGCTGGGTGCTGTCATGACCCGTTTTTTGCCAGATCTGCTGCATTTCCTGTAGGCTCTCTACCGCGCCCTGAGCGCCGAAATTCAGCCAGCCTGCGCCTAAATCAGCGGCGATGTGCTTTGCTTTGGGGCCGAAAGCGGAAAACCACAGAGGGATTTCCTGGTCGAGATCGATTAGTTCAAGATCGGGATTTAGAAAACCGATTTTTCGATTCAGGCCCTCGAAATCCCATTCGATGGTTTCGCCTTGCAACAGTTGCTGAACACGCTCGATATAAGTCTGGGTTTTTTTAAGAGAAATTGCACCCAGACCCATGGTGCGTCGAGCAGTAAAACCAGTTCCTACGCCAAAGTCTATTCGGCCGGGGGCTAGCCTGGATAGAGAAGCCAGTGCGTTAGCTGTGACCGGCTCGATTCGATTAGAGGGTACCAGCACACCTGTGCCCAGTCTGATGGTGGATGTTTCGTGTGCAGCCAGGGCCATACAGATGAAAACATCGGGGTTGAGGAGCTGAGTGTCATAGAACCAGGCTGCATGAAAGCCCAGTTCTTCTGCTCGTTTTACCCAGCGCCATGAATCGACTTCCGATGCGAACGCCACTGAATATTGCATGGTCTCTCCTGTGCAGGGCCAATGTAATTGAATAGTCCGCTACTCTTGCTGAATAGTATTGGTGATGCCTTACATTTAAGCAACCGATAGTGCCAACGGTAATCTGGTGCAGCCTGGCTACGGTGTTCTGGCAAAGCCTTACCCTCGCAGCGCTGCTGTGCTTGATATTCTGCACCTGAAGAGCAAGCTAAACCGGGTAATAGAGTGAAACTTCGAAGTGATTGCGCAGCAAGATTGGGCTTATATTAGCTCGATAGTTGCCGTATTCTAGGCTTAATTCAGTTAATCGGAGGGTTAGACTATGCCGACCCGGCGAACTTTACTTCAAGCCATGTCAGTGCTGCCGATGGTAGCAGGGTGTGGCCTGTCAACCGGCAATGCACGTCACTATACGCCGAGCGGCCTACCTCTACGGCGTGTTAATGTCAGTCAGCAAAGGGTTATTCGAACTGTAGCGGGCCTGCGGCCTTTCCGCTCTTCAGGGTTCAGGGTCGAGGCTGAATCCGTGGATTCAAGGTTACTGATCCATAATTATGGTCATGGCGGGGGTGGTATCACGCTTTCCTGGGGTACATCACACCTGGCCATGGAAATAGCCATGCAAAGCCAACACCGCAGGTGCGCGGTACTGGGCTGTGGCGCGGTGGGCCTGGCTTCTGCCAGGCTGATGCAGGATCGAGGCTGGGACGTGACCATTTATGCTAAGGACCTGCCGCCGGAGACAACCTCAAACATCGCTGGCGGGCAGTGGTCGCCGACTTCGGTTTATGACGATGAATTTGTCACGCCTGAATTCTCGATGCAGTTTGAAGCCGCCATGCGCCATTCATACCGGTATTTCCAGAACCTGGTGGGACAGAAATATGGTGTTCGCTGGATCAGCAACTACCGCATCAAGGGTGAAGGTTATGAGGACGATGGCTTCACCCGTAGCCACATCGACATGTACCCGCAGCACCAGACACTTGCTGCCGGAGAACATCCTTTCGCTGTCCCTGAAGTGCTTCATTACAATACCATGCTGATAGAACCGGCCGTGTATCTGCCGGCGGTGATGCGGGATTTTCATATTGCCGGCGGGGTTATCAAGGTCAGGGAGTTCATAGACCGTGCTGATGTCTTAACGCTGGAAGAGCCGGTGATTATTAATTGCACTGGACTGGGTGCCAGGGACCTGTTCGATGACAGGGACTTGTTCCCGATTAAGGGCCAGCTTACTTTTTTGTTACCTCAGTCTGAGGTTAATTACATCACGCTGGGTAGGCGCGGGCTCTATATGTTCCCGCGCAGCGATGGTATTTTGCTTGGTGGTACTTTTGAGCGCGACCAGTGGTCGCTGACACCTGATCCCGTGGAAACCAGGCGTATTGTAGAAGGTCACCGCAACTTCTTTTCGGCTATGGAAGATCCCTGGGCTTAAATGCTAGGCTGCCGGAGGGGCATCACTGGATTTGCAACCTGGTTTACAAGGCGTATCGAGCCCACCAGCGAACTAATCAAAGGAGAATCTGTCTGGCCTGAACGCCTGGTAAGTCGCTGCTATCTCCTCGTTACTGGCACCGCCCAGGGGCGCGATGATGTGAGTATGGATGCCACCGGCGGCATCTTCCCGAATACGGTTGTGAACCTCCGATGCGCTGCCAGCAATGATGATTTCATCGATAAGCTCGTCAGTCAGTGCACCGCCTGTTTTGTTACGATCTTTCTCGGCCCAGCCTTCTGCGATCGTACTCGCTGCAGTGGGATAGCCGGCCCAGGCTAGGAATTTGTTGTAAACAGGGGTGGCGTAGTAGGGAGCGTGGGTTGCCCTGAATAGATTTCGAGCTCGTTCCTTGTCATCGGTGACCAGCACCATAGCTCGATTGACGATTTCGACGTTAGTCGGGTCTTTACCAGCTCGTCTGGCACCGATTTTAATGTGCGCCATCATCTTTGGCAGCGCTTTTCTCGGCCACAAATTGAAGATAACACCATCGCCTGTTTCTGCAGCCATTTCAATCATCCTGGTACGCAGCGCTGCGATGTAGATGGGCGGTGGGTTTTGCAAAGGCGGTTGACGATAGCCATTGCTCGACAAGGTGGTTAAATTGAAGTTGGATTTTTCCCCCGTCAGCATTGACCGCACCATCTCGGTGGTCTCTTTGACCCGGGTAACCGGTTTGTCCAGGGGAATGCCATTCCACTGACCCATGATAGTCTGACTGGATGAACCCAGGCCCAATACAAACCGACCCGGAAGCAGCTGTTCCAGGACATTGGCAGAAGCTGCCAGGACGGCTGGTGTTCTGGTGTAAACTGGCGTGACAGCAACGCCCAGCCGGATGTGATGGGTGTGGTGGGCAACCGCAGCCATTTGGGTCAGGGTATCCGGTGCACCTGCGTCACTGAACCAGGCGTCGGTAAAGCCGTGCTGTTCTGCCCAGACCAGGCGTTCGATGGTCGAGGATAGTTTTGGTCCAGCGGGTAGGGTCACCGCGATTCGATTTTTTAGGGTCATAGCAATATCCTGTAAATTAAAATAAAACACGTTGTTGTTAATTGTGGCATGCTTTGATTATGAAACGGATCGTCCGGAAATGAAATTATTGGCTTGGTTAAACGGGCAGCAGCGTGCGACCAGAGCCAGTATTTGGTTTTAAGGTTTCCGGGGGAAGCTTGCTACCTCAACAGTTCACTGAGCCCCTTTGCTAGATAGATTGCACCGATAATCAAAACGATATAGCGGCCGGCCATTTTGAACTGGACATCCGATATCCGTTTAACAATCAAGCTGCCAAGAAAATTTCCTAACAGCGCGGCAACAATCACAGTGGTGATGAGCCAGCTGTTAAGGCTATTGCCAGCAGACATCATCAGGCTGCCATAATAGATAAGCTTGAGAATGTGACCGAAAGTCTGGGTTACTGCTTTAGTGCCAAGGATCTCTTCCTTGGTTAGTTTGCTCTGGAGATAAAAAATGTCCAGGGCGGGGCCTGATGCGCCGGCGAGCATCTGCGTCAGGGTGACCACAAGGCCCGACAGGAATGCTATTTTAGGCTGCTCTATATCGAGATTAAATGACTTGGGTAGCATTCTGGTAATAAACGGAAATAAGCCGATGAGTAAGAATATGAGTCCCGCAGGGGGTATAAAGGCGGTGACAGAAAAGATAGCCAGGATAGTGAATGCGCCCAGGGTGTAGGGAATCAGCACGGCCTTCCTGATATGGTGACGATACCACCAGACTCGAGAACCATTAGAGAAGGTCTGGGTAATGCCATGCAGCATCATTGCGGCAGGAACTGCCAGGAAAAAGCTGAAGATACCCATTAGAATCATACCGCCAGCCATGCTTAATACACCGGAAATAAAGCTGGTAATTAGCGCTGCGGTAAAAAGTAAAAGATACATCATGGCACCTTCGTAAAGCAGTTGTTTGATAGCGATACAGGCAGGGAAACATCATCGCAGGCTCGGATAGTCGACGAAGCATAGCCGGTCGGGAAACTTTTTGATATTCCTGGCTGTTTACACAGTAAGTGGCTAGGTATGACCTACTACAAGTGCATATTGCGTTGCGATCCGCTTGGCTATCCAGGCCCTGACTGGGCAGAGATTTTTCACTATAAGTCGACGGAAAGCCGTTTTCTTCCATTGCTGTCAGTAGCATAATGTTCGAAATTGGTAGGGGTCCTGGCGAACCCAGGACAGTTAGAGCGCGTATTGTTAATGGAGGTTATGGTGGCCAGTAAATCTTGCCTGAGGTTCTTTATTTTTTGCCTGCTATTTTGTTGCATCCTTCCCGCCGGTGCCGCGCGAGAGGACTGGGCAAGGCCATTTCCAGGTCATCGGGTAATCGGTAATCTGTATGCCGTTGGTAGCTACGATTTAGCTGTTTTCCTGATTACCTCTGATAACGGTCATATTCTTATTAATACCGGACTCGAGGATTCCGTAGAGATGATCAGCGAAAATATTCGCGCTGTAGGTTTTCGCTTGCAAGACGTTAAGATATTGCTATCGCAACAGTCGCACTGGGATCATACGGCTGGTCTCGCGGAGATAAAGGCGACCACGGGCGCGCTGATGTTGGCAACACCCAGAGATGCACAGATACTCGAAGATGGTGGCTACAGTGATCCGCATTTTGGCGGTCAAGTGTCTTTCAAACCTATCAAGGTCGATGGTATTGTCGGCGATGGGGAGGTTATCGAGTTAGGTGACCTGCGGTTAACCGTGCACGAACATCCCGGCCATACCGAGGGCAGTTCCAGCTACAGTATGTCCGTGCGTGAAAATGGCAGAGACTACCAGGTGGTGATTGCCAATATGGGCACGATTAATGCCGGTAAAAAGCTGCTGCAGGGACCTACTTATCCAGGCGTTGCTGATGACTTTGCCAGTACCTATCGAAGGCAGAAGGCGATGCCAGTTGACGTGTGGGTTGCGGCGCACGGCAGTCAATATGGCCTGCATCGAAAATGGCAACCGGGGCAGCCTTATAATGTGTCGACTTTCGTGGATCCTGAAGGCTTCCAGGCAGCGATTATTGTACTGGAAAAACGTTATCTCAAGCAGATGGCAGAAGAACGTGCCAGTATGGAAGTGGAACAGTAAACTGTTCAAGGTTCGCCAGTTCTCAGATTTCATCAGGCCCGTCTATTTCGTTAAGCGAAGGGATTTTTCCCTAGACTGCTTAAATTGACCGCTTAAGTAGAATGCCCATACGGTTTTGTCGGCAGTTCGCGGCCGATAACCGGTCTGAATGTGGCTTTAACTCAAGCGCTCTGTTTCATTGATTAATCCCGCCCGGGCGGGCCACCGCGATCAGGGTCTGAACTGGATGTCCCTGGGCTTCAGGCGGTCTGGATGAGCGATGATTTTATAGGCGTTTGGAACCCATTCGCAGACCAGGCGCCGGGTTTGCCTGGGATCGACCATTTCCTCGATCTGGAATTTGTTAAGCGGTCCCACCGGGCCCCGAGCGCTTTCTATACGGGCTTCAAGCTCCGCACGTAAGGCGGCTGGGTCTTCTGCTTCAGCCAGCTGGCGTTTATAAGCAGCTTCAATCCCGCCTTCTGGTGGGATACCACCGACATCAGCCGCAGGCCAGGCGATGCGCACCATTGGCCGGCTCTGCGGCGTAGCATAGTTATTCCCGGCCACGCCAAAACTTCGCCGCATGAGTACTGAAAAGATGGGTAGACTGATCTGGGCAAAGGCCACCATCCATTCTCCGCCCTTACGTATGGTACCGGCCATCTCGTGCTCCAGGCCCACGGCGAAACCCGGGTTATCAACAAGGTTAAGCAATGGAATGTGGAAAGTGTCACAGACGTCCAGGTGTCGCTTGAGTTTATCGCAACCATCTGCAGTCAATGCCCCACCATTTTCGTGGCGAGAATCTGAAGCAATAATGCCCAGTGGGTGACCATTCATTCGAACGAAGCCGGTAATCTGGTCTGTACCCCATAACCCGCCGGTTTCAAAAAAGGAATCCTTGTCAGCCATCAGTCGGATGGCTCGCCGCATGTCAAAAGTGCTGGTTCTTCCGCGTGGAATGATGGTTAGCAGTTCCTGTTCACTTCGGTCTATCGGGTCGGTGCAGTCGATTACCGGTGGAGCTTCGTAAACACTGCCGGGTAAATAGGAAAGGAACTGCTTAGTCATAGCCACGGCCTCTGCTTCGGACTCGGCGAGATTATCGACCGAACCGTTGGTGCAGTGAACGTGCCAGCCGCCCAGATCTTCCTTGCTTATGTCGTAACCCATGGCATGACTAACCACAGGCGGTCCTGCGACGAATAGCTGGGCTATATCCCGGACCATGACTGAAAAGTGTCCTAATACGGCTTTGGCAGCGCCGATGCCGACCACGCTGCCGAGCAGCATATTGACTACTGGGACCGTATTGAGCTGTTTGGTATAAGGGTTGCTGCCAAGATGCCCGGGCAGGAATGACCCGCCGGACCCGGCCACCCTCGGCCTGCCGGCTTTGATGGCACCGGTACTTTCCCTGGCATCGCTATCGCCGTCTTTTTTCTGCTGTGGCACCATCGCTGCGACACTGCCACCGCCGGATGATCCATCCAGCAGACGAACAGAGGGAACCCTGAGTTCCATGGACAGGCGATCCAGATACAGGCTTTTGGCGCCGATAGCGCCGTCTGCATGACCACCTCGGGAGGTGAAATCGTCGGCGCAGACGATGGTCGTTCTGTTTTCAATCTCGCCCCAGCCGCCGACGTGGTTAGCTGGTGTGAAAGCATTGATTTCACCTTGATCATCGTACGAGGCGAAGCCTGCGACGCTACCGACTTCCCTGAATGAATCATCATCGAGCAGCAGTTCGATTCGTTCACGGCAGGTTAGTTTCCCGCGGGAGCGCTGGCGAACAACACCAGGATCCTGTGAGCCGGCGATCAGTCTTTTTTCCGCCAGTGCCCTCAGGGTCGCTACTTCCTCCAGGACGGGTATCCAGGAGTTGTCTGCCTCGAAGGCGATGGACTCATCAGTTGCAGATGGCTCGATTGCCAGCACGACCTCACCCGCAGTTACGCCAACGCCGATGACCAGATTACCCATAGCAACGATATTTCCGGAGCAGGGTGCCGTGACGACGGTCTCCATTTTCATCGCGCTGATGACCAGCAGGGTATCACCGGCTTTTACCGGATCTTCCAGTGACACGTTTATTTCTATAACGCTGCCACTCATCGGGCACTCGACCGGTCGCAGGCCCTCGGCCACGGTAAGGCCGGCATTGGTATTTGCAGCCAGGCTATTACTGGTGTGGCTGGTTCCCAGGGTTCTGGCTTGTTGTTGCAGCAGCTGCAATGGTTCGCTGATCTGTGTGGTTGGCTTCAGGTCAGAGGATGCATCGGCCAGCAAGGTTGTACGGGCGTCGGCTGCTTTAACAGTTTTGTTTTCAGTGATTGCCCTTAGCTGGGCCAGATTGGTCGATACGCCCTGAATATGAAATTCTTCCAGTGCTTTCCGGGTTTTTTGTAATGCCATGTCGTAAGAAGGTGCGGTACAGATCAGTTTGCCCAGTAATGGGTCAAACTGGGGCGGGGGGCTATAACCTGCATAGCCGGTACTATCGACTCTGATACCGGGCCCTGAGGGTTCTTTGTAAGCGGTGATGGTGCCTGTACTCTGGACAACGATTCGGGCCTGGATGGAGAATCCGCGAGGGGCTGTTATGTCAGTTAATTGTAGATCCTGCAGACTGGCACCTGCTGCAATGAGGAACTGGGCCTCTACCAGTTCGATTCCGGTGACCTGTTCAGTTACGGTGTGTTCCACCTGGATGCGGGGATTACATTCTATAAAGAAATACTCATTTGTTTCGGGTGTTATCAGAAATTCCACGGTCCCGGCATTCTTATACCCTGCGGATATTATCAGCTGAACCGCAGCATCGAGTATTTTTGACCTCAGGGACTGCGCCAGATTTGGCGCGGGTGCGATTTCCATGACCTTCTGGTTTCTTTGCTGGATGGAGCAGTCGCGTTCGAACAGGTGCACCACCTCACCATTGGCATCCGCTAGAATCTGAACTTCAATGTGCCTGGGTTGTTCAATGAGTTTTTCAATTAGCAGCGCGCCGTCAGCAAAGGCAGCTTCAGCCTCACTCTGGCATCGTAAAAAGGCGTCTTCTAGTTCATCCTGTGAATATACTGCGCGCATACCTCTGCCGCCGCCGCCGGCCACTGCTTTGACCATTACCGGGAACCCGTTCTTATCGGCAAATTGTTTTGCCTGTTTTGGATTGGCGATAGCCGTGCCGGGAACTACAGGGATACCGATTGATGCCGCCAGCTTCCTGGCTTCGACCTTGTTGCCAAACAGTTTCAGTGTGTCTGCGGCCGGCCCGACAAAGATTATGCCTGCTGCCTCGCAAGCGGAGGCCAGCTCGGCATTTTCCGATAGGAAGCCATAGCCGGGATGAATGGCATCGCAGCTGTTATCCATCGCAATTTGCATGACATTGTCGATATTAAGGTAAGCAGCGACCGGATCGATGTTTTGGTCCAGCTGAATACGCTGGTCGGTATGTCGAGTGTGTAGAGACAGTTCATCTTCTTTGGCGTAGATACTGATGCTATGGATGCCCAGCGCCTGGGCTGCCCGGGCAATGCGTATGGCAATTTCACCTCGATTGGCGATCAACACTTTTGTAATCACTTGCATAGTTTCTCCTTACTGGCGTTGTAGTATTCGCTGGCTAGTTAAAAGTACCCTATACGGCTAAGACAATTAAACCCGCCAATGGCTGGACAGTTTTTTGAATTGAGGCAATGCCCAGCTAATCCCTCGTAATTTAGACCTCTTTGCTGTACTGCCGGATAAACGTGACGCTTTATCATAGCAGCCGAGATGGACTCGTTTGCTGCCTGTGCTTAATGCTGCGATGTTACAGCCCTGATCAGTTGCGGCTGGGTGATAAGAATAACGATTACCAGCGCTAGCGTTAGAAATGACATTACCGGGAATAGTACGGGTAATGTCAGCCATTGTCCTAGCATGGCAACGGGCATGGTCATGAGTTGGGCGAAAGCCATATTCAGCTGGAAGATACTCATGATCCTGCCGCGAATCTCATTGGGGACCAGATGCTGGATCAGGATAGTGCTGGATACCATAGTAATAGTCATGCCTGCACCCAAGCCGAAATTCCCAATAATGACATTTATTTCCTGACGACCTGATACAAAGATAACGAATGAAATTGAAAACAGCAGGGCCCCAAAAGCGACTAGGGCGCCTCGTCTTTCAGTACTGGAAAACCGAGTCAACAGTATTGCTGCTGTCAGTGAGCCAAGACCCCAGAACATGACCACAAAGCCCATGCGCGGGATCGGCACCTCGACAACCGTTGTCACCCAGGTCGGTCCCAGGCTGGCAGTGGCTGGATAGCCCAGGCTCATCATCATTACCAGCAGGATAATGACCCAAAGGATAATAGGGTGGTTGCGCGCGTAGTTAATGCCGATACCGATGTCTTTAAATATTTCCCGGAAGCCATCGTGCCAGGTTGTAGTGTGGCTGGTAGCAACGATGGGTTGATAAGCCATCAGGGCGATAAAGACAATAGCCAGGAAGTGGCCGATGGCGCTGAAAAGGTATGCGCCGCTAAAACCTGCCGCGTCGATGATGATACCTGTCATTGCCATCGCCAGCGGCATGGCAACCTGTCCAGCCACCTGGTTGAGAGACATGCCCGCAGCAGTCATCTCGCGGCCGAGAATGTCTGGCACAATTGCCAGCCGGGTGGGTGCATCAATGCTCTGCAGGCCCGAAGAGATGAAGGTCAGCAGGAAAAACAGCGAAAACCCGGCAATGTCGCCAACACTGTTATACATGAGTAAAGCGATGGCGGCAGTACAAAATATCTGTAGCGTCTGGACCGCAAGCAGTAGCTTGCGGCGGTTAAACCGGTCGGCCAGGGCGCCGCCATACAGACCAAAAGTCAGTGCGCCCAATCCTCGTGAAGTCGCGATAAAAGCGACTAGAATCAGCCAGAAATCTTTTGGGGCGTAGTGCTGAACCCAGAGAATCTGGGTAATGAACTGCAACGGCATGAGCATCTGACCAATTGCAAAGCCAGCCAGCAGGTACCTGAAGTCGCGGATATAAAGTGGCGCCAGTGGGCCTGTGGGTATCGCGTTCATGACGGCTCGATTGTTAACTGAATCGAGGGTATCACGATCAGCCTAGTTTTGACTGCTCTAGGCGGCAGGCAATCTGGGCTAGATGCTGGTTAATTCAGGTCAGCACTGCATTTATCCATGGGGAAGTTGGTTATCACCGTAAAGGTATCCCGATTGGCCACGCCTGTTAATCATTCTTGATCCGCGGAGAACTCAGCCACTAAATGAGATTGAAGCCGTATTCGCGCAACGGCATTGACCCATTGCGGCTCAACCGGTTTTGTTAATGAGGGCTATATAGCGTGTTCTGGGAATTTTGTTAGCTTGCCTGGTTAACCGTTGAATCGGTCTGCATGGAATTGGATTATAGCCAGCAGTGACCTGGAATCTGTGGCCACTGTGTTCAGTCACCTTTGTGTTGCAGGGTTTGATACTTTGGACCGATACCTCGATCTGGTTTATTCTTTCACTACGGCAAGGAGAACGACCTATGCTAACAAAACCAGTAGCAGTTGTTATTGGCGCGACTTCTAAGTGGCAGGCAGATGGGCGCAATACCCATTTGGTACATGGTGGTGATATTGATGACAGCGACATGCCGACGTCGGTTCGCTGGGGCGTGGGCGGCGCTATAGCACAACGATTCGCGTCGGAAGGCTACCGGGTTGTTCTGACTACTCGAAACACCGCCAATGCCGAGGGTTTGCAGCAGGCCATCATTGCCAGAGACCAGGAATGCAGCATAGTTGAGCTTGATCTGAGCTCCGCTGACTCAATCAGCTCGGCCTTTGCCACTATCCGTGAATCTCTGGCGGATCCTGAGGTTGTGGTTTTTAACGCAGGCTATCTGGAAGGCAGGGATCTACCGCCGGAGAAGGAACTGCTCGAGCATATGCCCATAGAATTCTTTGAAACGGCACAACATGTCGCGAGCCGGGGACCCTTTCTGGTTGCCAAGGAAATACTGCCGGCGATGCGTGAGCGGGGTAGAGGTTCATTTCTGATTACCAATAATGCAGCGGGATTGCGCGGTAGAAAACGCTATACAGGCCAGTCTCTTTATTACCCAAGAGTGATGATGCGAACACTCGCCCAGGCATTGACTGAGGAATATTCAGAATACGGCGTTCATGTGGCAAACATTGTCGTTGATGGTTTGATTGATTCACCGGGAACTCGCAGCCTGCCTATGGCGATCAAAAATCCGGATATGATTATGAACCCTGAGGCTATTGCGGATGCCTTTTTCTACCTTCACAGTCAGGACAGATCCTGCTGGACACATGAGTTACAGCTAACGCCCTATACCACCAAACCGAGTGTCTAATGTGGATGCTTTTAGCAATGCGTGAAGGTGCGGTGTCTTCAGGCGTGGCTGGGAAGCGGTAAAAAACGGGTAGCGGCGTGGTTAAGGTATTAATATTCCCAGCAGGCGCACCCAGCAAGCAGGAGCGCTCAGGGATTATTGCAGCAACTTAGCCTGAATATCATCAGCAGATGACACTGCTATTTCCCGGCAGTAGTCAGCACCACCGGTGGTTGTGCTGCACTGAGAAGCGCGTTGTAGGCGATGGTTTAGAACGAAACCCCCGCTCTCTAAACAGCTTAGAATAACTGGTCTGTGTATGACTCTCTGTCACCACAGCATCGGGGTGATTATGCCTACATCCTGCTCAATTACCTCCAGCGCATCCAGGATAAGGTCTTCCCTGAAGCGTTGGCCGACAACCTGTATACCACAGGGCCGTTCTTCGACAAGCCCGATTGACACATTCCCTGCAGGTAGTCCCATATAGTTGATACCATAACTATAGATGGCAGAGTCGAAAATATCTTTGCTGCCTGCAAAGGTCTCATCGTAGTCATAATCATAGGCAGGTTGCATCATAAACGGCGTTAGCACCAGGGGATACTCATCAAGAAGCACATTCCATGGGCGTATGATCCCGGTGCGATCAGCTACGCCTGCCATATAGCCTTGATAGTCGACCATGTCTGACATTTCGTAAAAGTAGTCGAATATATCCTGAATAGTCTGGCTACCATGTTGCCTGGCGATGGGATCCAATCCTTCCTTGATTTCAAGTATGGCGACACTGAACCAGGCTTTGGCGGCATCAAGAATGCTCGGAACTTCCAATTCTTCAACCTCATAGCCTGCTGCCCGAAGCGCAGCCGCTGCACGGTCTAAACCCTGGACGATATCAGGATGGATTGGATAACCGTGTGATGCCTTGGTAAATGCCACTTTAATGGGTCGAGTATTGCCAGGACCGTGGAATGGAACGGGTGCCCACCAGGGGTCTCTGGGATCCGAGTGAGACATGACTTCTGTGGCCAGACGTACGTCTTTTACTTCGCGACATATTGCGCCTTGAACTGACATCAGTTGTGATAATAACCCTCTTTCGGCGGGTGCTGACGGATTGAATGCCGGGATTCTGCCTAAACCTGGTTTGATGGTCGCACAGCCACAAAATGATGCCGGAAAGCGCAGGGATCCTGCTATGTCATTACCATGATGTATTGGCCCAAAGCCTGCCGCGCAAGCGGCTCCTGCGCCGCCAGATGAACCACCCGGCGACGCTCGATCTCCCCAGGGACTTTTAGTTAACCCATGTAAGGGGTTGTCGGTAGTCCCTCGCATGGATAGTTCCGGCGTATTAGTTTTACCAATAATGATCGCGCCTTCATCTAACAGGTTCTGTACAACAGGTGAATTGCCGGGTGCGATATTGTTGGCGAATACGGGTAGCCCATTGGTAGTCGGTGTGCCTTCAAGATCAACATTGACCTTGATAGTGACAGGCACCCCCTCGAGCATTCTAGGGCTACCGCCCTTAGCCAGGCGAGCATCAACATCGTCGGCAAGGTCCAGCGCCTGCTCGCTGTAATCGTAAACGACCGCGTTAAGCTTGGCGTTTTCGGTATGCATACGGGCTGCCACAGATTCGATGACCTCGCGGCTGGAGAACGATTTGTTAGCAATGCCCTGGCATAATGCCATTGCACTGTATTGCCACAGTGGTTTGCTCATCTGGTTAACTCAGGTCTCTGATTATTGATTCAATCTACCAATATGGGAGCAGGAAGTGAACTAAGTTGGATAGAGCGCGTGTTTTCGATCCGCAGAAAGCCTGAGTAAGGTATTCTTGCTGCTAAAGCTGTCAATCGTTTGGTTGATTCAATCGGGACTCGGGACTCGGAACCCAGAGTCTGCCAGTCGCGATTTAGAACCCGGATATTATCGCGTACCCACCAGCAATTGTTCACGCAGTTATCGCTCGCATCGACGGCAGGGAAGGGAAGGGAAGGGAAGGAAAGGAAAGGAAAGGAAAGGAAAGGGAAGGAAAGGAAAGGAAAGGAAAGGAAAGGAAAGGAAAGGGAAGCGACTGGCAGATATGCTGATGACACATCGTTAAATGGCCGGTGTCGGTTAGGCAAGGGTTTGCAAGATTCATTTTTTTGGATCCTGCAGGGAGAAAGGGAAATGACTGAAGTACTGGTATCCAGTTGTCATTGTGGTTCGGTTGAATTGTATTTAACCCTGCCCGATGGCCTGGAGGAGTTGCGCCGATGTAACTGTTCCATCTGCAGCAGGAAAGGGGCCGTTGTCGCTTCTGTGAAGATTGAAAATTTGGAAATAATTAAAGGTAAAGCGGTTTTGACTGAATATACCTTTAATACCCACACAGCGAAGCATTACTTTTGTTCAATCTGTGGTATTTATACCCATCACAGAAGGCGTTCAGATCCAACAGAGTATGGCGTCAATATAGCCTGCATAGAAGGTCTATCCATAGAAGACTATCTTCACATAGGCTATCTGGATGGAAAGCATGCTCATCCAAGCGATAACATTGAATAAACTGTCCGGCTTTGCCTGCAGATACCGAGCAGTAGAAAGTCCCGGATCGCGTTCGTTATGCTGTGAACAATAATCCCCCAGGGGCCCGCTACCTGCAATGCAATTGGCTGGTAATCCGGTAATGGGCTACACCTGGCAGTAGCTGGTCAACATGGTAGCAGTTGACTATAATTGTCTTTTGATAACCTTGTGTTATATCTATATACGGGATCAGCATAAGCATAAATTTACGGGAACATCATGTCATCAGTTATCTGGCTTACGGGCCTTTCCGGTTCGGGTAAATCAACCATCGCAGATGCCCTTCAGACTCGTTTGGGTTCTGCTTTTATTGTTGATGGTGATACCCTGCGCAAGGGCCTGTGTCAGGACCTGGATTATTCAGTCCAGGACAGGAAGGAACATGTGCGGCGGGTCGCAGAGCTGGCAAAGCTGGTTGCCAGTTCAGGAACAACGGTTATTGTCGCGCTCATCAGTCCGGATAAAGCAGCACGACGCAGCGCGCGCAGCAGCGTTGAGGGCGCGGCTATACCTTTTTACGAGGTGTTTGTTGATGCGCCGCTTGAGCTTTGCGAGCAACGTAATGTTAAGGGTTTGTATCAGCGGGCCAGGGCCGGAGAGATAACGCAGTTTACCGGAATCGATGCGCCCTACGATGTACCGCAGCACCCTGACCTGCGGTGTGATACCGCCAATGAGTCGATCCAGGCATCGGTGGATAGTATCCAGGCAATGCTGGGTGCAGCAGATGCACAGTCCCCCCACCTGTGCTTTGTGGGTCGGTGGACACCCTTTCATAGAGGCCATTGGGTCATCATGGAAAAAGCCATGAGAGAAGAACCAGATAGACCTGTGTTAGTGCTGGTTCGCGACACCAGTTTTGACCTCTGGTCGGCGAGTTATCGAAAACGCATGCTGGAGGCAAGCTTTAAGGAGATGGGCGTTCCTGCCTCGGTGGTCATCATCCCTGATATCAGTTCGGTAAACTGGGGTCGTGGTGTGGGATGGACGCCTCGGGAGATTGAAGTCGAGGCCGACATCGCAGGTATTTCGGCAACTGATCTCAGAGCGCGCATGCAGGCTGGAGACGAAACCTGGAAGGATATTGTTGCTCCAGGTGTTGCAGATTTTATTGAACAGAATAATGCCTTATGAGAAAGTACGGGCCAGAAAACAAGAAGCTGTAAATGCTCAGATATAAAGGGGATCACCGTTGTTTTGCCTTAATGAACATAACTTGTTCGGCAGTCTCGGTAAGCTTGGGAAGAACTGAATTCGCGGGTGATATTACGCTGTTATGGAGATAGATGAAGTGTGCGCAGTCAAGATAGTTGCAGTGTTAGTGCTTCAGATGGCCAGTGATCGGTATCTGTTCAGTCGTAACGAGTCATCAGTCCATGCAATGAGAGGGCTATCGTGATGTTGACTGATAATCCCTTTGCCGAACTTTCTGGTTTGGTTCCTGCCAGTCTGTTACAGATGTATATTATTGTCATGATCTGCCTGGTGGCCGGCGGTACATTGATTGATATTCTACATAAGAAGAGTGGTCGTTATTTCTTTGCTAACTGGCAGCAGTCGAAGAAAAACCAGAAACGCCTAGTCGGCACCGCAGAAATGGTTTCCCTGGTGGTTAAAACAGCCGTGGTAGAAGGTTTGACGTCCGCGGAATTCTGTAATGCCAGGCGAAGAATTGCCCATCTGCTGACCATGTATGGCTTCCTGGCCCACGTGAGTACAACAGCTGTTTTGGTGTTCTGCTATACATCGTCTGCGGCACCAGCGCCAGATATCCTGCCACTGATCTGGTATCTGAGCGGCCTGATGATTTGTGTTGGCGGCTACTGGTTCTGGTTTTTTATCCGCGTGGATGTGGCAGCTGAGGGTCATTCACCTTTACGGATTGTCCGCGCTGATCTTTTTATCCTGTCTTTGCTGGCGAGCACCACCCTGGGCCTGTTCTGGGCCTGGGCGCAATCGGTGGATAGTTCCTGGACGAATCTCTTGTTTGGGCTTTACCTGATGGCAACCACTTTGCTGTTTGGCTCGGTGCCCTGGTCTAAGTTTTCCCATATGTTCTATAAGCCAGCGGCGGCGCTGCAGAAACGTATAACCGAGGCAGATGGATCAAGGAGTAACCTGCCAGCGCCGGCGGATCGACCGGAAATCTTCGGGAGTAGTCGAGAACTTCCCAGACATTACTAAGCGGGGCAATATTAGACACCGCGAAACAGGAGACAGAGTAAAATCATGCCAACATTTGTTTATATGACTAAATGCGATGGTTGCGGGCACTGCGTGGACATATGCCCTTCCGACATCATGCATATCGATAAAACCTATCGCCGCGCCGTTAATATCGAACCTAATATGTGCTGGGAGTGTTATTCCTGTGTGAAAGCCTGCCCGCAGAACGCCATTGATGTGCGGGGTTATGCGGACTTTGCGCCGCTAGGGCATAGCGTGCGGGTTTTAAGGGAGGAAGAAAAAGCCACTATTTCGTGGAAGGTTAAATTCAGGGATGGCCGGGAAAAGAATTTTACCTCACCGATCCGCACCACAAAATGGGGCTCAATCCCGTCCCCTGCTGAATTGGACCTGCCCAGTGCCGAAGACTTCCAGAGCCAAACGCTTTCGCACGAGCCCGATGCGCTCAATATCCCAAATGGATTACCGGCGTTAAGGCCTGACCAACTTAAACAAGGGGTAATCTGATGGGATTGTTTGGCAGTCGAAAGACGATTGTAGTTGAATCAGATGTTTTGATCGTCGGGGGTGGTATGGCCGGTTGCGGTGCAGCCTACGAAGCCAGGTACTGGGGGCGGGATTTGAATATTGTCTGCGTTGAAAAGGCCAATATTGAACGTAGCGGTGCAGTTGCCCAGGGATTGTATGCTATTAACTGCTATATGGGTATGCAATGGGATGAAAATCAGCCAGAAGACCATGTACGTTACGCGCGCAATGATCTTATGGGGCTGGTACGTGAAGATCTTGGCTATGATATTGCCCGTCACGTTGATTCTACCGTGCATAAATTTGAGGAATGGGGTCTGCCCATCATGAAGGATCCTGAAACAGGCCGATATCTGCGCGAAGGAAAGTGGCAGATCATGATCCATGGTGAAAGTTACAAACCTATTGTGGCCGAAGCAGCTAGGAAAGCGGCCTCAAAGATATACAACAGGATTATGGTGACCCACCTGTTGATGGATGAGACAAAGCCAGGCAGGGTTGCTGGTGCGGTTGGATTCAACGTCCGTACAGGCGATTTTTATGTATTCCGTGCCAAGGCGGTTATCGTTGCCGCCGGTGGTGCCTCACATATTTTTAAGCCTCGTGCCGTCGGTGAAGGTATGGGGCGAACCTGGTATGCCCCCTGGAGCAGTGCTTCTGCCTATGCGTTGCCGATCCTTGCCGGGGCGAAGATGACCCAGATGGAGAACAGGATCGTACTCACTCGTTTCAAAGATGGCTATGGTCCGGTTGGCGCTTATTTCTTGCACCTGAAGACTTATACAGAGAATGCTTACGGAGATGAATACGAATCCAAGTGGTACGACCAGACCAAGGAATTAGTGGGCGACTACATTGATCACCAGCCTGTGCCGACGTGTTTGCGAAATCACGCTTTTCTCGAAGAAATAAAAGCCGGCAGAGGGCCTATCCGCATGGTGACTAAAGAGGCCTTCCAGGATCCGCACAAAGAAACTATTGGCTGGGAAAATTTCCTGGGCATGACAGTTGCCCAGGCGGTAGTCTGGGCCTCTCAGAACATCGACCCCAAGGAAACCAACCCTGAGCTGACCTCATCAGAACCTTATGTGATGGGTTCTCATGCCACCTGTTCTGGCGCATGGGCGAGTGGGCCGGAAGATTATGCGCCTGCCGATTACCAGTGGGGCTACAATCGCATGATGACAGTGGATGGGCTTTTCGGTGCGGGTGATACCATCGGTGGCACGGCGCATAAATTCTCATCAGGATCCTACACCGAAGGTCGTATTGCAGCCAAAGCAGCGGTCAATTATGTAAATGACTTGAAAAATGAAAAGTTGCAGGTGAGTGAGAAACAGGTTCAGGAATTTAAGAGTGCCATCTTCCAGCCACTGGAGAATTACGAAGTAGGTCGCAACGAGATCGTCGGTGGAACGGTGTCGCCCAGCTATATACTGCCTATCCATGGTCTGCAGCGCCTTGAGAAAATTATGGATGAGTATGTTGGTGGCATCAGTTCACATTACTTGACCAATGAGCCTTTGCTCACACGGGGACTGGAATTACTGGCTATGTTAAAAGAAGACCTTGATCATCTTGCCGCAGAGGATCTACACCAGTTGCAGCGGGCCTGGGAGTTGCAGCATCGGGTACTGGCATCTGAATCGGTGACCCATCACACCATGTATCGCACTGAAACTCGGTGGCCGGGCTATTACTATCGGGGTGATCATCCAAAACTGAATGATGACGATTGGCATTGCTTTACGTTATCACAGTACGATAAAGAATCTGGTGAGTGGACCATGGGCAAGGCACCTGTTTACCACATCATCGATTGAAGATAGCGATTTTTTCGGGTTTTAAAGAGTTGATCGAATTGCTGGCCAAGGCGAGTTCAGCAAGCTGTCATGTCCTGATTATATGCGATTGACCCTGATACCGAAATTTCAGTTTACCTGGGTATGGATCCTTTAATGCTGATTCTGTGTATTTCTCGGGTCTGTTCACCATAGTCATGGACGGCGTAGTGCAGGGTGCAGCGGTTATCCCACATGACGACATCGCCATTCTGCCAGTGGTGACGATAAAGGTTATCTGGCTGGATAGAGTGCTGGTACAGGTAATGTAGCAGTGGCAGACTTTCAGCCGGGGTCATACCCTCAAGTCGAGGCACGCTATCTTCCGGTTTTGATAGATATAAGGATTTCCTATCGGTCTCTGGATGCGTTCTTACGATAGGGTGAAAAGTCGCGGGGACAGTATCACTGCCAACCAGCGATGCCAGTCTGGCGCCGGTAAATTCAGCCCGGACGCCGTGCAGGAACGTTTTCATGCCTTCTGAAAGGCGATCATAAGATTGATATTGATTTGACCACATGGTGTCGCCACCAACGGGGATCTGCCGGGCAGACAGGATGTTCAGAGCGGGTGGTTCGGTCAGAAAGGCAGAATCAGTATGCCAGTTTTCGGTTACGGCGTTGTCTTTACCGCGATTAAAAAGTGGTAATACACAGGGGTGACTGTCCAGGTAGCTGACAAATGGGCTGATGCTGAAGCTGCCCCAGCGTTCAGCATACGCAACGTGCTGGTCGATGCTGAGAAACTGTCCTGGGAAAACAAGCATGCAGTAATCGAGGAAGGCCTGATGGATCTGGTTGAATTCGGTTTGTGCCAGATCAGCCAGGCGCACCTCGGTAATGGCAGCACCTAAGGCGCCACTCAGCGGTAAAATTTTCATGTCCATAGACTCACCTGCATCTTTGGAGTTAGCGATGACGGCCAGGCCTGTAATTTGAGTTAAGTGGTCCTGTTCAGGCTGGTGCCGCTATTGGTTAATCCATTATAGTTTCATGTCACGAGTACGATTTTACCTATCTGCTGATCTGATTGCATGTAACCATGAGCCTGTGAAAGATCCTCTAGGGTAAAGGTTCTGTCGACCACTGGCCGCAAAAGCCCAGTGTCAAAAGCTGGCAGTAAGTCCTGGGCAAAGCGCGTGCTGCAGGCGAGCGCTTCAGACTGAGTGCGAGTCCGAAAGGTCACGCCAATGAGAGATAACTGTTGTCTTGCCAGCAGGTCCAGATTGAGTTTGGCGTCCCTGCCGGCATTGCGGCCGACACTCACATATCGGCCTTTAATGGCCATGGTTTTCAGGCATTCAGCAAATAAACCACCACCAACCTGATCGATCACCACGTTGATGCCGCCGGTTATTTTTTCTACTGTTTCCGGCCAGTTTGCATCTGAGGTACAGATGACCTCTGTTGCACCGAGCTGTTTGAGCGCGGCAGCTTTGTGGCTGGAACGGGTGGTTGCGATGACGTGTTTTGCTCCCAGGTACTGAGCAATCTGAATGGCGGCGCAGCCGACGCCGGATGATCCAGCGGAGATTAGAATAGATTCATGAGCTTGCATTTCAGCTTGAGTCACTATGGCATCGTGGGCGGTGACAAATACATTTGGAATTGCGGCCGCTGATTCGAAAGAAAGGCCCGCCGGAATTTCCATGAGTGCTGCCGCTTCGACAAGGGTGAATTCTGCATGGCAGGCTGATGCCCTGGCCATAACCCGGTCTCCATCTGCCCAGCCTTGAACATCAGCACCAACGCTATCTATCAGCCCGGCAAACTCAATGCCTGATGGCATCGATTTTGCCTTGGGATTAGTCGATACCATAAGTGGTCGAGAGATCAACTCACCACGGTTGATACCAGAAGCCTTGATTTTGACCCGTACTTCACCGGCAGCGGGTAGGCAATTATCAACGCTGCGCAGTTCATTCTTGCCACCCTCCGGGCCAGGTACCACCCACCATTGTTTGAAGGTCACGATAGCTCCCTGAAAGGGCTGGAAAGATCGGATGGTAAACCGTGAAATAAAAAAAATAAAGCAGGTGGTTCCAGCCGACCAGGTACTTTTCTTAACAGGTTGAAACTTTTTCTAGCAGTAGGTTGGGTGTCTGTAGACCGATACTGGTGCTAACGGATTTAACCAAAACGGTTCACTTCAATGTTACTTGCGCTTGTTTGACCTGGCTGTTAAGACGATGCCATCAAGAATTTCACGTATCACTGATTGGCCTTTTACGAAAGGTAGCGGGGAGCAGGCGAATGAATTACCCACCATCAAATCGTAATTGCCATCCAGGGACTCGATACTATTTGTAAACTTTGGCAGATTCGAGTGGGAAACCCAGTAGCGCCAGACACCATTAACGGGGCATAGGCTGTCACCCATGAAGAGAGTGACATGGTTGGCTTGGGTAAATATATAGGATAACGCACCAGGTGTATGTCCCGGCGTAGGTAGGGCAATGAGGTCTTCAAATAAGCTGGTTCGCGCCATAGGTAAGGCTTGTTCAACTGTAACCCCTTTACCGAGTTTTACGGATTCAATTTCACTGCAGGTTATGCCGCGACCAACCTGCTTGCATAGTTGACTAGCGGCTGATTTCCCGTGGTGTCGATCGCCGATGCACAGAATCTGGTAGGGCTTAAATTTTTTGATCAAGGGATTGCCAGTCAAGTCTCGACTTACGCCTAGTAGGTAGTTGCCTGCAAGACCCTGCAGAATATAGGCATGTCCTGTTTCATTGAGAACACCCTTTATCCAATGAATGCCCGGTGATATTTCTGTAGTGGGATTCCCTGATGCGGGTGCTGTCATGGTTGTTCCGTGAGACTTTTCGAATTATTGTAAACTAACTCGTCGTTTTGATGTCATTACCCTGGTTTGTCGGTACTGTGGCTGATTGAGGTCGGTAATTTGCATTTTTTTCTGTCAATAAGAGCGGTTAACAATTACCCAAAATAAAATCAGTTGGATGTGATCAAAGACAAGTACAGTGTTCACTACCCCGCTGTCCAGGACTACCCTTTTTGCAAGGCTCTATATACACCAGTCTAGGCAATCAGGGCCGAGCCTACCCAACAACTCTGGAAGCCTACCCGGCGCTGCCATTGACTACCTTCATCCTTCGCACACCGTGGCACCAGTGGCAACCCTAGTTAACAGGTGTCTGAAATCAGATTAGCATACGCTATTGCATGGTTATGGCTGTGTTAAATGCTGGTCGGTCAGTGATTCTCGCGACATAGGCTTTCAGATGGATCATGTCATCAGAAACACAGCCGAGTCGATTACTCATGAAACAAGCATGTCCCAACATAATATCTGCTCCGGAAAAATCACCGATTAAGTAATCTTTACCTTCAAGCGCATCATTGACAGGTTGCAGAGCTTTGGCTAATAAACGCTGCGCTTGTGCCAGCGCGGTTTCGTCACGCCGGTCTGGTGGTAGCAGCACGGTTTGTACCACGATCGTGTTAACCGGTGGCATTACCATTCCTTCACAGTAGTGGAACCACTGCAGGTAGGCTGGGTAAACAGGTGCGTCTGGTTCAGGTTTCAGACCGCCATTCTTATGCCTGGCCAGGATGTATTCAACAATGGCGCCCGATTCAAATATTGTTACGTCGCCATCGTCCAGCACGGGCACACGACCCAAGGGGTGGCGCGCCCGGTGTTCATCGGATTTGAGATCCTTTGGATGAAACGCCATTTTGTTTATCTCATATGGCAGTTGTAACTCTTCTAGTAACCAGACAATTCTCCCGGCTCTTGAATTGGGTGCAAAGTGTAATTTCAACATCGGTTTCTCCCATACTGATCTGGTTAAACGTAGCGAGCTTCATTTGGGAGAGTATGCCACAGGTTTGTAATGTCTGTAGGCAAGGTGCGGGCACTCATCGGCGGGCTTGTTCTCAATGGACGGGCAGCGTTGGCCTTGATTGATGGTTTGCTTGTCGTTAAAACAATACACTACCGGATTTCATGCCAAGCAGAACACGACCTACTGCGGGGTTATGCTGGGGAGAAACCATGATATGCTGCCTGACAACCAAGATATCCCGCATGCAGCGCTCCAGGGGGTTTGCGACAAAATTGGCATTGACCCCGGCAGCAGATACTAATTTTTCAACGGCTTTAACCGTTTCGTTTGCTGCCCCGGAACAGGCAAGTTGTAACAGGGCTTTTTGACGATCTGTTGGGGCCTCTCCCTTTTCAACCGTATCCCAGAGATCCGTCACCTGTTCAAATACGTAACTTCTTGCAGATCCCAGAATCCTTTGGGCATCTGCAACGGCATTTTGTGCTTCAACTCGGTCGCGCAATAGATTGGCTGAGCCCCTGGGTTTTTTCTGGGTAGCAAGCTCAACAAAACTTGTGATGGCGTTCATGGCGATCCCTGTTGCAACCCCTACCTTATTGTAAGCAAGTCGGCTGTAGACCGGCATCTGGTATAAGGGGCCGGAAGCAGTCGGGGTTTGAGTCTGCATTCTGCAGATAAAGTTATCTGGCACAAAAACACGCTCGACTCGAACGTCATGGCTCCCAGAGCCGCGCATGCCAGAGACATTCCAGGTATCGATGATCTCCAGTTGATCAGCAGGTATCAGCGACTCAGAAAAGACATACCCCTTTTCATCTTTCAGGGGTTTATCATTTTCATGGACAATACTCTGGCACCAGAAATACTGGGCATTGTGTATGCCACTGGCAAAAGGCCATTGACCGGAAATTTGATAACCGCCAGAGATCTTCTCGGCTTTGCCAAGGGGGTTGACGCTGCCACTGATAATCAGTCCAGGGTTCGAATATAGCGGTTCTATGATGGCGCGTTCATAGTATGCGGCAAGAATACCCATGACTTCGACACCAATCATCAGGTTCCATCCGGTTGAACCGTGGATTTCTGATACGGCTTCAATGGTTTTAATCTGGCTAATCGGATGAGCTTCGCTGCCATGCAGGCCTGTGGGTACAGCAATTCGATAAAACCCGGCTTGTGCCATGGCCTGAGATACTTCCATGGTCAGGTGCCTTTGTTGTTCGGCTTTATCTATACCCTTTTCTATAACTGGTCTGAGCTGGTTGATATTGCGGCTCAATAATTCGATTTCAGTCAGCATGGGCCTCCCTGTTTGACCGTCATACCTGAAATATGCGGTGTTGTGAGCTGCTAATCAACTCTAGATATTACCAGGGCGACACGACCCTGGTGATCCGTTGATCTGAGTCGGGCCTGTGAGTCCTATCTAGGGCGTGGAACTAACAGCCGGGTTGCTGGGATCAGTTGTTCCCAGGTACTTTTCTATGTCAACTAAACAGGTATTGGCACTGGGTCCTTGGGCGAGATTTGAGGTGCCTATATCGGCGGTCAGCACATTAGGGTTACCGTTTGCATCTGTCGCATCATCAAGTGGCGCAAACCAGGAACCGGTTGGCAGAGAAACGACGTCAACCAGGCGGTTCATATCCAGCCCGACAGCGGCCAGGCAGGCGCCGCGGTCGTTGAAAACCCGGACCAGATCGCCCTGGCATAATCCACGTGCTGCGGCCGTATCAGGATGGATGCGGATGACTTCCTTACCCTGAATCTTTCCGGCCTGGCTGTGTGCGCTGTGGTCCAGTTGGCTATGCAGGCGTCTCTCAGGTTGTGGTGTCAAAAGGTGAAGCGGGTAGCGCGAGTGACCTGCTCCGCCCAGGCGTTCAAAGGGTTCCAGCCATGCGGCGTGTCCAGGGCAATCGCCGTAGTTAAATTCTGCAATGGTCTTCGAAAATAGCTCGATTTTCCCTGACGGTGTTTTAAGGGGATGAAGAACTGGATTGGCACGAAAGTCGGCCAGCCAGACCGGTCGTGGACCCGCCTCTGGGATTTGAAATGTACCTGCGTGCCAGAAATCCTCAAATTCGGGTAGCTTAAATCCTTCACGTAAAGCAAGTTCACTGGATCGTTGCCACATATCCTGTAACCATTGACGCTGGCTGCGTCCCTCCGTGAAGGCGGCTTCTACATTGAGTCGTCTGGCGAGACCCGCGAATATCTCGTGATCGGAGCGAGCCTGGTGCTGGGCTGGCAGTGCTGCCTGCATGACGTGAGCATAAGGATCGTGGGACGATGCGCAGATATCTTCTCGCTCAAGGGCTGTCGTCGCAGGAAAGACAATGTCTGCCCACTGTGCTGTGGGTGTCCACCAGGGTTCGTTGACAATGACCGTGCTCGGCCGGCGCCAGCCTTTGATTAATCGGTTGAGATCCTGATGATGGTGAAACGGATTGCCACCTGCCCAGTAAATGAGGTCGATCTCGGGGAAAATAATGTCGCGACCATCGTAGTGAATCGACTCATTCGGATGCAGTAGCATATCTGCTATGCGGGCGACAGGAATGGCAAAGCGAGTGGGATTCATGCCTTTACTGAATGTAGCCCAGTTAAAACGGCGCCAGTGACTACCTATAAAGCCTTCCGCACCATAGCCGAATCCGAAGCCACCGCCGGGCAATCCGATCTGACCGAGCATGGCTGCCAGGGTTACCAGCATCCAGTAGGGTTGTTCACCATGGTGAGCCCGCTGTAAGGACCAGGCAGCAGTAAGAAAGGTACGTTGTTTGACCAGGCGCCGAGCCAGGGAGGTGATGTCTGCAGCAGGCACTGAGCATATTTTTCCGGCCCACTGAGGTGTTTTAGCCACGCCATCTTCATGGCCTAGCAGGTATTCTCGAAATAGATCATAACCGCTGCAGTGACTGGCGAGGAATTCTCGCGCTACCAGGGCTTCTGTTTCCAGCACGTATGCCAGCGCCAGCATTAAGGCAACGTCGGTACCAGGGCGACAGGCCAGCCATTGGCTTGAAGGATGATCAGGCAGATCGGCTTTGATCGGAGATACGTTTATCAGCTTCACGCCGGATGATATCGCCTGTGCCAGGCCACCCGCACTTTGGTGCTCGGTTATACCGCCATAAGCGACTTGTGTGTTTCTTAAAGGGATACCACCAAAGGCAACGACAAGCTCCGTGCTGTTGGCGATTTCCTGCCAGCTGGTTTGCTCCAGCTCTATCTGTGACCAGGGCGCAACCACATGTGGCAGAATCACCTGCGCGGCCGCTGTGCTATAGGAATTCATAGCGCGTGTTGAGCCGCCCAGAAGATTGATGAAACGATGTAATTGCGACTGTGCATGATGGAAGCGTCCAGCGCTTGCCCAGCCATAGGAGCCTGCAAAAATCGAAGTATTTCCCTGCTCGGCAATGACCCTGGCTAGCTCCTCTGCTGCCAGGTCGAGGGCCTCATCCCAGGGCACCTCCAAGAATTTATCTACGCCTCGTTTTGAACGGCCGCGATTCTGATCATGCAACCATCCGGCGCGAATGGCTGGTCGCCTTATGCGCTGATCATGTTGGATACCGTCCAGTAAAGTCTGGGCCATGGGCGCCGGTGCCGGATCTGCCTTGATCCCATGAACCGCGGCAATTTTCCCGTCTAACACCTCAACTTCGTATACACCCCATTGAGTTGCTGTTTTGTATCGCATCAAAATATATTCAGTCTGGAGACAACTCAAGAGTAACCAAACCGGTTCATTTTAGCTATGGAGTAACGCTTCAGACCGGTGGGTTTTTCAACCCCTGAGCAGGAGCATGATGTCATATAATCAGCGAGGCCTTTGGCAATTTTATTCCTGGTTATGGCGGCCCTTTTATCGCTCTTGTTGCTATCGCTTTGGTCTGCCGTTGCGTTAGTGGTTGTGGTTATTTCGAGCCCGGTTTTTGATAAGCTTGTGGTAACCAGATTCCTCGTTAGGGCGAGCAGTAATAGCTCTGTGAACCTGAGCCCGAGCACAACCTTAAGCGGTTTCGCCAAGGCATTTGAATTTAGCGCCATCGGGTAATTTATGATCCACTACAAGGGCGGCTGTAACAGGGTTCGAAGACGATAAAGACAAGATAAGACGATAAAGACAAGACAAGACAAGACAAGAGAAGAGAATAATGACGGTTACAATAGATGAGAATACTTTAAGGCAGCAATTGGTTGAGCATTATCAGTATGCTGAAAAGCTCGGCCTCAATGAATTGGCTTCAGGCAATCTGAGTGTCCGTCTGGGTGATGGCATGCTGATTTCTCCGTCTGGGGCCAGTGCAGATAATATCTCGATCGATAATATTGTGCGGGTTTCGCTTGCGGGTGACTGGCAGGGTGACCATAAGCCCTCTTCTGAGTGGCGTATGCATGCCGGGATTTATCAGTCGCATGAAGATGCCCATGCCGTAGTCCACACCCATTCGGATAACTGTGTGGCCGTGTCCTGTCAACTAAAACCTCTGCCGGGTTTCCATTATCTGGTAGGTGAATTTGGCGGCAGTGATGTGCCGTGTGTGCCTTATTCAACTTTCGGTACTCAGCAACTTGCAGATGATGCGTCTGCTGCTCTTACAGATCGCAGCGCCTGTCTGTTAGGTAAACATGGCATGATTTGTCGAGGCAAGGATATCAGGGTCGCGCTGGATCTAGCGCATCGACTAGAGATCATGTGCAGGCAATATATCCTTACCTGCCATTTGGGTCAGCCAGAGTTACTTACCGATGAAGAGTGGATTGACTTCTTTGAGAGGATGGAAGCGGTCAGTTATGGTGAATTCATTTAATTTGTCTGCTTCAGGATCTCGGGTTTTGTAACAGTTTCAGGTTTATGGCAGGTACCAGATCGGTGATGTCCAGGCGCGTTCCTGGATGGTTTTTTCAGCATTGGGAAATTCATCACAGCGATTTTCCTGCTTGCACTGCACGGCAGTCCATCGCGGCGTAGCAGCTTCAATCACTCTGGCATACCAGAATGCCGGAGCGCTTTCGTCAAAATCTGGATCCTGCCAGGTTGCGCAGATGGACAGTCCACCCTTTGCATTTTCCCAGATTGTTGATCTAGATTCCTCTAAGACACCGTTACGCAGTTCTCCCTTGATTATCTCGATTGACTGGATGGGTGTCTTGTCATAAAGGGCCTGGACTTGGAAGTTGGGTCTATGCTCGGGTTTGGGTAGTTCTCCACCCATTGCTATGATCTCAGCTGAGTCATGTATCTGGCAATCGAGCACTGCATTGGATGCCAGCATTTGCACCTGGATGCGTGGACCGCTGGTGCCATAGACCTCCCTCCGCTGTAGGGCAGAGTACAGGCTGGCTCTGGTGTTTTCTTCAGCCCAGACGCCAACCAGGCCTCCCGGGTTCCATGCAGCTCGGACCATGGCACGGTCAAGGTTACCAATGCCAAAAACAGAACCCTGCCATTGCGCTTCCTCAACGAAACCGCCCGTTGCGGCATGCGTATCGGTCGAGCCTATTATGCCCATCTGCAGAGGGTTTAACTTTTTGTCAGCCGATTTCTGGTAGGCAACCAGGCCTTTTTTCAATAGACCGCGCACATAGCCGCTACGCATTTTTTCCCATTGTTCGAGCGTGTAGCCTTCGGCGCTCATCGGTTGTGAGTTTTTAGTCAGGTAGAGCTCAAAATTGCAATCTTCGTCAGTCTGGCCAAAGGCCGGCAGGCATTCGCTGTTGCCTTTCTCCTGGTGAATTTCGATTAATTTTTCATATTTGGCCCTGAGCGACAGTAACTGGTCAGATGCAGTTTCCACCTCGAAGCTTTTACCATCGCCCATGTTGGTGTTGTGAGGAATAACCAATGCCTGGCAACCGTCTTCCGGCCGGCAACTTTGATCTAACTGGTTCCATAACTGCTCTGGGCTGGGGAAGTTCATATAGTCTATGGCTTGTTCGGGAACAACATCACTGCGGAAAATGACATTGCGGTGATTGTGGCTGAAGTCGGGTGTTGCAGACCACTCAAAGCCCACGAATGCGGTAAATTGGCAAGGATCATTAGCCGAGTTAGTTTGGTTCTGGATGCGCTGCCACTGTGATTTCATGGTTTTATCACAGTGACTCGGATCATCAATACAGATTGGTGTAGGCTTAGGTTGTGCTTTGGTTATGGTGGGAAGGACATATTCTGCGAAGACCTCAGGGCCATCCTGTCTATTATTCTTCTCGGTCATGATGTTGCAGTAAGCATCGTCACTCCATTCGGGGTCGGTGCAGATGTAGAGAAGGTTGAACCATTCGGCATGATCGGTAACTGCCATGAAATCCAGCGGCCGTTCAAGTTGAGCAGTCAGTGAGGGGGTTAATTTAATCGTACCACCACGGGCAAAAGCGTAAGCCTGGGCAGGTGTTGCTGCAGTGCCATAGCCCCAGGCATCCAGTGAATAGGCCGAATGTACATGCAGGTCACCCCAGTAGACCTGTTTTATGCCAGGCTGGTACTGGGGACAATGGTCACTGTCTGAAGGCAGGGCTTGCAGAGGAATGAATAGGGCTAATATGATGCTAGCTAGTCGTTTCAATGGTTGTTCCCCTGTAAGCTTTGCCTGATTAGTATTACATCTGGTACCTGAAGAAGACGCTGGCGTGCCTGGGCCTGACCGGTTGACCGAAACCCATGGCAAAAGCCGAGAAGATAGATCGCGACTGAAAATAGAACTCATCCGTTGCGTTGCGAATAATGATTCCGCCTTCCCACTTATCATCGGCGCTTCTATAGCGGGCACTGATATTCATTGTCTTGTGGTTGTCCTCAAGTACTTCAGGGATATTTTCAGTTCTGCTGTAGTAGTCATCTTTGAGACTGTAATCAGCTCGTAGCGTTAGAACTGCGCCGCTGTCCATGGGTATATCGTAGGCGGCGGTCAGGGCCACGGTATAGTCTGGCGTGAAGGGTAGATCATTGTCCTTAGATAATGTAATACCGGAGGAAACCAGGGTACCTTTAAATGAATCGATCTCATCCCTAAGAAACCCTATGTTCAGACCCAGCATAAAGTTATCGCTCATCAGCGTTGTCAGCTCTATTTCTGTTCCAGAAATGGTGGCGGCACCTAGGTTAGCTTTAGAGGTATTATCACCCACTCCAGGCTCATTCGATGTGGCAGAAATCTGCATATCTTCATAATCCATCCGGAAAAATGATATATTCGCCCTGGCTCTGCCATTTGAAAAAGTTGTTTTGAAGCCCAATTCGTAGTTCTTGACGAATTCTGGATCATAATTAGGTAATGGGTCAGGTACAGCGCCGGTAAAACGAGCCGGATATCCACCATCCCGGAAGCCTTCAGAATAAGTAAAATAGGCCATCGTATTATTTGCCGCATCCCACGATATACTCATCATGGGTGTATTTTCCTTAACAGATAAGTTACCTGACTGCTGCGACACGGAAGTAGGACGTTCGGTGTCCATAATAAAAGTCTTATCGCTGGTCGTATAACGTGTACCAAGGGTCAGATGTAAATCGTCTGATAAGTCATAGGTGAGCTGGGTGTAGATTGCCTTGCTGTCATTGTCTATGTGCCTGGCTAGGTCCTGAAACCAGTAATTAGGAGGAGTGACTCCCAGGAACGGCACGTGGGCAATTTGATTGAAGATGTCCTCAACGCCTTCCTCGCGGAAGTAGTACAGACCGACTACATAGTGGAGCCTGTCATCCATGGCGTTTCCGGTTATCTGGAATTCCTGGGACAGTTGCTCCTGGCTGTATTCGGGATGCATATTTGCAAAAACAATGTGTGGAGAATAGTCGAGATCATTGAATAAAAAGATATCGAATTCGCGATAAGAAGTGATTGATTTGACTTCAGTATCGCCAATAGACCAGCTGATTGTCAGGTTGGCACCTAAAACTTCGATGTCCTGGTTCGCCTTGACAGGATCACCATCAAAGTCGGTGAATACGCTATTGTTGGCGTAACGGCCAGCGTTCCAGTGTGGCCCATAGCAGGCGGGATTCGAGGCCTGACCCTCTGCGCTTGTGCAGGTTGCTGGATCACCGCTCCAGAATACATTCCAGAAGTTGCCGAATACACCCGGTGATCCTGGGCCAGCTGCCTGGCTGCCATTGAACATGCCAATCCCGGCTAATGGAACTGCTGCGCCGGGAGTGCTGTTGTCTTCTGAATAATCAAAGGAAAAATCAATGGATACCGTGTCGCTCAATTCGCCGCCAATCTGGGCTCTGAGTCCCCAGACGTCTTCACTGCCGAGATCGTAATTGTTATATTGAAGTGCTTTGACGTAGCCGTCTCGCTCTCTCGAAAATGCCGTTAGGCGACCTCCAAAAGCATCACCCAGGGGTACATTTACGGTTACTTTCGCTTCCTGATGGCCATCCTGACCCATTGCCAGTTCGAACGAACCCTCGAATTCACCGCTGGGTTTCTTTGATACGATGTTAACGGCTCCACCGATGGTATTACGACCAAACAGGGTTCCCTGGGGTCCCCGAAGAACTTCGATTCTTTCGACATCGATCAGGTCGAATGCGTTGCCCACCATGCGGCCTGTAAAAACGCCATCCAGGTAGATACCGACGGCTGGGTCTTCAACAATGATGAAATCAGCCTGACCCATGCCTCGCATATATACGGTGGGTGATTTTATTCCACTGGTCGGCTGAGCGTTTTCAAAATGGACGTTTGGTACTATCTGACCGACCACATCAATGCTGGTTGCACCCATGGCATCGAGCATTTCAGAGGATAATACGGAAACTGAAGTGGGCACATCCTGAAGTCGCTCTTCCCGTTTTCTGGCAGTTACCACAACCTCTTCCAGCATCCTGGCACTTTCTTCGGCTTGACCTATCATTGGTGCAGATATGCAAAAAGCTGTGCAGAGCAGGGTCACTATTAATACGATTCCTTTTTTCATACTGTCTCTCCTTCTAGATATTAGGAAATTGCTAGCTATTTTAGGATTACCTTTTTTTTCTGTGATTGCGTTTTGGTTCGGTTTTAGTTCAGCCGTTGACTGTTACAACGGTGTGTTTGAATTCAGGCCGAGTAACAGTCGGCCATAGGCTTCGCTGGATACATCAAGGTCGAAAACAGTATGGCAGGAGAGCGTTTCAAGGTCCCGTAGTGCGCGCTGTAATGGATTCTCAAGGTTGTGAGCCGATGATCCACTGGCTTCGGACACGTCTCGGACAATGTTCCTGGCTTCGCGGACCACATGGCCAATGCGAACCCGGAAGGCTGCCCGGGCAATATCGGGGCAGATTTCGCCACTCTCACCCCATTGCGTAACTTCTCTGGCAATCTGCACGAGGGCTTGCTCGGTGTTGTTGAGTCGAACGGTTAGATGCGCCAGTTTGGATTGGGCAAGGGCGCGGTCAGACAGTTTATTCTGGGTGCCATAGACCATCCTCTGTAGAAGGCTCTGCTTGAATAAATCGATTGTTTTCTTAGCGCATCCGACCGCTGGTGCTGCTGCGGTTAAACCCAGTACTGGCAGCATGGGCATTCGATAGGTCGCTGTCTTGTGGATGGCAGCGCCTGGCGAGTCTCCTGCTCTCATATCAGTCAGTTGTTGACGTAGATAGCCAGGCACAAAAGCGTCCTTGACTGCGATATCGTTACTGCCTGTGCCTGCCATTCCTGACATTTGCCAGGTATCTATAATTTCAGCCTGCTCGATAGGCAGCGCATACATGCATAATTCAGGCGGATCTGCTCCTTCGGTGAGCGCGCCAACCATAACCCAGTTGGCATGCATGACGCCGGTACCCCATTGCCATTGGCCGGTAAGGCGAAAGCCGCCCTCTACCGGTGTCGCCACACCGCGGGGTGCCAATGCCCCAGGGGCAATGATGTAGGGATGTTTGCCAAAGATATGATCCTGAGCTTCCTGGTTATACAGGCCGATCAACCAGTTGTGCTCCATACAGAAAGTGACCACCCAGGCAGTGGATATATCAGCTGCGCCGAGGATCATGCCGAGCTGCATAAAGCCTTCAAGGCTGAATTCGAAGCCGTCGTATTTCTTTGGAACAAAATAGCGATAAGCCTGAGTTTTTTCGATGGCTTGCATGACACTATCGACGGGTTTGCGGCCTCGCTCGGCTTCAGCCGCATTTTCTTCAATCATAGGCACTAGAGACTGAATGCTTTCGATTAGTTGTTGTTCATTGTTTGACATACAGATTTCCTTGCTCCATTCCCGGAGCTAGTGCTTATTGTGTCATTTGTGGTTAAAATGTCAATTTAATTGACAAATATCAGTCGGGTAGCTCAACGCTCCAACAGTCGATGAATTCAGGACTAGCTGATGAAAGGTTTGGGTAGGCCGCACAGTGTTGAGCCATTACCGGGATTTACTTTAATTGCCGAGTGTGAGTATGCTTTGGCCTTGTACGCATAGGGGGTATTTCTGTGGAGAAAACTAGCTATACAAGGACCTTTGTTTCACTGGCCTCGGCGACAGGTATGCGAAATGGTGCGGGTTTTTTGCCCTGCCAGGGACTGTATTATCAGCCGACCTCCGGTGAGGTCAAAACAGCATTGATAGCGACTCACTACAATGTTGATTTCAGCGAACATTATCTGGGCGAGTATATGGCAAGCCGTGGTTATGGATTCCTGGGCTGGAATACTCGATTCAGAGGGAATGAAGGGTTTTTCCTGCTTGAACACGCCCTGGTTGATATTGGTGCAGGTGTTAGATGGCTGCATGAACAGGCTGGCGTTGAAAAAGTGGTGTTACTCGGTAATTCAGGTGGTGGCTCTTTGATGGGGGCGTATCAGTCACAGGCCAAAGGGGTGACGATGACCGCAACGCCGGGTTTGACGTTACCGGCTGCACTTAGTGATATTGAACCCGCAGATCTGTATATCTCCCTGTGTGCACATGCTGGCAGGCCGGAAGTATTAACCGACTGGTTTGATCCTTCGATTCTGGATGAAAAAGACCCGACCAGTATAGATCCTGCCTTGAATATGTATGACAAGGCCAATGGGCCGCCCTATTCCCAGGAGTTTATCGACGTGTACCGCGGCGCTCAGGTCGCTAGAAATCACAGGATTACGCAATGGTGTCATGAAGAATTAGAGCGTGTTCAGAATCTGGGAATGACCGACCGATCATTTAACATGTATCGCACCTGGGCAGACCTGCGATTAATGGACCCCAGCATCGATCCTTCTGAGCGCAGGGAAAGGTGGTGTTATGCAGGTGACCCAGAAACGGCTAATTTTTCTCCGAGGGGAATCGGTCTGACCAATACTCTACGGACCTGGCTGTCCATGTGGAGTCTACAAGAATCGCACTGTAAGGGGGCGCCTCATCTAACGAGAATTAGTGAGCCAGCGTTGGTTATCCAGAGCCTGGCCGACACGGGTGTATTTCCATCGGATGCCAAGGCCATCTATGACACGCTGTCATCCATCGATAAAGAGTTGTATATGGTTAAAGGGGATCACTATCTCCAGACGCCTGAAACAGCCAGGGATGACGTGGCCGATATGATCGTTGACTGGCTGGCTCGTCACAACGCATAACGATCCAAATCCTTTAACCTAGGGCAGGACCAAGGCAACGAAAAGTTGAGATCAAGAGCCGGTCAGTATAATGGCCATAGGTTCGTTGTGGCGGGCCATTGGACTGTTTGCTGTTTATTTAAGGGGGCTGAAAATGAATGAATTACCGTTACAGACGAGTCTGGTTGGGAGTTATGCCCAGCCGAACTGGCTGATAGATAAGCAACGCCTGGGTCAGCGCTTGCCGCCGCGCGTGGTGCTCGACCAGCTATGGAAGGTAAATCCGGAAAATCTGGAAGAAGCTCAGAATGATGCCACTATCCTGGCCTTAGGCGATCAGCTCAGGGCTGGAGTGGATATTGTTACAGACGGTGAAATGCGTCGCGAAAGTTACTCCAACCGCTTTGCCAATGCGCTTGATGGCATTGATATCGATAATCCCGGTGAAGCGATTGATAGAACGGGTAAGGTGGTGCCCGTGCCAAGGGTGGTTGGCCCGATCAGCCGGCGAAAGCCAGTGGAAGTACCCTTCATAGCGCTATTGAAAGCGCATACCACTAAACCCATAAAAATAACCCTACCGGGACCGTTCACCATGAGTCAGCAGGCCCAGGATGATTATTATGGAGACCCTGCGGCCTTGGCAATGGCCTATGCCGAGGCGGTTAATGCTGAGCTGACCGGATTGTTTGCTGCAGGGGTTGATATTGTGCAGTTAGATGAACCTTATGTGCAGGCACGCCCTGAGGCGGCAAGGGATTATGCATTGGCAGCTATTGATCAGGCTATTGCCGGCGCATCCGGTAGCACAGTTCTACACGTGTGTTTTGGTTACGGCAAGCATGTTGCTGATAAGCCAAACGGTTATGCCTTCCTTGATGAACTTGATGCCTGTCAGGCGGATGAGATTTCCATCGAGTGTGCTCAACCACGACTTAAGATGGATCTGGTGCAGGGATTACCTTCCAAAAAGGTTCATGTAGGTGTCATAGATTTGCGCGATACTCGGGTTGAGTCGGCAGAAACGGTAGCACAGAGAATCGAAGCAGCGCTCGAATTTCTACCGCCGGCACGGCTCATCGTCGCCCCGGATTGTGGCATGAAATACCTGAGTCGCCCGGTTGCTTTTGCCAAACTCTGTAATATGGTCGCTGGACGAAACCTGGTTATGGGCAGCGCCTAGTCATAGCCAGTCTGGATGGATTTACCCCAAACAGACTGGCAGAGCTCAATCCTTCCAGGCTGCACCGGCCCAGTCAGCTGACTCACCTTCCGCCGGCACCGGTACTTCCCTGATTCTTTCGGGGACGTCGTCAAATTCCAGACGCAGGGCCTTGCAGCAGACTGCGTGCAGATTGTATCCCATGATGTGATAGGTCAGCTCGAGAATGTCCTCATCGGAAAGATGCGAATGTAAGGCATCAAAGAGTTCGTCAGACGCGCGTCCACCATCATAGATAAGAGCGTCTGCCCAGGCCAGAATGGCTCTTTCTTTAGCATCGAATACCTCAGAAACCTGCCAGTGCGGAATCGCCTGAATCTGTTCATCGGGGACCCCAAAGCGTCTGGCAGCCTTACAGTGCTGAGAGAAGACGAATTGGCTGGCCTGGGCGTAGCCGGCACGCATGATGCCCAGTTCTCTGACCTTGCCATCGAGTTGACTGACACTTTTATCAGCGAACATACCGAACATACCAAAGTGTCCGGTGGCATGATCAAATATATAGGGTACCAGCGCAAAGACCGTCCACCAGTTGCCAGGGGTGCCGGTGGCTGTGCCCGGTTCGGTTACCGGGTCCTTGCCGTTGAAAAGTGCAGCATAGTATTTTTTTACGTTGTCGGTGGCATCCTTTAGAGATACCTGTTTGAGTCTTGGCATGTAATTGCTCCTTGTTTATCCATTGACTGGAATACTAGAAAAGCGAGCCGCTGTCAAAGTAATAGATTGACAGGGGGTTTTATTGATTCCTATTATGTACCGGGTGGCTTAACGAACAGGTTCGAAGGGCATAGTGAATCACGGCCTGGATAGCCATAAATGAGACCGCTGGTTAAATGAGTTAGGAGACATGATGAATACAAATGAGAAGTATGAGATCAGGGGGATTAATCACCTGGCGCTGGTCTGCAGAGACATGAAAAAAACAGTGGATTTCTATTCGGGTGTCCTCGGTATGAAATTGACCAAAACCATTGAATTACCTAATGGCATGGGGCAACACTTTTTCTTTGATATCGGCAAAGGGGATATGTTGGCTTTCTTCTGGTTTCCAGAAGCGCCTGAGTCACAACCCGGTGTTACCCACTCGGAAAACGTGGTCGGCGGTGGTTCCATTACATCGGCTCATGCGTCAATGAATCATGTGGCCTTCGATGTTCCCGCAGACAAGATCGATGAGTACCGGAAGAATCTGATTGCAGCTGGTGTTGAAGTGACCGCTGTGGTTAACCATGATGATTCTGAAAACCAGGCCAGTTTGGAGGTGACTGATACCACTTTTGTAAGATCGCTCTATTTCAAGGATCCCGATGGAATCTTACTGGAATTTGCATCCTGGACTCGAGAGCTAGATGAGCATGATGTCAATATAGTGGCAGAAAGCGCCGCCTGATTTATCGGGTATTTTAGAATTCTCGTTCTGGTTGTTAGTTATGTCACAGCACCATAAATCTGAAGCATCAACTTCTCTGGTATATGCGTGGTATGTTGTGACCGTATTGCTGGTTGCACAGGCTTTCTCGTTTCTTGACCGGATGATCATGGGGCTTCTTGTGGGACCTATTCGCTCAAGTTTTCAGATAAGTGACACGCAGTATAGTTTGCTGGCCGGGCTGGCGTTCTCCCTTTTCTACGCCATTATGGGCCTGCCATTGGCAAGAATCGCAGACAGGGGCAGCCGCAGAAACCTGATTGCAGCGGGAATTGCGGTGTGGAGCTTTATGACCGCGCTGTGTGGATTCGCCCGCAGTTACTGGATGTTGTTTTTTGCAAGAATGGGTGTCGGTGTAGGCGAGGCCACATTGGGACCTGCAGCCTATTCAATGATCGCAGATTACTTTCCTAAAAGCGTTCTGGCCAGAGCGTTGTCCATCTATATGATTGGTGTGACCCTGGGGTCTGGATTTGCCTATATGCTCGGTGGTGCTGTGGTGGGCTACGTTGAAAATATCGATACCATCACAGTCCCTGTCATTGGCGATATGGAAGGTTGGCAGTTAACATTTTTTATCGTTGGGGTACCCGGATTGCTAGTTTCCCTGTTGATGATGGCAACTGTACGTGAGCCGGCCAGAAAGGGAGAGGTGGCCAGCGGCGAGATCCCCTTAAAGACCGTCATTGATTATCTCTGGGCCCGACGCAGAGCCTACTTAGGGCATATCCTGGGACTTTCTATTTTTATTATGGTGGTCTATGCCCTGAATCTCTGGGGTCCAACCTACTTTATCAGAACCTTCGGTTACAGCCGTCCCGAAGCAGGCTGGGTATTTGGCCTCATAATGATAGGGGCGGGAACAGCAGGTCTGTTGATTGCCGGTACCCTATCGGACAGATTGGTAGCCGGCGGGATGCAGGATGCCTACGTGAGAATGATCCTGATCAGCATGCTGGCACTACTACCTTGTGCGGGGGCGCTTGGGTTTCTCACCAGTGACAGTCTGGCCATTGTGTTCATGTCCCTGGCTGTGTTCTTTTCTGCTTTCCAGGGTGGACTGTCGGCAGGCACCCTGCAATTGATGACACCAAACCGGATGCGCGGGCAGGTGACAGCGCTTTATATGCTGGCCACAAATCTTATTGGTTTGGGTCTGGGCCCTACTATTATTGCCCTGACTACGGATTATGTATTTGGTTATGATGCTGCTATTGGCAAATCCATAGCCCTGTGTTCACTGGTGGTGTGCCCGATTGGGGCGTTCATACTCTGGCGCAGTATGCCTGCTATTCGGCTGCAGTTAGCTGAGCAGCAGTTAGCTGAGTAGGAGTAGTTACTTAAATTCCTGTGGACTGCCAGGCGATCATCGATAGCCTTTCATCAGTTATGTGCCAGATGCTGAGAAACTTATTGCGCAGCTTTTTCTGAGTGCCTTCTTTTAGAACATCTCCGCTGATAATTCCTGCATAGATAAATATATTGATGTGCTGGCTGATGTGCGGTTCCTGGACCTCCAGGGACTGGTATACCACCGAACCCGAGCCGATGGAGGCTATCAGGGCTGTTTTTCCGTCGGTCTTTCCTGATGAGTGGGTCCAGCGCAGATCGTCGTCCAGGTAGGTTGCCAGGGCCTGTACATCTGCCTCGATCATGGCCCTGCGACGGGCCGCATCTGCGTCTTCAAGTGCTTTGAATAGCGTCATATTATTTCCTCGTTGTCATGCGCGGATAGTCCGCTGTTCAAGTGCCAGCACCAGCGCTGTAAGGGTTGCATTGATTGGTGCTGATTTACCTGCTTTTGCAGCGGCCCTGGGAATCGCACCGTTGATCATGCTGATTTCGCTGAATCGACCCGCTTCAATATCCAGCAGAGCTGATGGTTTGGCATTTGGCATACGCTGGGCAAATTCCTGCACCAGTTGTACCGGGTCTGCAATATCGATGTCGACATTGCTGTCTACTGCTGTTTGCCAGGCTTCAATAGCGGCGTTCCTGCTGATCGGGCCGATAATGGGATCTTCCAGTACCTGACCTAAGGTCTGACCGGTTAATGCGCATAGAGCACTGTAGGCGACGTTGCAGATCAGCTTTTCCCACTGCATGGCGAGAATATCTTGCGAAGTGCTGGCGTCAAACCCGGCGTTTCGAAATATCGCTGCCACCTGGGCAACGGCTTTGCGGTCTGCATGGCTATAGGCGCCCATTTTAATGGCCTTCATATCATTGTGGTGAGCGTGACCCGGTGCCTGAAGTGATGCACCAAAACCTTGTGCAATACCCACAATTAAACGATCTTCACCAAGGGCATCAGCTACATTGTCGGCACTGCCTAAGCCATTTTGTATAGTCAGAATCAGAGTTTTTCTGTCTATCAGTGGTTTTGCCATGATGCAGGCGGATTGAATGTGGGTTGCCTTGACCGCTATCACGAGCAGTTCCGTTGGCTTATTGGCTACCTGGGTATCGGCTCTGATTTTGACGGTTCGGTCACCGCTGGCCCCGGATACGCGCAAGCCGTTAAGTTTGATAGCATGTATATGTGCAGTATTTGTGTCCACTGCGCAGACGTCATGACCAGAAGAGGCGAGTAAAGCGGCGTAGATTGAGCCCATGGCGCCGCAGCCAAGCACCGTTATCTGCAAGCTATTACCACCGACTGATCTGCCGCGTGAAGGCGTAGTGGTTGTTGTTCAGAGCCCATGTATTCCCCCCTGTACAAACGCTGATAAAGGGCCGGTGCGCTAATAATCTGATAGGTGAGTGCGGGCGATGGCACCTGGATCTAAAAGCGCTGTGTTCCGATTGCTGTCCTCGACTCGGTGCTAGCGTGTTAATTTTTGTTATGAAACCGTAACTGAAATCTTATTCCTTTGGCAATGTTTTTCTCTGTGGAGCTGGTTGTTGTACCAGGCCGTCGGTTGTGGCACGAGTAATGTTTTTCTCTGTGGAGCTGGTTGTTGTACCAGGCCGTCGGTTGTGGCACGAGTAATGTTTTTCTCTTTCGCATTGGTCGTTGGCCCCAGGCCTCCAGCTATGCCACGAGTAATGCTTTTCTCTGTGGAGCGGGTTGTTGTACCAGGCCGTCGGCGTGGCACCGGCAATTTTTTCCCTTTCGCATGGGTCGTTGGCCCCAGGTCACAGGCATTGAACGGTTCAGATGCAACTATTGGTGCGGGGCTTGATTTTGCCCAGGCTAGGTTATTGTATAATGGACCTACACCTGCAGATGCCTGTTATTACGGTAGCTCAAACTTTGGCCTGGAGAATATTAAAGATGATCGATGAAATTAAATCGAATGAGAACAGACAGTTGCCCTCGGGTAGCAAGGGACCCCTGACTGACATCAGACTGGTCGAGTTAGGCCAGCTGATAGCGGGCCCTTTCTGTGGTCAGTTAATGGCGGATATGGGCGCGGATGTTATTAAAGTTGAGCCTCCTGAAACGGGTGATCCAATGCGGGTATGGGGTCGCGGTGAATATCCTTTATGGTGGAGTGTCTGTGCTCGCAATAAAAGATGTGTAACGGCAAACCTAAGAGAAGCAGAGGGTCAGGAACTGGTTCGAAAGCTGATTGCTCAGGCTGATATGGTCATAGAAAACTTCAGGCCTGGAACGATGGAAAGATGGGGTCTGAGTTACCCAGAACTGGCAGCGGAAAATCCCGGGCTCATTATGATTCGGGTCTCAGGATATGGCCAGACTGGTCCCTATTCGAGCCGAGCAGGCTACGCATCCATTGGTGAAGCGATGGGTGGCATGCGTTATCTCTGCGGTGAACCGGATCGACAGCCGAGTCGAGCAGGCTTATCTATAGGTGATTCGCTGGCTGCCACTTATGCGTGTATGGGAGCACTGGCCGCTTTGCATCATCGAGACAGGACCGGGGAAGGCCAGGTGATCGATGCTTCTATATTCGAATCGGTTCTCAATGTAATGGAAGCCACCATCCCTGAATATACTGTCAGTAACTATGTTCGAGAACGTTCAGGGGCAACCTTGCCGAATGTAGCACCCTCGAATATTTATAACTGTAAGGATGGTAAGTTCCTCATTGCTGCAAATCAGGACACTGTTTTCAGTCGATTGTGTGAAGCTTTGGGTCAACCCGAACTGGCCAGCGATAAGCGCTTCAACAGTCACACCGCCAGGGGTGAAAATATGCTTGAGCTGGATGGTTTGATTAATCAGTGGACTTCATTAAGAACCGTTGCCGAGGTTGACCAGTTGATGCAGGGCGCGGGAGTACCCGCAGGGGGCATATACCGTGCACCGGAGATGCTGGCTGATCCGCATTTTCAGGCACGTGATGCTATTATTCATACGCCTACGGACGAATGGCCTGAGCTCAGAATGCAGAACGTGTTTCCTAAAATGTCCAAGACCCAGGGAGAGGTGAGGTGGCCCGGTCCGAGTCAGTTGGGGGCCCATAATGAAATGGTCTATGGTGAACTGTTGGGGCTGAATGCCGCAGAACTTGCAGAATTAGGAAAAAAATCTGTCATTTAGGTGTAAACCACAGGTGCACTTTATCGGCTTTGGATGGTAAGGGCGCTTGAGTTGATCTGGTAAGCTGGCAGGGGTGTGATCACCAATGTACCATGAATAATTCGAAGCTAGAGCGTAACAGATAACGAGCCAGACTATGAAAGCAGGTAACGTTAATATTATTGAGGTCAGCCCACGGGATGGCTTGCAGAGCGAGCCCGAAATCCTTTCTACCGACAGCAAGGCAGCGCTGGTTAGCAGGGCTATCGGCGCGGGCATCAGACGCCTGGAAGTGGCCAGTTTTGCACATCCGCAGAAAGTGCCCCAGATGGCAGATGCGGAGGCTTTGCTGGCGATATTGCCTTATTCCAGTGACGTATCTTATATCGGCCTGATTATGAATGAGCGAGGCTTGGATCGGGCCTTACAAACGGCCGTTCATGAAATCGGTATGGTGGTTATAGCAACCGACACCTACAACCAGCGCAATCAAGGGGTCAGCACGCGAGAATCAATTTCAGCCTGGTTGGCCATCGCCAGACGTGCACAAGCCAACGGCAAGATTGCCAATGTCATGATTTCTTCTGCTTTTGGATGCCCTTTCGAAGGTGAAGTACCCATGGACCGCATTATAGAGATCGCCAAACAGCTGGTTGATGCCGAACCTGCAGAATTGGCAATTGCCGACAGTATTGGCGTGGCTGTACCTAATCAGATAACCGAGCTGGTCGGTCGACTACAGTCTGAAGTGGGTCCTATTCCGCTACGCTTTCACTTGCACAATACGCGCAACACCGGCCTGGCCAATGCCCAGGCGGCCATCGATGCTGGGGTTGATTCCATTGATGCCAGTATCGGCGGGATTGGTGGCTGCCCTTTTGCGCCTGCGGCCACCGGCAATATCCCTACGGATGATTTGCTCTACATGCTCAGCCGATCAGGATTGGAAACAGGAGTGGAACTCAGCAAGATCATCGAAACCAGTCGCTGGTTAGAGCAGGAACTAGGACGTGAAGTCCCTGCCATGTTACCAAAGGCTGGTATTTTCCCAGGGCAGCTGGCCGATTAAATCCCTTACCATGAGGTCAGCCAGAGATTTGCGTTTGGGCTGTATAGGCAGAACCTGGGGATTTGATTACTTTCTTTCAGCCTAAACTAATTGCAGCGCCATGTTGCTAACCCATTCAATGACCGGACCTGGATAAACGCCCAGAACGAGCAGCACCAGGGTGACCACTGCCATGGTCCAGCCGCCGGCTGCAGACACCTCAATATCGGTATTTGCGGCGGCCTTTTTAGTCATCGCGTAAATGACTCTCAGATAATAAAAAAGTCCGATACCGCTACCAATGACAACGATAACCAGCAAGGGCCACAACTGGCTTTCAACACCGCTGGCAAGAATATAGAATTTGCCGATAAACCCAGCAGTGAGTGGTATGCCAGCGAGAGACAGTAACATGATGCTCATAAATGCTGCCAGAAGGGGTCGTTGCCAGAACAGGCCTTCGTAGGCATCCAGGCTGTCAAGATCGTGATCTTCAGACTTATCGGACATGATGGTGACCACACCGAAGGCACCAATGGTGGTGATAAAATAGGCAATCAGGAAGAATACCGCAGCCTCGATGGCAAGATGCTTGCCCGCCAACTCACTGATTGCGATAAACGCGACCATCAGGTATCCGAATTGGGCGATAGATGAATAAGCCAGCAATCGCTTAATGCTGGACTGCAGTAATGCCAGGATATTACCGAGCAACATAGACAGACCGGCAATCCAGTACAGGCCGGTCATGATGGAGTCGTATTGATAGCCATCTACGGCAAGGAAAAATCGCATCAGCGCAACAAAGACACTTCCTTTTGATATTGTCGCCAGGAAACCTGCAACAGGTGCCGGCGCACCTTCGTATACGTCCGGTGTCCACATGTGAAAAGGCACAAGGGATAATTTGAAGCCGATACCAGCCAGCATCATTGCACTGCCTGCCAGTACAAATACCTGACCGGTGCCTGTGTTGGGTATTCCTCCAGCGGCAAAATCGGCGAATGAAAGAGTGCCTGATACTGCATACAGCAATCCAGCACCAAATAGGATAAACGCTGAAGATATGCCCGATAAGATCAGGTATTTCAGGGCGGCTTCAAGGCTGAACACACCCTTGGTGGGGTAAGAGATCAACGCATAAATGGAGATTCCAAGCAATTCAAGGCCGAGCACAAAGGAAGCAAAATGCACGCTGATAGTCAGAACCATAGCACCCAGAGTGGCTAGGAGCAGTAACAGGAAAAATTCGTCCTGATGTTCTCCGCGGTTTTGATGGTAGCTGTAAGCAAGCAGACATATGAATAAGGCGGTGACCGCCATGATGCCGGAAAACAACAGCCCAAAGTCATCTACCCTGAGTAAGGGGGTGACATAAGACGGTTCCAGATTAAGATTTACCCAGATGATTGAAATTAATGTCAGCAAAAGGCCTATGACCGAAATCCCACACGACAGTGCCAGGTTGCGCATGAAGGCAATCGCCATCATCAGGACTAATATTGCGCCCGTGAGAATCATAAGCGGTAAAAGTGGCAGGAAGGTTGTCATGGCATGTTCCCTATTAGCTGGCTGGTCGCACCTGTCACCACCTGGTGGAGCGTTGCTAAGGCTGGGTCGACCAGATCAAAAACCGGCTGCGGGTACACGCCCAGCCATATCAGGCCCAGTATGAGCGGTATGAGGGCTGTGAATTCCCGGCTGTCCAGGTCTGATAATGTCCTTTTATTACTATCACTGCCCTGAAAAACCCTCTGCATGGCGATGAGCGAATAGATCGCACCTGTGATTAAACCGATAGCAGCTATAGCGGTAATGGTCACATTGCTTGCAAAAGCACCTAGCAGAACCAGGAATTCTCCGACAAAATTACCCAGCCCGGGCATACCCAGTGAAGCAACGATAAAGAACAATGCCACCGCGCCCATTTTCGGCATGGCCTGCCAGAGGCCACCCATCAGGGTCATGTCGCGGGTGTGTATACGATGTTGGATTGCGCCCGCCATCATGAATAAGGCAGCGGTTGAAAAGCCATGGGCCACCATCTGCATGACCGCACCCTTCATGGCGATGGCGTTAAATGCATACACGCCGACCAGCACAAAGCCCATATGGCTGACGCTGCTGTAGGCGACCAGCCGTTTGAAGTCAGTTTGAGCAAAGGCCAGTATGGCCCCGTAGATAATGCTGATAGCACCCAGCGCCATGGCTACTTCTGCTATCGTTGCGGATGCCTCGGGAAATAGCGGGACTGTGAATCGTATAAGACCGTAGGCACCTGTTTTAAGGAGAATGCCTGCCAGCAGTACACTGGCCGCAGTAGGCGCCTGAGTATGAGCATCAGGTAACCAGGGATGAAACGGAAATGCAGGTAATTTCACCACAAAGGCTATGAAGAAGCCCAGCATGACCAGCAGGCTCAGACCTGACCCCAGGTTATGCCCCACCAGTTCAAAATAATTGAATGTTAGCTGGCCCGATTGATCGGCGTTGACTAACACCAGTGTCAGGATCGCCACCAGCATGAGTAGCCCGCTGAACTGCGTGAATATAAAAAATTTCATTGCGGCATAGGCGCGCTGTTCATGGCCCCAGATGGCTATCAGGAAATACATGGGGATCAGCATGACTTCCCAGAAAAAGAAAAACAGGAATAGATCCAAGCTGGAGAAAACACCAATTACGCCTGCCAGTGTCCATAACAGGTTAAATTGAAAAAAGCCTGGCCGCTCACTGATTTCGGTCCAGGAAGATAATATGGCGACAAACCCCAGGAACAGGGTCAGGCTAACCATCATCAGACTTAAGCCATCCAGCGCAAAAATTAAGCTGATACCGAATCTGGGGATCCATGAATACTGAACATATTCGATCCAGTACGAGGGTGCGCCGGCAAGGTCCAGTACAGTTGTTGATTCCTGGTAGTACAGGGGTAGCATTAGAACGCTCGATAATACGCAGGTAATGAGTGCAATCCATTTAGGCCAATGTGAGTGCCAGCGTTGCGATAACCAGGCCAGCACACCGCCGACAAACAATAGCAGCATTACTTCGATTACAGTCATGGTATAAGGATCCCGAGGAAAACAGCGAGTGTCAGTACCAGACCTGCCGCAATCACTGCGACATAAGTTCTGAGTTGTCCAGACTGGCTAATAGTTGAATACTGATGGGCAGAACGAAGGACATCAGCAACCGCATTGTAAAACCAGTCTATTATATCTTTTCGGTTAATAGCGGCAACGGCGCAGTAAGGTTTGACCAGCAGCCGGTCGTAGATCCAATCCATGGCCCAATGGCTGTACCAGAAGGCGATGAGTTGCTTGCCTAAAGCAGACTGGGTAAACAGGCTGATGGGGATGACGGGTTTTAAATAAATGAGGTAGGCCAGCAGTACGCCCAGAATTGGTACGCCAGCAATTATCATCGGCATCAAACCGGTATGATCGCTTTCCGCCGCGACCGGGAAAACGGATTCGACTGGTACCGTAAACCAGCCGCCAATGATCGCCAGAAGGCTTAAGATCATTAAAGGTATAGACATCAGTTTGCCAGCCGCCGCGTCGGGCTGGGTCTTCACTTCACCAAAGAAAACAATGAACACCAGGCGAAAGCTGTAGATCGCGGTCAGCAGGGCGCCTAGCATGCCAGCGGCCAGGAGCCAGCCTCCGAAAGCGTTATGGTGATAAGTGGCCAGCAGGATTAGGTCCTTGGAATAAAAACCGGATGTCAGGGGTAGTGCAGCCAAGGCTGCGCTACCTATGACGAAACTCCAGAATGCGACCGGCAGTTTTTTGCGTAACCCGCCCATGCGAAATATATTGTGCTCGTGATGCAGGCTATAGATGACCGCACCCGCTGCCAGGAATAGCAGGGCCTTAAAAAAGGCGTGAGTCATCAGGTGAAAGATAGCCGAAGACCAGGCACCGACACCGAGGGCAAGAAACATGTAGCCGATCTGGCTGATGGTTGAATAGGCGAGTATTCGCTTGATGTCGGTTTGTGCCATGGCCGCGAAGGCTGCCATGAGTAGCGTAATGGCACCGATGACCGCCACCGTAAGTAAGGCAGCAGGTGCAAGTAAAAACAGTTCATGGGTGCGGGCGATCAGGTAAACGCCTGCGGTCACCATGGTAGCGGCGTGAATCAGTGCACTTACAGGGGTGGGTCCGGCCATGGCATCGGGAAGCCAGGTTTGTAACGGTAGCTGGGCAGATTTACCGACAGCGCCGCCAACCAGGAGCAGGCAGGCGATGGTCACGATGAGGTCACCGGGTTGCCATATCTGTGTTGCCTGGGCGGCCATAGCCTGGATATCCAGGGTGCCAAGGTGAACAAACAATAGGAACATTCCCAGGGCCATGGCAGTATCACCGACCCGGGTGACCACAAATGCTTTGCGTGCAGCTGCGCCATTAGCGTTTTCTTCATGCCAGAATCCGACCAGCAGATAACTGCACAGGCCAACACCTTCCCAGCCGACAAACAGTACCAGCAGGTTATCGGCCAGCACCAGTAGCAGCATGGCTGCTACAAACAGGTTCATGTAGCTGAAAAAACGACTGTAGTCCTTATCCTGCCACATGAAGAGGGCAGAATAGACATGGATGAGGAAGCCCACACCGGTAATAACTGACAGCATGGTTAGCGATAAACCATCTATCAGAAAGCTCACGTTCGCTGTAAAGCCAGCCAGTTGCATCCAGGTGTAGATATCGACTGTGTACGGCGTAGGATCAGCCTGGCCAAGGTATTCCAGGCCGGTAAGTACCACCAGCATAAAAGCGATGGCGATCGAGCCGGCACCAATCAGGCCAACCCATAACCTGGGCAGTTTACCCAGCGTACCCACTAGCAGGAGAAAGCCGATCAGCGGCATCAACGGTATGAGAAAAACGTAATCAGCCATCTTTAGCCCCGCATCCTGTTAGCTTTATCGATATCCAGTGAGTCGAATCTGCGAAACACCTGCAATAGTAGACCAAGCCCCACGGCGACCTCAGCAGCAGCGACACTTAGAATCAGCATGAACATGATCTGGCCATCGGCCTGGCCCCAGTGGGCACCGGCAATGATAAATACCATGGCACAGGCGTTTAACATGATTTCAAGTGACATGAGAATGAATATGATGTTTCTTCGGACCATAACGCCCAGCAAACCAATGGAAAACAGGATGGCTGCTAGCAGCAGGCCATGCTCCATCGGGATGGTTAGTGCGACACTCATAGCGACTCTCCTCTCATATCGAGCAGATACCTGCGGCCCAGGTGGTAGGCGCCCACAAGACCTGCGAGCAACAGCATGGAGGCAATCTCGACTGCAAGTACATAAGGCCCGAATAGCTCAATGCCGACGACTTTGGGGCCTACCACAGTGCCTGAAAGCGCATGACTAGAAGTGTTCAGGAGAAAAAGTATTTCAGCCAGTAGCAGCAGACATAACAGGGATGGAATAATCCACATTCGGGGTTGTAACCACTGATGTTCGTTGTCAACCCCGGCGGCGCCTAAATTGAGCATCATGATGACAAAGACAAACAGGACCATGATGGCACCCGCGTAAATGAGGACTTCAAGGACAGCCGCGAAGGGCGCGCCCAGCACATAGAAAATGATGGCCGAGCCGAGCAGCGATACGATGAGGTAAATCAGTGCATGGCTGGCATTGTATCTTGTTACTGCGAGCAGCGATGCGACAACGGTAATCGTCGCTGCCATGTAAAATAGTCCTAACTGGATCATACTAACTCCTAGGGTAGCAAGCTCTTTATATCGATAGGCTGTGCTTCATTTAGCGCTTCGCCCTTGTCTTTGTCTTTAATCGCTTTGCCGGCGACATTGTAAAAGCTGTAGCCGGGATATTTACCCTGGCCGCTGATCAGCAGATGCTCTTTCTCATACACCATGTTCTGCCTGTCGTATTCGCACATCTCGAAGTCAGGGGTTAGCTGGATTGAATAGGTAGGACAGGCTTCTTCGCACATGCCGCACATGATGCAGCGAGAGAAATTGATCCGAAAAAATTCGGGGTACCAGCGACCATGTTCATCTTCTGCTTTTTGCAGGGCAATACAGTCCACGGGGCAGGCAACGGCGCATAGATTGCAGGCAACGCAGCGTTCATTGCCATCGGGGTCGCGCGTTAACACAATCCGACCGCGATAGCGCGGTGCAAGATAAGGCATCTCCTCGGGGTATTGCACTGTATCTGCCTTGGCAAAAAGGTGCAGGCAGATTCGATAAAGGGAAATAATCTGGCTTAAGATTGCTTTCAGCATGGCAACCCCGTTATTACCAACCTGGTCGTTATGAGAGTCCTCGCTACAGCCATAAGAGTACCGCTCCCGTAATGAGTAAGTTAACCAATGTCAGGGGTAGTAAAAGTTTCCAGCCAAAGGACATTAATTGGTCATAGCGTGGTCTTGGGATGGCTGCCCGCAACAAGATGAAGAAGCAGATGCAGGTGCCGGTTTTAGCAAAGAACCAGAAGATGGGCGGTACAAAGTCCAGCACCAGATCCGGTAGAAAGCTTGGTCCCAGCCAGCCGCCAAAGAAGATCGTGGTGATCATTGACGAAATCAAGATCAGGCTCAGGTACTCACCGAGCATGAACAGGCCGAATTTCATGCCTGAATATTCGGTATGGAATCCTGCCACCAGTTCGTGTTCAGCTTCAGGAAGATCGAAGGGCAGACGATGGCTTTCCGCAATACCCGCCATTAAAAACACGATAAATCCGAGAAACTGGGAAATTACGAACCAGCCGTGTTCTGCCTGGGTTTTAACGATATCGACCAGGCTGAACGAGCCGCTGATCATCACAACACCCATCAGCGATAAGCCCATGAAGACTTCATAGCTGACCATCTGTGCGGCCGAGCGTAATCCCCCCAATAAAGCATATTTGTTGTGCGAACCCAGACCCCCGAGCAGAACGCTATAGACAGCAAGAGACGTCATGCCGAGGAAAAACAGCAGGCCTATATTAAGATCAGCGATGAACAGATGTTCTGTGTAAGGTACTACGGCGAAACCCAGCAGCATTGTGATAACGACTGCTGTTGGAGCAAAGATAAAAACCAGACGATCTGAAAAAGGCGGTACCCAGTCTTCTTTAGCCAGCAGTTTAATAACATCTGCCAGGGCAAGGCCAATGCCAAAAGGGCCGACCCGGTTAGGTCCTAATCGGTCCTGCCAGAAGCCCAGTAGTCGGCGTTCAAACCAGACCAGGACTGCAGCAGCGCCAAATGCACCCAGCAGGGTACCGTAGATGACCAGAAAAATAGTAAGTTCTTCCATTAGTTTGCTCTATCAGTCGTAATCAATTGTGCCGCAACTGGTGCGGCTGGAGGCTCCCAGTTATCGATCCGTGCCAGCGGGGCGTCGGTAAGCCCTGTCAGGCAGCGGGTTTGCGGTATCAAAGGGTAAACCAGACAGTCGTCAGGAATTGATTCTTCGATGACAACTTGGAATTCCAGAGTCTGTGCTTCAGCCTGGTAGGCAAGGCCATCCGTGGTTGTGACACCCAGTTGTTTGGCTGCATGGCTATTCATCTTTATATAAAGCTGAGGCATCAGGCTTGCCAGTTCTTCGGCATGGCAGGTGAGCTCCTCACTACCGAAGATATGATGTTGCGGTATTAATCCGCCAGTATGCTGCACGGTTGAATCGTAAACCATTGCGGGTTGGCTTTTGTCCAGTAGCAGAGCGCCCGATTCTCCAAAACGATCCCTGCCGGCAACTGTCTCCTGAAACTTCAGAATTGACTGGTTTGAGTTCCACTCGGGAGACCAGGTGAATGCCCGCAGACTGGCAGGTGCTTGTTGCTGGACACCTTCCATGCTAAATGACATGGCCGAATCTGCATCTATCGGCTGCTGAGGTTCATGTACAGAAACATCAGCAAGCATTGCAGTACGTCCGCTCGCCCTATGCGACATACGAGCGACTTTACTGCCGTGAACACTGAAATCTTCACTGGGTGCTGCGCTGATAACCTTTTCCAGGTGTGGGCTCTGGGCGACCATCTCCGCTCTAACCTCTGATGAGGTGCGAGTTTTCTCGGCGATCGCATCCAGTAGGTGGTAGCTGGCGTCAATTTGACTGGCAGCACCAAGGTGTCCCGGTGAAAATACTGCCAGCGATCGTTGCGCTCTGCCTTCGCTATTGACATAGGTTCCTTCGGCTTCCGCGAAAGTTGCTGCTGGTAGGATCAGGCTAGACATGGATGCAGTGGCATTGTCCAGATGATCGAGTACCACCAGATTCTTTATCGAGGCCAACTGTTGCTGGAGCGCCGTAGTCATTGCCGAGATAAGGTCATTTTCCAGGACGATCACCGTATCTGGTGATGAGGCCAGTAGAGCGGGCAGTGAATTCTGGTTATCAAGCAGAGCGACACCTATGCTGTTGCATTCGCTGGCACACAGGCACACGCCAGTGTCTTTATTAGATTCTTTCAGGGCGGCTGCAACATTGGCTGCAGAGCGCAATATATCGGGATTAGAAGTACTGGTGCCGCTTATGATCAGGGGTTTCTTTGCATCTGTTAGCATCTGGGTTACGGCATCAACGGTAGCTTTGAAGGCATCACTGCCTGATTGCGGATTACCCCGTAATCGATCCGCAATAGCAAAACCCAGCCGGGCAATGTCTGCAGGGCTGAGTCGCGTGCTTAATGTGGCAACATCATCGAGTCTGTCCTCGGTCGGTGTTGCAATCATCAGCGGGCTTAGGCTGTTTTGTGCCAGCTCTCGTACAGCGGCGTCCTGCCAGAGGGCCAGCCTGGTCTCTGCCGCCATCTCGCTGGCTCTGTTGCGGGTCGCCTGGCGTACCGACAATGCCAGCCGAGGTGCGTGATTGGTAATATCTTCACCCAATACCAGAATGGCGTCATAGTCCTCGACTTCACGCATACCCGGCGTGGCGATATCACTTTTCAATACATCTACAATAACGGAATGCATTTCGCGTTCGATATCAGCCATACCGTTACAGTAATTGTCCTCACCAACCAGGTTTTTTAATGCTTGATTAGATTCCAGGCTGGCTCTGGCTGAGCCTATGCCTACAACATGCTGGCTACCGGCAATCATATCGCGGATACGAGCTATAGCATCTACCAGGCTAACAGCCTGATACAGGCCATCTTCTCCGCGGATTCCTGCCTGTTTAATGCGCTTGCTCGAGTTGACAAACCCTGCACCAAAGCGGCCACGATCACAGAGGAAATAACCATTAACATCTTTTTGGAAGCGGTTGTTTACTCTACGAACTTCGCCGTATCGTTCTGATGTGTAGGTGTTGCAGCCTTGTGCACAACCTACACAGATCGTCGGGGCGGATTGTAAATCCCATTTACGGGTGTAGTGCTTTGACAGGGTTTTGTCCGTAAAGACGCCGGTTGGGCAGACATCGACTAAATTGCCGGCAAATTCATTTTCCAGCACACCGTCTTCTGCTCTTCCAAAATAGACCCTGTCTCTAGATGAGAAGGCTGATAGATCAGAACCCCCGGCATAGTCCTGGTAAAAACGAACGCATCGATAACAGGTGATACAGCGATTCATTTCATGACCAATAAGCGGGCCCAGATATTGATTTTTATGAGTTCTTTTCTTACCGGTGTAGCGACGATCGTGATGGCCCACCATCACGGTCATGTCCTGGAGATGGCACTCTCCGCCTTCTTCGCATACCGGACAGTCGTGAGGATGGTTCAGCATGAGGTTTTCGATGACTGATTCGCGAAAACCAGTTGCACTTTCAGTAGCGACGGAGAAACGCGCGTTGTCAGTCACCGGTGTCATACAACTCATGATGATTCGACCTTGCGTGTCTTCTTCGTTGGCATATTGCACAACAGCACATTGTCGGCAGGCGCCAACGCTTCCCATAGCAGGATGCCAACAGAAATAGGGTACGTCGAGACCGGCCGATAGCAGGGCTTCGAGCAGATTAGCACCACTTTCTACTTCATATTCTTGTCCGTCGACCTGTATCACTGTCATTGACCTGGCTCCTGGGTATAACGGCATTTCTTATCTTTAATGTGTGCTTCAAAATCATCCCTGAAATACTTCAGGCCACTGGTCAGCGGTTCAATTGCCCCGGGTGCGTGGGCACAGTGTGTATTACCGATGGCGCCAATAAATTGCGCTTGTCTTTGCAGCGTCTCAATATCACCCGGCTGGCCCTCACCGGCTTCAATGGCATCGAGCAGCTCCTTAACCCAGGGCAGGCCCTCCCGACAGGGGGTACAGAAGCCACAGGATTCTCGAGCGAAGAATTTTTCCAGATTCGCCACCATGCCAACCGGACAGGTCTTATCGTCCAGGATGATCATGGTGCCGGTGCCCATTCGACTGCCAGCCTTCATGATCGAATCGTAGTCCATAGGCAGATCGAGGTGTTCATCGATCAGGAAATCGGTAGATGCACCACCAGGAAGGAAGCCTCTCAATTTATAGCCATTGATCATGCCGCCTGCATGTTGCTCGATGATCTCTCTACCCGTTGTGCCGATGGGAAGTTCCCAGCAGCCCGGTTTGTTCACTCTGCCAGACGCGCCGTAGAGTTTCGTGCCGGCATCATCGCCTAGTCCAAGCGATTTGAACCAGTCTGCACCGTTGGCCAGGATGTGAGGGATATTGCATAGAGTCTCAACGTTGTTGACGATGGTTGGTCGTCCCCATAGGCCACTGACCTGCGGAAACGGTGGTTTCGCTCGGGGAATGGCTCGTTTACCTTCAAGGGAGTTGAGTAAGGCGGTCTCTTCGCCGCAGATGTAACGACCCGCACTGACATGGACATGCAACTTGAAGCTGAATTCGCTGCCCTGTATGTTCTTGCCTAGGTAGTTGTTGTCTTCAGCTGTCTGGATGGCCTCGCGCAGCCTTTTAATAGCTGCATGATACTCGTGACGAATGAAGATATATCCGGTATCTGCAGAAATGGTATAAGCCGACAAGATCATACCTTCAACTAACTGGTGGGGGTCAAATTCCATCAGCAATCGGTCCTTGAAGGTCCCGGGTTCCATCTCATCTGCATTGGCTACCAGATAGCGGTGGCCTGAATCGCTGGCATCGGGCACGAAACTCCATTTCATTCCAGTCGGAAAACCGGCGCCGCCCCGACCGCGCAGATTTGATTCCTTGATGGTATTCAGTACTTCTTTTGGATCCACTTTGCCGATGCTTTGGCGAACGGCCTGATAGCCTCCATTGGCCTCATAGGCTATCAGGTCAGTGGGTCCCTTTTCGGGATTGATGTTACGCGTCAAAGGAGTTTCGTTCATTTGAAAACCTCGTCGACTTTATCAGTCGTGAGATCTGAATGAAGGGTATCACCGACCATCATGACAGGTGCGTGATCACAGGCGCCTAAACAGGTGACCGGCAGTAACGTATATTTGTTGTCTGCTGTGGTCTCGCCATAATCAATATCAAGGCGGGCTTTTACGGCAGCACACATTTTATCGCCATCCATAATCCAGCAGGAGACACTGTCGCAGAACAGAACTACCTGCTCACCTACTGGTTGCCGATAGATCAAGTTGTAAAATGTTGCTATGCCGTCGAGCTCAGCATTGGATACGCCCAACAACCGGGCGATAGCGGAAAGGCTCTCGTCTGAGATCCAGCCACGATGACGCTGCACAATTTTTAAAGCATCTATGGCAGCCGATTTCCTGTCTGGTAAGTGCGTGATCTCCGCCTCAATCTCTGCTGTCTCGCCTTCCGACAATGCACTGATCAAGTTACTCTTGGCGACATTCATGTCAGTCCCTTTAAATAGTTGTTACCCATTAGTCCAGTTTTTCCCGTTAATTGCATTGCAACTCCTACCGATCTACGTCCGCCATGACAAAATCGATACTGGCAATAATGGCAATAAGATCCGCAATCATTAACCCATTACTGATTAGTGGGATTTGCTGCAAGTGTGGAAAAGACGGCGTTCTAATTCTTGTTCTGTATGAATTGGTGCCACCATCACTGGTCAGGGCATAAGCGTTCAGGCCTTTTGTGGCCTCGATGGTCATCGTGCACTCGCCGGCTGGAATGACAGGACCCCAACTGACATTAAGAAAGTGGTGAATAAGGGTTTCTATATCGTACATGGTACGTTCTTTGGGTGGCGGCGTCGTTAGCGGGTGGTCTGCCTTATAAGGGCCAGCGGGCATATTGTGCAGGCATTGTTCGATGATTTTGAGACTTTCTCTGATCTCGGCAACTCGAACTTGCGCTCGATCATAACAGTCTCCGTTCTGGAATACCGGGACTTCAAAATCGAATTGGTCGTAACCGCCGTAGGGCCGATCGCGGCGCATATCAAAGTCAAAACCAGTCGCTCTCAGGTTGGGCCCGGTTACTCCCCAGTCCAATGCTTCGCTACTGGTATAGGCCCCTATACCCTGGGTTCTCTGTTTCAAGATGCTGTTTTCCATGGACATCTTGTCGTAGTCTTTGAGTCGAGCCGGCATCCAGTCGATGAAATCCTTGATCATGGCTTCCCAGCCTTCGGGTAAATCCTGGGCGACGCCTCCGATTCGAAACCAGGCGGGATGCATCCGGCCGCCAGTAACGGCCTCAACGATCCTTAACAACCTTTCTCGATCCGAAAACATATAGAAGACGGGAGACATCTGTCCAACGTCCTGGGCAAAGGTGCCGTAAAAAACCAGATGGCTTGAGATGCGAAATAATTCCGCCATCATGATTCTAATGACTCTGGCTCTGTCCGGGACAGTGATCCCGGCCATTTTTTCCACCGCCATTACATAGGGCAGGTTATTCATGACCCCACCGACGTAATCTATACGGTCGGTATAAGGGATATAAGAGTGCCAGGTCTGTCTCTCGGCCATCTTTTCCGCACCGCGATGGTGATAGCCGATCTCGGGGACGGCGTCCACGATCAATTCTCCATCGAGCTGCAGAACGATCCTGAATACACCATGCACGGATGGATGATTGGGTCCCAGGTTGAGAAACATGAATTCGGTTTTGCCGTGCTTGCGTTTCATGCCCCACTGTTCAGGCTTAAATCGCAGTGCTTCCTGTTCTTTGTCCTGTAGCGCATGGTCCATGCGAAACGGTGGCATCTCGGTTGCTCGTGCAGGATGATCCTTGCGCAGGGCATGTCCTTCCCAGGTAGACGGCAATAGAATCCGGAAAAGATTGGGATGACCGGTGAAGGTAACGCCGAACATGTCCCATACTTCTCGTTCGTACCAGTTTGCGTTGGGATACACCTGATGAATGCTGGCCACATTCAGGTCGGCTTCTGTTAATGCAATTTTCAGTCGTATATCCCGACGATGAGTCAGGGACATTAAGTGATAGATGACCGTAAAATCGCTTGCTGGCATGCCTTCTCTGTGGGTGCGCATGCGCTCATCAATGGCCGACAGGTCAAACAGCATTTCGTATTTCGTTTTCAGGAAAGACAATATTTCTTTACTGTTTGATCGTGAAATCCAGTAGGTCGGAATCTGATCGATGGTTGCTTGAAAAACGAAGCTCGACTGTGGAAAAGCTTCCGCTAACATTTTTTCAATATCTGCATCTACAGTTGGTGCCGCGACTGCGGACATTTACTTCCCCTTAAAGCTTAAACAGTATCGGGCTTTCTTAGATCGGTCGCCTGCATGCGCGACTCGGTCAATTGATCTCGTTGGCTGATTTTGTCTGGTTTGATTACTTGTTGATCACCAATGGTCCAGCTCAGCGGTCGTCTTTCCTTGCCAACAGAATCCTGCAGCATCATCAAACCTTGTAGAAAGGCATCAGGCCGAGGCGGACAACCTGGTACATAGACGTCTACAGGCAGGAACTTATCAACGCCTTGAACCACACTGTAGATGTCGTACATGCCCCCGGAATTAGCACAGGAACCCATTGAGATGACCCATTTCGGCTCAAGCAGTTGCTCATACAGACGTTGCACCACCGGTGCCATTTTCAGGAAACAAGTGCCGGAGATGACAATCATATCTGCCTGGCGGGGGGAGCCTCTGATGACTTCTGCGCCGAATCGAGATGCGTCATAGCGGCTTGTCAAGGCAGTGGCCATCTCCACGTAACAGCAGGAAAGGCCAAAGTTAAAAGGCCAGATTGAGTGCTTTCTTCCCCACGCCAGCATGTCTTCGAGGTTAGTCATCACCAGGTTTCGCTTTAGATGCTCGTCGATAGCACTATCAACATCAGTTAGCGGTATGGTTTCGTCGGCCTTGCTGATACTCCATTCCATGATCAGTCCTGTACGCGTTCAAGCTGGTAGCTTGGAGGTGGGTTTGTCCGGGTTTTTTTACCCCAGTCCAGAGCGCCGGATTTCCATTCATAGATCAGCGCTACCACCAGGATAAAAATAAAAAATGATATCGCCAGATAACCAAAAACGCCCAGTTCGTGGAATGCGACAGCCCAGGCAAAAATGAATACTGTTTCCAGATCAAAAATAACGAAAAACATGGCAACCAGGAAAAATTCAACTGAAACTGGGTTTTGCGCGGAGCCAATGTGGACAACCCCTGATTCGAAGGGTTCTCCTGTGGCGCGTTTCATGGGAGATTTTTCTCCTATTACGGAGGACAAAATCAGGATCGCCACCACCATGATGACAACTGACGCAAAATAAAGAGCAAGGGGCCAGAGCGAAGGTTCAGCCACACATCACCGCCAATATTGGCTCTGCCAATTGGGTACTCCTGAATGCCTCAGACTGCATGTCTAGCAGAAGGATAAGGTTGTTTACGGGTCGGTTTATGGCCACGCTACCTCTTCATGAAGGGTGCTAGGAATCGGCAAAGTAGGTCTTTTCCATCGCGCGGAAAAACGAGGCCGAATTTCAGATACGCAATCTACACTAAATGGGCTCTGAGGCGCAAGCTTAACAGCGTCAAAAGTACGCTTTAGGGTGTAACATTGTCGGGCTTTTACCCGGATCATGCCCGGATCAGAAGGTTGGCAGCCGGCTTGCTTTTAGTGGACTGCCCTTTGATGTATTTTGGGTAACAGGGGATTACTGATTTGCGGCTGGTCCTGGCGCTGGGACGAATATTATTTTCACTGCGTAGTGATCAGCTGAGCGGCGCCAGGGGTCTGCACTGGTAGGTTAACACCGCTTTCAAAAAGATTGTTATTGCAGGCGACTGCATCAGACACAGTGTGCCTGCAAAGCGCTTGAGTGAACATGAGTGAACATGGTGCAATAGGCTGACCCCTCGTTTAGAGATAAATGATGATGGATTTTTGGGCTGCTTCTGGATTGATCAGTTGGACTTTCTTGTGTTTGATCAAAAACCCTGAATCACTGGTTTGCAGATGATGCTGGTAAGTACCCGCATAGACTCTTTGTTCTTCTCGATACCACATGACAACGTGGAAGTTAGAGTGGACTATCAGTTCGCCGTCCTTGGTTGTTCCCGCCTGGCGAATATTGGCTATCAGGTGGGAACATCGCACAGAAGCTTCTTGTGAGGCAGCCCTGGGATGGATGAAATTGCGTTTGCGAATCTCCATCAGGACCCGATCATCGTAGAAATGTGAAATATGGTTCAGGGGATCAGGCTGATCCTGCATCGCCGGCATCCAGTAGGTGCCATCGTCGGTGAACAGTTGAATCCAGCTTTCAAGGTCAGGTTGATCTAGATAGGATGCCTCCCGGTACAGGAACGCTTCTATACTTTCCAGCGGTGCTTGGTTCATGCGTAATCCTCCCCCAGCATATAATATCGCCAGGCCTGGTACTGGGTGCGAACGTCCAGGTCGCTGGTGCCACCGCCGCGGACGCGATCCTTAAGCTGTTGATCGCGGCCATACTGTCGATGCATTTCAACCCACTGGGAAGCATTTGACGCCAGGCCTTCCTGCATCCTGCGGTACACCTCCAGATCATCCGGACCTACCATGGAAGCAGATGAATTAATCAGTCTGGAATAGAGCAGGGTGCGCTGTAGCATCTCATCGGGGGCACCCTTGAGTCGAAATGACCAGGTCTCGACAATGAATTTATCGACAGCAACCGGTCGAATGACGCGGATATTCTGGACGGCACATTTTATGGTTAGCGATGGATAAAGCAGTGTATTGTGGGTATTAAAGGCATAGATTTCCTGTGTGCGCTGCGCACCATAGCGATCGATCATGGCCTGGTGATATTCAGGCATAACACTGTAGTCTGCGTGGATGCTGGTTTTACCACCATCGTAATGGTGGCCGTAACGAAACCCGGTAATGCCAGATTCTTCGAAATTCTCAAAAGATGCGCCAAAAGGAAGAATGATTTGTGCTTCGGCTTTTTGCTTGATGTCATCGGTATCAAGCGATGAGATGTATGCCTGGGCTGATTGCACCACAGACTGGTGGACGACCATGGGGTGCATGGTGTCGTTCAGGTTTTCAAGAATGAATTTCCAGTTGCAGTCGTGTTCATAGCGCAGTACGCCGCCGGCCACTTCGACTTCTCCTTCAGGGGCGCGATCACATAGATTATCAAAACAATCAGTGGTGCCGCCCAGCCAGGTTTTCAAGTCTGGCGCTTGACTGGAGAGGGTGGCAAATATAAAGCCTTTGTAATTGTCCTGGGCCACTGGCTGCAGATTATTACAGGAATCATTAAGGTCGAAGCCGGTATTTTCATAACCGGATTCATTAGGAATCTTCAGTAAATTGCCATCATGGCTGAATGTCCAGCCATGATAAGGGCACCGAAATGCGCCTGGCGCATTACCGCTGCGGGAAGTCACGATTTTGGCGCCTTTATGCGCGCAGCGGTTGTGTAGAACCTGTACTTTGCCGTTCTTGTCCCTGACCATGACGACGGGAACTTTGTGGTTGATGTTGGTGGTGAAATAGTCTCCTGTTTTGCGAACCTGGGATTCATGGCCAATAAATATCCAGGCCTGACCCCAGATACGGTCCATTTCAAGTTCGAATATTTCCGGGTTGATATAAACTTGTTTATTGATTCGAGTAGGTTGTACCAGTTGTTCTAACGCAGCTTGATCGAAGGTTGTATTCACGATGACTCCTGGCGTTTTCAAAGGGGTTATAAGGCAATGGAACCAAGGCTGGCACCGCCGCAGACCATGAGCGTCTGGCCGGTGATGAAGCTGTTTTCTGGCCGGTTAAAAAAACACACGGCGCGGGCCACATCATCGGGAAGACCCAGCCGCTGTACTGGAATACTGTCTGCTATTTCCTGCATTTTCGGGCTATTTTCAGGGACTACCTGGTGAAACATTTCTGTTGCGGCAATGGGTCCGGGCGCCACAGTATTGACGGTGATACCCGCATCTCCCAATTCCAGAGCCCAGGTACGAGTGAGTGCGATCATGCCTGCTTTGGTTGCCGAATAGCTGGTCCGGGTCTTTAGACCCAGCGCGGCCCTAGAACCAATCAGGATAATACGACCGAAACCTTCGAGTTTCATGGTGGGTAGGAATGCCTGGCTGAGAGAGATAGCGGCGCCAATATGGACCTGGTTCAGATAATCAAGGTCTTCCAGTTGAACGTCTTCCAGCAAATTAGCGCGAATCAGCCCGGCGTTGTGAACCAGGCCTGTAATCTTGTATTGTTCTGCCAATTTTTTGGCTGTGTCATCGGTTGCCATTCGATCGCTTAGATCGACCTCGATGTTGGTAAAGTCTGCGTGATCGATAGTAGCGGCGCGGCGTGCCAGATTAAGCACGGCATAACCTTCCGCTAGCAGATGCTCGCAGATGGAGCGGCCGATACCCGTACTGCCGCCGGTTACCACAATGGTGTGGTGAGATCCTTGCTGGTGAGATCCTTGCATTAGATGCCTCCTGGCCTTTCGGCTGCAGTGGTCAGGCCCATGGTTTTGGCGATAGCGGCTCGATCCTTGATCTGGCTGATATCACATTGTGCACTGACGGCAATCAAAACCGAATTAAGTGAGCTATCGGAGTGACTGAAAACCTGCACGGCAGTTCCCTTTCTAATAGCTTCCAGCGGTAGGTCGCCGAAGCTTGCTAGATAGAGATGAGAGAATACAGTCGTGCTGTTTTCCAGCCTCACGGTCGCGATGGGCCAGGGCTTATCAATGAGTCTGCGCTTGAAGTACTCCCAAAGGCTATGATGTAGTTCGATGCGGCTGAGAAGGTACCCTGCCGTGCTGGTTTCTCGCCAGATCAGCTCATCGCCCAGACAATTCTGGCAGATTTCTCTGGGTGGATATTGAACAACCTCACATTGCTGGCAGTGCTGCATGACGAGCACACCCGAGTAGTTGGCGGAGGTGAATGTCTGACCCATGGGTGTTCGTTGTTTCGGCGGTCGCGCACGTTCTCGCAGGGAAGGTCGGTTTAGTTTGAGTCGGGCACGACGAGTGTGCTTATTGCTCATGCTTGGCCTGTTTTTAATATGGTTGCTGCCGAGCAGAGTCCTCGGTCGTAATTAATCATGCCAAAACCACTGACCATGGAATGGGTTGCGTTGCTGACCTGGTTGTTTTCGGCGTAGCCAGTTAGTTGCCGAATACTTTCTACCAGAGGCATGTATCCAGCAGCGGCGCCAGCCTGGCCAACGGAAAGCTGCCCGCCTGAAGTATTGTGCGGGAGCTTATTTTTTTCCGGGCCGGTTCTGTCAAAGCGCAGATCGGTTCGCCGAACAAAATCAGGTCCATCACCTTTATCACAGAATCCCAGGTCCTCAAATTGCATCATGCTGATCACTGGATAATCATCGTAGGTTTGTAGAATATCAATATCGTTCGCGGCAAGTCCGGCGTTATTGTACAAAGAGTCTACATATTCGGACCAGCCCGCTCGGATCTGGACTTCGTCCTGAGGATGAGCATTGTGCAGCTCATCAGCAGCCAGAATCAGACAGTAACGCAGTTTGAGGTGCCGGGCGCGCGCTTCGCTCATCATCAGGAATCCTTCTCCCCCGGCGCAGGGCATAACACAATCGAACAGGTGTAAGGGTCCGGCTATACGACGCGCATTCAGGTACTGATATTCGGTCAGCGTCTTATGTCCGAGTAGCGCAGCGGGGTAATGATTGGCATTGTAGCGCTGCGCCAGAGCAATATGGGCAAAGTCCTCTCGTTTTGCGCCGTATTCATCCATGTAATGCTGGGTTATCAGAGCAAAGGCAGCATTGGGGCCGCCGCCGCCGTAGGGGAAGGAAGAATCTATGGTGAAATTACTGAATTGGGAGGCGGTTGCTTCAAAAGATCTGTGGAAGGCAGCGTCACCGCCGATGCAGGCGATGATGTGTGCATCGCCACACTGAATAGCACGGGCCGCTCGTCTCAGGGCGATAACGCCGGAGGCCCCTCCATAGGGCAGTTGTTCAATCCAGCGCGGCGTAAGTTGAAAGTGCTGAGTCAGGTTAACCGCGGAATCAGCGCCCAGAGAAAAGCTTGAAACGGCTAACCCGTCGACTTCAGCTTTTTTGATGCCGGTTTCCATGAGCATTTTATGGAGCGTCCTGCCGATAAACCAGGGCGCGCCATGATGACTTTGCCTGCTGTATTTAATACTCGAGGCTGCCACCAAAGCGACGCCCTGATAGGATCCTGGATTATTGGTTGGCGTGGCGTTTGGGGAAGTAATTCTGGTCATAAGAGTTTATTGGGTTGTTTGGCGTTTTTTCAGAGAACGCGTGTCCCAGCAGTGCTGATGGTCTAGGCTGCTGGTCGCCAGGGCTTTAACTTCGGCCCGGCGGGGTTTGTTAGAGGCCGTTTTCGGTAGCTTGTCACAGAATATGATATAGCCGGGCACCTTGTAATAGGTTAATTTGCTGAGACTTCTTTTGACTATAGAGACGGCTACATTCTCGCCTTCTTTGATATTGTCTGCCAGCACAATGCACGCGGCAACTTCATCGCCGCGAATTTCATCGGGTACCGCGGTGACAATGACCTCGCTGATCAGTGGATCATCCAGCAGATGACCTTCAACTGCCAGAGCCGAAATATTTTCCCCCGAACGGCGAATCACATTTTTGAGTCGATCGACAAAGTGCAGCTGGTCGTCTGGGCCCTGGCGAACAATATCGCCGGTATTGAGCCAGCCACCAGTCCATGCCTGCTGGGTCGCTTCAGGGTCCTTGAGGTAGCCTGAAAAGAATCCTTTCTTGGGGTTTTCGCCGTGGGCCCTGACTTGTAATTCACCATTACTGCCTTTGTTGACCGGTAATCTGTATTCGTCGACGATTTGATACTGCACCGTGGCAGGCGCCAGGCCGAAGCAGGCACTGCCTATATTCCGGGGCTCCTGGTTTGCTGTAATACAGCCGCCGCTACCACATTCGGTCATGGCCCAGGATTCGATTAAAGGGAAACCAAAGCGTTGCTCGAAGCGGGCGTGGTGGTCGGGGTTTACGCCCGCACCAAAACCAAAGCGGATTTGTTTGCTGAAGTCGTCACCGGGATCAGCAGGCAGTTCCAGCAGCATTGCCGGCAGCACACCCAGATAATGCAGCATGGTCGCTTTTGATTCGCGCGCAGTCTGCCACCAGGTACGGGGGTGAAAGCGGTCGAGCTGGATAATACAACCGCCGTTCATAATCATCCCTGTGGTAGAGACTGCCATGGCATTCATATGTTCCAGAGGCAAGGGAGTGAGCAGTCGTTCTTCACCCCAGCCGATTTGAGCCAGGCCTTGCAGATTATGGTACCAGTGACCAAATTGGGTGAAGTACTCATTATTGAGAATACAGCCTTTGGGCTTACCGGTGCTACCGGAGGTGTATAGCAGGGCACATTCGAGTGAATCGACTGGTGCAGCCGAGTCTCGTTGTATTTTGTCTGCACCAGCCTCAGGCAGGCTCTGAAATTGGTCAAGACTGATAATAGCCACCGGCTGGGGCATTAGTCGGCGGGCTTTTTCCAGTAATTTTACTGCCTCGGGTATGGCCACCACGAGTGTGGGCTCACCGTGCTCCAGGAAATAGGCGATTTCCTCAATCTGAGAGGCTGTGCTGATAGGCAGGACACTGCAACCCAGGGCGTTCAGTGCTAGCCAGTGGAAGAAAAAATCTGGACGATTCTCAAGCACGAGGGCGATGCGCATGGGCGCACCGTAACCTTTGCTCTGATATTGCTCGGTCAGGCCAGTGATGGTCTCCAGTGCCTGACCATAACTCAGGTTTATAGCGGCATCGGCGTAGTTTTTGGCAGCGATGTAAGGAATATGTAAGAACGGCTTATCGGCTGCGCGCTGTGCTGTTCTGATAAACTCCTGATAAACGCTACTCATATTTTTGTCGCCTATTAAATAGCAGCGGTAACTTCAATCTCGACGCTAGCTTGCTCTTCCACCAGGGCAACGACTTCAAGAACACTCATAGCCGGGTAATTCTTCCCCATGATTTCTCGATAGACTTTACCAATCTCGGCCTGGTTTTCCAGGTATGCCGACCTGTCAGTTATGTACCAGGTCATTCTGACCATGTGCTCTGGGCCTGCGCCTGCTTCCTTAAGTATTGCTTTCACATTGAGCAATGCCTGGGCTGTCTGGGCGACAAAACCGGTGCTTTCAAACTTCTGCTGGGCGTTCCAGCCAATTTGACCACCAACGTAAATAGTGTTGCTAGCCGAGCTTAGTATACCATTGGCATATCCCTTGGGCCTGGGCCAGCCCTCTGGTGAAAGCATTGTTTTCATGGGCTTCCTGTTGTTGTGTTATGTTTGACTGCTGGATAGTAACCAAGATAGTATATTTTAAACCTAAAATATATTCCAGCGATGATAAATTGGCGCAACAGGTCGCTAGATGACGCAGTTGAATAATAGAATCAATGAGATGACGCATGGGCAGCAAGACGCTTGAAAAACTGGTAAGTGACCTGGTAACAGGTCGCATTCGTATCGTTGATCTTACAGTAACCCTGGACCCTAGTACGCCTGTTCTGCCTTTGCCGACAGAATTTGGCTGGGGTGTTTCTTGGCCGTTCAGTGTGGAGACGATTTCCCGTTACGATGAAAAGGGGCCTGCCTGGTATTGGAATAACCTTAAATGCGGTGAGCACACAGGTACACATTTTGATGCGCCTATTCATTGGGTGACCGGTAAGGATTTCGAAAATAACGCCACCGATACATTGCCAGTTGATCGATTTGTGGTACCGGCGGTGGTGATTGATGCGGTGGCTGAAGCTGAGGCTGATCCGGACTTCCTGATGAGCATTGAATTTATCAGGAAATGGGAATCCGAACATGGCGAAATTGCTGAAGGGTCCTGGGTCCTTTACCGTACTGACTGGTCAGATAAAATCAGCAACGAAAACTATCTTAATATGGCCTCAGATGGCAGTCACACACCTGGGTGGGACCCATCCACAATCACCTTTCTTGCCGAAGAGCGCGGCGTGGTGGGTGTTGGAGTGGAAACCGTGGGTACAGACGCAGGCCAGGCTTCTGCGCTGGAACCGAATTTCCCCTGTCACAATATGATGCATGGTGCTAATAAATGTGGACTGGCCAGTCTATGTAATCTGGATCAGCTACCACCTACTGGGGCGGTATTGATTGCTGCCCCGTTGAAAATCAAAGATGGTTCGGGTAGCCCGGCAAGGGTACTGGCGCTCGTACCGCAGGACTAGACAGCCATGGCAGAACGGTCTTTTCAGCATGAGGTAGGTAAACTCAGGGCTAGCAGAGGTGAGGTTTTTAAGGGAGAGGGCATTCTTGCCGTTACCAAGGCGCTACTCGAGTCTGGTGTGTCCTATGTTGGTGGCTATCAAGGTTCGCCGATATCTCATCTCATGGATGTCCTGGCTGATGCCAGGGATATTCTCGACGATCTGGGTGTTCATTTTGAGGCTTGCGGTAGTGAAGCCAGTGCCGCAGCCATGCTCAGCGCCTCAATTAATTACCCGTTGCGCGGTGCGGTGACCTGGAAGTCTACGGTAGGAACCAATGTTGCCTCTGATGCTTTATCAAATCTGGCTTCATCCGGCGTAAAAGGGGGTGCCGTAGTCATCGTTGGCGAAGATTACGGTGAAGGTTCAAGCATCATGCAGGAACGTACTTATGCGTTTGCCATGAAGGCCCAGATGTGGCTGCTTGATCCCCGTCCTGATCTGCCTAGTATAGTTTCCCTGGTAAAGCAGAGCTTCGAACTATCAGAACGCAGTCATACGCCGGTGTTTTTCATGATGCGAATTCGGGGTTGTCACGTCACCGGTGAATTCCTGGCGAATGACAATATAGCGCCTGAGTACAACAGCAACAGTCACCTGATACCTGAGCGAGAACAGGAAAAAATCATCCTGCCGCCAAACGTATATGATCAGGAGGAAGAAAAGCTTACTAAGCGATTGCCCGCGGCGTTAGATTACATCATCCAGAACAAGCTGAATGAGTTTTTCCCAGGTAGACATAGTCAGTTGGGCATCATTGTGCAGGGGGGCTTGTATAACCTGATTATCAGGGCCCTGCAGCGCCAGGGTTTAGCTGACGTTTATGGGGTGAGCGATATACCCATCTACGTTATGAATGTTGCTTATCCATTGGTTCCTGATGAGATCCTGGATTTCAGCCAGGGTAAACAGCAGCTGCTGATCATTGAGGAGGGTCAGCCTGACTACATAGAGCAGGGTATTCAGACAGTGCTACGACGTGCTCAGCTGAACCTGCGCGTATATGGTAAAGATATAATGCCAATGACCGGAGAATACACCGGCCAGGTCATGCTTGAGGGCCTCACGCGTTTTATTGAAGCTGCTGATATGCCGACGCTCGAGCGGCTTTTAGATTTTAGTCAGGTGGTTTCTCTACGCAGCCCATTAAGTGAACCCGACCAGCAGAGTTTGTTAGTCAATGTTCCACAAAGACCTTCTGGGCTGTGTACTGGGTGCCCTGAGCGGCCCTTATTTTCAGCGATAAAGCAGGTGCAGAAAGAACTCGGCCCGTTCCATATAAGCTCAGATATAGGGTGTCACTCTTTTGCAACGCTAGAACCCTTTAATCTGGGTAATACCATCATGGGTTATGGCTTATCACTGGCCAGTTCATCAGCCCTGCGTCATGTACTGCCCCATAAGTCCATTAGTATCATGGGCGATGGCGGTTTCTGGCATAACGGTTTGAGCAGTGGTGTCACCAGTGCGGTCTTTAACCACCATGATGGTTTACTGATCGTGGTTGATAATGGTTACGCAGCAGCAACAGGAGGCCAGGACCTTCCCTCATTGGTAGCACCGAATAAACTGATTGCGACGACCCTGGATACCGATTCCCCGGCAAGAAATGATGCGCAGTCGATCGAGAATGCTTGCCGCGGAGCCGGGGTGAAATGGCTGAGGACGATTAGTACTTATAGTGTAGACACCATGAAGGCGACCCTCCATGAGGCACTGACAACTGAACAAGAAGGATTAAAAGTAATTATTGCCCAAGGCGAGTGTATGTTAAACAGGCAGCGTCGGATCAAGCCCCTGTTGAAACAGTCCATCGCCTCTGGCAAACGAACGGTGAAAGCAAGGTTTGTTGTGGATAGTGACACCTGTACCGGTGATCATGCCTGTATTCGGATATCGGGGTGTCCGTCATTGACCATAAAACCCAATCCTGATCCTTTACGGACTGATCCGGTATCCTATGTTGACAATAGCTGTGTGGGTTGCGGTGTTTGTGGAAGCAATGTTCATGCAGCCATCCTGTGCCCGTCTTTTACACGGGTGGATGTTATTTTCAATCCGTCCCCTTGGGATCGATTGATCGGTACAATGCGGCGTGGCTTCATTTCCTGGTTACAGCAAAGACAGGCCGACCATCAGGCGACCAGGACCTTGTGAATACGCAGCGCACGGTCAATATGGTTGCAGCAGCCCTGGGCGGTGAGGGCGGCGGCGTTTTTACCAACTGGATCATTGATGTTGCTGATGAAGAAGGCTGGCTTTGTCAGACTACCTCGCTTGCCGGTGTTGCACAGAGAACCGGAGCAACTATCTACTATCTGGAATTTTTCCCGCGGATTGATTCGACTGAGGCCCTACCGGTGATGTCTCTTTTCCCCTCTCAGGGAGATATTGATATTGCGGTCGCCTCCGAGATCTCTGAGGCAGGGCGCATGGTGCAGCGCGGATTCGTAACGCCTGATCGCACCACTTTGCTTACCTCGACCCATCGGGTGTATGCGATTGACGAAAAAATAGCGCTCGACAACGGCATTATTGACGCACTTAGTGTTCGGTCTATCGCCGGCAAGTATGCCAAGCGTACGGTTCAATATGACATGCAGAAGCTGGCCAGTGAGCATAATGCGGTCATTTCTGCGGTCCTTCTGGGGGCAGTTGCTGGGGCTGGCGTCCTGCCTTTCAGTAAAGCAACCTATGAGCGGGTCATCGACAATACAGGGAAGGACGTTCGATCGAATCTGGCCGCTTTTAATGCCAGTTTTGAAATGGCCAGCGCTGCAGGTGTTGAACATTGGAATCCATCGCAGACAGATGCACCCGATTCACCCTTTGAATTACCTGCTGCTCATAACCGCAAAGGTTCAGAGATGCTTTCCCGGCTTGAGCGGGGGTTTGCGCCGCCGACGCATGAGATCCTGTATCACGGCATGGCACGTCTGGTGGATTATCAGGATGATGCCTATGTCGTTCAGTATCTTGATCACATGAAGGCGATTTTCGAACAGGATGATGGCAGTGACCTTTACCGACTGACAAATGAAACAGGCCGATGCCTGGCTCTTTTAATGAGTTACGAGGATATTCCCCGGGTAGCACAGCTCAAGACCCGCAAAAGCCGATTCGATGGCCTGCGCAGTGAGGTTCAGGCGGCGCCCAGGCAACTGCTAACGGTCACCGAGTTCTTCAGACCCAGGATAGAAGAAATAGCAGCATTAATGCCTGTTTCTATGGGCCGATGGGTTGCCGCTTCATCCGTCTGCCGCTGGTTTTTAAGGCCGTTCTGTCGCGGTTGGCGATTGCAGTCCTCGCAAATCGGCGTATTTCTATTGCTGTATATAATGGCCGGTCTGCGACGATTTCGGCGTGGCATGTTTGGCTATCAACAGGCGCATGAGCAGATAGAGCATTGGTTGGCCAGCATTCAGGCTGTGGCACCAGTCAACCTGCAACTGGCCTGTGAGGTCGCCGAATGCGGACGCCTGGTGAAAGGATACGGAGAAACCCGGCAACGCACCAGCGCTCAGCTTGCAAAGATACTTAAGCGAATCGGGCAGCAGCCTGGCATCCTGCCAGATCAGGTAGCGGCCTTGCGAGAGGCTGCTCTCAGAGATGACAGTGGCGATGCTTTGGCTGATCTGTTGGCAGCGCCTTAAACGTGGGGCTCTGTTTCGACGCCTGAAAGGTTCTGTGGATTAAGCTCAGCCAGAATATCAATGGTAAAACTCATGACCAGTTCATTGTATTGGTTGAAAGCTTCGTTCCTGCTTTTGATCATGCCCCATTTGTTACGCACCACCCGGTCGGATTTTTCTATGATTTCATAGGTGAACGTCAGGGTGTGACCAGGACGAACAGGCTGATGCCAGACCAGGTCTTTTATGCCGACGCCAGCACCGTTTCGTCGACCATCCTGTACACCTTGCGCAAATCGTTCCATGTAATCCACCATCAGGCGCATCCAGATGGCATTAATGTGCCAACCAGAGGCGATAATACCATGGTGTATCGTGTCCCGGGCAGCAACGGGATCGGTATGATGAACTTCCGGTGCGTATTTCTCGCCGAATTCAATAATTTCCAGTTCACTGAAAGTGTGGGTGCCAAACACGTGAAATTCGCCTATGGGGATATCTTCAAACCAACGGCTGCGGATATAGGGTCTAGGCTGCATATTCTGGTGCACCTTCTGCCTGCCTAATCAGCAGCCTTATCTGAAGCGTGACAACAACTGCCTTGTGTTGATTATAGGCCTCGACCCTGGCCTCGACAGCGATAGGTTGGTCAGGCGCTGACGAGCTGCCGAGGTCGGTAAGTTCGATTTCAGCAGACAGGCTATCGTCTGCGAACACAGGTGCTTTCCAGCGCATAGAGGGTACCGCTGCAATTTCAACCACGACAACTTCCTGGCTGTGTAAGGCTTGGTTAACCAGGCACATCACCGTTGCCGACACTTGCCAGCCACTGGCACAGAGGTCGCCAAATATGGATTCCCGTGCTGCTGCCCTGTCTAGATGGTAGGGCTGTGGGTCAAATTCTTTAGCGAACTCAAGAATAGCAGCTTCAGAGAGTATGCGGTTTTCGGTGGTAAAGCGTTCCCCGATTTGAAGGTCATGCCAGAAGCGAGGCATAGTCATGTTCCTGATTAAAACAGATAGATGATGGCCTCAAGGTCTGCAACACGCAAGCTTTGAGTGGTTTGCCATACCGATTTCTAGGTTGGAGAGGTTGGCAAGGTGGCTCGGTCTAAAGTAGCTTTTGTGATTAATTACCCTCAAATACTGGCCGGGCTTTGTTAACAAAGGCATTGTAGGCGCGGCGAAAGTCTTCGGTTTGCATGCATATCGCCTGAGCCTGAGCTTCGCTTTCTATGGCCTGATCAACAGACATATTCCACTCCTGCTGGAGTTGCGTTTTGGTGATGCCATTGGCAAAAGTGGGGCCAGCTGCTATTTGCTGGGCCATGGTTTGGGCCAATACCAGGGGCTGATCGCTAATACCATTGAAAAACCCCCACCTTTCACCCTCCGTAGCTGTCATGGATTGACCCGAATAAAGCAGTTGGCTGGCTCGACCCTGACCGATAATTCTGGGTAAGATCGCGCAGGCTCCCATGTCGCATCCCGCCAGGCCGACACGATTGAACAGGAAGGCAACCTTGGCATCTAAAGCGCCATAACGCAGATCACTGCTCATCGCCATAATTGCACCAGCGCCGGCGCAGATACCTTCTATGGCACTTATAATCGGTTGTGGGCAGCTACGCATGTTCTTGACCAGGTCTCCGGTCATACGAGTAAAAGCCAGTAGTTCATCCATTTTCATTTTGGTGAGTGGACCGATGATCTCGTGCACATCACCACCGGAACAGAAATTGCCGCCGGCGCCATTAATAATGACTGCATGAACGTCGTTAGCATCACGCAACGCGTGAAACAGGTCCCGCAGCTCGGCGTAAGATTCAAATGTGAGAGGGTTTTTCTTATCTGGTCGGTTCAGGGTAATCGTTGCTACGGCTGAATCAACCTGCCATAAGAAATGCTGGGGAAGGTAATCTGTCAAGGCTATTGTTTTCATTTCAATCTCTGTAAGTGTTAAAGCTTGGGTCTTAGAAGTTGGTTTCTCCGCCACACACTGAGATGGCTTGACCATTAACTGATCGGGCTGAGTCAGAGCATAACCATAGTACGGTTGCGGCGACTTCCTCCGGGTCGATAAGACGGCCCTGGGGATTAGTTGATGTAAAGTTGGCCATTGCCTGCTGCCTGCTCTGGCCTGTTGCTTTCATGATATTAGTGACTGCCTGGGCGATGATTTCAGTGTCTGTATAACCAGGGCAAACGGCATTTACGGTAATTCCCAGTGGAGCGGTTTCAAGTGCCAGTGCTCGCGTTAGTCCAAGCACACCATGCTTAGCCGCTGTATAGGCGCTGACGTAAGCGTAACCTCTAAGCGAGGCTGTGCTGGCGATGTTGATAATGCGACCATAACGGTTCTGTCGCATTTGTTCGATGACTGCAGCCGTACAGTAGAATACGCCATTGAGGTTAACGTTTAATACTTCGTTCCATTGCTTGCCGGACAGTTTGTGAAACGGACTGGTAGGTGCAATCCCGGCACAATTGACCAGGATTTGGATATCACCCAGGCCGGATCTGGCCTGAGTGAAGGCTTGTTTAACACGACTTTCACTGCCGACGTCACAGACGATACACTGGCTGTTCTCAGTCGCTGTATCAAGTTTGGCGGCCGCACTCTCAAGGACGTCTTGGCGTCGACCTAACAGGGTGATAGAAAAGCCAGCAGTGGCAAGGGTTGCTGCTATGCTTGCGCCTATGCCAGTTCCGGCACCGGTAATGAGGGCATGTTTTATCATACTGTAGCCATTTCATCCGCTCTCTGGAGGTTGGTTTGCAATTGTCTGTGGCCAAGGTGGTATTGGTGCTGCTCGGTTACCCCGATGCCATTATAATTCATGTTCGCTGCTGCCCGTAATGTCCAGTTTGGATCTGCCAGATGGGGGCGGCCCAGGCATACCAGATCGGCGCGACCGGCAGCAATAATACTATTGACATGATCGGGTTCGTAAATGTTGCCCACTGCCATCGTTACGATGCCAGCTTCATTGCGAATCCGGTCCGACAAAGGCGTTTGGAACATACGTCCAGGGCGCGGTTTGGCCAGGTGTGAAATCTGCCCGCTGGAGACATCAATGGCGGTAGCACCAGTCGCCGTGAATGCTCGAGCGATAGCGACTGCATCGTCCTCAGAGTTACCTGCCTCCTGCATCCAGTCGTGAGCAGAGATTCGCACTGAAATGGGTTTATGGGCGGGCCAAATCGCTCTTATGGCGGCAAATACTTCCAGAGGATAACGCAGGCGGTTTGCCAGGTTGCCGCCATAGCGGTCATTGCGTTTGTTCATGATGGGGGTGATGAATGCGGACAGCAGATAGCCGTGTGCTGCATGCAGTTCAAGCATATCGAAGCCTGCTCGGTCGGCTCTAACAGCGGCCTCGACGAATTGATCACGGACCTCGTCCATTTGTTGACGGTTGATTTCCGCAGGAACCTGGCAATAGCTGTCGTACGGCAAAGCACTTGCTGACACCAGCGGCCAGGCGTTTTCTGGCGGTAATGGATCATCGAGTCGATCAGGATGCCAGTCCCAGGGTTCCTTGGTCGCGCCTTTGGCGCCGGCATGGCCGAGTTGCATGGCAAATTTCGCGGCGGTGTGGTTATGTACGAATTCAACGATACGTTTCCAGGCATCTTCCTGTTGATCATTCCAGATGCCAGCGCATCCTGGGGTAATTCTTGACTGTGGTGAAATATCGGTCATTTCTGTATAAATCAGCCCTGCGCCGCCTTTGGCACTGGCACCATAGTGGACCAGATGCCAGTCATTGGGTACACCATCGATGGCGCTGTACATGGACATGGGTGAAACCACGACGCGGTTAATAAGCGCTAATTTGCCCAGTTGATAAGGCAGGAACATAGGTGGTACTGCGTCTTTACAGTCTTCACCAAGAACCCGCCGTGCCAGATGGTTTTCCAACCCTTCCAGCCAGGTTTTGTCGCGCAATCGAAGGTTTTCGTGACTGACTCGCTGGCTGCGAGTCAGCAGAGAATAATTGAATTGCTTAAGATCAAAGGCACTGGCATAGCGGGGCACATTCTCGAACCAGATCATCGCGTTAGTTGCTGCATTTTGCAGCCTTAGGGCTTCAATCTCCCGTTCGGCTTGGAAGGCCTTTAAAGCCTCAGCAGGTTTTTTGCCAGAGGCAAGGTGCCGGGACAGTGATATGGCATCTTCAAGGCCCAGTTTCGTGCCTGAGCCAATGGAAAAGTGAGCGGTGTGGGCGGCATCGCCGATCAGCACTATGCGGTCGTCTTTAATCCAGTTAGCACAGAGGATGTGGGAGAAATTGAGCCACGCCGACCCCCTTACGTGATCTGAATTGGTCATTAGCTGATGACCATTGAGTTGCCGGGAAAATATAGTTTCGCAGGCAGCAGCACTTTCTGAGTGGCTCATGTGTTCAAAGCCGAAAGCATCGTAGACATCCTGATTGCATTCGACAATGAAAGTTGATGTGTCCTGGTCGAATTGGTAAGCGTGTGCCCAGATCCAGCCATGCGCGGTCTTTTCAAAAATAAAGGTAAAAGCATCGCTGAAGGTTTGTTTTGTTCCCAGCCAGACGAATTTATTGGGACGCACATCGACGCTGCATTCAAAAAGGTTGAGATCAGCATTACGTATTTTTGAATTCAAGCCATCGGCGGCAACTATGATATCGGCGTCTGCGAATCGGCCGTCCACATCCTCTGCTTCAAATTCGTCATTGAAGTGCAGTTCAACGCCGAGCTCCTGGCATCGGTCATGCAGGATTTCCAGCATGCGTTTTCGGCCAAGACCAATAAAACCATGACCATCGGAGCGTTCAACACCCCCATTTACAAAACAGTCGATCTTGTCCCAGTGTATAAATTCATTGGCGATGCGTTGACCACTGATAGGATCGGTGGCAATGAGGTTCTCAACTGTTTGATCTGAGAATACGATGCCCCAGCCGAATGTGTCGCCCGGCTTGTTTCGCTCATAGACAGACACTTCGTTGTCGGCGTTCGCCAGTTTCATGCAAATAGCCAAGTAGAGTCCAGAGGGGCCGGCACCCAGAGAAACTATTTTCATCGCGATCTCCATCAAGCATTACCTTGGCGAGTTTATCGAGCCTGATTAGCAAAGGTAATTGCAATAGTTTAAGCTTAAAATTAGTAGGAATTATAGCTCAAACATTTTAAATGTAAAATAAAGGCTACAACATATGCCCCAGCAGTCGAATTCTGCTCCTCTGGACCATGAAACAAGGTTGCAGGAGGGTGATCATCATTCCATAAAATTGTGGCTGCGCCTGCTTACCTGCTCGAGTTTGATTGAACGACGTGTGCGAGGTGAATTAAGGAAGCGGTTTAATACAACTCTGCCTCGATTTGATTTTATGTCGCAGTTGGAGCGAAACCCGGCAGGACTGACCATGGGCGAATTATCACGTCGCATGATGGTGTCAGGGGGGAATATTTCCGGGATAGCATCGCAGCTGGTTAAAGAAGGCTTGGTCGATCGCAATACCGTGCCGGAAAACCGCCGAACCTTCATAGTCAAGCTGACGCCGCAGGGAAACGAGTTGTTTGCCAAGATGGCCATCGAGCATGAGCGATGGATTGTTGATTTGCTGGGCCATCTGTCGCTGGACGAAGTTGAGGATTTGATGCTGCTCTTGAAACGGATCAAGCAAGCGACCTGAATAACCTTTGGATCGGCTCCGCTTTGACTGATACGACTTAGCATTGAAAGATCCTGCAGGAATATCAAATCACCATGCTATTCGTGGTTAGATGCTGTTACCTGTTACAGCTTGCAGACCGGTTGCTGGAACAGAGAGCCGCCGCCTAAGGTCGTCTCCGGTCAGGGCAGACGGCTCCTCATGGGTTGTTTCACTGAAGACGTTGTCGCTGCCGCTGATGCGCCAGCAGCGGTATCAATATCATCAGGAAGGACAACAGAAACAGTGCCATTCCAGCTATGATGACAAGGCTATAATCATTTTGTTGTATTAGTGAGGCAGCAAAGGCCGGTCCTATCGCCAGGCCCAGCATCTGCGCGGCCACTGCATAAACCACGACTTTACCGTGTTGATCGAAACTTGCCATGGAGGCTAACAGGTAGGGGTGGGTCATATTCCAGGCAAAATTGTATACACACACGGTAATCGCATAAACCAGGCTGGTAAAGGTCCCGAATAACCAGAAAAGTACCATGCCGCCACCCAGTATACCGATTGCCAGGGGCAGGGTTCGACCGAATCGGTTTCCGGCCAGCGCCGCAATCATGGCCCCGGCTATACCGAGAAATTGTGACAGCATCAATCCATTGGCAACTCCCTGTTCGGATACCCCGCCATTGAGGCCGATCAGGAACAGGTAAGCCCAGATAACGCCCTGTGCCAGGAAGTAGGTGAACATGGCAAGCAGTGCAAACACTCTGAGCCTATAGCTCAGGTTTACGGCATCATCTTCCACCTGTAACTGTTCTTCTCCTGAATCTGGCAGGTGGGATAGAAACCACCAGCCACTGCCGCCAAATACAGCAAAAAAGATGATGACACCATTCATGCCGACGGCTTCGAATGCCGTAGGCATACTCCATAATCCGAAGGCGCCGTAGGTGAGCACCCCCATGATTAACAGACTGAAGTTACGGTCGGCCTTGGTTGTGATGCCGATAATCGTAAATGTCAGTGATACCACGCCGCCTGATCCCAGGCCGGTAATGAAGCGCAGGGCACCAAAAGACAGCATGCTGGTGGCCGTCAGCGACACTAGATTGCCGAGGACAAATAGTATTAACGAGCACTTCAGGATCTTTTGCCAGCTATAGCGATGACCGCCAAAAGCCAGTAGCAGGGTGGTCAGTGCAATACCCCAGATTTCCGCTGAGGCGATATAACCAACCTCCTGTTCTGAAAAACCATAGAATTCAACCAGGCCCTGCACGAACCCAGGCTGAACGATAAATACTGCAGCCCCGATAACGCCAAGATAGATGGTAGAGAACAGCGAGATACCACTGTTGATGTCTATCGCTGGATTAATATTTGCTTGGTCCATGGGTGACTTCCGAATTCAGGGTTTGGCGCTATTCAAAGCAGTATATTGAGACACCTGACTGATTTCCATCGGGTAGAGGCAGCTTTTTTAGTTCGGCTATAGCTTTATTTGAGTGATGTCATAGGTTTTCCAATCCAGTTCTAGGCTGCGTCAGGCTGGTGTTCAGGCTGGGCCAGGGTAAAAGGCGTTAACTGGTTACAGGATTCGTAAACCGATAGCAGTTTGGGATAAGTGCTCATGTCGTGCTTAGCGCGTAGTGCATTGTAGATCTGCGGGATCAGATAAAGGTCGGCCAAGGTAATGTTATCGCCTTGGCAATAGGGCTGCGCCTGTACCTGTTGCTCGAGAACTGCAAAACTGCGACTGAACCAGTTGTGTACCCATTGGTCGGTAGCGCCGCTGTCTACTGCCAGTTGTTCTTTTAAGTAGGTTGTTACTGAAGGTAGGTTCAGCGGGTGAATCTCGCAGGCAATGGTCAGAGCCCAAGCCTGGTTTTTTGCCCGTGCGATGGGGTCATCTGGAAGCAGGGCAGGGCTCGGTTGAGTCTGTTCCAGATAGCTAATAATGGCACCCGACTGGCACAGTACCTGGCCATCATCAGTTTGCAGGGCAGGAACAAGCCCGTACGGGTTGATCTTGCGATAGGCATCGCTGTTATGCTCCTGCCGGAGCAGGTTAATGGGTACGTATTGAAAGGCGATTTCCTTGAAGTGCAGGGCAATCCTGACACGGTAGGCCGCTGAAGATCGCCAGTAACTGTATAATTTCATCTTATCCCCTGGGATTTACTTGCTGTGGTGGATCTACCCAGCCGCGATCAACTGGTGGGGTTATATTGCGTGACGATTTGATCAATCTTGCCAAAGATACAGTTCCCCTGCTCATCCTGCATTTCAATCTGCACTCGATCACCAAACGACATAAAGGGTGTAACGGGACTGCCATTGGCAATTGTTTCCAGGCAGCGCACCTCCGCCAGACAACAGGAGCCCTGTCGGCTGCCTTGGTTAGAGACTGTGCCAGAGCCAATCACAGTACCCGTCATCAGGCCTCTGCTTTTGGCAGCATGGGATATGAGCTGGTTAAAATTGAAGGTCATATCCACGCCTGCATTGGGCGCACCGATTCGGGACCCATTTAGGGTGGCGATCAAAGGCAGGTGCACCTTACCATCGTGCCAGGCGCTGCCAAGTTCATCCGGCGACACGGCCACGGGGCTAAATGATGTCCAGGGCTTGGATTGATAGAAACCAAATTGTTTTGCCAATTCTGCTGGAATCAGATTACGCAGAGAAACATCATTACACAGTGCAATGAGCTTGATGTGCTGGCCAGCGTCTGCACAATTAACCCCAGCCGGAACATCGTCGGTAAACACGGTGATTTCCGCCTCGAAATCAATACCCCAGGCTTGGTCTTCTACTTCCACGTCATCACAGGCACCGATGAAGGCATCGGAGGCTCCCATATAGATAAGCGGGTCTGACCAGAAGCTATCCGGTAGTACTGCGCCGCGGGCTTTTCGCACCAGTTCGACATGGGTAACATAGGCGCTGGCATCGGCCCAATGAAAACAGCGTGGTAGCGGTGCTGCGCAGCGTTCAGCCGAAAACGGAAATTCATCAGCCAGGGTGCCTGCCTGAAGCGCGTCAAATCGCTGTTTCAGCCTGGCTTCACAGTCGCCCCAGTTATCCAGGGCCAACTGCAGAGTCGGCGCGATATCTTTCGCTGAAACGGCTCTTTGCAGATCCCGGCTGACGATAATTAGATGACCATCTCGCTCCGATTTGAGACTGGCTAATTTCATAATACTTCCTCCGCTATTCAGTCAGGCTCGAACTGTTTTTTAATGTCTTTCCAGCAATCGATATAATTGCTTTGGCGTAACGGGGTTTCCATCGCCCAGCGGGTGGGTTGGATGATGTAACGGGATTCGAGCATAAACGCCAGGCTACCCTGGTAACGATCTGGCACCAGTTCAACTTGACTGGCATGTTCGAAAACGCTTGCCTCCGGGCCATGCGGACTCATGGTATTGTGCAGGCTGGAGCCTCCAGGTACGAACCCATCGGGTTTAGCATCATACTGGCCTTTGATTAAACCCATATATTCAGCCATGACATTGCGGTGATACCAGGGAGGCCGAAAGGTGTTTTCGGTAACCACCCAGCGGGGTGGAAAGATCACAAAATCAATATTGGCAATACCCACGGTTGTCGATGGTGATGACAGTACTGTGTAAATACTAGGGTCCGGATGGTCGAAACTGACGCTGCCTATGACATTAAAACGGGCAAGGTCATACTTGTAGGGAGCTGAGTTACCGGTCCAGGCGACCACGTCCAGGGGTGAATGATCAATGCTTGCCCGATAAAACCGCCCAGCGAACTTACATACCAGCTCCATTTCCTGATCTATGTCTTCATAGAATGCGCAGGGATAGAGGAAATCACGATCATTGGCGTAACCGTTGGCGCCAACTGGGCCACGCTCTGGCAATTGAAAGGGTGTGCCGTAGTTTTCACAGAGATAGCCGCGCGCGCTATCGCTGAGTAAATCCACGGCAAACTTCATTCCTCTCGGGATAACGGCAATTTCTCCGACCTGCAGTTGCAGTGGACCGCACTCGGTGCGCAGCAGCAGTTCACCCTGTTCGGGGATGAAAAGTAGTTCACCGTCAGCACAGTAAAAATAACGTTTATGCATGGATTGGTTAAAAGCGTAAAGATGGATGCCCATGCCATATTGAGCCATGGCATTACCATTGGCAGCGATGGTCGTCAGGCCATCGACAAAATCGGTGGGATTCTTCGGTATGGCCATCGGGTCCCAGCGCAGCATATCCGGCGGTGTGGCAATTTCTGTGACAGGACCAGTGATTACCCGGGTTTGCTCGTACGCCTCGTATTTACCCTGCACTACGGAAGGGCGAATTCGGTAAAACCAGATGCGTCGATTATTTGCTCTGGGAGCGGTAAATGCCGTACTGCTCAGCTGCTCGGTATAAAGACCTAATGCCACCCGTTGCGGGCTAAATTGACCGATAGGCAATGCGCCTGGCAGGGCTTCGCTTTCATGCTCATTGCCAAAACCATGCTGGTACTTCAGCGAGGCTTTGGATTGGATGTTTGAAGGTTTGGAAGCGTCCATAGTGAAAATCTTTTTCCTATTAGCAGAATATTCGCCTATTTACTGGACCACTGGCAAATCAATATTTTATATATCGGTCGGTTCGTAGAATAATTAGTAAATTAATTAGTAAATTAATTAGTAAATGAACTAATAGGATAATTAATAAATCAGTAAATTAATTAATGGGTTAATTAATAAATCAGTAAATTAATTAGCGAATTAGTTAGTAAATTAATTATTAAATTAATTAATAGGTTAATTAATAAATCAGTAGATTAATTAGCAAAGTAATTAGTAGATTAAACGGTTAATGACCTGGTTGCTTGCTATCTATATCTGCAGTGGTCGGTTACCCATCTGGGTAACAGCGTGAGCCCTAAAACCGGTAACCGTCAATTGCAACATACCGCTGTTTGGTTTGCTTACGGATCAGGTGAGCATGGGGCGAAGCTGAGTTTTACCATGCTCTGGTTGCAGTATGGCATGACAGCGAATCTCCAGGTTATAGCTGTGGGACTGGCTGGATAAGCGACAAAGGGGGTCAGTCTGCAGCGTTGAGGTTTGGTTAATTGGGCAGGTGCTGGCAATGGTTTACATTAGCCTGTAAGTTCTGTGCTTAGAAACGATAAGGTTCAAGAATTGAAAACCGAATACTGGTCCTCCCAGACCACTTTTCTTTTGGCAACCGTGAGCTGTTCGGTGGGGCTCGGAAACCTGTGGCGCTTTCCCTATATTGCGGGTGAAAACGGCGGTGGTGCTTTTGTGCTGGTCTATCTCGGTTTTGTATTGTTTATCGGTGTCCCTCTTGTTATGGCTGAACTGGCTATTGCGCGTCGCGGAAGAAGTAGCCCGGTGACCACTATAGTCCTTGTTGCCCATTCTGAATCTCGCACCCGGGCCTGGCAATCCATCGGATGGATGAGCGTGCTCGGACCCTTGCTGGCTTTGAGTTTCTATGCCGTGGTTGGCGGTTGGTCCTTGGATTATCTGGTGAAGGCTACAGCGGCGGATTTTAGCAATGCCAGCAGTGCACAAGCCCAGCAGATGTTCGCGACGCTGCTGGATTCGCCCGGTCGCATGATTGCGTCCTTTTCCCTGATGATGGTCGGTGTTGTTTTTGTCGTTGGTTCCGGCTTGCAGCGGGGAATCGAGAAAGTCGCTACTTTTATGATGCCGGCGCTGGCTGTTTTGCTCATCTCGCTTGTTGTGTATGCCAATATCGTCGGGTCGTCGGCGCAGGCGTGGCAGTTCCTGTTTGAGGCGGATTTCTCGAAACTGACTTCCGAGGCCGTGCTGATGGCATTAGGTCAGTCGTTGTTCTCCATTGCCATTGGAACCGGAGCGTTGCTGGCCTATGGTGCTTATCTGCCCAATTATGTTTCGATTCCTCGTGCTGCCTGGACCATTGCATTGGCCGACACGGCGGCAGCTCTGCTTGCAGGGTTATTAATTTTCCCGATTGTTTTTGCCTCGGACCTGGATGTGTCCGAAGGGCCGGGCCTGATCTTTGTCACTATGCCCATGGCGTTCGCTAATATGCCTGGCGCTCAGCTGGTCGGACCTTTGTTCTTTCTCCTGGTTTTTTTTGCTGCATTCACATCGGCTATTGGCATGTTGGAACCGTTTGTTTCCTGGGCTGAGGAGCAATCGGGACTCAGTCGTCGAAAAGCCGCATCGGTTACCGCCGCCTTAGTCTGGTTGTTGGGTCTGGCGGCGGTATTTTCGTTTAATATCTGGAAAGAATTCACGCCGCTGGATATGATTCCGCAACTCGCTGGTCGCACTGTATTCTCAATTCTTGATTACGGTGTTTCAAACATAGTCCTACCGATTAATGCGCTTTTGATCGCGCTATTTGCCGGCTGGGCGATTAAAGGTAGCAACATGCGTCGTGATATCGGTCTTGAGTCCGACTACGGCTGGCGGATGTGGCAGTTTTCGGTGCGAATCCTGGCGCCCGTCGCCGTACTCAGCGTATTCCTGTTCAACCTGGCAGAGTGACGTCTTGATGATGCGGGCCGATATAATCAGTGGCGACAGCGGATAACACCCTAAAAGAAAGTTAGTACAGACTCGAGTCAATCGTATCTGCCCAGGCAGCGGTGCTTTTTCATAGCAGTAGCCAGAGTAACCCGCTGCAGGGGTAATGAAGTCAAGCCTTATTGACGCTGCCGCGAATCCAACTGCCTTAGATCTGTCTGGCCTGCGTCGAAATTACGTAGTATTTGGGGGCAGGAATCGGCCTGAGTTGCACTTCCCAGAGTCATAATGTCCAGGAAGGTGGTCGTGGCAAAGGTGGCAAATCCGGGCACACCGTTGGCGATAGTGGTATCGATGATGGCATGTTCCACGGATAGCTGATAGGCATTTTCCGGCAGTAATTGTTGAGCGGGAATGATGAATTGAGTTGCTGCGTAATCCAGATACGGCATGTTCTCAAAAGGTCGACCGCTATGTGAACGCCGCTCACCGTGGCAGTCACCCATAATGACAAAAACCAGATCATTGACGATCCCGAGAGGATCTTCATTACCCTGTTTGAACTGACTCCAGGTCACCTGAAGCGGCAGGTCTGCTCGAATCAGGTGGGGCAGAACCTGCTTGTTATCCTGGGATAAAAAGATATGCGGAGCATCCGGCAGGCGTGAGCTATCTGATATAGAATTAGTCAGGGCAATGGTCTGTTCCATCCTGCCAATGGAGGGTGTTTGGTAGCGGAAAATGTAATTGCCATCGGGATAGTGGTGTTCGAGTTCTTGTTCACCTGGGTATCTTCCGCCATGCAACTCAAGGGCATAGCCACTGTCTGTAAAGGCAATTGCCTGGGTGAGGTTGCCCGGGGTAAACAGTGCGGCCTGTTTTACCACGCCGTTGTGTTGGACAAATATTTCAGCAAAAAAATGATAGTTGAGAGCTGAGACCTTGCCTGCAGCTGATTGCCTGAAGTTTGCAGTTTTGCCGGCGACGATGAAGGTGATGTCTGTTTGTCCTCTAGGCGCTTGATCTGCCGCAGCCCACATGAGGCTGGGAAAGGACAGTGCAAGTATAAACAGGAGGGGTCCGCAGTATTTGATTTTCATTATTTCCTCCCCCACCACCAGGCAGATTTGTGGCGACGCCTGTTGACTAGTTTATCATCCAGCCAGAGTGCCAGTCGCCTTAGTGGAGAATTGGCCAGGCGGCGCCAGCAGCGATTGTACCAATGTTGATAATCCCGGTTAAAAGGACAGACGCGAATACAGATTGAACAGTCGGTATTCTGATTGACCCAGAATTTGAAACATTTCTCAGCGTTGACCGTCCATTTAGCGACACCAATGAGATTTGAACGGTTGTGGATTTTTTTACTGGGACCGTCACTGGGAATGGCCCCTGGTGGGCAACCCTTGGCACAACGATCACAGATCTGGCAGAACGACTGAACGCCGAACTTTTTTGGTGTGTCATGTTGCAACGGGATATCAGTAAATATCCTACCCAGCCGTAATCGTGGGCCGAACTCTGGTGTGATCAGTAAGCTATGTCTGCCGACTTCTCCCAGCCCGGCTTGTACAGCAAGAGGGATGGCCAGAGAAGAATCGTTCATAGTGGCAAAGGCCCGATAGCCTAGGTTGCGGATATATTGGGCTAGGGTCAGCAAGGTCAGTGCATCGTAGGAATAGCCCATGCCGGTGGCACTTCCCGATAATGCTGATGGTACAGTTCTGGTAAGGTCCTCATCCATGGATTCGCCGATGACAATAACATGGGGCAGGTCATCGGGGATTTCATTGGCTTTACTGGTCATCAGCTGCTCGTCGAAGATCCCGCTGTACATCCAGCGCTCGTCAAAGGAACAAATACCGACCAGGTCTGCGCCACTTAACTTTGCGACTTTTCTTATATCTATAGTCGCCTGTGCTGGGCTGGTAAATGGATAGGGGTCTGGCCAGCCTGCTTCATGTGACGAGAAATAGTCAAAGAATCCTTCTTTGCGGCCCGTATCTTGCCTTCGAATATCACGTAGCACATTGGTTACATGCCATGCGGCATTGCGAAGCGCGTAATCTCGCTGGCTGAAGCCATCAGTCTGTCGAGACTGTGCGGCGGGCATGAAGTAGCCGTTGAAGAATGCCCTGGATCTATCTGATTGGACGTCAGCATCCCAGAGCGATCGGCAGTAGATGTCATTTTTCTGATCAAATTGCTGAAAGCCTTCTGATACGTCGAAACCGGTCAAATCGTCAATTTGTTTTTTGTAGCGCATGCCAGGGCCCGTTCGCATAGGCCTCAATGAATAATACTGAATGCTACAAGTGTATAAAGCACTGATCAGCCGCGTTGTTAGTTTGATAACCCTATCTGGTTCGGCGCTGGCCGCATAGGTTTTTTGTAGTAGTGATGGTTTAACTTTCGCTGCAATCAAAACAACCCGTTTGATTGTGGTCCTTTACTGTGTAATCCGAAATCGTTACATCTGGAAGTGGTCTCTACGGTCTTGTACCATCAACGCAACGATATGGCGGAGAAATGATTATGGGATTAATGGATATTGCCTATACCCTGGCGGAAGTCCCCACCCTGTTGAAACTGAAAAAGGGCATGATTCCCAGGGCCCTGGATGTCAGTGATTGTTTTGGTGCCAGAGTTCAAGGCAACGCAGAACGTTATCCGGATCGCCTGGCAGTTATATTTGAAGGTAAATCGGTCACCTGGTCAGAGTTCAATGCGCTGGCCAATCAGTATGCTCATTACATGAAGCAGCAGGGTGCAGCGCGAGGCGATACGGTGAGTGTCATCATGGAAAACCGTATAGAATTTCTGGCGCTGCTGGTAGGTTTAAATAAAATTGGGGTAACAGCAGGTCTCATCAATACCAACTTAACGGGTAAACCGTTAACCCATTGTATCAAGGTGACCAATTCCACAAAGTGCGTATTCGGCAGTGAAATTGCTGCGGCTTTGAACGAAGTAAAAAGTGAACTCGATCTTGAAGAAGGTGAAGATTATTTCATCATGCCCGATGGTGAACAAGAAAGTGCCATCAACTGGGCTAAGAATTTAGCCGAGGGTGCAGTAGAGGCCAGTACGGTTAATCCTCCCGAAACGATGGATACTCAGCTGGGAGAAATTGCCCTATATATATTTACTTCGGGTACAACGGGTCTTCCCAAAGCCGCGGTTTTATCGAACAGGCGATTCCTGATGAGCGCGGATATGTCGGCCATGGCAGGCTATAAATGCACAGAAAAAGACCGGTTGTATATTTGTCTTCCTCTCTATCATGGCACTGGCTTAATGATTGGCGCCGGTGCCGCATTTACTTCGGGTGCCAGTATGTTTGTCCGACGCAAGTTTTCTGCTTCTAATTTCTTAACTGAGGTGCGGGACAACAGTTGCACCTGCCTTGTTTATATCGGTGAGTTGTGCCGCTATCTGACTAACACCGAAGTCAGGCCAGATGACCATAAAAATCCTTTGAGAGCCATGATGGGTAATGGTATGAGGCCGGATGTCTGGAAGGGATTTAAGCGCCGATTTGGTATAAAGCGTGTCGCCGAATTTTATGGTGCATCAGAGGGCAATGTGGCATTTGCAAACTTGATGAACAAGGACTGTACAGTGGGGATGACTTCCGCTGAGGTCGCGTTGGTTGAGTACGATGTGGACAATGATGAGATCGTAAGAGATGCTCAGGATCAGTGTGTTCGGGTAGCCCAGGGAGAGCCAGGTCTGCTGCTTGGGAAAATTACCGAAGATACTGTATTTGAAGGCTACACCGATAAACAGGCAACTGAAAAAAAGATTATCCGCGATGTGTTTGAAACAGGCGATGCCTGGTTTAACTCCGGGGATCTGATGTCTACAGTGGATGTTGGTTTTAGCCTTGGTTACCCGCATTACCAGTTCGTCGATCGAGTGGGTGATACCTTTCGCTGGAAATCTGAGAATGTATCTACCAATGAAGTAGGTGAAATTCTAAATGGTTTTGATCAGATTAAATTCTGTAATGTTTACGGAGTTGAAATACCAGGCACGGATGGACGTGCGGGTATGGCAGCGATCACGTTAGCGGATGGTTTGCAGAGTCTGGATGTTGAAGCGTTTGCTCTATTTGTACGAGCACAACTACCCGCCTATGCCATTCCAGTGTTTGTGCGGATTCAACAGGAAATTGATGTTACCGGCACCTTCAAGATGGTGAAGGGGGATCTGCGTAAGCAAGGTTATAATCTGAACTTGTTCACCGATCCGGTGTATCTGTTACTGCCAGGTCAGGCCCACTATCAGTTGCTGGATGAAAGCAGTTTGCAGTCAATAGAGGCAGCTCAAGCCGGATTTTGAAACGCAGCGCCAGGCTAGAGCTCAGAGGCGATACATTGAGGTTGCACTGTATCCTTGTTTATTGTATCCAGCCCTTGTCGACTGCATTCGGTAACGAGGTGAAGTTGACATCTGTTTCCTGTGCACGCATCTTGATGGGGCATTGAAAGGGATAACATCTATGAATGTAACTGCCTGTAGTATCAGGGTTGGACCTTATACCTTTGATATACGACGAGCTGGGGACAAGGGCGAAGCAGTCATTTTGTTGCATGGGTTTCCGGAAACTTCGCATATGTGGATTCCGTTGATGGTGCGCCTGCAGGCGGAAGGCTATCAGTCTGCTGCTGCCGACCAGCGAGGCTACAGTGAAGGTGCCAGGCCTGCTGATACTATGGACTATGCTTATTCAGAACTGGCCGCAGACGTTATTGGCCTGGCGGATGCGCTTGGGTTTCAGCGGTTTCATCTTATAGGTCATGACCATGGGGCCGGGCTTGGTTGGTTAGTGACCCATCTCCACGCAGATCGGGTGATCAGTTGGACGGCTTTGTCTGTACCCCATATCGACGCTTTCAGCCAGGCGGTTGCAAATGACTCTGATCAGTCCGAGAAGAGTCAATATATTCAGTTTTTCCAGGAGCAAGGCGCTGCAGAAGCTGCCTTTGAAGACAATAACTATACACTGTTGAAATCTGTATGGGATAAATCAGACGAATCTCAGATACAGGAATATTTGAGAGTGTTCAGGCAGGAAGGGGCTCTAACAGGAGCACTTAACTGGTATAGAGGATCAATGTCCGGTGCGTCGCCCAGACAACCGATCGGCATGATCTCTAATCCAACGCTGATGATCTGGGGTAATCAGGACCAGGCCATTGGCCGAAAGAGTATTGATGCAACCCCGGCCCTGATGTCAGGTTACTATCGGCTTTTGGAGCTTGATGCCGGGCATTGGCTGATTCAGGAAGCCGAGGATGCGGTTGCGGATGCTGTTATAACGCATTTAAGGACGTTTCCCGATCAATGAGACAGGTGCGACGGGCAGCGCCCCCGGTATTTGGTCATTGGCTTAGCAGAAAGCTGAGGTCAGCGCTTGAAGTATCCATACCCAAAGTTTTTGGATCGAAGACAATGAGGTGCGGATTGGCTGTAACTGCTAATTTAGATTGATAGCGAGTCGAGTTGAAAGAGCCGATCGTGGCTGAATGGATTTCCACTAGTTGAGAAAGGCATGGTGAAAGAGAAACTTAATTTCAAACTAAAGCTTGCCTATGGAATTGGCCAGGCCGGGGAAGGCATGTTTGGTACCGGATTGAGTTTTTTCCTGCTTTTTTATTACAGCCAGATACTGGGACTGAGTCCTGGTTTGGCGGCTTCAGCTATTGGTATAGCGGTCATTGTGGATGCTTTTTCCGATATTTTTGCTGGCTCATTGTCGGATCATTGGCAATCCAAATACGGTAGAAGGCATCCTTTTATGTTTGCTTCTTTCCTGCCGTTGTCGGCTTGTTTCTTTTTATTATTTTTTCCCTTGGTAACTTCTGACTGGGCATTGTTTATCTGGTTGGCGGTTTTTACCAATCTGGCACGAACCATGATGTCCCTTTATCATGTACCGCATATCGCGCTGGGTGCAGAGATTACAGAAGATATTGAAGACAGGACCGCGCTAGTCGCCTATCGGCAGTTTTTCGGTAACATCGGCGCGCTTTTTGCGCTGATATTGTTTTTCCTGGTTTTTTCTCCTGTGTTCAGAAGCGAAGGTGCTGAAGGTCGCTTTGTGCCAGATGCCTATGTTCCCTGGGCTCTTTGTGTGGCCGGAGCGATGGCCATCACAATATTTTGGAGTGCCTGGGGTACGCGAAGGGTTATCCCCTTTCTTCTCAAAGTCGAACCTCAACCGAAGGCTTCGATAGTCACCGTTTTCTATCGGCTTTTCAGTGACTTTAAAGATGTAACTAAGAGCAGGAATTTTCGGTTCCTATTTACCGGGGTACTGGTCGTCTACATTATGGTAGGTGTCACCGGAACCCTGGACATCTATATGTTCACTTATTTCTGGGAACTGGATGAGAAAATTATAATTCCTGTGCTGGTTGCCTACGGTGTCGGCAATGCGTTGGGTACTTTTGCTTCGGTCAGGTTGTTTTCCAGGTTTGGGAAAAAAGCCTGCCTTATCTTCGGTGGCCTTTGCTGGGCTTTTTTCCAGACCTTACCGGTTGTGCTGAGGCTGTTGGAGTGGTTCCCTGATAATGGTGATGCTCTGCTCATGCCGCTTCTGGTGGCCCTGAAAGTTATCCAGGGATTTTCCACAGCACAGGCCAATGTTGGTTATGGTTCGATGATGGCTGATGTCTGTGATGAGCATGAATATCAGACCGGCCGCCGGCAGGAAGGTGCTTTTTTTGCAGCGGTTGCATTCTCGGCCAAGGCCACCAGTGGCTTTGGCGCAGTCATTGCGGGTTGGGCACTGGAGTTCATAGACTGGCCGGTAGGGCCAGAAATCAGAACGGCAGCCGACGTAGCTCCTCAGACCCTATTGGATATGGGCATCTTTTACGGGCCCATTATTGCCGGGTTAGGGTTCATCTCAGTTTTATTCTATACGGGTTATAAATTAACGCCGCAACGGCATGCTGAAATCCTTGTTGAACTCGCCGTTACCAGAAACTATGCTACGGATAAGATCAAGCATTAAATTCCGGCTTTAGTCTCAGGTCTGTGCCCACCCGGAATGGAAGAAAGGTTGGTGTTGTCACCTGGGCTTAAGCGCTTTTAGAAAACTGTGAATTTGCTGAATCCGTTTGATACGGTTAAGAAAAACAGATTGAAAAGAAGCGGTTGCAGCAATGGCTGAGATGCAGGCGGTTCTAGGTCCCTATTCGATCCCTCTCGATGATATTGATGTTTCTGATCCCCAATTGTATGAAAATGATGCGCACTGGCCCTACTTTTAGCGACTCAGGAAAGAGGCGCCTATTCATTGTTGCAAGGACAGTCTGTTCGGTCCCTACTGGTCGATCACTCGATATGCAGACATCATGGATATTGAGAAAGATACCCAGACCTATTCCTCGTTCCCAGCTATTGTCATGGGGGACCAGGATCCGGAATTCACCGTCGAACAGTTTATATCTATGGACCCGCCCAAACATGATAGTCAGCGAAAGGCAGTGACGGCTGCAGTGAGTCCCAAGAGCCTGAGCCAACTTGAGCCCGTCATCCGCAGGAGAGTGGCCGGGATTATGAGCGAGCTTCCCGTAGGTGAACCATTTGACTGGGTCGAACGGGTTTCCATCGAATTGACGACACAGATGCTGGCAAGGTTATTTGATTTCCCTTTTGAGAGACGTAGCAAACTGACTTTTTGGTCTGATATGGCGACGTCGAGTGAACAAATTGCTGGTGATGACAGTGTCAGTGCCGCGGACCGCCAGGCTGCATTGCAGGAATGCCTGGCTGAATTCACGGCGATCTGGCAGGACAGGGCTCAGCAATCACTGGTCGGTAAAAGTGATTTGTTACCTTGATGGCACATTCCCCAGCATTTGCAAATATGGCGCCCATGGAGTTCCTGGGTAACCTGCTGCTACTCATTGTGGGTGGCAATGACACGACTCGAAACTCAATTTCGGGGGGTGTGTTGATGTTAAATGAGAATCCAGCGGAGTATGAGAAACTGTGCTTAGATCACTTGCTGATTCTCAGTAAGGTGTCCGAGATAATCCGATTTCTAACACCGTTAATGCATATGCGTCGAACGGCGACTAAAGATACGCAATTCAGAGGCCATAAAATTAAGGCAGGTGATAAAGTCATCTAATGGTATGTATCTGCAAACAGGGACAAAACTAAGATAATGCGACCTGATGAATTCATCATTGACCGGCAAGGCGTTCGTAATCATATTTCCTTTGGCTTTGGCGTACACCGCTGCATGGGTAATCGTCTGGCGGAAATGCAGCTGCGAATTGTCTGGGAAGAAATTTTGAAACGATTCAAGAGGATACAGGTTGCCGATTTATCTAAGCGCCTGAACTAAAATTTATCAGGGGAATTACCGAGTTACCGGTGGTGCTGATTCCGCATTGACAGGCTTTCTCAGCGCGTAATCGTGCTCTTGCCTTTATTTAAACACGGCCCATCAGAGGGGGGGTACACAATCCAGTAAGAATGACTTGTATCTGGCTTTCGAGTCTTCTACTCTGGGATTCCAGCTGTACAAAGAGTAAGCAGTGTCTGTAATCGATACCCCGCCCACGCGAGTGGGAACCAGCGCCTACCCAGCAGGGGTGCCCCATGGCGTTAAGTTTGTTTATGGTATTGGTGCGGCAGCAGAAGCGATTGTCGGTGTCGCATTTAATGCCTTCAACTTCTTTTTTTATACCAATATCATGGGCGTACCCGGTACCTTAGCCGGGCTTGCTATAACCATCGCGCTGGTCGTCGATGCAATTACGGACCCGCTGGTAGGGACACTCTCAGATCGATGGCGATCCCGGCTTGGCCGCCGCCATCCCTTCATGTTTGCTGCACCTTTACCGGTGATGTTATGCCTGTTCCTTATTTACAGTCCACCTGCGGGGTTCAGTACTTTTACACTGTTTCTCTGGTTGACCGGGTTGACCGTGATCATGCGTTCAGCGATGACCCTGTTTCATGTGCCGCATCTGGCCCTGGGCGCCGAATTATCGGCGGATTTTACCGAGCGTACCCGGGTTATGAGTATTAATACCTTGCTGGGTTCGGTGGGTGGTTTTGGTACTGCCTTCGTTGCTTATTCTTTTGTATTTTCAGCAACGCCCGAGTATTCCAATGGTTTGCTAAACCGGGAGGCCTATCCGACGTTCGCCATTTGGGCCGCCTGCGCAGGCGGTGTAGTAATGCTTTTATCAACCACCCTAACGCTAAATCTTGTTCCCAGATTACCCCAGGTTGCGATTGACTTACCGCGACTCAGTACCATGGAATTTATCCGGGATGTCCGCTCAGCGATGTCTAACCGCAATTACCTGATGTTACTGATTGGCTATTTATTACTCTCTGCGACACTGGGTACTCGAGATACTATTGGCTTGCATATGAATACCTATTACTGGGAATTACTGCCAGAACAGATTCGTTATTTCGTGATATTTGGATTGATAGCACCCATAGTTGGTTTTGTTGTTGTTGCTCCGTTGCATAATAGATTTGAAAAAAAACCGGTGCTCATAGTCGGGCTCATAGCGTTACTAATTTTTGCAACGTCGCCCGTCTTATTGCGCATTGCAGGCTATTTCCCGGAGAACAATAGCGATCTGTTAATTCCCTTTCTTATGGTTTTTTACCTGCTGAGCATGACCTTTGGAGTCATTTTGTTAATCAGTGCCATGTCGGCTCTTGCTGATATTGCCGATGAGCACGAGCTCAATACGCATCGTCGACAGGAAGGTATTTTTTATGCGGCCCGTTCGTTTTTTGCCAAAGCCTCTTCCGGTCTGGGCCATCTGCTTGCGGGGATCGCAATCGATATTATTGATTTTCCTGTTGGCGCTGAGCCCGGTACTGTGGACCCGGAAATTATTTTCAGGTTGGGCTTGATTGACGGCCCCATTGCCGTAGTGCCGGGTGTTATTGCTGTATTCTTTTATCTGAGATACAACCTGACCAGAAGGCGGCATACAGAGATCCAGACACAGCTTAAGGCCAGAAGAGATCGATTATCCGGAGGTGCTTCCTGAGGGTATAGCTGACCGGCTAATAACAGGATGTGCTCCTGCAGGACGCTGGCTTCATGGCTGCCCTGGATCAGATTCAGGGTGGGCTTATCTCTTGTGTCAGGGCTTCTGGCGCTTTACATTCAGCGTATAACAGTAAATGCGTGGAGAAGGTTATGATCAAGCTTGTCAGCCCTATGAAGCGAACGCCGGGCATGTCGGTTGAGGCATTTCGTCGATACTATGAGAGTCGACACAGGCTCATAGGCGAGAAGTACCTGAAGGGTTATGTGAGTCGATATTTCAGGCAGTTTCTCGACCCCCTTCCAGATCGAGATGGCGTTCTTCGTGATCCCGAATACGATGTTATCCTGCATATCTGGTATCCTGACCAGGCAAGCTTCGTAGCCTGTGGTAAGAGATTAGCCGAGCCTGCGGTGGCGGCTGAGATTCGTGAGGACGAGAAAAAGTTGTTTGATACGCGATACATGCGTTCTTACCTGGTCGAGGAACACGAATCCGATTTCAATAGCTGATGTAGCGGTTTGAAGCCCTACGACAACGATGAGAGATGAATATGAATAATGACCCTTACCTGCTCATTACAGCCGATACCCACGCAGGTGGCAGTCATGAGCAGTATCGCGAGTATCTGGAGCCGAAGTACAGGGATCGTTTTGATCAGTGGCGCGGCGGTTATAAGAATCCATCTCAGGCGCATTATGGAAGTAAAAAAATGCGCAATTGGGATCTGGAAATCCGAAGCCGGGATCAGAATAGCCAGGGTGTTGTGGGCGAGGTTATATTTCCCAATACGGTGCCGCCTTTTTATAGGAAGAGCATTGTCACTGCCAGGCCGCCCGCCCCGGAAGACTATGAATTAACGCTGGCGGGTATTCGAGCCCATAACCGCTGGCTGAAAGACTTTTGTGCTGAAGATCCTGACCGACGTGCTGGTATTGGTCTGATTTTACCCAACGATTTTGATGAAGCGATCCGGGACATTGAGTTTATCGCTGAGGCCGGCTTGCGAGGTGGTGTTTTGTTGCCGCTTATTCCGCCCGATTGCACTTGGTTGAAACCACTTTTTGATCCCGCCTGGGACAAGGTTTTTGCCGCTATCCAGGACCATGATCTGGTCATAAATCAGCATTCTGGGCAGGGCTCACCGGATTATGGTAGCAGCATGGTGGGTGAAGCCCTGTGGGTCACGGAAGTCACCTATTACTGCCAGGCTGGCTTCCGTCATTTGATTATGAGCGGGGTTTTCGAGAAGTTTCCTAAGCTTAAGTATGTTCTGACGGAATCCGGTTGTGCCTGGGCGCCGGCACTACTGGCTCAGATGGATCGGATTCACAGAGGCATGGCGGCTGGCGCCATTGGCGAACTGAACTATGGTGATCAGGAATGGGTATTAACTGAAACGCCAAGTTTTTATGCTGACCAGAATTGCTGGTATGGCGCAAGCTTCCCCAGTAAAGCGGATCTCGGTGGTATCCAGCAGATTGGCGTTGACAAAGTTATGTGGGGTAACGATTACCCGCACTATGAGGGTACCTTCCCTTACAATCTTGAGTCGCTTCGGCTTACCTTTGATGATGTCTCGGAACAACACCGAAGGAAATTACTGGGGCTGAATGCGGCCGGGGTCTATAATTTTGACCTGGAAAAGCTACTTCCGCTGGCCAATCAGTTTGGGCCAACCCCAGAACAAGTCAACCAGCCACTGCCCAGGGAGGAAATCCCGGCTGATTCAATGTGTTATCTGTTTCAGGGGGCCCGGGCCGGTAGTTGAGGGCTAAGGGCAATGCCGGAGCATAAGTAGCCAAAGAAAATAGAAAAGGAGGAGATTATATGCCCGTTCCAGCCGGTATAGGCATCATTGATACCATGATTGGCTTTCCAGCTGAGGATTTTGCTATGTACGACTTTATTCGTAAGCAATTGAAAGATCCTTCTGCGAAGTTTGATTTCCCAGTTGAGTATATGTTTAAGCAGGTCCCCAAAGAGGTGTATGGAAACAATCAGGACCCTATTGCTGTGACCCTGGGTGAAATGGATAAGTACGGTATTGAAGTAGGCTTGATCGGGGTTGGTGGTGAAGTGTCAAGAAAAGCACTTAGTCGCCACCCGGACCGATTTGTAGGCCAGGGTTCTGTTGACCCGAATAAAGGTATGGAAGGCGTGCGTGATATGGTGCGCCAGTATGAGGAGTTTGGGGTTGCCTCTTTTGGCGCATTCAATGCGGGCTATAACCCGCAGGTGGGTATTAATGATGCCAGGATGTATCCCATTTATGCCAAATGCGTTGAGCTAGATGTGCCCATTTTTTCCTGTGTTGGCGTACCCGGACCAAGATTTCCTCTGTGGCCACAGAAGGTCGAGCTGCTTGACCAGGTCATGTATGATTTTCCTGAACTGGTTTTTGTTACCCGGCATGGTTGTGAACCCTGGGAGGATCTGGCTGTAAAGCTTATGTTGAAGTGGCCTAATCTGTATTACTCGACCACGGCGTTTGCACCAAAGCACTATCCGGAGGCTATCATTAACTATGCGAACAGTCGGGGCGCTGACAAGATAATGTATGGCGGTTATTTCCCTATGGGGTTGAGTGTGGAGCGGATCATGACAGACATGCAGGGGCTGGCGCTTAAAGACGAGGTCTGGCCGAAGTTTCTGCGCGAAAATGCCAGCAAGGTACTGAAATTAAGCTAACTGGGATTGATCTTAATGGTGCCGGAAGCAACGACTGAATTAGCGAGTGTTGATCATCATAAATCAGGGATGACAGAATTGAACGAAAACAGTCCCAAGTGCCTGGTGCAAATGCAATGATGTTATGGAATGGGGTTACGGAATGGTGTTAGGGAGGGGTCTATGACGGATGAGGATTTTTACGCTAAACGCAATCCGGTTACCGGTGAGTTCTATGATCCTCGTATGCAACCGCGGTTTACCGAATTGGCCACGTTTATGCGTGCACCGGTTGCCGATGATGTCAGTGCCATTGATATTGGCTTGATCGGTGTTCCCACTGATCTAGGGGTAACCAACAGAGCCGGGGCGCGACATGGGCCCAGAGAGATCAGGAATGCATCAAGCTTGATGCGCACCTTTAATATAGAACGTAACATCAATCCTTTTGAATTGTGTCGGGTTGCCGATCTGGGGGATGTTCCGTTTGACGATTGGTATAACCTTGACCGGCAGATAGAAACAATTGAACATTTCTACAGAAAAATCAGTGCAGCCAACGTTATACCCTTGTCTGCAGGTGGCGATCATTCCATTACCTTCCCAATTCTCAAGGCCATTGCCAGCGAGCCGTTGGCACTTGTCCACATCGATGCACATACTGACACCTGGGATGAGATGTGGGGTTCGAAGTTCCATCATGGTGCTCCCTTTCGTCGTGCCGTAGAAGCGAATTTAATTGATCCGACCAGGACAGTGCAGATCGGCATTCGCGGCGGCCAGAATTTTGCTGAAGGTCTGGAGTTTTCAAAAAACAGTGGCATGCGAGTCATCTTCATTGAGGAGTTTTCAGATCTTGGCGTGCATGAGGTTATAAAAGAGGTGCGACGGATTGTCGGTAATCATCCGGTTTACCTTAGTTTTGATGTAGATGGTCTCGATCCCGTTTATGCGCCCGGCACAGGCACACCGGAAGTGGGTGGAATCACGACTTTAGAAGCGCAACGCCTGCTGCGAGGTCTGCACGATTTATCGTTTGTTGGTGGTGATGTCGTTGAAGTGGCGCCTCCCTTTGACCCGACAGGTAATACAGCGCTGGTAGGAGCGACCATGATGTTTGAAATCCTGTGTCTACTGGCAGTCGCACATTGTCAGCTAAACGCTTGAAGTGACGGAAATAGCTGCTTCGCCTGTGTCATTGAAATCAGTGTTAGCGGCGAGTCTACTGACAGTCATTGGTGCAGCATGCTTTCTGGGTACGCCCGTTATTCTGGCTGCGGCCGTGGGTGATCTCGTATTGTCAGAAACGCAGGTCGGTGTGCTGGGCTCCGCCTTGCTTTCTGGATCTGCAATTTCTGCCGTGATATCAGCTTTCCTGGTGCGCAGGTTTCCCTGGCGCTTGCTGGCCTTTACCGCGCTGCTGGCCGAAGCGAGTGGTTTTCTAGCGGCCTCTGTTGTTGATACCTTCCCGGCAATTCTGTTGCCTATCTGGTTGGCGAGTTTCGGTGGAGGAGCGCTGTATTCCCTGGCGATGACGGTACTATCAGATCATCCCCAGGCTGCTCGGTTGTTTGGTTTTGCGATATCTGTTCAGGTGGCTTTTCAGGTGTTGATGTTGCTAAGTATGCCCTGGTTTATGGTGCCTGGCGGATTGGTTGACTGTCTGTACGCCCTGTTAGGTCTGTGTGTAATTGGAGCCTGCCTGGTTCATCTGTTACCTGCGCAGAGTACTGCCTCAACTAATCTAGAGACGATGTCGGTTGCAGAAGTGCTCAATCAGCCAAAGGCTTTGCTGTCCTTGATGGCCTGCCTGGTTTTTTTTATCAGTATTGGCGCTGTGTGGGCTTATCTGGAACGTCTGGGTACGTTATCCGGCTTCGCGGCGGTGGAATTGAGCCAGGTTTTAGCCGGTGGTGTCGCCATTTCCGTTCTGGGTTCAATAACAGCAGTTTGGCAGGGTAGCCGATATGGTGATTTGTTACCTCTGGGAGGTGCGAGCGCTGGGATGTTTGCTGCGGTTGTAATGTTGCAGGTACCCCTGTCCATGGTGCAGTTTTTTGTGGCTTTCGCTATCTATAGTTTTTTCTGGAACTATTCGCTTAGCTATCAATATGCCGCTGTCGCTCGAATTGACTCGAGCGGAAGGTATGTAGCGGCAACGCCGGCTTTTCATTCAATAGGCGGTGCCGTCGGCCCGCTGATTGCGGCAGTTTTTGTCACATCTGAGCAGCTGATTGCTGTGAATGTTGTTGCTGGTATTGCTTTGCTCATCAGTTTTGCGCTGTTTTATATGGCGTTGAACACACGGCGTCACACTTGAACCTTGGCTGTATTCATGGGTAACCGCTGGCTGAATGCCTGGGAATTCGGTGGGCCAGTCACAATAACCCGGTGGTAGCCGAGCCAGTAAACGATAGCTAGGGATTTAGATCTGAGAACCCAGTGGTAGAACAGTGGTATTTTTGATTTCCGTTACCGCGATGTGCGAATGAACCTCGCCAATGTGCGATAAGCGGGTTAGCTTTCCTCGTACAAAGCGTTCGTAATGACGAATGTCTTTGACGACGACCTTCAACATGTAATCCCAGGTACCCGCCATGGTATAGCACTCCATCACCTCTGGCAGGACCTCCACCTCCTGTTCAAAAAGCTCCAGCTTATCTCTGCCTTGAGTTGTTAGATTAACCGTCGCGAATACAACAACCTCCATACCCAGTCTTTCTCTGTTGAGCAGGGAAACTTTTTTCTCGATAAAGCGCTTTTCTTCCAGGCGATTAATCCTTCGCCAGCAAGGCGACTGTGAGATATTTATTTTGTCTGCAACTTCTTGCGTCGTCAGGCTGCCATCTTGTTGTAGAGCATCAAGGATTTGTATGTCAGTGCTACTTAACTCAGCCATAACTAGAGTTCGATTTATTTCAGAAGATAGAAATAAATATACATTAAAACTAAGTAAATAGGTAAATATAGTTAATTAATCAGTATAAATTGGTCTAAATAGCATAATAAATTTACTAGATATTAACTAATATAGTTTTCAACTGAACAGAGATGGATCCCGAAATGGCGCCTATACCCTTTAGATCAGTTTCACTCGAAGACAAATATGCCCTGGACACCACACGGGCCTACATGACTGGTATTGAAGCATTGGTTCGATTGCCGATGCTGCAGCATCAGCGAGATCGGCAGCGAGGACTCAATACCGCGGGTTTCATCTCTGGCTATCGCGGCTCTCCGCTGGGGTCGGTTGACCAGGCCATGTGGAAGGCTCAGCGCTTTCTTGACCAACATAATATAAAGTTTCAACCGGGTATTAATGAAGATTTGGCAGCGACCGCTGTATGGGGTAGCCAGCAGGTCAACCTATTCGAAGGCGCAAACTTCGATGGCGTGTTTGGCATGTGGTATGGCAAAGGCCCTGGGCTGGATCGAAGCATGGACGTCATTCGTCATGCCAATGCCTTTGGTACTTCCAGGCATGGCGGTGTGCTAGCCGTGGCAGGTGATGATCACGCCGCAAAGTCATCGACCCTGCCACATCAGTCGGAACACATGTTTATCGGTGCATCCATACCGGTGCTGAATCCGGCTAATGTCCAGGAAGTACTCGATCTGGGAGTTTATGGCTGGGAGTTGTCCAGGTACTGTGGAGCATGGGTAGCGCTCAAGGCGATTACCGAAAATATGGATTCTGCGATCTCAGCTGAGGTCGATCCAGGCAAGATCAACATTGTTATTCCGGATCAGTTTGCCCTGCCAGAAGGCGGCGTCCATGGTCGGTGGCCAGATACAGCCCTGGAACAGGAACTTCGACTCAATAAATACAAAATTTATGCTGCGCGCGAGTTTGCCCGTGTTAATCGTTTAAATAAAGTCGTTATCGATAGCGACAGCCCAAGACTTGGTATTATTACCACGGGGAAAGCCTATCTTGATGTGATGCAGGCGCTGGAAGATTTAGGCATAGATGAGCGAAAGGCAGCCAAGATCGGCCTGCGGGTATTTAAGGTCGGTATGAGCTGGCCGCTTGAACCCGTTTCTACTCATGAATTTGCCAGAGATCTCGAAGAGATTCTGGTGGTTGAGGAGAAGCGTTCCATCATTGAGGATCAGTTAACCGGCCAGCTTTATAATTGGCCGGTTGAGCGCCGTCCTCGCGTAGTTGGTGAGTTCGATCAAGAAGGTCGCGATCTGTTGCCGAATATCGCCGAACTCACTCCGGCGATGGTCGCTCGCGCTATTTCTGGTCGTCTGCGCCGTTTTTATCAGGATGAAATGATTGACAGTCGTCTAAAGTTTTACGACAGGAAAGAACAAACCCTGTCGCAACCACGAGATATTATTGAACGATCGCCGCACTACTGTTCGGGGTGCCCCCATAATACTTCGACCCGCATACCTCATGGCAGCCGGGCCCTGGGTGGAATCGGTTGTCATTACATGGGCGTTTTCGAAGTGGGAGACCGGCAGGCGCAGACTTTTACCCAAATGGGCGGCGAGGGCGTGACCTGGGTTGGTCAGGCGCCATTCACTGAGACCAGGCATGTATTTCAGAACTTGGGTGATGGCACCTATTTCCATTCTGGGCTGCTTGCCATTCGACAGGCGCTGGCTGCAAAGGTCAACATTACCTATAAGATTCTCTACAACGATGCGGTTGCCATGACAGGCGGACAAAGCGTTGATGGCGCTTTATCGGTTGAAAAGTTGATTCAACAGTTGCAGGGAGAAGGTGTGCAGCGCATTGCTCTGGTAACCAATGACCTGGCAAAACATAAACAGATTCGCCCCTGGAGCGGGTTGACAATCAGTCATCGTGACAACCTTATCTCGATTGAAGAGGAACTGCGAGATACCGCTGGGACCACTGTCCTTATTTACGAGCAGACCTGTGCAGCAGAGCAAAGGCGGCGTCGAAAGAAAGGTGAGATGCAAGATCCTAATGAGCGTGTGCTGATTAACCCGGAAGTCTGTGAAGGCTGTGGTGACTGTGGAGTCGAATCCAACTGTCTATCAATATTACCACTAGAGACTGAACTTGGACGAAAACGGCAAATTGATCAAAGCGCCTGTAACAAGGATTACAGCTGCCTTAACGGCTCTTGTCCTGCTCTGGTCACCGTAACCGGCCAGCTCCGAAAATCATCTTTTGAACGTGACGAAAGTAAGCATGACGGAAGTAAACATGACGAAAGGCACTGGCAAGCGTTGCCAGAACCGGCTCGGGCGCCAATCGCCGTTCGGCCCTGGAATATTATCGTTACCGGTGTAGGCGGTACCGGCGTGCTAACTATTGCCGGGGTCATAGCCATGGCAGCGCATCTTGAAGGGAAAGGCTGCGCGACCCTGAATCAAACAGGGTTAGCGCAGAAGTTCGGCGCCGTGGTCAGTCACGTTCGCGTTGGCGTCGATCAAAAGGCCATTAATGCGGTTCGTATACCAGCGGGTGATGCTGATTTGTTGCTGGGCTGTGACCTGGTCGTTAGTGCCAGTAACGAGGCGATCGCCAAGGTCAATGCGGATAGGTCACATGCGGTAGTGAATGCTCATGCGGCAGTCACAGCAGATTTCATAACGGACCCGGATGTGGTCATCCCTGAGAAGACCATGAGGGCGCTAATAGAGGATGAGGTGGGTTCGGATAAAGTTGAATACCTGCAGGCTACGGATCTTTCAACGAGTCTGCTCGGTGATTCGATCGCCAGTAATATGTTTCTGCTTGGTTATGCGCTGCAGAAAGGGCTGGTGCCTGTATCTCGGCGTGCTCTGGAAGCCGCGATAGACCTCAATGGTGTTGCTGTCGAATTCAACCTGAAAGCCTTCCTGTGGGGCCGTCGTGCAGCTATTGACCTCAAACGAGTTGAAATCGAGGCAGCCGTGACCAAGCCATTCCGGCCACTCCATGATCTGGATGAAATCCTGGCTGACCGTTATGCGAGGCTGACGGCATACCAGTCCAAGCAATATGCAGATCGGTATGTCGAGTTTGTATCTGCTATCAGGGACCTGGAAAGACAACGGTCGTTAGGCTCAGAATTCAGTCGTCAGGTTGCTCGCTCTCTTTATAAATTGATGGCGTACAAAGACGAATATGAAGTTGCACGTCTTTATACCAATGGTGCCTTTGCCGGTCAGTTGGCCAAATTTTTTGAAGGCAACGTTAAGGTAAATTATTACTTGGCACCGCCTATTTTTAGTCAACAGGATAAAGCCACGGGCAGACCACGTAAGCGTATATTTCCGGGCTTTGTACGTATTCTCTTCAGCGCATTGGCACCTTTGAAGATCCTAAGGGGCACACGCTTTGACCTGTTTGGTTATTCGGCGGAGCGCAAAGAAGAGCGCAAAACCCTGCAAGACTTCCGCACGCTGTTCCAGGAAGTCGCTGGTAGTTTGAGCCATGACAACTATCAGACGGCGGTTGAACTGGCGGAACTCCCTATGCAGATCCGTGGCTATGGCCATATCAAATCGGGCAATGCGAAAAAAGCCATGCGACGAAAGGAAACGCTGATGCGCCAGTTTACTGGCGAGCTGATACCCCTCGCCGTCGAAGTCGATATTGCCGCCTAACAAACGAAGGACTAATGTAATGAACCCAGTTGAAGTTAAGACCCATCCAGATTTTGATGAACACGAATCTGTCGTTTTCTCTTCCAGTGAAACCCTGACAGCGATTATTGCCATCCACAGTAGTGAATTGGGCCCAGCCGCCGGTGGCTGCAGGATGTATCCTTATGCATCGCATGAACAAGCACTGACAGATGTGCTCAGGCTTTCCCGGGGGATGACCTACAAGTCTGCGCTTGCCGGTGTTCCATTTGGTGGTGGTAAGTCGGTGATCATGGGTGATCCAAGAACAGCTAAGACACGCCAGTTGTTGCATGAGATGGGCGACTTCATCGAAAGCCTGAAAGGTCAGTATATGGCAGCCGAGGACTCGGGCACTTCAGTTGCTGATATTGCGGCGATGGGCGAGCGTACCCGATTCATCTCCGGTGTCAGCGGTGGTCGTTTCGGGGGTGATCCGTCGCCATTGACAGCCTATGGCGTATTTATAGGTATACGCGAAGCTGTTCGACACCGAACTCAAGCTGATCTGCCAGGCATTAGTGTTGCGATTCAGGGCGTGGGAAACGTAGGATATCACCTGACAAACCTACTGATTTGTGCAGGAGCCAGAGTGACTGTTGCCGACATCAGCAGGCAGAACCTTGAGTGGGTAAGCAAGATACCAGGTGTTAACGTGGTTCCTGCAGATGAGATTCTTTCTGCGGAAGTAGATGTGCTTGCCCCCTGCGCGATGGGAGGCGCTATCAACGAAAACTCAATTTACAGTATTCGTGCGGGCATCGTTGCCGGGGCAGCCAACAATCAATTGATTAGTAAGGAGATGGCCGATGAGTTGCTTTACCGGGGCATACTTTACGCGCCGGATTATGTCATCAATGCCGGCGGCATCATCGATGTGTATTATCAGAACTGCGGCGAACGTTCTGAGGATATCGTTAACAAGCACATTGAAAGAATCGGTCCAACACTGAATACCATCTTCACCAGCTCTGACAGTCGACGTCTCTCCACCCAGGCCGTTGCAGATGAAATGGCGGATAAGATTCTTAACAGAGTGCACCATCAGGCTGCTTAATAAGTTGTGTTGATAGTGCCTGTGGGAAAAGCAGTATTTCTGGAATGGTAGAATGTGACCTTGGCATAGCAACGTATTGCCCGATTTGTGTTAGCTTCAGTCAATGCTATGAGGAATATAACGACGCAGGTTATGAGCGCATTTTGGTCTGCAGCGACAGTCATTGGGCGTTATCACTATAATTCTGCTATAGACTTGTTTCAGGGCTGCTCGCAGCGCTACGCACAGGGTATCCGATAGAGCGACAGGGCTGTACAGGGTGGCGTAAGGGGTTTATTTCACCCTTGTGGCTGGGTAAATTTTCAGTTTTTGAGATGAGCTGATTTCAGCTTTCAATGAGAAACCATTGGTGGGTAATTGAAGCGTTGGTGGGTTCCATGAGATAGTCAGGTTTTTTCATCGATTCGTATCTAAGTTCGTCAATCATGGCATGTTGAGCTTTCTTGCCAGACCAACTCAGCCATTTATTCAGGGAAGATTAAATATGAGCAACGCCGACGTTATTATTGAAATACTCGAGCAGGAAGGCGTCGAGTACTTGATGGGGTTTCCTAATAACCGGCTTTTTAATTCAGCGGCCTCGCATTCTATCAGGCCTATTATTGCCAGAACGGAAAGAGTTGCCATTAATATGGCTGATGCCTATACACGCATGAATAACGGCCGGAAATTTGGCGTAGTGGCCGTGCAGGATGGGCCTGGAATCGAGGCCAGTTTCGGCGCTGTGGCGCAGGCTTATGGCGACAATACGCCTATTTTGATGTTGCCCGGTGCCCACGCTCCCTTGATGCAGGATTATGACCCTCAGTTCATTGCTTCAAGGTCCTTCAGAGATATCACAAAAATGGCCGGCCTGATTAATGATGGCCGCACGATTCCGCGTAAATTTGAAATGGCGTTTTCGGCATTAAAAAACCCGAAGTCGGGGCCCGTTCTGCTGGAAACAGCGGCTAACTTGCTTTGGGGGCAGGCCGAAGCAGAATTAATGCCGGAATATACCTCGCCCGGACGATACAGGTCGATGGCTGATGACGGTGATGTCGAGCGAATATTTGAAGCGCTTTTAGAGGCGAAGCGCCCAGTCATTATCGCCGGCCAGGGCATTTTGTATGCCGAGGCCTGGCATGAGCTCAAGGAACTCGCTGAACTTCTGCAGATTCCGGTGACAACGACATTGCTGGGCAAAAGTGCCTATCCGGAAACGCATGAATTGGCACTTGGAACGGCGGGTAGAACGATTACTAAAGCGGCAGCCCATTTTGCCAATGAGTCGGATTTTATCCTTGGCATTGGCACCAGTTTTACAGTAAACGATTTTACGGCGCGGATGCCGAAGGATGCAGTGTTAGGCCAGATTACTCATGCGCCAGGTGACATCGCAAAATGTCGCGCCGTTAGCTGTGCAGCAATAGGGGATGCCAGACTGGTGCTGAATCAGCTCATCAGTCTGGTCAAACAGAAGCTGGGTGAAACAGGACGAGCAAGGGCCGATGATGTGATTGCTGAAATAGCGCAGTTAAAAGCAGAATTCTTCAGCGAATGGTCAGACCGCCTGTTGTGTGATGATGCGGGGCCAATTTCTCCTTATCGCGTTATTCATGAGATGAACACCTTGTTTGATAAAAGCAAAACTGTCGTGACCCATGATGCTGGCAATCCCCGGGATCAGATGGTGCCTTTTTATGAGGTTGTTACACCACGGGGCTACCTGGGTTGGGGTAAATCAACTCACCTGGGCTCTTCATTGGGCATGGCCCTGGGCGGCAAGCTGGCTCGACCAGATTGGTTGTCGGTTAACTTTATTGGCGATGCTGGTTTTGGCCAGACAGCCAATGATTTTGAAACAGCCGTGAGATCCGAACTCCCCATAATGACGGTACTGGTTAACAATGGCGTAATGGGCGGCTATAGCGCCTACATGCCCGATGCTGTTGAGCGTTTCCAACTGAGTTCACTTAGCGGCGATTATACGGCGATGGTTATCGCTATGGGCGGTTACGCTGAGCGCATAGAAAAGGCCTCAGATGTCCGTGCAGCGCTGTGCCGAGGCATTGATCAGACCCAGTCTGGCAGGCCGGTGTTACTTGAATTTATAACAAAGGAAGAGCCTGTTCTGGCAATGGCCAATAAATGGGGAATGTGAGGTTTCCGTGTCACCGGGTCTTTCCCATAGCGGCAGGGTCTTTTTATTATAAGTAAATTTATAGGCAAATTTATAAGTAAATTTCTAGGTATATTTATAAGCCAATTTATAAGCCAATTTATAAGTAAATTTATAGATAAATAGTCTTCTTCTTACAGTTCAATAGTCTTCTTACTGCTCAGGAATCTTCTTTTCATAAGTCTTCTCATAAGTCTTCTCATAGATGAAGCGATGGAGGGCATCGAGTTGCCTTTAGACCTTGCTTTGTATTACCCGGATGGATTAGCAAACCTGTTCCCGGTTGTTAAGGTCACGCCCGTTGCCAGGATTTTGAGAATGACCAGATGGACAATCCAAGCAGGCCTGGGCATTTAGTCGTCGGTGTTCTCTGGGAGGTCAGCGTTGATTGTGATACTGCAGATCTGGGCCAAAGGTGAGCCTGAAGGGCAAGAGGTGAATTGGATTAAAACCGACTAATCAGAAGGCGCCAGGGGTTTGTCGATCAATTCGATGTCGATGCCCAGTTGAATAGATAGTTTGTCAAGAAGTTCGGCCAGGCCTTCGCTCTGGGCATCGTTACAACCTTCAATTAATACCTGGCCATCAAACATGGGGTCACCGGTCATGGCGGCTCTGGTTATTTCCGTTTTCAGGTCAAGGATGTTGAGATCTCTTGCCGCCAGCGCTTTGGAGATTTCCTGGATGATGCCTGGTCTGTCCAGACCAAACAGCGAAATCGTCTGAGTTTCCTGGTGACGATGTGCTGTTGATGTAACCGCCTTTTCGATAACAACGGTCAAGCCGATGTCGGTAAGCTCCATTAAGCTGGCGCTGAGCTGGGATAGTTGTTCTGGTTGTCCGGAAACCTCGATCATTCCGGCAAACTTGCCACCGAGTTGTGCCATGCTGCTGCCCAACCAGTTTGCCGAGTGAGTATTGACGATCGTTGATATGGTTTCAATGAGACCAGGACGATCGTCACCGATGATTGTGAAAACCAGGCTTTCCATGGTGTCGATCCTATAGCAGCGCCATATGATGCTGACTGTTTAAGGGAGATTAAACAGAAACTATTATAAGAAGACTATTCTAAGAGGGTTATTCTAAGAAAGCTATTCTAAGAAGGAAGCGCAATGGCTTGCAATCGATACTGTAAAAAGGGTAAGCGCACCCTGACATGCAACCCTTGTGGCGTAGACGAACTGACTCGACTTATACTTGTACTTGCAAATCGATATCGGGCCGTAACAGACAGACTGCTAAGGGCTGCGCTCTAAACTATCGCCTGTAAAACTAAAGATAGTCGTCTGCATAGATCAGGCTTTGCAGGCAAGATTCACTTGATAGCAGGGTGGTCAGCTAAGTAATTGGTACTGGGCTGCTTAGGTTTTAACCTGGGCAGGGTTTCAGGTATTATCCTTAGATTGATTCAGACAATCCTTCGGAGAGAAAAATTATGGCAGATGCATACATCATTGACGCAGCGAGAACACCTCGAGGGATAGGTAAAGCCGGCCGCGGCGCGCTAGCCGGGTTTCACAGTGGTCGGTTGCTGGCAAAAGTTTTTGAGGCGATCGGCGAGCGCAACCAGTTAAACACAGCAGATATAGATGATGTGGTGGTGGGTTGCAGCTCCCAGGTTGGCAACCAGGGATCCTGTGTGGGAAGAATGGCAGCACTGGATGCTGGCTGGAGCCCTCGGGCGAGTGCGGTAACCCTGGATCGATTCTGCGGCTCTGGCATAACATCGGTTAATCTGGCTGCGGCTAATATTATGAGTGGTATGGATGATCTATGTGTCGCCGGTGGTGTCGAGATGATGTCGTATACGGCTACTCTGGGAAACGCGACTAATAATCGCACGGTTGATGGGGGTAATCTGCATTTGCGGGATCTGCATCCCCAGCCCCACCAGGGCATTTGTGCGGATATGATTGCAACGCTGGAGGGGTTTAGTCGACAGGATTTGGATGCGCTGGCAGTGGAAAGCCAGAAGCGAGCCAAAAATGCAATGGATCAAGGTTATTTTGCTAACAGCTTGATCCCTGTTTTTAATGATGATGGTTCTTTAGCTCTGGATCGAGAAGAATTCCCCAGACCGGGTACGACCCTGGAATCTTTGGCAGAGTTGAAAACCGTTTTTAATCTGTTTATGGAGGCACCCATTGACAACGGTGGTGAAACTTTTGATCAGTTGGTGAAGCGCAATTATCCGGATTTAACAATCAACCATGTGCACCACGCAGGCAATAGCTCGGGTGTTGTCGATGGTGCAGCGGCCCTGATTTTATCGAGTAAAGACTATATGGGCAGGGTGGGCTGGAAGCCTCGTGCCCGCATAAAAGCGATGGCAACAGTGGGTGGCGATCCGACACTGATGTTAAATGAGCCAGTGCCTGCCGCGCGCAAGGTTCTGGATAGGGCAGGGATGACGGTGGATGACATTGACCTGTTTGAAGTTAACGAAGCGTTTTCTGTGGTGGCCGCCAAATTTATACGTGATCTGGAACTGGATCCAGGAAAGGTGAATGTCAACGGAGGCGCCATGGCCCTGGGGCATCCTATCGCTGCTACCGGCGCGATTCTGATTGGCACCGTGCTTGATGAACTGGAAAGAAGGGATCTTAATACCGGGCTGGTAACCATGTGCACGGGTGGCGGTATGGCACCCGCTATTATTATTGAGAGAGTCTAAGGCGTCCAGGAAGTCTTTGATTAGGCTTGATAATGGCAATGAAATATAGCCTCCCTTGTTTACTTTGGAGCAAATCAGATATATAAAGAGCCTGTAAAGCGCCTGCTGAAAAAGGTATGATCAACAATATCTGGGCTAAACACAGTTTTGCCGCAGGCTAACAGTTCAATTAAAGGGGAATTTAATGCTGAATGATAATTTAGGGAAACTATTGTGGAAAATTTCCGCTGGGGTTTTGATAACCTGGACGGGGACACTTTTTGCAGAAGATAGTGGCCGTCGTATTGAGGAGGTCATTGTTACCGCAGAGCGCCAGGAGGCATCGATTCAGGATACATCGATATCGATCACAGCCTTCACGAGTGAAATGCTTGATGATTTCGGCATTAGAAACCAGGAAGATCTACAGAACTTTATTCCGGCAACGACCATCCAGCCCTATGATGCGACCATTCGAGGCGTAGGCAGGAACTTCCGTGCTCTGGGCGGTGACCCGGGTGTAGCCACTTATATGAATGGTGTTTACTCAGAAGATCTGTTAACAGCAACGGCAGCTACCTTTTGGGATGTTGAACGTATTGAAGTCCTGCGGGGGCCCCAGGGTACTGTGTATGGTAGAAATGCGGTCGGCGGTGCTATCAATATTCTCTATAAGCAGCCTTCACATGATTACGACTATTCGTTCATGGGTATTGTCGGTGATTACGGTACCAAGGAAGCCTACGGCATGATCAACGGCTCGGTGATCGATGGTTTCCTTTCAGCTCGCTTTAACTTCAGTATGCGCAACCGAGATGGTGTCATAGAAGAAATTGGGCGCGGCCCGGATCTAGATGGACTGGGCACTGAAAACCTGGCGCTGCAATTACAGTGGACGCCGAGCGATTCTATCACCGCTGACCTGCGTTACAATGAAATGACCATTGATCGTCCTTTCGGTGGTGCTAACGGTGGTGGTCTGGTCATTTTGAACGAAGAAGGCAAGGGCTACAGAAATACAACAGATATCGTGCCGGGCTATAGAGCCATTGATACCACCAACACAGACCCGGCTAACTTTGCCCAAAGTACCTGGTATGACAATACCTCACCCATAATGGTTTTTAACCACCCGGTAACCGGTGCTGCTGTTAATGCCCAGCATAATCGACTAGGAATCGATGTTGCCGCGTTTGCTGGCTTTCGTAATGCTGCCTCATCACTGGATGGGTTTGGTGTAACCAATGCTGACAGTGCTGCTCGCTATAATGCCTGTGTATTTACCGGTGACATCTCAGGTGACGAAATTTGTGGCGCGACCAATGGTGTAAACTGGGAAAGGTTTGTCCAGGAGGGCCATCAGTTCACGCTCACTTGGGAGCTCAATGAAGACATCGAGATCAAATATATCTTCGGTAACAATTCATTGGCGTACCAGCGAATCACCGACGATGACAACACCGGCAGCATGGTCATAGACCGCCAGTTTTACGTTAATCATGAAGCGGATTACTCCTCCCATGAACTCCAGGCATTCACAACCTTAAGTGACAACCTGTCATTTACCACGGGTGTGTTTTTCTACGATGCAGTGATCAACCAGCGAGGTGACTTCTATTCAACAGTGGGTGAAGATCGCTTCATCAATGCATACGATGACAGGACTACTGGGATGCTTGGTATTCCCGGTGTCTCATTTAACGACTATGTAAATAGTTTGTTGCCAGCTATCATTAGCGGTGGTAACTCTGCGGGGGTACCGGCATCCACATCAAATGGTCAGATGCCAACGCTTCATTCTGCACGCGACCTGTGTATGGACCCGGCCACAGCGCTGGATCAATGTGCTGTGAATTATGCGACTGAAAACCCGGCGCCTGCTGAGAATAACAATCTTCACGTCGGGGTTTGGGGGGGTGACAATGGTACCAACCCAGATCTGGATGTTGAGCACGGCATCAATACCAAGGGCAGTGATCTGCTTTATCACACCAAGAGTGAACGGGAAGCCTTTGCGGCTTATACCCAGGGGGTGTGGGATATCAATGAGAAATTCACGTTAACCTTTGGGGTTCGCTACGCCTGGGATAAATTTGTAGCCCAGGAAAACCTGTTCCGCTATTCTGAAATTGCAGCGGGTTTCTTACCCGCGTTTGGACTTGATCTGTGGACATATAATTTCCTCAATGGCGGTGTGGATTTTGATCCAACAGCACCAGGTAACTGGAGAGGTAACGAAAGGGCGGTTAATGGTGGTTTCCCGGTAGGATTAAGTGTGTACCGGGCTTTCTCTCGTAAAGATGTTAAGACCACGGGTCGGCTTAATATAGACTATAATGTCAGCGATGATATTCTGCTGTATCTGTCCGCAACTTCAGGTTACCGCTCGGGCGGTAATAACCTGGTGTTCTTCAGTGCCACACCAGCTTATGGTCCGGAAGAACTGACTGCCTATGAATTCGGTTATAAGATGCAGTCTGAGGACGGTCGCGTGCAGTTGAATGGGTCGTTCTACCTGTACGACTACACATCCATTCATACCGTTGCAACCGAAGTGACGCCGCCGTTGCTTGAGGGCGATACTTATGGTACAACAACCTCGGTCCTTCCGGCACCCGGTGCAGAAATCCTAGGCGCGGAAGCTGAACTTATGTGGCTTGCGACCGATAGATTGACCTTGGGTGGCAACTTCAGTTTCACGCCCAGTGAATATGACGAAGACATGTGGATAAAGGATACAGGAGGCCATGATACGCCTACATCCTTGTTTCCAACGGATCCGACTGCCGTGCTTACAAACATTAACGGTAATCAACTCCTGCAGGTTCCGGAACTGAAATATACGGCGTGGGCCAGCTACGTCTGGCCAAACAGCGATGGTTCCAGCCTGGAATTGTTCGCAGTGTATAACTGGATTGATGAGGTTTACTACTCGCCTTTCGAGAGCCAATCAGAAAAAGCGCCGGAATACGATCGGCTTGATATCCGGGCTACCTGGAAATCTGCCGGAAGTAACTGGAAAATATCTGCCTTTGTTAACAACGTCTTCGATGACATAGGTATCCTACAGGTGCTCAGGCAAGGGGAAGGAGAGTTTTTCCGACGCTCTGCTGGAACGACAGTGCCGCGACTCATGGGTCTTGAACTGACCTATGCGTTAAATGGCGGTTAAACGCTGACAGCAGGCCAGGGCTTCTGGTCTTGGTTTTCCTTAAAACGGCGCCTTTATGGCGCCGTTTTGGTTTTCTATCGATGTGTTTTCCTTTTTTTGCGCCTAATGAACTGATCTGGTTGAAGGGCTAAGTTGATTTCTTGGACTAGCGAACGCAAGCAGTTGGGCGCAGATACTACCGGTTCATATAGTCGTGCTGCCTGTTAAGCAGCTTAAAAAAGCGTCTAAATTAAAACTGTTTTTGATGCGCTTGTAGGTTAACATGGCGCGGCTGGCTAATATGGCTTCACTTTTTATGAGCGCTCAGTATGTGTAACGCTATCGTTCTCTTCCAACGCAAGTAAGTAATTGGTAGTCGGTCAGCACCCTTTTGCAAAGATTGTAAGGGGGTTCATTCATTAGTTAATACAAGGAAAGAGACATGGCAAGTGTAAGAGGCCAGGTAAAGTGGTTTGATGACAAGAAGGGGTTTGGTTTTATCTCCCAGGAAAGCGGTAAGGACGTATTTGTTCACTTCAGAGCAATCGTCAGCCCGGGTGTTCAGACTCTCAAGGATGGCCAGGACGTTGAGTTCGAAATTCAGCAAGCTGATAAGGGCCTACAGGCGGTTAATGTATCTGTAGTGTGATCAGCAACATGACAAAACCCTCGCAAAGTTAAGTCTTTGCGAGGGTTTTTTTGGATGTAGGCGTCACTTTCTAATTGTTTATAAAGGGTTTCTGATCAGCGCTCGGAGTTCAAAAGTAATAGATGTGCTTGTTTTCTAAAGGCTGACTTAGCGTGCCCATTTAGATGTCAGGTCATAATTTTACTGTTCATCGCTGCGATTCCGGTGGTTCAGTAACGGTTCATATTGGCTAGTTTAAAGTATCGTTTTATAAGGAGGATTTGCATGAAAAATTTGATCTCGGCAGCTTTCCTGGCGTTATTGATTGCTTGTGCATCCGAGCCCATCATTGACCAGAAAGGGGTCGATCCTGAGCAGTATGCGATTGATTTAAGCGAATGCGAGCAATACGCTGATCAAGTGAATACGCCCAGACAGGCGATCACCCGAGGTGTGGTGAGTTCAGTCTTCGGAAGTCTGCTGGGTGCAGTGATTGGTGACCAGCGAGATAGTAAAAAATTAGCCGGCGGTGCTGCTGTTATGGGTACAGGTAAAGGTCTGGAAAACGCAGAAAGGCGGAAGCGCAAGGTACTTGTCAATTGTATGAAGTCACGAGGGTATCGTATTTTCGGTTAAAGGTGCGATATTAGCGATTGTGCAGTTTGGCTATTCGCTGCTGATCGCGTTTCCATTCCCGCTCCTTGATGGTAATACGCTTATCGTGTTCTTTTTTCCCAGATGCTAGGGCTATGCCGACCTTTACCCTATTGTTTTTCCAGTACAGTGCCACTGGAATACAGGTATAGCCCTTTTGCTGCGTTGCGCCGATTAACTTGGCAATCTCCTTTCGATGTAACAACAGTTTTCTGGAACGCTGCGGCTCGGCAATGACGTGGCTTGACGCAGATTGCAGAGGTGAAATATTGCAGGCAAGCAGGAATGCTTCATTGTTGCGTAATAGGATGAACGTATCAGTTAGTTGGCACTTACCAGCGCGTAGCGCCTTGACTTCCCAGCCCAGAAGAGCGATACCAGCCTCGAATTCTTCATGCAGATGATAGTTAAACTTCGCTTTCCTGTTTAGAGCGATCGTGCCAGAGTTTGTTTTAATTTGTTTTGCCACCGATTTCTTTCCACCACGTCAGCACACAAGTGTTATTGTACAACTTTGTCAGTTGGGTTGTGAGTCTTTGCCAAATTGCTGATAATTATTACGCTGGCAGCTTGAACGGAGATCAATATGAGCAATACAGAATCGGCCCATGGAATGTGGTCATCAAAATTGATGTTTATCTTAGCCGCCGCAGGCTCCGCAGTAGGCCTGGGTAATATATGGCGCTTCCCATATCTTGCCGGTGAAAATGGCGGTGGCGTATTCGTACTTGCCTATCTGGTGTGTATATTTTTAATTGGTGTGCCTATTCTGGCAGCAGAAATATTATTGGGCAGGGCAGGTCGACAAAGTCCTATTAATTCAATGCGTAACCTTGCTCGCCAGTCTGGAACCAGCTCGTTCTGGCAGCTGATTGGCTGGATGGGCGCCCTGGCGGGGTTTATGATTCTGTCCTTTTATGCTGTTATCGCGGGTTGGGCGATGTCGTATATTGTGGAAATGGCATCAGGAAACTTTGTGGGTACAGATGCTAATCGGGCCAGCCAGGTGTTTGGTGAATTCACTGCTGATGCGGTGTCAGTGGTGGGCTGGCATACCTTGTTTATGGCGCTCACTATCTATATCGCGGCACGAGGTGTGGGTAGAGGACTGGAGACGACAGTACGCTATCTTATGCCAGCGTTATTTGTTCTGCTGCTGATGCTGGTGTTTTATTCAGCGCTGGCGACGGGCCACTTTAAAGAAGGATTAATGTTTCTATTTTCTCCGGATCTTGATGCTTTCAGCACTGATAGCTTGCTGGTTGCCATGGGCCAGGCGTTCTTTACGTTGAGCTTGGGAATGGGCGCTATTATGGCTTATGGTGCCTATATGCCAAAAGATACCTCTATTATCGGTACCGCGACGACCATCGCTCTGCTTGATACCAGTGTTGCTCTGTTGTCAGGAATGATCATTTTCCCGCTTGTTTTTGCCAATGGCCTGCAGCCCAGTGAGGGACCTGGCCTTATGTTTATCACGCTGCCTATTGCCTTTGGTCAAATGCCAGGTGGACAGATATTTGGTGCTTTGTTCTTTGTATTGGTGTCATTTGCTGCGATCACGTCTTCCATTTCATTGATGGAACCTGCTGTTGCCTGGGTCGTTGAAAAACTTGCCGTCACACGCGCTAAAGGCGCCGTGCTGGTGGGTATTATTGCCTGGTTTGTGGGTCTTGGCAGCGCTTTTTCCTTCAATATCGGTGCTGATTTCACGCTACTTTCAGGGATGACCTTTTTCGATACAATGGATTACCTGTCTAATAATATTTTATTGCCCCTAGGGGGCATGTTGATTGCGATCTTTGCGGGCTGGTTTTTAAAAGATCAGATTGTTGAAGATGAGCTTGCGGGTGATAAGGCCTGGTCGAATCTGTGGCGGGTGATCACCCGATTTGTCGCCCCAACCGGCGTCATGGTTGTTTTTGTGATGACGTTTTTATAGATCGGTGACAGATGCGTCATTATGAAAGGAGCACACTGCTGCCGTACAGTACCGAGCAGATTTTTGGAATTGTGGCAGATGTTCCAAAATATTGTGAGTTTCTTCCCTGGTGTTCAGCCAGTAGGGTATTGGCTCAGAATGGGGCTGACGTGGTCGGGGAATTGGAGTTATTAGTATCGGGCATCAGGCAAACTTTTCGGACTCAGAATTCACTTCTACCCCATAGAAACATCCGTATGAGCCTGGTCGAGGGCCCTTTCTCTCACCTGCAGGGAGAGTGGAATTTTCAGCAGTTGGGTTCTGAGGGCTGTCGGGTTTCGATGTCGTTGGAGTTTGAATTTAGCAATCGTCTTGTAGAGAAAACCTTCGGGCGAGTCTTTTCAGCAGCTGCTGATAAGTTAGTGGCGTCATTTTCGCAGAGGGCTGATGAGCTATATGGCTGAGGGAGATCTTGCGATAGAGGTCGCGTTTGCAGGCACTGACGAACAAAGCGTCGTTAAACTCTGTGTGGCCGATGGAACCACAGCTCGTGAGGCAGTCACGATGTCTGGGTTACCGCTCAGCTTTCCAGACACTAGGTTTTCAGAATGTCTGCTGGGCCGATTTGGAAGCAGAATTGATGAAGATGCTCGGGTAGAGTCAGGTGACCGAATCGAAGTTTACCGGCCGCTGCAACTCAGTCCGAAAGAAATCAGGCGTCGTCGGGCGGGTTCGCGCTAGCCGTCCGGTTGGCTTTTGCTATTCTCGCTGGGTATATAATCGCCCTCAAAATGGCTTAGCCTGTTTTCTTCGAAGTAGATGACGAGTTCTCTTTGCACCAGGTCCTTTCCAGGTATGTGCAGGGTATAGATGTAGTTCCAGCGATCTTGATCCAGTGAGTCTTGTAAAATCGGGTTGCCGAGAATAAATTGAATCTGACTTTTGGTCATTCCGGGCTTAAGCTTATCAATCATCTCCTGGGAGACGATGTTACCCTGCTGTATTGTAAGGCGGTACACCCAGGGAAATTGAAAGGATGAGCAACTTGTTGTGAATAAAACCAACAGGGTAAGCGTAGCAAATAGGTTTTTCATGGTGGAACTTATTTTTAGTTAATCGGATTACAGGGCATTGTATCGTATAATAGAAGTGAGTGAGGAGAAAGCTGATGTTCGAACTTGAAGACCATAAGGAATGACTGCCGAAACTCAGGAGTTGAAGGATGTAGGGTTAAAAATCACGCATCCGCGCATCAAGATTATGCGTATACTGCTTACTTCAGAAGTGCGTCATGTAAGTGCAGAAGACGTGTACAGGTTACTGTTAGGAAATAACGAAGAGGTTGGACTGGCGACGGTATACAGGGTATTGACCCAGTTTGAAAGTGCGGGCCTGGTGACCAGGCACCATTTTGAAGGTGGACACTCTGTTTTTGAGCTTTCCCCGGAACACCACCATGATCATATTGTTTGTATAAAGTGCGGCCATGTCGAAGAATTTGCTGACCCTGATATTGAAGCCAGACAGTCGGAAATAGCAAAGCGTCTGGGCTTTGAGCTGACTGATCATGATTTGAATATGTACGGGATTTGCGCTGACTGTCGCTAGTGCAGGGGTTTGGTTGGACCGAGTGTGAACTTGATCTTATTAGTTACTTGTTGAACCGGCTTGGCTTTCGATTAGCATTTCGCTTGCATGAGCGATGGATCTTTTGGTTATTGAAACGCCTCCTAACATGCGGGCAATCTCTTCGATTCTATCGTTTTGGCAGAGCAGGTTGATTTCAGTGTGATTAGAGTTTTCTGATTTGCTGACTTTAAAATGGTGCTCGCCTTGGGCTGCAACCTGAGGCAGATGGGTTACACATAATATTTGGGCGCTATTGCTCAGGTCCCGGAGCAGAGAACCAACGATAGAAGCGATACCGCCGCCTATGCCAACATCGACTTCGTCGAAGACCAGGGTCGGTACGGCTGTGGTATCTGCAGTCACTACCTGTATCGCCAGGCTGATTCTGGATAGTTCTCCCCCAGATGCTATCTTATTCAGTGGCAGCGGAGCCTGGCCCGGGTTTGTACTGACTAGAAATTCGATTTCCTCGCCGCCCATGCTGCGAAAGTCTGAATCTTGAAGCGGTGTCAGGCTGACAGTAAGGTAGCTGTTGTTCATGCCCATTTTGTGTAGTAGCTTGGTTACTTTGGCCTCTAATTGCGGCGCTTTGCTGGTTCTTAATTCGCTCAGTAATCTGGCAGATTCTTGGTATTGAAGACGTAGCGATTTGAGTTCCTGCTCGAGTGTTATTATATCTTCGTGATTGTCTTCTAAAGCCTTTAGCTGAGCTGCCAGCGTCTCACTGAGGGCAGCTAGGTCACGGGGCTGAATCTTGTGTTTTCTGGCAATATTGTGAATTTGTGACAATCGTAACTCGATTTCTGCTAGCCGTGCAGGGTTAACTGGATAACGCTCTACATAGCGCCTTAAGTCTTTTGAGACCTCTTCAATTTGGATAATACTGTCTTTGAGGAGTTCCCTGAGATTTTCAATGGTGGTGTCTTCAATTTGGTCCATCAGGTTATTAACTTGATTTAGCTGACCTATGATGGTTTTTTCAGCATCACTATTAATGAGCTCAGTAGCCAAAGAGGCATTATTGATGTGGTGTTCAGCACGGCTTAAAAGGTTATGTTCTGCTTCCAGGCTTTCGAGTTCTCCAGGCTCTAAAGCCAGTTCGGTGATTTCGCTGGCCTGGTAAGTTAACAGTTGCAATTTGTCATTGTTTTCATCTGATGCGGTCAGCTTCTCACGAAGTTGCTTTCTGTTTTCCTGATAGTGGCTGTGCAGCAGCTTAACCTCATCAGCAAGCTTTTGAGCGCTGCAATATTCATCAAGTAACTTCCGTTGGGTTGGTTTCTTGAGTAGTGATTGATGTTCATGTTGAGCATGTATATCTATCAGCAGTTCACCAAAGGACTTCAGTTCGATAAGGGTAGTCGGTGAGCCATTAATGAATGCTCGATTTCTGCCGTCGGATCTGATGATGCGGCGCAGCAGTACCATGTTGTCCTGAATGCTGATTTCCTTTTCGATGAGCCAGTCTCTGGCGGCAGGTAACTTGGAAATGTCAAATTCAGCGCTGACTTCCGCAGTATTTTTTCCTGAGGCAATTTGATTAATCTCGGCGCGCTGTCCCAGAGTTAATGCCAGCCCATCGAGCATGATTGACTTGCCGACGCCTGTTTCACCAGTGATTACACTCATGCCATCTGGCAGTGGCAGATCAAGGTAATCGACGATGGCTAGATCTGTGATAGTGATTTGAGTCAGCATAGTATTGCTTAGATTCCTGGAATAGATTGTATACCAGTACCGGTTATAGCAATGAATAAAAAGCAGACTCAGGTATGGTTGCTTACCGGGAAAGGCTATATTAATCTTGTTCTCTGTCACGGATGATTGTACGTTATGGAACCTGATTCGGTTACCGATAAAGCTCAAATTTTGTTAAAAAATTTGATAGAGCATTATATTGCAGGCGGCCAGCCAGTGGCCTCAAAGCAATTAGCGAGATCCGTACATATGCCCATGAGCCCGGCATCCGTTCGAAACATCATGGCTGACTTAGAGGATAAGGGGTTTCTAAAGTCGCCGCATACCTCTGCCGGTCGAATACCCACTGAGAAGGCTTATCGGCTTTTTGTTGATTCATTGATTAAAGTGCAGCCCATGGCTGATGTCGATATTAAGCAGTTATCAAAACATCTGGATCCTGATATGACTGCTCAGGAGTTGGTTAAGTCCGCTTCTGACCTGTTATCCGAGATCACTCATATGGCGGGATTAGTTACTATTCCGAGGAATGAGCAGGTGGTACTGAAACATTTGGAATTCCTGCCGCTGTCCGGTGATCGGGTACTGGTAATCATGGTTTTGAATGATCATGAAGTTGAAAATCGTGTTATCCATAGCAAGGAAGCCTATACGGAGACGCAGTTAAAGGAGATTTCTAATTTTCTCAATGCCCATTTTGCCGGCCATAATCTGGCCATGATTCGCCAGAAGATCGTTGAGTCGATGACCATAGATCGAAAAAATATGAATAACCTGATGCAGTCAACGCTGGATATGGCTGCGATGGTTTTCGAAACCGAACAGCCTGCTGATTTCGTTATGGCTGGCCAGGAGAATCTGTTCGAGCTGGGGCAAGACCAACGTCTGGATGATATAAGAGCATTGTTTAAAGCTTTTTCGCTTAAGGGGGATATTCTCCATTTGCTGGATCGGTGTATGAGTTCCGAAGGTGTACAGCTGTTTATAGGACATGAATCTGGCTACGATCCATTGGATGAATGTAGCCTGGTTACCTCTTCTTACCAGATTGATGGGCAGCGGGTAGGCGTTCTTGGTGTCATTGGGCCGACTAGAATGGCCTATGATCGTGTAATCCCTATCGTTGATACCACGGCTCGGGTCTTGAGCGCTGCTCTTGAGTTGTCAAGACATTAGTTCTCACTAGTGCCAGGCTAAATTCATTAGCCTAAGTTAGATCGCCATCGACATAAATTTAAGTTAGAAAGTCGATTTGGCCTTGAAAAGCGTTTGGAAAACCCCATATTCCCCTCTACTTGCGAGTTAAGGGTTAACTATGGCCAACAAACAGGACATTGAAGAAGCGTCGTCAGAGAATGTTGAGCCTGAAGATGACAGTCCTGAGCAGGATGAATCGACTGACCAGGATGATGGGTCGGATTCTGATGCATTGCAGAAGGCGTTAGAGGAAGCTGACAAGCACAGGGATACAGCCTTAAGGGCGGAAGCTGAGATGCAGAATCTGCGTCGTCGAGTCGATAGAGACATCCAGAATGCCCATAAATTCGGAATTGAAAGACTTCTGCAGAACTTATTACCTGTAGTGGATAGTATCGAAAAAGCAATAGAAACCAGTGAGCAGGTGGAGGCACCTGCAGAAGATCCCCAACTTGAAGGCATCAAGCTTTGTCAGAAGTTATTTATTGATGTCCTGGTCAAAGAAGGAATTGAAGCTGTAGACCCTCAGGGGGAGCCCTTTGACCCGAATCTCCACCAGGCGCTGTCGATGGTTGATAGCGCAGACCTGGAACCGAATTCAGTCATTGCAGTAATACAAAAAGGTTACAGGCTGCACGGTCGATTGGTGAGACCGGCAATGGTTATTGTTTCGAAGTCATCATGAATTTCGGTCTTTGCAACCACTTGAAAATATTCGCAGAAAGCTTACATAGAAAGCTTACATAGAAAGCTTACATAGAAAGCTTACTTACAAGACAAGAGAATAAACCCGCAGAGCCGTGAGTGCTTTGTTACAAAGGAGAAGCAGGAAATGGGCAAAATAATCGGTATTGATCTAGGCACGACTAATTCATGTGTTGCAATAATGGATGGTGGTACGCCAAAAATAATTGAAAATTCAGAAGGTGACCGTACAACGCCTTCAGCAGTGGCTTATGCTGACGACGGTGAGGTCCTTGTCGGCCAGTCAGCGAAGAGACAGGCGGTTACCAATCCCCATAATACTTTATTTGCGGTAAAGCGTTTAATTGGCAGGATGTTCGCTGATGAGGTTGTTCAGCGGGATATTAAGATGGTTCCTTATGGCATTGTTAAAGCTGAAAATGGAGATGCCTGGATTCAAGTAAAAGATGAGAAATTGGCACCGCCACAGATTTCCGCTCAGATTCTTGGAAAAATGAAGAAAACGGCAGAAGATTTCCTGGGAGAGGAAGTAACAGAAGCAGTTATTACTGTCCCAGCCTATTTTAATGACTCTCAGAGACAAGCGACGAAGGATGCAGGCAGGATTGCCGGCCTGGATGTAAAGCGAATTATTAATGAGCCTACAGCTGCCGCACTGGCCTATGGGATGGATAAGGCTGTCGGCGATTCTACCATTGCAGTTTATGATCTTGGTGGCGGAACCTTCGACATTTCTATTATTGAAATTGCAGATGTTGATGGTGAAAAACAATTTGAAGTGCTTTCAACTAACGGTGACACATTCCTTGGCGGAGAGGATTTTGATCTGCGGATTATCGAATACCTGGTTGCAGAGTTTAAGAAAGAATCAGGGATGGATCTGCAGAACGACTCTTTGGCGCTTCAGCGACTTAAAGAGGCAGCCGAAAAAGCCAAAATTGAACTTTCCAATGGGAGTCAGACTGAGATTAATCTGCCTTACATAACGGCTGATGCATCAGGTCCTAAACACCTGGTGATGAAAATGACTCAGAGTAAACTTGAGTCTCTGGTAGAAGACCTGGTGGACAGAACATTAGAGCCCCTCAGAATTGCCCTGAAGGATGCGGATGTGGGAATCTCCGGTATTGATGACATTATACTGGTAGGGGGTCAAACCAGAATGCCGCTTGTTCAGAGCAAAGTAAAAGAATTTTTTGGGAAGGAACCCCGTAAGGATATTAATCCCGACGAAGCCGTTGCACTAGGTGCTTCTATTCAAGCGGCTGTTTTGGCTGGAGATGTCAAAGACGTACTGTTGCTGGACGTGACGCCGTTATCGCTGGGTATTGAAACAATGGGTGGCGTGATGAGCTCGCTTATTGATAAGAACACGACTATCCCAACAAGGAAATCGCAGGTATTTTCCACCGCAGAGGATAATCAGCCAGCCGTTACTATTCATGTACTCCAGGGTGAGCGAAAACAGGCAGCTCAGAACAAATCTCTCGGTCGGTTTGATCTCTCCGATATACCACCTGCTCCCCGTGGTGCCCCGCAGATCGAAGTTAGCTTTGATCTGGATGCAAATGGAATCTTGAGTGTCTCGGCCAAAGATAAAGCCACTGGTAAGGAACAGTCAATCGTCATAAAAGCATCAAGTGGGTTGAGCGATGATGAAGTTGAAAAAATGGTCAGAGATGCTGAGGCGCACCTTGAAGATGACAGAAAATTTGAGGAGTTGGTGGCCGCTCGAAACGGTGCGGACGCCTTGATACACGCTACCAAGAAAACGCTTCAAGAAGCGGGTGAGGAAGCCGCTGATGAGGAAAAATCTGAAATTGAAACAGCAGTAGCTGCCCTTGAAGAGGCTGTTCGAGGTACTGATAAAGATGACATTGAAGTAAAAACACAGAAATTAACAGAAGTTTCTTCGGCGCTGGCGCAAAAAATGTATGCCCAGCAAAGTGCCGAAGCCCAGGCCCAGGCTCCGGGGGAGCAAGCAGAATCCGCAGAGGTATCTGGGGATGATGCTGTGGATGCTGAGTTTGAAGAAGTTAAAGACGAAAAATAAAACCTCAAAAGCACCGGCTTTTTATCCAGGATAAAGGCCATGGTAGAAGAAAAAATGTAGATGGAAACTATGGCTAAACGTGATTATTACGAAGTGCTGGGCGTTCAAAAAGGCGCTTCCGAACAGGAAATCAAGAAAGCCTACCGTCGATTGGCTATGAAGTATCATCCTGATCGCAACACCGGCGAAGATGGTTCGGAGGAAAAGTTCAAAGAAGCCAGTGAAGCGGCAGAAGTACTTTTGGATAGTGAAAAGCGAGCTTCGTATGATCAATTCGGCCATGCAGCTCTCGATGGGTCAGGGGGTGGTTTCAGTAGCAGCAGTAATTTTGGATCTATATTTGAAGATGTCTTTGGCGATATTTTCAGTGGTGGCAGAGGCCAGAGCCAGGTACAAAGAGGCTCAGACCTAAAATACGTCCTCGACCTTGATCTAGAGGAGGCCGTCCGTGGTACTAACCCCAGAATACGCATCCCAACGCTGGTCGAATGCATGGAATGCCTGGGTTCCGGAGCAAAAAAAGGGACTGCGCCAGTTGATTGTGTGCAATGCGGTGGGTTAGGGCAGGTGACAGCCCGGCAGGGCTTTTTCTCGCTGCAGCAGGCCTGTCCCAGATGCAGGGGTAAAGGTAAAGTTATTAAGGATCCCTGCCAGAAGTGTCGTGGGCAGGGGCGGGTAGAAGAGCGCAAGACGCTGTCGGTCAAAGTTCCTCCAGGCGTGGATACGGGTGATAGGATTCGCCTGTCAGGTCAAGGTGAGGCCGGTGTGAACGGGGGGCCTGCTGGAGATCTCTATGTTCAGGTTAATGTTCGCGACCATCGCATTTTTACTAGAGAAACTGCGGATCTGTATTGTGAAGTTCCTATCAGTTTTGTTGATGCGGCTTTAGGAGGCCAGTTAGAGGTACCCACCCTGGAAGGAAAGGTAAACCTCAAAATTCCTGCAGAAACCCAGACAGGAAAATTATTTAGGTTGCGTGCTAAAGGTGTCAACATGGCGCAGATCAGAGGCGGTGGTATAGGAGATCTTTACTGCAAGATTGTGGTTGAGACACCGGTGAACCTGAGTAAACGGCAGAAAGAATTGCTGGAAGAATTTGCTGGTAATCAGGAAGCTTCTCAATCACCGAAACAAGTCAGCTGGATCAAAGGCGTAAAACGGTTTATTGATGGGCTGACCGATTGAATTTTTTACTTAGACTGCAGCTGACTAGAAGACATTGTCGACGGATGGGTTAATTATGGGTAACAGGGTGTGTGTTGCAGGCGTTGCAGGCAGGATGGGTCGCACGCTTGCAGAACTTCTGGTTGACCATCCCCAGTTACGCCTTACAGCGGCGACCGAGCAAGTTGGTTCTGCCTGGATCGATAGGGATGTAGGTGAGCTGATTGGCGAGGCTAATCTCGACGTCGATATCAGTGATAGCCTTTCAGCGGTTATCGATGATTTTGATATGGTTATTGACTTCACTCGCCCCCAGGCAACGCTGGGACATCTGCAGGTCTGTGCAGACAACACTAAAGGATTGATTATCGGCACAACTGGTTTCACGGAGGTAGAGCGGGAAATAATTGATCTTTCCTTCGATAAGGTTGCCCTGGTGATTGCCAGCAATTTTGCCGTAGGGGTCAACGCAACGTTTAAACTTGTTGAAATTGCAGCCAGGATATTAGGACCTGAAGCTGAAGTAGAGATTGTTGAGATGCACCACAATCAGAAAATTGACGCTCCTTCGGGGACTGCGCTGACACTAGGTGAATTGGTAGCGAGCGTGCGCGGTACGAGCTTGTCTGAGACAGCAGCCTATGGGAGGCATTCTGATACCAATAAACGGCAAGCGGGACAAATTGGTATACATGCCTTGAGGGGGGGTAGTGTTGTTGGTGAACATACGGTCATTTTTGCGACACCGGGTGAGCGAATAGAAATCAAGCACCAGGCCCAGAGCAGGCAGAATTTTGCCGAAGGAGCCTTGCGAGCCTGCCAATGGTTAAGTGGTCAGCCCAAGGGTGTTTACTCCATGACTGATGTTTTGAATCTGGACCAGTTCAAGTAAAAAAAAGCGAAACCTACTGGCATCACAGGGCTGTCTCAATTAGAATACTGCCGCAGTATGATACTGCAATTCGAATCAGCAAAAAGCGAGACGGCCAAGGCCATCTCGCTTTTTTTTGGATCAACCAGAAGTTATCGCGTTGGAGTAGTTAATTGGTAGCGAAAGCAATTCTAGTGTTGGCCAGTGGTGATATTTTTGAAGGTATCGCGATTGGTGCTATGGGTACAGCTGTAGGCGAAGTGGTTTTCAACACAGCAATGACGGGCTATCAGGAAATCCTGACGGACCCTTCGTATTGCCGTCAGATCGTCACCCTGACCCATCCTCACATCGGCAATACCGGTTGTAATCCTGAAGATAATGAGTCTGATTCAGTCTGGGCATCGGGGCTGGTCATCAGGAATCTGCCCCTGATCGCCAGTAACTGGCGCAGCACCGAGAGTCTCGAACAGTTTCTGGTCAGGAACAACACCGTTGCAATAGCAGAAATAGATACCCGGCAACTGACTCGCCTGCTTCGCAACCGGGGCTCGCAGAATGCCTGTATTCTGGCAGCGGCAGATATTACATCAGATCATATAGCGCGCGCTCTGAAGATGGCCAGAGAGTTTTCCGGCCTTGAAGGAATGGATCTGGCAAAGCAGGTGTCGACCCCGGCTGCATATCCCTTTCAAGGAGGTACTTGGGAAATGGGAAACGAGGAAAATCAGGCAATTCCAGAGCGCTTCCGAGTCATTGCCTTCGACTATGGCGTGAAACGCAATATTCTACGAATGCTGGTTGACAGAGGTTGTTCGGTGACAGTAGTGCCTGCCACAACCAGTGCTCAGGAGGTTCTGGCATTGAAGCCCGACGGCGTGTTTCTGTCGAATGGGCCGGGTGATCCGGAGCCCTGCGATTATGCCATCAATGCTATTCGGAAGATCCTGAAAAGAAATATTCCAGTATTTGGTATCTGCCTGGGTATGCAACTACTAGGACTTGCAGCAGGCCTGAAGACTAAGAAGATGAAGAATGGCCATCACGGTGCTAATCATCCTGTTCGAGAAATGACGAGCGGGGCCGTGTTGATTACCAGTCAGAATCATGGCTTCTGCTTAGATGATGATAAGTTACCAGCGAATGTGGAAGTAACCCATCGCTCACTATTTGACCAGACTGTTCAGGGGGTGCGCTTGACCGATAAGCCGGCCTTTGGCTTTCAAGGGCATCCAGAAGCCAGCCCAGGCCCACATGATGCCGCGGCGCTGTTTGATCATTTTATGGCTATGATGGAGGGGGCTTCCTAGATGCCAAAACGCAGTGATATTAACAGTGTGATGATCATTGGAGCTGGGCCCATTATCATTGGCCAGGCCTGTGAGTTTGATTATTCAGGTGCCCAGGCCTGTAAGGCGTTAAAGGAAGAAGGTTACCGAGTCATTCTGGTGAACTCTAATCCAGCCACCATTATGACTGATCCCAGCATGGCTGATGCCACCTATATCGAGCCCATAGTCTGGGAGACAATAGAGCGAATAATAGAAAAAGAAAAGCCCGATGCGCTGTTACCGACCATGGGTGGTCAGACGGCCCTTAATTGTGCTCTGGATCTTTCCAGGGAAGGGGTCCTTGAAAAGTATAATGTTGAGTTAATCGGCGCGACCAAGGAGGCCATTGACAGGGCTGAAGACAGGCAGTTGTTCGACCAGGTAATGAAGTCCATTGGATTGGATACGCCACGTAGTGCAATAGCGCATTCTCTGGAAGAAGCCAGGCAGGTACAAGGCCAGCTTGGCTTCCCCTGTGTTATTCGGCCCAGTTTTACCATGGGCGGTAGTGGTGGCGGTATTGCTTACAATCAACAGGAATTTGCTGAAATTTGCACCAGGGGGTTGGATTTATCACCCACTAGCGAGTTGTTGATAGACGAATCCCTGCTCGGTTGGAAAGAGTTTGAAATGGAGGTTGTCAGGGACAAGCAGGACAATTGCATTATTGTTTGTTCGATTGAGAATTTTGACCCGATGGGTGTTCATACAGGTGATTCGATCACGGTTGCACCCGCTCAGACACTCACCGACAAAGAATATCAGATCATGCGGAATGCCTCAGTCGCTGTTTTGCGGGCCATCGGTGTGGAGACGGGAGGTTCGAACGTACAGTTTGCGGTGCATCCGGAAACCGGAAAGCTGGTGGTTATTGAAATGAACCCGAGGGTATCCAGGTCTTCGGCGCTGGCTTCAAAGGCAACCGGCTTCCCCATAGCTCGAGTAGCAACTAAATTAGCCATTGGGTACACCCTGGATGAGTTGTCAAATGAAATTACTGGTGGTGTTACACCTGCGTCTTTTGAGCCGTCGATAGACTACATTGTTACCAAAATCCCACGATTTACTTTTGAGAAATTCCCGCAGGCGGATAGTACCCTCACCACCCAGATGAAGTCAGTGGGCGAGGTAATGGCAATTGGTCGGACTTTTCAGGAATCCCTGCAGAAGGCACTTCGCGGTCTGGAAATCGGTATTTCAGGGTTTACACCGGCTATCAGTCCAGAAGATTCCGATGCCAGAGCAGTTATTCAAAAAGAGCTGAGGGTTCCAGGAGCGGAGCGGATCCTGTTTATTGGTGATGCAATACGTCTGGGCATGAGTATTCAGGAAATTAACGGTTTAAGCGGTATTGATTTGTGGTTTCTAGTACAGATTGAAGATCTTATTAGAACTGAAACCGCGCTGTGTGGAACTGCTCTGGAAGATACTTCCAGGGAATTTCTATTGCAATTGAAGCGGCGAGGATTTTCCGATATTCGCCTGGCACAATTGTTTCAGGTCCCTGAAAGTAGAATGAGAGCCTATCGGCTGGCAATGGATATTAAGCCGGTTTATAAGCGAGTAGACAGTTGTGCTGCCGAGTTTGCATCGTCGACAGCCTATATGTATTCGACCTATGAAAACGAGTGTGAGGCACAGCCCTCTAATCGGAAAAAAATCATGGTGCTCGGTGGCGGTCCTAACCGAATTGGCCAAGGTATTGAATTTGATTACTGTTGTGTTCATGCAGCGCTTGCCTTGCGTGAAGATGGTTATGAGACGATTATGGTCAACTGTAATCCTGAAACAGTTTCTACTGATTTTGATACTTCCGATCGATTATATTTTGAACCTCTGACACTTGAAGATGTTCTCGCCATAGTCGAGGTCGAAAATCCCAGCGGCGTGATCGTGCAGTTTGGCGGACAGACACCATTGAACCTCGCTGCCGCGTTAGCAAACGCAGGTGTGCCAATCATTGGTACTTCTCCTGATGCCATTGACCAGGCAGAAGACCGTGAACGATTCCAGCAGATGATTCATAAACTTGGCTTGCTTCAACCCGCCAATCGGATTATCAGAAATATCGATGAAGGATTAGCTGCTGCAGAAGAGATAGGCTATCCACTTGTTGTTCGCCCGTCATATGTGCTGGGTGGTCGAGCCATGGATATTGTCTATCAGGCCAGTGAACTTGAGAAATATCTTAAACAGGCGGTCATAGTTTCAGATGATTCTCCTGTGTTACTTGATCGTTTTTTAGATCAGGCCATCGAAGTTGATGTTGATGCCGTATGCGATGGTGAGCGCGTTGTGATTGGCGCTGTGATGGAACACATTGAACAGGCAGGTGTTCATTCCGGCGATTCTGCCTGCTCCCTGCCGCCTTACAGCCTGGATACGGGCGTTATTTATGAAATGTCAGAACAGGTAAAAGCCATGGCTCAGGAGCTAGGCGTTATAGGTTTGATGAATGTGCAGCTTGCTCTTCAAGGTGACCAGATATTTATACTCGAAGTTAACCCTCGAGCATCCCGCACGGTCCCGTTTGTTTCTAAATCCATTGGTCGATCTCTGGCTAAAATTGCAGCTCGTTGTATGGTCGGGACAAGTCTTGAAGAGCAGAATTTTACTACGGAGGTGCTACCAGGGTATTTCAATGTAAAGGAGGCGGTATTTCCTTTTGGGAAATTCCCTGGAGTTGATCCGATTCTCGGCCCAGAGATGAAATCGACAGGTGAAGTCATGGGCATCGGCCAGACTTTTGCCGAAGCCTATTGGAAAGCCCAGATAGCAGCAGATGATAAGATTCCTTCTTCTGGGCAGGTTTTTTTGAGCATTAGAGATCCTGACAAGGATCAACTAGCTGACATGGCTGTCGAATTGTTAGATCTGGGATTTAAATTGGTAGCAACCAGAGGAACTGCTAAAACCCTGGAGGAAGCAGGTCTTCCAGTGAAAACAGTGAATAAAGTCATAGAGGGAAGGCCCGATGTCACTGATTCGATTAAGAATGGAGAAATTGACTTTATTATCAATACTACGGAAGGTAAGCAGGCGATAGCTGATTCTTTTACCATAAGGAGGACAGCGCTTCAGCACAAGGTGTGTTACACGACAACCATGGCTGGGGGCCGGGCAAGTATAGAAGCTCTCCGCCATGATGCTGAAATGGAAGTATACTGTCTGCAGGAATTACACGATACTTTTTAGTGGGCCTGTATCGCGATGCCAGGCAGCTTAGCAAAGAAAGAGACGTAGACATGGATAAGATACCAATGACATTGGCTGGTGCTGAAGCACTCAGGGCTGAACTCACCCGATTGATGTCCACTGAGCGACCAAGAATTGTTCAGGCTATATCAGAGGCCCTGGAGCAGGGGGATCTGAGGGAAAATGCCGAATTCCAATATGCCAAGGAAGAGCAATCTTTTATTGAAGGTAGAATTGCTGAAATCGCTGGAAAGCTGGGCTCAGCTCAGATCATTGATGTGACTGAAATTACGTCTACCGGTAAAGTCGTATTTGGTACCACGGTAACGTTACTTAACCTGGATACCGATGCAGAGGTCATTTATCAGATTGTCGGTGACGATGAGTCAGATATTAAAGAAAATAAAATATCTGTGTACTCCCCTGTTGCTCGAAGCCTGATTGGTAAACAGATCGATGATGTCGCCGTAGTGCAGACCCCATCAGGGAAAATTGAATATGAGATATGCCGTGTGCAGCACATCTGAGCAAGCGCTGATTCAGCTGTGACGCGATAGATTGGAGAGATGCGGTTTTAGTTCAAGCGCTTTCTTGTAAATTAAAGCGGTTCCGCCCGTTGCCTGGACCTTGATGGCGTTAGTACTTTCGGTTATCGCGGTCAGTGTAGATACTCTTTGTTCACGGTCTCCGTTGATTCGTACCTTGATGAGCTCGTGATCTGCCAGTGCTCTTTCTATCTCTGCCAGCACGGATTCGGACAGCCCGTTACCGGCGATAGTAACAACAGGGTTTAAATGATGGCCAATGGCACGGAGTTTTTTTTTGTCTTGTTGGCTTAACATGAGATGCTATAAATTAAAGAACGTCATTGTACGTTAGCCTAGACCCTAAATCTAATTGAATATGAAAAGATCAAAGACCAGTCAAAGATGGCTCAAGCAGCATGAGCAGGATCCTTATGTGAAAAAGGCCCGAGCTGAAGGTTACCGTTCTCGGGCAAGCTATAAATTGCTAGAAATTAACGATCGACTCAATTTGTTTCGGCCAGGGCAGATCATTGTTGATCTTGGGGCTGCGCCAGGTGGTTGGTCTCAGGTGGCCGAAAGATGCGCCCGACCCGCAGGCCGAATAATAGCCCTGGACCTTCTTGAGATGGAGGCTATACCAGGGGTTGAAGTCATCCGTGGGGATTTCACTACGGATGACGTATATGCGGGTTTGCAGGAAACTTTGCGAGGATGCGCCGTTGACCTTGTAATTTCTGATATGGCCCCCAATTTAAGTGGTATGAAGCACATTGATTTACCAAGATCTGTGTTTTTAGTGGAGCTCGCGCTGGATTTTGCCGATAAAGTCTTAGCAAAGGGTGGTATTGTAGTGACCAAAGTCTTTGAGGGTGAAGGAATTGATGATTTAAGGAATCAGATTCGCAGTCGCTATACTCGATTAGTGAATATGAAACCCAAGGCATCTCGAGGGCGATCGAGAGAATTGTATCTGGTGGGAATTGGACACAAATAATCCCCATTCTCAGAACAAGGTAACGGTTAAAGAGACTGACAAAACAGACCGGTATAGCAGAATAACCGTTAACGAGCGCTTCAGGCGCTGAGTAGTATAGAAGAGGAATTGAATTGTGAATGATATGGCAAAAAATCTCCTGCTCTGGCTGGTGATAGCGGCGGTTCTGCTCACTGTCTTTCAAAATTTCAGCGTCAGTAAGAACCCTGAAGAAGTGAAATATTCCACTTTCCTGGAGTTGGTGAAGCGTAATCAGGTGAAGACGATTGAGATTGATGGCCTGACCATACGAGGCGAGCGTTCCGATGGGCTTCGATTTGAAACCATACAACCACAAATCGTCGACAAGGCGCTCATTGATGATTTGGTTGATCATAAAGTGGATTTCAAGGGAGAACGGCCAGAGCAGCAAAGTATTTGGATGCAACTGCTGGTAGCAAGTTTCCCTATCTTAGTAATAATTGCTGTGTTTATGTTCTTCATGAGGCAGATGCAGGGAGGGGCAGGCGGTAAAGGCGGTCCTCTTTCTTTTGGTAAAAGTAAGGCAAAGTTGCTGGGTGAAGATCAGATTAAAACCACTTTTGCTGATGTGGCCGGTGTGGATGAAGCCAAAGAAGATGTGCAGGAACTGGTTGAGTTTCTTCGTGAACCCGGCAAATTTCAAAAATTGGGCGGTAAAATCCCGAGTGGTACCTTAATGGTTGGTCCTCCCGGGACGGGTAAAACTTTGCTGGCTAAGGCTATTGCTGGCGAAGCGAAAGTTCCTTTTTTCTCTATCTCCGGTTCTGACTTCGTTGAAATGTTTGTTGGCGTTGGTGCGTCCAGGGTCAGAGATATGTTTGAACAGGCCAAGAAGCAGACACCCTGTATCATTTTCATCGATGAAATTGATGCGGTAGGCCGTCACCGAGGCGCAGGTTTAGGCGGAGGTCATGATGAAAGGGAACAGACTCTGAACCAGCTTCTCGTTGAAATGGACGGGTTTGAAGGTAACGAGGGCATTATTGTGATTGCATCAACCAATCGTCCGGATGTATTGGATCCCGCCCTGCTGCGACCCGGAAGATTTGATCGCCAGGTTGTAGTGTCATTGCCGGATTTAAGAGGCAGGGAGCAGATACTAAAAGTCCATATGCGAAAAGTACCCATCGCCGCTGATGTGATTCCGCTTGATATTGCCAGAGGTACTCCGGGATTTTCTGGTGCTGATCTTGCGAACGTGGTTAACGAAGCAGCATTGTTTGCTGCACGTCAGGATCAACGACTGGTAGCCATGTATCATTTTGAGCAGGCTAAAGACAAGATTATGATGGGAGCTGAACGCAAGAGCATGGTGATGTCGGATAAGGAAAAGCGCAATACTGCCTATCATGAAGCGGGTCATTGTGTCGTTGGTTACCTGGTTCCAGAACATGACCCCTCCTATAAAGTCTCCATCATTCCCAGGGGTAGAGCATTAGGGGTCACTATGTTTTTACCCGAGGAGGATCGGTACTCAATGAGTAAACGGCTAATCCATAGTCAGATCTGCGGTCTTTTTGGCGGGCGGGTTGCTGAGGAGTTGACCCTTGGAGTTGATGGGGTGACCACCGGCGCTTCCAATGATATCGAAAGAGCCACTCGAATGGCCCGGTCTATGGTGACTAAATGGGGATTGTCTGAAAAATTAGGACCGATGCAGTATGAAGAAGAAAGTGGTGAGGTATTTTTGGGTAAATCGGCTGCTAGCTCTCGCGCTCATGTCTCCGGTGAAACGGCGAAGCTCATTGATGAAGAGATAAAATCGATTATAGATGATTGTTATAGCGTTGCTCGTGATCTGCTTGAGAAGAATCGTGACAAGCTCGATGCCATGGTAGAAGCACTGCTGGAATATGAAACTATCGACAAAAGTCAGATAGATGACATTATGGCAGGTCGAAAACCACAACCCCCTTCCGATTGGAATGACGATGATGCCCCTATGAAGCCCTCTTCTGGAACGGATTCAGCTGAAGATGATCAGACTGGTTCCGGGAAACCATTAGGGGATCCCGCAGCCGACTTGTAATTACTCTTATGGCAGTCTTGTCTGAATTGCTTGAAAGGCCAACGCCTTTAGTGATGGGTATACTGAATGTGACACCGGACTCATTTTCTGACGGCGGCCTTCACGTAAGTGTTGATCAGGCTCTGTCAAGAGCGCTGGAAATGGCAGCACAGGGCGCGCATATTATTGATATTGGGGGCGAATCAACCCGACCTGGCGCGGTCGGCGTATCTGTTTCAGAAGAGCTTGATCGCGTCATTCCCGTTATCGAAAAGATTAACAATCATTCGGTGATACCCATTTCAGTTGATACCAGCTCACCGGAAGTGATGCGAGAAGCCGCTTCCTTGCGGGTTGATATGATTAATGATGTGCGGGCCTTGTCGAGTGATGGGTCAATGGAATTAGTCGCTGAAAATAATTTACATGTCTGCCTCATGCATATGCAGGGCGAGCCAGACACGATGCAGGTCAACCCCCAGTATAATGACGTTGTGGATGATATTAATTTATTCTTTGAAAAGGCCGTACAACGCTGTTGTCGTGCTGGCATTAGTCCGGGTCGAATGATTCTTGATCCAGGGTTTGGTTTTGGAAAAACACATCAGCAGAATCTGGCGCTAGTTAACCGGTTAGCGGAATTTAATATTCATGGTCTGCCGCTGATGGTGGGCCTGTCCCGGAAGAGTACGTTGTCCAGGATAGCAGATGACGTGATTGCAGGATCTGTAGCTGGTAATATCATGGCTCTTCTGGCGGGTGCAAAAATTCTCAGGGTGCATGATGTGAAGCAGACCCTGAGTGCCCTTCGGGTGGTGACGGCTATTGTGAGAAGCGGCGAGAAAGATGAAAACTAAGAAGTATTTTGGCACTGATGGTATCAGAGGCGTAGTTGGCAGGCATCCGATCACCGCAGATTTTGTCCTGAAACTGGGTTGGGCTGCCGGACGTGTATTAGCCGAGGAATCCGGCGGCAGTATCATGATCGGCAAAGATACTCGCAACTCGGGTTACCTGTTTGAATCGGCACTGGAGGCGGGTCTGGCTTCGGCAGGCGTGGATGTCCTGCTGCTAGGTCCAATGCCGACGCCCGCGGTTGCCTATTTGACGCAGACCTTTTCGGCTTGTGCGGGTATCGTGGTGAGTGCTTCGCACAATGCTTATCAAGATAACGGCATCAAATTTTTCACCGGTGCAGGCCAGAAACTGACGGATAATCAGGAGTTAGCCATCGAACAGATGATGCAGACGGAGATGGTCACTGTGTCTTCCGAGCATCTAGGTAAAGCCAGTCGTATTGAAGATGCAGCGGGACGATACGTTGAATTTTGCAAAAGCTGTTTTCCTGCAGAACTGACGCTTAAGGGGCTTAAGATTGCGGTAGACGGGGCCCATGGGGCTGCTTATCGCATTGCGCCGAATGTTTTCAGAGAGCTGGGTGCTGAAGTTATTGAAATAGGGACTTCGCCGAATGGGCTGAATATCAATGACGGTGTTGGCGCCACCAGCCCAGGTGCGTTATCAGCGTTAGTATTGGAGACCGGTGCTGATCTGGGTATCGCCCTGGATGGAGATGGCGATCGTCTCATAATGGTAGATCATCTCGGTGAAATTGTTGATGGCGATGAGCTGTTATTCGTGATTACCCAGTATAAAAGTGGCAGAAACGAATTGCAGGGGGGTGTGGTTGGAACCCAGATGAGTAATTTAGGATTGCAGCGTGCACTGGAACAACAGAATATCCCTTTTGTCAGGGCCGCAGTGGGAGATCGTCATGTCCTGGCCATGTTAGAGAACAGGGGCTGGAGAATCGGAGGCGAGGGTTCGGGTCATATTCTGTGCCTGGATTCGGCATCCACCGGTGATGGTATCGTATCGGCACTTCATGTCCTGACAGCGATTGTCAGTCTGGAACTTGATTTGAACCAGCTGAAGCAAGGAATGAAGAAATTCCCTCAGGAACTGGTCAATGTTCGCTGCTCTCAAGCCCCTGATCTGCAGTCTGAATCGATTTTACGAGCAGTACACTCAGCTGAATCGAGACTAGGGGAGTCAGGACGGGTATTGCTGAGACCTTCAGGCACCGAACCCGTGGTTCGTGTCATGGTCGAAGGCGAAGAAAGAAGTCAGGTAAAGCAGTTAGCCCAGGAAATAGCAGATGCTGTACATCGTGCTGCTCCAATGGATTGAAAGTTAATAGTAAAGCCGTTAATATGCGGAGCCCTTGCCAGTTGGACTGGACTGCTACACAGGAATTTTGCGATGCATAGACCGTTAGTAGCGGGTAATTGGAAAATGAACGGTTCAAAATCATTGCTGGTTGAGATGGCGGCAGCCTTTCGCAACAGGCAACCGGCAGCTTGTGACACCTGGTTGCTGTTACCATCTGTTTTTGTCGAATCCGCGATAAAGCAGTTTAGTGCAGCAACTGTCCAAGTGGGCGCGCAGAATTTGAACTGGCGACTACCGGGCGCCTTCACCGGTGAAATTGGTGGGTCGCTGCTAAAAGAGGTGGGTTGCAGGATTTGTCTGGTAGGACATTCTGAAAGAAGGCAGATTTTTGGCGAGACTGATGACGAGGTGGTCAAGAAAACAAAAGCGTGTATTGACCATGATATACAACCTCTGGTCTGTGTAGGAGAAACCCTCCTGGAAAGGCAGGCTGGACAGGCACAACAGATTGTTGCTAGCCAGATTGGCGCATTGATGGAAGCGTTGACAGCTGCACAGATGGCATCCGTCATCATTGCTTATGAGCCTATTTGGGCCATAGGTACAGGCGAGGTAGCATCTGCTGATGATGCTCAGACGGTGCATGCTGAGATTCGCAGGACGCTGAAAGACTTCTATGGTGCTCAGTGCCCGGATACCAGGTTGCTGTATGGGGGGAGTGTGCGCGCAAATGGTGTGAAGGAACTGCTGGAACAGCCAGATATAGATGGTGTTCTGGTCGGAGGTGCTTCATTGAACACAAACGAATTCTTAGAGATTTGCAACACAGCCGCGGTTGCAGTCCGAAAATAAAAATTAGGTTGATTAAGAATGGATTTAGACTTATTTGAATCGCTGGTATTGATTGTCCACGTGATTGCAGCAGTTGCAGTTATTGGTCTGGTATTGATTCAGCATGGAAAAGGCTCTGATATGGGGGCTGGTTTTGGCTCAGGCGCTTCTGGAACCGTATTCGGTAGCGGTGGTGCAGGGAATTTCCTGACCAGGCTCACCACTTGGATAGCGATCGCTTTTTTCCTGACGAGTTTTTCACTTGCTTATGTTGCCAAGCAGCGCTCCGAACAAGTGGTCGCATTAGGTATGCCGGAAATCGAATCATCAGCGGAAGTTGTTATACCGGCAGAAATACCGAGTCGTGTAGATTCCGAAAGTTTTGATTCAGAAATACCAGCAGTGCCAGTAGAATAAGATAAAAATGCCGAAGTGGTGGAATTGGTAGACACGCTACCTTGAGGGGGTAGTGGGGGTAACCCCGTGGAGGTTCAAGTCCTCTCTTCGGCACCACTTTCTTCTATTGCCGCTCTGGCCTGTTGCAAATCGCTATCTGTAGCTAATTCATTTAAACAAAACACCAGCAATGTGTTGACCACCTAGTGCAACGCACATATAATTCCTGCCCTTGTTGATGCGGGGTGGAGCAGTCTGGTAGCTCGACGGGCTCATAACCCGTAGGTCGTAGGTTCAAATCCTGCCCCCGCTACCACAATTTTGGAAAGCCCCTATGAGGGGCTTTTTATTAGTCTCTAAAAGAGGCATAAAAGTAGGTTAGTTTAAGTCTAACCATCGAAAAGTGGGCAAGTATGCCCATTTTTTTTAGCAGAAATAAGTGGTTGAAGGATTGGATATAGAATTTGAGGACAGGAAATAATCCTAATTTTTTGGATAAAAAATGTTTCATGGTTTGGGATAGAAAATAATCCTAATTTTTTAGGAGAATGTTGAAATTGTGGCGGAGACGAGGTTAGAAAAACTGATCGGGCCTGTTGCGAAAGAAATGAATTGCGTTCTTTGGGGCGTGGAGCAGATCTCTCAGGGAAGACGGTCGTTATTGAAGGTGTATATCGACTCCGAGGAAGGCATCAGTATTGAGGATTGTGTGAAAGTAAGTCGACAGGTCAGTAGTCTACTGGATGTTGAAGATTTGATAGCAGGTGAATATACCCTTGAGGTGTCATCACCGGGTATGGACCGGCGTTTGTTTAAAGCTGAGCACTATGAGCTTTTTAAAGGTGCCATGATTAAATTGAGCTTGCGAGTCCCGTTTGAGGGCAGACGTCGCTTTAGAGGACGGTTGTGTGGCCTTGAAGACGAGCAGGTCGTTTTGCGGATAGATGAAGAAGAGGTTTTACTCCCTGTGGAAGGGATTGAAAGAGCAAATATTATCGTCGAAACCGAGTAGGGGTTTGGCGAGGAAATGACTTAGAGACATTGTAATGAGCAAAGAAATTCTATTGGTAGTCGAATCTGTTTCGAATGAGAAAGGTGTTTCAGAAGAAATCATATTTGAGGCTCTGGAAGTGGCTCTTGCGACCGCGACAAAAAGACGATATGCGGAAGAAGTAGACATAAGAGTTGCAATTGATAGGACCACAGGACTGTATGATTCATTTCAGCGTTGGACAGTGATGGCCGATGATGAAGAGCTAGAGTTTCCTGGGGCTCAGCTGTCAATTCTTCAAGCGCAAGATCGACAAGCAGGCCTGGTAGGCGGTGACATTTTTGAGATCCCCATTGAGTCAGTTGAGTTTGGTAGGATTGCCGCACAAACAGCGAAGCAGGTCATTGTTCAGAAGGTAAGGGAAGCAGAGCGAGCCCAGGTTGTTGACGCTTATCGCCCGAAAATTGGCGAGTTACTGAACGGTCAGGTCAAGAAAGTCACTCGTGAAGCAGTTATCATTGATTTGGGCAATAATGCGGAAGCAATACTGCCGCGCGAAGAGTGGATACCCCGTGAGACTTTTCGTATTGGTGATCGATTGCGTGCGCTGTTAAAGGAAGTCAGGCCAGAAGCTCGAGGTCCTCAGTTGGCAATGACTCGTACATCTGCAGAGGTTTTAACCGAGCTGTTTAAGATAGAGGTGCCTGAAGTGTCTGATGGCATCATTGAAATCCTGGCATCAGCTAGAGATCCGGGCTCTCGTGCAAAAATTGCTGTGAAAACCAATGATGGAAGAATTGATCCAGTTGGGGCATGCGTTGGGATGCGAGGATCCAGGGTCCAGGCGGTCTCAGGCGAATTAGGCAACGAGCGAATTGACATCGTTTTATGGGATGACAATATAGCCCAGTTAGCTATAAACGCGATGGCGCCGGCAGAGGTTGTCTCGATTGTTGTAGATGAAGAAACCCACAGCATGGACATTGCTGTATCAGAGGATAACCTCGCTCAGGCAATTGGCCGAGGCGGTCAAAACGTGAAACTGGCTAGCGAATTAACAGGCTGGGTTTTGAATATCATGACCGAAGAAGAAGCATCAGAAAAGCAAGAGCAGGAGTCTGGTGCGGTTGTTACTGAATTCATGGACAAACTAGATGTTGATGAAGATGTGGCTATCGTTCTGGTCGAGGAAGGGTTTAGTTCACTCGAAGAAATAGCTTATGTTCCTATTGACGAGATGGTTGATATAGAAGGTTTCGATATCGACATTGTTGAGGAACTGCGAACCCGGGCCAAAAATGCGCTGACAACTCTGGAATTAACTGATGAGGCAAATCGAAGCAATGCAGAACCAGCAGAAGACCTGTTGACCATGGAAGGCATGAATACTCGTTTGGCTTATCAACTGGCCGCGATTGGGATTATCTCCATGGAAGATCTTGCTGAGCAGGCGATAGATGATTTGATTGATATACAAGATATGACGGAAACCTTTGCAGGGGAAATTATTATGACTGCAAGAGCACCGTGGTTTGAATGAGGGATTGCAGGAAGCGAGTTGGGCTCGATTCGATTTAGGCTTAACCGATAAGGAATAAAAGATGGCTGAGACGACGGTAAAACAGTTGGCTGAAACAGTGGGTACGCCGGTTGACCGTTTATTGCAGCAGATGAATGAAGCAGACCTGCCTCATAAGGCAGAAACCGATTCGGTGACTGAAACCGAGAAGGAAAAATTGCTATCTCATCTTAAACGCAGTCACGGTGAAACTGGGGAAGGTCCCAAGAAAATCACTTTGAAGCGTCGTACGGTTAGTACTATTAAAGCCGGAGGAAGTGCTGGTCGTGGTAGAACCGTCAATGTAGAGGTGAGGAAGAAGCGAACCTACGTTCGTCGGGATGACCAGGCCCCTGCCGCAGAAGATATCGAAGCACCTTCCCGTGACAGTACCGCAGCGGTTGCAGAAGTCGTTCCTGATGCTGAAGCAATTCGCAAAGCGGCCCATGCTGAGGCTGAACTAGAAGCAGAAAAACGCCGCCAGGAAGCCCTTGAAAAAGAAGCAGAACTTAAGGCGAAGGAAGCTGCGGAAAACCTAGAAAAAACCAGGAAGGCTGGAACGGCAAAAGCTAAAGCGCTAAAAGCAGAAGCGGACAAAGAAGCAGAAGACAAACCGAGTTCGCGTAAAGATAAGCGTGACCGCAGTGATCTTGATGTAGAAGACGTTCAGCAGAAGAAAGCCAAACATGGTAATCGGAAAAAACGAGTTGAAGAATTACTCAGTGAAGAGGTTGAAGAAATCCTTGTAACGCCTGAAACAGGGGATGAGGCCGCACCAACAACACTTGGACTATCCGGCGGCGCAAGAAGTAAACGGGCGGTATCTCCAAAAGGAGGGCGCCAGCATCAGTTTAATGCGCCAACTGAACATCAGGCCCGTGAAGTAGAACTAGGTAAATCAATCACTGTGCAACAACTGTCGCAGCGCATCTCTGTAAAGGCTCGTGACGTCATTAAATATTTGATGAGTTTGGACGTCATGGTCAATATAAATGAATCAATTGATCAGGAAACCGCCAAGCTTGTGGTAGAGGAATATGGTCATACAGTGAAAGTCATTGATGCTGATGATATTGAAAATACGCTAACCGAAACCATTGTATACAAAACTGAAGCTCAGCCAAGGGCGCCGATAGTAACGGTGATGGGGCATGTTGATCACGGCAAGACATCTCTTTTAGACCATATACGTAAAGCGCAGGTAGCAAGTGGTGAAGCAGGCGGCATTACACAGCATATCGGTGCCTATCGGGTTCACACCGATCATGGTGAAATCTGTTTTATTGATACCCCGGGCCACGCTGCGTTTACGGCTATGCGTGCAAGAGGTGCAGATTGTACGGATATTGTTATTCTTGTGGTGGCCGCCGATGACGGTGTCATGCCGCAGACCGAAGAAGCAGTTACTCATGCTCGGTCTGCCGGCGTACCCATTGTTGTAGCAATTAATAAAATAGACCTGGAAGGCGCGGATCAGGAAAGAGTTAAATCCGAACTAGCGGCAAAAGAGGTTATTCCTGAAGATTGGGGTGGTGATACCCAGTTCATTCCTGTCTCAGCAATGACTGGTGAAGGTATTGACGCACTGCTGGAAGCCGTTTTGTTACAAGCTGAATTGTTGGAACTCAATGCTCACATCGAAGGCACTGCCCAAGGTATTATAATTGAGTCACGCCTTGAAAAAGGTCGTGGCGCAGTCGCAACGCTGTTGATTCAAAATGGTACGCTCGAGCAGGGAGACGTTGTTGTTGCCGGCGAAAACTATGGCCGCGCACGAGCGATTAACGATGAGCATGGCAAGAAGGTGAATAAGGCAGGCCCAGCAACACCTGTATCTCTGTTGGGATTGGATGGTACTCCAGCGGCAGGGGATACTTTTACGGTCACAAAAGACGAAAAGACAGCCAGAGAAGTGGCCCAATTTCGCCGCAGTAAAGTCAACGCACAACGGCTCTCTACACCCGTTGTTTCTCTGGACAACTTATTGGCAAGTTTCGGCGAAGCAGAGGTTAAAGCGTTAAATATTGTTGTTAAGACAGATGTTAGAGGTTCTTTGGAAGCAATTGTTTCCGCGCTATCTGAGCTGGGCAATGATGAGGTTAAGGTTAATGTTGTTTTTTCTGGTGTCGGTGGTATCTCTGATTCAGACGTTAACTATGCTATTACCTCCGAGGCGGTGGTATTTGGTTTTAATGTCCGAGCAGAGAATTCAGCCAAGAAGATAGTCGAAGCTGAAGGAATTGATCTGCGTTATTACAAGGTAATCTATGATCTTGTTGACGATGTCAAAGCGGCTCTGAGTGGTATGCTGGACCCTGAAATCAGGGAGGACATTATTGGTATTGCTGAAGTCAAGGATGTTTTTGACAGTAAGAAATTCGGCTCTATAGCGGGTTGCATGGTAATGGAAGGCGCCATAGAGAGGCATAAGAAAATCAGAGTCTTGCGTGACAATATTGTTATATTTGAAGGCGAATTAGAATCATTGCGGCATTTTAAGGAAGAAGTTAACACCGTTCGAAGCGGAACCGAATGTGGTATTGGTGTTAAGAATTACAATGATGTGCAAGTCAAGGATCAGATTGAAGTCTTTGATATCAAGGAAGTAGCCAGGCAGCTTTGACCCGCCAGAGTAAGAAGAGATGAAAGCTAATTTCAATAGGACTGATCGCGTTGCAGATCATATTCAGAAGAATTTAGCTGTGTTGGTACAAAGAGAGTTGAATGATCCAAGATTAGGGATGGTGACTATCAACGAAGCGAAAGTATCTCGCGATCTGGCTTTTGCTGACGTTTACTTCACTGTATTTCCTGACTGTAAAGATAAGCAGACTGAACAATTGCTTAATAATTCGGCCAGTTATCTTCGAAAACAATTAGCCAGCATGCTGAATACCAGGATAACCCCCAAGTTGAGATTTCATTACGATAAGTCGTTGGTGGATGGTGCTCGAATATCGGCTGCGATCAAAGCGGCATCAAGTAAGGGGCTGACTGAAGCGGCTGATGACGAAATCTAGGGTTAAAAGGAAGGGCCGCCCGGTTAATGGCATATTATTGCTGGACAAACCTCAGGGAATAACGTCAAATGGCGCGCTGCAACAGGTCAAGCGTCTTTATGGTGCTGAAAAAGCTGGCCATACCGGCAGTCTTGATCCGATTGCTACAGGTGTTCTGCCAATCTGTTTTGGAGAAGCAACCAAATTTTCCAGATACCTTCTCGAAGCGGATAAGCGCTATCTGGCGACATTGCAGTTAGGCGTCAGTACAACGACAGGAGATTCAGAGGGTGAGATAACCCGGACTCGACCTGTGGCAAGGAGAACTCGGGATGACCTTGAGTTCGTTCTCTCTAAATATATTGGGGAGATTGAACAGATTCCTTCCATGTTTTCAGCGATTAAACAAAATGGCCAGCCACTTTATAAATTAGCAAGGCAGGGCATAGAAGTAGAACGAAAGGCGCGGAAAATTAGAATTGCAAGTTTGCAGTTGATGGAATTTGATGAAAACATACTGGTTTTAGACATCGATTGCAGCAAGGGAACCTATGTCAGAACTTTGGCGCAGGATATAGGAGAGGATTTAGGTTGCGGCGCACATGTGGCAGCTTTACGCAGATTGAGAGCAGGCCCTTTTGAGATTGATGATAGTCTCACCATGGCTGAAGTGACCGGTTTAAAGGAACAGGCCGAAGCGGTGATGGACCAAGCGCTACTTTCTGTCAGTGCGGCGGTAAGTGACTGGCCACGGTCAGTTCTTTCAGAACTAACAGCATCGTATTTGATGCAGGGGCAGCCAGTACAGGTTCCGAATTCGCCTGTGTCGGGCTGGGTTAGTCTTTTTTCTGAAGTAGAGGACGATAGTAATTTCATCGGTGTGGGAGAGATACTCGATGATGGTAGAATTGCGCCGCGAAGATTAGTCGCGACACAAAAGGAGTAGGGTGTCTGCAAATATGCGCGGACGTGCCTATTAACATAAATGTTGCCTGGATAAGGCAAGCATATTAAGGGAGGCCAGGATGGCTTTATCAAACGAAGAAAAATCGGCGATCGTTAAGGATTTTCAAACGTCTGAACAGGATACAGGTTCGCCGGAGGTGCAGGTGGCATTACTAACAGCCAATATTGAAAAATTGCAAGCGCATTTTCAAGCACACAATCATGATCATCATTCTCGTGTTGGATTACTGAGGATGGTAAGTCAAAGAAGGAAACTGCTGAATTATTTAAGAAGTAAGAGTACAGATAGATATTCTCAGCTTATTAAGCGGTTGGGTCTACGAAGATAGTCTAATCGAGTTATTTTATTGGAGAAAAATGTGAATCCAGTTAGAAAAATGTTTATGTATGGCGACCAGGAAGTCGTAATAGAGACAGGAAGAATTGCCCGTCAAGCGACGGCTTCGGTTTTAGTCACCATGGCTGAAGCCTCCGTCTTGATAGCAGTAGTGGGTCGTAAAGAAGCGAAATCCGGGCAGGATTTCTTTCCGTTAACAGTTAACTACGAAGAAAAAACGTATGCAGCCGGGAAGATACCGGGTGGTTTCTTTAAACGTGAGGGTCGTCCTTCAGAGAAAGAAACTCTGACCTCAAGACTAATTGATCGGCCCATTCGTCCGTTATTCCCGAAAGGATTTATGAACGAAGTTCAGGTTACCTGTCAGGTGGTCTCTGCACCAAAGGATGTCGATCCTGATATCCCTGCTTTGATTGGCGTATCGGCAGCACTGAGCCTGTCGGGGATGCCTTTTGCTGGCCCTATTGGAGCAGCAAGGGTGGGCTTTACCGAGGCTGGCTATCTGCTCAACCCGGGTTATGAGGCTTTGGCCGATTCTCATCTGGATATGGTGGTGGCAGGTACTGAAGCCGCGGTATTAATGGTTGAATCTGAAGCCAGGGAATTAACCGAAGACCAGATGCTGGGTGCCGTTTTGTTTGCTCACCAGGAGATGCAGGTTGTCGTTAGAGCCATTAAAGAATTGTGCGATGAAGTTGGTGTCGACCAATGGCAATGGCAGCTTCCAGCGCAGAATGAAGCACTGAATTCTGCAGTTTCCGAACAGTTTTCCGGACAGATTGCTGATGCTTACAAGATTACCGAAAAAATGGTGCGGCAGGACCGACTTGATGTCCTCCGAGAAGAAGCCATAGGTAGTTTTGTTGCTGAAGCGGGTCCTGATAGAGATGAAGTGAGTGCAGTGTTTGGAAGTATTGAAAAGAAAACAGTTCGCCAGGCCGTTATTGCTGGTGAACCTCGAATCGATGGTCGCGATACAAAGACGGTTCGCGCAATCCAGGTAGAAGTGGGTCTACTAGATCGAGCCCATGGCTCTGCCCTTTTTACCCGGGGTGAAACTCAGGCACTGGTTACCACTACGTTGGGATCCATGCGGGACGCGGCTATCATTGATGCCCTACAAGGGTCGTATCGAGATAGTTTCATGCTTCATTATAATTTCCCGCATTACAGTGTAGGAGAAACTGGATTTTCGGGAGGTCCGAAACGTCGTGAAATTGGCCATGGTCGCTTAGCCCGCCGGGGTATTGCCGCGTTATTACCTGATTCGGACGAATGGCCTTACACAACCCGCGTAGTATCGGAGATCACAGAGTCAAACGGATCTTCTTCGATGGCCTCGGTCTGTGGTGCTAGCCTGGCTTTAATGGATGCTGGCGTGCCGATTAAAGCACCTGTTGCTGGTGTTGCCATGGGTCTGGTAAAAGAAGATGAGGACTTTGCGGTACTCACAGACATTCTCGGAGATGAAGATCATCTGGGAGACATGGATTTTAAAGTAGCTGGGACTGAAACCGGTGTTACAGCGCTACAGATGGATATCAAGATCCAGGGTATTACAGAGCAGATCATGGAGACGGCACTTGAGCAGGCCCGGACTGCCAGGCTGCACATCCTTGGAGAAATGAATAAAGTTATCGGTCGGGCAAGGGACACTGTTTCTGATAACGCACCTGCCATGGTAACCATGAAGGTTGAATCTGACAAGATCCGCGATGTCATTGGTAAGGGGGGCGCAACTATTCGAGGTATCACCGAAGAGACGGGTGCGTCTATCGATATTGAGGATGACGGAACCATAACCATTTTCGGGGAAGGAATTGAATCGCGAGATGCGGCGGTGAATGCTATTGAGGCGATTGTTGCCGATGCTGAAGTCGGGCGGATTTATGTCGGCAAGGTTGTAAAGATTGCCGATTTTGGTGCTTTTGTTAATATCCTTCCCGGAAAAGATGGTCTTGTTCATATCTCTCAGATAGCCAACAAACGGGTCGAGAAGGTGACTGACTATCTGTCTGAAGGTCAGGAAGTGAAAGTAATCGTTCTTGATACCGAACGTGGTCGCATCAAGCTATCAATGAAGGAAGTTCCTGCAGATGAAGCTGAAAATGCCCAGAGCGAGACAGTCGAGGTTGAAGCTGCGGAAACAGCTGCTGAGCCTATTGCTGAACTGGTAGCGGAAGAAGGTTCGACTGATACTGCAGAAACAGAAGCGGAAGTAGAAGCAGAAACAGAAACAGAAGCGGAAGTAGAAGCAGAAACAGAAACCGAAGCAAAACCCGCCAGATAGGGGATTGCCATAGTAACAGTATCGAAGGCGTTATTGCCTTCGATACTGGTTTCTCAAAGTCATGTATCGGCGACGGGGCTATTTTGAATCAGGTCGTCAACAACGCTTGGGTCAGCAAGCGTGCTGGTGTCGCCAAGGTTAGACAGTTCGTTTTCAGCAATTTTCCTCAATATCCGTCGCATAATTTTGCCAGACCGAGTTTTGGGTAGACCCGGTGCCCATTGAAGTATATCGGGCCTTGCAATAGCGCCAATTTCCTTACGAACCAAGTCGTTTAGCTCTATTACTAATTCATCGTTTCCTTCAATTCCCTGCATCAGGGTGACGTAGGCATAGATTCCCTGCCCTTTTACCTTGTGTGGGTAGCCCACTACGGCTGCTTCGGCAACCTTTTCGTGTAAGACCAGAGCGCTTTCCACTTCGGCAGTACCCATTCGATGTCCAGACACATTGAGAACGTCATCGACTCTTCCGGTGATCCAGAAATAGCCATCGTCGTCACGCCTGGCGCCATCCCCGGTAAAGTAATAGCCTGGGTAAGTTGAGTAGTAAGTCTCCATACATCGCTGATGGTCACCATACACTGTTCTTATCTGACCGGGCCAGGAAGCTGCAATTGCCAGGTTGCCTGAGCCAGGCCCGTCGATAATGGAGCCTTCCGGATCAAGAAGGACAGGTTGGACGCCAAAAAAAGGTCTTGTAGCAGAACCTGGTTTTAAGTCAGTGGCACCGGGCAGGGGCGTAATCATGATGCCACCAGTCTCTGTTTGCCACCAGGTGTCAACGATTGGACAGCGACTGTCGCCAACCACATGATAATACCACTCCCAGGCTTCAGGATTAATGGGTTCACCCACCGAGCCCAGTATTCTCAGGCTTTGCCTGGAACATGATTGAACGAATCCATCTCCCTGACCCATTAGGGAGCGAAGCGCGGTGGGTGCTGTGTAAAAGATATTTACCTGGTGTTTGTCTACGATCTGCCAGCATCGGGATGCATCGGGATAGGTGGGTAGTCCTTCAAACATCAGGGTAATGGCTGCGTTAGCCAGAGGGCCATAGACAATATAGGAGTGACCCGTTACCCAACCCACATCGGCTGTACACCAGTAAACGTCACCTTCATGATAGTCAAAAACGTACTTGTGAGTCATGGCGGCCTGTAATAAATAACCTCCAGTGGTATGTAGGACCCCTTTGGGTTTGCCTGTGGAACCGGAGGTATACAGGATAAATAGTGGGTCTTCGCTAGCCATCTGTTCGGGCTCGCATTGAGGTTCTACCTGTTGGATTTCTTCGTGATACCAGATATCTCTGTTGCGGGTCATATTGACCTTGCCGCCGGTACGCTTTATCACCAGAACACTATGCACATTGGGGCAGCCCTCTAATGCCATGTCGGTATTGGCTTTCAGAGGAATCGGTTTGGCGCCGCGGAGACCTTCATCTGCCGTGATCACGGTCTGACAGTCTGAATCAAGGATTCGGTCCTGCAGGGCCTGAGGCGAAAAGCCCCCGAACACGACGCTGTGAATGGCGCCAATTCTTGCACAGGCCAGCATCGCATAAGCAGCTTCGGGAATCATGGGCATATAGATGCAGACGCGATCACCTTTCTTTATCCCCCGTTTTTTGAGCAAATTGGCAAGTCGACACACGCTATCATGCAATTCGGCGTAGGTAATGAGGCTCGATTCACTGGGGTCATCGCCTTCCCAGATGATGGCTGTTTGATCAGCTTTTGTTGGTAGGTGACGGTCGATGCAGTTATAGGATGCATTAAGTGACCCGTCTGTAAACCAGCTGGCGGTGCCTTTGTTGAAGTCACCAGAACCGGTGACCGTAAAAGGTTTGTACCAGTCAAGCGTTTGTGCCGCTTGCTCTCCCCAGAATGTTGTGGGGTCCTCTATGGATTGACGATACAGCTCAAGATAGTCCTCGTTTGAGAGGTGGGTCTGGTGGTGGCTATCTTTTTTGACCTTGTAGGTTTTATCGTCGGACATGGCTTATCTCCTTAATTTCTTTTGTATCGTTAGCCGTATACTAAAGAATCGTCTGTTTGGGGTTATAGTAATGCCTACCCGTTTTTATAGTCAGCATATAGTCTAAAAGAGACTGGTAGTCCTGATCGTTGTTGACCAGATCTAATTCGGCTGAATTGACGATGAGCAATGGTGCTTCATCATAATAGTGAAAAAAGCGCGTATAAGCCTCTATCAGTGAATCCAGATAATTACGATCCATTTTTGCTTCTCGGGGAATGCCACGTTGCTGAATTCGATCCATCAATACTTCTGCGGGTGCTTGCAGGTAGATAACCAAGTCTGGTGCGAGAGGATCTACGGATAAATGTTCAGCGACCTTGTCGTAGAGGGCGAGTTCATCAGTTGAGAGGTTAAGTTCGGCAAATAACCTGTCCTTGTCGATAAGAAAGTCTGCCACTCTAACTGGTTTGAATATGTCTCCCTGACGCATATTTTCAATTTGTCGAACTCGATCAAATAGAAAAAACAGCTGTGTCGGTAACGCAGAATGCCCTCTGTTTTCATAAAATTGATCAAGGAAGGGGTTGGTATCGGGCATTTCTAATACGATCTCGTAATTAAAGGATTCTGCCAATCGTTTTGTGAGTGAAGTTTTGCCGACGCCTATAGGACCTTCAACAGCGATATAGGATGGCAGCATCTTGGGTAGAAAATCAGCTGGCATTGTCCTGTCCTGTTCAGTTATTAGAGGTTTTTTTAGCCCTTGGCCTTTTTGTTACTTGCTTGTCGGCTGTTGATCGTAATGCCTCTTTCTGTTCTTCGTCCACTTCCTGATAGTGGGTCCACCATTTCCCCAGGTTGTCGAGTTTCTCCCCTGATTCTTCTCTTAATATAAGGAAGTCATAAGCGGCCCTGAAGCGTTTATGTGATCGCACTTTTTCTGCTCTTTTCCCCCTGCGCATTGGCAGACGAAATTGCAGGGACCAGATTTCCCGTATGGGAATTGCAAATCGTTTTGGTATAGAGGTACTCATTTGCTGCTCAGTCAGGGTTCTGAGCCCAGCCTGTGCTATGGCATCGGCACTGGCCATGCCACCTTCTTGTAGAAGGTCCTTCTGATGTAAGAACTCACTCCAGAGAAAGGCTGCAAGAACAAATGCCGGTGTAACAGGTAGTCCTGCCTTGATGCGACGGTCAGTACTGTTCAACGCGAGCTCAATCAGGCGTTGTTGGGTGCTGTAACGCGAGAAGTGATTTTCAACGCATGGAAATAACCAGTTGAATAACCCGTATTCGGTTAGCGCTGCAAAGCTCTTGGCTGCGTGACCGGACATAAACAGTTTTAATGTTTCTTCAAAGAGTCTGGCCGCTGGAATTTGTTCTAGTAATTGCCCTGACCGACGGATTTCTTGGGTAACGTTGTCCGCCAGGTTGAAATCAAGTTTGGCTTTAAAGCGAATCGCTCTGAGCATTCGCACCGGATCTTCGCGGAAGCGCTTTATAGGGTCGCCAATAATCCGGATAGCGCTGTTTTCTAGATCGGTCATACCACCGACCAGATCAAGAATTTCATTGTTGATAAGGTCGTAATAGAGCGCATTGATGGTAAAGTCCCTCCGTAGGACGTCTTCTTGAAAGCTACCGTAGACATTGTCATCCATGACAGGTCCACTGTGTTCTGCTGCAGGGCCCTTATGGTGTCCTCTGAAAGTGGACACCTCAATGATTTCTCTGCCGAAGCGGATGTGAACAATACGGAAGCGCCTGCCAACCTCTCGAGAATTTCGAAACAGGTTTCTTATTTCTTCAGGCTTGGCATCGGTGGCCACGTCAAAATCTTTTGGATTTCGATTGAGCAGAATATCTCTGACACCGCCACCAACCAGGTATGCAAGATGGCCTGCCGAACAGAGTCTTTGAATGACTTTAGAGGCGCTTACGCTGATTTTATTGGGGGGAAGGAGTTGGCTTATCTTGTTCATTCAGATTGTGCTATACAGGGAATTATTGAACATGGTCTATGAGAGGCGATGCTGATAGTTTAGCAGACAGTGACTAATGAAACAGTGAAATAATTAGAAGCGTGAAAGACAGTAACAGGTGAACCAAAAAGAAATGGGAAAAGCGGACTTTTCCCATTGAGCGAGCTAGATAATTTTTTATTATTAGGCTGATAATTTTTTATTATTGTTCTTATCAGCAATCTTATGTGTCGCATATTTCGTGCCATAAATTTTATGTAGAAAAATCAGTTAGTTAAATTATAGTGTGGAATAGGTATTGAGTACTGTTACCTTTTGCTACCTTAGGTGTTACATTTGGTAACGACTGGGCGGGTGTAGTGGTCGAAGAAAAGGGATTATCTGTCTCTAGAGCGAATGCGGGGTAATTTGAGTTTCTGCCTTTTCTGCCACAGGCTCTTTCTGCTGATACCGAGCTTTTGAGCCATTTGAGTTTCGGTCATTGCATTTTGGTTTTCTAAAATAAAATTGTAGAGATAACTTTCCAGTGAGAGAGTCTCAGGTTCTGAGTGCTCACTCACTTCCAGTTGATTGGGTTTGCTTTGTAAATCAAGTTGAATACCCAGTAGATCAGGGGTGATTACCTGGCTCTCACAGAGTATGACTGCCCTGGCAACTGAATTTTCCAGCTCTCTGATGTTACCCGGCCAGCTATACGAACTCATCAGGTGTCTGGTTTTATCAGAAAAAGTCAGCAGATTTTTGTTCATTTGTTGGCAAGTCTGCTTCAAGCAGTGATCAGCGAGTAGATCCAGATCATCACCACGTTCCCGCAGTGGAGGCAGCTTGAGTTGCATGACATCGAGCCGATAGTACAGGTCCAGTCTGAAAAGCTTTTCCTCAACCAGCTGTAATAAGTCTCGATGGGTGGCGGCAATGAGCCTTATATTAACTTTCAAGGTACGGGTCGAGCCAATCCTTCGGACCTCACCTCCCTGCAGGACACGCAAAAGCCTGGCTTGAGCTTCAAGTGGAAGTTCTCCAATTTCATCGAGAAATAATGTGCCTTTGTCAGCTGCTTCAATGAGCCCCATGCGACTTTTGGTAGCGCCCGTGAATGCACCGCGTTCATGACCAAACAACTCAGCCTCGATGAGTGTTTCCGGAATAGCCGCGCAGTTTAATGAGATAAGCGGTTCATGGTAACGGTCGCTGTTATGGTGGATTGCCCTAGCAACCAGTTCCTTTCCTGTACCTGATTCACCCAATATGAGTACCGATGACCTTGTTGGAGCTACTTTTTTTATCTGCGAAAAAAGCGTTTTCATGGATTCGCTGCGGCCAATAATGGTTTCTGATTGGTGCTCAGGCACGGGATCTCGGAGAATCGCTGCCACGGTGTCAGTCAGCTCCTGATCCGTAAAGGGTGCTACCAGATAATTTTCGGCGCCTCTTTTGATGAGCGATATGGCCATCTTGAGATCAACCTTGTCAGAAACAGCAATCACAGGCACACCCGGAGCCAGTTTTATGAGCTCTGTAACAGGATGCCCATCCAGGTCCGTCTCAGCGATAATCAAAGAGAAACCGCTTAGCCCTTGCTCGATGGCATGGTTAAGAGAGTCGGCCTTAGAAAGGTTATTGTTATTTTTATCCAGACATCGCTTAATTGAAGCACTTAAGGCGATTTTATCTTCAATGATCAGAATGTGGTTAAGTTCCGTCACTTTCTATCATCAGGTTTATTATTTGGTTAGTTAATAATGAGACTCGTACCAAAGTCAACCTTGTATTTTCTGGATCATGGACCGCCGGGAGGGTATTCGTGTTAGTCAGGAGCAGCTTCAGAAGCAGGTTTTTGGGTCAGGACGGCTATTAACCTTGAATTAATTTCAGGTTTTCTCTGAAATACCTCTCAGCGGGGGAACGGCCTGGACATTCCAGGATCTAGTAGCACTTTCTAATAATTCATTAACCGAGTGCCCTTTTGTGTGCTTTTGACCGAGAAAATCTAACGCGTTACGAATGTTGTCGACGGCAGATTTGCTGGAAACAGTTTCGGCAAAGGCCTGTTTACTTAGTTTTCGACCATCAGCAGCAAGTACCACCGGTACGTGACAATAACGCGGGGGTGTGCCGTTCAGGGCCTTAAACAGGCTCAGTTGCAGGGGCGTAGAATGAATTAGATCGGCACCTCTAAGCACATCGGTGATCCCCTGATAGATGTCATCAACCACCACTGCGAGTTGATAGGCGTTGAGGCCATCTTTGCGCAGAACAATGAAATCCCCCATATCGAGTTGCTGCCGCCATTTTATCGGACCCAACAGCCTGTCATGAATCTCTAATTTCGGCTCCTTGATATGGAAGCGTATTGCGTGTGGTTGGCTCAGGTCCTGAAGGGAATTGGTGAGGCAGTGGCCAGCATAGATGCGAGGGGTATCTTTTCTGCTACAGGTGCAGGGATACAGGCGATTGTCAGCTGTTAGTTGCTTTCTGGCCTGTTGATAATTGGCGAGACGACTACTTTGAAACAAAATATCACCGTCCCAGACGAGTCCGTGCTGAAGCAACTGGTCCACAATTTCGGCTGGTGCAGTGGATGACTCTCTTGCCGGGTCGAGATCGTCGATTCGCAGAAGCCACGAACCCTGATGGGATCTGGCATCAAGGTAGCTTGCTACTGCGGCAACCAGGGAACCAAAATGCAACGGCCCACTGGGTGATGGGGCAAATCGGCCAATATATGCGTCTTTTGCTTCCGGTACCTTTGTCATGGGAACAGAGTTTATCCGTGTATCTGGCGTTCCTTTAATTCATCCAGGGTCTTGCAGTCAATGCACTGGGTTGCTGTGGGCCGGGCTTCCAGCCTTCTGATACCGATTTCTATACCACATGATTCACAATAGCCATAGTCGTCCTGGTCCAGTAAGTCGATGGTTTTTTCAATTTTCCGAATCAGCTTTCTTTCCCTGTCCCTGGTTCTCAGTTCAATACTGAACTCTTCTTCCTGGCTGGCTCGATCTGAGGGATCAGGATAGTTAGCAGCTTCGTCTTTCATATGGCTGACAGTTCGGTCTACTTCTTCCATTAACTGCTTGCGCCAGTCCAGGAGCATGGTAATAAAATGCTTTTTCTGGTTTTCATTCATATACTCTTCATGCTTGCGTAATACGTAAGGTTTGAAGCTAACTAATTCCGGATCGCTTTTCCGGCGCGACTTGCGTTTGGGGGTATCGCTATTGTTGGTGCTTTTGGCTTTTTTGCTCGCTTTAGCAACAGCGGCCTTGACAGCTTTTACTGGTTTGTCCGCGGTTTTTGCGGATTTTGTGATCTTAGTCGAAGTTTTTCTGGTTTTCGCGACCTTTGCAGTGCTTGCCAGCTTGTTATCGGCAGTGCTGCCGGAATCGGGTTTTTGTGCTGTGGTTTTTTTTGCCATTGTTGTTTTAGTGGTGGTACTTTTAGTTTTTTTCATCTTCGCTGCTGGAGGTTTAACAGGGGTAGTTTTTGTTCCAGTTTTTTTGGGTGCTGTTTTGGCTGTTGACTTATGGCTATCGCTGACTATAGTTTTGCCCGGATTTTTAGATGTTTCTTGTTGCGCATGGGTAGTTGATTTTCGCTTCGCGACCATGATCGTTCCTTGTATGGTTAACGGGAACTAAACCGTTCAAAAATTAGCGGCGAACCATAACAGATGATGGGCGGTTCGCCAAGCTACTTTTTCAATTCCGCGAAATTAATAGAATTTTTAAGGATGCTGACTGGCAAAAGAGTGAATCAGTCGGTGAAATAGGGATGTGAGTCAGCAGATATAGATGACGATATTGGTTAATGGATACAGATATTACTTAATAGATAGGAACATTAATTAAAAGGATAGAGGAAGGTTGCAAGGATGGTGATTTTTGTCGTAATAAGGGTGCAATGTGGTGAGTAACGAGTATTCAATTAGAAGTGCGAATATCAAGCCTTTCATGGCTATGGATGTACTGGCTAGAGCAAACCAGCTTGAAACCCAGGGCCGTGATGTCATCCATCTTGAAGTGGGCCAGCCAGATTTTGTGACACCCGCACCGGTAATCGAGGCTGGAAAGCAGGCACTTGACTTGAATTGCACCGGTTATTCCAACGCAGATGGTATTTATCAGCTCCGTCAGGCTATCAGTGATTACTATGCTAGTGACTATAAGCTGGATATTGACCCAGACCGGATATTTGTGACCGCAGGGGGTTCCGGTGCACTGTGCCTGCTCGCCGCTTTGCTGACCGACGTAGGTCAGGGTTGGATTCTGACAGATCCTGGTTACCCTTCGAATCGAAATTTTGTTACCGCTTTCTCTGGCGATCCCCAGCTAGTCAGTGTTACCGCCGAAACCCAATTTCAATTGAGTGCGGACGTCGTAGCTCGGAACTGGCAGGCAAATACGAAAGTTGTTCTGATTGCCTCGCCCTCTAACCCAACGGGAACCCGGGTCAGCCCAGATGAGCTAGAAGCAATTTATCAGGTCATTGATAAGCGTGGTGGCTACCTGGTGTCCGATGAGATCTACCAGGGTCTGGAGTATGGACCGAATACCAGAAGCAGCGCACTTGGTATTGCTGATGATGTATTCGTGGTCAACAGTTTTTCAAAATACTTTGCAATGACTGGCTGGAGACTGGGTTGGCTTGTGGCGCCACCTAAGGCTAGAGAAACTTTAATGAAGCTGGCCCAAAACCTGTTTATTTGTCCATCGGTACCGGCCCAGTATGCGGCCCTGGCAGCTTTCAGTAGAGAATCCAGATTGGAAATTGAGGCGAACCGACAGGAATTGGCCCGTCGAAAGGAGTTTATGCTGACGGCGCTCAGACAGCTGGGGTTCAGGGTTCACGGTAACCCAGAAGGCGCTTTTTATCTTTACGCTGAGCTACCAGAGGCCGCCACTGACGCCGCCCACTATTGTTCGTCTTTACTTGAATCAAGCTATGTAGCACTGACCCCTGGAGATGATTTTGGTGGCGAACAGCAGAAACGGTTTGTCCGGATTAGCTATGCTCAGGATTACGCAAGGTTGGCGGAAGCCATCGACCGCATACAGAAGTTTAATTCGTGAAGGTACTACAGGGCGACTGGGTAACCGGCCGGTTAATCAGAAGATATAAGCGCTTCTTAGCCGATATAGAATTAACTGATGGAGATAGGGTCGTTGCGCATTGCCCCAATACTGGGGCTATGACCAACTGTCTTGAGCAGGGTGCGCCAGTCTGGCTGAGTCATTCTGTTAATCCTGCTCGAAAAACCCAGTATACTTTTGAGTTGTTGCGGACAACACCCGGTTATTATATTGGCATCAATACACTCAGGGCCAATGACTTAGTTGCAGAAGGTCTTAATAGAAATGTAATTCCAGGCCTGCAGGGTTATTCAGGCTATGATAGAGAAGTGACGGTCAATAGCGGACGCTTAGACTTCAGACTTTTTTCAACTCGTGTCGATTCGAAGTCTCGTGAGGATTGTTTTGTTGAGGTCAAAAGTGTCACATTGCTGGAATCCTCTGGTACAGGCATGTTCCCAGATGCTGTTACACAAAGAGGGTTGAAACATATAGAGATTCTTCGCAGGCTTAAACAGGCGGGTTCCAGGGCGGTATTGTTATATTGCGTTCAACATACAGGGATCAGGCGAGTCCATCTTGCTCACAATATTGATTCAGCTTACGCGGATGCCGTTCGCTCAGCAATTGCTGAAGGCGTGGAAGTCATCGCCATGAAGGTTGTTTTCAGACCCCCTCATGGTTGGCTGAGCCGGGAATTACCGTTTGACTCTGATGCAGGCAGACTATGAAATCAACGCTTATCATTGCCTTGTTATTGCTACTGGTTTTTATTTTGATCGCTCTGGGCCTGGGTGAGAGTGACTTGTCGATAGCGAGCTTAATGTCAGAAGATGACGCGGTTTCTAGAATGATATTGACGGAAGTAAGAATGCCCAGGGTGCTCCTGTCGGTACTGGTTGGCGCTGGCGTTGCGACCTCTGGCGCCCTGATTCAGGGATTGTTCAGAAACCCGTTAGCTGATCCTGCCCTGATTGGGGTATCCGGAGGCGCAGCCCTGTTTGCATCATTATATATTGTGCTGGGACCTGAGGTCGGTTTGTTAGGTTTTGGCCTTGCCTTGAGCGCTTTCATTGGCAGCCTTCTTGCGACCTGGCTGGTAATATTGATAGGAGACCGCGGCGGCAGGATTTCCGGTATGCTGCTCGCTGGTATTGCAGTTAACGCCGTGAGTTTGTCAGGCGTGGGTATTTTGTCGCTCCTGGCAACTGACCAGCAACTCAGAAGTGTGACTTTCTGGGCTCTGGGCAGTTTCAATCATGCTGATTGGCAGAGTGTGTTGATCTCTTTGTTCATGCTGCCGGCTTTGCTGCGCATTCTTTTTCTGGCCAGAAGGCTTGATATCATGACACTGGGTGACCTGGAAGCCGGGCACCTGGGTATTGAGGTGCCCAAACTGCGGCTTGAAGCTATTTTACTGGCAGCCTTGATTACCGGAATTGCTGTGAGCCTCTGTGGTGTCATCGCCTTTGTCGGCCTGATCGTCCCCCATTTGGTCAGGATGGCCTCGCATGCCAGGCATGAGATTGTTTTGCCAGGGTCAATGGTTGTTGGCGGTATGCTGGTGTTGCTGGCAGATACCGTAAGCAGACAATTGTTCTCTCCTTCGCAGATCCCGGTTGGCATTGTTACCGCCCTGATTGGCGGGCCTTTTTTCATTTACCTCATCGTTAAGAAAGACAGCGGAGATCGATTATGAGTTTACGGCTGTCACAGGTGAGCTATCGAATCGGTGAAAAATGCCTGCTCCGTGATGTTTCATTTCAGATAGGTCCTGGCAAATTGCTGGTTGTCCTTGGTCCCAATGGTGCCGGTAAATCAACGTTACTGCATCTTGCAGCAGGAGATTATCAACCTGCAGAGGGAGAGATAAGGCAATTTGGCCATGATCCTTTTAATCTTCCCAGAAGTCAGCGGGCGACACGTATTGGTGTTTTACCTCAGAGCAGCAGGCTGGATTTCCCTTTTAAGGTTAGAGAAGTTGTGCATTTTGGCCGCTCGCCCTTTGTAACCAGCCAGGAAGAAAATAAACGTGTGGTTGCCGAAGTATTGTTAGCAATGGCGCTGGACAGGATTGCAGAGAGAGATTATCTGACTTTATCTGGTGGTGAAAAGCAGCGTGTTCAGATTGCTCGAGTTCTGGCGCAGATTTGGTCTATATCCCAGGGGACCTGTCTGTTTCTTGATGAACCGCTGACTTCACTGGATTTAGCTCATCAGTTAATGCTCATGCGGTTATTGAAAACATTAGCGACTGGAGGACACTGCATATGCGTGGTCCTGCACGACTTAAATCTGGCGATGCGATATGGTGACTTGATAGCTTTGTTAAATGGCTCTGGTGAACTTGCTGAATTTGGTGAGCCTCCAGCCGTGTTAACACCCCAGGCCATTCAGGCAATTTTCGGCGTAAAGACAACGCTTCAGCCATCTCAGTTTAATGATCGCCCTGGATTGTTGTTTGAATAATACGTGGCTTCAGTATTGACCTCATCAAGCCAGTATTAGTTTGCCAATGTCTTTGTTGTCCAGCCGGGCACCGAATTTCTGGACCAGTAAAGCGGCCGCCCGGTGAGCCTGCTGGGTAGCGGCGGCTATGCTACTGCCATTAGCAAGGTGGTATAGGAAGGTTCCGGCAAATATATCGCCTGCCCCGGTGGTGTCTACAGGGTTTACTCTGGAAGCCTTGATGAAACTCGGCGGCTGATTGTGTCCTGCGACATAGGCACCATCACCACCGCAGGTCAATGCAAAGCTGCCCACCCTCTGGCCGAGTATTCGTACCATGTCTTCCCTGTTGTTGCTTTGTGTGCAGATACGCGCTTCATCTTCATTGCAGAATAACAGATCCACACCCCGGTCAATGAGGGTATCGAACTCAGCACGGAAATTTTCCACCATGGTCATATCCGATAAAGTCAGTGACACTGCGACACCTGCTTGTTTTGCTATCCTCTGTGCCGTTAAAGCAGCTTCAAAGGCGGTGGGTGAGCTAACCAGATAACCCTCAATGTAGAGATAACTGGCATCCTTCAGTGCTGTCTCATCTAAGTCCTTGACCGACAGGTTTTCGGTAATTCCAAGGTGAGTCATTAGCGTTCTTTCGGCATCAGGGCTGATCATCGATATACACTCACCGGTAACGCCGGGCTCGCGGTTTGATTTCAGGTTGGTAGCAACCCCCGCAGTACTGAGATCGGTGACAAAAAAGTCTCCGGTCAGATCATTGGCGACTTTGCAGCTGTAAAACGCCTTACCGCCGAGTTGAGCGATGATCACCATGGAATTGGCGGCGGACCCACCACCGGACAATTTAGTTTTCCGCAGATTGTGCTCTCGTTCCAAAGCCAAAATGAGGTCAGCTCGTTGCTGGGCGTCAACCAGCGTCATTGATCCTTTCTGATAATGGTTGCTCTCTAAAAAAGAATCTACAACTTCATATTCAGAGTCAACCAGGGCATTACCTATACCATAAACGTCGTACATGTTTTTAACCTTATGTGGATTAGATGTTTTTGAAGGCTGTATCAGCCGCATCCAGAGTTGCAGCAAATTCTTGTTCAGTATGGGCGCCAGACACGAATCCACTCTCAAAAGGGGAGGGTGCAAGATTGATTCCCGAAGCCAGCATGTGGTGAAAAAATGCGTTAAAGTTGCTGGTATTCGAATTAAGCACCTGGGAGAAGTTGCTGACTGGGTTATCAGAGGTGAAGAAGAAGCCAAACATGCCACCGATGCTGTTGGCGGTTAGTGGCACTTTTCGGTCCCTTGCCAGGACCTCCAGTCTTTTCACGAAGTTGCTGGTCTGGGCTTGCAGGTCAGGGAAAAAGTCAGGTTTTTCGATAATACTTAAGGTGGCAATACCAGAGGCCATCGCTATGGGATTGCCTGAGAGAGTGCCTGCCTGGTACACCGGCCCGAGTGGCGCTACACATTCCATGATATCCCGACGGCCGCCAAAAGAACCCACTGGCAGGCCGCCACCGATAACCTTACCCAGCGTCGTAAGATCTGGTTGAACTGAAAACAGACCCTGTGCACCCTTCAAGCCAACCCTGAACCCGGTCATTACTTCGTCGAATATAAGGAGTGCACCATAATCCAGACAGAGTCGTTTTAATTCAGCTAGGAATCCTGGAACCGGCATCACCATACCCATGTTACCTGCCACGGGCTCGATGATGATGGCAGCTACTTGTTCGCCAAGCTGGCTAAAAAGTATTTTTGCAGCTTCTATATCATTGAAAGGCAGGGTCAGCGTCTGTTCTGCGACCTGCTGGGGTACGCCTGCGGAGTCTGGTTCTCCCAGGGTCAGAGCACCTGAGCCTGCTTTTACCAGGAGGCCATCAGAATGGCCATGATAGCAGCCCTCGAATTTAACGATCTTGTCTCGGCCGGTAAAGCCTCTGGCTACTCTCAGTGCGCTCATAGTCGCTTCTGTACCCGAGTTGACCATACGCATGAGTTCCATGGTGGGCATGTGCAGTTGGATTTTCTTAGCCAGTTGCGTTTCGATTTCTGTTGGCGCGCCAAAACCGAGACCATTCTGCGCTGCTTCCTGCACCGCATGGATCACATCCGGGTGGGCATGACCCGCAATCATTGGCCCCCAGGAGCCTACATAGTCAATATAGGCCTTGTTATCTTCATCATAGAGATAGGCCCCTTTGCCACGTTTGAAGTAAACGGGATTGCCACCTACACGGCTGAATGCACGCACCGGTGAATTCACGCCGCCAGGGAGAATCTCCTGAGCTTCGGTAAATAGGAATTTGGAACGTTTCATTTTGACTCCTTCGGGCGCACTTATAAATTGGAATAACCCTGGATTGTTTTGGTTTCCGGTTTATTACCTGCTAGTAATGATGGCGTTGCCGCGACGCAATTCGGTAAAAGAGCTCGATAAGGTTGCCACCTATGACTAAAAATGTTGTTAAGCTATGCTCTGCTATAAAAACTCTCAATGTCTTCACGAGTGAGAATCCCCACAGGAGATTCAATCAAGGGCGCACTCATCCTCACGATCACCAGCGCCTGTACTCCTGATATTTGCAGTTTATCAAATGCTTCGCTTAATGTTTCCTGCAATAGAATACGGGTGACATCTTTTCTCAAGCCGGGAATCTTTGCCAGATCAACGGATGTGTCCTGTGCAGAAGCCAGGTAAATTTTCAGATATTCAAGCCGCAGGATAAAAACAGCAGCGTGGTTCTTTTCCATCAAGAGCCAGACACAGTCCTGGTCGGCGTAGGATTGCGCTTCCTGCCAGCTGAGTAGATTAGCCACGCGAATAAATATTTTGGACATTTGGCTGCCAACCGAGGCTCCGTTCAGAGCCATGGATATCGGGTTTTGCTTGTATTGCAGTCCAAGCAGTTCCATTACCGCCATAAGGGCAGCCTGCAGAACAGCTCCCATCATGGCACCCATGCTTAATATAACGTAAAAGGCCGAACGGGAAAGGTTGTCGGTAAATAGGTAACCGAGTTGCCAGAAGGTTCCGCAGGGGTATGCTTCGAAGTGTTTTTCGAATGGTTCGCATAGTATTAGATGCCGTAGTTGATTCATGAATATGATATAGCCGGTGGCCTGTTCAGGCAGTTTAACTGATTTCGGCAGTGTCCATAAACTAAAGCGCATATAGCTGTCCTAGCCAGCTACGATAATTCTGTTAATATGTGGGCTTGGCGCAATAGTAGAGTGTAGAGATGAATATCTCGCGTAAAGCAGGAAATGATGAAATTATTGTCACTGAGCACCGGCCCGGTTTCAGGATCGTAATTGCTTTTGTGATGATGGGCTTGGTTTGTCTGGCAGGGCTGTTCAGTTATGGTTTTGGTTTTGAGAAGGGTAAGAAAACAGATGAAGAGGAAGCAGCCAGATTTGGAGCTGTTCAGGAAGCGTTAGATTCCAGCCTCAAAAAGAAACTTGAGCTGCAGTATAAGGTAGCTAATCTAGAGTTCGCCAAAAATGTTGATAGCCTTGCTACCAATGAATTATTGAATACGGTGCAGCGGCTTGAGGTTGAGTTAGCCGATCTTAAGGGAGAGATTTCATATTATCGGAATCTGTTCCGACCTGAGTTGGTTACCGGTAATTTGTCAATTGAGGGCTGGCAATTAAAGAGTCTGGGAGAATCTAATTTATACGAATATCGATTGATGTTGACCCAGATGTCCAAGGATGGTGATCTTGTTTCTGGCAGTGTTGATATAGAAATCCAGGGTGAACGGAACGGCGTTGAGGTGAGCGTACCTCTGGAACCGGTTTTAGATAGTCAGGATCAATCGTTGGAGTTCAGTTTCAGGTACTTCCAGAATATCAGTGGTCGGTTTTCCATACCCGATGATTTCAAACCTTCAACCGTCCAGTTAGTGGCCAGGGAAGATGGGCTGAAAGAACGACTCTATGAAAGAAACTATCAATGGCCGGTTATAGGAGGTTGAGCAGCATGATGAAATTAAGGGGTGGTAATCCAGGGCAGGTATCGTTGATTGCCGAAAATTGTAAGATTGAAGGTGATCTACTTTTTAAGTCCCAGTTGATTGTTAACGGTGTGGTGGAAGGCAATATCTGTGCTCTGGATGACCAGGACGCGATTATCACCGTCGGTCAAAGAGGATTAGTAAAAGGCGAAATCAGAGCACCAACTATCATAGTCAACGGTAAAGTTGAAGGTGATATATACTCTGAAAAGCATCTTGAATTATCACCAAAAGCCAACGTCCGCGGTGCAGTTTATTATCGAATTATTGAAATGATGAAAGGCAGTCAGCTATTGGGAAGTCTGCGTCAGATTGAGCAAAGTAAGGTAGTTCAAAAGAGCCAGAAACTGGCAACATCCAAAGAGGAATCTAAAGAGAAAACCGATTCTTGGATAAAAGCAGTCCAGAAATCGGACTCTGGTGCCTGAAATGCACTGGATTTCCACGATAGTAGGTATTAAGGGTTCAATAAAAAAATGATAGATATGACATCAATGAGTTTTACTGAGGCAGCAGCCTGTAAAGTGAAACTTCTGATTGGCGAGGAGCAGAACGAGAATCTTAAGCTGCGGGTGTTTGTCACTGGCGGCGGCTGCTCGGGGTTTGAATACGGTTTTACCTTTGATGAAGACAAGGAAGACGATGACTCTGCCATTGAGAAAAACGGCGTGACCCTTTTAATTGATCCCTTGAGTTATCAATATCTTGCCGGAGCGGAAATAGATTTTCGTGAAGATTTGCAGGGTTCACGGTTCATTGTGACCAACCCCAGTGCCAGTGCCACCTGCGGTTGTGGTAATTCCTTCTCGATATGACGCCAGGCAGGTGGTTATTTTCCTGTCTTTGAACCCGAGCCCAGAGTGTCTTTGTCAACTTCCCTGCTAAGTACGGCTAACTGCTCAAGATAAGGACTGGTCTGTAGCCGAAAGGCCTGTAACTCAGTAGATGGGATCGGTTTGGCATTGGGCAGGCCTACAGTCTTAGGATTTCGATGAACCCCACTGACCAGGAATTCGTAATGCAGGTGCGGGCCAGTCGCCCACCCGGTGGATCCAACATAACCAATTTCCTGTCCTTGTTTCACAGATTTCCCGGCTCTTATGCCCCTGGCGAATCTTGACAGATGCAGGTATTTGGTTATGTATTGTTCACCATGGTTAATGATGATGAAGTTTCCTGATGCTTCATTAGAGGATGCTTCATGAACCTTGCCATCTCCTGCAGCGACTACCGGTGTGCCCTTCTTGGCTGCATAGTCAGTTCCTCTGTGTGGACGAACCTTTTTGTGAATAGGATGAAGACGTCTTAGATTGAAACTAGAACTCACGTAAGAAAAGTGCACAGGATCTCTGATAAATGCTTTCTGCAGGCTTTCACCGTTTTCCGAAAAGTAAGTGGCATCCCCTTTGTCATTCTTATAGAGCAGGGCTGTATGCTTCTTTCCGCTGTTTGAGAACGCTGCCGCTAAGATTTTACCATCTGCAATTTTTACTCCGTCAACATAATGCTCCTGGTAAACCAACGAGAATTTATCGCCTTGGCGTAGATCCAGAGCAAAGCTGATGTCCCACTGAAACAGATTGGCCAACTCCATGATTAAGTTATCGCTCAGTCCCGCCTTTTTGCCGGCTTTGTAAAGAGATGGAAGCTTTGCAGAAATGCTCGCAGCTCGATGTGCTGTTACGATGTTGAGTTGCTTCTCTATTGTTTCAATAACGAAGCCCCTGGTTAAGCGAGTCGCCACTAGGGTATTCAATGGGTCAACTTCGTATTTCAGGATATGGATTTGGCCCGATTCGTTCTTGGTGAGTTCAAGTTCATTGCCAGGGACAATGCGCCTGAGGGCGCCGCTGCCATCAGCCTGGAGAATTTCCTGAAGATCTCTTGCCTGGAAGTCCAGCTTTGCAAACACATTAGATAGATTGTCATCTTGCAGAATGACATAAGTTGTCCTGGCATGGTTCAGCGGATCTTCAGGTGGGCTCGCGCCAGCTTCAGCATTGTTTTCAGGCCACGCATTGATGCTATCTGCTGATGCAGAAGTGTCAGGCTTTATTGGTAACGCCAGAGAGAAGGTGTCATTGCTATCTTTTTCGGGCGGATCAATCGGGGCTAAGAAGCTGAGAATCAAGGTGCCTATTGCCAGAATTGCCGCAATTTTGAGGTTTGAGAGAGGATAGTGGCCCATAATGTAATCAGTTGCTAGTAGAAGGTGTGCGCATAACAGCTATTTGTGGCCTAAGCTTATAAAAATGGAGCCAAAAAGCAAGGAAGTCTTATCAAGCGCTGACTGTTTTGATGAATATGGATCTGATTTTGGATTGACTCGATAATGAATGTTGGGTTAGTTGTTGGCTTAGCCATGCAGGGTTGGGGATTAGCTTTTTTTGTGGTGAGGTTCCAACCAACCTGTTTGTGGGTTATCAATGAAAGTTTTGCAGGCTAATTATCAATGGCGGTAAGATCAGACTGCGATGTAGTGGGTTCTTTTGTTAATTTCAGATTTTCGCATCAGCAGAGTCGATATTTTAGTCAGGCATTCTGCCTTTCGTAGCCAGGATAGGTATAATTCTCCGCAACCCGCGCAGTCAGATGCTGTTTGTTCCAGATGCTGTTTGTTCCAGATGCTGTTTGTTAAAGAAGGGTGAAAGTCGAGAAGCTATCAGGTCTATTTATGGAGATAAAGCGGTGACACTGAAATCTGAATTTTTGCTACCGGACATGAAGTCGAAAGGTTTGATTGCCCAGGTCAGTAATGAACAGCAGTTGCAAGAACATCTGAGTTCGGGCCAACGCGCTGTCTATTGTGGGTTTGATCCCACCGCTGACAGCCTGCATATAGGGAATTTAGTCCCTTTGCTGGCTCTCAGGCGATTTCAGCTCTACGGGCATACGCCAATTTTGCTGGTTGGTGGGGCAACTGGAATGATTGGCGATCCTGGAGGAAAGAGCCGTGAGCGTGAACTCAAGCCGGTAGAGCAGGTCAGGCAGTTTGTTGACAAGATCAAGGTCCAGGCAAGTGGATTTCTGGATTTTGATTGCGAAGACAATGCCGCGGTGGTTGTTGATAACGCTGAGTGGACAAATGGACTTAATGTCATTGAATACCTGAGGGATGTGGGAAAACATTTTAGTGTCAATGCGATGGTTCAGAAGGAAACAGTGCGTCGCCGACTGCAGGATGACAGTCTAGGTATCAGTTATACGGAATTCAGCTACATGATTTTGCAGTCTTTTGATTTTGTAGTTTTGTACAGGCAGCACAATTGTACTATCCAGATTGGTGGCAGTGATCAATGGGGAAACATCACCAGTGGTATTGATCTGATTAGACGTATGGAATCAGGGCATGCGCATGCGCTGACCTATCCCTTGATAACCAAAGCTGATGGTAGCAAATTTGGGAAAAGTGCTGATGGGGCTGTTTGGCTGGATCCCGAAAAAACGTCACCTTATAAATTTTATCAGTTCTGGCTCAACAGTGCAGATGCTGATGTGCTTCAGTTTCTTCGAACCTTTACTTTTCTTGACCAGAAAGAACTGGTTGCCATTGACCACGCTCACCTTGAGGAGCCAGGAAAGAGGCTTGCGCAGCATAAATTGGCCTGTGAGGTGACTAGGCTGGTTCATGGAGAGGAAGGCCTTGATGGGGCTCAGAGGATTACTAGAGCAATATTCACTAACGATCTGGATAGACTATCTGAAGGCGATTTTGAACAGTTAGCTCAGGATGGGCTTCCCTGCACTCATTTGGCTGAGGAGGTAATTTCTCTGTTAGATTGCCTGGTGGAATCAGGTTTGGCAGTTACTCCAAAAGGACAGGTGACGCGAGGTCAAGCCAGGAAATTAATACAATCTAATGCGGTATCCGTCAACGGTGTAAAACAAAGCGACGAGCATTGCCTGCTGGATCGTTCGGGAGCGTTATTTTCTCGCTACCACCTGGTTCAAAAAGGAAAGAAGAATCATCATTTGATTGTTTTGAGTGGTAGCGCCTGACCGTATAATAAATGTCAGGCTGAACCCAGAGGTCAGTCTGCATTGCCGTCAGAATGGGCAACAGTGGTTTGTGCTGAGCCTGGAGTCAGGCACTTCTCGAACGCCAGATTCTGCAGGGTAATGAATCTGGGTAATCAAGGTGTTATCGAGGGGCTATTTGATTCGTCCCGCAGCGTAGCAGGTAGTCCATGACGTGTAGCACGTCTGAGGGTGTTCAAAGAGATGGCTGCCTGAGATGAAAACAGCGCTGTTAGTTTGATTGACAGTTGCTATAGTTATCACAGGAAGGATCGAAAAGCCGGCCAATAAAATGCACAGCGAAAAGATTCTGGGATTATTGTGTTTGGATCAGCTTATGGCTTTATCGCTGGAGTTTCATGCTGCGCCGGTAATGGTGAAACAGCAGCCTTATCTGCTGGTTGATTTAAGTTCCGCATGTTCTCAACCTGACTATAATAGCCAGGGTCTGGGATGCTGGTTGCAGCGTCAGGCTGTGCCAGTCATCGGCTATTTAAGGGATGCGAAAACCCCCAATGACATGCTTGAGTATGTTGATCTGGTTGTTGATCGCGTTATTGATCTGGATCGCATCACAGCCAATATTGCTGAAAACCCGGTTAGCTCAATGGTGCTGATTCAGGTTCTTCGCAGTACCGAATCTATGGATGTCCAGCAAGCCCTGACTGTAGAGTCGCTTGCTTATTCAACCCTGCAGAGTGGCACTGAATTCACCACCTGGTTAGAACAGTTTCGGGAATCGAATAGAAGGGGTATTGAAAATACAACTTTGCCTGACCGCTCGCCACCGGTTTTGTTGTCTCGCGAGGCAGCTGTGCTGAATATCAGGCTTAATCGGCCAGATAATAATAATGCCCTTTCAGTTGAGATGCGCGATGGGCTGTTTGAAGCATTTCAACTGCTGGCGATGGATAGCAGCATTAAAATGGCGAGAGTCTCAGGTCTGGGGCCTTGTTTCAGTACGGGTGGTGACCTCCTCGAATTTGGTGGTTTTGCTAATCCAGCGGATGCGCATCGGGTGCGCACATTAAGTTTACCGAGCCGAGTTCTAGCAGAGCATGTTGACCGGGTAGAGTTTAACCTGCATGGCGCCTGTATCGGTTCCGGAATAGAGATTCCAGCCTTTGCGAGTCATGTGACAGCCCGGCCTAAGGCCTTCTTTCAATTACCAGAAGTATCCCTGGGTCTCATCCCTGGGGCGGGTGGCTGCGTGAGCATTCCCAGGCGGATAGGTCGGCAGCGAACGGCTTACTTTGCACTCAATGGAAAACGGATCAACGCTCGCACGGCACTGGAGTGGGGGCTAATTGACGCTATTGTGGATTAACACGCCGGCACGCCAGGTAGCAATGACCTGATTAGCGTTCAGATTCTGTCGGGCCTTGCGCCAGTTGCAGTTGAGCAAGCACATATGAGCTAGTTCGCCCGTCTCAAGTTTCCTCTGGTGCCCCGGATTATCGAGTTCTCCCAGGAACAGGGAAATCGCCTGCTCCGGAGTCAGCGCTTCTGAAGTATTTATTGTTCTACTGTTATAGCTTTGACGAGATACTGCAGCCTGCATCGCCCGCCATGGGTCGGCGTTACCAAATGGTGCATCAGTACCGCCAGCGAGTTCAATCCCATGGTCGAGGAATCCCCTGCATCGATAGAGTCCGGGGATGTCTTCATGGCTTAGGTCGCTTAGGTATTGGTCACCGCGTTCCTGAATGAAATTGGGTTGAGTCACAACAAGGAGGTTGAGCTCTGACAGTGATTTCAGAAGGTTGCTTGGAACAATGGAGGCGTGTTCAATTCTGTCACCCTTGACCGGGCCAGCCTCAGATATTGCTGCCAGTGCAAATACCAGCTCTATTTCGGTCACACAGTGAAAAGCAACCGGCCTGGATTCACAATGGCTTTCAATGATGAGACTACAGACCTCGTAGAAGTCCGGTAGTTTGGCTTCGTGCAGATGAATCTTAGTGGGTCCTATTTTCAGCCTATTTCCATAAAGAGGTCCTTCCAGTCTGGATAAGCTTGGTCGGCCGGCAATTACAACATCCTGAAGCAGCTTATTTTGTTGTTGTTGAGAGGATAGGTAATTCGCGATAAATTGATCGTTGCGGGGCGTCATATCGGTAACCAGTGCCACGCCAAAGCGGGCCAGATCGCGACTGATTTGACTGAGATCAGGTGGAGAAGCAGCAAGTCGATGGTGAAGCCACAGATCTTCATCATAAAGCTGGCCTTTGTCCCAGGACATACCAGACGGCTGAGCCTCTTTTGAACCAGACCTGAGAATTTCCAGACCTTTTGAATTAATAATCCAAAGCCGGCCACTGCGATGCTGGATTCTGACGGGTCTGCCTGGCAGGTGTTGATCTAGCCAGTGTCTATCGATGATGCCTGCGACTGATTCATGATAGGCCACCCCTCTTATCCAGGTAGTGCCCGCGCTTTGTTGTTCGAGCAGGTGGGCAAAGGCCGTTTCGGTATTGATCTCAGGCGGCCCACAGACGATGGATGCTGATCTGGCTGCAAGCGCCAGCAGATGAATATGGTGATCTGCAAGGGATGGCAACAGGCTGCCGCCCCGGGCATCGATCACTTCTTCCCGGTCGAGTCTAGGGAGTGTGCCCATGGCCGTTATTTTAGATCCTGTGATGCGAACGTCGATCAGAGGCTGAGCAATTGCCGTGTAGTTGTATATTTCTGCATTCGTTATGAGGATAGAGTCACCTGCATTATCAATACCTGTTTGCTGTATTCTTCTGGCTGACCCATCAAGCACTTGGCCATGGTAAGCTCGATTAGGTTGGCTGTATTCGTTGTCACTGATTGTTTCGGTTAAATTACTGAGAGTCCTGGACTTTGGAGTAATCAGCGAAACTGCGCAATGAGAGCGATCACGCTACTACAAGCAACAAGACTAATAGTGTAGCCAGATATTGCTGGCTGCGCTTACGTTAATGCCCGTTATTGTTCTTCATCAGTCAAATCGATGTCTTAGTTTCAGGGCGTTCAGGCAATCGGTTACCCCTACTGCGCCAATTTTATATTTGATCTAGCACTTGGTTTGTCTGGCTGAATTGTTGGCGAGAAATCCCTCGGCAGGCAGTTTAGAAAACAATAGAGCACGGGGATTGATAGTAATTTTTATTGTTGGCTTTTTGTTAGACGAGCGCTTTCAAATAGAATGAGAAGACTGATTGCGCAGATGCCCAGACCGAAAAATTCTCTGGCTTCTTCAATATAAGGTTTTTCAGGCGACATTTCAGCTATCAGGTCAGCTGGCACGCCGAGTTCAAAGAGGTCTACGGGCGCTTGTGATAGCGTTCCCATCCAGAAAGCAAGGCCCACTGCGGCTAAGTGTATGATCCAGATTTTTTGGCGTCCAATGAGTTCAGCCAACCAGAGCAAGCTGCACAGCAAGTAGACCATAGACCAGGGCAAAGGATCGGGGTCATTTAACTGGAGGATACTGAATCCAGCAAAAACCAGAATCCATACCCAGCAATGTAACTTTCGACGTGCGTTCATAGTGAGCCAGGTTCTCCGATGATGAGGCTGAAATAAACAATTGATGTAACATTATATTGTAAAGGAAATTAATTAGCGTGAGGGTTTACAAGGAACAATAACAATTAAGAAGTTGCTTTGGGAAGACCGATGTTGGGTAGCCTGTTTGCCGGCGAAGATAATAGTCAGGTTGCCGATGATGATCCAACGATGCCGGAATCAGAAAGCGACGGCGCATCAAGGTGATGTGAGGTTGGTTTGGCCGGTGATGAACGCTGGGAAAATTTGGTGGAGCCAGGCGGGATCGAACCGCCGACCTCCTGCGTGCAAGGCAGGCGCTCTCCCAGCTGAGCTATGGCCCCTGAATAATCACAGTTGATAAACACTGCCATGATTAAAGGTTTACAATATACATCTCAGGTTGTTTGAAGTCAGTATGTTTGTTCAAAGAGCCGGAAACGATTCTTTGCCAGAAGCGACATACCTGCTACATTAATTTCTAATCTGGTGGGTCTGGGTGGATTTGAACCACCGACCTCACCCTTATCAGGGGTGCGCTCTAACCAACTGAGCTACAGACCCGATTATAAAATAACTTTGGCACCTGAGGGCGCGTATTATACGCAGCCCATCCTATATTACAAATAGACAATGGAGGTGATGGAGGTGATGGAGGTGAATGCCCGGTGATAACTGATGGAGCGAAATCAATCCTTAGATTGTTGTCTCAGGGTACAGTCGTTACTGCGGATTTAGCCTTGGAGGCGCTGCTGAAAAAACTGGGCCTGGATTATCAGATCGACCCAGTCAATGGCCTATCGTTGAGGCGTGAACTGAAGTTGCTGAATTATGCCGTAATTGAACCGTTAATAGGGCCTGATGCCAGTTTGAATCTGCTTTGGGAAGTGGATTCGACTAATCGGCATGTCATTGATTCATTGCAGCCGGGGCAGACCCTGGTGTGCATTGCTGAAGTGCAGACGGCTGGACGGGGACGACGTGGCAAGCATTGGATCAGTCCTTTCGCGAGGAACATTTATCTCTCGGTGGGCAAGGTACTTACAGTGAGAATGGCTGACCTGGCTGGACTCAGTCTGGTGATCGGCATAGAGGTTGCCCAGTTGCTGCGAGATAAGGGCTGTTCGTGCGTTGGTCTTAAGTGGCCGAATGATCTATTGACCTCAGAGGGTAAGCTGGGCGGTATTCTGGTGGAGTTGGGTTCTCCGGGCCCGGAGGGTATACCGGTCTGTGTCGGTATTGGATTAAATGTGACCAGTAATACCCAGGGTTACGATTCGATTGACCAGAATATTTCCTTTTTGTCCGATTACATGGATGTCGATAGATCGATATTGGCGGGTGAAATGGCTGAGAAAATTATCTATGCTATGGCAAACCACGGTCCTGAATCGATGAATGACTATCGGCTTATATGGAAAAATCTAAACCAATTCAATGGTCGTAAAGTACAGGTTAGTGCGGCTGGGAAAAAGGTTGAGGGGATAGATGCAGGGATCGACCCTCAGGGCCGGTTGATTTTGCATACAGCCAACGGCATTGAGTATTGTATCGCAGGCGAAGTCAGTGTGAGGGCGGTGAATGCTGAATAATCAACTGATTAGGCTCCTGGTAGTTGTCAATTTACTGGCCGCTGCGATTTTCATTTTTCAGTGGCGCGCGGATCAGATCAATGCGTTGTCGAGCAGCAGTAAAGATCGAGTTGGCCTGCTGCATAAAAGCATACGCCTGGTCAGTGAAACCAGTCGTGACGCTGCAGTTACCAGAAAGCCAGGCGGTGTAGCCGGGGCAACGCAGCTGGTGCGCTCGGGTACTTTGGCGGAAAGTGTCAGTGATCCCATTACGGTCGCTCCTGTTTGCATCATGCTGGGACCTTATTTCAATCTATCCAATGCCAGAAGCGCAGCAAATTCTGCAGGGCTTGACGACGACTGGATAGAAAGCGAAGACTTTACGGATGATAAAGTGGACTACCGTGGTTATATTGCCCCTGCCAGTTCTATAGAGGAGGCGTATCGCACCCTTAAACTGTTACGGTCTAACGGCATCGATAGCTTTGTTATGACCGATGGTCCACTCGCTCGAGGTATATCATTGGGCGTGTTCTCCAATAGAGAGTCGGCTGAGCGATTCAGGAGGCAGTCTTCCTTGATAGTCTATAAGCCAGTCGTTGCCCCTATTTCTCGAATCCAAAGAAGCCATTGGTTAAAACTGGAGCATAAAGACCGGAATATTCTCGATAAAATCGCTGATAAAATTATCGCGCAGTCACTCCCTGACAAGATATCAGTTCGACCTGTGTGTCAATAGCGGCCCGTAGGCACACGATTTATTGAAAACCAGACAATTTTCTGCTGTGCACCTGTACGGGGAGGTGATATTGGCATAGAATCCGCTCCCTGACGTGCCGCTATAGCTCAGTTGGTAGAGCAACTGATTTGTAATCAGTAGGTCCCGAGTTCGACTCTTGGTGGCGGCACCATTTCATTTGCCCGGCCAGATCGATATAGGCAGGGATTGAAAGAGTCAGTGACAGGTTTGACTGAACAGGAATGGAGTAAATAGGCTTATTGGAAAGGGTTCAGTTGAAGACAAGGTCTATAAGGGTGCTGAAATAGTTAAAAATCAATCAATGTTGATACAATTACGATTGACAATGAGGTTGTTCGAAGGCAAAATTTAGCGCCTCTTTTTGGAGGGGTTCCCGAGCGGTCAAAGGGATCAGACTGTAAATCTGACGCGTAAGCTTCGGTGGTTCGAATCCACCCCCCTCCACCATAAACAGTGGAGAAGAACCGGGCGTACGAGTAGGACAGTTTAGGCGGGTATAGTTCAGCGGTAGAACCTCAGCCTTCCAAGCTGATGACGCGAGTTCGATCCTCGCTACCCGCTCCAGTTTGAGTGCTAGGCTGGCGTCATTTGAAAGTGGCGGAATTGGCGTCACTTGAAAATGGTGAAAGAAGATAGAAGATAGATAGACGAAAAGACGAAAAGACGAAAAGACGAAAAGACGGAAAGTAACAAGAAGAATAAAGAATAAAGAATAAAGAATAAAGAATAAAGGATTAAGTTGTGGTTTAACTTTGCCGAAGTATAGAGTTTGTTAAAACTAGGAAGTGTGTATTGCTCATATAGCTCAGTCGGTAGAGCACTTCCTTGGTAAGGAAGAGGTCACCGGTTCAAATCCGGTTATGAGCTCCAGTTAAGATAGTAAAGCGTGCAGATTTAGCTGCAGGTTGAACCCAGGGTTATTTAGCATAAGTTGGTTAAATAAGAAGTTAGTCAAGCAGATAGTTATCAGGCATAAAGTAGAACAAGGAGAGGGCGATCATGTCCAAAGAGAAGTTTGAGCGAACGAAACCGCACGTTAATGTGGGCACGATCGGTCACGTAGACCATGGTA